>SWCH01002993.1_pt2 | contig 134659 bp, 124 predicted proteins | sample 4690051 | NCBI WGS metagenome assembly SWCH01 (sample SAMN10267282, study PRJNA491770) | bioreactor metagenome | isolation source: DHS bioreactor inoculated with | place: Japan: off Shimokita Peninsula
TTGCCCCAACATCGCAGCAATTCGGCACGAAGATGGATTGCCGCGCTATGCTCGCAATGACGAATGAAGAAAGACGTCATTGCGAGGAGTCTTCGACGAAGCAATCCATGCCTTTGCCCCAACATCGCAGCAATTCGGCACGAAGATGGATTGCCGCGCTGTGCTCGCAATGACGAATGAAGAAAGACGTCATTGCGAGGAGTCTTCGACGTGGCAATCCATGCCTTTGCCCCAACATCGCAGCAGTGCGGCACGAAGATGGATTGCCGCGCTGCGCTCGCAATGACGAATGAAGAAAGACGTCATTGCGAGGAGTCTTCGACGTGGCAATCCATGCCTTTGTCCCAACATCGCAGCAATTCGGCACGAAGATGGATTGCCGCGCTGCGCTCGCAATGACGGATCTGGCAGTGCGTCATTGCGAGGAGTCTTCGACGAAGCAATCCATGCCTTTGCCCCAACATCGCAGCAATTCGGCACGAAGATGGATTGCCGCGCTGCGCTCGCAATGACGGATCTGGCAGTGCGTCATTGCGTGAAGCCAGGCTCTGCGTGGGAGCCTTCGTGCGAAGTCCGACTTTCGACGTGGCAGTCCATGCCTTTGCCCTCGCCCTCAAAAGCAAAAGGCCTCAGCCAACAAACTCCTGCATCCTGGCCCGCAGCTGCTCCAGGGTGGCCTTCTTCTCGGCGAAGCCCTCGGCCTTGGCCTTTTCCTTGGCCACCACGTCCTCGGGAGCCTTGCTGACAAAACTCTCGTTGCCAAGCTTCTTTGTCACAAAATCGAGCTCCTTGCTGATCTTGCCCAGTTCCTTGTCCAGACGGGCCAGTTCGGCCACGAAATCGACCACGCCCTCCAGGGGCACGAAGAGTTCGCACCCACGCACCACGGCCGAAGCGCAGCCCTTGGGCGGCTCAATGTCCGCGCCCACCGTCAGGGTCCCGACCCGGGCCAAGGCCGCAATCTCCGTTTCGTGCGACTGCAGGAACCGCTGATCTTCCCCGCCTGCCCGGACCATCACGGTCAGGGGCACGCCGGGCGCTACGCCCAGTTCGGCGCGGATGTTGCGCACGGCCACAATGACGCCCTGCAGAAACTCCATGTCGCGCACAGCCCCTTCATCCCCGCACTCTGGCCGGGCCTTGGGATATGGCCGCACGGACAGGCTCTCGGCGTCCAGGGAGGGGATGCAGGACCAGATCTCCTGGGTCACGAAGGGGATGACCGGATGGGCGATGACCATGATCTCGGAGAGCACATGCTTCAGGCACGAACGCGCAGCGGCCTTGGCCGCCTCGTCCTCGCCGTAGAGTTCGGGCTTGATCAGCTCCAGATACCAGTCGCAGAACTCGCGCCAGACGAATCCGTAGAGGCCCTGGGCCGCCTCGTTGAAGCGGTAGCCCTCGATCTGGGCGGCGTGCTCCTTCTTGAGCGTCTCCAAGCGATGAAGGATCCAGCGATGATGCAGTCCGGACAGCTTGGAGGGGTCGAACTCCGGCTCGCTGCCATCCACATGCATGAGGGCGAAACGGGCCGCGTTCCAGATCTTGTTGATGAAATGCCGATACCCCTCGATGCGCGCCTCGGACAGCTTGATGTCCCGGCCCATGGCCGCGAACGAGGTCAGGGTGAAGCGCAGCGAGTCGCAGCCATACTTGTCGATCATTTCCAGGGGGTCGATGACGTTGCCCGTGGACTTGGACATCTTCTTGCCGTGCTCGTCGCGGACCAACGCGTGGATGTACACATCCTTGAAAGGCACGTTGTCCATGAACTGCAGGCCCATCATCATCATGCGGGCGACCCAGAAAAAGAGGATGTCAAAACCCGTGACCAGCAGCGAGGTCGGGTAGAAGGCTGTGAGCTCATTGGTCTTTTCCGGCCAGCCCATGGTCGTGAACGGCCACAGGGCCGAAGAGAACCAGGTGTCCAGCACGTCCTCGTCCTGCACCAGATTGGCGCTGCCGCACTTGCAGGCCGTGGGATCCTCGCGGGCGACGATGATCTCGCCGCAGTCCTGGCAGGTCCAGACCGGGATGCGGTGCCCCCACCACAGCTGGCGGGAGATGCACCAGTCGCGGATGTTGTCGAGCCAGTTGAAATAGGTCTTGTTCCACTGCGCGGGCCAGATGGTCGTGTGTCCGTCCTCCACGGCAAGGCGGGCCTTTTCGGCCAGAGGCTTGACGGAAACGAACCACTGCTCGGACACGAAAGGTTCGATGGTGGTCTTGCAACGATAACACTGGTTGACCTTGTTCTCGTAGGGTTCCTCGGCCGTGAGCGCGCCGCATGCGCGCAGATCCTGGACGATGAGCGTGCGGCAGTCGGCGGCGCTCAGGCCGCGATACGCCTCGGGCGCGTTGTCGTTCATGCAGCCCTTGTCGTCGATGACGCTGACCGCCTCCAGACCGTATTTGCGGCCCAGTTCCCAGTCGTTCATGTCGTGGGCCGGGGTGATCTTGAGGCAGCCGGTGCCGAACTCACGGTCCACGTAGGCGTCGGCGATGACCGGAATACGGCGGCCCACCAGCGGCAGAATGACGTGCTTGCCGATCATGGACTGATAGCGCTCGTCCTCGGGGTGCACGGCCACGGCCGTGTCGCCGAGCATGGTCTCCGGGCGCACCGTGGCCACGGTCAGGGAGCCCGAACCGTCTTCCAGGGGATAGCTCAGGTGGTAGAGGGTGGACTTGGCCGGGGCGTATTCGACCTCGTCATCGGCCAGGGCCGTGTGGCAGCGGGTGCACCAGTTGATGATGTACTTGCCGCGATAGACAAGCCCCTGCTCGTAGAGAGTGACGAAAACCTCGCGCACGGCCTTTGACAGGCCCTCGTCCATGGTGAAACGCTCCCGGGTCCAGTCCACGCTGGCGCCCATGCGCCGAATCTGGTTCAGGATGCGCCCGCCGTAGTCCTCCTTCCATTCCCAGACGCGGCTTATGAACTCCTCGCGGCCCAGGTCCTCGCGCTTCTTGCCTTCGGCCAGGAGCTTGCGCTCGACCACGTTCTGGGTGGCGATGCCCGCATGGTCCGTGCCTGGCACCCAAAGTACGGTCTTTCCCTGCTGGCGCATGTAGCGGCACATGATGTCCTGCAGGGTGAGGTTCAGGGCATGACCCATGTGCAGGGCCCCCGTGACGTTGGGCGGCGGGATGACGATGGAGTAGTTGTCTTTGACGTGGGTTGCGGCCTTGGCCGCGTCGGGGGTGAAACTCTGGTGCGTCTTCCAGTACTCAAGCCACCGTTCTTCCACGTCGGCAGGTTCGTATCCCTTGGAAAGCGTCTCGTTGGCCATATGATGAACTCCGAATAATGAGCTGTTTGCGGCAAAAAAGCGCCGAGGTGCCCGGCGCCACGGAAACAAAAATGAGTACTGGGGGCCATGCCAAAAATCAAGCCCGACTTGCCCGTCGCCGGGCTTCCTGCTAGGCCCAACGACATGCGCCGAAACTCTTCTCCTCTGCTCCTGCTCTGGGATGAATCGCACCTGTGGGGCCTCATGCTTCTGCGGGCCATAAAAGCCCTGAAGATCCCCGTTACCCTGATCAAAGCCAAACATGTACGCGCCGGAGCGCTGGACGGTCTGGACTCATCGACCCTGCTCGTCCCGGGCGGATGGGCCAAGCTCAAATCTTTGGCCCTGGGTGAAGAGGGGCGCAGTGCCGTCCGCCAGCATGTACGCAGCGGTGGCCGCTATCTGGGATTTTGCGGAGGCGCGGGGCTGGGCCTGGCCTCGGAGCGCGGAACGCCCTTTTTGGACCTGTGCACCTGGTCGCGCAAGGCGGCCCGAAAACGCCTGCCCAATTTCAGTGGGCATCTGCAGTGCATGGTCACCGAAAACGGAGAGGCTTACGAAGCGCCCCTGCCGGTCTGGTGGCCGTCCCAGTTCGAACCGGGCCGCGAGAGCCTTGAAGTGCTGGCCCGCTACGAAGCACCCGGTTCAGACTTCTGGTCCGCCGACCTGGACTGGTCGGCAGTAGCCCCGTCTGAAGTCGGGCAGTGGGAAGAATTGTACGGCATCAACCTAGATCCGGAGCGGTTGCGCCATGAGCCCTGCATCGTCAGGGGGACAATCGGCCAGGGATCCTTTGTGCTCAGCTACGTCCACCTGGAAACACCGGCTTCGCCGCAGGCCAACGCGCTGCTCTCCCGCCTGCTCGGACAGGAACCCGCAGCCACCGTGCCGGACTGGGATCTGGGCCGGGAAGAACCGCTCTGGGACGATGCTTCCCTGCACGACATACACGCCGGCCTGTCCGGCCTGGTGACCTTCGGACAAAGCAATTTCCTGCTTTCCTGGCGCTCTCCCTGGCTCCTGGGGTGGCGGCGCGGGGTGCCGGGGTCGCCCATCAACTTCCTGCTGGCCATGGCGTGGCAGGCCCGGCACAACAGCGCCCCGTCCCAAGCCAGGGGCTACTGGGCCGATCACGGACCAAAATGCAGGGCACTGTGCCGGGATTTCTGCGCCCAGACCCGCGACTACCTCTTGCAGGAGCGCCGCATTCTGGCCACCTCGCCATCCTCTCCCGAGGCCAGCGCCTCTCCGGAGCTGCAGCGGCGCAAACAGGAACTCTTTGGAAAGTTTCCCGGATATGGGGGGCTCTACGGAGAAATCCTGGGCCTGCTGGATGAACTTCTGTGGCTGCAGTTCAGCGCCGAAGAGCGCCTGCAAGACGGGTCTTGAGCCCGAAGAAACGCTCACTTTGCGGCAACATGGCAAAAAGGCGGTCCAGATAGCCGCGACCGGCGAAAATGCGCCGACTGGCCCCATGGACCAGGGACGGCCCCCACGAGGCCAGGAGCAGCTTGAAGTCGTTGATATAGCGCAGATCTCCATAGGCAGGGCTTTCCCCGCCGGCCACGGTGTCGGCGACGGCCTCGGTCCATGCCCCCGGCTCATCGGCAAGCCCCAGAGTGACGACCCCGTCCTTGGGGCCGACCGCGCCGAGCCTGGACAGAACCACGGGCACAATGTCGAGCTTGTCAGCGTCGCGGACAACTGCGCACAGGGACCGGGTCAACGGGTCGAGTCTGGGCGGGAGCTCACGTTTGTTATGCAATCGGACCGCCATGATGATGCAATCCCGCACCTGGGGCTCAAAGGCATCCAGAAAATCCGTACCGCGCAGAAAATCCGCTCCTTCCTCGCCGTGGTCGACCGACTCGTCATCACGGTAGGTGCCAAACCTCTCGAACTGCGAAAACCGGCCGATGTCATGCACAAGGGCAGCTGCCAGATAGGGTGCCGCCGGGGCGATGCTTTCCCTGGCCACGATCTTCGTGGCCAGGGCATGAACCCGCAAGGAATGGTCACGCTTTAAGACAATGTGTTCCCGTCGCGGACCAAGACGCTCGGCATACTCGCCCGCCATGAGGACAAAACGCCTGCGCATCCCCCGCAGCACGGCCGGATCCATCAGAGTCCCTGGTAGAACTTGTAGAGGTCTTCGTCGATAAGCAAACGAAACCCTTTGTCCGTCTCTTCAAAACGAATGACCTTGGCCGGGTCCAGGGCAATGTCCAGGGCATACTCCGCCAGGCGGGACGCCTCTTTCTGCGCCGTCTCATCAAGTTCTGCAAACTTTCCCATCTCGATCCATTCCGTCATGATTGCCTCCCAGGGCTTATCTATTTTCTCCAGAATTCGGGCACAAACAACACCAGAACCGTATAAATCTCAAGCCTGCCAAGCAGCATGCAAAAACTCAGCACCCATTTGCCAAGAACAGGGATGCCCGCGTAATTGTCGGCCGGACCGACATCGCCAAGGCCGGGCCCAATATTGCCGATACAGGCCACTACCGCCGCGAAGGCTGTAAGCACGTCCACTCCCATGGCTGTCAGGGCCAGGCCGGAGAGGACGAAAAGAAGCATGAAAAGCACAAAAAAGCCCCAGATGCTGGTCAGCACTTCATCCCGGACCAACTTGGGACCGAACTTGATCGGCAACACGGCCCGTGGATGCACAAGCCTGAACAACTCCCGGTAGGCATGCTTGAAGAGCAGCATGATGCGCATGCACTTGATCCCGCCGGAGGTGGACCCGGCGCAGCCGCCGATGAACATGCAAAGGAGCAGCACCCCTTTGGGCAGAGGCATCCAGAGTTCATAGTCCGCAGTGGCATATCCGGTGGTACTGATGATGGACGCCACCTGAAAGGAGCCGAAACGCAGGGCGTCGGCCCAGGACGGATATGAGGATTCATGGACGGACAGGGCCGTCACTGCGGTCAGGATGAGAAAAAGAACCCCGAAAAAACGGAATTCCGGATTCCTCCACATGGCCAGAGGCCGCCCGCGCAAAAGCTGAAAATGCAGGGCGAAATTGATTCCGGCCAGAAGCATGAAAAAGGTGATCACGCCATCGATATAGGCCGAATCGTAGGCCGCGATGGATGCGTTGCGCGTTGAAAACCCGCCCGTGGCCATGGTCCCGAAGGCATGGCAGACACTCTCGAAGAGGTCCATCTCCCCGAGCATGAGCAGCGCAACCAGGGCCACCGTGAACAGCACATAAACCTTCCACAGGCTCATGGCCGTGTCCTTGATGCGCGGTTGCAACTTGTCGGCCACCGGCCCCGGCACCTCGGCCTTGTAGAGCTGCATGCCGCCCACTCCCAGAAAGGGCAGGATGGCGATGGTCAGGACGATGATGCCCATGCCGCCCAGCCAGTGCGTCAGGCTGCGCCACATAAGAAGCCCCTTGGGCTGGGCCTCGACATCGGTCAGGATGGACGCGCCCGTGGTCGTGAACCCGGACATGGATTCGAAAAATGCGTCTGTGAAGGATGGAAAACCGCCCAGGGCAAAAGGCAGCGCCCCGAACAACGCGCAGGCCGCCCAGCCCAGGGAGACGATGACCATGCCCTCGCGATGGTTGATGGCCAACGGCTTGGGACGCTTAAACGAAAACATGAGCAGCGCCCCGACGAGCACGGTCACGCACAGGGACAGAAAAAGCGGGGCGACCGAGTTGTCGTCGTAATACCAACCGCAGGCCAGGGGAAAAAACATGCACAGTCCCACGCAGAGCAGGATGAGGCCGGTCACGTGCAGAGCGATGGGCCAGCGCATCAGGACTGCCCCTGCTCCCGTGAGAGCATGCTCTCCACTGCGGGAATGGACTCGGTCAGACTCAGGATGAAGAGGCGGTCGCCGCGCTGGATCACGTCATGACCCGCGGGAATGAGCACCTCGCCTGCGCGCATGATGCACAGCACCAGCACGCCTCTGGGGAAGGACAGGTCCTTGAGCGACCTGCCCACCAGGTCGGAGCCGGGACCGATCAGCGCCTCCAGGGCTTCCGCCCCATCCTTGATGGCCACGGCGGAAAGCACCCCGCCCTTGCGCACATGCTTGAAAATGCTGTTCACCGCCGAAAGCCGGGGGCTGACGATGTGCTCGAGGCCGATAGCCCGCACCAGCGGCATGTACTCGATCTTGTTCAGCCGGGTGATGGCCATGGGCGTACCCAGCTTTCTGGCCAGCAGCGACGACAGGATGTTGCTCTCCTCGTTGCCGGTCATGGTCACCACCACGTCCATGACGCCGATGTTTTCCTCGACCAGCGCCTCCTGGTCCGTGCCGTCCCCGACCAGGACCACGGTCCGCTCCAGCTCTCCGGCCAACACGGCGCAGCGCTCAGGGTCCTTGTCCATGAGCTTGACGTGGATCGGTTTTTTTTCCAGGGCGCGGGCCAGCCGCAGGCCGATGTTGCCGCCGCCGATGATGAGCACGTTCTTCTTTTTGGCCGAACGATTGCCCAGAAACGAAAATACGGCCTGCAACTGTCTGTCTTCACACACGAAGTAGACAAGGTCGCCGTCACGGATTTCATCGGCGCCCGTCGGAACGATCACCTTTTCGTCACGGACAATGGCGGCGACGATGAGGTGCATGTCCCCGGCCTTGCGCCGCAGCTCCACGAGGCTCGTTCCGGAAAGCGGGTTGCCGGAAGTGATCCAGGTTCCCACGATCTTGATGCGCCCACCGGCGAGATCGCAGATATCCACTGCGCCGGGGGCGCGCAGCATGTGCTCGATGGTGCGCACCACCTCGACTTCCGGGTTGATGATGATGCCGATGCCGATGCCCTCGCCGAGCTGACGGGCATAGGACATGTACTCGTCGTTGCGGATGCGGGCCAGCTTGGTCAGGCCCGGCGCGAGCATGTTGGCAAAGGTGCAGGCCATGAGGTTGATCTCGTCGCTGTCGGTCACGGCCAGCAGCATGTCGGCCCCCGTGATCCCGGCCTCTCCCAGCACGAGCGGGCTGCAGCCCGAGCCCTCCAGCACCTGCACATCCATGTGGTCGAGAATGCGCTGCAGCACGGCGGGGTTGCGGTCGATGACCACGACATCCTTGTTTTCGGCGGCCAGACGCTTGGCGATATGGAATCCGACTTCACCCGCGCCGATAATAATGGCTTTCAAAGCACTTCTCTCCGGTAATGATGGCTAACGGCCCTTTTCGGCAGGCCAGGGGGTGCACTCCCGAGCCGGTGCATAACCGGCGGCGAAGGCATCCTGCAAGGAAGAAAAATATACCTTGTTGGCGGTTTTAATCTTGCGGCCCTGCGCACAGGTCAAGACATGGAATCGTTTGCTGTTCTTCGTGCCGACAAATCCGGCCCGTGCCCCGGAAGACGAGAGCAGCGCTGGCCAGAAGCCCCGTCCCTGTTCCATGGCCGTGATCTGGGCGGCAAGCAAGCGCCGGGCCAGCGCCCGGTCCTGGTCCGAGGAGTGTGGGTAAACGAAAGCCGCACCCGCTTCAACCATGAGCAGATTGACCAGGCGCCCGTCGTCCAGGCTCGCCAGGCCAACCAGACGGCCGTAGCGATCCGTGCCGAGTTCGCCCCTGTCCAGCATGACATGCCTGCCAAAAACAAGTTCGGAAAGATGCTCCCTGGATTGTTTGCCGTAATACTGCCCGCCACCGGAACGTGACGTTTCCGGCGCGTCGATACCGCGCAGCCGCAGGCGATCCCCGCTGGCGAGGACCAGGGTGTCCCCGTCCACCACCGCCTTGACCTTGACGCGCCACGTTTTAGCCTGTGCCCCGGAAGCAAGGGCCGCCAGAAGCAGGACACAGAGAAACACCCGCAAAAGCGGCCCAAAAAAGAAGGCAACCCGGTAGGTTGCCTTGGAATTAGCGTTCACGTTCCGATCAGGATTCATAGTATGATCTGAGCTGCTGGCTGCGCACGGGGTGGCGCAGCTTGCGCAGGGCCTTGGCCTCGATCTGCCGGATGCGCTCGCGGGTGACGTTGAAGAGCTTGCCCACTTCCTCAAGGGTGTGGTCGCTCTTCTCGCCGATACCGAAACGCTTGCGCAGGACCTGCTCCTCGCGCGGGGTGAGGTCGGACAGGACCTGGGCGATCTGCTCGGCCAGCTTGGTGTTGACCACCTCGTCGGCCGGGGCCACGGCCTTCTTGTCCTCGATGAAATCGCCCAGACTCGAATCCTCTTCGTCGCCGATGGGAGTTTCAAGGGAGATGGGCTCCTTGGCGATCTTGAGGACCTTCTTGACCTTTTCCAGCGGGTAATCCATGCGCTCGGCGATCTCTTCCGGGGAGGGGTCGCGGCCCAACTCCTGGACCAAGTAGCGCGAGGTGCGCACCAGCTTGTTGATGGTCTCGATCATGTGCACCGGGATGCGGATGGTGCGGGCCTGGTCCGCGATGGCGCGGGTGATGGCCTGACGGATCCACCATGTGGCGTAGGTCGAAAACTTGTAGCCGCGCTGGTATTCGAACTTGTCCACGGCCTTCATGAGACCGATGTTGCCCTCCTGAATGAGATCCAGGAACTGCAGACCGCGGTTGGTGTATTTCTTGGCGATGGACACGACCAGGCGCAGGTTGGCGCGGATGAGCTCCTGCTTGGCGTCGAGGGCGTCGGTGTTGCCCTTGCGGATGCGCCACAGGATCTCTTCGAGCTGCTCCACGTCGTGCATGGCGTTTTCCTGCAGCTTGCCCAGGATCTCGATCTTGCCGTTGACCATTTCCTTGAAGGAGAAAAGCTCCTCCATGGTCATGCCGAGCTGGTCGGCGGCGGCCACGGGGTTGATGGTGCGCTCGTCAAGCTGCTTGAAAATCCCGAAAATCTCGTCCTGGGATTTGCCCAGGGACAGAATGTATGCCGAAAGATCGCGGCGGCAGTTGTGCATCTGGCGCACGTAGTCGCCGACAGTCTCGATGATGCGGTCGATAAGCGTCTTTTCGAGCTTGATGTCTCGCAGACACTGGACCACGCCTTCCTTGTAGTCCATGATCTTCTTCTGCACGCCGTAGACGCGCTTCTCCAGGGTCGCACATTCGTCAAGACGATTGTAGAGGGGTCTCTTCTTGCGGTAGATTACCTTCACGTCTTCCAGGAGCTTGATGACCCGCTCGCGCTGATTCATCTCTTCCTCGGACGGATCATCTTCTTCGATGGTCTTGACCACGTCTTTGAGTTTCATGCGGCCTTTTTTCAGGTCCTCGCCCACGCGCACGAGTTCCTCCACGGCCACGGGAACCTCGACCAGGGCGTACATGACCTCAAGTTCTCCGGCTTCGATCTTCTTGGCGATGTAAACTTCGCCATCGCGGTCCAGGAGGCCCACGGCGCCCATCTCGCGCAGGTACATGCGAACGGGGTCGTTGCTGCGCGAAGAATAGTCCGCGCCGTCTTCGTCTTCGGCCAGTTCCAGCTTTTCCTCTTCCTTGGCTTCCTCGCCGTCGTCCTCGGCGACCTCGATGCCCCGTGAGAGCTTTTCGTCAACGATATCAATGTCCAGCTGGTCAAAAATTACAATTATTTCTTCAATCTGTTCCGGAGTGTTGACTTCGGAAGGCAGGGCTTTGTTGAGTTCATCGAAGGTCAGAAAACCCTTTTTCTTTCCTTCGGCAATAAGCGCCTGAATTTGCTGAACATCCTTGATATTGCTCATCCGTTCCCCCCAAAGTTGATAAAACTTTTCATCCGCCGACGCGAAAAAACCTTCAGCCCTGCGTTCTGGCCTGGATCAGGGCCAAAAGGCGCAGCTCTTCCTGGAAATCCCCGCTTTGGCGCGCCTTGCGCAATCCTGAGTTGAGACTCTCCAACTCGCGGCGCTGCACAGTCTGACGCAAAAAATCCCGAACCTCGTCCCATTCGCACCTGCCGTCATCGGCCGCGACATCGGTGCGCATCTGGCACTGCACATAAAACTGCTTTTCGCCCTGGTCCAGATGACTCAGGACTTCATGCGGATTGACCCCGTAAATCTTGTTCCAGAAAATTCTGCCCCGTTCCGTGGCCAGGGCCCGGCCAAGGCCTAGCTCGTGCAACTGTGCGTGATACTCGGGAAAGCGCACCGCAAAAGCCAGCAACTCCCTGTCGAGTTGGGAGGGCTTGCACTCTTCCAGTCGGGCCGAAGCCGGCACCCTGGCTGCGGCCGCACTCTTATCGCCCAGCGTGCGCCGCAGTTCGGCTTCCGAGAGCCCAAGGCCCGCCGCCAGTTTGGGCAGATAAAACGCCTGCCAGTCCAGCTGCTTCAGCCGCGACATGAAACCCGTTGCCCAGCGCAACACGTCCTTGGGCGCATGATCGGCGGACAGCTGTCGCAGACAGTAGTCAAGGCCGTCCATGGCCGCGGCGGACAGCTCAAGCAGGCTCTCGCGGCCGGTCTTCTGCAGCACGGAGTCCACGTCCTCGCCATCGGGCAGACAGAGCACCCGGCACTTGAGGCCCTGGGCCAGGATCATTTCCGCGCTGCGCAAGGCCGCCTTGCGACCCGCTCTGTCCCCGTCGAAAACCAGGTCGATCTGACCGACCAGGCCGGAAAGGCGGTGTACCTGCTCCGGCGTAAGCGCCGTACCGAGTACCCCGCAGCTGTTCTCGAACCCGAACTGGTGCAGGCTGAGGACGTCCACGTACCCCTCGGTCAAGAGGGCGCTCCTTGAATGCGACATGGCCCGTCGGGCCTGATACAGGCCATAGAGATGCTCACCCTTGGTATAGATGGGCGTCTCGCTCGAATTGAGGTACTTGGGGCCGTCTCCGTCCGTCAGACCGCGCCCGCCAAAGGCCACGGTCTGGGCCGAGAGGTTCATGATCGGAAAAATGAGCCGCTCGCGGAACCGGTCGTAATACGTGCCTTTGGACGACTTGCTGACCAGACCGGCCTTTACGGCGTCCTCGTCGGAAAAGCCGCGTCGGCGCAAATGGTCGCGCAGTTCGCTCCAGCCCCCCGGAGCCCAGCCCAGACAGAAACGCTCCACGATTTCGCCGGCAAGCCCGCGCCGTTCGATATAATCACGGGCGGCCTTGCCTGGTCCGCGGCCAAGCATCTGCTGATAAAAAACAGCCGCCTGGGCGTGCATGTCCAGGCACTGGGAACGCGAGATCTCGCCCGGAGCCCTGTATTCGGGGCGCCTGCGTACATCCAGGCCTGCCTCCAGCGCCAGAGCTTCCACTGCCTCGCCGAACTCCAGACCGTTGATGGCCCGATAAAATTCGATGATGTCACCGGAAGCCTGACACCCGAAGCAATAGTAAAAGCCCCCCTCCGGATTGACCGAGAAGGACGGCTTGGTTTCCTGGTGGAACGGACACGGAGCGACCAGTCTGTTGCCTGCGGGCCGAAGCTCGACGTGTCTGGCGATCACGTCCTCGATGCGCAGGCGGGCTTTTATCTCCGCGATCAGTCCAGGGTCGAACGCGCTCATCAGGCTCCGTTTAGAAAAAATTTACTCCGTCAGGACCACCTTGGTCACGCCGTCTCCGCCTTCATCCGCATTGCCCAGACGAAAATCTCCCACGGCCCTCGATCTCTTGAGATGGTCATGCACCACCCGCCGCATGGCGCCGGTGCCCATCCCGTGCACGATATCAACCTCGGTCCTGCCGGCAAGCAGCGCCTTGTCCAGGAAGCGCGACAGCTCGGACTCGGCCTCGTCGGTCCGCAACCCGCGCAGATCAAGACGCAATGAGGTCACCGGAGCGGGAGCGCTCCTGAGCACGACCTTGCCGCCGTCGGACTTTTCCTTCGCCGCAACCTGCACATCAGACAGGCCGACCCAAAGCGAAACACCGCCCATATCCAGGCGCACCCGCTCTTTTTTGCCGTCGATCTCCTGCACCAGGCCTGTTTTGTTCCAGGGCAGATAAAGCAGGACCTGCCCCTGGGCAATGGCCTGGATGGAAAGTTTATTCACAACCTCTTCTGTTTCCGTGGAACTGGCCACGGTGTCCCGCAACTGAGCGATCTCCCTCAGGGCCTCCTTGCGGCCCCGGCGGCCTTCCCGCCACTGGCGCATGATTTCCTGGGAAGCCTCGCGCAACTCCTTCTGCATCCGGGACCGCTCCTGGTCGAGCTTTTCCAGTTTGCGCGAATACTTGAGCTCCAGATCACGGGTGCGGGCCCGCACCCTGTCCAGTTCCTCTTCCTTGGCTGCGGCCAACCGGTTGAGGCGTTCGAACACCTCTTCGGCATCTGATGCATCAAGATAGAGGTACTCTTGGGCGCGCGCCAGAATGGACTCTGGCAGCCCCTGCTCCCTGGCGACATCCAGGGCGCGGCTGGCCCCGACCTGATCGTAACCGAGCTTGAAGAGCGGCTTTCTGGTATCGGGAGAAAAAATGACCGAGGCGGCGCGCACGCCATCCTTGGAGAGTCCGTAAGCCTTGAGCGCCGGAAAATGCGTGGCCGCGCCAACCCAGGCCCTGCGTTCGAGCAGGCCGTCAACCACGGCCTGGGCCAGGGCCGCGCCCTGGCTCGGATCGGTGCCAACCCCGAATTCATCGAGAATGACCAGGGTGCGCTCGTCAATGCGGGGCCAGACCTCGCTGAAATGACGGATCTGGGCCGTGAAGGTGGACAGGCTCTGCTCGATGGACTGCTCGTCACCCATGGAGACCACAAAATTGTTCCACAGCGGCAGGGTGCTGCCCTCTTCCGCCGTGACGGGCAGCCCGGCGTGGGCCATGAGCCCCAGGAGACCAAGGGTCTTCAGGCACACGGTCTTTCCGCCGGCATTGCCGCCAGTGATGATCAGCGCCTGCTGGCCTTCGTGCAGCTCCAGGTCCACGGGCACGACACGGTCCTGTCCGAATACCAGCAGCGGGTGCCGGGCGGCGGTCAGGGCGAGCCGGCTGCCGGGGGAGATGTCGATGACATGGGCGTCGGCCTGCCGAGCGAAGGCGCAGATGGCCAAAAGCCCGTCAAAGCGGACCAGCTCCTCAAAGGTGCGCTCGATGGCGCCCTGCTCCGTGCGCACCAGTTCGCTCAGGAACTTGAGGACCTTCAGTTCCTCGGCACGCTCTTCCTGCTTGTATTCCTGCAGGTCATTGTTGAGCTCCACCAGAAACAGCGGCTCGAAATAGCACGTTTCCCCGGTCTGGGAATAATCGTGCACGATGCCCTTGATGCGACCCTTGAAATTGTTTTTGAGGGCCAGCACATAGCGGTCCGAAGAAATTGTCAGAAACTCGTCCTGCAGCATGAACTGCAGATCCTTGTTCTGGAAGAAATCCTGCACCTTGCGAGTGCACATCTGGTGTACGCGACGGATTTCCTGGCGCACGGAGTAAAGCCCTGGCGAGGCTTCATCGCGGATCGTTCCGTCGGGGGCGAGACAGCGCGACAAGCCGGACCAGGTCTTGGGGGGCAGAGTCAGCCCGGCGGCCAGCGCCTTGAGGCCGGGATAGCGCTCACTGTCGGCGGAGCCGATGCGCTCCAGCAATGATGCGGCGGCCCTGAGCATCTCCCGGAGCCCGACGAGGCCGTCCACGTCGAGGAACGCCAGCGGGCTCTGCAGATAGGAAAACACTCCGGCCACATCGGGAAAGGCCGAGAGCCGAACGTCGGTGTGTCCGCAAAAATGGATCGCCTCACGCACCAGCGCCGCCCGCTCGGCAATGCGCGTGGGATCGGTTTCGGGTAAAAGCGAAAGGCAGGCATCCCTGCCCGCCTCACTGACCGCGAAGTGCGAAAGATGCTGCAGGACCTTCGGGTATTCCAGCAGCTGCAATGTTCTTGAATCCATAGGATTACGATGAAAGCTTGGCGCGCACCAGGGCGCTGAGTTCCTTTCCGTCGACACGGCCGGCATGCTCGCCAAGGATGGCGTTCATGACCTTGCCCATGTCCTTCATGCCGGAAGCACCGAAAGTTTGGATGGTCGAAACCACGGCCGACTCAAGTTCCTCAGCGGAAAGGGCCGTGGGCAGATAGGCACGCAGGATGAGAAGCTCGCGCTCCTCGATTTCGGCGAGATCACTCCGGCCCGCGGCGCGGAACTGATCAATGGATTCCTGACGCTGCTTGACCTGTTTGGCCACTACGTCCAGAATCTCGCCATCGGTCAACTCGCGACGGAGATCGACCTGCTTGTTTTTGACGGCTGCCTTGAGCATTCTCAAGACAGCCACCTCATCAGTCTTCTTCGCCTTGAAAGCGGTCACATAGTCCTTTTCAATGCGCGCGGAAAGACTCATTACATTCCCTGCATTTTACGCATCTTCTTCAACAGCCTTTTCTTGGCCGCAGCTTCCTTCTTTTTCTTCTGGATGCTGGGTTTTTCGAAATGCTGACGCTTTTTCAGCTCGGAAAGGATACCGGCCTTCTCAACCTGCTTCTTGAACTTACGCAGAGAGTAGTCGAAAGTATCGCTGTCACCCATGTATACACCTGGCAAACGGATCACCTCCCGTCCTTGATCTGCCTTCTCGCGCAATGGCGAGCAGGAAATTTTGCTTTTTATGCCAACCAGAGGCGCATGGCAAGAAAAATAACTAACAAAAAAAGGGGCGCCATGCACCCCTTTCAAAGCATCATGAAAAATCAGGCTAGGAAATCTTTTCCTTCACGGTATCGGCCAGAGACTTCAGGATAACCACTCCAAGTCCGCTCCCGATGATGAAAAGCACAGCATAGAGCACGCCGAAAAAAATGGCATGGTCAGGCTGCCACCAGGGCAAGTCCTGCGGCAGAGGGCTCTGAACGGTTTCTCCATGTATCATCATAGATCCATCCCCCTTGCGGTGACTACTTTATTGCTTCCTTGAGTTCCTTGCCGGGGCGGAACTTGACAACCTTGCAAGCGGGAATCTTCAGCTCTTCGCCTGTGCGGGGATTGCGTCCGGTGCGTGCCTGGCGCTCTTCAACCACAAAGGTTCCGAATCCGGTGAGGGTCATCTTTTTCTCGGCAACCAGAGTCTCCTGGACAGCCTTCAGAAATTCCGTAAGCGCACGCTCGGCGTTAGCCTTGGTCAATCCAGCCTTTTCCGCCATTTTTGCAACCAATTCAGCTTTCGTCATCAGTCTTCCTCCTTTGCAGTAATTTACCAACGGGTACGTGAAGCTCTCCAGAAGCGTCATGGGCTCGTTCCCGTCAACACTTGGCACATTCAGCCTGATCTTGAAATTTCCCGGACACGGCTGCGACACTTCCTACTGGAAGGAAGGAAACATGTCCATAGGGCTTCAGCACTTGGCCTGCATCACTTTCCGGCGCAAACGCTCAAGGGGCAGGCAAACAGAATTTCACTTGCAAAGTCAAGCTTATTTTCAAAAGAACCGAGGTAAAACCTGCGTTGTCGGGCTTTTTTTCAGATTTTCGACAACTTTTTTGCGCGCCCGAGTATTCGCGCCAGCGCACGTAAGGCCTCGGGCTTCAGATCTTCGGGGCGCACGCGCCGATCAACGCCAAGGCCTGCACACCACGTCTCCACTTCGGGCGACCAGTAGGCCTTGAGGATCGTCCCGAGTTGCTTGCGGCGTTGCTGAAACAGTATCTTGACCGTAAAGGACAGCGCGACGGCGTCATCCCAGGCCGGATCCGGCCTGGGCAGGAAACGAACGATGGCCGAGTCCACCTTGGGCTGGGGGCGAAAGACATGGGGAGGGACCGTGAACACGTACTGCGCCCGCGCGAAATTTCCGACCCAGGCCGAAAGCGCGCCGTAGGCCTTGCAACCCGCATCCGCCGTAAGGCGCAGAGCCACTTCCTTCTGGACCATGAAGAGCATGCTCTTCCATGAGCGGCAGCGACTGACCATCTCCCAGATCATGGGCGAAGCCACGTTGTAGGGCAGGTTGCCGACAAGGGACAGGCCCGGCATGCCCCGCGTGCCTTCCCAGCAGAAATCGAGCCCGTCGGCATGGACCACTCCGACGGCGGGAAAACGGGCCTTTATCCAGCGCACCAGTTCCGAGTCTTTTTCCAGGGCCATGACCGTCCCGCCATGTTCGGCCAGAATGCTGGTCAAGGCACCGCGCCCCGGACCGATTTCAAGTACCGGATCATTCGGCCCGAGTTCCAGGCTGGCGACGATGCGCCTGCAGATATTGGGGTCGGAAAGAAAATTCTGCCCCAGCGAGCGTTTGGGCGCGCAAAAGGAATGTCTATCCACGGCGAGACATCCGGCGTTGCCGCTCCAGCCTGCGTTTGGCTCTTCGGTCATGATAGATGAGCACCGCGCGCAGGGCGATGAAATATGTTATAAAAGCCAGTGGAATTCCGGCGATGAAACCGCCAAGGGTGGTGATGAGCAGCCATTTCCAGCTCCGCTGCAAAAGGTCCAGCAGCGGGATGTTCAAAAATTCGTGGATATTTAGGGGCGCCACTTCCACGGGCACGAAAACCTTGCCCAGCATGTACAGCAGAGGAAAAATGATGGCCCAGTTGAAGGGGTTGCTCCACCATGTTCCAAGGGCCGCAGCTATTATGTTGCCGCGCAGGAGAAAGGCCAGAACGACGGCGATGGCCATCTGCAGGGACAGAAAAGGCAAGGCGCCGGCGAACACGCCAAGCGCCAGCCCCAGAGCGATGGACTCGGCCGGGGCTTTGATGCGCACAACGCGCAGATAGGAATAGCGGCTCAGGCGAGCTATCTTGGTCCAGATTCTTTCCATGAATTCACATAAAAAAAGGCAGTTGGAGTACCCAGCCTGCCTTGGTTCCCGGCGTGTCCAGACAATGCGTCGGCAAGGTGTATTGCCCTCGCGTTCAGCTTGTCAAATCATTTCCCGCAGCCTGCCTCACGCCAGGCCATGCCCAAAGGGGGGCAGGAGCCCTGCCCCTTTATCGTTCACTCCGTCGGAGGCGTGAAGACCCGGGCTGACATATCGCGATCCATCATGAAAAGTCCGCCGCCATCGGACCCCAGAAGACGCAGCTTCTGCACGACGGCGTTCACGCTGTCCTCTTCCTCGACCTGCTCGGACACGAACCAGTTCAGGAAGTTGGCCGTGGCATGGTCTTTTTCCTCGATGGCCAGGTTCATAAGGTCGTTGATACGGCCGGTGATGTAGGCCTCGTGCTTCTGCGCGGCCTCCATGGCGTCCAGGGGGCTCTGCCACTCGAACTGCGGCTTGTCGATGGCCTCCAGGGTGACCCGCCCGCCGCGCTCGCTCACATAATTGAAGAATTTCATGGCATGAAAAGACTCCTCCTGGCTCTGGAGGGTCATCCAGTGAGCGAAGCCGCCCAGGTTCTTGTCCTGAAAATAGGCCACCATGGCCAGATAGAGATAGGCGGAAAACATTTCCGCGTTGATCTGATCATTCAATGCTTTTTCCATATTGGAACTGATCATGAGTATATCCTCTTTAAATGTGGTAACTGAAAAAAACGCAATACCCTTGAAGTCAAAAGTTCACCTGTCCTGCGCCGCAAAAGAGTCGGTGCCACCCTTTTTAAGGAATGGCACCCAGACTTTCGGGACTTCTTGCGCGGAATTCCTCGAACAGTTCTCTGATCAGAGCAGCTTTTTGACTGCCGCGATCACCGCATCGTAGTCGGGCTCACTGGTAATTTCAGGGACAACCTGCACATACGCCACGAGGCCCTGCGCATCGACCACGAAGATCGCCCTGGTCAAAAGGCGCAGACCATCGATGAGCACACCGTATGCCTGCCCGAAGGACGCGGTCTGATAGTCGGACACGGTCTGCACGTTCGTAACGCCCGCATTGCCGCACCAACGTTTCTGGGCAAAGGGCAGATCCATGCTTACGGTCAGAACCTTGACCTTGTCGCCCAGGGCCTGAGCCTCCTGGTTGAAACGACGGGTCTCCATGTCGCAGACCGGGGTGTCAAGGGACGGCACCGCGGAAATAACGACGACCTGGTCCTTGAAGTCAGCAAGGGACACGGGGCCAAGATCGTTGTCGACCACGGTGAAATCCGGAGCCGTCATGCCGGCGCTGATCTCCTGGCCGAGCAGGGTCACGGGATTTCCTTTCATTGTCACGATGGCATCTTTTTTGTTCATCTTATGCTCCGTTGTTTAAGGCCTGGCTCCGCCGGCAGCCGGGGCGGACATGTATGGCCGGTTTATCAGTAGCAGTTTGCATTCTAATCTTTTCATCGGTTCATGCAAGGGGCTGCACCCATTTTTTACCATACCCGCTCGCCTTCCTTCAGTCACCATTTTTCCGCCTCTGGCCAACCGCCCCGCCCCCTGCTACACCGCCCCCATGCATGCAAGACTGGTATTTCTCGGCCTGGACGGCCTGCCGTGGTCGCTGTCCAGAAGTCTGTGCGAACAGGGTCTTCTGCCGAACCTGGCCGCCATCGTTAACGATCCCGCCTGCCGAGCCATCGCGGCCGAACTGCCGGAACTCTCGCCCGTGAACTGGACCAGTCTCTTCACCGCCACCCCGCCCGGCGAGCACGGCGTCTTCGGATTCACGCGCCTGGACCCCATCTCCTATGAACTCCAGTTCACGGATTTCTCCCACGTACACGGGGCCACCATCTTCGAGCGTCTGGCTGACAAGGGCCATTTCTGCAAGGTCGTGAACATGCCAAACCTCGCCCCGGTGCGGCCCATGCGGGCCATGCTCATAGCCGGTTTTCCGGCCCAGGCCCTGCACGGCTGCGTGCATCCTCCGGCCCTGGCGGGCATTCTGGCCGACCACGAATACACCATCGAGGCCGACACCGTGCGCGGGGCCACGGACCCGGCCTTTCTGCTGGACGACCTGCACCGCTCCCTGGCCTGCCGCGAAAAGACCCTTGACCTCCTGTGGCCGGACCTGGCCTGGGATCTCCTCTTCTTCGTGCTGACGGAGACCGATCGTCTCGGCCATTTCCTCTTTCCCGCGCTGGTCGAGCCCTTTCACCCGTGGCGCTCCGAAGCCCTGCGCTTCATGGCCGCCTGGGACCGCCTCATCGGTAAATTCCTCGAGCGCTATCATGACCTGCCGGATCCCAAGCGCCTGCTGATCATGGCCGATCACGGCTTCACGACCCTCACGCAGGAGGTGGATCTGAATGTATGGTTGCGCGACCAGGGGCTTCTGCACCTCTCCCGCCAGCCTGCCAGCGAGTGGGACACGCAGGCCATGGGCTCGGCAACACGGGCCTTCGCCCTTGACCCGGGGCGCATCTACCTGCACACAAGACAGCGTTTCGCACACGGCACCCTGACCACCGCCGAGGCGGACCGCCTGAGCGCCGACCTCACGCGAGCCCTGACCGGGCTGACCTGGCAGGGCCGCAAGGTCATCCGCCACGCGCATCTGGGCCGGGACCTCTATCGCGGCTCACAGAGCCACCTCGCACCAGATCTGGTGCTGGTCCCGGAACCAGGGTTCGATCTCAAGGGCAAATTCGGCCGCCGGGACATGTTCGGCCATTTCGGCCGCCAGGGCATGCATACGGCTGACGACGTGTTTTTTTACGATTCCATGGGCTCCTCTGCCCGCACACCGACAGAGGTCGGCCAGGCAATTCTGGACCACTTCGACATCCCCGCCGCCACCTTTGGGGCCTGAAAAACATCATGCGCATCGACTATCAAAACGATCTGAATCCCGCCCAATACGAGGCCGCGACAACTCTTGAAGGGCCAGTCCTGGTCATCGCCGGCGCCGGCTCGGGCAAGACCCGCACCATCGTCTACCGTCTGGCCAGGCTGGTCGAATCGGGTGTGTCCCCGGCCGAAATCCTGCTCCTGACCTTCACTCGCAAGGCTTCCTCGGAGATGCTGCACCGCGCCGAAGGCCTGCTGGGACATCAGGGTCTGGGGCACGTGCGCGGCGGGACCTTCCACGGGTTCGCCTATTCCCTGCTCAAGCAGCACGCGGGTCTGCTGGGATTCGAGCGCGGGGCCACGGTCATGGACCGCTCCGACGGCGAGGAGATACTGAGCCAGGCCAAGGACCGCCTGAAGATCGGCAAGGGCGACCGCAAATTTCCCAAGCGGGCCACGGTGCTTGGGCTCTACAGCAAGAGCCGCAACAAAGAACTCACTCTTGATCAGGTACTGCGCCAGGAAGCCTACCACCTTGGCACATACGAGGACGACCTGCGTCGCCTGCTCGAAGAGTACGAACGCATCAAGCACGAGTGCGGGCTCCTCGATTACGACGACCTGCTCTTCCTGCTGGAGCGTCTGCTGACCGAACACCCGCAGGTCCGTGAAGCGGTGACCTCGTCCATCTCCCACATCATGGTCGACGAGTATCAGGATACCAACCTTGTGCAGGCCCGCCTGGTAAGCCTTTTGACCAAACCCGGCGACGCGAACCCCAACGTCATGGCCGTGGGCGACGACGCGCAGTCCATCTACGCCTTTCGCGGCGCCAACGTGAAAAACATCCTCGATTTCCCCAAAACCTTTCCCGGCACCAGGCTCATCAAGCTGGAGCAGAACTACCGCTCCACCCAGCCCATCCTTGAATTGACCAACGCCATCCTGGACGGTTTCCGCGACAAGTTCGCCAAGCGCCTCTTTTCCGAACGCACCGACACCCGCCTGCCCGAGCACGTGCTGCCTTTCTCGGACCGCAGCCAGGCCCGCCTGGTCACGACCAAGGTGGCGGAACTTTCCCGCGTCTACCCTCTGGACCAGATCGCGGTCCTGTTCCGGGCCGGATATCAATCATACCATGTGGAAGTGGAGCTGAACAAGGTCGGCCTTGGCTTTCGCAAATACGGCGGGATCAAATTCTCCGAGGCCGCGCACATAAAGGATGTCCTGGCCTGCCTGCGCATCGGGCAGAACTCCTCGGACCTGCCCGCCTGGCAGCGGATCCTCGGCAATGTGCCGGGCATCGGCCCCAAGAGCGCGCAGAAGATCCATCACGCGGCCATGATCAACGACCAGGCCTTCATCAGGGCCCAGCGCGCCAAGCGCCCGGCTCTCGACGATCTTTTGCGCGTGCTCGACACCATGCGCACCCAGGTCATGCGTCCGTCCACGGCCATCACCTTCGTGCTTGAATACTACCTGCCCGTGCTGCGCGAAAAATTCCCCGACGACTACCCGCGCCGCGAAGCGGGTCTTGAAGAGCTGGTCCAGATCTCCCTTGGTTACGATGACATTCCCGCCTTTCTGGGCGACCTGAGCCTCGACAGCCCCGACGCGCAGGAGGAACGCGGACAGGCCGTGACCCTGTCCACGGTGCATTCGGCCAAGGGCCTGGAATGGGACGCGGTGCTGGTCATCGACCTGGTGGAGGAGCGCTTTCCCTCACGCCACGCCATGAACGACAACGACGACTTCGAGGAGGAGCGGCGCCTGCTGTACGTGGCCTGCACCCGCGCCCGCGACAGCCTGACCCTTTTCTCCCCCGAGACCCTCTACAGCCGCGAATTCTCCGCCACTACGCCGGCCCGGGTCTGCCCCTTCCTGCAGGATATCCCCGCCCACCTGCTGAGCCGCTATCGCGAGCAGTTCACCGGCGGCGTGGGCCTGCAGACCCTGCCCACGCCACGGCGCACCCAGGAAAGCGCTTCGGCCCAGGCTGCCCGGCCAGGTCCGGGCGAAGGTTTCGCCGCCGAGCCGTCACGCCCCGCCCCCACCGCCCAGACCCCGGTGCAGGGCACCTACTGCCGCCACAAGATCTTCGGCCGCGGCAAGGTGGTCCAGCGCGTGGAGCCCAACAAGTACAAGATCAATTTCCCCGGATTCGGACTGAAACTGATCATCGAGGATTTCGTGGAACTGGAATAGAAAACGGGACGCGGGTTCCGGACGCGCCCCGATCCTTCAGACTCGTCCCGCTTCAACGAAGGGGGCAGCTCTCAGCAGACCATGACCTTGACGTGGGCGAAAAGCTCGTCGTCCTCCACCTCCTGGCCGAGCCGGGCGAAGATGGCCTTCAGGGCCTGGCATTCGGTGGCGAAGATGTTCTCGTCCCCGATGCGGTCATAGAGGCTCGTGGCGCGCATCACGTCGAGCACCTGCTTCTTGAGCCCTGAAAAAACGATCTGAACCCCTGTCTCACGCAACTGCCCGACCAGATTCTGCAACATCTCCTCTCCCGAAGAGTCCATGGAATTGATGGCGTCCCCGACCACAAGCAGATATTTTGCTTCCTTGTGATCGGCCACGGCCCCGAGCACCATGTCCTCGAAGTAGGCCACGTTGGCGAAATACAGGGAGCCGTCGAAACGCATGGCCGTGACCAGAGGCGATGTGGCCAGCCCCTTGTGCACGCTCACGTCGCGCAGGGTCCCGTCCGCGTAGCGTCCAAGCACGGCAACGCGCGGAGCCATGGTGCGATAAAGATAGAGCCCGATGGACAGCGCCGCGCCGACCATGATCCCCTTGTCCAGATGCGGGGCCGCGATCAGCGTCACCGCGAAAGTGACCAGGGCCACGATCCCGTCCCCGCGATTCGCCCTCCACGTGTGCAGGAAGGCGTGCGGCGTGATCAGACCCGCGACCGCCAGGACAATGATCACGGCCAGCACGGCCTTGGGCAGATGGTACAGGAGCGGGGTGAAGAAGAGCAGGGTCAGGGCCACGAAGACGCCATTGAAGACCATGGCCAAACCCGTTTTGGCCCCGGCCTGCATGTTGATGGCCGAACCGGTGAAGGACCCGCAGGCCGGGTAGGCCTGGAAAAAGGATCCGCCGATATTGGCCAGGCCCTGCCCGATGAGCTCCTGGTTGGGGTCGATGTGCTGCCGCGCCTTGCTGGCCATGGCCTTGGCCATGGAGATGGACTCCATGAAGGCCACCAGGGCAATGATCAAGGCCAGGGGCAGAAGTTGCAGCAAGGCGTCGAAACTGAGAGCGGGGAAGGTCAGGGCGGGCAATCCGGCCGGCACCTTCCCGACCACATCACCGCCTCCGGCGAGTTTGAGCTCTGAGCTTTCAACGCTTTTGATGCGCCAGACACGGCCATCGTCAGGCGCATCTTCCGGAGCGGTTCCGACCTGGTATAGCCGCGCGCCGCCCTCGTCTTCAAGGCGCACGAACCGCAGCTGTCGAAGCGCGCGCAACAGCTCGCCCTGGCGCCTTTCCATGGACCGCATATCAAGGCGCGCCAGTTCGGCCTGATGCCGCAACCCTGCGGACACCCATACGGAATTCTCCTTGTCCGCCTGACGCTGCCGCGCGGAAAGCTCGGCTACATCGGCGGCCAACTCCCTGATTCGTCGCTGGTTCTCTTCGTACTGCACCACCAGTGTTCTGGCCTGGGGAGAAGCAATCTCATCCGGCACCGCCGTTGCGCGCTGATCATATCCGACAGCTGCGCTGACCGCGATGGTCATGGCCACGGCGACCAGGATTCCAGCCTTGGAAAAAACGGGAATCCTCTTCATGACGAGGATGAGGAACAGGCCGAACAGAGCCATCCCCAAAGTCGGCAAATGGGTCTGTGGAAGCAGTTGAAGCATTTCCCAGACATCCTTCAGAAAAATATCGCTGCGGCCCTTGGGGATGCCGAGCAGCAAATCCAGCTGCGACAGGCCGATGATGATGGCGGCCGCGTTCATAAACCCGAGGATGACCGGGTGAGAGACGAAATTGACAATGGTGCCGAGCTTGACCACCCCCAGCAGCAGTTGCAGCAGCCCCACGAGCAGGGTCAGCAACAACGCGAAGCCAATGTATTCCGGGGTGCCGGAAACGGCCAGCGGCGTCACGGCCGCAGCGGTCATGAGCGAGATGATCGCCACCGGACCCGTAGCCAATTGCCTCGACGAACCCCAGAGCGCCCCGACGATCGCCGGGACAAAGGCCGTGTACAGCCCGAAGTACAGCGGCAGTCCGGAAAGCTGGGCATAGGCCATGGCCTTGGGGACGAGCACCAGCGCGCCCGTTATCCCGGCCATCAGGTCGGCCCGCACGGTCAGCGCGGAGATGGGAAACCATGCAAGAAAAGGAAAAAACCGCAACAACCTGACCGACATGAAACCATTCCTTGTCTGAGGATTCGAAAAAGAAAAACCCGGGCACGCACCTGGCGCTCAGTTACATTTTTCTTGAAGCCGGGGCCCGTCCAAAAGCCGTTCCGGACTGAGTTTCTCCCCGATTCTCAAGGACGATGTGCAGCTGCCTGAATGAACCCTTCAGAATCGGCTCGGGCCTTGCCTGAATGAATTTTGGACGGCCTCCTAGGCGGTGACGACCAGTACGGCGCAGTGCGCCCAGCCGCAGACCTCCTTGGTCACCCGGCCGGTGAACATCCTTGGCAGGGGGCTGTCGTTGACGCCCCCGATCATGATCATGTCAACGTCCCTCTCCTGGGCAGCCTTCACGATGACATTGGATGGGTGACCGACCGCAGCCACGGCTTCAAAATGCAGGTGCGGCCATTTTTGCCGCCCCCGGTCGCAAACCGCCTCGACCATCGCCCTGGCGTCGTCAAGGCCGCTCTCGCGCCTGGCCACGGCCACGAAGGTCAGGCGCTCCAGGGTCACGCAGCACATCCCAAGGCTCAAAGCCTCCTCCACTGCCAACCGGCTTCCCGGCGTGTCCTCCACGGCAACCAGGACGTGGGTTCCCCGGAGCAGAGACTCCTTGGGGAGCACGAGCACCATGGGAAACCCCAGTCCGATGACCTTGGCCGTCATGCTGCCGACCATAAGGTAGAGCCGCCCCGCCCTGCCATGACGGCCCATGAGGATGACGTCCGCCCCGCGCATGCGGGCCTGCTCGACGATGGCGTGTTCCGGCACCGAGGAGCCCACCACCACTGTCTCGCACTCGACCCCGCTGTCCCTGGCCATCTTGCGGATCTGCTCGAAATACGGAGCAATTTCCTGCTGTTGTCGAGTGACTTTGGAATTGGCAGAACGCAGCGACTCGGTATCGATCCTGACCACGTGCAGCACAACCACTCTGGCCTGACAGGCCTGGCCAAAAAAAATGGCTTCCTGGACGGCCCCGTCGCTGAAAGGGGAGCCGTCCGTAGCCAGGAGCAGGGTCTTGGCTTCACCCAGAAGACTGGTGGAAAAGCGGTTCATGCGCGCTCCAAAGTTACGGGTTGCAGACATTTTTGGCGTTATCCTTTTCATTGCTTCAATACAAGCTGCGCCCACAAATTCACGAGATCCTGCATCCTTGTTTGACGGATAAATTGACGATGGCTAAACAACAGCGAAAGCCCTCCATGAACCCACAGCAAGGAAAATTTCATGAACCCGCGCATCATCGGCACCGTCCGCTCTCACCTTAAAAGCCGTGAGGAATGCCCCAAATACGGCGACAGCTCGCTGCCCCCGGTCTGGATCGAACTGGAGCCGGAATTCGAACCCGCAGCCACGGATCTGCAGGTCGGCGACGCCGTGCTGATCCTGACCTGGATGCACAAGGGGGACCAGAGCGTGCTGCGCTGCCACCCCAGAGGCAACTCCGAGCTGCCCATGCGCGGCATCTTCTCCACCCGCTCCCCCGACCGGCCCACGCCCATTGGCTTGCACTCGGTGCGCATCGTCGGCCGCGAAGGGCTGCGACTTGAGGTACATCCGCTGGAAGTCATCGACGGCACTCCGATCATCGACATCAAGCCCGACAATACCTCCTCCGGGACCAAGGCGGAGTTCTCGTCCCTGGTCAACCCAGATACGGGGGAGGCCATTCTGAGCGCCGGGCGCAACGGCTGGCTGCGCGGCCTCTTCGCCGGGTTCAACGGCAACGTGAGCATGCGCCAGGGAGACCGCGTGGTCATCACGGCCACAGGCAGCGCCAAGGGGCACCTCACTCCGGGCGACCTGGCCGTGATCGACCTGAAATCGGGCGCACCCCTCTCGTCAGTCCAGGCCTCTTCGGAGCTGGCCGTGCACCTGGAAATCTACCGCAACCAACCGGCGGCCAAGGCCATCGTGCACACCCACCCGCCGCGACTCATCTCCCTGTCGTTACGCGGCGACGGCCCCCTGCTGCAACTGCCCCTGTTCGAAAGCCAGGTCTTTGCCGCGAAGCTGACCCGCGTTTTGTCCCAGGAACCGGGCACGGAGCAGCTCGGCGAGGCCGTTGGCCAGGCCAGCCGCTATTTCCAGGCCATTTTCATGGACAACCACGGTCTGGTCTGCTGGGGAGAAACCATGATTCAGGCCCTGGGACTTTGCGAAGAGCTGGAAAGCCTGGCCGGAATCGCCATGACGGACTGAGTCACGGGGCATACGTATTCGCCCCGCGAAATCTTTTCTTGCCATTTGGCGATCAATGCCCTATATACCCCGAGCATTTCTTGATGGATTTCCTTTCCGCATGACCCTTCCTGAGCATGTACGCTCTTCGATCCGGTTTCACACGTTTTCGAAATGCTTGTTTTCCCGCCTTGGACAGTCGGCCTCACGGTAAGGGCCCGGTTCCAGAGCCGGGTATTTTCTTTGACCGCGAGGCATATGCCCGCAAGGTATGACTATGACCACTTTTTCCGAATTAGGCCTTTCCGAATTGACCATCCAGGCTCTGTCCCGCAAGGGTTTCGAGGAGCCGACTCCCATCCAGATCAAGACCATCCCCGCCGTGCTCGCCGGGGAAAGCGACATCGTGGCCCAGGCCCAGACCGGCACGGGCAAGACGGCGGCCTTTGGCCTGCCCCTGCTGGAACTGCTGGACCCGAACATCCGCAAGGTACAGGCCCTGGTCCTGGCCCCTACCCGCGAGCTGGCCATTCAGGTGGCAGAAGAGATCAACTCCCTGCGCGGCGGCAGGACCCTGAGCGTAACCCCCATCTACGGGGGACAGTCCATGGAGATCCAGCTGCGCAATCTGCGCAAGGGCGTGGCCGTGGTCGTCGGCACCCCCGGTCGGGTCCTTGACCATCTGCGTCGCGGCACCCTTGATCTTTCGTCCATCAGCTTCATGATCCTTGATGAAGCCGACGAAATGCTGAACATGGGCTTTCTGGAAGACGTGCGCGAGATCATGGAGCAGACTGCCGCCGAAAAGCGGACCATGCTCTTCTCCGCGACCATGCCGCCGGAAATCCTGCGCATCGCCAAAAAATACATGGGCGACTACCAGGTCATCCGCGCCGTGTCCGAGCAGCTCACCGCGACCCAGACCGACCAGATCTATTTCGAGGTCTCGGCGGCCGACAAATTCGAGGCCCTGTGCCGCATTGTCGACATGGAAGAGGATTTCTACGGGCTGGTCTTCACCCGCACCAAGGTCGACGCCGACGCCATTTCCCAGCGCCTCATGGAGCGCGGCTACGACGCCGACACCCTGCACGGCGACATGTCCCAGAGCCTGCGCGAAAAGATCCTCATCAAGTTCAAGAAAAAACTGGTGCGCATCCTCGTGGCTACGGATGTGGCGGCGCGCGGCATCGACGTGCACGACCTGACCCACGTCATCAATTTCGACCTGCCCCACGACCCCGAAGCCTATGTGCACCGCGTGGGCCGCACGGGCCGGGCCGGCAAGCAGGGCATCGCCATCACCTTCATCACTCCCTCGGAATACCGTCGCCTGCAGTTCATCAGCAAACAGGCCAAGACGGACATCCGCAAGGCGCGCCTGCCCAAGGTCAGCGACGTCATCCAGATGAAGAAGGAGCGTATCAGGGTCGAGCTCAATGCCATCGTTGCCACGGAGCCGGAAATGGAATTTCTGGGCATGGCCCAGGAGCTTCTGGAACAGGCCAAGCCGCGTGAAACCCTGGCCGCGCTTCTGCAGTACATGTTCCAGGAAGAGCTTGACGCCTCCAACTATCGCGAAATCTCGGACGCATTCGTGGTCGACAAAAAGGGCAAGACCCGCCTCTTCGTCACCCAGGGCCGCAAGGACGGGCTGACCCCCAAGCGCCTGCTGACCTTCCTGGACGAAAAGTGCCGCATCCCGTCTCGCAAGGTGTGGGACATCCAGATCATGGAGACCTTCGCCTTCGTCTCCCTGCCCTTCCAGGATGCCGAAAGGGTGCTGGCCACCTTCAACAAGGGCAAGGGCACGGAACTGGCATTCACGAAAGCCAAAGGCCGCCCGACCGCTCCCGCTCCCCGCAGATAGGGACAGATTCCCTCATTGAAGAAAAGGCCGTGCAGCTTTGCATGGCCTTTTTTCATGGGCTCCGGGCAGACCGAAAAATAAAAAAGCCGCGTTCCCGGACGGCGGGAAGCGGCTTTTTCGGCCAGAGCCTTCAACCTCGAATACTACTCAACGACGCCATACGCCTTGGGCGCGGCTCCGCAGATCGGACATTTCTCCGTGGGCTGACCTTCGTGGATGTGGCCGCAGATGCTGCACACATAGTAATCCACGACTTCCAGCTCGCCCATCTTCTCCGCGGCCTTGGAGTACAGGTTGGCGTGACATTCCTCGGCCTTGTTGGCGAAAACGAAGTATCTCTCTGCAGCCTTGTCGCCTTCGGCCTGGGCGTCGGCGATCATGGCCGGGTACATGGACTTGAATTCGTGGGTCTCGCCGGCCACGGCTTCCTTCAGGTTCTCAGCCGTGGAGCCGATGCCCTTCATCTGGCGCAGATGCGCATGGGCATGAATGGTCTCGGCATGAGCCGCAGCCCTGAACAGCCTTGCGACCTGGGACAGCCCCTCGTCATCGGCCTTTTTGGCGAAAGCGAGATATTTACGGTTGGCCTGGGATTCTCCGGCAAAGGCTTCCTTCAGATTTTCCATGGTCTTGCTCATTGGTATTCTCCGTTCATGTTTTGGTTATCAGGAATAATTCTCATCTTGCTAACGAAAGCCATTCAAAGTTGCAACTACTTTTTTTTACAATACAAGGCTACCTTAAGACGCGCCGCATGCCGCCCGATTCCAACCAATCTTTTCCAAGAACTCCAAAAAACTTCATCCGGTTTAAGCGTCCATCGCCTTATGATTCACGACCGATTCACTCCGGGTGGGATCGCCCAGCTCTAGGAAAACTCCTTCGAAGCCCGTCATTAGGAGAAGTCTTCGACAAACGTGTCGGGCTCCGCGCACACAATCCAGTTCTTGAACGGGTGAAGGCGGGCAAAGCATGGATCGCCACGGCGAAGACGCCTCGCGATGACGATGATGAGGCACGTTTGGCAGCGTTTTTGACCCAAAGCTCAAGGGTGCACAGTAGATTTTAAACGAGCACGTACGCCTTATCCGGATGAGCCCAAAAACCATCGCCAGAACCTCAAGGCCCGCTGTCGGCATGGATTCGAGGTCCGTCGGCTGTCTGACTGATCCAGGCATCGTTTGTTGAATCGTTGCCTGACGTACTGCCTGGGCTTTCCGCACCACACGCAACGATTCAACTCTACGAGGCCGGAGAAGGAGTTCCGGCGGGCCTCGAATCCATGTCGACAGTGGACCGATTACCGCGACAACGCTTATTCTTTTTTCGCCCTCAAGCCCATGCCGAAAGCGGGCCACTTATCACAACAAAATTTCTTCTTCTCATCTTCCAATTTTTCCCTTGACGACAAAGTGAACGATCGTTAACTAGCCCCCCATGTCAAAACGCCTCACCACCACCATCCGCCGCGAACAGATCGCCGAAGCAGCCCTGGCCCTGGTTGCCGAGCAGGGCGTCGGCGCCCTGACCGCGCGCAACGTGGCCCGCGCCGTGGGCGTGACCGCTCCGGCCCTGTACAAGCATTTCCCCGGCGGCAAGGCCGATATCCTGGCCAGCGTCCTCGATCTGCTCGACGACGTCAAAACCGAGGGACTGCGCCAGGCCATCAAGGAGCCTGGCTCGGCCCTGACCAAGTTGCGCCGCTGCTTCGACCTGCACATCAGCGTGGTCGAGCGCTACCGGGCCCTGCCCACCCTGGTGCTCTCCGACGCGTTGTGGTGCGACGAAACCCATCTTCGGGACCGCCTGCTTGCCAATCACCAGCGCCACCAATCCGAGGTGGCCGAGATCATACGGCAGGGACAGGCGGCGGGTGAGATCCGCACCGACATCGATGCCGACCAGATCTTCGTCCAGTTCCTGGGACAGTTCCTGACCATTGCCATCCTGTACAGCAGACGCGGCGACATGGTCGATCCCAAAACCCAGGCCGATGCCAACTGGAAAATGTTCGCCCGCGCCGTTTCACCGTAATTTTTTTTTGCCACAAAAGTGAACAACTGTTCACCATCCCTTTTCACAACACAAATTCTGGAAGGACAAAATGAAGAAAATACTTGTATCCGCTGTTGTCGTGGCCGCCGTGGGTCTTGGCTATCTTGCCTGGCACCAGCCGTCCCGGGCCGATCAGCCCGCGCCCGCCAGGGTTGCGCCCGCGCCCGAAGTGGCCGTGGTGACCATGCAGGAGCAGGACGTCCGCCTGACCTCCGAACTCCCCGGCCGCACCGCCGTTTATCAGGTGGCCGAAATTCGCCCCCAGGTCGGCGGGATCATCCTCAAGCGTGCCTATTCCGAAGGCACCGAGGTCAAATCCGGGGACCTGCTCTATCAGATCGACCCATCCACCTACGAAGTGGCCGTGGCCCGCGCCAAGGCCGCCGTAGCCAGGGCCAAGGCCGAACTGGAACCGGCACGCCTCAAGGCCGTTCGCTACGCCGAACTGATCCGCACCAAGGCCGTGAGCCGGCAGGATCACGACGAGGTACAGGCCGCCCTGGCCCTGGCCGAGGCCAATGTCGCCTCGGCCAATGCCGAACTGGACGCCGCACGGATCGATCTTGAACGCACCAGGGTCATCTCGCCCATAAACGGCCGCATTGGCCGCTCTTCCATCACCCCCGGCGCCCTGGTCACGGCCAATCAGGCCCAGGCCATGGCCACGGTGCAGCAGCTCGACCCCATCTATGTCGACCTGACCCAGTCCAACATCGAACTCCTGCGCCTGAAGCGCGCCCTTGCCAGCGGGACCATGCAGTCCCCCGGAGCGGCATCGACCAGGGTGCGCCTCATCCTCGAGGACGGCACCGCCTATGCCCATGAAGGCGTCTTGCAGTTGGCCGAGGCCAGCGTGGACCAGGGCACGGGCTCCGTCACACTGCGCGCCGTGTTCCCCAACCCGGAGCGCGACCTGCTGCCGGGCATGTATGTCCGTGCCAGGATCGAGGAAGGGGTGCTGGCCGCCACGCTGCTCATTCCGCAGCAGGCCGTGGTCCGCGACGCAAAGGGACAGCCCATGGCCATGGTCGTGGACGCGCAGGAGAAAGTCGCGCCGCGACCCCTGGAGCTTGACCGCGCCGTGGGCGGCGACTGGATCGTGCGCCAGGGTCTGGCCGCCGGTGATCGCGTCATTGTCGAAGGTTTGCAGAAGGCCCGTCCCGGGGTTCAGGTCCGTATCGCCCAGGACGCGATGTAAGGAGTCATCATGGCACATTTTTTCATAAATCGCCCGGTCTTCGCCTGGGTTCTGGCCATCGCCACCATGCTCGGCGGAGTGCTGGCCATCACCGGCCTGCCCATCTCGCAGTATCCGCCCATTGCCCCGCCGTCGGTGGCCATCACCGCGTCCTACCCCGGCGCATCGGCCAAGACGCTCGAGGACGCGGTGACCCAGGTCATCGAACAGAAGATGAAGGGCATCGACAACCTCGACTACATGTCCTCCACCAGCCAGTCCTCGGGCCAGGCGGAAATCACCCTGACCTTCAAGGCCGGTACCAATCCCGACATCGCCCAGGTCCAGGTCCAGAACAAGCTGCAGCTGGCCATGGCCCTGCTGCCGCAGGAAGTGCAGGCCCAGGGCGTGCAGGTCACCAAGGCCGTGCGCAACTTCGTGCAGGTCCTCGGCTTCGTGTCCGAAGACGGGTCCATGAACAGGGGCCAGCTGGCCGACTACGTGGCCGCCAACATTCTCGATGGTTTGAGCCGCGTGGAAGGCGTGGGCGAAGTGACCCTGTTCGGGTCCCAGCACGCCATGCGCATCTGGCTGAATCCCGACAGGCTGCACACCTACAGCCTGACCCCCGCCGATGTGGCCGCCGCCATCAGGGCCCAGAATGCCCAGATCTCGGCCGGACAGCTGGGCGGGCTGCCTTCGGTGGAGGACCAACGCATCAACTTTACGGTCAGCGTCCAGGACCGCCTGCAGACCCCCGAGCAGTTCCGCAACATCATTTTAAAGGTCAACACCGACGGTTCCACCGTGCGTCTGGATGACGTGGCCAAGGTGGAACTGGGCGCGGAAAACTCCCAAGTCGTGTCCCGTTTCAACGCCCAGCCCGCCGCAGCCGCGGCCGTCAAGCTGGCCACCGGGGCCAATGCCCTGAAAACGGTGCAAGCCATAGACGACTACGTAAAAAGCATCAGCCCGACCCTGCCGGCAGGGATGAAGGTGGTGGTCGCCTTCGACACCACGCCGTTTGTGCGCATCTCCATCGAGGAGGTGGTCCGCACCCTGCTCGAAGCCGTGGTCCTGGTCTTCCTGGTCATGTACCTCTTTCTGCAGAACCTGCGCGCCACGCTCATCCCGACCATCGCCGTGCCCGTGGTTCTGCTCGGCACCTTCGGGGTGCTGGCGGCCTTCGGCTACTCCATCAACACCCTGACCATGTTCGCCATGGTCCTGGCCATCGGCCTGCTGGTGGATGACGCCATCGTCGTGGTCGAAAACGTGGAGCGCATCATGCACGAGGACGGCCTCTCGGCCAGAGACGCGACCCACCTGTCCATGACCCAGATCTCCGGCGCCCTGGTCGGCATCGCCCTGGTCCTGTCCGCCGTGTTCGTGCCCATGGCCTTCTTCGGCGGCTCCACAGGCGTCATCTACCGCCAGTTCTCCATCACCATCGTCTCGGCCATGGTCCTGTCCGTCCTGGTGGCGCTCATTCTCACCCCGGCCCTGTGCGCGACCATGCTGAGGCCGGCCAAGCCCGGACACGGCAGACGCGGATTCTTCGGCCTGTTCAACCGCGGCTTCGACCGCACCGCAGACGGCTACAAGACACTTGTCGGCGGCATGACCCGGCGCTGGGGACGATCCCTGATTCTTTACGCCCTCATCCTCGGGGGCATGGTCTCCATGTTCCAGCGCCTGCCCACGGGCTTCCTGCCGGACGAGGATCAGGGCATCCTCTTCGTGCAGGTGCAGTTGCCCATCGGGTCGCCCCAGGAGCGCGCTCTTGACGTGCTGGAGCGCATCGAGCGTCATTTTCTGGATACCGAAAAGGATGCCGTGGAATCGCTCATGGCCGTGGCCGGATTCAGTTTCGCCGGCAGCGGCCAGAACACGGCCATGTGCTTTGTGCGCCTGAAGGACTGGAGTCAGCGGAAAGACCCCGGCCTCAGTGTCAAGGCCGTCGCGGGCCGGGCCATGGCCGCATTCTCGCAGTACCGCGACGCGCAGGTCTTCGCCTTTGCGCCGCCTGCGGTGATGGAGCTTGGCAACGCGGTGGGCTTTGACTTCGAGTTGCAGGACATGGCCGGTCTTGGCCACGAGAAGCTCACCGCCGCGCGCAACCAGCTTCTCGGCATGGCGAGCCGGCATCCCGATCTGGCCATGGTGCGGCCCAACGGCCTTGACGACACGCCGCAGTACCGCATCGACATCGACTGGGACAAGGCCGGCGCCCTGGGCCTGGCCGTGTCCGACGTGACGGGCGTCATCGCCACGGCCTGGGGCAGTTCGTATGTCAACGACTTCCTGGACAAGGGCCGCGTCAAGAAGGTCATCATGCAGGGCGAAGCGCCGTATCGCATGATGCCCGAGGACCTCGCCCGCTGGCACGTGCGCGGCAAGTCCGGCCAGATGGTGCCCATGTCCAGCTTCGCCACGGCGCACTGGACTTCGGGCTCCCCGCGCCTTGAACGCTACAACGGCGTGCCGGCCATGCAGATCCTCGGCGCCCCCGCTCCGGGAAAAAGCTCGGGGCAGGCCATGGCGACCATGGAAAGCCTGGCCAAGGAGTTGCCCGAAGGCATCGGCTATTCCTGGACCGGACTGTCCTTTCAGGAGCGGCAGGCCGGATCGCAGACGATCCTGCTCTACTCGCTGTCCATCATCGTCGTCTTCTTGTGCCTGGCGGCCCTGTACGAGAGCTGGAGCCTGCCCGCATCGGTCATCCTGGTCATCCCCATCGGCATCGCCGGAGCCCTGGCCGCGGTCAGCCTGCGCGGCCTGTCCAATGACGTGTACTTCCAGGTCGGCCTGCTGACGACCATGGGGCTGGCGGCCAAGAACGCCATCCTCATCGTCGAGTTCGCCAAGAGCCTGGCCGAGTCCGGGATGGACCTCATCCAGGCCGTGACCGAGGCGGCCCGGCAGCGCCTGCGGCCCATCCTCATGACCTCCCTGGCCTTCGGGTTGGGCGTGCTGCCGCTGGCCGTAAGCTCCGGAGCGGGCTCGGGCGGGCAGAACTCCATCGGCACGGGCGTCATCGGCGGCACCATCGCCTCCACCGTGCTCGGTTCCCTGCTCATTCCGGTCTTCTTTGTCGTCGTGGCCAGATTCGGACTGGCCCGCAAGGAACCCAGGAACTCCACGAACCGCGTCATCATCCCCGGAGGCCACCCATGCGAAGACTGATACTGATCATTGCGCTCGTTGCGCTTGGCGGCTGCGGCACCCTGGCCCCCGAGCGAGAGCGCCCGGCCATGCCCGTACCCGATGCCTGGAACGCACCCGCTCAAGACTCGGCCGCCGGACATAACCAGACCGCGAATGAACTCGGCCGGCGCGACGTATTTGCGGACCCGGCCTTGCAGGAGCTCATCAAAACGGCCCTGGAAGACAACAGAAGTTTGCGCCAGGCCGTGCTGGCCATGGACAAGGCCCGCGCGCAGCACGGCATCGCGCGTGCAGACCGCCTGCCAAGCGTGGACGCCTCGGCCCGCAACTCAAACACCAGGTCGCCCGGCGACCTGCGCAGCGGAATCGAGGGCATTGACCGGCAATGGTCGACAGGTCTGGGAATCACGTCTTTTGAGCTGGATTTCTTCGGGCGGGTCCGCAGCCTGGAGGAGTCGGCCCTGGAACAGTACCTGGCCACGGAAGAGGCGCGCCGGGCCGCGCACATCGCCCTGGTTTCCCAGGTGGCCCGCACCTACCTGACCCTGGCCGGGGACCGCGAGGCGCTGGCCCTGGCCAGGGAAACCCTCGCCAGCCGCCAGGCGACCCTGGGGTTGACCAGGGCCAGAGTCGCCAGCGGTCTGGCCACGGACCTGGAGCTGCACCAGGCCGAGGAGGCCGTGGCGGTGACCCAGTCCGAGCAGGCCCGCCTCATGGCCCAGGTGGCCATGGACGAAAACGCGCTGGCCGTTCTGGCGGGACGCCCCGTGTCGGAGCTGAACCTGCCGGCCAGGTCCCTTCGCGACATCAGGCTCCGCGAGTCCGTCTCACCCGGCCTGCCCTCGGACCTGCTGACCCGCAGGCCCGACATCCTGGAGGCCGAGCATCGACTCTGGGCCGCCGGGGCGCAGATCGGCGCGGCCCGCGCGGCCTTCTTTCCGCGCATCACCCTGACGGGCAGCATGGGTTACGCAAGCCTCGAAGTCGGCGACCTCTTCGACGCCACGGCGCGGACCTGGAGTTTCTTGCCGAGCATGACCATGCCCATCTTCGACGCGGGCCGGAACTCGGCCAATCTGAAGATGGCCGAGGCCGAACGGGAGATCCGCATCGCCGCCTACGAACTGGCCGTGCAGAACGCCTTTCGTGAAGTGTCCGACGCCCTGGTCAAAAGCCGGGGCTATGACGGACAGGTTCAGGCCCAGGCCCGGCGCGTGGCCAGCGCGGGGCAGAGCCGCATCCTCGTGGAACAACGCTATGCGGCAGGTCTTGAAAGTGCCTTTGCCCTGTACGACGCCGAGCGCACCCTCTTCTCGGCCCGTCAGGATCTTCTCGCCGTGCGCCTGGCTCGACAACTGACCACCGTGGAACTCTTCGCCGCCCTGGGCGGCGGCTGGCAGGAACACGGCGCGGCGCTGTAATAAACGGCATCCACTTGGGATCAAACACAAAAGGCGACCATTTGGTCGCCTTTTGTGTTTGATCCCGAAAAACTTCGCCCGATCACGATTGGCTGAGAAAACCCAGATGTTGCTCGGCCAAAGTCAGGACACGTCTGCGACTGGCCGAAGAACAGTCATGATTGGAGAGATGAACGGCAGCGTAGCCGCTTAAAGGCCGCAGGGCTAAAGACGTCTTATCCCACTCTCGCACCAGGCGGTCGGGATCACTGGCCGCGCTTGCCAGGCGAAAGAACCGCAAGGCCCCTGCCGCCAGGCTTTCTGTCAGCCCCTCGTGGGCTTCGCGCAACTCCCTGCCCGCCGCCAGGCAGTCGTCCCGCGCACCCAGACCAAAGGCGTGGAGCCAGAAAGCCTGCCAATACGCGCCCAGTTTGCGTCCCGCCTTGGGATGGACGCAAATGGGATGCAAGTCGTACAGCCCGCCCTTGCGGCCCGTAGCAAAAATCTCGAGCCCGGGCAGCCGCAGCCCGGACATCTTGCCTTTGCGGCCAAGCATGGCTTCAAGCACCCGCACCACCCGCACGGGCTCGAATCCGTCATGGCATCGAGGCCGGTCAAAACGGCACCGCCAGCAGCCCACACAATCCCGCGCGCTGCGCAGCACCACATGCCCCGGCTGATAAGGGCCGGTCTCGAAGGCATGCACCGGGCCCATGGACAGGTTGAGCACCATGAGCCCGGACCAGGCCGCAAGATGCATGGGACCCGTATCGGGTGTGATCATGGCCGCCAGGCCCTGCCCGAACACGGCGAAGCGGTCCAGTCCCAGGGAGCCGCAGGCGCTGGCCACCGGACGTGCGGCCAGGCCCTGCACTTCGCGGCACAACGGGACCTCGGCCGGCCCCCCGAGCAGGACGGGGACAAACCCCCGGCGCTCAAGCTCTTTCACAAGTGCGGCCCAGAACGGGGCATTCGGCCGCTTGTCCGGCTCGCTCGCGCCCAGGAAAAGCCCGACCCGGCGGATATCGCGCGGCATGACCCGTGGCTCGGGCCAGCGCGTCGCGGCCAGGGTCCGCAGCGGGACAATGTCAAGGGCGTTCAGGTCGGCCCAATGAAAACGGTTGTGCCGGTTGTTGTGCGTCAGGGACAATCGGTATTCCTGCCAATGGCCCGCAATGCGGGTCACGCCGTCGCGGCTGTACCCACCCACCAATTTTTCGCTGCGCAAACTCCCGGCCAGTGTCATGCTCTCGGGCCGATGGCTCAGATTGATGACCAGATGAAACGCTTCGGCGCGCAACCGGTCACCCTGTCCATAATCAAGATAGCGCACCTGCGGACTCAGACGCATGAGCGGACGGGCAAAAGCCGGTTCGGCCATGACCCAGACCGGATGGCCGGGAAAAGCACGCTCCAGCCACAAAAGAAGGGGAAAGGACAGGATCAGGTCCCCCATGCGCTGCATCTGGATGACCAGAATGGGCTTGTTCACGGGTTACCCGTAGATGGAGCGCATGGTCCGCACCAGGGACTTTAAGCGCAGGTCGTAGGTGTGTTCGGCCAGGATGCGCGAACGCGCCGCCGCCGTTATTCTGGCCCGCTCGCCGTCATGCCGGAGATAGTCACGCACAAGACCGGGAATCTCACCGGGCTCCTGATAGCAGACGATCTCCCGCCCCGGCTCGAAAAGCGCCTCCATCTGCCGCCGGTGGTCGGTCAGCAGAAAACCGCCGCAGACCGGCACGTCAAAGACGCGCTGGTTGACCGCGCCCTTCATCTGCTGGCTGGTGCAATTGAAGTTGATGCGCGTGGTCGGATAAAATGCGGGCAGATCGGCGTAATAATTGAGTTCGCGGTGATAGGTCCATCCCTCCTGTGGCAGAATTTCGTGCCAGCCGGGATCGCCCACGATGAGAGGGTTGAAGGGCAGCAGCTCGCGAACCCGCCGCAGGCGGTACAGGAGGGTCGCCTGCCAGGTGATCAGGGTCTCGAAGGCGAGGCGTGTGTCCACGTCGGGCAGGGCCCTGAAGGCCTCAAGGTACCGGGGATGCTCCTCCTCAAGAAAGCGGGCCACGGAAAGGCTGCCGCTCTCCATGAAGTCCCGTCCGATCTCTTCCAGGTCATCCAGCAACAGGTTCGGAAAATCGTAGTACCGCAGCTTGGCGCGCACCTTGTACACCATGGAATTGCCGACAAAGGCCACATCACGCACCGGGGTCGCACCGGGCGCATGGGCGAAACGATGCGGATCCGTGGCCAGAGGCAGATAGTGCACGCGGGAAAAACCCTGCGCCTTCAGCGAGTCGACATTGTCCACGTCCCAGGTGAAGAGCGTGACCCAGTCCGAGGCCAGATTTTCGTAGACGTAGAGGATCAGATGCGGGTTGTCGACGAACCAGGACGCCAGAGGCAGTTCCATGCGGGCCAGGAGGTCCGTCAGGATTCCCTCCTTGTCCACCCCGAGGTGGTTGATGGTCAGCACGAAATCGGGACGGAAAGCCAGGATGCTTGAAAGAATGGACTCCACGAACTCCTGGCTGCCCACTTCCTGGCTGGGCAGCTGCACCAGGGAGGTCTCGTAGCCAAGGCGGACGAAGGCGGCTTCGAGTTCGCCCATCAGAAAATAGGAACTGGTCAGCAGGAGCACGCGCGGGGTCTGGGAGCGGAACTTGGGATAGCGTGCCCTGCTCCAGAAATCGACCTTGCGGCTCACTTCCAGGCGGTCTGCCAGCACGCGGTACAGCTCCGGGCGCAGCCTCGCGTAGAAGGGGTCCAGCACCGGCGTGAAAGGCAGCCCGCCGTGTCGCAGCTGCCAGCGGGTCAGAATCGCCAGGGCGCTTTCGGCGTCGCTTCCGTCGATCCAGAGGAGCCGTCCATCGTCACGCCATCTTTCCCGCACGCCCGTCAACCGGACGACGGGCTCTTCGGCGTCGACCACGGCCACGGGGCCTGATGTCCGCGACAGCACGTCGGCCAGGCCAGCCCCAAGGCCCGAGCCCAGCAGCACGGGCAGCGCCCCGTCCGAGGGCACGGCGGCTACGCGCCTGAGCTCGTTCTCGGCTCCGCGACGCCCTCCCAGATGCCGGGCGCGGCCGTCGACCAGCACGCGCACGTCAAGAGAGCCGTCCGGGGCGTGCAGGGCCTCAGCGGAATACGCATAGGGCCCGGCGTTCACAGCCGGACCTCGACGCGTCGGGAAAAAATATGATTCCGGGATGATGCGACAAAAAGAATCGACATGTCACTTCCTGTCAAAAAATGAACGTTCGCAAACGTCATAGCAACATGCCTGCCAAGCGGAAGCCCCGGCGGCGAAGAAAACGTCCATCTGCGCCACCGCTTCATCCCCCGCGCAGGCGGGGATCCCTTCTTCAAGCTGAAAAGGCATGGATTCCCGCCTGCGCGGGAATGACATCGAGGACGGACGGAGGCGTCTCCTCTTGCCCTGCAGCAAGACCTGGCCTGATTCGAGGATACATGCCTTCCCTCATGCCATCTGATGGCGACCCTTCACAGCTCGTCGCTGTCCAGCCAGATGGTGACCGGGCCCCAGTTGACCAGGGACACGTCCATGTCCGCACCGAATTCGCCCTCGGCCACCTGCGGCCACTGTCGGCGCAGCTCGGCCACGAAGGAGGTGTACAGAAACAGGGCGGCCTCGGGCGGGGAGGCCTTTGAAAAGGAGGGGCGGCGTCCTTTTTTGACATCGGCATACAGGGTAAACTGCGAAACCACGAGGATTCCCCCGCCGTGCTCGGCCAGACTTGCATTGATGGGGCCGCCTGCATCGGGAAACAGTCGCAGGGCCAGAATTTTCTGCACGAATTTATTCCAGGCAGCACCACCGGCCATGTCTGGCGTGTCGCTGCCGCCGAAGCCGACCAGTACGACCAGGCCAGGTCCTATTTCGCCCACGATACGCCCCTGAACGGACACGGAAGCCTGGCGCACCCGCTGCAGGACCGCACGCATCAGGCCGGGCCTTCGCTGTAGTAGGCCCTGGAACTCGCCTTTTCCGAAACCATGACCTCGGCCAGTTCAACCGAATACGAGGCCAAAAGGTCCTTCATGCGCAGAAAAATGAAGCGGGCCAAGAGTTCGGAAGAGGGGTTCTGCTCGGCGAACTCCGGCAGCTCGTTCAGATGCCTGTGATCGAGTTCGTCAGTCACTTCTTTGAGCAAACGCTTGAGCGCCTTGAAGTCCATGAGAATACCCAATTTCGGGTCAAGTCTGTCCCCGACCACGTCGACCTCGACCGTGAAATTGTGGCCGTGCATGTTCTCGCACTTGCCCTCGTAATGTCGCAGCTGATGCGAAGAACTGAAGTCCGAACTCACCCGCAGCCGCCACTTTCCTTGCATCATGAAATTTCTCCGTTTCTCTGGCCAAGTCGCCATTGTTCAAAATCTCGCCAGAACTCCGGGCACGGCGCGACCAGAAAATCCGGCCCGAATTGCAGGCGGCAGACATACTCGTCGCGAGCCAGATCGATCTGCACCGGGGCCTGCCCCGGATAGCGCCGCACGATCTCACCCAGGCCCTCCCAGTCGGGCTCGTGCCCGTTCGCCCGTACAAAAAGCACCACCGGCTCGGTGCCCGAGCCGACCACGCCCGAGAGAAGCTTGAAGGACTCGGCCAGGATCTTGGCTTTCTTGGGACCATCCTCGTTTTCCTCGCCGTTCATCTCACGCTTGGCCACCACCCCGACCATGAGCAGCGGCTCCTCGCAGGCAAGAAGCTCACGGCTGGCAGCGTAAGGCTCCGAAAAAACGATGGCCTCGCCAGAGCCGCTCAAATCCTCGATGCCGCAAAAAGCCATGCGGTCGCCCTTTTTCGTATTGATGGTCTTGGTGGAGGTGACCAACACCGGCACCTGCACCGGCGTCTTCTCGGGCAGGTCCGCGCACTGGGCCAGGGACGCGAATCCCAGGCGGCGGATCTCCTGCCGGAAAGGCTGCAAGGGGTGGCCGAGCAGGAAAAATCCGAAGGCCTCCTTTTCCATGCGGCACTTTTCGTCATCACCATATTCCGGAAGGGTTGCTTCGTCGCTTTCAATGCCAAGGCCAGTGAGATTGCAGGTGTTCTCCTCCACCAAACCCATAAAGGACAACTGGCCGGAAGTTTTGCGCTTGGCCCGCCTCTGGGCCATGGCCTGGACCTTGTCGAGCCCTTCCAGCAGCGCTCGCCGGGAACAGCCAAAGCGGTCCATGGCCCCGGACTTGATCAGTGACTCCAGCACCTTCTTGTTGACCTTGCGCAGATTCACGCGCTGACAGAAATCAAGGAGGCTGGTGAAATCACCGCCTTTTTCCCGCTCCGTCACTATGGACTCCACCGCGCCCTCGCCCACCCCCTTGATGCCCGACAGACCGTAGCGGATGGACTCGCCTTCGACGGTGAACTCGTTGAAGCTCCTGTTCACGTCCGGGGGCAGGACCTCGATGTCCATGTCCCGGCAGGCGCTGACATGGGCCAGGATCTTGTCCGTGTTGGAGACTTCCGAAGTGATGATGGCGGCCATGAACTCGGCCGGGTAATGCGCCTTCACGTAGGCCGTCTGATAGGAAATGACGGCGTAGGCCGCGCTGTGTGACTTGTTGAAGCCGTAGCCCGCAAATTTTTCCATGAGGTCGAAGATGTACTCCGCAGCCTCCTGGGAAATTTTGTTCTCCTTGGCCCCGTCCAGGAAGCGCACCCGCTGCTTGGCCATCTCGGCCGGATCCTTCTTGCCCATGGCCCGGCGCAGATTGTCGCCCTCGCCAAGAGAGTACTTGGCCAGGTCCGAGGCGATCTTCATGACCTGTTCCTGATACAGGATGACCCCGTAGGTGTCCTCCAGGATGGGATGAACCACGGGTTCGAGCTCGGAATATTCGTACTCGACCTTCCTCAGGCCGTGCTTGCGGGCAATGAAATCGTCGACCATGCCCGATTCCAGCGGACCCGGCCGGTACAGGGCCAAAAGCGCGATGATATCCTCGAAGCATGAAGGCTTGAGGCCCCGCAGAACCCGTCGCATGCCGTCGGATTCCAGCTGAAACACGCCGTCGGTCTCGCCCCGGCACAGAAGTTCGAAGGTCTGCGGGTCATCGAGAGGCAGCTTCTCCAGGATCGGCACGGGCTTGTTGTTCTTGCGCACGAGCTTTAAAGCGTCATCGATGACCGTCAGGGTTTTAAGGCCCAGAAAGTCGAACTTGATGAGGCCGATGAGCTCGACCTTCTTCATGTCGAGCTGCGTCACGACCTCGCCGTTCTTGCCCTTGTGCAGGGGCAGGTACTCGACCATGGGCTTCTGAGAGATGACCAGTCCCGCGGCATGGATGGACGAATGCCGCGCCAGGCCCTCCAGGCGCCGGGCCACGTCGTAGAGCTTTTTGTACTGCGGATCGCTGTCGATGAGCCTCCTGAGTTCGGGCTCCTCGTCCAGAGCCTTGGTCAGGGTCATCTTCAGATCGTCGGGGATGAGCTTGGCGATGCGGTCAGCGTCCTTGAGACTGATGTCGAGCGCCCTGGCCACGTCGCGGATGGCGCCCTTGGCCTTCATGGTCCCGAAGGCCACGATCTGGGCCACATGGTCGGACCCGTATTTCTCGGAGACGTATTTGATGACCGCGTCGCGCCTGTTGTAACAGAAGTCCACGTCGATATCCGGCAGGGACGCGCGCTCCACGTTCAGGAATCGTTCAAAGAACAGGGCGTAGCGGATGGGGTCGAGGTCGGTGATTTTAAGCGCGTAGGAAACCAGGGATCCGGCCGCCGATCCTCGGCCCGGCCCCACGGGGATGTCCTGCGATTTTGCCCAGTTGATGAAATCCTGCACGATCAAAAAATAGGCCGGAAAACCCTTCTCGATGATGATGCCGAGTTCGAGTTCCAGACGCTCGCGGTAAGCGGCCTCGTCCACTTCGTAAGGAAGGGCGGCGATGCGCTCCCTTAGTCCCTCTTCTGACAATCTGCGAAACTCCTGGTCCAGGGTCACGCCCTCGGGCACATCGTAGACCGGGAAGTAATGCTGCTTGAGTTTGAGCTCCACCTCGCACATGTCCGCGATGCGGCCCGCGTTCTCCACGGCCTCGGGGCAGTGGGCGAAAGCGGCCTCCATCTCTTCGGGGGCCTTGTAGTAGAACTCGTTGGTGTCGAACCTCAGGCGCTGCTTTTCCGTGGCGATCTTGCCCGTTCCCACGCACAGGAGAATGTCGTGGGCCTCGTAATCATCCTTGCCCAGATAGTGGCAATCGTTGGTGGCCACCAGGGGCAGGCCCGTCTCCTTGGCCAGTTCCATGAGCCGATCGTTGACGACCTCCTGCTCTTTTAAGCCATTGGACTGCAGTTCCAGATAAAAGCGATCCGGGAATATCTCCATGTATTCCCTGGCCTTGACGAGAGCGCTGTCGAAAGTGCCATGGCGCAGGGCGTAGGGCACCTCGCCCTGCAGGCAGGCCGAAAGGCAAATGATGCCCTCGGAGTGGGCGCGCAGGTACTTCTTGTCCACCCGGGGCTTGTAATAAAACCCTTCCAGGAAACCGGCTGACACGATCTTGACCAGATTGTGGTAGCCAATGAGATTCTGGGCCAGAAGAACCAGATGAAAACGCTTCTTGTTCTCTCGCTCGTGCATGTCGTCGGCGATGTAGACTTCGCTGCCGATGATGGGCTTTATGCCGTGCTTCTTGGCTTCGAGGTAGAAAGGCACGGAACCGAAGAGATTGCCATGATCGGTGATGGCGGCCGAGGAAAAACCAAAATCAACGGCCCGGGCGCACAGGTCCCTGAGGCGAATGGCGCCGTCAAGAAGGCTGTACTCGGAATGGCAATGCAGGTGGGTAAAACCGCTCATGGTGCTCTCGGGGAAACGGGATTTTCGGGTCGGGGAAACGGAGACTAGAAAAGGCCGGGACGAATTGCAAGCCAGGGCTCAAAGCAGAACGCCCGGACTGGCCGGGCGTTCTGGGAGTGCTGGTAATGCAAGGTGTTACAGTTTGGCCCCGACCAGACTGATCAGGCGCAGCAACTGGTTGGTGAAACCGGCCTCGTTGTCGTACCAGACAATGATCTTGACCATGGTCCCGTTCATGACCGAGGTGCACAGGCCGTCGACCACGCCGCCGTAGATGCTGCCGACGTAGTCCATGGAAACGAGCGGAACCTCGGTGTAGCCCATGGCCCCGCCTTCGGGTCCGCTGGCCGCGGCCTTCAGGATCGCGTTGACCTCGGCCGCCGTGGTCGGCTTGTCCACCTCGACCACCAGATCCACCAGCGACACGTTGGGCGTGGGCACGCGCACGGCCATGCCGTCGAGCTTGCCCGCCAGGGCCGGGATGACCAGGCTCACGGCCTTGGCCGCGCCCGTGGTGGTGGGCAGCATGTTCATGGCCCCGGCGCGCCCGCGGCGGATGTCCTTGTGCGTGCCGTCGAGCATGCGCTGGCTCATGGTGTAGGAGTGGATGGTGGTCATCAGGCCGTGCTTGATGCCAAAAGCGTCATCCAGCGCCTTGGCCGCCGGGGCCAGGCAGTTGGTGGTACAGGAGGCGTTGGAGACGATCTGGTGGTCGGCCGGGTTGTAGAGTCCGTCATTGACGCCCATGACCACGGTCAGGTCGGCGTCTTTGCAGGGGGCGGAGATGATCACCTTTTTCGCTCCGGCCGCCAGATGCTTCTTGCAGTTTTCACGATCATTGAACTTGCCCGTGGACTCCACGAGAATGTCGACACCCTTCCAGTCCCAGGCGTCGGGAGCGTTGCGGGTGACCAGCACCTGCTTGCCATTCAGCAGAAAGCCCTGCTCGTTCGGCTCGACATCTCCGGCAAAAGTGCCGTGAACGGAGTCGTATTTGAGCAGATAGGCCAGGGAGGAGTTGTCACCACGGGCGTTGACGCAGACCAGCTGGACATCCTCGTTTCCGGCCACGATGCGGGCCAGGTAGCGCCCGATGCGGCCAAACCCGTTGAGTGCGATTTTGATAGCCATATTCTCTTCCTCGTACACTTAGATTTTATTTGAAGAACCCAGAACGGTTTTGATCTTGTGCGCCACCATGTCCCGCACCGCGTCCCGTGCCACCTTGAGGTACTGGCGCGGGTCGAAGTGGGAGGGGTTGTCGGCCAGGTACTTGCGAATGGTGGCGGTCATGGCCAGACGGATGTCCGTGTCGATGTTGATCTTGCACACGGCCGAGGCGGCCGCCTTGCGCAGCAGGTCCTCGGGCACGCCCTTGGCTCCGGCAATCTCGGCACCGTAGGCATTGGCCATCTCGACAAACTCCTGCGGCACGGACGAAGCCCCGTGCAGCACGATGGGATAACCGGGCAAGAGGGCCTTAATCTTTTCCAGACGGTCAAAATCGAGTTTGGCCTCGCCCGCGAACTTGTAGGCCCCGTGGCTGGTGCCGATGGCGATGGCCAGGGAATCGCAGCCCGTGCGCCCGACAAACTCGGCGGCCTGGTCCGGGTCGGTGTAGACGCTGTGCTCCACGTCCACATCATCTTCGACGCCTGCCAGTTGGCCCAGTTCGGCTTCGACCCAGACGCCGCGATCGTGGGCGTAGGCCACGACCTGTTTGGTCAGGGCGATGTTTTCCTCATAGGACAGATGCGACCCGTCGATCATGACGGAGGTAAACCCGCCGTCGATGACTTCCTTGCAGATCTCGAAATTCTGGCCATGGTCCAGGTGCAGGCAGACCGGCAGATCATTCTCGGCCAGCGCGGCCTCCATGAGCTTGATGATGTACCCTTGCCCCGCATAGCGGCGGGCACCGGCGGAAACCTGCAGGATGAGCGGGGATTTTTCGAGGTTTCCAGCCTCCATGATGCCCTGGATGATCTCCATGTTGTTCACGTTGAAACCACCGACGGCAAAACCTTCGGCGTAACCTCGGGCAAACATTTCCTTGGGTGTGGTCAGGGGCATGATCGTCTCCTTGAAAGGCGGTTATTCATTATCCGCCAGATGGCGCTCCAGCGTCTGGAGATATCCGGCATGAGTCAGGTCAAAAGTCAACGGGGTGGCGGTGATATAACCCCTGCTCAGATACCCCCGATCCGATTCGGGATCCACCTTCTCGGGCGGAATGACCCCGCACAGCCAGTAGTAGGGGTTCCCGCGGGGATCGTTTCTCTCTTCGTACCAATCCCGATAGGTGGTCGAGGTTTGCCTACAGACTTTGAGCCCTTTGGCTTCGCTGAACGGACCTGCAGGAAAATTCAGGTTCAGTACGCAATAGCGGGGAAAAGAGGCCCAGAAATCACCGTCGAGCAAGGCCACGGCGTACTCGGCCTGGGCGGAAAGCTCCTCGGGATGATAGTCGTCCACGGACACCGCCATGGCCGGGATGCCGGTCAGAGCCCCTTCCGTGGCCGCAGACACCGTGCCCGAATAGAGCACGTCCACACCCACGTTGGCACCCGAGTTGATCCCGGACACGATCATGTCCGGCTTTTTGGCCAAAAGGTGGCTTAAGGCCAGCTTGACGCAGTCGGAAGGAGTGCCGGAGATGCCCAGGCCCGAAAAGCCCGTCTCCTCCACTTCCTTGACCCGCAGGGGGGAAAACAGGGTCACCGAGTGCCCCACCGCGCTCTGCTCGGTCATGGGCGCGGCCACGTGCACGCGGTGACCGGCCTTGTTCAAGGCGGCATAAAGGGCCCTTAAGCCTACTGCTCTGATTCCATCGTCGTTTGTGAGAAGAATGTCCATTTGTCGGGTGCGTCCGGATAAAGTTTCTTGGCCTGGCTGTGCCCCAGGGTCAGGGCCTTGATATTCACTTCCAGTATCTTGGCCGGCAGGACCGTGGCCAGGGCTTTTTTCACGTTGGCAAAATTCATGAAAGGCAGAAAATGGCTCAGCGCCCCCAGACAGATGATGTTGGTGGTCTGCGGCATGCCGATCTTGTCCCTGGCCATTTTCGTGAACGGCAGACCCCAGAATATGTTCGACGGGGTCTGCGTCACCAGCGAGGTGTCCACCAGCAGGAAACCCGTGGGTTTCAAGTTGCGAAAATACAGGTTGCAGGCCTCCTGACTGAGAGCCACGAGCATGTCAAGATTGACGGGCTTTGGATAGCTGATTCTGTAGGAACTTATGACCAGATCGGACCGGCTCGCCCCGCCGCGGGCTTCGGGGCCGTAACTCTGGGTCTGGGTGCAATAAAAGTTGTGATCAATGGACAGCACCTGGCCCATGATCTTGCCCAGGGTCAGGATGCCCTGGCCGCCCGTGCCGGAAAGACGGATTTCGAATCGATTCAGTTCGTGCTGCTTAGGCATTTCGCTGCTCCTGAAGCTTGTTGCGCAGTGTTGCGTATTTCACTTCCAAGCCGGGGCGCATCTCATCCCGAAACACGCCAATGGGCGTGACCTTGGCCTGCTCTTCCGGAGCCAGCTGCCGGTATCGTTCCAGTTTCACGGCGTTTTTCTTGTACCACTGATACATGTCCACCACGGTCTTGAACTTGTTCTTGCGGCCGTACTGGGTGTGGCAGGGCGTCAGGATCTCGACCAGATTGAAGCCTGGCTTCTCCAAAGCGTCGGCGATGAGCGAATCGAGCATGTTGGCGTGCAGCACCGTGCCTCTGGCCACATAGCTCGCGCCGCTGGCCATGGCCATTTCCACGATGTCGAAGCTGCGCTCGAGCTGGCCGAAAGGCGAGGTGGCGGAGACAGTCCCTTCGGGGCTCGTCGGCGAGGCCTGTCCACCGGTCATGCCGTAGATGTTGTTGTTCAGGACCAGCGTGGTCAGGCCGATGTTGCGCCGCGCCGCGTGGATGAGGTGGTTGCCGCCGATGGACATGGCGTCGCCGTCGCCCATGACCACGATGACCTTGAGCGCCGGGTTGGCCATCTTGATGCCCGTGGCGAAGGTCAGGGCCCGGCCATGGGTGGTGTGCACGGTGTTGAAGTCCACGTACACGGCCATGCGCCCGGAGCAGCCAATGCCGGCCACCAGCACCACGTCATCCTTGGCGTAGCCGAGGCCGTGCACGGAGCGAATGAGGGAACCGAGCACGATGCCGTGGCCGCAGCCCGCGCAGTAGACATGGGGAAACTTTTTGTTGTGCCGCAAATAGTCGTGAATGAGTTGTGTTACCTGTGCCATGGTCACGCCTGCATGATGTTTTTGAAGATTTCCGAAGGGGTGATGATCTGCCCGTCAACGCGGTTGTTGGTGATGACATGGGTCAGGCCGTTGTTGACCCGCTTCACCTCGCGCGAGATCTGGCCCATGTTCATCTCCGGCACGATGAGCGCCTTGCACTGCCGGGCCAGGGACTGCACCGCGGTCTTGGGGAAGGGGAAGAGGGTTTTGAGCTTCAAAAACCCGGCCTTTACCCCGCGCTCGCGGGCCATGTGCACGGCCAGTTCGGCCGAACGCGCCACGCACCCATAGGCCACGACGACCACTTCGGCGTCCTCGCAACTCACCTCGTCATAAAGCTGGATGTCGTAGAAGAACTGATCGATCTTGCGGAACTGCCGGTGCATGAGGGCCTTGACCTCATCAGGCTTGGAAGTCGGGAAGCCGTTCTGGTCGTGGGTCAGGCCCGTGACGTGAAAACGGTATCCTGAGCCCAGCGGCGGCAGGGCCGGCACCCCGCGCATGGTTTCCTCGTAGGAAACGTACCATTCCGGCGGCATGGCCGGAGTGACCCGCGCCAGGATCTCGAAATCCTCGGGGTCCGGGATGGTGATCTTTTCCCGCGTGTGGGCCGTGATCTCGTCGATGAGCAGGATGACCGGGGTGCGGTATTTCTCGGCGAAGTTGAAGGCCACCACGGTCATTTCCAGACACTCCTGCACGTCACTGGCCGACAGCACGATGATGGGGTGGTCACCATGACAGCCCCAGCGGGCCTGCTGCACATCTCCCTGAGCCGGACTGGTCGGCAGACCGGTGCTCGGCCCCCCGCGCATGACGTTGACCACGACCAGAGGCGCCTCGGTCATGCAGGCATAACCAAGATTCTCCTGCATGAGGGAAAAACCGGGGCCGGAGGTGGCGGTCATGGTCTTGCGACCGGCCAGGGACGCGCCGATGATGGCGCCCATGCTGGCGATCTCGTCCTCCATCTGGATAAACACCCCGTCCTTTACGAACGGGAGCCTCGCAGACATGACCTCGGCGATCTCCGTGGACGGCGTGATGGGGTAGCCCGCATAAAAGCTGCAGCCTGCCAGCAGGGCTCCCTCGACCACAGCCTCGTTGCCGAGGGCAAAAATTTCCTTTCTCTTACGCTTTTTTGTGGCCATTTTCGTCTTCCCGGTTAGGTGTTCCAACAGTTTCCTCCGGACCCGGATCGGTGCCTGCGGACGGATCCGCGACTGCGGTCCTTACGTCGCCGTGCGCATCGGTCTTTCTGCGGCTGATCTCCCTGGGCGTCACCGAGATCGCGAAATCCGGGCAATGCAACTCGCAGAACCCGCAGTTGATGCAGTCTTCCTCGCGCACCACGTGCGACTTGCCGTCGGGCTTAAGTTCGAGCACCTTGGCCGGGCAAAAAGCCACGCAGATGCCGCAGCCCTTGCACCAGTCCTGATAAATCGTCACCTTTGCTTGACCTTTCTTTTTGGACATAACCGCTCGATAAAATGTTTCTGGTTTCTTTCGTGGGTATGAAAAAAGGACACGCCGAATGGAATGAATCATCAAATGCGACCGGACACGTCCGGCCTCTTGCCAAAGCCGAAAACTTGCCTGTAGACGAATCGGGAATCGCCCAGTCAAAAATCTTTTAAATACTGTGCAACCGCCCAATTATCTTAGAAAATATGAGTCTCGCCCCTTTTTTGGGCCATTACCTCATGCATGCAGGAATAGCAACTTAATGAAGCACAAAAAAACCTACGTACGCGATTTGGCCGAAGGAAATTCGATTTCCGAGGTCTTCGCCCTGTCCCGGGTCCAGCGCAAGGAAGCCAAGAACGGCCCCTACTGGCAACTGACCCTGACCGATCGCACCGGCAGCATCGAGGCCCGCGTCTGGTTTCCCCAGAGCCAGCAGTTCGAGAGCCTCAAGGCCGAGCAGTTCGTGGCCGTGACCGGACAGATCGCCTCCTTCAAGGACCAGTTGCAGATGAACATCTCCGACATGGCCGTCATCGATCCGCGCGAGGCGGGACTGGACCTGACCGATTTTCTGCCCTCATCCGCCATTCCGCCGGAAGATCTGCTGCGTGAGATGGAAGAATTCCTGCGCGCCGAGCTGACCTTCAAACCCTGGTCGGCCCTGTGCAAAAGCGTGCTGCGCGACGAGCATATCCGCGCATCCCTCCTGAGCGCGCCCGGAGCCAAGGCCATTCACCACGCCTACGCAGGAGGGCTGCTGGAACATACCCTGGCCATCATGCGCATCTGCAAAGCCCTGTCCCTGCTCTACCCGCAGGTCGACAAGGAGATTTTGCTCGTGGCCGCCCTGTTCCACGACCTGGGCAAGGCTTTCGAGCTTTCCCACGGCATCAGCCGAGAATACACCGACGCTGGCCGTCTGCTCGGACACATCCAGATCGGCCTTGAAGTCCTTGAACCCTTTCTGCGCAAGACAAAAGACCTGCCCGAAGCGCTGTCCATGCATTTAAAGCACCTCATTGTCGCGCACCACGGTGAACTGGCCTTCGGCTCACCCTGCCTGCCCCAGACCATGGAGGCCTTCATCCTGCACTACGCAGACAACCTGGACGCCAAGATCAACACCGTGCAGGGCGCCCTCATGGCCCCGGACGGAGAGGAGGCCGGCGGATGGAGCGATTACCACCGCACCCTCGGGCGCTACCTGTACCAGCCCATGCGCACCCCGGTCCCGGCCAGGGCGCCGGAACCGCAGCCCAAAGCGCCCAAAAAAACGGCACCCAAATCCGAAGAGTCGCCCCTATTGAAGGTCATGGGCATCACCGCAACATCCGGCAACCAGTAAGGAGGAGGCATGTTTCTTACTTTTGAAGGCATGGAGGGCTGCGGCAAATCCACGCAGTGCAAAAAACTCATCGAACACTTCGTGCGTCAGGGACACGACGTGCTGCACACGCTGGAGCCCGGCGGAAGCCGTCTGGGCAAGGAGCTTCGGCGCATCCTGCTCGACCCTAAAAACAGCGACCTGTCTTCCACCAGCGAACTTTTCCTGTACCTGGCCGACCGCGCCCAGCACGTGTCGTCGGTCATCCGTCCGGCCATGGAAGACGGACGCACCGTGATCTGCGACCGCTTTGCGGACTCCACCGTGGTCTATCAGGGATATGGCCGCGGCCTGGACCCGAACCTCTTGCACCACTTGAACGACGTGGCCGTGCAGGGCCTGTGGCCCGACGTGACCATTCTGCTGGACATCGAGCCCGAAATCGGCCTCAAGAGGGCACTGACCCGTAACATGCGGGACAACAAGGCCGCCACGGAAGGCCGATTCGAGGCCGAGAGCCTGGCCTTCCACACCCGCATCCGCGAAGGCTACCTGACTTGGGCCGCCCTGCACCGCAACCGTTTCCTGGTCGTGGACGCCGGCCGAAACCCGGACGCCGTCTTCGAGTCGATCCTGCGCGGCCTGGAGGAAAAAGGGCTTGGCTAAACCGGAAGTCACAGGACTGATCCTGACCCTGAACGGCGAGAAGTATCTCGGTGCCTGCCTTGCCTCTCTTGACTTCTGCGACCGGATCCTGGTGGTGGACTCCGGCAGCACCGATGCGACCAGAGAAATTGCCGAAGCGCACGGGGCGACGGTCCTGGTCAACCCCTGGCCAGGTCCCGGCAAGCAGTTCGAATTCGCCTTCGCCCGCATCTCCACGCCCTGGGTGGTGTCCCTGGACCAGGACGAGATCCTGTCGGACGAACTGCGTGCCGCCATCATCGACGCCCTGCAGGACCCAGGGGACATGAGCGCCTTTCTCTGCCCCCGCACGTCCTACTATTTCGACCGCTTCCTGCGCCACAGCGGCTGGTACCCGGACCTGCTGCCCCGCGTCTTCAGGCTGGCCGACACGGGTGTGCATGTCTCCGGCCCGCACTACGGGTTTGAACCAAAAGGAAAGACCCGACGCCTGACCGGGGACATCATCCACTACCCCTACGAAAACCTGAAGCAGCATGTGGACAAGATAAACTACTACACGCAGATCGCCGCTGAAGAAATGCACGCCAAGGGGAAACGGTCGAACGTGGCCACCGCCGTGGGGCACGGACTGGCCAGGTTCATGAAGATCTACTTCTTCCGGCGGGGATTTCTGGACGGCAAGGCCGGATTCGTGCTGGCGGTCAATGCGTTCTTCTACGCCTTCCAGAAGTATATTCGGCTGGCGGAGCTCGCGCTCAAGGACAAAAAAGGGTCGTAGCTGCCCGTAGGGATCTGCAGCCGTGTCACGACCTTACTGGTCGTTCCTGAATCCCGGAGTTCCAAATACAGCGCTCAGTCCACCTCATGAGGCCTCGCCATGCGGATGGGATCGACCAGACGGTCAAAGGCGTCCCCGTCAAGACAGCCGAGGGCCAGGCAGGCCTCCCTCAGGCTTGTCCCCTCCACGTGCGCCTTGTGCGCGACCTCGGCGGCCCTGTCGTAGCCGATGACCGGCGAAAGGGCCGTGACCAGCATGAGGGAATTTCCCACATGACGGGAAATGACCGCCCGGTCAGGCTCAAGCCCCGTCAGGGCGTGGGCCGTGAAGCTTGCGCAGGCGTCGGTCAGCAGGCGCATCGCGGTGAGCAGATTGAAGATCATCACAGGCTTGAAAACGCTCAGTTCCAAATTGCCCTGGGAACCGGCGAACCCCACCGCCGCATCCAGGCCCATGACCTGCACGCAGACCATGGTCATGGCCTCGGACTGGGTCGGGTTGACCTTGCCGGGCATGATGGACGATCCGGGCTCGTTGGCGGGCAGGATGAGTTCGCCGAGCCCGGCGCGCGGGCCGGATGCCAGCCAGCGAATGTCGTTGGCGATTTTCATGAGCGAGCAGGCCAGGGTCTTCACGGCCCCCGAAGCCATGACCACGGCGTCATGGGCCGAGAGGGCCGCGTAGAAGTTCGGGGCCGAAGCGAACGGCAGGCCGGTGAGTCCGGCGATCCGGCCCGTGGCCAATCGGGCGAAATCCGGATGCGTCCCGAGGCCCGTGCCCACGGCCGTCCCGCCCAGCGCCAGCCGGCAAAGATGCGGCAGGCAGCCCCGCAGCCGCTCAATGTTATCCGCGAGCAGCGCCGCGTAGCCGGAAAACTCCTGCCCCAGGGTCATGGGCACGGCGTCCTGCAGATGGGTGCGCCCAATCTTGACGATGTCGTCCCACTCCACGGCCTTGCGCTCAAGCTCCGCGTGCATGGCCGCCACAGCCGGGATCAGCGCCCCCGTGAGCATGAGCACGGCCGCAATGTGCATGGCGGCCGGGAAGGTGTCGTTGGACGACTGGGACATGTTGACGTGGTCGTTGGGATGCACGGGCCTCTTGCTGCCAAGCACCCCGCCGAGGAGTTCGATGGCCCGGTTGGCCACGACCTCGTTCACGTTCATGTTGGTCTGGGTGCCGCTGCCCGTCTGCCAGACATGCAGAGGGAAGTGTTCGGCAAGCTTACCGTCCATGACTTCGCGGCAAGCCGCCATGATCGGCTCGGCCAGACCTGCGGGCAGCCGGCCCAGTTCCAGATTGGCCTGCGCCGCCGCGAGTTTCAGGATACCGAAGGCGTGGATGATCTCCTGCGGCATGCGCTCCTGGCCGATGGCAAAATATTTCAGGGAGCGCTGGGTCTGTGCGCCCCAATAGCGATCCGCCGGGACCTCCACCGCGCCCATGCTGTCGGTCTCCACCCGTGTCTGTGTCATGCGCCCTCCGCAACAGTGGATTTCAAATTTTCTTGATCACGTTCTGCAGGGGCTTCTTGTTCGGCCCCTGGGTGGCTCGCAGGGGATGGCCCACGGGAACCACGGCCATGAACTCGCCTTTGGGCTCCTGCAGAAAGGTCAGGATCTCATCCTTGATGAGGTAGAGGATGCCAAGCCACACCGCGCCAAGCCCGAGCGAGGTGGCGGCCAGAAGCAGATTCTCCACGGCCGCCGCCGAACTCTGAATCTCCATGGTGCGAAAAAAGTCAAACCCCATGTCGCGGTCCACGTGAAAAAGCTCCGTGCCATGGCTGATCAGGTCTCCGGTGTTGACCACGGCGACAGTCACCGGGGCCGAGGCTATGCTGCGTGCGGCCATGCGCAACAGCGACGAGGCCGGCTTCTGGAATGTCTTTGATGCCGATGATACCAACTCGGCCAGATCGCTCCTGGCCGCCCCTTCCAGAATGACGAACTTCCAGGACTGGCGATTGTGGGCCGAGGGGGCCTGGTTGGCCGCGTCAAGCATGGTCATGAGCAGATCCTCGGACAATTCGCGAGGTTCGAACTGCCGGATGCTGTGCCGGGCATGGATGGTGGCCAGGGTTTCGTTATACGGATAATTCATTTACTCGTCCTTTATTTACTTGAAATGCGAGTTGCATTGACTTTGACATCACGTGGGCGCACAAGCGTTGGCCGGATGCCACGCGCTTGCCCTGAAAATCCAGTAGCTCCAAAATGACACGCAGCACAACCTCTTCCCGCTCCCGGGGCACCTCGCGGAAACGGACTCCGAAAAAACGGGCGCCCTCGCCTGCTCCCGGCCTGCTCAGGCGCTCCCTGCGCGTGGCCGCGTGGATATTGCCGGGGATAGTGCTGGTCATCTTCATGCTGCGCTTCATCCCGCCGCCCACCAGCGCCTTCATGCTCACCCGGCATGTGGAGCGTCTGACGGGATCCGCCCCTGGTCCGGCGGTGATGTATCAGTGGGTTTCCATGCAGAGCATCCCCGCGCACATGGCCCTGGCCGTGGTGGCTGCGGAAGACCAGAACTTTCCGCATCATTTCGGGTTTGACGTGGACGCCATTGCCCGGGCCGTGGAGCACAACCGGCAGGGAAGCACCGTCCGGGGCGCGAGCACCATCTCGCAGCAGGTGGCCAAGAATCTTTTCCTGTGGTCCGGTCGCAGCTATGTACGCAAAGGGTTGGAAGCGGGCCTGACCGTGTTCATCGAACTGCTGTGGCCCAAGAAAAGGATTCTGGAGGTGTACCTCAATATCGCCGAATTCGGCGACGGCACCTACGGAGTAAGCGCTGCGGCCAGGCGTTTCTTCAACAAGCCCCCGGACAGGCTGACTGCCCGCGAGGCTGCGCTGCTGGCCGCAGTGCTGCCGGCTCCCCGGAGATCGTCGGCCTCGCACCCGTCCGCCTATGTGCGACAACGGGCGCAATGGATTCAGACCCAGATGCGCCAACTGGGGCCGGACCACATCGCCTGGCGCTGAAAGATGCCGCAAGCCGGCTTACCCCCAACCGTTTCACACAGGATGACGCTTCATGAACCCAGGCATTCTCGCCGCCATCGGGGCCTATGTCAGCTGGGGGCTTCTGCCCATCTACTGGAAGCTCCTGGATCACGTGCCCACAACGCAACTGCTGAGCCACCGCATCGCCTGGTCCTTTGCATTCCTGGCCGTTTTCCTGATCCTGACCCGGCGCGTCGCAAAACTGCGCAGCGATCTGCGGCCTTCGATCTGGGGCAGCTATGTCCTGGCCAGCCTGCTTATCGGCATAAACTGGTTCATTTATGTCTGGAGCGTCAACGCGGGCTATATCGTGGAGGCGAGCCTCGGGTATTTCATAAATCCCCTGCTCTCCGTGCTGCTTGGTGTCTTCTTCATGCGCGAGAGGCTGCGGCGCCTGCAATGGGTGCCTCTGGGCATAGCCGCGGCGGGCGTGATCTACCTTACCGCTGAGTACGGCAGGCCTCCATGGATCGCCCTGTCCCTGGCGGCGACCTTCAGCCTTTACGGGCTGGTCAAAAAAAAGGCGCCTTTGGGCGCTTTCGAAGGCCTGACCATTGAGACGGGGATGCTCCTCGCACCCGCACTGCTCTGGCTCGGCTGGAGCGAGCATGCGGGTGCCGGGGCCTTCCTGCACGCAGGAACCCACTCGGACCTCCTGCTCATGGGCGCAGGACTGGTGACCACCGCCCCCCTGGTCCTGTTCGCTGCCGCCGCGCATCGCATCCCGCTGTCCATGGTCGGCATCCTGCAGTACATCGCGCCCACCATCCAGTTCCTCATCGGCGTCTTCGTCTACCACGAACCCTTCTCCTATGCCCAGCTCACGGGATTCAGCATGGTCTGGTTCGCGGTGATCCTGTTCTTGATGGAGCGCTGGAAATTCGGGCGCAGCCTGCGACGAGTCGCATGAAAAAAGCGCTGAAAACACCGGTCCTTCCGGCATTTTCAGCGCCTCCGTCACGTCGGGCAGGAGGCCGGGCTCAGGATCTGGTCAGAACCTGACGCACGGCCTCTATCACATCATTCACGTCCGCATCGGTCAGCTTGGCCGAGATGGGAAGACTCACTGTCTGGCGGCCGATGTCACGCGCATGGGGATAGTCCTGCGGCGACCACCCGAAACGCTCCTGATAGTACGGATGCTCAGGGACGGAGAGATAGTGGACGCCAACCCCGATCTTGCGCCCCGTCATGGCGGTCAGAAAGGCGTCACGACTGATCCCTGTCCGTTTCTCATCCACCATCACGGAATAAAGATGGTATGCGTGACGGGTGTCTTCTTCCACAGGCGCGGGCAAAGTCAGCGGCAGATCGGCCAAGGCGTCCATGTAGCGGGCCCAGATTTCTCCCCTCCGCCGCCAGTACGCTTCGACCTTGTCGAGCTGGCGCAGACCAAGGGACGCCTGCAGATCCATCATGTTATACTTGAATCCGGCCTCGGTGACGAGATAATGCTTGTAGCCCGAGTCGCCAAAACGGTTCCATGCATCGCTGGACATGCCGTGCAGGGCCAGGACCTTGAGCCGGGCCGCATGTTCCGGTTTCCTGGCCAGAATGAGGCCGCCCTCACCGGTGATGATGTTCTTGGTCACGTAAAAGCTGAAGCAGCCGAAATCCCCGAAACATCCGGCCTTGCGCCCACGGTATTCCGTCTCGATGGCGTGGGCGCAGTCCTCTATGATCGAAAGTCCATGCTCCCCGGCCAGGTCGCAGAGAGGGTCCATCTCACAGGCACGACCCGCGAAATGCACGGGCAGGATCGCCTTGGTGCGGGAGGTGATCTTTTCCTTCACGCGCTCGGGGTCGATATTCATGCTGCGCGGATCTACATCGGCCAGAACGGGAGTGGCGCCGGAATGGATAATGGCGTTGACCGAAGCGCAAAAGGTCAGCGGGGTGGTGATGACCTCGTCGCCCGGTCCGATGCCGGCGGCCAGGATGCTCAAATGCAGGGCAGCCGTGCAGGAGTTGACGGCCACCGCGTGGTCGGCCCCCTTGTACTCGGCGAAACGCCGTTCAAATTCGGCCACGCGAGGTCCGGTGCCGATCCACCCGCTTCGCAGGCAGGAAACGACTTCCTCTATCTCATCCTCGGTAATACGCGGTGACCCGAAAACCAGAAAATTTTCGCGCATGACTTTCTCCGGCAGTGATGCCCCCATCCCGGCGTGGACGGCGAGGCGATTAATCTTTATAGGTTCGCAAGACTCTTTTAGACGGCCAAGGGCTATCCCAACGCCCACGACATAGCAAGGAGGATCCATGCCCGAAAAATCCATTACACTCTACGCGCTAAGCACCTGTGTTCACTGCAAAAAAACCAAGGAATACCTGGACGATTGCGGTGCCAAGTATGACTGCATCTTTGTGGACAAACTCCAGGGCGAAGAGCGCAAGCAGATGATCGAGGCCATCAAGAAGGTAAATCCCAACCTGTCCTTCCCCACCCTGCTCGTGGACGAAGAGGCCATCGTCGGCTTCAAGAAGGATCAGATAAAAGACGCACTGGAGAGATGATGACCCCCGAAGAACTGTACGAAAAACTGCGCCCCCTGCAGGAAGCCAAAGGCTATTTTTTCAACAAGGACAAGAAATTCGTCCTCGACCTTCTGGAGAATCTGCTGATCAACCGCGATCGCTACGGCTACATGGCCTGCCCCTGTCGTCTGGCCTCGGGCAACCGCGAACTCGACAAGGACATCTTCTGTCCCTGTGAATACCGGGAACCGGACGTGGCCGAATTCGGGAGTTGCTACTGCGGCCTCTACGTCTCAAGGGAATTCAACGAAGGCACTATCCCCGAGCCGACCGTTCCTGAACGGCGCGACCCTGAGAAACTGATGGCAGGCCTTCTTTTCGAGGAATGATCGCAATCGCCCGGCGCGCCGGTCGCGGTGCCGGGTCTGGAGCAAATCATGCGTGAACAGGTCGAAAAGGCGCTTGACACAGTGCGCCCCATTCTGCAGGCCGACGGCGGGTACGTTGAACTGGTGGACATCCTGCCGAGCGGCATTGTGCAGGTGCGCATGACCGGAGCCTGCAAGGGGTGCCCCATGGCGCAGATGACGCTCAAAAGCAGCATCGAACGCGCCGTCAAGAAAATGGTCCCCGGCGTCAAGGCCGTCGAAGCCGTCTAGCCGAAACGATTCAACCAAACGGATCACTGCGACGGCAGTGTTTTTCACACCATCCTTCCCGTATCCGGCCCCTGCGGACCGGCCTGCGGAACCAACCGGCGCTTTGCGCCGTTTTTTCGGAAAAAGAACAACATGACCCAGATTGTGACCCGCTTTCCCCCCAGTCCCACGGGGTACCTGCATATCGGCGGCGCCCGCACGGCGCTCTTCAACTATCTCTATGCCCGTCAGAACGGCGGCAAATTCATCCTGCGCATCGAGGACACGGATCAGGCCCGCTCCACGCAGGAGATGACCGATGCCATCATCGACGCCATGCACTGGCTGGGCCTTGATTTCGACGAAGGCCCCTATTTCCAGAGTCAGCGCTGCGACCTCTACAACAGCCATGTGGACAAACTTCTGGAGACCGGCGGAGCCTACTACTGCTCATGCACGTCCGAAGAGGTGGAGGCCATGCGTGAGACAGCGCGCGCGGCCGGGCTCAAGCCCAAGTACAACGGCAAATGCCGCGAGCTTGGTCTCGGGCCCGGACCTGGCCGGGTGGTCCGCTTCAAGACCCCGCTCACCGGCAAGGTGGTCTTCGACGACATCATCAAGGGCCCCATCGCCTGGGACGTGCAGGAAATGGACGACTTCGTCATCCGCCGGGCCGACGGCTCCGCCATCTACCAGATGGCCGTGGTCGTGGACGACGCGGAAATGGGCGTGACCCACGTCATCCGTGGCGACGACCACCAGAACAACACGCCCAAGCAGATCCTCATCTACGAGGCCCTGGGCTGCCCGCTGCCCAAGTTCGGCCACGTGCCCATGATCCTCGGGCCCGACAAGAAAAAAATGAGCAAGCGCCACGGCGCAACCTCAGTCATGATGTACAAGGATCTCGGATACCTGCCCGAGGCCATGCTCAGTTATCTGGTGCGCCTGGGGTGGTCCCACGGCGACGACGAGCTGTTCACCATGGACGAGCTGCTGGAAAAATTCTCCCTCGACGGCCTCGGCAAATCGGCCTCGGTCTTCGACATGGACAAGCTCAACTGGACCAACAGCCACTTCATCAAAAATGGCGACGTGCCGAGACTGGCGGCGCTGCTTGACGAAATGATCCGGCAGAACACGGATTTCAGGCCGGACCAGGGCTATCTTGAAGCCATCGTGCCCCTCTTTCAGCCCCGCGCCAAGACTCTCAAGGAAATGGAGGAGCAGGCAGCCTTCTTCCTGCATGACGCGCAGAGCCTGCCCTATGCCGAAGCGGCGGTGACCAAATTCCTCACCCCGGAAACAAGAGAGCATCTCAAGATCCTGGCCGAACGCATGCAGGCCCTGCCAGCCTTTGATCACGGCAGCCTGGAAGAAATGGTCAAGGCCTATCTGGAAGAAACCGGCCTCAAGTTCAAGGCGCTGGCCCAGCCCATTCGCGTGGCCATCACCGGTACGACCATGAGCCCGGGACTGTTCGAGACCATGGAAGTCCTCGGCCGCGAGCGCACCCTGGAGCGCTTTGGCAAGGCCCTGACCCTTTAATCACGGCCCGGGCAACCGGGCCTTTTCACGACCTGCCGGGCGAGTCCCTCTGGTCCATTTCGTCCACCTCGTCCACAAGGTCCACCTTCCATGTACGACTATCAGATGCACCACACCTACACGGCCCAGGTCGCCGACGGCATCGAAGACCTGGCCCGGACCGAACTGCTGGAGCTCGGCGCCACGGACTGCGAGTGCGGCTTCCGCCATGTGCATTTCAAGGCGACTCCCGAGGTCATGTACCGCATCGTCTACCGTGCGCGGCTGATTTCACGCGTACTGGCTCCGCTGACCCGCTTCCCCTGCCCCACGGATGAGGCCCTGTACAAGGCGGGCGCAAGCCTGCGCTGGTCGGACTTCCTGACTGTGGACCAGACCTTCGCCGTGTTCGCCAATGTCTCAAGGAGCGCCATCGGCCATTCGCAATACGCAGGGCTCAAGCTCAAAGACGCCGTTGCGGATTGGTTCCGCGACCGCAAGGGAATCCGCCCCAGCGTCGACCCGCGCGACCCGGACCTGTGGCTGCATCTGCACATCCACGAAGACGTGGCGACCATCAGCGTGGATGCCTCCGGCGGCTCCATGCACCGACGCGGCTACCGCGTACAGGGCGTGGACGCGCCCATGAACGAGACCGTGGCCGCGGCGGCGATCCGCATGAGCGGGTGGGACGGCACCTCGCCCCTGGTGGACCCGCTTTGCGGCTCGGGCACCATCCTGTGCGAGGCTCTCATGCATGCCACCGGACTTCCGGCCGGACTTCTGCGGAACAAATTCGGATTTCAGCGACTGCCCGATTTCAGCCCCCGGATCTGGGAACGGGAGCTGTCCACCGACCATTCAACCGGGCTCGAACCCGACCTGCGCGGCAGCGACATTGATCCGGCCGCGGTGGAAGCCACGCGCCTCAACCTGTCCCGCCTGCCCGGCGGGGACGACGTGATCGTCGGACGCAGGGATTTCTTCGAGCGCACCGACATTACAGGCACGACCATCGTCTGCAACCCGCCCTACGGCATCCGCCTGGGCAAAGGCGAAGACATGGCCCCGTGGTTCAAGAAATTCGGCGATCATTTGAAGAGAAGCTGCGCAGGTTCCACAGCCTACGTCTACTTTGGCGACAGGCAGTGGCTCAAATGCATCGGCCTTAAGCCCGAGTGGAAAAAACCGCTCAAGAACGGCGGCCTCGACGGGCGGCTGGCCAAGTTCATCCTGTACTGACCCCGCACCAAGCGGCCACGTATTTTCGCCCCCTCCTGTTGACAGATTACTTTCATTGATTCACTTTGGGCTATCTTCCAATTTCCCCGCCCTGCCGACTTTTCAGGCAGACGGCGCGCTCGAATTGGCAACCCGTTCCATACATTAAAATAGGAGGCTTGTATGATCTTCGTGCTCCCGGATCTTCCTTACGCCAAGGATGCTTTAAGCCCGTGCATCAGCGCCAAGACCTTTGACTTTCATCACGGCAAACACCACCAGCTCTATATCGACAACACCAACAAGCTGATCGCGGGCACCGACCTGTACGGAAAAACGCTGCGGGAAATAGTCTTGGCCACGGCGGGTGACCCTTCCAAAGCAGGCATTTTCAACAACGCGGCCCAAGTATGGAACCATTCCTTCTACTGGCGATGCCTGAAGGCGGGCGGTGGCGGAGCACCCACCGGCGCAGTGGCAGCAGGTATCGACAAGGCTTTTGGCAGCTACGAAAATTTCGCCAAGGCATTCAAGGAAGCCGGAATGACCCAGTTTGGAAGCGGCTGGGCCTGGCTGGTTGAAAAAGACGGGAAGCTTGAGATCATGAAGACCGGTAACGCCGACACACCCATGGTTCACGGAGCCAAGGCCCTGCTCACGGCGGATGTGTGGGAGCACGCCTACTACCTTGATTACCAAAATCGACGCGCCGATTATCTGCAGGATTTTCTGGACAAGCTCGTCAACTGGGATTTCGTCAACCAGCAGTTGGCCAGATAGGCCGACAGGCAACAAAAAAGGCGACCCAGAGGTCGCCTTTTTTGTTGGAAACAGGGAAGCTTAGTTGACCGTGGGCTTCATCACGGCGCCGGAGCGGATGCACTGGGTGCAGACTTTCATCCGCTTCACTTCGCCGGACTTCAACTGGGCACGGACAGCCTGAAGATTGGGCATGAAGCGCCGTTTGGTCTTGTTGTTGGCATGGCTGACATTGTTGCCAACCTGGGGGCCCTTCCCGCAAATATCGCAAACTTTTGACATGACGTCCTCCTAAATAGTGCTTGAATATCTTAAGCTGTCATGGCCTGGCAGCTCCGAGACTTTCCGGCCGGCCATGAACATGATTTGCCGCCAGAGGAATTTGCACCCATATATCCGGCGGCCGGGAATGGCAAGTAAAAATCCTTGACAGGAAAAAGAATCGCCATATACACGTTCCGATTCGAGGTGCACACATGGTTGAACATTGGATTGGACTGGAAAATCTCCCGGCACAAGGTCGGGAATTTTCATTTGACGACCAGGATGTCTGGCGGAAGCTCTGGCAGGAGTTCCACTATGACATGGACATCGCCGTTCCCATTGCGGCCCGGCTGAGCATCGTTCCCCAGATGGAAGGATACCTGATCCACGGGAGCCTGCGCGGCACGGTCAAGACCATGTGCCACCGCTGCCTGGAAGAGGCCGAAGTGGCCCTGGACCACGAATTCGACGGCTTCGAGGCCCACGAGGACACGGACCTGATCGAAGGCGAACCCAACCACCTGCGCAACAGCGACACTGGCTGGGAGTTGGACGTGGCGGGCCTTTTATGGGAAGAATTCCTCCTGGCCCTGCCCGAAAAAATGCTTTGCGCCGACTCGTGTTTGGGGCTATGCCCGCAATGCGGAAAAAACAGGAACCTGGAACCATGCGCCTGCAGCAACCCCGACAGCCAGTCCCCTCTGGCCAAAGCGCTGCAAGGTATTAAAATCAAAACCAATTAGATCGCTGTCAAGATAGAGGTGCCATCATGCCATTGCCCAAGAAGAAAACATCCAAGTCCAGAAGAAACATGCGCCGTTCCCACGACCATGTCGCCATTCCCAACGTCGTGTACTGCGAGTGCGGCGAAGCCAGCCTGTCCCACTGCATCTGCCCCGGTTGCGGCAAATACAAGGGACGCCAGTACTCCAAGGCAGCAGATGCCTAAAGACATCTGTCTCGCCGTGGACGCCATGGGGGGAGACTTCGGCCCGGAAGTGAACGTTCCGGGCTCCCTCGCGGCTGCCCGTGAGACCGGTGCCCGACTTATTCTGGTGGGTGACGAGGCGTCCGTCCGCAAGGAACTGGACAGAAATCCCCACGCGGACGTACGCTTCGAGATCGTGCACACCACCCAGGTGGCAGGCATGGCCGAGAAGCCGTCGGACATCCTGCGCCGCAAGAAGGACAGCTCCATGCAGGTCGCCTTCCGCCTCGTGCGCGAAGGCAGGGCTCATGGCGTGGTCACCGCCGGAAATTCCGGGGCGGCGCTGGCCTGCGGCATGTTCATCCTGGGTCGCATCAATGGAGTGGACCGGCCGGCGCTGGCCTCCATCATGCCGACCCTCAAGAAGCCCATCGTGCTCATCGACGTGGGCGCCAACGCGGATTGCAAGCCGTACAATCTGGTCCAGTTCGGTCTCATGGCCGAAGTGTTGGCCCGTTGCGTGCTGGACATCAGCAATCCCAAGGTCGGGATCCTGAGCATCGGCGAGGAAGAAGGCAAGGGCAACAGCCTGACCAAGGATGCCTTCACCCTGCTCAAAGGTTCATCCCTGAATTTCATCGGCAACGTGGAAGGCCGCGATGTCTTCACCGGCGAGACCGACGTCATCGTCTGTGACGGCTTCGTGGGCAACGTGGCCCTGAAACTGAGCGAAGGCCTGGGGTCGGCCCTGGCGTCCATGCTCAAGACGGAACTGAAGAAATCCATCTGGTCGCGACTGGGCACGCTCATCGCCCTACCCGCCTTCAAGCGCTTCGCCAAGAAAATCGACTACGCCGAGTACGGCGGCGCGCCCATCCTTGGTCTGAACGGCATCGCCATTGTCTGCCACGGCAAATCCAGTGCGCGAGCCATCACCACTGCGCTGCAGCAAGCCGCCATTTTCGTGGAAAAAAAGGCCAACGACCATCTCGTCGAAGGTCTGCACGCCAACACGGAACTGAGCCTTTTCTCACGGACCGGCAAGGCCTCCGCCCAGAAGCAGGAAGCCTCGGCCCTCTAGCTGAGCAACGTGACGCAGCCCCCGTCAAGGGAATGTAGGAATCCTCTCATGTCTTCACCGTGCTTCATTTCGGGACTGGGCTTGCACCTGCCCCGGACCCTCGTAACGAATTCGGATATGGAAAAAATCGTCGAGACTTCCGACGAATGGATCCGCACGCGCACCGGCATCGCCTCCAGATATTTTGCCCAGGCCGACGAGCCTTGCTCAGTCCTGGCCTACCACGCCGCATGCAAGGCCCTGGAAAACGCGGGGATGTCCGCCCAGGAGCTTACCCATATTTTTGTCGGAACCTTTTCCGGAGACTACAATATGCCTTCCACGTCCTGCCTGCTGCAGGACTTGCTGGGCCTCAAAGGCTTGCCGGCCTTCGACTTGGCTGCGGCCTGCTCCGGTTTTGTGTATTGCCTGGAGACTGCCCGTGCGTATGCCTGCATGTATCCGGACGCCAAAATCCTGATCGTCGGCAGCGAGGTGACCACCTCGCGCATCAACTTCGAAGACCGCACCACCTGCGTCCTGTTCGGCGACGGTGCCGGCGCGGCCGTAGTCACGGGGCAGGCCAACCCCGGCAGGATCAAGGTTGTTGATGCCATGCTCAAGGCCGACGGGTCCGTAGGCGGTCTGCTGACCATTCACGGCGGCGGCTCGGCCTGCAAGCCGGTGCTTGGCCAGACCATCGGGCCGGACTATTTCGTCGAGATGAACGGGCGCGACGTGTTCAAGCACGCGGTGCGCTACATGGCCGATATTTCCAAAAGCCTGCTCGAACGCAACGGACTGACCACCGACGACATCGACCTCATCATCCCCCACCAGGCCAACATCCGCATCATCGAGGCCATCGGCAAGAAGCTAGGGGTGGACATGGACAAAATCTATGTCAACGTTGACCGCATCGGCAACACATCGGCGGCGTCCATACCCATCGCCCTGTCCGAGGCCGAGGCCAACGGACGCATTCAGCCGGGAATGAAGGTCCTGCTCACCGCATTTGGCGGCGGTTTTACCTGGGCATCGGCCTTGTTGCAATTTTAACGGTCATTGAGTAACCACTCAATTCGCTGTTTTCAAGCATATCCACGAGGTCAATCATGAGCGAACTGATCAAGACCGCCCTGGTCACCGGCGGCACACGCGGAATCGGCAAGGCGATCGTAAAAAGACTTGCAGGCATGGGGTACCAGGTTTATTTCACCTACGTCAGCAAGCCGGAACTGGCCGAGGCGGTATGCGCCGACGTCACGGCCAGCGGCGGTGCGGCCCGGGGCTTTTTGCTTGACGCCAGCAACTGGGACGCGGTGGCCGATTTTTTTGCGGCGGAAATCAAGGACAAGGTCAGCCTTGAACTGCTGGTCAACAATGCCGGTATCACCAAGGACGGGCTGATCATGCGCATGAAGCGCGAGCAGTGGGAACAGGTGATCCAGGTCAACCTGACCGGAGCCTTTGTCTGCCTGCAGCAGGCGGCCAAGATCATGCTCAAGCAGCGCAAGGGGCGCATTGTCAATATTTCCTCTGTCGTGGGGCAAATGGGCAATGCCGGGCAGGCCAACTACTGCGCATCCAAGGCCGGCCTCATCGGGTTGACCAAGGCGGCGGCGCTCGAGCTTGGATCGCGCGGCATCACCGTCAACGCCATCGCGCCGGGGTTCATCGAGACTGACATGACCGAAACTCTCCCCCAGGATGTGCGGGACAAGTATCTTGAACGCATTCCTTTGGGACGCCTCGGCTCGGCGCAGGCAATCGCCGACGCCGTGGCCTATCTCGCATCCGACCAGGCTGAATACATCACCGGTCAGGTGCTCGGAATCAACGGCGGCATGTACCTGTAGCCGGATTCCTCATTACGTACGAATACACACTTTGGAGGATGAAAATGTCTATTGAAGAAAAAGTCAAAGAACTGGTGGTTGAGCAGCTGGGCGTTTCCGCGGATGAAGTGAAGCCTGAGTCCTCCTTTGTGGAGTCTCTGGGCGCCGACTCCCTGGACCTGACCGAACTGATCATGGCCATGGAAGAGGAATTCGACATCGAAATCGATGACGAAGACGCACAGAAGATCGCCACCGTCCAGGACGCCATCAACTACATCAAGTCCAAGTCCTAGGACCTGTAACGTCGTTATGACACGGTACCCCGGGCCGTCCGGGGTACTTTTTTTTCTTGCACCGCCGTTCGGATTGTTCCGCCCGGCAAGTCCCAATTTTCGAGAAGACCATGATTGGAAAACGCGTTGTCGTGACCGGCCTTGCGGCCCTGACCCCCATTGGCAATTCCCTGCAGGACAGCTGGACCAACCTTGTCGGCGGAGTCTGTGGCATTGGCCCCATCACTCTCTTTGATTGTTCCCAGTTTGACACGAAGATCGCAGGGGAACTGAAAAATTTCGAACCCACGGATTATGTCGGGGTCAAGGAAGCCAAGCGCATGGACCGCTTTGTCCAGATCGCAGTGGCCGCCGGCAAGCAGCTCATGGAAGATTGCGGCCTGGTCATGGACGAGGCCACGGCCCCTGAAGTGGGCGTGCTCCTGGGCTGTGGCCTGGGCGGGCTGTCCACCATCGAGGATTTTCACACGAAGCTCCTCAAATCCGGACCGGGCAGGATTTCACCGTTCTACATTCCCATGCTCATCGCCAACATGGCCGCAGGCCAGATTTCCATCCAGACCGGTGCCAAAGGCCCCAATCTGGTCACCACCTCGGCCTGTGCCTCGGCCACCCACGCCATCGGCTACGCCTTCTCGGACATCAAGCTCGGCCGGGTCAAGGCCTGCATCACCGGCGGCGTGGAGTCGACCATCACGCCCATGGGCGTGTCCGGCTTCACGGCCATGAAGGCCCTGTCCACCCGCAACGACGAGCCGCAGAAGGCCAGCCGTCCCTTTGACGCCGACCGCACCGGATTCGTCATCGGCGAGGGCGCGGGGCTGCTCATGCTTGAAGAGCTGGAGCACGCCAAGGCGCGCGGTGCCAGGATCTACGCCGAGGTCGTCGGTTACGGCGCATCCGGCGACGCGTATCACATCGCGGCCCCCGAAGAATCGGGCACGGGCATGGCCCAGGCCATGAAATGCGCCCTGCGCGACGCCGAACTGGCTCCGGAACAGGTCACTTTCGTCAACGCCCACGGCACGTCCACCAAGCTCAATGACAAGACTGAAACCAAGGCCATCAAGGCCGTGTTCGGCGATCATGCCTACAAGATGCCCATCACCGCCAACAAGAGCATGATCGGGCACCTGCTTGGGGCAGCCGGCGGCGCCGAGGCGGTCTTCACGGCCATGAGCCTGACCACCGGCATCGTGCCCGGCACCATCAACCAGGACACTCCGGACCCGGATTGCGATCTGGACTACACGCCAAACGGCAGCCGGGAAATGAGCCTGGAATACGGCATCAGCAACTCGTTCGGATTCGGCGGCACCAACGCCTCCGTTATCCTGCGCAGTTTCAAATAACGATTCGCCGCCTCGCGCGGCTCAACAGAGTGGAGGCACCATGGACGAACTCACACGTCAGGATCCGCAGATCGCAAAAGCGATCCAGCTGGAGACCAACCGCCAGATCACCAAACTCGAACTCATCGCTTCGGAGAACTTCACCTCCCTTGCGGTCCGCGCGGCCATGGGCAGCGTCATGACCCACAAGTACGCCGAAGGCTATCCGGGCAAGCGCTACTACGGCGGGTGCGAGTTTGTGGACATGGCCGAAAATCTGGCCATGGAGCGGGCGCGCCAGCTCTTCGGAGCCGAGTATGCCAACGTCCAGCCCCACTCCGGCTCCCAGGCCAACATGGGCGCGTATTTCGCGGCCATTCAGCCCGGCGACACCATCCTTGGCATGAACCTGTCCCACGGCGGTCACCTGACCCACGGCAGCCCGGTCAACTTCTCCGGCCGCCTGTTCAAGACCGTATTCTACGGCGTGGAAAAGGAAACAGGACAGATCAACTACGACGAGATCGAAGCCCTGGCCAGGGAGCACAAGCCCCAGATGATCATCGCCGGGGCCAGCGCCTACCCGCGTACCCTCGATTTCGAGCGCTTCAGGGCCATCGCCGACGAGGTTGGTGCCAAGCTGCTGGTGGACATGGCGCACATCGCCGGTCTGGTGGCCACGGGTCTGCACCCCTCACCCATCAAGCACGCGCACTTCACCACCACGACCACGCACAAGACCCTGCGCGGCCCTCGCGGCGGCATGATCTTAAGCTCCGAGGAATTCGGCAAGACCCTCAACTCCCAGATTTTCCCCGGCATCCAGGGCGGACCGCTCATGCACGTCATCGCGGCCAAGGCCGTGGCCTTCGCCGAGGCGCTGCGTCCGGAGTTCAAAAACTACCAGCAGCAGGTCGTGACCAACGCCCAGGCCCTGGCCTCCGAACTGACGGCGGCCGGATATCATCTGGTTTCCGGCGGCACGGACAACCACCTCATGCTGGTGGACCTCACCGCCCAGGACATCACCGGCAAGGACGCCGAAATCGGCCTGGACAAGGGCGGCATTACCGTCAACAAGAACACCGTACCCTTCGAGACCCGCTCGCCCTTTGTCACCTCCGGGGTGCGCCTTGGCACGCCGGCCTTGACCACGCGCGGCATGAAGAGCGACGACATGCGCAAGGTGGCCAAATGGATTGTCGCCATCCTCGAAAACCTGGACAATGAATCCAGACTGACCGAGATTCGGCTTGAAGTGGAGAAATTCGCGGGCCAGTTCCCGCTGTTCGCCTGGTAGACCTCGCTTTTTACCACCGCCTTTCTCCAACCACAGGGCCAATTTCAAGGCCCTGTGGTTGATTCGTTTCCTGAGGTGATAATGGACAACCGCATCCCCTGGCCGCAGTACTTCATGAACATCGCCTACCTGGTCGCCGAGCGCTCCACCTGCCTGCGGCGCAAGGTCGGGGCACTTGCGGTCAAGGACAAGCGCATCCTGGCCACGGGTTACAACGGCGCACCCGCCGGACTGACCCATTGCCTGGAACTCGGTTGCCTGCGCGAAAAGCTGGGCATTCCCTCGGGCCAGCGCCACGAACTCTGCCGCGCCCTGCACGCCGAGCAGAACGTCATCATCCAGGCCGCCATCCACGGCGTGAGCATCGAAGGTGCCGACATTTTCTGTACCACGCAGCCGTGCATCCTGTGCGCCAAGATGCTCATCAACTGCCGGGTAAGGGCCATATATTTCGCCGAGGGCTACCCCGACGAAATGTCGAGGCAGATGCTCGACGAAGCAAAAATCCCCTATTCCCGACTGGAGAAACCCGCTGATGCATGACGACAACACGTTCATGGATCAGGCCATCGACCTGGCCGAAAAGGGCCGGGGGCGCACCGCTCCCAACCCCTGCGTCGGCGCCGTGCTGGTGCGCGACGGCATGGTCGTGGCCCAGGGCTGGCACACCGCCTGCGGACAGCCTCACGCCGAGGCCCAGGCCCTGCGCGACGCTGCGGCCAGAGGCGTTGACCCGCGCAAATGCACCCTCTACGTCACCCTGGAACCCTGCAACCACCAGGGCAAGACGCCGCCCTGCACCAGGGCCATCCTCGAAGCCGGCGTGCCCGAGGTGGTCGTGGGCTGCGCCGATCCCAACGCCACGGTCACCGGAGGAGGCGCCGATTTTCTGCGCAGCCGCGGCGTACGCGTGCGCATGGGCGTGCGCGAAGAGCGCTGCCGGGACCTCATTGCCGATTTTCTGATCTGGCAGACCACGGACCGCCCCTATTCCATTCTCAAGCTGGCCACCACCCTGGACGGCAAGATCGCCACCCGTGACGGACAGGCGGCCTGGATCTCCGGAGAGGCCTCGCGCCAAGAAGTGCACCTGCTGCGGAGCTGGTGCGGGGCCGTCATCGTCGGCGGCGGCACGTTCCGCGCGGACAACCCGACCCTGAACTGCCGGCTGCCCGGTTACGACGGCCCGCAGCCCCTGGCCGTGATCGTGTCCAGATCCCTGCCCGACCCGTCGCAAAAGTCCAATCTGCTGTCATCAAGACCGGGCAAGACCATATTCTGGACCACGGAGGCCGAAAGCCGGTCCGTGCGCGCCACGCGTCTGGCAGACCTGGGCGCGGCGGTGTGGGGCCTGCCGGGCGTCAAAGGCGCGCCGGAAACCCTCAATCTGGGCGAAGGCCTGCGCCTCTTGCGCAGGGACCGCGGCTGTCACCACACCCTGACCGAAGGCGGCGGGCACCTGGCCGGTTCCATGCAGAGCCAGGGCCTTGTGGACGAGCTGCGCATCTTCCAGGCCATGAAGGTGCTGGGCGACGAAGAGGGCCGATCCGCATTTGCCGGTCGCAAGACCCTGTCCATGCAGGACTGCTGGGAATTTCGGACCATGGAGCAGGGATTTTTCGAAAACGACCTGTATCTCAGGCTGCGCACAAAGGAGTAGGCATGTTCACAGGAATCATCCAGGGCCTGGGCCGGATTGCGGCCATGGACCGGCGCGGCGGCGAAACCCGCTTCACCGTGCGCCCGGAATTTACCCTGAGCGACTACGCCCTTGGCGAATCCATCGCCGTGAACGGGGTCTGCCTGACGGTGGAAACCTTTGGCGTGGGCTGGTTCACGGCCTACGCATCAATGGAAACCATGTCCGTGACCAACCTTGGGGAGCTTCGCGTTTCCTCCATGGTCAATCTCGAACGCGCCCTGGCCATGGGCGACCGCCTCGGCGGGCACATCGTCTCGGGTCATGTCGATTGCCTGGCCGAAGTAGAGTCCATCCGTCAGGCCGGACAGTCCCGGATCTACCGCCTGGCCTTTCCCGCCCCGCATTCCTCGCAGGTCATCCCCAAGGGCTCCGTGGCCCTGGACGGGATCAGCCTGACAGTCAACGATTGCGGTCAGGGGTATTTGGAAGTAAACATCATCCCGGCCACGCAACGGGAAACAACCATCTCGGGCTGGGAACAGGGGCGTCGCGTCAATATGGAAACCGACGTCATCGGCAAGTACGTGCAGCGCATGCTCACTCCCTGGAGCAAGGACGGCTCCAGCTCCGCTTCGCCCGTCATCACCCCCGATTTTCTGAAAGAACACGGATTTTGACAGAATTCTCAAGTCCGAAAAGCCCATAAAAGAGGATAGCATGCACAAATGTTCGGCCGAAGAGGCCATCAAGGAAATAAAGGCCGGAAACATGATCATCCTGGTCGACGACGAGGATCGCGAGAACGAGGGCGACCTGACCATCGCCGCCGAGAAGGTCACCCCGGAAGCCATCAATTTCATGGCCAGGTTCGGACGCGGCCTCATTTGCCTGGCCCTGGAGCCGGCGCTGGTGGACAAGCTGGAACTGCCGCTCATGGCGCGGCGCAACACATCCAAGTTCGGCACCAACTTCACCGTGTCCATCGAGGCCAAGCAGGGCGTGACCACGGGCATCTCCGCCCACGATCGGGCCTTGACCATCCAGACCGCCGTGGCCGACGAAACCACCCCTGCGGACCTGGCCACCCCCGGCCACATCTTCCCCTTGCGCGCCAAGCCCGGAGGAGTGCTGGTCCGCGCCGGACAGACCGAAGGCTCCGTTGACCTGGCCCGCCTGGCCGGTCTCAAGGGCGCGGCCGTCATCTGCGAGATCATGAACGACGACGGCACCATGTCGCGCATGCCCGACCTCAGGAAGTTCGCCGAAGAACACAACATGAAGATCGCAACCATTGCCGATCTCATCGCCTACCGCTCGCGCAAGGACTCCCTGGTTCGCCGCGTGGCCGAGGCGCGCATGCCCACATGCTACGGCGACTTTACCATCGTGGCCTACGAGAACGATGTCGACACCCACACCCACCTCGCCCTGGTCAAGGGTGAGATCAATGAGGAGAAACCCGTGCTGGTCCGCGTGCACAGCGAATGCCTGACCGGCGACGTGTTCGGGTCCATGCGCTGCGACTGCGGCAGCCAGTTGCAGCGGGCCATGCAAATGGTCAACGACGAGGGGGCGGGCGTCATCCTGTACATGCGTCAGGAAGGCCGGGGCATCGGCCTTGGCAACAAGATCAAGGCCTACCATCTGCAGGACGAGGGGCGCGACACGGTGGAAGCCAACCTCGAACTGGGCTTTGCCCCGGACCTGCGCGATTACGGCCTGGGCGCGCAGATCCTGGTCGACCTGGGTGTCAAACGCATGCGCCTTCTGACCAACAACCCCAAGAAGATCATCGGACTTGAAGGCTACGGCCTTAAAGTCGAGGAGCGCATGCCCATCGAGATCCCGGCCTGCGACGACAACAAGTGCTACCTGCACACCAAGTATTCCAAGCTCGGCCACCTGTTGCACCTTGAAGCCGAAAACAAATAATTTTGAAGGGAGTAGACATGCTGCACGTAAGGACCATCGAAGGCCAGATGCAGGCCAATGACCAGAAGTTCACCATTATCGCCAGCCGTTTCAACGACTTCATTGTCGACCGTCTCATCGGCGGGGCCGTGGATTATCTGCTCCGTCACGGGGCGGACCGCGAAAACATCACCCTCATCCGCGTGCCCGGTGCCTTTGAGATGCCGCTGGTGGCCCAGAAGGTGGCCAGAAGCGGCAAGGCCGACGCCATCGTCTGCCTGGGCGCGGTCATCCGCGGCGCGACCCCTCATTTCGACTATGTGTGCAGCGAAGCGACCAAGGGCATCGCGCATGTGTCCATGGACACCGGCGTCCCCATCGGCTTTGGCCTGCTGACCACGGACACGCTGGAACAGTCCATCGAGCGCGCCGGCAGCAAGGGCGGAAACAAGGGCGTAGAAGCCGCGGCCGCGGTCCTCGAGACCCTGCGCGTGCTGCAGCAGATCTAGGGGATTTTTGTGACGCACAACCGTCGGCATCAACGCCGCTTCGCCTTTCAGGTCATTTATTCGCTGGTTTTCGGACGGGAAATGTCCAAGGACGCCCTGATCAAGTCCTTTGACAATTTCTGGACCGAAGAGGAATTCGACATCGAGCGCCAGGATTCGTACGCTTGGACTCTGGTCGAAGGCGTTTTCGACAACCATGACAGCATCGACGAGATCATCACCCGGCATTCGCAGCACTGGAAGCTCAACCGCATCGCCAAGGTAGAGTTGACCATCCTGCGCCTGTGTCTCTTCGAGATGCTTTTCTGTCCCGACATCCCCCTCAAGGTGGCCATGAACGAGGCCATCGAACTGGCCAAGGACTTCGGGGACGACAACTCCAAGACCTTTGTCAACGGGGTGCTCGACGCCGCCGCCAAAGGGGCGGAGCGCAACAGAAGCAAGACAATTCAGTCCGGCAACCCGGAATCTTGAGGACAGCATGAGGCATTACGATTTCAAGCAGATCGAGGAAAAATGGCAGAAGGCCTGGGACGACCAGGCCTGTTTCAAGACCGACATGTCCAGGGACGGGGAAAAATACTATGTTCTGGAGATGTTCCCCTACCCTTCGGGGCGCATCCACATGGGGCATGTGCGCAACTACTCCATCGGCGACGTGGTCGCCCGCTACAAGCGCATGCGAGGCTTCAACGTGCTCCATCCCATGGGCTGGGACGCCTTTGGTTTGCCCGCCGAGAACGCGGCCATCAAGAATAACACCCACCCCGCCAAATGGACCTACGAAAACATAGCCAACATGCGCACGCAATTAAAGCGCCTGGGCTATTCCTACGACTGGGACCGTGAAATCGCCACCTGCCACCCGAAATACTATCGCTTCGAGCAGGAATTCTTTCTCAAATTCCTGGAAAAAGGGCTGGTGTACCGCAAGAAAGCTCCGGTCAACTGGTGTCCGAGCTGCCACACCGTGCTGGCCAACGAGCAGGTCGAGGAAGGCCTGTGCTGGCGCTGCGACTCCGAGGTGAAGCAAAAAGAGCTGTCCCAGTGGTTTTTGCGCATCACCGACTATGCCGAGGAGCTGCTTTCGGCCCTGGACACCCTGACCGACGGCTGGCCCGAGCGCGTCCTGACCATGCAGCGCAACTGGATCGGCAAGAGTGTGGGCGCGGAAATTTCCTTCAAGGTCAAGGATCTGGACGAACAGATCCCCGTGTTCACCACCAGGCCGGACACACTGTTCGGCGCGACCTTCATGAGCCTGGCCCCGGAGCACCCGCTGGTACAGAAGCTTGTCGCGGGGACCTCCCGTGAAGCCGAAGTCGGCGAATTCGTGGACCGCATCGCCAAGATGGACCGCATCGTCCGCACCGCCGATGACCTGGAAAAAGAAGGTGTGTTCACCGGGCGTTACTGTATCAATCCCCTGAACGGCCTTGAGATGCCCATCTACGTGGCCAACTTCGTGCTCATGGGCTACGGCACGGGCGCTGTCATGGCTGTCCCGGCCCATGATCAGCGCGATTTCGAATTCTCGGCCAAGTACGACCTGCCCAGAAAGGTCGTCATCATGCCCAAAGATGGAAGTCTCGATCCTTCGACCATGACCGAGGCCTACACCGACCCCGGCATCATGGCCAACTCGGGCAAGTTCGACGGCATGGACAGCGAGGCCGCCAAGCAGGCCATCATCGACCATCTGGCCACAGGCGGCCTCGGCAAGCCCACGGTCAATTACCGCCTGCGCGACTGGAACATCTCCCGCCAGCGCTACTGGGGCGCGCCCATCCCGGTCATTTATTGCGACGAGTGCGGCATTGTGCCCGTGCCGGCCAGCCAGCTCCCGGTGGAACTGCCCCTTGATGTCAAGGTCAATGCCGATGGACGCTCGCCCCTGCCGGCCTGCGAAAGCTTCGTCAATGTCACCTGCCCGGCCTGTGGCAAACCCGCCCGGCGTGAGACGGACACCATGGACACCTTTGTGGAGTCATCGTGGTATTTCGCCCGCTACACCTCGGCCCGCAACGAAGACGCGCCCTTCGATCCGGCCGAGGTCGCCTACTGGATGCCCGTGGACCAGTACATCGGCGGCATCGAGCACGCCATCCTGCACCTTCTGTATTCGCGCTTCTTCGTCAAGGCCCTGCGCGACGAGGGATACCTGAACCACGACGAGCCCTTCAAGAACCTGCTGACCCAGGGCATGGTGCTGCTGGGCGGCTCCAAGATGTCCAAGTCCAAGGGCAACGTGGTCGACCCCGACGAGATGATCGGCAAGTATGGGGCCGACACGGTGCGCCTGTTCTGCCTGTTTGCCGCGCCGCCGGAAAAGGATCTGGAATGGAACGACAAGGGCATCGAAGGCGCGAGCCGCTTTTTAAATCGCCTGTGGCGACTGGTGGATGAACTTGAAGACGTTCTCGCGCCCGTTGGCGCGTGCGTGAGCGTGGACGGAACTCTCGGGCAGAGTGAAGCCGAGTTGAGACGCAAGGAGCACGACACCGTGCGCAGGGTGGAGCGCGACATTGAGAACAAGTTCCAATTCAATACGGCCATCGCCGCGATGATGGAACTGGTCAACACCCTCTACGCCACCAAGGACGATCTGCGCGGGAGCGCCCACGGTCCCCGCCTTCTGTCCTCGGCCATCTCCTCCCTGCTGGTGACTCTCTCGCCCATCGCCCCGCATGTCTGCGAGGAGATCTGGAACCGCATGGGATACACCCGCACCCTGGCCGACGAACCCTGGCCCGCATTCGACCCGGACGCCCTGAAGACCGACGAAGTGACCGTGGTCCTGCAGGTCAACGGCAAGCTTCGCGGCCAGATCACCGTGCCTGCCGATGCGACCCGGGAAGAGATTGAAAGCCAGGCATTGAACGATCAAAACGTGTCACGACACATCGAGGGCAAAACAATTGTCAAAACAATCGTCATTCCCGGAAAGCTGGTCAATGTTGTGGTCAGGTAGGCTTTTATGGGTGGTGCTGTGCATCGCCCTTTTTCTCCCCGCCTGCGGGTATCAACTCTCCGCCCGGGCGCCCATCCAGTTGCCCGAAGGCAGCACGCGCCTCTACCTGAACAAGGTCACCAACCCGACCACGGAGACATGGATCGAACCCATGCTCCGGAGCAGCCTGCGCGACGAACTGACCCGGCGCGGCAATGTCACCTGGGTGGACCGGGACCAGGCCGAGGCCACGGTCAATATCGACGTGCGCTCCTACAGCACGTCCGATGCTCTTAAAGGGCGCGACGACGTGACCCTCAAATCCGCGGCGAGCATCCAGATGGTGGTCACCTTTTACAGCGCCCAGACCAACACCCTGATCTGGACCTCCGGCCCTGTCACGGCGTCCGAATCCTATCGCGGAGCCACCGAAACCAGATCGAGCACCGGCGAGTTGCAGTCCACCAACGCCAAGCGCGAAGCGACCCAGGACGCCATCGATCTTGCCGTGCGCATGGTGGCCGACAACCTGGGCCAGAAGTTCTGATCCGGGCATGACCAGACAGGGATTCTCCTTTCTCGTCTGCTCCGACCCGGAACTCTTGAAGGACCGGGTGGACGAACTGCTGGACGGCCAGGGGTTCGCGCTCAAAATCTTCTGGGGCGACGAGGAGTTGCCGGACCGATACTGGCAAACCCTGACCGTGCCCTCCATGATGGGTCCGCCCAACGCGGTTGTCCTGCGCAGGGCCCAGGATCAGGGCGAAGAGTTCTGGTCCCGCATGGGTCCCCTGCTGGCCATGGCCCGCCCCTCTGTCTGGCCCATGTTCTGCCTTGAAGGGGAGTGGAAATCCGGCAAACCGAACCCGCCCAAGGCCATAACCAAGGGCAAATACTGGGCGGCGGCGCAAAAAAGGGACTGGATCTGGGAGCATCCGGGCCTGTCCCGCGCAACCATCGGCCGCGAACTGGACCGTTTCGCCGCCCGCCACGGCCTGTCTTTCGCTCCCGGCGTCAAGAAAACCCTGGCGGAATCCCTGCCGCTCAGCACCATCGCCCTGCGCGGCGAGTTGGAAAAGATCCTGCTTCTGGCGGGGCCTGAAAAAACCATCCAGCCGCAGCACCTCGCGGCTCTGGACTTTGAAGAGGCCTTCGACCTCTTCGCCTATCTGCGCTCCCTGCAGACTCCATCCGGACGCAGGCAAGCCTGGGACCGGCTGCTGAACGATCCGGCCATGGCCGGCGGGGACATGCTTTTTCCCGTCTCCTCGCTGATGCTTCGCGAAGCGCGTCAGCTTTGGCATCTCCTGCACGGTGATGAAGGCAAGGTCCAGCTCTACCCCAGCCTGAAGGCGGAAAAAAAACGCCTGGCCCAGCGCCTGGGAGCCGTTCGTGTGAGCCGCTTCTGGGACATCGTGCTGCAGGCCGACACGGACATCAAGACCGGGCGCCTCAAGCCGGCCCAGGCCATGGAAAATCTGGTCAAGGAAGCGGCGCGCCTGTGGTGAAAGAGGATCAGGCCCACTATCTCGGCCACAGGGAGCGCCTGCGCGAGCGGTTCGAACACGATCCACGGGCCCTGTCCGACCATGAAACGCTGGAACTGCTGCTAACCTACGTTCTGCCCCGCAAGGACACCAAGCCCATCGCCAAGGAGATGATTTCCCGCTTTGGCTCCCTGGGACAGGCACTGCTGGCCGACCCTCGCCGGATCGCCGAGATACCAGGCCTGGGCCAGAGAGCGGCCTCGTTCTGGCTCACCCTGCACGAATGCCGGGCCAGGGCCGCCTGCGGATCCGTGACGCGCCGGGAGAAATTCTCCTCTCCCGAACAGGTCCGGGACATGGTCAGTGCCCGTCTTGGACACCTGACCAAGGAGGAATTCTGGGTCATCCTGGTGGACAACCAGAACCGCCTCATCTCCTTTGAGCGAGTCTTCCAGGGCACCGTGGACCAGACCGCGGCCTATCCCCGCGAAATCCTCGAGCTTGCGCTGCGCCGCCACGCCAGTGGGATAATCCTGGTCCACAACCACCCCGGCGGAAATCCGTCCCCGTCCAATCAGGACCGCACCCTGACCGACACCATCGCCCGCCTTGCTTCCGACCTTGGTCTGCGGCTTCTTGACCACATCATCGTCACTTCCGAAACCTGTTCCAGCTTCCGCGCCCTGGGCCTGCTCTGATTTTTTATCCCAAAAAGGGATTTTTTCCATTTTTTTCCTTGCCTGAGGCTCCTTTGGCCTTATAATTGACTGAATTTGCTTTTCGCGGCCCAAAATTACGCGAATACACCATCATGAGGAGACCTCCATGAACGATGAAAAAACATTTTCCCCTGAAAATGAAGAACTTCAGGGCGAAAATTCCGATACAGCAAGCGCCGACAGCGCCTCCCAGGAAGCGGAAATCCCGACGACCATGCCTCTTTTGGCAGTCAGGGACATTGTCGTCTTCAACTACATGATTCTGCCCCTGTTCGTCGGACGTGAAAAAAGCGTGCAGGCCGTGGATGCGGCCTTGAACGGCAGCCGCTACATTTTCATAAGCACCCAGAAAGACGAAGCCGTGGACGACCCCACTCCTGAAGACCTGTACCATACCGGTACTGTGGCCATGATCATGCGCATGCTCAAGATGCCCGACGGCCGGCTCAAGGTGCTGGTCCAGGGGCTGACCCGCGCGCGCATCACCGATTTCGTTCAGCACGACCCCTTCGACATGGTCAAGATCGAGACCATTGACGAACTCGTGGTTGAAAACCCCGGCCCCGAGGAAGAGGCGCTGCTGCGTTCGGTCAAGGAGCAGAGCGAAAAGATCCTGACCCTGCGCGGCATCGACGCCGGCGAGATCATGAATGTGCTCAATGCGGTCAACGAACACGGACGCCTGGCCGACCTCGTTGCATCCAACCTGCGCATGAAGTCCTCCGAAGCCCAGCGCATCCTGGAAAGTCACGACCCCATCGAACGCCTGAACCTGGTCAATTCGCAACTGGTCAAGGAAGTGGAAGTGGCCTCCATGCAGGCCAAGATCCAGAGCATGGCCAAGGAAGGGATGGACAAGGCCCAACGCGAATATTTTTTGCGTGAACAACTCAAAGCCATCCGCCGGGAGCTTGGCGACAAGGGCGGCGAAGGCGAGGAGATGGAAGAGCTCAGAAAAACGCTCAACTCCATCGGGCTGCCCAAGAAGGTCAAAAAAGAGGCCGACAAGCAGCTGTCACGCCTGGAGTCCATGCACCCGGACAGCTCGGAAGCAACCATCCTGCGAACGTACCTTGACTGGCTCATCGACCTGCCCTGGAAGAAATCTTCCAAGGACCGGCTCGACATAAAAGAGGCGGCCAGGATTCTGCACGAGGATCACTACGACCTGGAGAAGGTCAAGGAGCGCATCCTCGAATACCTGAGCGTGCGCAAATTGAACCCGGCCATGAAAGGCCCCATCCTCTGCTTCGTCGGCCCTCCCGGCGTGGGCAAGACCTCGCTTGGCAAATCCATCGCCAGGTCGCTTGGGCGCAAATTCGTGCGCATGTCCCTGGGCGGGATGCGCGACGAGGCCGAAATCCGCGGCCATCGCCGCACCTACATCGGGGCCATGCCCGGTCGTATCATTCAGTCCATGAAAGATGCAGGCACGGTAAATCCGGTCATCATGCTGGACGAAATCGACAAGCTCGGCAACGATTTTCGGGGCGACCCGTCGTCGGCCCTGCTGGAGGTGCTTGATCCGGAACAGAACAATTCTTTCACCGATCATTACCTCAACGTGCCCTACGACCTTTCCAAGGTCATGTTCATCTGCACGGCCAACATGCTCGACACCATCCCCTCGGCCCTCTTGGACCGCATGGAGGTCATCCGCATTCCCGGCTACACGGAGCAGGAGAAGATCACCATCGCCCGGCGCTACCTGTTGACCCGGCAGATCAAGGAAAACGGCCTGACCGAAGAGACTCTGGTCCTCTCCGACGCCGTTCTGGCCGAAATCATCCGGGGCTACACGCGCGAGGCGGGCCTACGCAACCTTGAACGCGAGATCGGTTCGGTGTGCCGCAAATACGCACGCAAGGTGGCCGAGGGCAAGAAAGGCCCCTTCCGGGTGACCAGCGCGGCCCTGGTCAAGCTGCTCGGCCAGCCCAAATTCCAAGATGAAGAGCGGGAAAGCTCCATGCCTCCCGGCGTTGCTCTGGGGCTGGCCTGGACCCCTTACGGCGGGGAGATCCTGCATATCGAATGCAGCCTTTTGCCGGGCAAGGGCAAGCTCATCCTGACCGGTAAGCTGGGCGAAGTCATGAAGGAAAGCGCTCAGGCGGCGCTCAGCTACGCCCGCACCAAGAGTACGAGCCTGTCGCTGGCCGACGATTTCTTCGATACCCACGACATTCACATCCACGTCCCGGCCGGAGCAACGCCCAAGGACGGGCCTTCGGCAGGCGTGACCCTGGTCACGGCGCTGATGTCGGCCATCAGCAACGAACCCGTGGCTTCGGACGTGGCCATGACGGGTGAGATCACCCTGCGCGGCCGGGTCATGCCGGTGGGCGGCATCAAGGAGAAAATCCTGGCCGCGGTCAGCCATGGGGTCAAAAAAGTGCTCATCCCCTCCCGCAATGCCCACGACCTGGATGAGATCCCCAAGGAACTCCGCAAGCGCATCGCGGTCAAAACCGTCGAGACCATCGACGAAATCTGGCCGGAAGTGCGCTCCCAAAAAAGCGATTGATCCTGAAACGTTCAAAGAAAAGAGCCCCCGCGACACGGCCGTGTCGCGGGGGCTCTTTTCTTTGTAAGCGGCAAGCTTCATTCAAGCGCGGTATCCAGCTCCTCGTGGCTCTGCGCTGCCGTGGCGGGCAGTTCCATGATGAATTTGACCCCGGTCTCGGGGGCCGGCTCCACCCACATTCTCCCCCCATGGCCACGTGTCACGATGAAGTAGGACACCGACAGCCCGAGCCCGGTGCCGATTCCGGGAGGCTTGGTGGTGTAGAAAGGCTCGAAGACCCTGCGCCTGACCTCGGCCGGCATCCCCGGCCCGTTGTCTTCGACCTCGCAACGAACGCCAAGGGGTGCGTTCGACAAACGGATGATGATCCGCGGTTCATCCCGAGGGTACTCGACCATACTCATGGCCTGGGCCGCATTGCGCAACAGGTTCAAAAACACCTGTTCCAACTCCGTCTCCGTGCACTCGATCGGTGCAAGATCCGCCGCATACTCCTTGACGATGTCGATGCGCTTGAAATCGAAGCTCTTTTTCAGATCATAGTCGTTTTGCGCCAAGGCCAGGGCGCGCTCCACGATGACCGGAAGAGCGCAGGCCGCACGACGCGATTCGCTGCGGCGGCTGAAATCGAGCATATGGCGGATGATGTCCGCCGCACGCACGGCTGCGGCCTGCATGTCTTGCACAAATAGCAAGATTTTGCGCTCCTGCATGTATTTTTCAAGCAGGGTCATATCAAGGCCAACGCTCTCGGCAACCTCAATGTTTCTGCTGAAATCCGGTCGGGTGCGCTGTACCAGATTCTGCGCCGTCTGTACGATGATGCCCAGGGGGTTGTTGATCTCATGGGCGATACCGGCCGCGATCCCGCCCACGGAGACCATCTTCTCGCTCTGGACCATCATCTCCTGCATGCGCCTGAACTCCGTCATGTCCCGCATCACGGCCAGCATAAAGCGCTCCTGGCCGATGGGTATGTACTGGCACGAAACGCTGCACTGCACGTGGACGCCGTCCTTGCGTCTGATCTCAACATCCATGTTGCGCACCTGCCCGGAAGTCTTCAGCCGTTCGACCACCCGCCTGCGGCTCAAGGGATCAACGAACAGGCTGAGTTCCAGTGAACTTTTTCCGACAAGCTCGGACTGCGCGTACCCCGTCAGCGCGGCGTATGCGTCATTGACCTCCAAGAGCAGGCCGGATTCAGGGTCGGACAGGGAAATGGCGTCGGGGGACAGCTTGAAAAGGCGTGAGAACTTTTCTTCGGACTGGCGCAGCCGCTCCTCGGTGCGCTTGCGCTCGGTGATGTCACGAAAAATCCCCTCCACCCCGAGAACATTGCCCGCCTCGTCGCGGTAAAATCCGCTCGTTGTGGCCACAAGCACGGGCTGGCCATCCTTGCGTCTGAGCACCACCTCGAAATCAGCGACAAGGCCCTCTGCCTTGATGCGCTCCAGAAAATCCAGGCGCGCAGCGGGATTGTGCCAGAAGTTGGCGTTGGGCTGCCCGAGCATCTCTTCGACACTCCCGTAGCCGAGCAGGCGGACTCCTGAAGGGCTGAGCATGACCAGCCGTCCCTCGGCGTCAGTGCGGTAGAAGACGTCATGAATGTTGTCGATGACGGAGCGGTAGAGTTTTTCGCTGCTACGCAGGGCCATCTCAGCCCTTTTCCTCTCCGTGTAGTCAAAAAGCAGGGACAGCATGGCCTCACGGCCCTGCAGACTGATGATCTCCGCCGACCAGAGGGCAGAGCGCACCTCGCCGGTTTTGGTCAAAAATTCAATGGGAAACTCCTTGAAGGAGCCTTCCTTGCGCAAGATCTGTATGGCGTTGTCCCTCTGGCGCGGGTCGGCCCAGATTCCAACCTCCTTGGAAGTCCGGCCAATCTGTTCTTCTTTGGCATGGCCAAGCATTTCCACCCAGCGTGCGTTGACGTCGATGAAGCGCCCGGTGGCGATGTCGGAAATGACCAGGGGCGCGGGGCTTGAATGAAAGGCCTTGGCAAAGCGTTCCTCGCTCTGGCGCAACAGCTCCTCGGCCTGTTTGCGCTCGGAAATGTCCCGCCCCACGCCGACGATGGCCACGACTTCACCGTCAGACCCAAGGATGGCCGAATCGCTCCAGGCCAGCCAGCGCCAGCCGTCCACGGTCATGGCGCGCTGCTCCATGTAAGCCTTGTGCGGAGGGACGAACAGGGACTTCATGGCCTCTTCGGTGGCGGCCTGGTCGTTTGGATGGATAAGCGGCATGAACGTGGAGTCGAGTAATTCCTCCTCCGACTTGCCGAACACGCGGCAATACGCCGGGCTGGCATACAAGAACCGCCCTTCCAGATCGACCTTGACCACCAGGTCAGTCTGATGCTCGACGAGCAGGCGGTACTTCTCTCCGCTCTCCCTGACCTCGCGTATGGACGCTTCCAGCGCGGCGGTTTTTTCCCGGACCCGGCGGCGCAACGAAAAACTCCACAGGAAAACGCCCAGCAGCACCAGGCCCAAAGATGCAAACCCCGAGGCTATTACGCCCCACGATACGGGAACATGCACCGCAATCCCGGACCAATCGTCCACGATGGCGACGATTTCATCATCCGAAATCCGGCTGAATCCGTCCTGCAGGATGGCGAGTACCTCGGCGTTGCCTTTGCGAACAGCGCCATGCAGCACATGATCGGACACCGTCTCCGAAGTCTGACGAAAATTCGCGCCGCGCTCGTACCGGGCCAGATAGTGCTTGGCCACGGGCACGTCCGCTATAAAGACCCTGATCTCGCCTGAAACAGCTGCAGCCACAAGCTCTCTGGTTCCGGGAAAAATGGCAAAACGCAGCTCGGGATGCCGGGAAAGAACTGAATCCCGGGCACCATTGCCGCCGACGATGCCAATGGAAAATCCGGCAAGATCCTTCAAATTCTTTATCCCGCCAAGATCGCTGTGAAAAAAGATGGACGAAGGAATCTGTGTGATACGCGGCGTCAGATCGAAAATCTCTTCACGCTGCGGCGTACGCGCCATTCCGGCCACCACGTCGGCCCGCCCCGTGGCCACGGCGGACAGGGCTGCGCTCGATTCCATGAGCCTGAATTCCACGGGAATGCCTGTTTTTTCACTCCACAGGGTCCAGAAATCCACCAGAATCCCTTTGGGGTCGCCCGCGGCATCAAGAAAAACAAAAGGGGGGTAATCCCGGTCGTCGACCACGACCAGTTTCGCCGGTGCCGCCATGGCGACGGCAACGAAAAGCATGGCGAAGAAAATGACAAAAACGAAGCACTCCAGGCTTCGGGCTGCAAGTTTTCCGTTGAAATTGATGCGACTCATGGAGGGGCTCATTTTCAGAGGCAATCACCGTATGCGAAAAAACGGCGCGACCGCCTTCTGCGGGAAGAGAGAAATCGCGAAACGTCGACCAAAGCCGATGCTCCGCGCGATATTTACGGCATCAGCGAATCGCCGATCTCCTTGAACAGGTCGGCCATACAGACCACACCGATGATACGGCCGCCCTCTTCGACCACGGCGCGGCCCCGACGGTAGTCGAGGAACACCTCAAGCACCCTGGCCATGGGATCGTTGGGCTTGAGCATGGGAATATCATGTTGCAGGCATTCGGTAATGCGGACCTGCGAACAACTGCGGCAGGCCGTGGCAAAGGCGGCGTCCCAGTCAACCTCATTGCCGTCCAGAACGGAGCCCTTGAGCAGGCAAGGGCCGATGCCCTGGATCAGGTTCCACATGGACAGCACGCCTATGAACTTGTCATTCTTGGAGAAAACCAACACAAAACTGGTGTCGGCCTGCCTCGCGCGTATCTCGCGCAGGGCGGTGATGGCCTGGGAAAGAGTCGCGTCCTCGCGGACAAAGGCGAAGTCTTCGCGCATGATGTCCCAAACCCGCTTGCGTAACAACATGACTGCCCCCCGTTTTATGAATATATATGGTAATGCCCAGGCTCTTTGAATACCACGCTAATCAAAATCCGCCAATAGCGCACCAATATGCAGCTCGTCGGTCAGCGACTGATTCTGGTACAGGGTTCTGATCCGCCACGAGGCCTGCTGCAGGTGCGCATTGGTGATGCCGTTGGAAAGAGCGGTGTAGGCTTCGAGAAAGGCGGCCAGATGGTCGCAGATCTTGAGCATCCGGCCGTCCTTCGGACAGAATTCATCACGGTTGTATTGCCCCTGCAACTGGTCCCAGCTCACGATTTTCGCCCCGTCATCAAGGATGATGGTCGCCTCGAATTCCGAGCCGACCTTTATGCCCAGGAAATATTCGAGCCTGTCCACCAGATCCCCATACACCGAGCGGTCGAGAATGGAAAAGATGCGCCGTTCAAGCTCCCTGCCCTCATATTCCCGGATCAGGTCACCGATGCCCTGCACGGAACTCTTGACCGGGGAAATGATGTCCCTGGTCAGTAGCTCCGGGATGTCGTGAAAAAGACCGGCGTAAAAATTGTTCTGCCGTCGCACCGGGCAAGCCCCGACCGCGATGCTGAAGAAATAGGCCAGGCAGGCCACGATGAACATGTGCCCGAGCACAGAGGTTTCCGGGATGCGCGGCGTCTGGGACCAGCGTTTCTGAAAACGCAGCTGACCGCACATGAAGGCGAATTTGCCGAGCCGCGTGGCCGGCCCCTCGATAAGCTGGCGCACTCCGGAGAGGTCGAGGTGCTTTTCCAGACCCCGCCGGAAATTGTCCTCGATATCGTCCATCTCCTCGTCCCATTTGTTCATGTCCCGGATGAGATGAAATTCCCACCGGCTGGCGAAGAGATGGGCGGCGTCGAGAATGCGTGAAGCCAGACTCTCGTCGCGCCGGACCTGCTTCTCGAAATGCCCCTTCATGCCGTCCCAGAATTCCTTGCCCAGAGGCTGCACGCGCGGCTGAAGTTCGTCGAGGACCCATGCCGTGAGCTTCTGGTAATGGGCGGGATTGGATTTGATCTGATAAAAGATGGGCGGCTTGATGTCGGTGATGACCAGGCGGTAGAGATAGTCGAAGATCCCGCCGCGCACGATGTCCTCGCCAAGAGCGGCCTTGTCCTTGGGGGAGAGGCCCTGCGAATTGAGCTCAAAGAGCAGCCAGGCGACGATCATCTTGTGGGCCTGCTTGTCCACCTCCACCAGCTCCATGGGACGCATCTTGTCATTCCAGCGTTTCATGAAGCTTCCGGAAAAAACGAGTTGAAGCAAGCCTTTGCGGATACTGGCCACGGACGACCTCCGGATCGTGCCGGACGGCACCGGCAGGTGAAAAATTTTTCTTCGAAATGTGCGAAAAATGCTTTACAAGCAGCCGCAGGGCAGATAGCTAATTCGCTCCTTATCCCACACGCATTGTTTCGTTACGTTGTAGCGGTTACGGTGGTAAAGCACAAGCATTTGTACACGTTACCTCCGATCTCAAGGTTGAAAGCACCCGCAACGACACGGGTTTATCAGGCAGGAGCCACAGAAATGAAGACGTATAGTCCCAAAGCAAGCGAACTGACCCACAAATGGTATCTTGTCGACGCCAAGGACAAGGTTCTGGGTCGGCTTGCAACGGAAATAGCAACCCGCCTCCGGGGAAAGCACAAGGCCGAGTTTGCCCCACACATGGACAACGGTGATTTCATCATCGTCATCAACGCAGACAAGATCAAGGTGACCGGTCAGAAGGCCACCAAGAAGGTCTACTACCGTTACACCGGTTACGTAGGCGGCCTGCGGGAGACCACCCTGGAAGAGATGATGACCAAGAGTCCGGAAACGGTCATCACCAAGGCGGTCAAGGGCATGCTCCCCAAGAGCGCCCTGGGCTACCAGCTGATCAAAAAACTGAAAGTTTACACCGGCACGGAACATCCTCACCAGGCTCAGCAGCCTGAAGTGCTGGACATCTAATCAGGGATGGAGAAGATTATGAGTCAAGATTTCTTCTACGGTACCGGCAAGAGAAAGACCTCCGTTTCCCGGACCAGACTGTATAAAGGCACAGGCAGCATCACCGTCAATGGTCGCGAACTGAGCGACTATTTTCCCCGGGCCACGCTGCAGATGATCATCCGTCAGCCGCTGAAGCTGACCAAGACCATCGAAAAGTTCAACATCGCCTGTCGCGTCACCGGCGGCGGCCTTTCCGGCCAGGCCCAGGCAGTGCGCCACGGCATCAGCCGCGCCCTGCTTGAATTCGATCCGGAAATGCGCGGCGTGCTGAAGCGCGCCGGTTTCCTGACCCGCGATTCCCGCGTCAAGGAAAGAAAGAAGTACGGCCAGCGTTCAGCCCGCGCACGCTTCCAGTACTCCAAGCGTTAATCGCCTCTGGTATTCGGACACGTTGGGGCAGAGGTGCATGCGCACCTCTGCCCTCTTTTTTTCCAAGGAGAGTCCTGTGAGCAGCAAAAAAATCCAGCCGGTCATGGTTTTCGCGGACGAAGACGGCAATATCTACGACCACCCCGAACTGCTCATGCTCGTGCGCCGGGGCCGGGAACTGACCCTGCCCCGTCCGGACGAACTCATCCCCCTGCCGGAAGGCAGCGACCTGTACCTGTTGCCCGGCCGTCACGCACTGGGGCTCGACCCGCAGACCGGCAAGGCCGAAGCGCTCGAAGAGCGGGCCGTGGCCGCTTTTGTCTGCCCGTCCTACACCCTCTCCGCCAGTGCGGCCTACCTCAAAGACGAAGGTTCCCCCAAGCTGCCCCTGTTCGCATACGGGGCCGTCGGCTTCGCCAGGGACAGGCTCTGGGTCGCGGCAACCCAGGTGGACAAGGACCGCCGCCAGGTCTTCACTCAGGTGGCCCCGGAACGGATCACCAAGGGCGCCCAGGATCTGCTCAGGCGCTATCCCGAAAACAGATTGATCTCGCACCTTTCGCGCTGCGCCCTGACTTTTTGCTGTCCGGCCGCAAAGAACCTGGCCCTGGGCCGATTCGAAGCGCCCCTGCCTACGGCCAGGGCCTGCAACGCACGCTGCTACGGGTGCATCTCGCACCAGCCTTTGGATTCCGGCTTTCCATCCTCGCAAAACCGCATCGATTTCACGCCCACGCCGCAGGAAATTGTCGAGGTCATGCGCCTGCACTCCAAGCGGGCCAAGAACCCGGTACTGTCCTTCGGGCAGGGCTGTGAAGGCGAACCGCTGACCGAGGCCGCCCTGTTGACCGAAGCCATCGCCCTCTTTCGCAGCCAGGGCGGGCAGGGCACAGTCAATGTCAACACCAACGCAAGCCTGCCGGACACCATGCCCGGCCTGGCCGAGGCCGGCCTTGATTCAATCCGGGTCAGCCTGAACAGCGCGCGCGAAGCTGTGTACAACAGCTACTATCGCCCCCACGGCTACACCTTCGCGGATGTCCGCCGCACCATCAGCGCCGCCAAGGAAAACGGACTTTTCGTATCGCTTAACTACCTTTTCTTTGCGGGCGTGAACGACGTGGAGAGCGAACTCGAAGCCCTGACCGAACTGGTCTCATCCACCCGGCCCGACTACATCCAGATGCGCAACTTGAGCCTTGACCCGGAACTCTACCTTGACTGCGTGGGCGACCCGGCGGAGCCGTCCATGGGGCTTGGAAACTTCATGAAACGACTCAAGAAAGCCTGCCCCTGGATCAACTACGGGTATTTCAACCCCTATCTCAGAGACCGCACCCCCCTCCTCTGGACCTGAAAAAACCCCGCCTGGAAATCCGGGCGGGGCGAAACAATCAGGATTTTGTCCTGCGGACGGTTCAAACCGTCTCTAGTCACACGCATCCGTGGATGGAAAATCAATGCGCACCTGCTCTTCGGCATCGACGCGTTCGACAATTTCGCCAATGATCCAGGCATCCTGCTTCAAGGCTCCCAACCGGTGCACCACGTCTCTGGCAATGTCCTTCTTGACGACCATGATGTAGCCGATGCCGCTGTTGAAAATCTGCAGCATTTCTTCCCAGGAGAGATTCCCCTGGGTCCGCAGCCATTCGAACACGGGCGGGATGCTCCAGGATCCAAAACGGATCTGCGCGGTAACGCCCTTGGGCAGGACGCGCACGATGTTGTCGTAGAATCCACCGCCGGTGACATGAACCATGCCATGAACTTCCCAGTCACGCATGACGTTGCGCACGGCCTCGACATAGATGCGGGTGGGCGTGAGCAGGACCTCGGCCACGGTCTGGTCCGTGCCGGGAAAATTGTCCGCCGACTGCAGGCCCGACAGGGTGTAGAGCTTGCGCACCAGGGAGTAGCCGTTGGAATGCACCCCCGACGAGGCCATGCCAATGATCAGGTCACCCACGCCGATGCTCGAACCGTCCACGACCTTGTCGTTGTCGACCATGCCGACGCAGAAACCGGACAGGTCGTATTCGCCATCGGCGTAGAAATCGGGCATCTCGGCGGTCTCGCCGCCGATGAGGGCGCACTGGGCTTCCTTGCAGCCGTCGACGATGCCTTTTATGACCGCTTCGGCCTTGTCTATGTCGAGCTTGCCCGTGGCGAAGTAATCAAGAAAAAACAAAGGCCTCGCCCCCTGGACAATGATGTCGTTGACACTCATGGCCACCAGGTCGATACCAACGGTATCGTGCCGGTCGAACATGAACGCGAGCTTGAGCTTGGTGCCCACGCCATCGGTGGCGGCCACGAGCACAGGCTCATTGACCATGGCCATGGACGGCTTGAAAAGTCCGCCGAACCCGCCGATATCATTGACAACGCCCTTGGTGTACGTCGATGCTACCAGGGATTTGATCCGGGACACGAACGTGTTCCCCGCCTCGATGTCAACCCCGGCATCCTTGTAGGCCTTGTCTCGCTGGGACATGTGCAACTCCTTGTTTCTTCGCCTTCAACCAGATACATTACTGCAAATCATTCTCCATGCGGAGGCCAAGTTGCATAAACTCACGCCAGAACCAAGTAAAGCAAAAAACCTCGCGTTGGCAAGGACAGCCATGGCGACGCTGTGCCTTTTCCTCTTTTATTCCCCGTCTGTCCGGGCGGACATCGTCATCGATTCCGGGGCGGGAAAGGACACCGTCATCTGGGTCGCGCCCGGAGTGGGAAACGAAAACGGGGCCGGGGAAATGATCATCGAGCCCGAGGCCGACAACGCGTCGCTGATCCATGTCTCCCCGCCGCCTGCGCCTGAGGAGGAGGACACGCAAGTTCCGCTCATCATCGTACCCGAAATACGCATCAGGAAGTGACCCATGAACACGCCCGCACTGCTCTGGCGACCGTTGGAGAAAAACACCGTGCAATGCCTGCTCTGCGCCCATTTCTGCCGTATCGACGACGGCGACCGGGGCCAGTGCGGAGTGCGCGAAAACAGGGGGGGAAGCCTCTTTTCCCTGTCCCATGACAAGGTCGCGGCCCTGAACCTCGACCCGGTGGAAAAAAAGCCCCTCTTTCATTTCCAGCCCGGCACCAAGACCCTGTCCCTGGGGACTCCCGGTTGCAACCTGGCCTGCCTCTTCTGCCAGAACGACAGTCTCTCCCTGCCGCCGAGGCTTGGCGGGCAGGTACGGGGCGAAAGCATCCCGCCCCGGGACATCGTCCGCATGGCGCAGGCCTCCGGGGCCGCGTCCGTGGCCTACACCTACTCGGAACCCACGGTCTTTTTCGAGCTCATGCTCGAAACGGCGACCCTGGCCAAAGCGGCCGGCCTGGCAAACATCATGGTCAGCAATGGCTTTCAGAGCCCCCAGTGCCTGGACGATCTCGGCGGGCTGATCCAGGCCGCCAACATCGACCTCAAATCCTTTCGTGACGACTTTTACCGCGACGTCTGTTCCGCCCGCCTTGACCCGGTGCTCAAAAACCTGGTGCACATGAAGCGGCTGGACTGGCATCTGGAAGTGACCACCCTGGTCATCCCGGACATGAACGACTCGGACCGGGAACTGACAGGCATCGCCCGCTTCGTGCGGGACGAACTTGGCCCGGACACGCCGTGGCACGTCTCGCGCTTCCACCCCTGCCACCACATGCGGGAACACCCGCCGACCCCGCTGGACACCCTCAAGCGGGCCTACGACATCGGACGCGGCGAAGGACTGTACCACGTCTTTGTGGGCAACGTGCCCGGATCGGGTCTGGAGGACACCGTCTGCCCTGGTTGCGGGCTGCGGGTAGTGGAGCGCAGCGGTTTCACGATCCTGCGCGACAGACTGCGCCGAGGGATGTGTCCGGAGTGCAAAAAAGTCGTCATCAGGCAGGAAAATCTGAAAGAAGAGGGCTGAAGGCCCGTCAGAACTCGATCCCTCGCCGGGCTTTCCCGCCGCTCGCGTAGACGTGCTTGACCTCGGTAATCTCCGACACGATGTCGGCCAGTTCGATCATCCAGTCCGGAGCCCCGCGCCCGGACAGGACCAGATGCCTGTCTTCACCCCGGCAGCGCTCGATGAGCCCGCGCACCTCGTCTTCCAGCAGCAGGCCATGATTGAGGGCATAGATGGCCTCGTCCAGGATGAGCATGTCCACGCCGTGATCCAGGCGCTCCCGCGCCCACTGCAGCAGCTCTTCAGCCTTGCCGCGATGCATGTCGTGATCTGCGCCGCGATAGAAGCCAGCTCCAGATGCCAGAAAATCGTCGCCCAGCAGTTCGCGGAGCATCTCCTGCTCGCCAGCCTGCTCGTCTCTCTTCATGAACTGCCCAAATGCCACGCTGAGCGTCTGCCCCATGGCGCGGATGGCCTGCCCCACACAGGCCGAGGTCTTGCCCTTGCCGTTGCCGGTATAGATCAGGAGCATGCATCCCCCACCGCTTCGCGGGGAGCCGCCAAACGAGCCAGGGTGGCGCGGACCTGGGTCAGGATTTCCTGCTCGCCCTCAACTTTACCGCCGTGCATGAGCACCCGGCCGTCGCAGATGGTCGTGTCCACGCAGGAGCTGTTCGCGCTGTAGACCAGGTTGGAAACAGGGTGATGGCCCGGCACCATGCGCACGTTGTTCAGATCGACCAGAATGCAGTCAGCAAGCTTGCCGGTGGCGATGCGCCCGGCGTCCAGGCCGTACATGCGCGCCCCGTTCAACGTGCCCGCGTCCAGGACCTCCTGGGCCGGAAAGACGGTGGGATCCATGGACCTGACCTTGGCCAGCAGGGAAGCGATCTTCATCTCCTCGATCATGTCCAGATTGTTGTTGGAGGAACATCCGTCCGTGCCCAGAGCCACGGTCACCCCGTGGGCCTTCATGGCTGCGTAGTCGAACATCCCGGAGCAAAGCTTCATGTTGGAGACGGGACAGTGCACGACCTGCACCCCGTGCCGGGCCAGCAGAGCCATTTCCGAATCGGTCATCCATATGGCGTGAGCCAGGATGAGGTTCGGGGCCAGAAGGCCGAGGCCATGCAGGTACTCAACCGGGCGCAAGCCGTATTTGGCCAGACAGTCCTCGACCTCTTTTTGCGTCTCGGAAAGATGCAGGTGAATCAGAAGCCCGTGCCGATTCGCGTATTCCCCCAGCCAGCGCAGGGAGTCCGAGGACACGGTATAGATGGCGTGAGGGCCGAGGATGAACTGGACGCGGTCCGGAAAGGCGGAACTGGCGGCGTGCAGTTCCATGACCTGACGTTTCATGGTCTCCGCGCGGGCCGGGTCATCGAAATCGAAAAAAGCGGCGGACAGAGCCGCGCGCATGCCCATCTCCGTCACGGCGCGGGCCGTGCCCTTCCAGTGCCAGTACATGTCGGCAAAAAACGTCGTCCCGGACCTGATCATCTCAAGGCAGGCCAGCTTCGCGCCCCAGTAGATGTCATCCTCGGTCAGCCGGGCCTCGAAAGGCCAGATGTGCTCGGACAGCCACGTATGCAGGTCCATGTCGTCGGCATAGCCGCGCAGAAGCGTCATGGCCGCATGGGTGTGCGCGTTGTGAAAAGACGGCATGATGGCCTTGCCCAGGCCGTCGATGACCACGTCGGCGGACGAATCCACGTCCGTGCCGATGGATTCGAAACGGTTGCCTCTTATGAGCACGTCGACCAGTTCCGAATTCAAGCGCACTTTCTTAATGAGAACACTCAATGGCCACCTCCGATGTTTGGAGGTACCTGATAACGGCATCTCCCCGGCGTTGTCCATAGAGATGCGCCTGTCGTCCGCGCAGAATGCCCCTCACTTTTCCCGTAGAAGGCTCCTTCTCTTTTGTCGCAGGCTCATCTATACTGCTGCGCACGAAATGCATGAACACGAGGTATTCCATGGATAATAACGGCTCATCCCCCAAGCCCGGCAAAGGCATGCTCGCCACGCTGCGAGGCAAGATCACGGCGACAATCCTGGCCCTGCTGATCCTTAACGCCACAGGCCTGATCTGGATCGTCCTGACCGCCGGGGGCACCATTCCGCCGCTCTCGTGGGGTGTGGCCGCAGCCATCCTGCTGCTGACCGCGGCAGTGGGTGCCATCGCCATCCGGGTCCTCAGCCGCGAGGCGCAGCGAGGCATCACCGACCTGAACGCCGTTTTCCAGAACATCCAGGGGCAGGACGCCGACCTGTCCTGCACCATGGAGGACCTGGACAATTCGGAATTGAAGCACATCTCCACATGCTACAACAGCTTCCTGACGAGCGTGCGCGAATTGGTGGAAAAAATCCGCAAGATGGGCATCGACATCGCCCTCGACAGCACGCGCATGGCCAAATCGGTTTTCGACACCAGAAACAAGACCGCGGCCCAGGGCGCCATCGCCGAAGAAGTGGCCGTGGCCAGCAACGAAGCCAACGCGGCCATCTCGGAGATCGCCCAGAACACGCAATACGTGGCCGAAAAAACCACAAGCAATCTGAACACCGCCCACAGGTCGCACACCGAACTGCAGGACGTCACGGACAAGATCCACAAGATAAACGACATTGTCGAATCCTTCCGCAACACAGTGGATGAACTGGGCGCAAGCTCCGCCAACATCCTGAGCATCGTGACCATCATCAACGGCATTTCGGAGCAGACCAATCTTTTGTCCCTGAACGCCACCATCGAGGCCGCCCGGGCCGGCGAGCACGGCAAGGGCTTTGCCGTGGTGGCCGAAGAAGTGCGGGAACTTTCGCGCAGGATCAAGCCGGCCACGGAAGAGATTTCCAACAACATCGGCGCCATGGTCAAAATTGTCGAACGCACCCAGACCGAAACCGCGCAGATTCTGGACTACGCCAAGGACACGGACCAGGTCGTGACCGCAGCTACTATCAACTTCGAACGCATGATCGAAGATTTCGAGGTCGCCAACGACCAATTGATCAAGATCGCCGCAGCCATCGAGGAACTTTCCACCAACAACAACGACGTCACCCAGAAGGTCAACAGCATCAACGCGCTCAGCCAGGAGATCGCCGAAGACATGAACTCTTCGGCCACCTCCGTGGACGCACTGAACGCCGTCACCGAGCAGATGCTCGAAATGGTGGCCAGGTTCAAGACCGGGGAAGGGAAATTCGACACCGTCATCGCCACGGCCAGAGAGATTCGCGACGATTACCAGGGCCGCATCCAGAGCATGAAGGACCGCGGCATCAATATCTTCGATACGCAGTACAAACCCGTGCCGAACACCTCTCCCCAGAAATACGTCACCGCCTTCAGCGACGCCTTTGTCAAGGAGATGCAAAGCGTGGTCGACGAGGCGCAAAAAAGAATTTCCGGGACGATCTACTGCCTGGCCATCGACCGCAAGGGGTACCTGCCCATCCACCACGGTGCCGTGTCCAAGGCCATGACCGGCGACCCGGCCAAGGACCTGCTCTACAGCCGGCATCAGCGCATCTACCAGAACAACCGCACCGAGCAGCGCCGCTGTTCGCACACCGACCCGCTCCTGCTGCAAACCTACATGCGCGACACCGGCGAGATCCTGAACGACCTGTCCATGCCCATCTACGTCGACGGCAAGCACTGGGGGGCCTTTATCATGGGCTTCGACCCGCGCTCCATGTTCAGCGACTCCTGACCCGTCCGTTCGGGAAGGCCGTGTCGCGCGGCCTTCCCCCATCCTCGCGCTGCGGCCGCCCGGCCGCTTCTTTCGCGCACATGTCCAGAAATAGCCCATGCACGCGTCCGTCGCCGGTCAGCTCCGGATGAAAGGCCGTGGCCAGAAGACGCCCCTGGCGCAAAAAAACCGGAGCCCCGTCCTGAAGGGCCAGTATTTCCACCCCCGGGCCCGTCTCAAGCACTCGCGGGGCGCGGATGAAGACCCCGGGCAGGGGCGGGCCAAGCCCATCTACGCACAAGGTGGATACGAAGCTTTCCCGTTGGCGGCCGTAGGCGTTGCGCGCCACACCCATGTCCATGAGGCCAAGGAAAGGGTCCTCGCCCTCGACCCTGGCCGCCAGCAGGATGAGTCCCGCGCAAACGCCCCAGACCGGACGCGCAGCCCCGAACTCGCGCAGAGCCGCATCCAGTCCGTTCAGCGCCGCCAGCCGCCGCATGCTCGTGCTCTCGCCGCCGGGCAGGATGAGACCACCCAGCCCGCTCAGGTGGGCGGGTTCGCGGACCAGTTCGGGCCGCGCCCCAAGGCCCATGAGCATCTCGGCGTGCTCGGCGAAAGCCCCCTGCAGGGCCAGGACGCCTATGCGCATCACCAGCCCCGGACCGCGAACCTGTCTGCGCCGTCCAGGGAGCGGGCCGCGACGCCGGACATGGCCTCGCCCAGGTTTTCGCTGACCTGGGCCAGAACCTGCGGATCGTCGTAATGGGTCACGGCCTGCACGATGGCTCTGGCGCGGCTGACGGGATCGCCGCTTTTAAAGATGCCCGAACCCACGAACACCCCGTCCATGCCCAGCTGCATCATGAGCGCCGCGTCGGCCGGGGTGGCCACCCCTCCGGCCGCGAAATTGACCACGGGCAGGCGGCCAAGCTCGCGCACCTGACGCAAAAGCTCCGCAGGCGCGCCGATCTCGCGGGCAAAGGCGACCAGCTCTTCGCCGGGCATGTGCTGCACACGCCTGATCCCTTCCTGCACGGCGCGGGCATGGCGCACGGCCTCGACCACGTCACCCGTTCCGGCCTCGCCCTTGGTACGGATCATGGCCGCACCCTCGGCAATGCGGCGCAGGGCCTCGCCAAGATTGCGGCATCCGCACACGAAAGGCACCTTGAACTGCCGTTTGTCGATGTGAAACTCCTCGTCGGCCGGGGTCAGGACTTCGCTTTCGTCGACATAGTCCACGCCCACCGCTTCAAGGATGCGCGCCTCCATGAAGTGACCAATGCGGCACTTGGCCATGACCGGTATGGACACTGCGGCCATGATCTCGCGGATCATGCCCGGATCGGACATGCGCGCCACCCCCCCGTCGGCCCGGATGTCGGAAGGCACCCGCTCCAGAGCCATGACCGCGCAAGCCCCGGCCTCCTCGGCGATGCGCGCCTGCTCCGCGTTGACCACATCCATGATCACGCCGCCCTTGAACATGCGTGCCAGCCCCATGTTCAAAGCCGTCTTTTCATCGCTACCCTGCGTCTGTTTCATGCCGTCCTCCTTGATTTTGGTTGGAGAGACGTTCAAACAGCCGGGCCGCAAAATGACAATAGCGGTTTATTACGGAGAGAATATGGATGTTTCATCCATATCAAGCGGATTCCAGGGCGAGCAGATAGGCGCGCAACCCTTCCTTGCGGCCCTTCAGTCCGAGCTTGCGACGAATGTGGTTGCGATGGGTGTCGACGGTCGAGGAACCGACACCGAGACGGGCGGCGATCTCCTTGGTGCCAAGGCCCTCGCGGATCAACTCCGCGACCAGAATCTCGGTCGGGGTCAAACCCTGGCAGACCGTGGAAAGGCGATGACAGAAAGGCCTCGTCAATTCCTGCAGGCCCCGGCGAAGCTGTTCGGACAGGATGCGGGCCTCGGATCCGGGGCAAAGCCCCTCCAGTCGATCCAGGGTCGGGGCGATGCGGCGGCGGACATTGGCCAGCACGGCCTGTTCCAGCTCTTCACGATCTTCCTCGCGCTGCCGCAGAAGAACCTTGAGCGCCGAATTCATTTCGGCCAGCCGCTCAGTCTGGGCCAGAAGTTCGGCGGTTCGCTCACGCACGCGCTCCTCCAGCATTTCACTGTGACGCGCCCGCAGCGCCTCCTCTTCCTTGCGTCCGCTGATCTCGGCCAGCGTGCCCACGTACCCGAGCAGGTTTCCGTCCGGGTCGTGCACGGGGCGCGTCTGTTCCTCCACCCAGCCTGTCCGCCCGCTGCGGCAGACATAGCGGTATTCAGCGCGAAAAAGGGATGCGCCCCCGGCCACGGAGCGGGTCCGCTCGCGCAAGAGGCCGGGCAGGTCCTCCGGATGCACGGTCCTGGCCCAACCGTCGCCGAGGGCTTCGGCTTCGGTCAGTTCCATCATGCCGCAAAAGGTCGCATTGACGAAAACACACCGATCCTCTGCGTCGTCAAAGAAGATGCCAAGGGGAGAGGCGTCGACAAGAACCCGCAAGCGGGCCTGCAGCACCGCAAGCTCGGCCTGAAGGAGCGGCAGTCGTTGTGATGAATCGGATGACATGGATAAATCAGATAAAGACTCATCGCGCTTATGGGAATACATCATTTTGCCTCTTTGCCGGCGGCCGCACTCTTGCCGATCCCGCGAAAAAGCATCCTGCCTCTTGATCACGGCCCCGGCACGGCGTACGTATTTTTGAACACACATGTCCTGGAGAACTTTTCATGAAAAAAAGCATTCTGCTGCTGAGCACCCTGATTTGCATCCTGCTGGCCGCTCCGGCCATGGCAGGCCCCTGGAAAACCATGGATCCCATCCGCCTTTCCGCGCAGGACACTTCGGCGACCTTCCCGGTGGGCGAAAAGATGGGCAAGATCGACAAGCTGCGCTTCAGCGTCGAAGGCGCGACGGTGCAGTTCGAAAGCCTTACCCTGGTCCCGATCAAAGGCGACTCCATCGACCTGCGCCACCCCGTACAGCTCAAGTCCGGCGAATCGTCGGGACTGGTAAACATCCCGGGGACGGGCGTGACCGTCGACAAGTTCAGGATCAAATACCGCATTACGGGCGACAGCCCGGCCACGTTCACCCTGCGGCTGAAACTGGACTGAGGCGCACGGATCCATAATAAGTCCCCCGCTCCGGCAAGGCGTGCGGCAAGCCTCCTGTGGTCTGCTTCCCGGCGGCCAGGGAGCGTGAATTCAAACATTTGCAGTTTGCCGGATCAATGGGTAGGTCCGGCGGATCACATGCCTGTCACGCTACTGTCGACAGGCGCGAATTCTCTTGCGTGGAGGCGCGGTTATGCTCATCGAAGACGATGATGTTCTTTTTTCAGACATCAAACTGGACCCTGGCACCTTTTACTTTCTGTATATCGGTGAAATAAAGACAGACTGCCTGAATCAGTTCTTCAAGGAAACTCTCTCCAAAATTCACGACCAGCCCTTCGATTTCATCTCCATTCTTCCCGACGTTCTCGAATCCTACCCGCACAAGAACACCATGGTCATCAATCCCATGGCCAGGGAGCTTTTCCGGGAAAAAGGCCGCAAGGTCAGCTTCCGCATTCCGCCACGCACCTTCGCCTCACTGGTCTCAGCATCGGACACGGTCAACGAGCTCATCCGCCAGCTTCTCGACAAGCAGGGGCATGTCTTCATCCATGTCTTCGAATCCGTGCCGGAGCTGACCCTGGCGCTCATCCCCGGAGTGCGCATCCTGGGTCCCAGCGGGCACATCGCCAACATCTGGAACAACAAACTCTACCAGCTGCAACGGCTCAAGGACGTTGCGCCGCTGATCAGCTACCGGGTCTGCCAGGACGCGCCGCACATGCTCGAGACGGCCAGCGAGCTCTGGGACGAATGGCCTGACGGCATGTTCGTCAGTCAGCCTTATTCGGCGGCCGGAGTGAACAGTTTCGTGGCCCATTCCCAGGAAGAAATCGAGACCAAGACCGGCCACCTGCGGGGCAAATTCTTTATCAGCCGCTACATTCCGCATGTCGCCGACCCCACGGTCCTCGGGATCGTGGCCAACGCCAACGACGTCTTCATCGCCGCCACGGCGGACCAGGAAATCCAGAACGGCAACATGTTTCGCGGCTCCACCTTCCCGTCCGAACAGCCACCCGCCATTCAGCAGGAGTTGCGCGAGATCACGCGCAGAATCGGGCAAGTCATGGGTCGTAACGGTTACCGCGGAATCTTTGGCTGCGACTACATCGTGGACGACCAGGGCCGGATTTTTTTCGTGGAGGTCAATGCCCGCAAGCAGGGTACGACCATGGAGATGTGCTGCACGCTTGAAAACGCACTGCCTGCGGAAACTCCGGGCCTGCTTGAGCTGGAATACCACGCCGTGATGTATGACCGCTTTCCGGACAACAAGATGGAGATGAAGGAAGTCCTGGAAGGCATCTGCTGGCGGACCTACAATTTCAAGCTCGATTACGAAGCCGAGACCGAGCACATCGTCCCCGTGGACGAAGACGAGCGGACTCTCTTCCGCCAGATCGTCAGCAACGGCCAGGAACACGGAGTCATCGTGGTCGAACATGTCGGCGGCAAACAGGCCGTCATGCCCGGCACCTTCCTGGGCCGGGTCGTGGCCGTGGCCCGCGACCGTTGCCTGCTCGACCAGGATATAGAGCTCGGCATCGAGCAGCTGAACGCCTCCATCCGCAAACACACCCTAGCAACCACCGAGGACGAAAAGTAATGAGCACAGACGTTTCGCACCCTTTGGACACATTTACCACGGACCTCTTCAACACCCTCTTCAGCGTGAAAACGGACGGCGCGCCCGCCGAGGCCGACCGCCAGGCCATTGCCGGACTTTTCAGACAGGCCGTGGACGAAAACCGGACCGCGCCCATTGTCGCCCTTTTCTCAGCGCTCAAGAACTGCCACGACACCCAGGGCTGGACTCCGCAGCAGCTGGGTCTGACGCGGGAAGACCTGACCGCCCTGGCCGCCAAGCACGAACAGATAGACGAGCACCGCGTCACCGTGGGCGGCCGCGTGGGACAGGCCCGGCCCATCGTCGATGCGGCCTTGAGCCGGGTCCACGAATATCTGGAGCGGCACCCCGTCGAGGCCCCCAGCGGCATCGAGGCCTGGGACCAGATGCTTGAAAACCAGAAGCGCATCAAAAAGACCCTGGGCATGAGCGAGGAAGACTGGACCTCCTACTCCGGCCAGCTGCGCCACGCCATCGAGGACGTCGACACCCTGGCCAAAGTCATCGACCTGCCCGCCAGAGCCATAAAGGATGTGCTGCGGGTCACCAATACCTACCGCATGCGCCTGACGCCCTATTACGCAAGCCTCATTCTGCCGGGCCAGGTCAACGATCCGGTCCTGCTGCAGGCAGTGCCCACCGGGGAGATGGTCGACAACGCCGGAGTGGAGATCCCGCCCGTGGCGGCGGACCATTCCCCGGCACGGCTCATCGACCAGTTCTACCCGCGCGTGGTGACCATCAAGGCCACCAACATGTGCGCCATGTACTGCACGCACTGTCTGCGCATCGCCCACATTGGCGCGAGGGACCGCCTCTACGGCAAGGAGGCCTACGGCGAGGCTCTGGACTACATCCGCGCGAACCCGGAGATCCGCGACGTGCTCGTGACCGGGGGCGACAGTCTGGTCCTGCCCAATTCCATGCTCCAGTGGCTCCTGGGCGAGCTCGACGCCATCGACCACGTACGCATGAAGCGCCTGGGCACGCGCATCCCCGTGACCACGCCGCAACGCATCGACAGTGAACTTCTCGATATCCTGGAGGCCAGCAGCGACAAAAAACCCCTGCGCGTGGTCACCCAGATCAACACCGCCCAGGAGATCACGCCGGTCTCCAAGGCCGCTTTCCAGGCCATCTCCAAGCGCGTGGCCGCAGTCATGAACCAGGCCGTGCTGCTAAAGGGTATCAACGATTCGCGCGTGAAAATGTGGAAGCTGTGCGAGACCATCCAGGAAGCCTGCGTGCGGCCCTACTATGTCTTCAACTGCAGCTACCGCAACCCGCAGTTCAAGCATCTGCGCGTACCGGTGGCCGTTGGGCAGGACATCATCGAAAGCATGTACGGCAACATCTCCGGCGACGCCATCCCGCGCTACATCGCCACCGCCGGGGGCAAGATTCCGCTGCACCGCACCAACGTGCTCGAACACGGTCACGGCCATGTGAAGATGCAGAAACCCTGGAGCGGGGAACAGGTCAGCTACCCCGATCCCGAACCGCAGGAATACGCCCGGCAGGACTTCGGTTTCGCCCGGTACGAGAAATGATTCCGGCCATGCACGACACGATCCGGTCCTATCTTGAACCCCGGCGCAGAGAGGCTCTGGACCTCTTGCGCCGGCTGGTGGAAATCCAGACCGGCAGCCGCAACAAGCCCGGTCTGGACCGCATGGCCGCGGAACTTGGCGAAATTCTCGGCGACATCCTGCCCGAAGTGCGCACCCTGCCCTTCACGGAGCACGGGAACATGCTCCAAGCCATGACCCGTCCGGCCGCAGAGGGACGCAAGGGCGTCGTGCTGGTCGGACACATGGACACGGTCTTTCCCGCCGACACGAACTTCACCGCGTACCGGGAAGACCCGGAGCGCTGCTTCGGCCCTGGTGTCTACGACATGAAAGGCGGCCTCGTCGTCGCGATCTACGCCCTGAAAACCCTTGCCCATCTTGGTCTGCTGGAGGAGATTCCGGTCACCGTGCTGTTCAACTCCGATGAGGAGATCGGCTCTCCGGCCTCCATGCCCTGGATCGAGCAGACATGCGCGGGAGCCCTGGCGGCACTGGTCTTCGAAGGCGGCGGGCCGGACGGGGACGTGGTCACCGGGCGCAAAGGACGGCTCGGCCTGAACCTTGCGGTGCGCGGCCGGGCCGGGCATGCGGCCAAGGGCGGGCCCAAGTCCAGCGCCATCCTCGAACTGGCGCACAAGATCATTGCCCTGGAAGCCTTGAACGACTCGCGCGAGATCACCCTCAATGTCGGCCAGGTGACGGGCGGCATCGGCCCCAACACCGTCCCGGAACAGGCGGAAGCGGCTATTGACGCCCGCTTCCTGACCCCTGCGGGCCAGGAGCGGCTCGAAGAAAACCTGGCCCGCATTGTCGCCGTGCCGATGCTTGCAGGCACGTCCGCGACCCTGTCCGTCACATCCGGGCGACCGGCCATGCCGCAGTCAGAAGGAAACCGAAACCTGTACGCCACCGTCCGCGCACAGGCGCAAGCCTTTGGCTACGACCTGCCCGAAGAGCTGCGCTCCGGCGTGTCCGACGCCAATTTCATTGCCGGGATCGGCGTGCCGGTCCTGGACGGACTGGGCCCCGTGGGCGACCTCGATCACAGCGATATGGAGTTTATTCTCAAGGACACACTCACGGAACGGGCCATGCTCACCGCCGCGGCCATCGCAGCCATCTGGAATCACGGCACAAGGCCTTAAATTCCGACACCAGGCGCAGTTTGACAGACTGAATGTTCTTCAGCATATAAGAGGGATACAGTTTGTGGAGTTTTTTTCCTCAATCGTAACAATTCTTTGTTGGAGGTACTCATGGTTGGAAGAAAATGGTTTTGCGCCCTCGTAGTCGTCATCGGACTTGCCGTGTCCGCTCCTCAGGCCATGGCCAAGCAGGACATCCTGTTCGGCGGGGCGTCGATCACCGGCGTGTACTACCAGGTCGCACTGCAGATCAGCAACATGATGAACAAGCACGCGAGCGACAAGTACAACTACATTGGCCGGCCCACGGGTGGCTCGGTGTTCAACATCAATGCCATTGATCGCGGCGCGTTCGATTTCGCCGTGGCCCAGTCCGACCGCAACTGGCAGGGCTTCAACGGAGCCGCCGACTGGGAAGGCAAGCCGGTCAAGGGTCTGCGCAGCGTTTTCAGCATGCACCCTGAAACCGTGATGCTGGTCACCAACAAGGCCGCCGGCATCAAGACCGTGGCCGACCTTAAAGGCAAGCGCGTCAACATCGGCAACCCCGGCTCCGGACAGCGCGGCAACGCCGAAGACGTCCTGCGCATCTACGGCCTGGATTTCAACAAGGACTTCAGTGCCGAAGCCCTGCAGCAGGCTGAAGCCTCGCGCGCCCTAGTCGACCAGAAGATCGACGCGTTCTTCTACACCGTCGGCAACCCCAGCGCCGCCATTGAAGAACCTGCCCAGTCCGTCGACCTGGACATGGTTTCGCTCAATTCCGATGCACTCAAGGCATTCGTGGCCGAGCACCCCTACTACATCATGACCACCATCCCGGCCGGCACCTACAAGGGCCTCGACAAGAACGTCGAGACCTACGCCGTGACCGCCACCGTCATCAGCAACGAATCCGTGTCCGAAGAAGTCGTTTACGACATGGTCAAGACCGTATTCGAGAACCTCGAAGAGCTTAAAGCCTCCCATGCCGCGTTCCGCGTCCTCAACCCCAAGGAAATGCTGCAGGGCCTCTCCGCACCCCTGCATCCTGGCGCTGAGAAGTACTATAAGGAAAAAGGCTGGATGTAAGACCGAAGATGACAAAGGGGCCTTACGGCCCCTTTGTCTTGTTTGCCTTAAAGGCTGCTTTTTCCCACTCTTAGACTCTTAAGGATTTTTTCATGGCAGAACAGGATCCCCGCAAACAAAACGGCAACGAACAGGCCCCCGAAGACACCAGTCTGCGCAAAGCGGCCGAAGACATGGTTGCCATGGTCGAGGCCGGAGCAAGAGAGCCGTCCAACCGCTTCGCCGCCGGGACAATCACTTTTCTTTGCCTGGCCTGGTCCCTGTTTCAGCTGTACGTGGCCTATCAGCCCATGAACTCCCATATCGCCCGCGCCTGGCACCTCGGCTTCGCCATATGCCTGGCCTTCCTGGCCTACCCGGCTTACAAGCAGCACAGCCAGCCCATATGGGTCAAATGGACAAAAAAGGTCCTTCCCAATTTCGCCCGCAAGTCCATCCGTACATACATCCCCTATTACGACATGGTCCTCGCGGCCCTGGCCACGGCCGGCGCGCTCTACATCTGGTGGGATTACGATCAGCTCATCAACAGGCAGGGACTGCCCAATACCTTGGACATCTGGATGGGCATCATCCTCATCGCCCTCCTGCTGGAAGCCGCCCGGCGCTCCCTGGGTCCGGCCCTGACCATCCTCGGTTCGGTTTTTCTGGCCTACACCGTGTTTGGCCCCTACCTGCCCGAAGTGCTGCGCCACCGCGGCGTACCGCTGGATTTCATCATCAGCGACATGTATCTGACCACCACCGGCATCTTCGGCGTCCCGCTCGGCGTATCCACGGACTTCGTCTTTCTCTTCGTGCTGTTCGGTGCCATGCTGGACCGCGCCGGCGGCGGCAAATATTTCATCGACGTGGCCTTCTCGGCGCTGGGAACCTTTCGCGGTGGTCCGGCCAAGGCTGCAGTAATGGCCTCGGGCCTGACCGGACTGGTCTCGGGCTCGTCCATCGCCAACACCGTGACCACAGGCACCTTTACCATCCCGCTGATGAAGAAGGTCGGGTTTCCCGGCTACAAGGCTGCGGCCGTCGAGGTAGCGGCATCCACCAACGGCCAGCTCATGCCTCCGGTCATGGGTGCCGCAGCCTTCATCATGGCCGAGGTCGTGGGGCTGCCCTATCTGGACGTGGTGCGCGCAGCCTTCCTGCCCGCCATCATCTCCTATCTGGCCCTGTTCTGGGTTGTGCACGTCGAATCCATGAAGATGGGCATCAAGGCCATCCCCCGCAGCCAGCTGCCGCCTTTCGGTCGGACCCTCCTGCGCGGGTGCCATTTCATCATCCCGCTGGGCGTGCTGCTTTTCTATCTCGTTATCCTGCGCCGTTCGCCCGTGACCTCGGCCCTGCTGGCCATTGAGAGCCTGGCCGTGATCATGTTCGTGCAGCGCCCAATTATCGCCTTTCTGACCCTGGCCGTTCATCGCCGCGCCGGGACCCTTGACCCAAACGTGGACGTTCCGCGCTTCATCGCCCTGGCGGCCTTTGAAGGCCTCAAAGACATCTGGAACGGACTGATCATGGGCGCGCGCAACATGATCTCCGTCGGCGTGGCCACGGCCACGGCCGGCATCATCGTCGGCGTGGTGACCATCACCGGCCTGGTCGGCCGGTTCATCACCCTCATCGACACCATCTCCATGGGCAATATCGGCCTCATGCTCCTCTTCACGGCCATGACCAGCCTGCTCCTGGGCATGGGCATGCCGACCACCGCCAACTACATCATCATGGCCACGCTGACGGCGCCGGTCATCGTGCAGCTCGGTGCCGACGCAGGACTCGTCTTCCCCATCATCGCGGCCCATCTGTTCGTCTTCTACTTCGGCATTCTCGCGGACGACACCCCTCCCGTGGGGCTCGCCGCTTACGCCGGGGCGGCCATCGCCCGCGCCGACCCGATCAAGACCGGCGTGCAGGGCTTCTCCTACGACCTGCGCACGGCCATCCTGCCGTTCATCTTCCTGTTCAACACAGACCTGTTGATGATAGCAGGGGTGACCAGCACAGGCAGCATCATCTGGCTGGAAGACTACGTGCATATCGCATGGATCTTCTTTTCCGGCCTGACCGCCATGTTCGCCTTTGCTTCGGCCATCCAGGGCTGGCTGGTCCGCAGCTGCAACTGGGTCGAACGCATCCTGTTGCTGGTGGTCTCGGCCACGACCTTCAGGCCCGGGTTCTTTGCGGAACATGTGCCCATTGACCGCTTTGAAACGCAGATGCTCGGAGTCGGAATATTCTATACACTGGTGATCTGGCAAAAGCTGGACACCAAGAAACGGCAGCACATTTACCAGAAATACTTCAAGCACGAAAAATAATTGCGAGGGCATCTATGTACAAAAGGATACTCGTTCCCATCGATCTTCAGGAAACCGATGACAGGGCCAGGTGCATGGGGCTGGAAAAGGCCATTGAGCTCTGCCGCCTGTACCGCGCGTCGCTCTATGTGCTGACTGTCGTGCCCGACATGGGCATGCCCATCGTGGCCAATTATTTTCCGCCCGACGCCGGAGACAGGATCGTCGTGGATGCGGAAAACATGCTGCACGACTTGGTGGGAGTCTATATCCCCGAGGACGTAGACGTTCACTACCTGGTCGGGCAGGGCTCCATTTACAGAAGAATTCTGCGCATGGCGGAAAAAATCAGCGCGGACCTCATCATCATGCCGGCCCATCGCCTCAAACTGCAGGATTACCTGCTGGGCACGAACACGGCCAAGGTCGTGCGCCACGCGCAATGCTCCGTGCTCGTGGTACGCTATGACGACGATGACTCCTGTGTCTTCTTCGACAACAAGGACGGGCAGCCGGGCACCTGACGCATCCGCCTCACGCCGACGCGCCTTCTTTCGCGCGGGTCCCCCCTTCTCATGCATGATTCGCGGCAGAAGCGGCCAAAAGCCGCTTCTGCCGCCTTTACATCCGTGAACATACTCTTCAGAATGCATATTTTTGAAGGGAACCCATGAACCACTCCGTCATCGTCATCGGCGGCGGCCCCGCCGGGCTTCTGGCCGCGGCCACGGCCGCATCCAGAGGCGCACGCGTCACCCTGCTTGAACGCATGGACCGTCCGGCCCGAAAGCTCCGCATCTGCGGCAAGGGCCGTGGCAACATTGGCAACACCGCGCCGCTGGACGAATTTCTGTCCCATTTCGGCAAGAATTTTCGATTCCTGCGCCCTGCCCTGGCCCATTTCTTTACCGCTGAAACCGTCGCCCTGCTGGACAGTCTGGGCATTGCCGTCAAGGAAGAACGCGGGGGACGCCTTTTCCCGGTCAGCGACAGCGCCCAGGATCTGGTCGACGCATTCATCCGCCATGCCCGCGACAAGGGCGTTACCATCCGCACCGGTTGCCGGGTGCGCGGCATCGCGCGAGCGGACGACGGCTTCGAGGTGTCTTTGGCCACGCAGACTCTCAAGGCGGACCGGGTCATTCTCGCCACGGGCGGGGCTTCGTACCCGGCCACCGGCTCCACCGGCGACGGCTATGAGCTGGCTAAAAGCCTGGGGCACTCCATCGCGCCCATCGCCCCGGCACTCATTCCCCTGATCACCGCCGGGGACGCCGCGCCAAGACTCCAGGGCCTGTCTCTCAAGAACGTGCGCGTCGAATTGCGTGTCGACGGCAAAAAGGCCGGCGAGGACATGGGTGAAATGCTCTTCACCCACTTCGGCCTTTCCGGCCCCCTCATCCTGACCCTGAGCAAGGCCGCCGTGCGCGCCGTGGATCAGGGCAGGAAGACGGAAATCCTCATCGACCTGAAACCTGCCCTGGACCCGGCCAAGCTCGACGCGCGACTGCTGCGGGACCTTGGCGAACACGGCAAGATGCATCTTGAAAATCTTCTGCGCGGCCTCATGCCACCCAAACTTATCCCCGTCTGTCTGGACCAGACCAGCCTGTCCGGCGACAAACCCGCGCACCAGATCTCGGCAGAGGAACGCAAACGCCTGCGCTTGTGGCTCAAGGAACTGCGTTTCACGGTCAGCGGGTATCGCCCCCTGCGTGAAGCCATCATCACTTCCGGCGGCGTGGAACTTTCCGAAGTGAGTCCCAAAACCATGCAGTCAAAGCTCTGCCCCGGCCTGTTCCTGGCTGGCGAAGTGCTGGACATGGACGCCGACACTGGCGGATTCAACCTGCAGGCGGCCCTCTCCACCGGCTACCTGGCGGGACTTGGCGCTTCCGAAGCATCCTGACCTTGCACCCCTTTTCCCGATGCGCTAGGAAAGTGATGGGTTTTTGTTTTCCAAGGAGCCGTGCATGATCAAGTCCCATATCCCCGCCTCGGGTGAGGCCGCCTCGAATCTTAGCCTTGAAGGCCTGCCCGGCTCCGGGGCCTGGGCGGTCCGGCATGCGGCAAAGATGCCGACCGCCGTGCAAGAGCGGACCTGAGCCGACAGCCATGCCACGCGGACAGAACATACTTCTGGCGGAACTAAGGCGCCTCGCCGTCACCATTGAGGCCAGCGCACGCACAGGCGATCCGGTCACGCTCAAACTGCGCCTCAAGGAGCTGATGGCCTGGGGCAGGCAAGTCATCCTGCGCACCCCCGCGTCCCCCTCGGCCCTGGTCGACGAGAACGAGGCCCTGCGCCGCAGGCTGCGCACCTCCAAAGGCCGCTTCGACGCCATGATCACGGCGTACAGGGCCATCCTCGACGCGTTTGAAACCTTTCGCGGCACCGTCGACCTCGTCCAGCAGACCAAGCGCCTGGAAGAACTCCCGCGCACCCTGGATGCCATCCGCAAAATGCGCAACCTGCATACCCTGCACGTCATTCTGGACCAGGACCTGTTCGAGCACCGCATTCCCGAGGGGGTCGGGCGGGCCAATGCCGCTGCGATCCGCGAACGCCTGCGGCAATTTTCCCCGACCCCGCACGCGCCCCGGCTCTTCCTCGGCGAGGTGGAACATATCGAGCACCCCGGCTTTTTCCTCGGCCTGGCCGAAGATCCACCATCCGGATCGTGCTTCATCTTCGCCCTTGGTCACAAGTACGTACACTCCAAGATCATCGGCGTCGTGGCGGCCTTTGATCCTGATCCGAGGCGCTACGCCCCGGACAAGGCCACGGATTTTCTCAGCCATTTCTGTGACATCCTGGCCTGCACCCTGATCACCACCCTGGAGCACGCCCAGCTGGAGGAACTGACCGTTCGCGACGCTCTGACCGGGGTGAACAATCGCACGTACCTTGAGCGACATGCCGGGCGCATTCTGGACTTTGCGGCACGCAAGAAACTTCCGGTGCACCTGCTCTTCATCGACCTGAACGGGTTCAAGGCGGTCAACGACACCCTCGGACACGAGGCCGGAGACGCCATCCTGGTCGCCGTGGCCAGGTCCATCCAGGCCATGATCCGCAAATACGACATCTTCGTGCGCCTCGGCGGGGACGAATTCGTGATCCTGCTCCCGGACACGGACGAGCACATGGCCCGCTCCTTCGTGGCCAGACTGCGCCAGACCCTTGGAGCGCTGGATGTGGGCAAGGCCTGTTCCCATGACACAAACCTGCGAGTGTCCGCCTCTGTGGGCATTAGTTGCCACGTCCCGCCACAGAGCCTTGAAGATCTGATCAGGGCCGCCGACAAGCAGATGTACGAGGACAAAATACACACCAGGGAAATTCCGGCAGGCAGGCATGACGCGACCCCACCACAAACAGCCTCGCCCCAGGCAAGGACCTTGCATAACCATGATTGAAATCGACATTCCCGGCTTCGGGCAGCGCACCCTTGAGCATCTCGTCCTCGACTACAATGGCACCCTGGCCTTGGACGGCCGCGTCCAGCCCGGCGTTTTTTCACGACTGAGCCAGCTCAAGAACACTCTGCAAATCCACATCCTCACCGCCGACACCTACGGCACCGTGCGCACCACCTTCGGCCACACGGACTATACCGTGCACGTGCTGACCTCCGGCGACGAGCGGGCCGCCAAGGCAGAATACGTGCGCACGCTCGGACCCCAGTCCTGCGCCTGCCTGGGCAATGGCAATAACGATGCCGCCATGCTCATGGAAGCCGGCCTCTCCATTGCCGTGCTGCAGCCTGAAGGCGTGGCCATGGCCGCACTCTCCGCCGCGCACGTCCTGGTCCCCGGCATCGAGGCCGGCCTGGACCTGCTGCTGCACCCCAACCGCCTCAAGGCAACTCTGCGTACATAATCTGGTCCGCAAGCGAACTTGACGATCACTTCATGCTAAATAATTTAAGCGTAATGCTTATTGATTTATTTAGTCGTAATCAGTATTTTGTACTACATTGCTTGTATTACACTGAAATAAAAAATCTTGTTTCAAACCAGCCAGTTTGGAGAAAAAGCATCCTGTTTACGCATAATAGTTTGAAATAATAGACTTCTTTGGCCAGCAACAAGATTGCTCTGAATTTTCTGCCAAGACCATGCAAAAGGGGGGAAAGATGCTTAATACCCAGTCCGTCAAATTCACCACCAAGCTCTTCACCGGAATTCTGTCCATTCTGGTGCTTTCGCTGGTCTCGCTCATCATCGTCACCACCATCCTCGTAAAGGACGGCCTCGAAAGCCTGGGCCGTGACGCCCTTGAAAACATCAACGATTCCGTCTTCGCCTCACTCGACGCCCAAAACTCCCTGCTGCTGGAAAAGCTCTCCGGCGACATGACCATCCTGGAGGGGGAACTCGACCGCTACGGCTCCTTTGATCTGGACTCAAGCTACATGCTGGACCGGACCATCACCAACCAGGTCAGCCGGGCTGCCGAAAATGTAAAGATGCCCAGACTGCTGCTCGGCGGCACGGTCATGAATGGCAACACAGGCATCGTGGACAAGGTCCAATCCATGACTGGCGGGGTGACCACCATCTTTCAGGTGCTTGACGGAAAGCTGCTGCGGGTCTCCACCAACGTGCGCATCAACGAGACCGACCGCGCCGTAGACACGTACATCCCTGCGGACAGCCCCGTGTACAAGACCGTCATGAGCGGCGAAACCTACACCGGACGGGCCTTCGTGGTAAACGACTGGTATGTGACCGCCTACAAGCCCGTTTATAACGCCGGTGGCAAGATCGTGGCCGTGCTCTTCGTGGGGCGCAAGATACTGACCCCGCAGTTGCACGACATGCTGACCACCATCAAGGCGGCGGGGGTTGGCTACTTCTTTGTCTATAATTCCAAGGGCGAAGTGCTTGTCCACCCGACCCTTGAAGGCAAGAACATCTTTGAAGTCGAGGGAATCGGAGAACTTTTCCAAAATCACAAGGACGGATTTCTCGACTACCATTGGCAAGGTGATAACAAGGTCACCTTCTCCCGCCACTTCGAGCCATGGGATTGGCACCTTGCCGTGGGCCAGAGCCATGACCAGATGGTCCGCGGGCTGGATTCGGAAATCATCTCCAAGAGCATTTTCGTCGGCGTCGGCGTCGTGCTGCTCGGTATCCTCATCGCGACCCTCCTTATTCGCGGCATCGCCAAACCCCTGAACCAGCTCGCATCCAAGAGCCTGCAGGTGGCCGAAGGCGACTACACCATCACCTTCAGCCACCCGGCCAAAGACGCCATTGGCCATCTGTCCGAAGCGCTGAACACCATGGTCGGCCGCACCAAGGAAATGCTCGGCGAGATCAATACCGCCACCCAGTCCCTGGCCACGGCCTCCACGCAACTCTCAAGCATATCATCACAAATGACCCAGGGCTCGGCCCAGACCGCGAACATGGCCAACACGGTCAGCAATGCGGCCGAAGAGGTCAGCGGCAACATGAACTCCGTCTCGGCGGCCATGGAGCAGGCCTCCATGAACATGACCACCGTGGCCTCGGCGGCCGAAGAGATGTCCGCCACCATCCAGGAGATCGCCCAGAACTCCGAGCGGGCCAAGAACACCACGGCCAATGCCGTGTCCAAGGCTCAGGCAGCGTCGGGTCGCGTGGACCAACTGGGCTCTGCGGCCAAGGAAATCAGCGCCGTGACCTCGACCATCACCGCCATTTCCTCCCAGACCAACCTGCTGGCCCTCAATGCCACCATCGAGGCGGCGCGGGCCGGAGAGGCCGGGCGAGGGTTCGCGGTAGTGGCCAACGAGATCAAGGAGCTTGCGCAGCAGACCGCCCAGGCCACGGAAGACATCCGCGAGCGAATCACCGGCATCCAGTCCGTGACCACGCAAACCGTGGGCGACATCTCCGACATCACGAGCGTCATCGCCGAGATGAACGAAATCGTCGGGACCATCGCCGCAGCGGTGGAGGAGCAGTCGGTGACCACGCGTGATATCGCCGAAAACGTCGGCCAGGCGTCCACAGGCATCACCGAGATAAACTCCAACGTGGCCACCAGTTCGTCCATGACCCACTCCATCAGCTCCGACATCGCCGAGGTGCGCGCAGCTTCCGACGAAATGACCGCGAGCAGCCAGACCGTACAGGAAAGCGCAACGGAGCTCTCGCAGCTGGCCGAGCGTCTGCGCGAACAGGTCTCCCGCTTCAAGATCTGAAAAAGGTCCGCGGGGGAGAGAAAGCCGGGCGCAAAGCCGGTTTTTCTCCTCCCCCGCGCACTTCCACTGGCGAGGAGCAGCCCCCGTCTGCGGTGAAAAAATCGAACAATCACGATACTTCGCGCACAGCTTTGCACCAAAATCAAAAAAGTGTTTGACAAAGCCCTAGGGTCTACCTAGAAGCGTCTTCTCGTGTCGGGATGTAGCGCAGCCTGGTAGCGCACCTGAATGGGGTTCAGGGGGCCGGAGGTTCAAATCCTCTCATCCCGACCACACGAAAGCCCACATAGCTCAGTCGGTAGAGCGCGTCCTTGGTAAGGACGAGGTCAGCAGTTCAATCCTGCTTGTGGGCTCCAGACATCGAAGCCGGTCCTTGCGACCGGCTTTTTTTGTTGCGTGTAATGGTTTTTTTTCACAAACTTTTCTTTTACCCCTCCCGCTGCTACTCAACGCCGTCAGCCATCAACCTTACCTCGCGAGGCGCACATGAATATAGGATCCTACACGTTCCAGGAATTCAAGGACAAGGCCGCAGAATTCCACGGCTACCCCGCTCCCGGCCTCCTGATCGGTGGTTACATGGTCGAAATGGCCAAGGCCGCCCTGCCGCCGAACATCCTTTTCGAGGCCGTAGTCGAGAGCAAGAAGTGCCTGCCGGATGCGGTGCAGCTTTTGACCCTGTGCAGCATCGGCAACGGCTGGATGAAAATCATAAACCTTGGCCGCTACGCCGTATCCCTTTTTGACAAGTACACCGGCGAAGGCGTGCGCGTCAGCGTGGACCTGGACAAGCTCAAGGACTGGCCCGAGATCCAGGGCTGGTTTTTAAAGCTCGTGCCCAAGAAAGATCAGGACACGGAAAAGCTGTTCCAGGAAATTGAAACCGCCGGGGACACCATCCTGCGACTGGAAAAGGTCACGGTACAGAAGCGCCTGCTCGGACACAGCCACATGACGCGCATCGAAGCGTGTCCTGTCTGCCGCGAAGCCTACCCGGTCAGCGACGGGGCCATTTGTCGCGGTTGTCAGGGCGAGGCCCCCTACGAGCACGCCCGTTCCGCCGAAGCCGAGGAGTGCATGCCCGCCCGCGTGCCTGTGGCCGATGCCGTGGGACGCAAGGCCCTGCACGACATGACCCGCATTGTGGCCGGCGAGAGCAAGGGCGCGGAGTTCCTGGCCGGACAGACCATCACGGCGGGTGATGTGTGCCGCCTGCAGCAGATGGGCCGCAACACCGTCTACGTGCAAGAAGAAAACCTGCCTGAAGGCGAGTTTGTACACGAGAATGATGCGGCCCTGAGCTTTGCCGCACGCATGGCCGGAGAGGGCATCGCCTGTTCGGGCGAGCCCCGCGAAGGCAAAATCGACTTTCACGCTTCCCGCTCCGGCCTGCTGCTGGTCGATCTTGAAGCGCTGGAACGTTTCAACCTGACGCCCAATGTCATGTGCGCCACGCGCCAGCACTGCGCCCTGGTGGAGGAAGGCAGGCTGGTGGGCGGCACCCGCGCCATCCCCCTCTTTTTGACGCGCAAGAACTTCAGTCAGGCCCTGGGCGCCCTGGGCGAAGAACCGCTGTTGTCCATCGCTCCCTTGCGTCAGGCCAGGGTCGGCGTGCTGGTCACCGGCACGGAGGTCTTCCAGGGCCTGATCGAGGACAGATTCGCACCCATCATCCGCGCCAAAACCGAGGCACTGGGCTCCTCCGTGATCGGGGTGGAATTCGCTCCCGACGAGCGGCAAGCCATTTGCGACGGTGTGAACAAGCTGCTCGGCCTTGGTGCGGACCTCATCATCACCACGGCCGGACTGTCCGTGGACCCCGATGACGTGACCCGTGGCGGCCTGGTGGACGCTGGCCTCACCGACGCCCTTTACGGCACGCCCATCCTGCCGGGGGCCATGACCCTTGTCGGGCGTATCGGCAGTTCCCAAGTCATGGGCGTTCCCGCCTGCGCGCTCTTCTTCAAGACCACGAGCCTCGACGTGCTCCTGCCCCGCCTGCTGGCCGGTGTGCCCATCACCCGTCGCGACCTGGCCCGCATGGCCGAAGGGGGGCTGTGCCTGCAGTGCAACACCTGCACCTACCCCAAATGCACCTTTGCCAAATAGGCGCAAACACCGCCTGACAACGTCACAGGGCCCCGCTGTCACGATCTGACGGCAGGGCCCTCTTTTTATTCTTCAACCGGGGTTGCCCGCCACCCGATCATCGATTATCCACCGCGAAAGCGCCATCACCGCGGAGGAATCATGATCAGCATCGACCAGCTTCTCATCTTCAGCCTGGCCTCCCTCGTGCTCATCTTCACGCCGGGGCCGGACATTATCTACGTCCTGACCCGGGGCGTGGCCCAGGGGCGCAGGGCGGCGCTGGCGGCGGCCATGGGCTTCAGCCTGGGCAATATCGGGCACACGCTCTTCGCGGTCTTCGGCCTCTCGGCCATCCTGGCCTCATCCGCCACGGCCTTCACCCTGGTCAAGATCGCAGGCGGCATCTACCTCATATACATCGGGATCAAACTCTGGACCGCCGATCCTGCCCTCACGCTCTCCGGGCAGGGGGAAGACAAGACAGCCCGCCTCATCTTCCGCCAGTCCATCCTCGCCAACCTCTTGAACCCCAAGGTCGCCATCTTTTTCCTGGCCTTCTTTCCGCAGTTCGTGCGCCCGGCCCAGGGTCACCCGGCCATGCAGATGCTCATTCTTGGCCTGACCTTCGTCGTGCTGACCATGTTTGGCTTCGGGCTCGTGGCCCTTGGCGCGGGAGCGCTCAATTCCCGTCTGACCACGCGCCCGTCGCTCTCGGCCTGGCTGCACAAAGGGGCGGGGGCCATCCTCATGCTGCTCGGTCTGCGCCTGATCTGGACGGACCGCTAGAATGAAAAAGGCGGGCCGTTTCCGGTCCGCCCTGCATTTTCAATCCCCCGCCGAGCCTACAGCCACCGCTTTCTGGCCAGCAGCAGCCAGGCAAGCAGGCACCCGCAGATGGTAATCCCGGACACGATGGCAAAAGCGTGGGGGGAATTCTGGAACGGCGTCGCCAGATTCATGCCATAAACCCCCGAGATGATGTTGGGAATCATGAGGATGATGGTGAAACCCGTCAGAAACTTCATGACCATATTCATGTTGTTGGAAATGATGGAGGCGAACGCGTCCATGGTCCCGGACAGGATGTCGCTGTGGATCTTGGACATGTCGATGGCCTGCCGGTTCTCGGTGATGGCGTCTTCAAGCAGGTCGGCCTGATCTTCGGTCAACTGGATAGCGCGCATGCGCAGGACCTTGTCCATGATGATGTCGTTGGCTTTGAGCGAGGTTGTAAAATAGACAAGGCTTTTTTCGATACCCAGAAGCTCGATCAGTTCCGCGTTGCGCATGGACTGTTGCAGGCGGTGCTCGATAACGTCCGAACGCCGGATGATGTCCTTGAGAAAACGCAGGTAGATGAGCGCGGTGCGCTGCATGAGGTGGATGGCAAAACGCATCCGGTCCGCCGTATCCACGATGCGCGTGCGGCCGTTCAAGATGCCGGTGACCAGATCCTGCGGGGAACGGCAGACCGTGACCACGACCGTGGGGGTGATGATCACGCCGATCGGCTGGGTCAGGTAGGGGATGCGCGGATCAGGGACGTTCTCCACGGGCACGCGCAGCACGAGCAGCAGGACTTCTTCCTCAAGCTCAAGACGGGCGCGCTCATCGGCATCCAGAGGGTCGGTCAGATGATCAAGAGGGATGCCGAGCAGGATGGAGATACGCTGCAGTTCCTCCTCGGAAGGGTTGATCAGATTGACCCAGCAATCGGCATCGAGGTGCTCCTGGGGGCAGAGAATTCCGTCAATGGTCTTGTGAATAGTGATCATGTCGTGATTCCTTCAAATGATGCAAACAGGCGAAAATACATGCGCCGAGCCTAAAGGCCCGGAGCACGGCCAGAACCGGATTGCGGAATCACGAGTACGGGTCCGCGGAGCGACCCGCGGTATGGGAAAATTGTCCGGTACGGACAAAACGGCGGCACAAGACCGCACGGGAACGAAAAGTATGGGAAAGCATGATCCACCTGCCGCAGCGCCGAGGCTCCGTCAGGCGACCTGGTCAGGCGCGATGGGGACGGGGGGCTCGACGAAAGGGTTTGCGATATCTGTAGCAGGGCCTAGGGCCGCAACTGTCGCCAGAATCCACTGTGTTCTCCTTTGCATGTCGTCCGGACACAATGCCCAGGACACAAAAACAATGGACACCCCCCTACGCCCCGCAATTTCAAAAAGCAAGCCCCGGAACAGGATTTCCTCCCGGAACTCAGAGAGAAAGATCCCGAAATGCACGTTGAATGCGTTGCTCTTGGCGGCAATTTGACATAAGAGCAGTCAATTATTTTGCAGCAGCCCCATTTATGCGATCATGGGCACGTGTCGTCCCCCCATAGCTCCAGGATGAACCATGATTTTCGACAACATCCGCATGAAGCCCAAGCTTTTGTTCCTGTTCATCATGACCGGAATCGTTCCCCTGGGCATCGTGGCGCTCATCGGCAGCTATTCCGCCTCCAGCGCGCTGCTGGACCTGGCCTTCGATCAGATCGGCAGCATCCAGACCATCAAGCGCGACAAACTGCAGACAACCCTGACCGAACGCATAAACGGGCTCAAACTCATGGCCGGGTTGCGACAGACCCGGCAGGCCATGACGGATCTGAACATCCTCGGGGAACAAAACCCCGCCCAGCCCTACCCTGTCGAATCACCCGAATACCAGAGAATCCACGGCCGCTACGACTCGCAACTCAAGGGATATATCGCCGTCAACGGATTCGAGGACATCTACCTCATCGACCGCAAAAACGGTCACGTCATGTACGCGGCCGGCCAGGGCGAAGAGCTCGGCACCAGTCTGGCCGGCGGGCGATACCGGCACACGGCCCTGGCCCGGCTCTGGGAGCGGGTGCTGCGCAGCGGGGAGGTGGCCTTCGAGGACTTCAGCGCCTACGAGCCCAGCGGGGGCAAGCAGTCCGCGTTCATCGGCTATCCGGTTCTTGACCTGCAGGGCGGCGTGGCCGGGGTCATCGCCGCCCGCGTCTCCGCCGGGTTCATCAACCAGATCATGCCCTCTCGCCAGGGCCTGGGCGAATCGGGCGAATCCTACCTGCTGCGCTGGCTCGAAGGCGAAAAAAAATTCGAACTGCGCAGCGACATCAAAACCATGGGTGCCGGCACCTACGTCATCGGCTACACCCTGCCGCGCACCCCGGTCTACTGGCACGACGCCGTGAGCAGCGGCTTTGACGGAGGCGGAGGCACCTACAGGGACAGCGCGGGCACAACGGTGCTCGTAGCCTTCAACACGCTGGATGTACTCGGCACCAATTGGATCCTTGTGTCCAAGATCGACAGGGGCGAGATCCTGCGCCCCATCTGGACCTTCCTCATCGTCATCTGCGCCACCGGCGCGGTGCTGGCCCTTTTGATCGCGCCCGGCGCGTATGGACTCGCCAAGGGCATAAGCCTGCCCCTGGAACAGGGCGTGAGCTTCGCCGAGGCCATCTCCGCCGGAGACCTCAAAGCCCGCCTGGATCTGCGCCAGCGGGACGAACTGGGCATGCTGGCCAAGGCCCTGAACGGCATGGCCCGCAACCTGCGCGAAATGGACTGGCAGAATCAGGGCAAGACGGGCCTTGATGACGCATTGCGCGGCGAGCACAGCCCACAGGAACTTGCCCGCCTCTTTATCACATTTCTGTGCAAGCACATGAACTGTCCGCTCGGTCTCTTCTTCCTGCACGAGGATTCAGAGTTGGTGCTGACCTCCTCCTACGCCTTCACCAACAGGCAAGGCCAGTTCTCGCGCCTGCCCGTAGGCGAAGGGCTTGTGGGCCAGGCCGCCCTGGAGCGGGAAATCCTGACCTTCACCCGTGTCGAAAACGGCGCTCCGCCCTTTCACTTCGGCCCTGGCGAGACCGTCCCGGCTCATTTCCTGGCCGCTCCCGTGTTCATGGGCAAGGAATTGCTCGGCGCGTTCCTCCTTGGCCGCGAATATGCTTTTTCGGCTCTGCACCGTCAGTTCATTGCCGACATCGCCAAGAACACCGCCGTGCTCTTCAACATGGCCGCCTCCCGCGGCATGATCTCCGAACTCCTGCGCCAGGCCCAGGAGCAGCAGGAGATGTTGCGCGTGGCCAATGAAGAACTTGAAGAGCAGACGAGCATGCTCAAGGAGTCCCAGAGTGAACTGCAGGCCCAGCAAGAGGAGATGCAGGTCACCAATGAGGAGTTGGCCGAGCAGACCAGGGCCTTAAGGGAGTCCGAACGCCGTTTGCAGGACCAGCAGAACGAGCTGCGCGCGGTCAACGACAAACTGGCCGAGCGGGCCATGGAACTCGAAGAGCAGAAAAGTGCCATCCGCCGTAAAAACAAGGAGTTGCTACGCGCCCAGGAGCAGCTCAAGCTCAAGGCACGTGAACTTGAGAGCGCGAGCAGATATAAATCCGAATTCCTGGCCAACATGTCCCACGAACTGCGCACCCCGCTCAACTCGATCCTTATCCTGTCCCAGCTCCTGTCGCACAACAAGGAAGGCAATCTGACCCCCAAGCAGACGGAAGCGGCCACAGCCATCAACTCCTCGGGCGCGGACCTCTTGCGTCTGATCAACGAGATCCTCGACCTGTCCAAGGTCGAGGCTGGCAAGGTCGAACTCCATCTGGAGGAAGTGCCGTTCACGTCCATTGTTTCCGACCTGCAGCGGGTCTTCAAGGGGATCGCCGTGGAGAAAGGCGTTCCGTTCATGATCGAGCAGGACCCGGAGCTGCCGGAGACCATGCTCACGGACACGCACCGCCTGCAACAGGTTCTGCGCAACCTCCTCTCAAACGCCTTCAAATTTACGGACCAGGGCAGCGTGACGCTGTCCATTTTCCGCCCCGACCCGGACCTTGCCCTGCCCGAAGGCATCGCCTCGGCCGACGAGGCCGTGTGCATCGCGGTCACGGATATGGGCATCGGCATTGCCGAGGACAAGCAGGGGGCCATCTTCGAAGCCTTCCGCCAGGCCGACGGCGGCACCAGCCGCAAGTACGGCGGCACGGGACTTGGGCTGTCCATCTCCAGGGAGCTGACCAGGCTTCTTGGCGGCGAAATCCGTCTGCGCAGCAAGGAAGGCGCGGGCTCGACCTTCACCCTGATCCTGCCTCTGCGCCATGCTTCGGGCGAATCGCCAAGCGACTCCGGCGCCCAATCCGCCACCGAAATGGCGCCTGCCGGGCCGAGCCTCCCGGAAGTGGACCCGCACCCCCCCGCGCCGTACCTTCAGGATGACCGCCTGAGCCTGAAGCCCGGCGACAAGACGATCCTCATCATTGAAGACGACCAGAATTTCGCCCGCATTTTACGCGACCAGGCCCGCGACAAAGGCTTCAAGGTCCTGCTCGCGGCGGACGGGGAAACAGGCCTGCATTTTGCCGACTTTCACGCGCCAAGCGCCATCATCCTCGACAACGGACTTCCGGGCATGAGCGGCTGGACCGTCATGGAGCGCCTCAAGGGCGACCCCCGCACGCGGCACATTCCCCTGTCGTTCATTTCCGCCGAGGACCGCAGCCTTGAAGCCATGCGCATGGGAGCTCTGGCCTTTCTGACCAAGCCCGTGGAACTTGTCGACCTGCACAAACTTCTCGACAGGATTGACTCCTTTATCAACAAGACCATGCGCCGCCTGCTGGTGGTCGACGACGACGCCCTGCAGCGGGAGTCCATTCGCGCCCTGATCGGCAACGGCGACGTGGAGACGGTGACCGCCGCTTCCGGTGCTGAAGCCCTGAATCTCCTGCAATCGCAGGTTTTTGACTGCATGATCCTTGACCTGGGGCTGGCCGACATGTCCGGCTTCGAAGTCCTGCGCACGCTGCGGTCCGGACCTGCCCCATCGGCCCTGCCGGTGGTCGTCTACACGGGTCGGGACTTGAGCGAGGAGGAGGAGCGCAAGCTCAGCAAGTACGCAGAGAGCATCATCGTCAAGGGCGCGCGCTCGCCGGAGCGACTCCTGGAGGAAACCACCCTCTATCTGCATCGGCCCCAGTCCAGCCTGCCCCGCGAAAAACAGCGCATGCTGCTGCCTGACGCGAAGGGCGAGTCCGTGCTCGAAGGCAGAACCGTCCTCGTGGTCGATGACGACATGCGCAACATCTTCGCCCTGACCAGCGTGCTGGAGGAAAAGGGCATGCAGGTGGTGGCGGCTCGCGACGGCAGCGAAAGCCTGGCCAAGCTGCGCGAAAATCCGGCCATCGACCTCGTGCTCATGGACATCATGATGCCGGTCATGGACGGGTACGAGGCCATGCGGGAGATCCGAAAGGACCCCGTTCGCAGGGACCTGCCCATCATCGCCCTGACCGCCAAGGCCATGAAGGGCGACAAGAAGGCCTGCATCGAGGCCGGAGCCAATGACTATCTGGCCAAACCGGTGGACATGGACAAACTTCTTTCGCTGCTGCGCGTCTGGCTGTACCGAAAATGAACGTCCACCCCGAGAACGAACGCATTGAACTGCGCCTGCTGCTCGAAGCCATCCATCTCAAGTATGGATACGACTTCCGCAACTACTCCAAGGCTCACCTCAAGCGGCGCATCGAGCACCGCCTGAGTCTCGCGGGACTGACCTCCATCTCGATGCTGCAGCACGCCGTGCTGCACGACGAGGCCATGTTCCACATGTTTCTGCAGGACTTGTCCATCAACGTCTCCGAGATGTTCCGGGACCCGTCGTTCTACAAGGCGCTCAGGGACGAAATACTCCCCATGCTCGGCACATATCCGTCGTTCAAGATCTGGCACGCAGGCTGTTCGGCCGGGCAGGAAGTCTACTCCATGGCCATCCTGCTGCACGAGGCCGGGATGCGTGAGCGAGGACAGATCTATGCCACGGACTTCAACCGCGCCATTCTGGAGCGGGCCAGGGAAGCGGCATTCCCGCTGGCGCAACTCAAGGACTATACGGCCAAGTACCAGCAGGCGGGAGGCGAGAACTCCTTTGCCGACTACTACACGGCCAACAACCAGCGGGCGTTGCTGGCCCCCTTCCTGAAGGAGCGAATTTTCTTTTCCGAGCACAATCTGGTCACGGACGGGGTGTTCGGTGAAATGCACCTGATCGTTTGCCGCAACGTGCTCATCTATTTCGACCGTGAACTGCAGGACCGGGTGGTGGGTCTTTTTGTTGACAGCCTCTGCCCCGGGGGGTTTTTGTGTCTGGGAAGCAAGGAAAGCCTCAAATTCTCCAGACATGCCGACAAATTCGAAACCGTGCGCGAGAAGGAAAAAATCTTCCGCAAGCGCAGGGTCGGATGAACCGGACCTTCAAGGCCGTGGTCATCGGCGTCTCCAGCGGCGGGCTCGAAGCGCTCAAAACCCTGATCCCGGCTCTGCGTGCTGACTTGCGCGCGCCGGTAATCGTCGTGCAGCACCTCTCGCCGCAAGCGGACTCGTACTTGATCACGCGCCTGAACGAAATCAGCGCCCTGACGGTCAAGGAGGCCGAGGACAAGGAGATCCTGCAGGCAGGCGTGGTCTATGTGGCCCCGCCCGACTATCACCTGCTGGTGGAGTCCGATGGAAGTCTATCTCTGAGCGTGGATCCCAAGGTCAATTTTTCACGGCCCTCGGTGGATGTGCTCTTTGAGAGCGCATCCGACGCCTTCGCAGACAGCCTCGCCGGCGTGATTCTGACCGGGGCCAACCAGGACGGAGCCAGAGGACTGGCCCGCATCAAGCGCCGTGGCGGGCTGGCCGTCGTGCAGTCCCCGGAATCGGCCCAGGCCGACACCATGCCAAAGGCCGCCCTGGAATCCACCAGCGCAGATCATGTGCTTCACCTGCGCGAAATCGCGCCGTTTTTGAACAACCTGATTGGACCGAGCCATGACAGCAACCACTGATATTCTTATCGTCGACGACCGGCCCGAAAACCTGCTGACCCTGGAACATCTCCTGGACAGCCCGGAGCTCAATATCGTGCGCGCAAATTCCGGACAGCAGGCCCTCGCCCGCCTGCTGGACCACGATTTTGCCTTGGTGCTCCTCGACGTGCAGATGCCGGACATGGACGGATTCGAGGCGGCGGAGCTGATGCGGGGCAACAAGCGCACCCGGCACATCCCCATCATCTTCGTCACCGCCAACCATACGGAACGGCAACATATTTTCCGTGGATACGATTCCGGGGCCGTGGATTACCTGTTCAAGCCCCTGGACCCGCAGCTGCTCCTCTGCAAGGTGCGCATCTTTTTGGAAATACACCGTCAGCGCCAGACCCTGCAGGCCAAGACGCGTGAACTCGACGCCAGGATCGAAGAACTCAATCGGCTGCAATCCGAACTGGAGGAGAAAAACCACCAGCTGCAGCTTCTTTCCTCCCTCGACGGGCTGACCGGCATTCCCAACCGCCGCCAGTTCGACGAAATGCTCGGTGTGGAATGGAATCGCATGGCACGCGAAAAGCTTCCCCTTTCGCTTATCATCTTGGATGTGGATCATTTCAAGAGGTACAATGACCATTATGGGCATCTTGCCGGGGATTGCTGCCTGCGGCGCGTGGCGGAGGCCCTGGAAGCCATGATGAGACGGCCCGCAGACATGATCGCCCGCTATGGCGGCGAGGAGTTCGCGGCAATCCTGCCGGGGACCAGCCTTGAAGGAGCGGAACTGGTAGCGGAAAGCATGCGGCGTACCGTGGCCGGTCTGGCCATCGAGCATGCGGACTCGCCGGTGCAGAGTGTGGTCACCGTCAGCCTGGGGGTAAGCTCCGTGGTCCCGATCCCCGGATGCACCTCTTCGGACCTGATTCAGGCGGCGGACCAGGGACTGTACCAGGCCAAACAGAGCGGCCGCGACCGGTGGATCCGCGCCGAATGCGTACCTGTGGCCTGCAGGTCTCCATGGAGCTAGGCAACCCGCCCTGTAAAAGCCAATGCATGATGACAGTGGAACGCATGAAATGACCGCACCAGACTCATCGGCACCCAACGCCTACTGGATTCTAGACGGTCAGGGATATGGACAGCTTCTGGCCTGGCAGCCGGAACTAGACTTGCCGCATGACCCAGGTCTCGCGTGGTTCCATCTGAACTACACTGACCCACAAGCCCAGGGCTGGCTGCTACAATCCGGACTGTTGAGCACTCCGGTGGCGGAATCCCTGCTCGACGAGGAGACGCGGCCCCGCGTGCTGCATCACGGCGAGGGTTTGCTGCTGACACTGCGGGGAGTGAATCTCAACCCCGGCGCCGAACCCGAGGACATGGTCTCAATAAGACTATGGATCGAGGAAAGCCGGATCATCTCCACACGCAAGCGCCAACTCAAGTCTGTGAAATCTGTCCAGGCCATGCTTGGCGCGGGTGAAGGCCCGCGCAGCAGTGGAGAATTCCTGGCAATGCTGCTGAGGCTCATGACCGAGAACATCGGAGAGGTCATCGAAACGCTGGAAGACCAGATGGCCGAGGTGGAAGAGCAGATCGTCGAGCATCATGGTGCCAAGGCCCGATCACTCCTGGCGGATTTGCGCAGACAGGCCATCGCCCTGCGCCGCTACCTTGCACCGCAGCGCGAAGCCCTGTCGCGACTCACCACCGAGCGGGTTCCATGGATGAGCCCGGATGATCACTTCCGTATCCGCGAAACCACGGATGAACTCATTCGCCACATTGAAGATCTTGACGCCGTCCGTGAACGCGCGGCCCTCGCTCATGAGGAGTTTGTGAACCACGCCACGGAGCAGCTGAACCGACGCATGTTCATGCTCTCAGTGGTGACGGTCATCTTCCTGCCCCTGGGTTTTTTGACGGGTCTGTTCGGCATCAACGTGGGCGGAATCCCCGGAGCCGCGAGCCCATGGGGTTTTGCCGCATTCTGCGGGGGTGTCGCGCTGGCCGGAGCGGGCATCTTCCTGATCTTCAAGCGCTCCCGCTGGCTCTAAAAAAAGAGACGATTGATCATTCCAAGCATGGATTCCTGCGCGGCGCCACCATGACGCACACGCAACGGAGTTGATCAATCGTCTCAAGAGTCCTGTAACATCCTGACGAGTCCCTCTGCAAGAGCGGATTACGCTTCCTGTCCGGCATTTGTTCTGTCGAAAAAACCACTCAAGTCTCGGATATGTCGCACGGAAATGCAGGAAAATCCTGCTGCAAGAAGCGCGTGTTCCAACTCATAAAGCATCGACGATGAATGGATCTCGCGCCCAAGATGCAGTTCGTGTCGATTCGTGTCGCAGAAACGCAGTCGAAAAGGGAAATCCTCGTATCCCGCGGCCAGCAGCATCTCCTCCACTACTCGTTCGCCTTCAGCCAAATGAGCAAGCAGCCGTGCGTCCGGCCTTCTGCCGTAAGGCAGGCGAGTCAGCAGGCAGGCCCGGGCCTGTTGGTCCGGGCGCGCAAGACCCGTCAATCGGGCCAGGGCGCGGATCATATCCTTGGTCAGACCGGCTTCGGCCAGGGGTGAGCGGACTTTGAGTTCGACCAGGGCCCGCCGGCCGGGACGGAATTGCCCTGCGTCCGACGCGTTGGACCCGTCGCACACAGGGCCGTCGGATGCAGCGATGACATGTCCGAAAAGGAACCGCTTACAGGCATAGCAACGTTCCGTGGATCCGGCGGCGACATCCGGCAGACTCAGCGGGTCCAGACACAGCACGCGCACGGAAAAACCTGTGGCCTCGGCCCAGGCCAGGGCGTACTCCGATTCAGCGGGCGCGACATGGGGCCCCCGGACATGCACGAGGCTCACCGGCACGGCGGCCAGCCGAGCCGCATGGGCAAGAAAACGGCTGTCAATGCCTCCGGAGCAGGCCAGAGTGAACGGTCCCATTTGCCGAAGATTGCCCAGAAGCTCGTTCCAGACCGGCGTGTACTTGCTGATTTTCATCATTTCTCTCTTTTACGGGCAGACAGCCCCTGTCAACCACTTCCCTGACCGCTCAAAAAACGCTAGAGTCAAAGTATGAGCCACGCCAGCACCATACACGAGATAAGCACAGGGGATTTTTCCGTCCGCAGTGTCCTGATCCAGGGCAGACGCTTCTGCCTTGTCTGGGACACCCTGACCCATCCACGTGACATGGCCCAGTTTGTGGAAACCGGAACAGGCCAGCAGTGCTTCGTGGTCTACAGCCACGCGGACTGGGATCACATCCAGGGCACGGCGGCGCTGAAAAACACACTGGTCATCGGACACCGGGAATGCCTTCAGCGCTTCCAGGGCGAAGCCCAACATACCCTGGCCGAGATGCAGGCCAAAGAGCCCGGCAAATGGGACGAGGTGAGCCTCATCGCGCCGGATATCACCTTCGACCGACACCTCGACCTCGACCTCGGCGGCATCACCGTCAGCCTACATGCCCTGCCCGGACACTCCCCGGATTCCATCGTGGCTTTCATCCCCAGCATGAAACTTCTGCTGGCCGGGGATGCGGTGGAACTGCCCTGTCCATGCGTCCCGTCGGGCTGCAATCTGGACAAATGGATCCGCAGCCTGCTGCGCTGGCGTGAGCACGCCGGGGTGCGCACGATCATCCCGTCCCACGGGCCATCCGGCAACAAGGAGATCCTTGACCGCACCATTGCCTACCTGGACGGGCTGCGCCGTGGAACTCCGCCTCCGCTGCCGGATGACTCCCCGCCCATGTACTTCAGGACCCACGAGGACAACCTGAAAAACTGCAATCTTTGCACCGAATCGTAACTCGCAATCGCACGCTGAAATACAGTTACCCAAATACTACGAGGAGAGCCTGATGAAGGTCGTCTTTCACCTGGACCTGGACGAAGAGAAGGTGCTGCGTATAGCCCTGACCAACATGGAAAACCTGCGCGCAGCCAAGCCTGGAGCGCGCATCAACCTCCTGGTCAATGGGCCTGCGGTAAAATTTTTCCGCAAGGACGGCGAGGATGAGTTCCTGAAGCGCATCAAAAACCTGATCCAGGCCGAAGTGACTGTTTTCGTGTGCCAGAACGCGCTGCGTGCCTTCGATATCCCCGAAGAAGACCTCTGCCCCGGCTGCGAAACCGTCCCCGCCGGCGTCGTGGCCCTGATCAAATTGCAGCAGCAGGGCTGCGCGTACATCAAACCGTAGGGGCGGTCCTGTGTGACCGCCCTCCCTGCCTGACCGCCCTGCCCCGTCTGACCGCCCTGTTCCGTGTGGCCGCCCCGCAGAACGGGAAAGGGCAGACACGCAGGTCTGCCCCTACGTAAAATTGTTACGCCCATTTCCGCATTCATCGCAATTACCCCTATCCATCCGTAGGGGCGGTCCTGTGTGACCGCCCTCCCCGTGTGACGGCCCTCCCCGTGTGACGGCCCTCCCCGTCTGACCGCCCTCCCCGTGTGGCCGCCCCGCAGATCGGAAGAGGGCAGACACGCAGGTCTGCCCCTACGGGCGCATATTACCCACAATCCATTTGCGAAAAATTAATTCATCGTGACTAATTTTTTTATTGACTTTTCGCCTTCCGCCCGCATAATGAATTCATCACGACAAACACGATTCGGAGACGACATGAATTTTGACCTATTCATCACTCTCGGCATTATAGCCGTTGCGGCCGTTTATCTTCTGCGCCGTCATTTCAAGAAAGGCAGCCCATGCTGCGGCTGCTCGGGCTGTTCGAACAATCTCGAGCCCAAGCCACTTCAGGATTGCTGCTCCAAAAAAGACTGAGCGCGCTCGAAACCAGCACAAACACGCCTCTACCAAGAGGTATTTTTTTTGCACACACTATTAGACAAAACTAACTCGGAGCAACCATGCAACAACCCATCACCCTCAGATCCATGCAAGCCAATCAGTCCGGCATCATCGATTCCGTCAGTGCCACGGGCGAACTCGGTCGGCGCATCCGCGACATGGGACTCGTGCCCGGCACTCCCGTGACCGTCATGGGCCGCGCGCCCCTCAAGGACCCGGTGGCGCTCAAACTGCGTGATTTCATCCTTACCCTGCGCAACAATGAAGCGGATCTGATCATGGTCAACGTGAACGAAAGCGGAGAAAACCGTCAATGAACGCCACCATGGCCCTGATGGGCAACCCCAATTCCGGCAAAACCACCCTGTTCAACAGCCTGACCGGCGCGCGCCAGCACGTGGGCAACTATCCAGGCATCACCGTCGAGAAGCGCGAAGGGCGCCTGAAGATCGAAGACCTCGACGTAACCGTGGTCGACCTGCCCGGCACCTATTCCCTGACCGCATACACCCAGGACGAACTGGTCGCACGCAATTTCCTGATCGAGAACAACCCTGACGCCGTGGTCACGGTGCTGGACGCGACCAACCTCGAGCGTTCCCTGTATCTCGTGCTGCAGATCCTTGAATTGGGCACGCCAGTCATCGTGGCCTTGAACATGATGGACGAGGTGCGGCGCAAGGGCGTGTCCATTGATACATCACGCCTCTGTGCGCTGCTGGACGCGCCCATCCTCGAACTGGTGGCCCGGACCGGCGAGGGGCGCGACGAACTGCTCAAGGAAGCGCGCAAGGCCATGCTTGAACAGCGCCCCGCGCGCAAGGAATTGCGCATCTCCTATGGGCACGACCTTGACGAAACGCTGGACGCCATGCAGGCCCTGATCGAGTCCTCCAACTTTCTGGACGGCCGCTACCCGTCGCGCTGGCTTGGGCTCAAATATCTGGAAAACGACGCCGAAGTCCTGGCCCTGGGGCAGTCTATGCCGGACGTGCATGCGCAGCTCAGGGAGATGACCGCCACCCTGGCCGATCATTGCCGCAAGACCCTGAACACGGAGCCCGAATCCCTCATCGCGGATTACCGTTACGGATTCATCAGCGGCCTGCTGAAGGACGGGGTCGTCACCAGGCCCACGACCCAGGCGCGCTTTGACATCACGGACAAGCTCGACACCGTGCTGACCAACCGTCTGGCCGGGCCGCTGCTCATGGTCGCCATCATCTACCTGATGTTCGAACTGACCTTCACCCTGGGCGAGGTGCCCATGGGCTGGGTGGAAGCCTTTTTCGGCTGGCTGAACGAGACAGCCTCGGCCGCCCTGCCTGAAGGCCTGCTCAGCTCACTCATCGTCTCCGGTATCATCGATGGTGTGGGCGGGGTGCTCGGCTTCACGCCGCTCATCCTGATCATGTTCTTCTTCCTCTCCTTCCTGGAGGATTCGGGCTACATGGCGCGCATGGCCTACATGCTCGACCGCGTATTCCGCATTTTCGGGTTACACGGCTGCTCGGTCATGCCGTTCATCATTTCCGGCGGAATTCCCGGCGGCTGCGCCGTGCCCGGTGTCATGGCCGCGCGCACCCTGCGCAGTCCCAAGGAAAAGATCGCCACCGTGCTGACCGCGCCTTTTTTAAGTTGCGGTGCCAAAGTGCCCGTATTCCTGCTCCTGGCCGCGGCCTTTTTCCCCGGCTCCGGAGCCAGCGCCCTGTTCTGGATCACTGTTGGCGGATGGGTCATGGCCCTCGTGTCGGCCCGCATCCTTCGCTCCACCGTGATCAAAGGCGAAGCCACCCCCTTTGTCATGGAACTGCCCCCCTACCGCATGCCCACATTGAAGGGCATGTGCATGCACACCTGGGAGCGGGTCTGGCAGTACATCAAAAAGGCTGGCACCGTAATCCTGGCCATATCCATCCTGCTTTGGGCGGCCATGACCTTCCCCGGCCCCACCGAGGAGCAGACCGCACGCTTCGAGGACCAGCGCACCGCCGCGCAGGCCATGTCCTGGGACAGCGATGAGGCTCTGGAAGAAGCTCTGGTAGAAATCGACAACGCCGAAGCCCAGGAGGCCCTGCGCTCCTCCCTGGCGGGCAAGATCGGCACAGCGCTGGAGCCTGTGTCGCAGCCCGCCGGTTTTGACTGGCGCACCAACATCGCGCTGCTGGGCGGGTTCGCGGCCAAGGAAGTCATCGTGTCGAGCCTGGGTACGGCCTACTCCCTGGGCGAAGTGGACCCCGAGGAAAGCGTAGGCCTGTCCGAAAAACTGCGCTCCGACCCGGCCTGGAACGTCTGGGTGGCGGTGAGCCTCATCGCCTTCGTGCTGCTCTATGCCCCGTGCTTCGTGACGGTTGCCGTCATCGGCCGCGAGATCGGCTGGAAATGGGCCGCCTTCTCCGTGGGATTCAATACGGTCCTGGCCTACGGGGTGTCCGTGACCATCTACCAGGTCGGCATGAACCTTTAGAAACCTATCCCTCCATCACCCTCCTCCCACCCGGAGCGGCAGAGCTATCGCCCTGCCGCTCCGAACTTTTTTCCGGCCCCATGCAACAAAACGCGAACCACCGTTAGCAGGCTGAGAACCATGGATCCCCGTCTACACGGGGATGACACCGAGGAGGAGACGGATGAAGGCGCTAGGCAAGGACACTGGCGGACTGCGCTCCCAAAGCGATAGGGGTAGGGAAGGGTTTCCCCTCCCCTCCCTCCGAACCGTGCGTGCGGTTCTCCCGCACACGGCTCTCCAGTTGGCCATTTCCTCATCGGGATTGGCAAGCCAAAACATGGGCTTCTTTCATGGTGAAAAGCCCAAATTTAGCGAAGAAAGAATTGGGCCAGCGCTTATGATCATCCAGACATCTTCCCGTTCCCCGGCTCTGTCCTCTTTGTTTGCGAAGGATTGAGCGCAGTCGTCTTCTGATAAAACCGTCGACGATGGAGAACGTTGGCCTATCAGCATGTTTGAAGTATCCAAACCAGCCACGCAGCATGGGATTAAGGCTTTCGACAATCATTTCAATAGATCGTCCACACGTTCGCTTGGTTTTCTCCCGGACTTTGTCACGCAGCTTCTTCATGCTTTTCTTGCGGACATGTATATTCCCGGCTTCAAAACGATAACCAAGAAACTCAAAGCCTTCGCCAGGCACACGAGCATTACCCGTATGTGTCTTTACCGGATGCAGAGCAAGACCGTTCGCTTCAACCCATTTCTTCACCAAAGCGAGGGCATCTTGTGCCGCTTGAGCATCCCGACATAGGATGACAAAGTCATCGGCGTATCGGATCATAGCGTAACCAGCTCCATTCACTAGCATATCCAAATCATGAAGATAGATATTGCCTAACAGAGGGCTGATCACCGCTCCCTGCGGTGTTCCAGCCTCTGGCTTCCATTCCTTCATGTCTTCCATAATGCCTTGGGAAAGGAAGCCTTGAACCAGCTCAAGCACCCTGCCATCACTCACTTTCTCCCGCACTCGACGCATAAGCAGATCGTGCGGAATGGTGTCGAAGTAGCTACTCAAGTCGGCGTCCACTACATAGGTATGTCCCACCTTGAGCAATCGGACCACTTCCCGCAACGCGTCTTTACAGCCGCGACCGGGCCGAAATCCAAAGCTGTTGGGATGAAACTCGCGCTCGAAGATTGGTTCCAGAACCATCTTCAACGCACCCTGTACCACTCGATCTTTCACCGTGGGAATGCCCAGAGGCCGCATCTTGCCGTCGCCTTTTGGAATATAAGTCCGGCGAACCGCATGAGGCTTGTATGTCCCCTCGCGCAACGCAGGGGAAAGTTCTTCAAGATATTTCGAGGATTGTTCCCCGAAGCGATCAATGCTGACTCTGTCTATTCCGGCGGCGCCCCTGTTGGCCTCAACCCGTTGCCAGGCTGCCTTCAAGGTAGACGTCGCGCAGACCTTATCGATCAAGCTGAACCATTTACCTCCCTTGACCCCGTTGCCCAGGGCCGCCAACATGCGATCCGTCCAGACGGACTTTTCAACCCAGGTCCAGCCTTGCGGCGAACCAGTCTCTACCCCTTGTTTAGCTGTACGCACTGGCGGGGTTGTCCTCGACATAGCCCATCTCTCCTTTTCGCATTGACCTTCCTGCCTCCCTTCCCTCGACGCGGTTTTGCTTTCCGCGCTTTTCCTCAAACATGGAGAAACGCCTTGCGATCGCTTGTTTGTTTCGCTCCCGTCCCCGGTCAAGCATCCCACCGGAGCGGACCTGGAGGAGGTCGTGTCGTTCCCCCGGCCGGCATTTCCAAGGTGTCCTGTCATGTCGATTACGGTACTGTGAAGGCTCTGACTCCTGTACATGTCACCTCATGCACAGGTCTCCCCGCTTATCTCGCTTCGCCTTCCTGACGTTCCGCCCCCAACCATCCTGCAGGCCCGTTCATCGCTTTCACACGCCACCAACAGCGTGAGCGGCGCTTTTCGGACTTCGTCATGAATGAGAAGACTCGCCGCACTGCAGAACCGAATCGGGTTCGTTATCCTACGGACCGCCATTTCGTCTCCGGTTGCTCCCCACCCCACCTCGCAGTGACGCAGTTACCTTCGACTTCAGGGGTGTGGCTTACCCCGGGGTGGACTTACACCACCCTGACAAAGCGCCTTCGCGGGCGCACTCATCCCCGCGAAGGCGGGAATCCATCCCTTTTTCTGAGAACCATGAATCCCCCGTCTGCACGGGGATGACACCGAGGAGGAGAAGGATGGAGGCAACGGGGAAGGGCTCCGACGCAGGGTTTTGGCGGCGCGGTTGACCGTTTCCGCATTCGGTCGTATTCTAAAGCATTCTTGAAGAATACACAGGGAGGACGAATGCAGAAAACTACCACCGTCAGATTCGAACAGGACACGCTTGCCCTGCTTGATCAGCTTGCCGACACTCTGGGGCGTCCCCGCTCCTGGATAATCAACGACGCCGTGACCAGGTATCTTGAGTATGAAATCTGGTTTATCGATGAAGTGCGTAAAGGCCTTCACGCCTCCGAAGCAGGTGACCTTGTGCCCCACGACGAAGTCAAGAACGCTGTGCGGAGCCTTGGCATTGCTGTCGATTAAGTGGGCAGCGCCAGCCAGGCAGGACATCCTCGAAGCCACCAAACATGCTCTGGAGGACGACCCCGCCAAGGCTGCAAAGCTGGCCGAAACAATCTTCAAGGCCGTGGAACAACTCGCCCTTTTTCCCGGCTCCGCACCTCCTGGCCGAATCGAAGGAACCCGGCAACTGAACCTGCCCAAACTGCCATTTGTCATCGTCTATAAAATCGGATTCACAGACCTGCACATCCTGAGGATTTTGCACACCAGAAGACACCCCGGCCATCAGACCCTCCCCTGATAGCAACGCCTCCGCCCGCCTCCTTACCAAAACAAAGACCCCGCGCAAAAGCACAGGGTCGTCAAATGGCGTTCTTGTAACGCGGGTTGTCCTCGCGCGCGGCGCTAATCAGCCCATGGAGGAAAAAACCATGGCCGCATGCACACCCACCACGCAGGCGGCGACCACCAGACCAAGAACCAGTCTCTTACCAAAATCTGCAAGCATTTCTGCTCCTTAAAATGCACTTGAAAAAAAGCGTTACCTCTGCCAGGGCGGCCGCATCCACACTCTGCCGACCAACCCCGGAACATCTAACGCGCCCTTGCGAGACTGTCCATGAAATTCGAATGTTCGCAAAAAACCCCCTGCCGACGCGGGCCGGCAGGGGGTTGTCATTCTTTTTTCCAAGGCTACAAGTGCCTTGAAAGCCGCAGTTACTCGACCTGGGCTACGGGATCCTTGTACAGGGCCGGGTCAACGCCGAGGGCGTCAACCAGCTGGCCGGAAAGGGCCATGAGCTTGTAGGCCGCGATCTGCTCGTTGACGCTGGAGGTGACCAGCTGGCTGGAGGACTGGAACACTTCGTTCTCGGAATCAAGCACGTCGAGCAGGCTGCGCTGCGCCACGCCGAACTGCTCCAGGTAGATTTCCTTGGTGTTGCGGTTGTACTGCACGGCCTGGGTGTATTCCTTCACTTCGTTCAGGGAAGACTGGTACTGGGCCCAAGTGGTCCTGGTCTCGTTCTCCACGGCCAGGGTCAGGTCGTACTTGTCGGCTTCGGCCTGGCGTTTGCGGGCCTTGGTGGCCTTGTGGTTGGCAACGTCGGAGCCGCCGTTGAACAGGTTCCAGTTGAAGCGGACCATTGCTGCGTCGGTGCGCTCCCAGTACTCCTGATTCTCGACGCCGTCGGAATAGGAGGAGGACAGCTCAAAATAGACATACGGATGATAATTGGCCTTGGCGATATTGATGCGCTCGGCTTCGGCGTTCACGTCTTCGCCTGCGGCGTTGATCTTGGGGTTGTTTCCAAGGGCCATGGAATTCATTTCATCAAGAGAGCCAGGCAGCATTTCCTGCGGATAGGGAGTCATGGCAATCTTGCCGGGCAGCACGCCGGTCAGGCGCTGGTATTCGTTCAGCGCGGCCTGCAAGGCGGTACGGGTCTTCTCGATGGAAGCCTGGGCCATGGCCAGACGGGCCTGGGTCTGGGTCACATCGGCGACGCTGCCAGCGCCGGCCTGCTCGCGCTCACGCAGAGAGGACAAGATATCGCGGTGAGCCTTGGCGTTCTCTTCGGCCAGAAAGAGCAGTTCGCGCTGGCGGAACACTTCCAGGTTGGCGATGACCGCGTCCAGGGCCAAGGATTCGGCGTTGTCGAATACCCGATGATCCAGGGAAGCGGCGCGGCGTTCGTCAAGACGGATCTGGCTCGATGCCTCACCACCGTCATAGAGGCGCTGGCTCAGGATGGCGGATATTTCGCCACGGCTCATCCAGTCGCCTTCATCCTCGTAGCTGCCCTTGGCATTGTAGGAATCCGAGCCATAGCCGCCTCGGATATCGAGCTTGGGATACCAGCGGCCCTTGGACTTATCCAGGTCGTGGGCCACGGCTTCACGATTGTGCTTGATCATTTCCAGACGCGGGGCATAGCGCAAGGTATCGATGACACTCTTCTGAAGAGTTATACCATCGTCAGCCACCGCCACGCCGGCCGACAGCATCACTGACAGGGCCAGGGTAAGACTCAATTTTTTTGCGTTCATATAACTTCCTCTCCTTGCTGGGGTAAGACAATTCCTCAATTTGTTTTCCATTAACTATGCAGACAACCGTTGTAAACGAAAAAAGGGAATTTTGCACTCCCTTTTTGATAAAAAAAACAGTCGTCTTGCGAATATGTAAGACGCATCATGTTTCGTATGAGGTCTTGATCACGTGCTCGAGCACATCAGTGGCGAACTCTCCCCCC
>SWCH01000474.1_pt1 | contig 131565 bp, 125 predicted proteins | sample 4690051 | NCBI WGS metagenome assembly SWCH01 (sample SAMN10267282, study PRJNA491770) | bioreactor metagenome | isolation source: DHS bioreactor inoculated with | place: Japan: off Shimokita Peninsula
TATTTTAATTTGAAAAAAGCAGGGTAAAATAAAATGTAAATCAACAGATAAATCCCTTGTACTTCCTGATAACTGAGTTTCATGGGTTTCATTGACATTCACACTCCTTTTTTCTTTTTTGATGGTTTTAATTTGTCTTTCAATTTCTCTTAAAATTTGTTCTGAGATGGTACTTGTCAAATAGCCTAATCTTAGGGTTAATGCTTTCGTATCAAAATCTGTTACTGTATTAAATGCATTTAAATTACTTATCTTAGGTTCTTCAATGCCTGATCGAATGGCTGTCATATACTCTACACTATCAATAATAGACTGCATAAATTGCTTTATAACACCTTCAATGGGAAGTCCCGATAATTTGGTCTTAGACAATTCTTTTTCAAGTCCTTGTTGGATATCTGAGGCATAAGCAAGGACTGATTCATGGGTCCGCCTTGCAATCCATTCTGACAAGGTATTAGCTTTAAAACTTTTTAGTAATTGTGATTCTAATGCTTCATTTAATTTCCACACTTTAGGAATGGTATGCGGCTGGCCATGGGTATCTTCAATATCAAACAGGTATTTTAGTTTTAAATAAGCACTTTGATCATCAAAGACTGCAATACTCTTAGCACCCCTGTTAATCCATCTGCCGATACGACGGTTCCAGATTTCCATATCTGCAACTAAAGTAGCTTCCGGTCTTTGGGCATATATGAGCACGGCGTTATTAAAACTGTGCTTATATATCCTTGCATGAAAGGTTAAAAAGTCTTTCCATGCCTGCTCATCTTGCATGATTTCTTTCAAGATGTAATCATAAATTTCCTTGATTTCTGTCAGTCTACTCAATCATCTCCTCCCCCTCCTCTAAGTCATGTAATTGGTTTTTCATCTGGCTAAAGTAAAATTCAAGAGCTTTTTCAATTGTTTTTTCAATAGCCTTCTTGTCTTCATTTGGATTAAAATACTTTGAAATGATTGTCGGTTGAAGCTTAAATGGTTTGACTTTTCCAGTGCTTTTTAAAATATCACCGCTGATAATCTGTTTGGCTGCATTCCAGTTTAGATTTCCTTCTTTCTCATACTTTCTCAAAAGCGCCGCCTTTTTCATATCCACTTTAAAGGTGTTTTCAGAAATAATGGCTTCCACCATTTCTTGATTTTCCTGTGATAGATATGAAAGGTCTACACCAGCTCGCATGGCAATTTTGCCTTCATCAACTAAATCTTTTAATTGTGCATTTAATTCGTTGATGCGCAAATAGCGGGCTACTGAACGAGAGGACAAATCATATTTTTCACCAATCTCTTTTTTAGTATCTAACTTCGTGCCCACTGGGCATGAAGTTGTATCTTCCATTGAATTTGGTGCTTTAGACAACTTCTCAATCTCGCTTAGCAAATCCGTTCTGACACCTTGGCTTTTCATTACACTGTGTCTTGTTGCAATAACTGTAGCTCTTTCAGAGTGAGCTAGTTCTGAAAAGGAACGTTGCATTAAATTTGTTTCAGTGACAATTAGTGTCGCTTCCTCTTCTGAGAGCCCTTCCTTTATGACCGTTGGAATCTCAGTTAACCCGGCTTCTTTAGCTGCATTAACTCTGTTATGCCCAGATAAAATTTCTAATTTATCATCTACTTTTCTTACAACAATAGGAACAATCACACCATAGTTTTTAATACTCTCAACCATGTCATTAAATCGTTCCCCCTCATAAAGCTTGAATGGATGATTTCTAAAAGGTATAAGATCATCAAGCTTTAATGATGTGGTGCCATCTGTTTTTTCAGATGGCACTTCACTATGATCCTCACCAAAGATTGAGGCGAACGTTTCAACTTTTTTCATTTTTGTTTTATCCATTATTGATCAACTCCTTTGTCAATTCTTGATAAGCAATAGCCGCTTTATTCGTTGGCATATAATCCACGATACATTTACTTTGAAGATTAGCTTCTCCAATTTTTACAGATTTGGGAATTCTAATATCAAACACTTTGATATGCTCACCATAGGCTTCATCCACCATTTCAATCATATTCTTGGATAGATTGGTTCTTTCATCAAACATCGTTAGAAGAATACCTTCAAAAGTAATACTTGGATTAATTCTTCTTTTAATCTTCATAATTGTATGAAGCAACAGTTCCAGTCCTTTCACCGATAGATACTCTGGTGTTGCTGGAATCAAAACACTGTCACAAGCAGCTAATACATTTAATGTCATCAAGCCTAAAGATGGAGCTGAATCTACAATGATGTAATCGTAATCTTCTCTAAGCTGTTCTGTAATTGTTTTTAGAACATATTCCCTGCTCATAGTGCTGACCAAGTTCATTTCAATGGCTGACATTTCAATACTACTTGGGATAACATCCACTCCATCACTTTTGAGTATGTAGCTAGCTTTTGGTGGAAGATCATCTTCATTCATAACAGCCATCATCAAATGATACAGTGTCGTATCAAGAGTCTCAGGTTTTTCAATACCAAAACAATCCGTCATTGAAGCTTGATTATCCGTATCAATTGCGAGTACCTTGTAACCCTCCTTCGCTAAGATTGTTGCTACGTTCCTACAAGTCGTACTTTTTGCTACCCCACCTTTTTGGGATGCTACAGCTATAATTTTACTCATGATTTTTTTTACTCCTTTCTGATATTCACTTTATAATGTGATAATACACTTATAGATTTATACAAGCAAGATTTCACTTATTTTACATTTAACGAATCAAATAATCTGGCAATTAGATTGCAGATATTCACTAATAGGTGTATTATTTAACTTAGGTAGGTGATAATTAATGAATTTAACGATGGGTGAAAAGATCCGTATTTTACTTAAAAGAAAGAATGTAACGATAATAGAACTTAGCAAAAGGCTTGGAACCACGAATCAAAACATGGCAAATAAATTCAAAAGAGATAACTTCTCTATGAATGAATTAGAAGCGATTGCTGAGGCTTTGGATTGTGAGTTTGAGGGGTATTTTGTTGAAAAAAACGGGGATAAGATCTAAATTTCAGAAAGGATGATTACATGATAATAAATGTTACAAGTGAAGATTTCTTGGAAATCGTAAGAAACACTACACTTGACCTTCCAAAACGTTGGAACGACGTCAATTTTAATATAGCGCTATCATCTTTGTTTACACATTATCAAGAGCTATTATCTGCTAATAATATAAGTCGAACAGATGTAAATAAAGTAAAAACTATTTGTAAAGGAATTCTAAAAAGTATAGAAGAATACCATAGAGGTTATCCAACGGAAGCGTTTAAAGAAATTAATAAGGTCATGAAGAAGCTAATGTCGCAACCACTGAGAATATACCGCAAAAGTGGCTGGACAGATGTTTTTTCTACTAATGATCCTCTTAAACTCTTTAGAATTAGAAACGTTCAAAGCAACACTATTTATAATCGGAAAGATATCTTCCACACACCATATAATTTAAGATCAAAGGTGTCCACTTGTCGTTATAGTATATCTGGATTTCCAAGTTTGTACCTTGGTACATCTTTAGAATTATGTTGTGAGGAAGCTAAAATTGCAAGCTTTAACGATCTAACAATAGCATCAAGATTTAGAATAAATAGAAATATGATTGACAATGACGGTTACCAAATTGACGTATTGGAACTTGCTCTAAAACCAAAAGACTTTTTAAATACAAATGATGTCAGTTCAAGCTTTCGCTACATTGAAAACCCTTTTAGAAGAAGAACTTTTAACGAAGTTAATCTTAATGATCCTAGAATCATGAGTAAGTACCTTTATTGGTATCCTCTAATAGCAGCTTGCTCATACATAAGAGTAAGTAAAAATGATCCTTTCGCTTCAGAATATATTGTTCCACAACTTCTAATGCAATGGATACGCTGTCAATTCGAGAATAACAAACTTATAGGGATAAGATATTTCTCTTGTGCATCAGAAAGAGCTTCTGAACTTGGATTCAACTATGTTTTCCCTGTTAGTGGCAAGCCTTATATTCATAACAACAGTTACTGTGATGTGTTATCAAATTCATTCTTGTTAACTACGCCTGTATTTCTACATGAATACAATTCTACTAGTGAATGTGAGCGACATTTAATAAATATGTCTAACAATGAGTTTCAGAAAATATAAGGAGGGATAGAATATGACACCTGAAAAAGATTTACATTATACTCTAATTCAATACCTAGATTACAGAGAAAGACCTGAACTTAGCAATATTATTAAGCATTCAAGAATTGTATATGACAAGCAATGGGAGTTTACAAGAGTGGTAAGCGATCAACGAAAATTACATATAAACATCAAAACACCATTAATTTATAAATCTATCTTAGAAAACGAACTTGATTTCGTGAAATCATTATGTTTTGAAATATACGAAGATGATGATGAATATATGGCAACAAGTGTAGGTGTTAGCATATTGGCATCTAAAGTAACCACAGTAGAAATCAACCAGATTGAGCAAGAAATTGTTGAAAACTCTGTATATCAAGCATTCGTAAGTGACGTTTCTCAAATGAATCTCAACCAGATAGAAAAAACCTATCTTTTTGAAGCTTGTGAATGTGCAATGAGAAATAATAGACTAGCTGCAAGTACAATGTTAGGTTGTGCTGCAGAATATCTCTTGCTTAATATATGCGATGCTTTTAAACAATATCTAGTTAATCACGTATCAGAAAATGAAGTTGATAATTTTGAGCGAAAAGTCATTAAGGCAAAATCTGCTTATAATCGACTAGATGAATTTTCAAAAAGAGTTGAAAGTAATGTGGGTTTATTTCAATCTCTTGGATTTGAAAATCCAAAATTGAACTTTAACTTTCTAGATATTATAAGAAAAGTCCGAAATGAAGCAGGACATCCTAGTGGTAATAACATTACAGCTGAAGAACTTCAGATGACATTTGGAAACTATCAACACTTTTTAAAACTCGCACACAAACTTATAGATGAGTTACCACTCGTGAGAAATAACTAATAAAAAATCCTGAATTCCATTCAAAGAATTCAGGATTTTTTGCTACCTATTTTCCATTTTTGATTCTCAAAATCAACTGCTGGTAGACGTGTTCCCACGTACCAGGTCATATTGCAATTTTAATTTTAATACTATTTTTTAGGTCTTTTTGGTGGTAATTATCGCTATTTTTACTGAAACTAAAGAAGTTATAAAAGTGCTTAAACTCTAGTAAAATCAAGGGTTCCGGCGTTGTAGTTTTACCACCGTCTCCACATGCGGTGTATGCGGAAACATATCCATACATTTAACCTTTTTAACCTTATATCCTTCTTCCTGCATTTCCTTTAGATTTGTCGCTAATGTCTTAGGGTTGCAGGATACATAAATAATCTCAGGTGCATTATAGTCTAGTATCTTTTTTATAGCCTTAGGGTGAATTCCAACCCTTGGTGGATCTAGGATTATAATATCTGGTTTATCTTGTACTTCATCAATTACTTTTAGAACATCTCCTGCAATAAATTTACAATTTGTTATGCCATTCATCTTAGCATTTTCTTTAGCAGCTTCAACTGCCTCCTCAACAAACTCTATACCAACTACTTTTTTTGCCTTTTGAGATACTATCTGTCCTATAGTTCCTGTTCCACAATATAAGTCAAATACTACTTTGTTTTCTGTATCTCCCATAAAGTCCATAACCATACCATATAACTTCTCTGCCCCTAAAGAATTAGTTTGAAAGAAGGAAAACGCAGATATATTAAACTTTAATCCCATTATTTCTTCAGTGAAATAATCTTGTCCCCACAGTATATCTGTCTTATCACTAACTACAGAATCTGAAACATTATCATTAAATGTATGCAGAAAGCCTACCAGCTTTCCCTCAAATGTTAAAGCCTTCAGCACATCCAACAAATCTTTCAAATCCAAAACTAATTGGGTTGATGTAACAAGATTTATTGCTATTTCTCCAGTCTTTTTAGCTTTACGAACTACTAGATGTCTAAGGTAACCTATATGAGTTTTATTATTATATATGGGAATATTTCTATCTTTAAAATAAGTTAATAAGGTTTTAAGAATCCTGTTAAAGTCCTCATCCACTATTCTACATTCGTCTACAGTAACCACATCATGAAATCTACCTTTTTTATGCATTCCCAATGACATATCTCCACCTTTGGTCTCATCTCCAAAGGAATATTCCATTTTATTACGATAATCAAATACTTCTGGACTTCCTTCGATACCTTCAAAATCATAATCTTCAATTCCTGCTTTATCTAATAATCCTTTTACCATATTAGCCTTTATTTCTAATTGGTTCTCGTAAGGTATTGTTTGATTTGCGCATCCTCCGCAAGCCCCAAAATGCTTGCAAAAGGATTCTATCTCTATTGGTGCTCTTTCTATTACTTCTAATAGCCTTGCCTCAGCATATTCTTCACGATTCTTTTTTATAACAGCTTGCACAGTCTGACCTGGAATAGTATTTTTTATGTATATAGGTTTACCCTCAACATAACCTATACCCCATGCTGGAAATTCAGCTTGCTCTATCTTTAATTCAATTTTTTCTTTCTTTTTCATAACTACACCTCATCAATGATTATATTTTATACCCTAAGTCGAAGATAATATTATTCTTAAATCATTTATGTTATAATATTCATTGTACTATTTTGCAAAGGAGAGATCTTATGTTTTCTTTAAACCATCTTAAAGGGAATACCTACTATATAGATGCACCCACTAATATAGGAGTTTACAAACTTAGTCATAATGATTGTATATTAATAGATACCTGTTATCAAGGTGATATGACAGATCACCTTTTAGCTACTCTTTCTAAATATAACTTGAATGTTAAATCTATTTTGCACACCCATGCCCATGTAGACCATTTTGGTAGTGATTCATATATAAAATCAAAATATTCTTGTACAATAGGAGCTCCAAAAGTAGAGTACACATATATTGAAAATCCACAATTTACAAATTTACTCGTGTTTAATACTTCTCCTTTTCGTAAAGTTAGCCGTAGCTATCCTACAGGAGCAAAAGTTGATTATTTATATGATGAGAATAGCTTTGATGTAAATGATGTTTCATTTTCAACATTTCCACTAAAAGGCCACAGTCAAAATCAAAAGGGTATTATTACACCAGACAATGTCATTTTTACTGGTGATACCTTTTTAGATATAGAAGAACTTAAAAGCGTCAAGCTTCTTTACAACTATGACGTTGAAGGTGCTTTAGATTCTTTGAAGTCTTTGTCTAATACTTCTTATTCAATATATATACCAAGTCATGGAAGTCCTTTAGAAGACGTAAAAAACACAATTAAATACAATGTTGAAAATTTGCAGAAGAATGCTAATATGATATTTGATATTATAAAAAATTCTCCTATAGGTTTAGATGAACTTATGTCTATTCTTGTTAAAAGGTATAAGGTTACTGAGCATGCTACCCAGTATCTTATAGCCCAAGCCTGCATAACTTCTCTTTTATCCTATCTTGAAAATCAAGATAGGATAAAAATAATTTTCGAAAATGGAGTTATGAAGTTTAGCCCTAAAGATTAAATAGCCGAGTGTATACTCGGCTATGCTATCTCCTCAAACCCATCTATATACTTATCTGCTAAAGAACAAATATCCCTTTTATAAGGATATGAAAGTTCATCAGCTACAGCAAACACCTTCATACCTGCTCGTTTAGCTGCTAAAACTCCTGCATAAGTATCTTCAAAAACAAGACATTTATCAGGTTCTATTTGTAAATCTTGGGCAACCTTTAAAAATATATCTGGAGATGGTTTCCCACAATTCACTTCACAAGATGTTCGAATAGATCTAAAATAATCAATTATAGCATGTTTCTTTAGTACTGTTTCTGCTAAAGAGCGGTCATTACTGGTACCTACTCCCATTTTTATATCTCTATTCTTTAAATTCATTAATAAATTTTGCGTTCCTGGTTTAAGAGGAATTCTATTCAAATAAAAATCATCTGCCATTATACTCCATTCCTTTTTTATATCCTCAATAGAGTCATTTAAATTAAATCTATTTTTAAAATAATGGGCTGTTTCAGTAAAGCTCATACCTTCTATATCCTTCTGAAGATCATAAGGAAGATCTAATCCTCTTTTTCCTAGATATTCTATATCTATTTGTTTCCAAATCCACATAGAGTCCACTAATGTTCCATCCAAGTCAAATATTACAGCTTCAATATTAGTAAACAACAAACTCCACCTGACTTTCTATCTATTCATATTTTAAACAAAATATATATTTAGATTATCATAATAAGCTTCCATATTCAATAATATTTGCTATTAAAAAACGCACAAAAATATAGACAATCTAATATATTGGTATTGGGATAGGACGTCCCAACAATACAATTTAAGGAGGAAATATCATGCTTTCCAATAGCAATGTTAATGTTCTACAAATAGAAGATAGATGCTGTACTGCTACAACAGGGTGTACCTTTGATGGTACTTTAAACAATGTTAGAGCAGAACCTATTTATGTGCAAAAGGTTTATGATGCTGCACTTTTCAATCTTCAAGGTTTGAGAAGTATTATACGTCAACCTTTTACTCCAGCTTTAGGTGCTGGTGCAAGAATTATAAGAATAACTGATATTAGATGTAGAAAGTTTTTTAATCCATGTAATATAAATGATGCTAGAAATCTAACAGCAACACCTAGCACTACTTTATCAGGTGGCAAATTAGTTGAAGATGGCTTTGGCAATACTATAACTGTTATTGGACCTGATGGTACTGAATCAGAAAATCTTGTTTATGCAGATACCTCAGAATGTGATGAGGAAGGAGCAGGTACTCCTGTTTTTGGTACCCAAACTGTATCAATTACTGGTAATGTCGTAGTTGAAATAGATGTAGTGTATGTGGAAGCATGTGGTACAGAACAAGAAATTACTCTTAGAGGTAGTATCCCAATAGCTAGAGATACTGCTCCACTAGTACTAACAAATTTCTTTGAATTATGTGTACCATCTGTATTTGATTCAGCATTTTTACCTCGATTTACTGAATTCTGCAATATAAATTGTGAGGTAAGACTAGCTACCAATAGTATAACGAGAGATGTAATAGTAGATCCTACAACAGGTACTGTTAGCTTTAACTTAATCATTGCACTTTGTGTAACCTGTGAAAAGAAAATAATCGTGCCTGTACAACTTTGTGTGCTTTCAACAGGTTTCCCTGTACTGTCTGCCGACACTGCTCAAGTTTGTACTTCATTCCCACAATTATTCCCAGACCAAATTGATGAAAGCAGTATAGCTAACAACGATTAATTTTCAAGGAAATAAAAAAAACCCAATTGGGTTTTTTTTATTTAGTAAACTCTTTTACTCATATTATATTCTTCAACACTTCTTAACGCTTCTCCAAATCTTTGGAAGTGAACTATTTCTCTTTCTCTTAAAAATCTTATAGCATCCTTTAACAAAGGATCATCTGTTAATTTTAACAAGTTTTCGTATGCAGCTCTTGCCTTTTGCTCTGCTGCCATATCCTCAGTAAGATCTGCTACTGGATCTCCTATGGATTGAATATATGCTGCTGTCCATGGATTCCCTGTAGAATCTGATGGGTATATAGCTTTATCACGTATAGCATATATATCTCCCATATTGTCTCTTTTTATTTCTTCAACACTAGCACCTTTTGTTAGCATATGAACCATAGAGCATATCATCTCCCAATGAGCGAGCTCCTCAGTTCCTATATCATTTAGTAATGCCTTAGATATTTTAGTAGGCATTGAAAATCTTTGATGGAGATATCTTAGTGAAGCTGACAATTCACCATCTGGTCCTCCCAGTTGAGTTAAAAGATACCTTCCCATTCTCGGATCTGTACAACTTACTTTTACAGGATATTCTAATTTTTTTTCATAGATCCACATATTAAATTATTCCCCCTCTAGTATTCTATTTCCCACGGCCAAGGTCCCTCTATCCATTGCCATGGATATTGGCTTTGAGCAGTGCCAAAGTTTGATAGTGGACCATACATGCTTTCATATTGCCTTCTTAACATATTTAACTGACAAGCATAGGCGTTATAATCCATAAGTGCTCTTTGGTCTCTTGGGTGAGTATCTAAATATAGATTAAACTCTACACATGCAAATTGTAGCTCTTGTATTCTTTTTAGCATATCTAATCTTTGTTTATGCATTTTATTTCCCCCTATTTCTTTTCTATTCTTCATAATAATATGGTGGCCAAGGCTTCACTAACTCAGGAAACAATGTTCCAACCATCAATGCCTTTTCCAATGGATATTTAGTGTTATACATTTGATATGGCACATAGGCTTTTGCCAACATATATCGTAATGCTTCTAAATTAGGATCTGTACATCCAATATCCTTATTTAATAGATAGTCTTTCAACCTAAGTTCCTCCTTTATAAATAAACTTTCTTTGCAGTACCATTATATTCAGGTATTAAAAAAAAGCCACTGTATATAGTGACTTTTTCATTAAAGGAATGTAGTTGTCTAGTTTCTATAAATCATCTTTTTCTTCTCTTGAACTTTCATATAAAAACTTGGATTCTTTTGTATATTGATTTAACCTTTTTAAATTAATTATCCATAAAAATCCTACAAATGGTAAAAAGAATACCATCAAGGTTGGATTTTGCGCCATTAGAATAAAATTGAATATTCCATGAAATATCATAGGAACAATCAAAGCTTTTCTTAAATAATTCTTTTGAACCTTATCATTATCCGCGAATTTTGATAAAGATAAATAATATCCCATGGTAACTCCAAATAGCATATGAGCAGGCACAGATAAGACGCCTCTATACAAACCTACTGTAGGATTAGCTGAAAATCTAAAAACAACATACATTATATTTTCAATTGTTGCAAATCCTAAAGCTGAAAAAACAGCATATATTATTCCATCTAGTTTTTCATCAAAAGCTTTGTGAAGAAATGCTGTTCTAAGAACTACAGCTCTTTTAAAGAATTCCTCAGTAAATCCTGCCACTATAAAAGCTGTATATGCTGCACCTAATATTCCTCCAAATATATTGAAGGATAGAAAAAAACTTTCAACTAAAGCTGTTGGAATAACTACTAGTGCACCAAATAAGAACACTTTAATTAATAGACCTAATGGTTCTTTATCATATCTATCTGTGAAATATACTGCTAAAGCCAAAGCCAACCCTGGAGCTATTGCTATAATCCATAATCTTGTAATCATATTTTTAACATCCTTTCAACCTCAGTTATCTTTAGTATTTGTATATAGAAATATTTTAGAATGGAATTTTTTACATAAAAATAAATTCCAACAATCTCCAAATCTACCAAACTCAGTAATACTAATTAGGTTTAAAAATACAAATACTATTTATGTGAGGAGGTGAATTATGGATAAAAATAAAGATATTAAAACTAATGACTATTTATCAAATGTAATTCACGATCAAAAGGTTACCCTGTCAAAAAAAGATAACAAAGTAAAACCTATATTTTACAGAGGTATGAATGAAGACCTTACTAAACTTGATATAACTGATTAGATTTTTTTATACTACATGAAACTTTCATTTATACAAAAGTTTCATGTAGTATCTATAATTTTTATATTGGTTTTATATCTATATCCTGGAACTTTTTTCTCCTTCCCAATTAGCAAGTTGAACTCCTTGTATTTTACTTAATCTCCTAAAAAGATTATCAGGAGAAAAATCAGCAGGTATCTTAACAGTAAGATCTATATGAAGGTCTCCGTCTTCATCCTCATCAAGATGTGAGATGTCAACATTCTTTATAGACACTTTATTTTCTCCAAGTAAAGTACCGATTTCTCCTATTAGACCTGGTCTTTCTTTACTAATTATATGCAGTGCCTTGTATTTCTTCTTAAATGCCTTTTTTTCAAGCATACCCAAACTCATTAATGAAAATAATACTATACCCGCAGTAACTAAACCACCTAAATAATAACCATTGCCTATAGCAAGACCAATACAACCACTTACCCACAGACTGGCTGCAGTAGTCAATCCTTGAATGCTATTTCCCTGCCTTAGGATTGTACCTGCACCTAAAAAACCTATTCCACTAACAACTTGTGCTGCCAATCTAGCTGGTTCTCCTCCAGATCCATTTTCACCTAGGCCATTAAAACCATACATGGATATAAGCATAATTAATGCAGCACCTGCAGTAACTAAAACATGCGTCCTTAATCCTGCAGGACGATTATTTGCTTCTCTCTCAAGTCCTATTAAGCCACCTAAAACACTGGCTAATATAAGTCTTATAACAACTTCATACTCATTAACCATCACTGCATTCCCTTCATTATTATTTATCCCTCAATTGTACACAAGGATATACCTGCGTTCTTTAGCATTTAAACTAGATTTTGCTAATTTGGGATATAGTATTATATGTATTCTTTGATTATCATAAAATACCTTTTTTATAATAGTGTTTTGTATATCAATAATTATTCCTTAGTTATATAATTCTTAGTGGTTTAAAATCAATATAATCACAGGACGTTAAATAGTAGTTTACTCCATTAATATTACCCATTAATCCTACTTTAAAAGACTCTTCTCCGTGAAGATGTCCATAAAATACTTTTTTAACTCCATAAAATTCGTATAGCTTAGTAAATTCAGATGGTTCTTTTTGATCATTTGTTGGAGGATAATGTGTAATTACAAAGATAGAAGAATGATTGTTTTTTACAGCTTGATCTAAGGATAATTTTAAACGATTTATCTCTCTGTCATAAATTTTTATATCATGTTCTGTAAATTTATTGTCATTTGGACAAATCCAACCTCTTGTACCACATATAGCTATATCTTCATACAGATAATAATTATTTTGTAAAAAATCCATTTTATGATACATGCTATTTAGTTTATTGATAGAGCTCCACCAATAATCATGATTTCCTTTTAGGAGAATCTTTCTTCCTGGTAGTTTATTAATCCATTCAAGATCCTCTTTAGCATGCTCTAAAGTCATAGCCCAAGAGATATCCCCTGGTATTAAAATGGTATCCTCTTCCTGTACATTTTCTTTCCAATTATTTTCTATCTTCATATGATGATCCTGCCAATGCTCCCCAAATACATTCATAGGTTTATCTGAGGATATACTTAGGTGCAAATCACTTATCACGAACAACGCCATTTTATCACCAACTTATTCATCTTTATTTAATCTACTCATCAAAATAACTATCTAAATATGAGTGTTTTTCGCTGTCCTTTGTCCAGCCTAATATTGAATCCATATTTACATTTTGTGCTGCTGTAAATATAGATTTATCAACATCTTTTATATTTTCTTTTAAATCACTTATCAATTTTTTTATTTCATATCGTTTACTGGCTGTTCGTTTTGCAGCAACCATACAAGCACAATTTAAAGGCCAAATACCACTTTCCCCAGTAAACTGTTCTATATCTTTTTCCTCTATATAGTATAAAGGACGTATTAATTCAATGTTTTTAAAATTCTTAGACTTTAATCTAGGTAGCATGGTTTTAAAATTTCCAGTATATAACATATTTAACATAGTTGTTTCAATTACATCATTAAAATGATGCCCTAGGGCAATTTTATTGCATCCTAGTTCCTGAGCCTTATTATATAATGCACCTCGACGCATTTTAGCACACATAAAACAGGGATAGTCCTTAGCTATATTGTCTACTATATTAAATATTTTAGACTCAAATATATCAATAGGTATTTTTAGATAATTACAGTTTTCTATCATTAATTTTTTTATATCTATATGATACCCCGGATCCATAACAATAAATTCTAAATCAAAATTTACTTCTTTATGATGTTTTTTTAATTCTTGGAATAATTTTGCCATAAGCATGCTATCCTTGCCACCAGATATACAAATAGCAATTTTATCTCCTTCTTGAACCATACTATAGTCTTTAAGGGCTTTAATAAACTTAGTCCAAATCTTTTTTCTATATTTTGTTATTAGGCTTTTCTCAATTTCTTCAAGTTCTTTTCTATCATCAAAAGGCACAAGGATTTCGCACCCATCCCCTGAAATATTATCCATAGTTTTCACCCCGTATTTATTTTTCACAAAGCATTAATGTACTCTTAATTTGCTTAGAATACTAGAAAAAGACTTTATTTTTTACCTTAGTTTAAATGTGAATCTTTAGCTTTATCCCTATCCTTATTATTATAAGCATTGTTATATAATTATTTCAAATCCTTTGTCATTTTTTACTTTTAATTTAAATTTATCATATTAATTCAGACTATATTAAGGTAAAATAACAATGTATGAAATTTATGAGGAGTGAAATTATATATGCCAAAAAAAATTTGGAAACCTGGAACTATGATATATCCTATTCCTGCTGTATTAGTTACTTGTACAGATGCAGAAGGAAATAATAATATCGTGACTGTAGCATGGACTGGTACTATTTCCACCGACCCAGCTATGGCTTATATCTCCCTTAAACCTAGTAGATATTCTCATGATATTATTAAAACTAGCAAGGAATTTGTAATAAATTTAACCACAGAGAGTTTAGTTAAAGCAACTGATTATTGTGGTATTAAATCAGGTAGAGATGTGGACAAATTTAAGGAAATGCACCTTACTCCAGAAAAAGCATCTAAAGTAAATGCTCCCTTAATAAAAGAAAGTCCTATAAATATCGAGTGTAAGGTTAAAAAGATACTGCCTTTAGGATCTCATGATATGTTTATAGCAAATGTCTTGGCAGTAAATATTGATGATCAATATATGGACAATAAAAACAAGTTTCATCTTGATGCTTCAAATCCTATATGCTATAGCCATGGTCAATATTATGGTCTTAAAAAATCTTTAGGGTCTTTTGGCTTTTCTGTAGCTAAAAAGAAAAAAAGAAATAAGCGAAAATAGTGAGTTAGGTACGAATTAATTCGCACCTACAGTAAATTTAAAATTTAAACTATCTTAACAAATTAGGGCATGAAATTTTCACACCCTAATCAAGACTACCTGGTGGAAATGCACTAGGTATTTTTATTTTTTCAATTTCACCATAATCAATAATATTTACTATTAACTCCTGGACTACCTCCGGATGATCCACATTAAAGTCTGTGAATATCATTTCACTTTCTTCTTGTGGATTTAATTTCTTGATTACAGATAGTTTCTCAGTCTTTACATCCAAAGACTTTTCATAGCTATTTAAACTTGTCTCCATTTTTACAGATACTTTAACATTTTCTAAATTCTTTTGAGAATTATTTACCACTTTTACTAGTACATCAAACTTACCATAAAACTTTCCTTTTGCAGGACCTTCTTTGTATACTTCCTCAGTTTTTAATTCAATTTCTTCAATTAAAACATCAAATTTATTTTTTCCCTGCTGAATTTCAGACTCTAATTTTTTTATTTCATTACTGAATTCTTGGTTTTTATTTTTTTCTAAATCTAATTCTTGCTCCAATTTTTCTTTGTCTTTTTGAAGCTGTATAGTCCTATCGTTAAGCTCATCTACTTTAGCACTATTACATCCTGAAAATGTAATTATTAACAATGCTAGTATTGTGGTAAATATTACTTTTTTCATATAACCTCCTAAAAAATCACTATTTATTCCACAGTTCTATATCTATGCAAAAGTGCCTTTATACTTTCCTCCAGTTGATTCAACTCCATAATATTCCCCTGCTCCCAATATTCATTAAACTTTTCTTCGAAAAAATTGGCCTCCTCAGATCTTCCCATCATCTTCAACACTCGAATGTTGTTTACTATATCACTAACAGTATTTGATTTAGCCTCAAAAAGCTTTTGTGCATTTATTATCTCATGCCTTATTTCACACATTTCTTCATCTAGTTGAAATGCTGCCTCAGCTGATTTCTTTAACCTCTCCCTTATATTTATCGGGATATTTTCTTTATATTTGTAATTTAAGGAATGTTCAATTGTAGCCCAAAAGTTCATGGCTAATGTTCTTATTTGAATTTCTGCTAATATCTCTTTATATCCAAAGGCAGTCTGTAATGGATATTTAATTATGATATGATAGCTTCTATATCCACTTTCCTTTGTGTTTTTTATGTAATCCTTCTCGTATACTATTGTAAGATCTGTTCCTTCTCTTTCTCTTATTAAGTGAATTACAGTATATATATCATCAGCAAATTGACACATAATTCTTATTCCAGCTATATCTTCTATTTTTTCTTCTAATTCATCTTCAGGAATTTCATATTTTTTAGCTTTTTCTAATATACTTGATACCCTTTTAACTCTTCCTGTAACGAATTCTATAGGGGAATATTCGTTAGTTTGTCGCAATTCATTTCTTATAGCCTTAAATTTAAGCTTTAGTTCTTCTACTGCTTGTTCGTAGGGTATTAAAAACTTCTTCCATTGTCTAATTTCAAACACTTCCCCTCATATAAAATCACTCAAATATTATTTTACCATTTTTTCTATATTATGATAACATTATCTAAAGAAAAAAAATAATTAATTAATATAAAAATGAATGGGGACATACCTGATGAAGCTGGGTAATTATTTAGGGACAGGAATGTCCCCGATTTGAGTAGACTTTACTTTTCGAATATTTGTAAAAACCTAGCTGTATCTTCTAAGCTTTCAAAAGTAAAATCTGCTTTATTCTTTATCAGTTCTTCAAAGGTATGACTTCCTGTTGCAACAGCTATAGTTTTTACTCCTAATATCTTACCACTTTCGATATCAAAGGGAGTATCTCCAATTACATATATATTTTCTTTTTTAAATTCTATATCAAAACATTTCTCTGCCTCACTTATGGCCTTTGAAATAATCTCCCATCTTTGAAGATTTTCATCTCCAAAACCCCCAGTGGTAAAGAATTTATTAAGGTCATGAGAATTCAGCTTTATTCTAGCACCTTTTTCTAAGTTTCCAGTCCCCAGGACATGGTAAAATTTATTTAAATTTTCACTATTGCTTAGTATTTCTTCTACTCCTGGTAGTAATTGTATAGGGTTTTCACTTGATGTAATTGTTTCAAGGGTTTTACAGTATGTATCATAAAATGAATATATATTTGTATCAGGTATATTATGTTTTTTAAGTGCATCCCTTACTATAACTCCATCTAAACGACCTGACATCCTGATACCGTCAAAAGCATTCTCAATACCATATGCAATATGAAAAGCCTTATCCATAGCAGTACGACCACTTCTATTTGGATTAATCAAAGTTCCATCAATATCCCAAACTAGCAGTATAGGTTTCATATTTTACCTCCCAGAATTAAATCCTTTTTTTCTAAGTTTAACTAATATTTTTTCAAAAAACAATCCCTTGAGCTTAGAGTTAGTCAAGGGATGTTAATTATATTAGGATATTATAATCCTTTATTTGTAATGTATTCAGCCAAATCTATTACTCTATTAGAATATCCCCATTCATTATCATACCAAGATACTATCTTGAGCATATTATCTTCTACTATCATAGTAGATAGGGCATCTACTATTGAAGATCGAGGGTCTTTTTTGAAGTCAACAGAAACTAAAGGTTCTTCACAATACCCTAAAATACCCTTCATAGATCCCTCAGCAGTTTTCTTAAGTAAATTATTAATTTCCTCTACAGTAGCTGATTTTTCAATATTAACTACTAGGTCAACTACTGAAACAACAGGTGTGGGAACTCTCATAGACATACCATTTAATTTTCCGTTCAACTCTGGAATAACTAATCCTAATGCTTTTGCAGCTCCCGTACTTGTTGGAATAATTGATTCTCCTGCTGCTCTAGATCTTCTAGGATCATTATGAGGTAGATCCAATACATTTTGGTCATTTGTAAAAGCATGAACAGTAGTCATAAGCCCACTGGTTATTTTATATTGGTCGTTAATTACTTTTACAACTGGTGCTAAACAGTTAGTAGTACAAGAAGCATTTGAAATAACGTGATGTTTATTAGGATCATACTTGTCCTCATTAACTCCCATCACAATTGTTATATCCTCCTGCTTTCCAGGTGCAGAAATTATTACTTTTTTAGCGCCTGCCTTAAGATGTTTTTCACAGCTTTCTCTATCGGTAAACTTACCAGAAGCTTCAATTACAATATCAATCCCCATATCCTTCCACGGTATGTCTGCTGGGTCTCTATGGGATGTGAAAATAATTTTTTTATCACCTATCCATATACTATCCTTTTCTGCTTTAACCTCTTGAGGAAGTACACCATACAATGAGTCATATTTAAAAATATGAGCATGTTTTTGGGGACCACTAGTACTATTGATAGCTACTATTTCTATATTTTCTTCCCTTTCCAGCCACGCTTTTAAAACATTTTTTCCTATACGTCCAAAACCATTAATTCCTACTCTTATTGCCATTTTCAAGTCCTCCTTACATATATCAGGAAATAGCATTCCTTAAATAATTAAATTGTATAACTAATTTTCTTTTATGTTACATTATATTACTATATTATCATATTTGTGTTATATTGTATAGATTATATATGCCCTATAATTTTTAAAGAATGTTCTGAATAGTGATTGTTTTTACTTATATCTACTCCTTTAGAAATCCTTTTACTGCCTTACCATTTAGATAATCAAATTTTTTTCCTTGATAACTATCTAAGGTTTCCATTTTTTCATCTATCATGTCTTTAATCTTCCACCAGCTAGTATCCCAATTGCAAAATAGTGTTTCTTCCTTGGGAGCTCGTCCAACTAAACGCTGAATAACAATATTAGGAGAAATATACTCAATGAATTCTATAACTCTATCTACATATTCTTCTAAAGAAATCAATTGTAAATCATCATTTTTATACAGCTGACCAAGAGCAGTATCCTTCAGAATATAAAGAGAATGTAGTTTTACCTGCTCTATTTCTAAAGCGGATATAATTTTCCCTCCTTCAATAACATCATCCATTGAATCCCAAGGTAGGTTAAGTATCATATGTACACAGCTTTCAAAATTAAATTTTTTTATCCTTTTTATTGCATCAATAAATTCAGCAAGACCATGACCCCTATTAATTTTTTTAAGGGTCTTGTAGTTTACACTTTGCAAACCCAGCTCAATCAATATATCTATTTGCTTACTATCTTTTATTTCTTTAAGAAAACTTAAGTATTCATCATTGATACAATCAGGTCTTGTAGAAATAGAAATTCCAACTACATCCTCAACACATATTTCATTAATATACTCTTTGAATTTCCACAAAGGGAGATACGTATTTGAAAAGTTTTGAAAGTATGCTATGTATTTTTTTGCATTGTACTTATTTTTTATATACTCTATATTCCTTATAAGTTGTTTTCGGGCAGTTATAGTATTTTCAAGATTTTCAAAACCTGCACCTCTTTCTCCACAAAAAGTGCATCCTCCTCTTCCTAAAGTGCCATCTCGATTTGGACATGTTAAAGGCAGATTTATTGGTATTTTATATACTTTTTCTCCATACTTTGTTTTTAGATGTTTAGAGTATATATTATACCTAGCTATTTCCATGGAATTTCCTCTTCTCATTTTTATATTTATTATCCCCAAAATTTTAGTGCACTTGAATAAAGTGCACTAAATGTTATACTACTTTTCTTTTTTGCTTAGTTGCGACTATCTCAAACTTCATATCGCTTTTTAAACTTTTTTCTAAGTTAGTGACTACATTATTGTTTTGTATATTTTCATTAGATTCACCTAGTATTATCAAATCTATATTATATTTTTCTGTTTGCTCTTTCAAAGTTTTTAAAACATCATGAGACCTAATAACTGTTAGATTAGCTCCATAGTCTTTTGATTTCTGAAAGAGATATTCAAGAGCATCCCCTTCTTTTGTTTTTCCTAAAAAATGTCCACCCTCTTTTGCTACATGTATTACATATAATTCCCCATTATTCTTATCACGTATTTCTGATCCTTTACAGATCAATCTTTCACAAGTTTTTTGTTGAGTCACACATACCATAATATTCTTAACCTCGTTCATGTTCTGACCCCTTTCAATCCAGTTAATACTATTATTTAGTTGATACCCTTTACTTTATGATAACTAACAAAATTAATCCTTTTCAATTATATTATACTATATGTTTTATTATCATTCCAGCATAGAACCTTTATAATACATAATACATTAACGGAACAATTAGGGATGTTTGCCTGTCTCACTACTATCTTTATTTTATCTGCTGGCTAACAACTCTAAGATTTCCGTTTCTCAAAGCAGGAGATAAGAGTTCCATAGCTATTTAATAGGTTCAAGTAAAATTCAGCTGGAGTTAAAACTACAGCTGAATTAAGTTTAACTTTATACTACTGATGCCAGTAGAAGAAGTTCTTCGTTGTCATTATATATTTTATCAAACTGCCAAATTGGAAGAGGATTTGTGCCTAAACCAGCTTCAACTGTGTATCCAGGTCTTCTATATTCTTGAATAAACCAATCCTTATAACCTGAATATGAAGCCAGACCATAGGTTTCATCTAAGGCATAACCACTAACATTTGAAAACATTTCTCCTATTTTCCTAGCTACTGGTGGAGCCAAGTTTTCAAAATTCCAGTAAATTACTTCTCCTTGAGTATGATAAGCTAAAACTAATTTAAAGTCATGACTTCGTGTAAAATCAGCCACAGCCTTAGACTCTGGTTCTGACTCTGGGCTAGTTCCTGGATATCTAGTAGGACCAGGTTTATTATAACCTTCTCTTTGTGCTATTTCTTTATATTTTTCCCAAAGTGCATCATAATTATGATTCAAATCTACACCTCTAATATTAGCCTGCCAAACTTGAGAAAATGGTCTACCTGTATCATTCCACTGTAGTAGTTTATTGTAGTATGGATTGTTAGGCTGTAAACCATTAAGAACTAGATTTACACCATCAGGATTTACCATAGGCATAATATAAATACTACTTTGTTCCCATATATCCCTAATATCATATCCTCTTATATTACTTCTTTGGGCATAAGCCTTAGCAAAGTTTTCTGTGAACTTCATCAATAAAGGGCTAGTCAGCCATTCCAAGGAATGATGAGCCCCATTATAAAACACCTTATTAGGGCCATTACCTAGTTTAATATAAGATAATTCTTTTCCTAGTACACTTCGGCCTGCTGATCCCACCTCAATAAATGGATATCTTACTCTTAGTCCCTGAATGTCTCGTTGCATCACTTCATAAGTATATGCAATATTAGTATCAACCACATCTATTCCAAATGGAACTATTATTTGTTGTCCTATATAAAGCTTATATGGGTCTACATTAGGATTGGCTGTTAAAACCTTATTTAATGTTGTATAATAATTTCTTGCTATTTGATATAATGTATCTCCTGGTCTTACTGTATATATGTCATAACCCAAAAGCATAGGCTCTAAGGCTTTAAAAGTCACTGGTCCTATAACTCCATCTGGAGTTAAACCATTGTCTCTTTGAAATGCAATAACAGCTCTTCGCATTTTTTCTCCAAATATACCATCTATTGGCCCTGGATTATACCCTATTTTTAAGAGCAAAGCCTGAATCTCCATTACGTCTGTTCCTCTCATACCATACCTTAAAGTTCTCAAATCTATCACCTCATATCCCTTATTAATACCATTTTATCCTTATTGGTCTATTTTGGTGCCTTAAGTTTTTTGATTTTAAATATTTATCAATAGTTTTTTATTATATATAATACCTATAAAGTGTTATACTAATTGAAGAAATCTTTATATTGGGAGGCTTACATGAAAAGATATACAAAGATAGTAAGATTAATGGGTAATTATTTTACAAAAGAATATGAAAAGAAAAAAAGTCATAAGAACAAGACTCGAGAAGTTAAAGAAGATACTGTAGCTAAGTTTTTTTTAGAAGGAGATACAGAGATATTAGTTTGCTTTCAAGAAAGTGGTAAAGAAATACTTTTAACCCTAGAAAGTAATCCAGAAGATATTAAAAGATACTTAGGAGAAAAATTCCTTCAATATTAACTATTATTTATTTTACAAGAGTACATTAAACAGAAAGAACTCTACTGCCTTTTACAGTAGAGTTCTTCTGCTTATATTGGTACAACATTTATTGCTTGTGGTCCACGCTCACCTTCTATAATTTCAAACTGAACTTTTTGACCTTCAGTTAGACTTTTGTATCCATCTGCTGAGATTCCTGAAAAGTGAACAAATACATCACTTTCACCTGGAACCTCTATAAAGCCAAAACCTTTGTCATTGTTAAACCACTTAACTGTTCCTTCTTTCATTACTTGTATTCCTCCTAATGCGTCCTTTAAGACAAAATATTAATTTAGTTTTACTTCTTTATTTAGTTTAACCAAATTGTCTTAAATTACTCATTAGAGATAACTAATATTTTATTATACTCAGTATCCTTTTTAAGCTATATTATATTGACTTAATTCCTCAGGTAATTTATTTTCAGTACAGCTTATACTTAAAATGAAATCTATATTAAACCTTTCAGAAAGCATTTTTATTTCACCCATAAAATCTTTTAATGAATTTACATCTAAATTTAATATCTTCAACAATCCATCAATAAAAACAGTCTCTACATCATGATCATTAGCAATTATACCACATAAAAATCCTAGAAAACCATTAGCCCCCTTAGTGGGATATTCCTCCATATTTATAAATCTAATAGTATGCTTTAAATCATACATCGGCCTGCTATCATCGTCAATAAATACTACATGACCTTTGCCATTGTAACTCAATTCATTTGCCTTCTCAATCATACGCTTTGATTTGCCTGTGCCTTTTCCTCCGGTAATCAATTTAACCATTTTAACCATCTCCTTTGGAATTATTGAGTTTTTTTAAAAAGCATTTTAAAGTTGAAACTATTATAGTACATATTATATTAATTCTCTATTAAGGGTGTAATCCCTTCTATTAGACTACTCTAGTTTATTTATTTCTACATACTTCTAAACCTTTTAAAATATTAGTAATCCTTCTTTTCTTTTAAATAACTTCTTCTTAGTTGACCACATGCAGCATTAATATCACTACCTAATTCTCTACGAATAGTTACCTGTATACCATGCTTTTTAAGTATACTTTGAAAACCTTTTATTCTATCATCTTTTGCAGGTTCATATTCCCGCTCACTAACCTTATTAAGTGGTATAAGATTTACATGGCACAAAAGATTTTTTAGCCTTCCTGCTAGCTCTTCTGCATTTTCCTTAGAGTCATTTTCATCTTTTACTAAAGCATATTCAAAAGTTATCCTCCTATTTGTTTCTTTAATATATACCCTACATGCTTTAATTATATCATCTATATTATATTTTTTATTTATAGGCATCATCTTATTTCTAATCAAATCATTAGGAGCATGCAAAGAAATAGCTAAAGTCAAAGGTAATTTTCTTTTAGCTAAGTCTAGTATTTGAGGTACAAGCCCACAGGTTGAAATAGTTATATTTCTTAAACTTATATTTAAACCCTCAGGATGATTAACTACTTCCAAAAACTTAAGAACCTCTTCATAATTATCTAGTGGCTCTCCACTTCCCATTAAAACAACATTAGAAACCCTTTCACCTGTATCCTTCTGTATAGCCAAAACTTGATCTATTATTTCCCCTGAACTTAAATCTCTGACTACACCACCTATAGTTGAAGCACAAAAATTACAACCCATCTTACATCCCACTTGACAGGAAACACAAACAGTGTTTCCATGGTCATACTTCATAAGAACACTTTCAATAATATTTTTATCTTCTAACATAAAAAGATATTTTTTTGTTCCATCAATTTTAGATATAAAGCTTTCTGCAATCACCAATGAACTGATATAAGCTTCTTCTTTTAGTTTAATTCTCAAATCCTTAGAAAGATTACTCATTTCATCTATTTCATTTATACCCTTGTGTATCCACTTAAAAATCTGTTTTCCTCTATATGAAGGTTCGCCAATATTAGTCAATAACTCTTCTAGCTCTTTAAGAGTACAATTTTTTAAATTATTTTTATTATTCATCCTAGCACCTCCCAAACCTATTATTTCATATAAAATACAAATAAAACCTTAGTCAACACCAAGGTTTATTCATAATCTGATTTTTTGTCAGCAATATTTGCCCATACTTTATCTAATTCTTTTTTATGGGTACTTAAAATATTATTAATCTTTTTTTCCATTAGACTTTGATTATCTAAAAACTCAAAGCTTAATTCCCAAATGGGGTTATAGGTGTCTTCTAATTCATCAAAGGTCAATATAAATTGTTCTAGTGCTTGAGGACTGTATTCATCATATATTGCCGAATACTCCCAATCCTCCACATCCTTATCTACTGTAACTCTAATATGTACTATTTCTTTGTCATTATCTTTCACAAGAAAAATCTTATCTATAAGCTCTCCATATTTTTCAACAGTATAACTGCCTACCTCTTTTTCTAAAAACCCTGACTCCAAATTTTTTTCCATAAGCATTATTACTAGATTTTCCATTAGGCTAAAGCCCCTCTCCTCTATTCATCACCAAATAAAGAATCATATTCCTCAAGAACCATTTCAAACTCATCATCATTCTCCACGGGAACATACTCTTCTTTTCCTTCACTTTCTATAACCTTATAAACATAGGCATCGTCTTCATCTTCTAAATGTGCCAATAAAGCATACTTGTTGTCATCTATTTCTAGCATTTCTACAATTTCAAATTCTTCAGCTTGTCCATTCTCATCAATAAGCTTGATTTTTTTTGTATCAGACATTAAAAACTCTCCTTTAGTATATTATTTAAACTTAATTGTAAATTAATTCTTAGTTCTTAGCTTTTCTGGCTCTTCCAATTCCTTTAGTCGAGTATTTAGGTAAACTCCAGTAATAATAATCATAGCACTTAAAATGATAAATGCAGTTATTTGTTCTCCTAATATTATACCAGACAATATAATAGAAGATACTGGAACTAAGTTAAAAAAGGCTGCAGTTTTATTAGCTCCTATATCTTTAATAGCCATTTGTTGTACTAAATAACCTATACCTGATGGAAATATTGCCATAAAAAGAACTGAAGACCAACCTTTCCATGTAACGCCTCCCATGTACTCCACGGGATTTTCCATCATAACAAAAGGTATTAATAATATAAGACAAACTAAAAAACTATAAGCTGTAAGTATCATTGGTGAGTACATATGCATTACCTTCTTACTTATAACCCCATAGGCTGCCCAGCAAAGTACAGCACTAAGCATTATTAAATCTCCTATATTAAATTGGAATTTTAGCAAAACATCTATATTTCCCCCTGTTACAGTAAGAGCTACTCCTATAAAAGCTATACCTATGGCTCCTAATCGCTTTAATCCTAATGGTTCTTTAAGAAAGAAAACAGCCATAATACTAGTCATCAAGGGATTTGTAGCTGCAATTAAAGAAGAATTTATAGCTGTAGTATACTGTAGAGCTTTAAAAAACAGTACATGATATCCAAACATACCTACTATGCCCAAAACTATAATTGGCATCCATTGACCTTTCTTTATTTTCCAATTCTTTTCGTATTTTAACATTATTGCAAACACAATAACAGTAGCGAAAAGAAATCTAAAAAAAGCCAGAGAAAATGGAGGAAACTCTTGAACTCCTATTTTCCCTGCTATAAAGGCTCCACCCCAAAACACCGTGGATATTGTCATTAATATATAAATCTTTTTATTCTTCTCCATTTGATATTTATTCCTCCGCCCTAAAATCTATTAGTGAGAAGGTTATTGGGTTTTGCCTGCTTTTTAAGATCTAAAATTAGTAAATTGCAATTCTACCCCAAAATCCTTTTCTTTTAACGCTTGAATTGCTTCTTGAAGGTCATCTTTTTTCTTTCCTGTAATTCTAACCTGATCGTCCATTATTTGTCCTTGTACCTTTAATTTTGATCCCTTTATAGCTGCCACAATGTCCTTGCCTTTTTCTTTAGAAATTCCTCTTTGAACCTTAACTACTTGCTTTGACATTCCTCCACTAGCAGCCTCGATTTTCCCATAGTCTAAAGATTTTAGAGGCACCTTTCGTTTTACTAATTTTTCTTGAATAATATCCGTTATATTTTTAATTTTAAAATCATCTTCAGCAGTTATTTTAATTTCGTCTTTATCTAAACTTATTTCTGCCTTGCTTCCCTTAAAATCATATCTTTGACTAATTTCCTTCTTAGCTTGGTTGATAGCATTACTCACTTCTTGCAAATCCACCTCAGATACTACATCAAATGAAAAGCTACTTGCCACAGAAATACCTCCTATCATATGTAATTGTAAAATTTAACTTAAAAATACTGGTTACACTTTAATTATAGCAAATCTTCATTTAAAGTGATATCATATTTATTTTTCAAAGTCTCTGTATATTCTCTAAATACATTAGCTTGCTTAGTTTGAAGTAAGAAATCTTCAATTTGATTTTTAACTTGAGCAAATGGTACTACATTTGATTCTTTTTTGTCTTCTACCTTTATAATATGATATCCAAATTGAGTTTTTACTGGCTCACTTAACTCACCTATATTGAGTTCAAAAGCAGCTTGCTCAAATTCAGGCACCATTTGTCCTCTTCCAAATTGTCCTAAATCTCCACCCTTATCTTTTGAAGGACATTGAGAAAATTCCCCTGCAGCTTCTTCAAAGCTTTTTCCATTCTTTATTTCCTCATATATTTTGTTAGCTTCATTTTCATCACTTACTAATATATGCTTTGCGTTTATTGTATCTCCTGAGTTAAATTGATTTTTGTTTTCGTTATAATATTCTTCAGCTGCATTTTGGTCTAAGGAAACATCTTCAATTATTCTCTTGATTCCATATTGCTTTAAAAGATTTTCTTTGACTGCTTCTAGCTCTTTTTCATACTCTTCATCTTTATCTAATTTTTTATCTACAGCATCTAAATATACCATTTCTTGAGTAATTATTTCATTTAAAAGATGCTTTTTTCCTGTATCAGTACTTAGCTGCTGAGCATGCTCCTTAGGCATTTGACTTAATGCTTTTTCAAAGTCTGCCTTTGTAATTTCTCTTTCTCCTACTTTTGCTAACACTTGTTTATTCATTATATTCTCCTTTGTATATAGTATTGTTTTCCTAATATAATACCACACAACATTACTCACGTCTAATTGAAGTATAAATTAACATTAAAGTAAACCCTTACTCAATTGAGTTTTTCTATATTTTTATTAAATACCTGATTATAAAACATAAGCATACAACCTGCTGTAGTCCTAGCTGCCAAAGGTAGGATACACTTTGTAATATGATAGAACCTTTTTTCATCTTCTTCTATTGTTTTAAACCTCTTATATATTTTCATAGCTGTTTTTGCATTAAACTTGATAAAATTACTGTACTCATCAAAATAAACTCCCCCTTGTTTAGTTCTAAACTCATGAATATATTTATAAGTTCTTTTCACAAAGGTTTCATACTGTCTATGATCATCTAAAAGCTTTACATTTGCATGTTGAGGTATTGTCATATCTTGAAGGATATGAAGAGCTGCTCCAAAATTAAAAAGTGCTTTATTATAATCCCCTATTTCCCACAAGTTTATAGCTTTTTCATAATATCCCAATCCCAAGTCACTGGCATTTTTTCTGCCATACATTCCTTTATTAGTCCGAGGATTATAAAAGTGTTGGCTACTTTTAAAATCCTGGTCTGCCCAAACTGCCCCTTTATTTATGCTTTCTATATAATTTCTATAAAAACTAGCCTCACTTTTATATCCATCATTGTCTAAAATATTGATAGCTTGATGATTCAGATGCTTGTGTACTTCACACTGGGTCTTTATTATGGCTTTTTTAAAAGGATTTAAAAGCGAAAAAGAAAACCTTAAAAATTTCCCATAAGTTTCTTCGAATGTATTCATAAATTCACCTTCTTTATTTTTATAATACTATTATTTACTTTTAATAAGGATTTAGACAAAAAAATTAATAGACTCCCATTTTAAAATGGGAGTCCTTTATATTAAAGCCCTATAGCTATTTAATTTTTTATATATTTATCTGAAGAAAAGAATTCATTTGTAAGTCTAATAACATCTTTTCTCATAATAACTATAACCACTAAGTTTATTGCAACTGTAATAGCCATAAATGTATCTAAAAGTCCCCATATTAACTGCAAACCACCAACTGCTCCGAATATTATAACTAAAATATATACGTAACGGAAAGGTTTAACAATCTTACTTCCAAAAACATATTGTCCACCAGTCTCAGCATAAAATCCTGCTAGCAAAATAGTTGTATAAGCAAAGAATAGTGTAGAGATTGTAACAACTAAATCTCCAGGTCCAGGTAAACCATTTGCAAATGCTAAAGCTGTTAATCTTGCTCCAGCTTCTCCACTTTCTAATGAGCCTGTAACTAAGATTACTAGTCCAGTCATACTACAAACTATTATAGTATCAACAAAAACCTCAAATATACCCCAAATACCTTGTCTAGTTGGATGATCTGTTGTAGCAGTTGCATGGGCTATAGGTGATGTACCCATACCAGCTTCGTTTGAGTATACTCCACGAGAAAAACCATGTCTAATAGCCAATGCAAAAGTAGATCCTAAAAATCCACCAACTGGTGCCATACCGCTAAACGCACTATTGAAAATCATACCAAATGCACTAGGTATTGCACTAATATTAGTTACTAGAATTATTAAAGAAGCAGCTATATATATAACAGCCATTGTAGGCACAACTTTTTCTGCAACTTTTCCTATACGAGTAATTCCACCTAACATAACTATACCTACTAAAATAGCAAGAATGATTCCCACTGTAAGGTGATTCATATTGAATGATAAGTTAATAACTTCGGCTATTGAGTTAGACTGTACAGCACCACTTATTGTAAATTGAAGGAATAATAAGAAACTCCAAAATGCTGCCAACCAACGCCAGTTTTTACCTAAACCATTAGTTACCATATACATAAATCCACCACGGTAAACACCCGTTTCTGGATCTTTTTCTCTATAATGAATACCTAGAACAATTTCAGCATATTTAGCAACTGCAGCAAATACCGCAACTACCCACATCCAAAATAATGCACCCGGTCCTCCAAGTCCCACAGCAAGACCTACCCCTGCTATATTACCTGTTCCTAAAGTTCCAGCTAATGCAGATGATACCGCCTGAAAAGGTGTTAAATTACCTTCACCCATCGTTTCTTTAGAAAACATTTTTCCAAAAGTATTTCTCATTATAAATCCAATTTTACGGAATTGGAAAAAACCAAGGCTAACTGAATATATTATTGAAGTACCAATAATTATTATAACAAGAGGCCATCCCCACATCCAGCCAGTGAATTTCATTAATAAGTCCATTATCATTTTAATTCCTCCATTTTTAGTTAGAAATTTAATGCTTTTAATCCCTATGGATATAATACCCATATCTGTAAAGTAAATACACAACAGTTTAATGGAATTAAATGCTTATAAAAATCCCTCTCCTTCTGTTTTTTTAAGTACAAATATTTTTGTAACTGTACTACATTTTCACCTCCTTTAAATACCTAATATTGCCATTCTGCGTGTACCAAGCCAAGTGCTTAAACTGCTTTTAATAAATTTTTAAGACTCTCACTTCTATACACTCAGAATAACTCATATTTACTTTTAAAGATTTATTTATGATTGTTTAAATACTCTAAGGCACCCTTTATATGCATTTGTATACCAATTTCAAGAGCATCTTCATCAATATTAAAACGTGGATGATGATGTGGATAATCTGTACCCTTTTCCTTATCAGCAACTCCTACAAAATAGAAAGCTCCTGGTACTCTTTTTGTAAACTCAGCATAATCTTCTCCAAGCATAACACTGATTTTTGAATCAAGCACATTTTCTTTTCCCACTACTTCTGCTCCAGCTTTTTTTACTAGTTCAGCCATTTCTGTATCATTGCTTAGTAGAATATTTCCACATTTAAATTCCAATTCATAGGTTGTTCTATGAGCTTCAGATACAGTCTTAACCAATTGTTCAAAACGTCTTTGCACTTCCTCAGTTCCTTCATGCAAGCATCTAATTGATCCTTCTACCTCTATTTTTTCTGGAATAATAATAGGTGAAGTTCCTGCATTAATTTTACAGAAGGTTATTATAGTAGGTTCAAGAGCATCTAATTCTTTTGTTTGCATATTTTGAACCATTTGCATAATGCTCATTGCACAACTTATTGGGTCTATGGCAGTGTGAGGTGCTCCACCATGTCCACCTTTTCCATTGATAACTAATTTAAAATAATAACTTGATGCCATAATTGGACCTGGCACTACACCTATTTTGCCAGTTTCTATTGGCGACCACAAATGAATTCCTAAAGAAGCATCTACCTTTGGATTTTCTAATATCCCCTCACCTATCATTATCTCAGCACCTGCATCTTCTTCATTAGGTTGAAAAACAAACTTTATATTCCCATTAATTTCGTCCTTATGCTTTGATAATATTTTTGCCGCTATTAAAAGCATAGACATATGTCCATCATGACCACACGCATGCATTACTCCTTCATTTACAGATTTGAATGGAAGATCATTTTCCTCTGTTACAGGTAATGCATCCATATCAGATCTAAGTAATATAGTAGGTCCAGGTTCATTTCCTTTTAGCAAGCCTACAACTCCTGTTTTAGCCACATTCCTTTGAACCTCTAGTCCACAATCCTCTAAATAATTGGCTACAATCTCAGAAGTTCTGTGTTCTTGAAAACCTAGCTCTGGATGTTGATGAAAATCCCTTCTTAATGCTATTAGTTCATCTTTTAACATTTCTATTTCTTTTTTAATATTCATTTTTTATTACATTCCCTTCTATAAGTTTTTTATTTTTCAAAAGAAATTGTGGAAAAATATTGTTTTAATCTTTTCACTGCTTCTTTTATATCTTCATCCGAATTTGCAAAACAAAAACGTAGATATCCTTCTCCCATTTCTCCAAAGGCCTGTCCACCAACTACTACTACCCCGGCTTGGACTAGCAAATCTTTTGCAAATTCAAAGGAGGTTTTTCCAGAATCTTTAATACTTGCAAACATACAGAATGTCCCTTTCGGTTTAAAACATTTTAACTCAGAAATACTACTTAAACCCTCAAACAGAATATTACGTCTATGTTCATAGCTATTTACCATTTTATAAACCAAATCTTGAGGTCCTGTTAATGCAGCTAATGCTGCTTTTTGAACAAATATTGGCAATGTTGATGCTACAGTCTGTTGTAATTTAAACATATTTTTTAATATCTTTTCATTACCTACTACATAACCTATTCTCCAACCTGTCATAGCATAGGTTTTTGAAAAGCTATTTACTACTAAAACCTTATCTTTAATTCTAGGAATCTGAGCAAGGCTAAAGTGTTCTTTTCCATCAAAAATTATTTTTTCATATACTTCATCAGATATAACTATAATATTGTGTTTTTCAATAACATCAGCGATTTTCTCAGCATCTTCTTTAGTTAATACTGTCCCAAGAGGGTTACTAGGATTGGTTATAATTAAAACCTTTGTTTTATCAGTGATAGCTCTTTCTAAATCTTCAGGTTGTGGAATAAATCCATGCTCTTCATAGAGAGGCATTCTAATCACTTTTCCATTTAGTGCTTGTACTTGCCCCTGATAACATGTATAAGCTGGATCTGGAATTATAACTTCATCTCCTGGATTAATAAGCGTCATCAATGATAGCAATATTCCTTCTACTCCTGCTACTGTAACCATTGTATTTTCAGGTTTATAGGCTACACCAAACTGTATTGTGTATTTATCTGCTATAGCTTCTCTTAATTCATATAAACCTGGTTCAGTACCATACTTAGTAAATCCATCTCGAATAGCTTTAATTCCAGCTTCTTTTATATGTTCTGGTGTGTCAAAATTAGGTTCTCCATTTGTTAAATTTATTGCATTTGGATAATTTATAGCTAAATCGTACATTTGACGTATGCCCGATGCAGGATATTCTTTTGCAAAATCAGAAATATACATCATTGCTTTTACTCATCCTTCCTAATAACACGTCAATTAAATTTGACTAGTATTACAATATTTATGCAAGACTTATTCCAATGTTTAAATTTATAATCACTTTTTGTTCTATAAATGCTATATGCCTTATAATTGCATAGGTTTGTTTAAAAAATATTATATTTCAAATATACATATATTCAAAATATAAAGAAAAACGAACAGCAGTAAGTCTGTTTTGACTTATTATTGTTCATTTTTTTATCTTGGTAAGTCATTTTTGAATTTTATAAGTCATTTTAGACTTGTTGTTGTTTTAGATATATTCTCTTATTTTTCTACTTGCACTTGATTGGCTAATTTTCAAAGCTTTTGCAACCTTATAACTGCTTTTATATTTTTCATATGCCATTTTCACAATCTTTTTTTCCAACTCCATTTTTGCATCATCTAAAGAAAAAATATCATCTAAAAAATTCAAAGTTTCATATAAATCATTTTCAGTATTTAAATCAAATACTTCACACTTATTATTTTCTTTTTCAATTACACAAGAAGGATTTGTAACTACTAATCGTTCCATGGCATTTTCTAATTCACGAACATTACCAGGCCATTCATAACTCAACATGGTATCTAGTATGGTTTCTCCAATCACTACATCTTTATTATATTTTTTATTGTATTTTTCTAAAAAATATTTGGACATAGGTATTATATCAGATTTTCTTTCTCTTAAAGCAGGTATATTTATGGGAATTACATTTAACCTGTAGAATAAATCTAATCTGAATTTCTCCTTATTTACCATGTCCTGCAAATCCTTATTTGTTGCTGCTATGATCCTTACATCCACATCAATAGGGTTAACCCCTCCAACACGGATTATTTTTCTCTCTTGAATTACTTGAAGAAGCTTTACCTGAAGCTTCATTGGCATTTCCCCTATTTCGTCTAAAAAAAGGGTTCCTTTATTAGCAAGCTCTATTAAACCTGGTTTTCCACCCTTTTGTGCCCCGGTAAATGCTCCCCCCTCATATCCTAATAGTTCAGATTCCAACAAAGTTTCTGGTATAGCACCACAATTTATTTCAACCATTCTTCCTTTTTTTCTTATTCCATTTCTATGTATATATCTAGCTATAACCCCTTTTCCCACTCCCGATTCACCTGTCATCAATATTGTAGAATCTACATTTTTCAATTGATTTATTAGTTCAAATATCTTTTTCATACTATCACTTTCATATGTAAAGTTAGTATCATTATCTGGTTTTGGTTTTACATAGTCTTCTTTTTGTTTGGAATAATATTTATGTATAGTATCCAACTCTTTATAGTCCAAAGAATTGAGGACCACTCTAAATATATTCCCTTTTTCATCATATACAGGCACCCCTGTAACTAAAGCTTCTTTGCCATTTTTCAACTTTTGAATTACTGAAATTCTGCGTTTTTCTTTTAAAACCAAAAGCCCTACTGCTGGATTATATACACCCTCTTCTTCAAGACCCTTTACATTTCTGCCTATAATATTCTCTCTTTTTAGTCCTGTGATATTTTCAAATTCTTTATTTACCCTTAATGTGTTTCCTATTTCATCTTGAATAACAAAGGCATTTGGTGAATTTTCAAAGATTTGCTCTAATTCTTTGTTCCAAAGATATAGTTCCTCTAAATTATTTATAATTTCAATAATGTTTAGCTTTCTTTTTATATCTTTTTTTTCTTTTGTAATATTGTATATTTTAGTTTTCATTTCATTATAAAAATACTCCAAAATCACATCTTTTGTTATAATTCCTAAAGCTTCTTTTTTATTATCCATCATTACAATATTTGTATTAGGTTTATCCTCTATAACCTTTGTAATATTCTTTATGGGACAAGTACTTTCTACAGTATAGAAGTTATCATTAATAATACCTTCAATACTCTCCGATAAAGATTTTCCATTAAAATATGCTTCTATCATTTCCTTCTCTGAAATTATACCTTTTATAATATCATTTTTATAAACAACTATATGCTTAATATCTTCATCTTTAAATATCTTTGCTATATCTTGTATTAACATATCTGAATAAATACTCTTAATCTTAAGTACCCTCAAATTACTAGTTGCCATATATACCCCCCTTCCCATAACTAGATTTTACTATTTTTATTAATAGCCCTTTACAAGATCCACAACATTTTTAAGCTCTTCCTTTTGTATATATTTTCTAAGGTTATTATAAATCATTTCAAATCTTCTTTCATCTCGTACTTCAGATACCCATGAACTATGAGATGAAATGAGAACATTATCTAGCTCCCACAATGGACTATCTTGTGACAAGGGTTCTTTTTCAAAAACATCCAAAGCCGCACCTTTTATTTTTTTCTCTTTTAAAACTTTTATCAAAGCTTGTTCATCTATTATACTTCCTCTTGAAACATTTATTAGGAATGAACTTTCTTTCATCTTTTCCATAAATGATTTATTGACTAAATGATGAGTTTTTTGTGTGTATGGTATAGTTAAAACAATTACATCACATTGGGGAATCATCTTATCTATTTGATCCATGGCATAGCATTCGTCATAGTATTCCTTTAAGGTACCATTAGTATTTAAACCTAAAATAGTCACTCCAAATCCTTGCAATCTTTTAGCTGCCTCATGGGCAATACTACCTGTTCCTATAAAGCCTACTGTCTTTCCATACAATTCTAATATATATTTATCAATTTTCCATTTTTTATTTTTCTGGCGTTCATATATAGATTTACTATTTTTCAACATTTCTAATGTTTTTAAGACAATCCATTCACCCATAGGAATACTATAGCCACCCTTATTGTTGCACAAGGTTATCCCTTGTCTTTGAAGTTTTCCTACAGGCACTTGATTTATTCCTATACTTGTAAGCTGAATTAGTTTAAGATTTTCCAGTTTTGCTATATCTAGTGTAGAAAATGGATTGAAGGTAACCAAAACTTCAGTGTCTTTAAGCTCTTGATTAAACTTTACTTCTCTTTCGTGTATGTAGGTGATTTCATATCCAAGCTCTCTGACTTTATTCATTTTCTCCGTACCATAGTCATAGGTAAATAATGCTTTCATATCATCTACTCCCCACATTTTGAATTTTCAACTTTTCTTTTTAGTAATGATATTCTCAACGGCTACTAATTTCCCTTTAATTATATTCACAGCCACAACTTCAATATTTAAATTTTTCATCATTTTGTACATAATAAATTTTTCTTTATCTCTAAGAATATTTATAACCACACCCTCTTTGCCAATTCTACCTGTTCTACCAGCTCTATGTAGATAGTCTACAGAATTTAACGGTAAATCCATATTAAATATATGAGTAACATCACTAAAGTCCATACCTCTTGTAAATAAATCTGTTGTTACAAGAACTCGAAGTTTTCCTTTATTAAATGAAGCAAGATTATGCTGTCTGTCTTGATTTTTAGTTCTTGTTTGAATTCCTCCTACTGCAAATCCATGAGACTTTAGTTCTTTTACAAATCTATCTACATTCTCATTTTTGTTTATAAAAACCAAAGACTTTTTAGGCTTTATATTATTTAAAATCTCTGCCAAAGTATCAGTTTTTTTAGGAGACTTAGTTACTATATACTGATGTGCTATTTTAGTTGGGATAGGTTTTTGATGATCTAGTATCATAATTTCAGGCTTTTTCATCAAATCATCTAAAATACCTTTAGCCTCTTGTGATAATGTAGCAGAAAAACTAATTAATTGACGATCTTTCAATGTAGTGCCAATAATAGATCTGATTTTTTCTTCAAGGCCTTGTTTTAGTATTTCATCAACTTCATCGAGAGCAATAATATTCACTTCGTGCATTTTGATTTTTTTTAATCCTATAATATGAACTAATCGTCCTGGTGTTGCAATAATCAGATGAGGTTTCTCTTTTAGTTTATCTATTTGCCTATTTATATCCATACCTTCAACCAGAGAACCTAGTATTATATCAGTATCTTTAACTACAGTTTCCGCCTCTCTAAGTATTTGTAGGCTTAACTCCCTACTGGGGGCAAGTACCAGCATTTGCAAATCCTTCTTTTTAGTATCTATTTTTTCAATCATAGGTAATAAATAAGCCAGGGTTTTGCCAGTACCTGTTTTAGCTTTTCCTATTACATCTTTTCCTTCTAGGATTAGAGGCATAGTTTTTTCCTGTATTTCACTAGCATTTTTAATATTAACATCTTCTAAATTATCAACAATAAACTTCTTAAGCTTTAAATCTTCAAATGTTTTAACCACTTTATATTACTCCTTTTTTATTTAGTTTATTACTTCTATAAGCATTTACTTATTCTAGTTATATTATTTCCTTGGAAATTTTCTCTATCTATATATTATATTAAATTTAATAAATTTTAAATATTTTGTATCCATTTTAGAGTGTATTGAATAAATTAATATTATCAGCATTAAAAGCGAGGTGAAGTAAGCATGGCTTATGGAGATAGAGAGTTACTGGCTAGAATAATTAAGTGTGAAGCTGGTGGTGAAGGTGAAAATGGAATGAAAGCTGTTGCCACCGTGGTAATGAACCGAGTAAGAGTTCCTTATGGTGAGTATCATAGGGTATGTCAAGGAGATATTCGTAAGGTTATATATCAAAAAGGTCAATTTGACTGTGTACGTCCTGAAATTCGTGGAGCTGCAAATCCGCAAACCGTATGGGCAACTCCTCCAGAACAAATTCATTATGATATAGCTGATTGGGCACTATCAGGAAATAGATTGTTTACTGTAGGCTATTCATTATGGTACTTTAATCCTTTCAGACCTGCTTGTCCATACACATTCCCTAGAAATGGTGTAGGCAGTCATCAAGTTAGGGTAGGAGATCATTGTTTTTATAACCCTACTGAGTTATATGCTGAAACATAAATTTTTTTTAAAATAAGAATATAAATAAGGAGGAATAAATTTATGTATCAAGATGATTTTTCAGAAAATACTTATCGTCGTATGCCCGTATATCCAGGTATGCCAGGTATGCCTGGGGTAATGCCTGGTATGCCTTATCCAAATGTTCAAACACCAACAACTACAGCACCAGGAGCAGGTACACCTGTACCAGGATATCCTTATCCTTCTGCTCCTTCGATGACTACTCCACCAGACTTTGAATACGAACCTGGTGCTCCAGTAGAAACAGATGTAAATTATACTCAAGGCTATTTAAAACAACAGATAGGAAAATACATGAAAATAGAATTTCTTATCGGTACTAATATGCTCATAGATAGAGAAGGAACTTTGGTAGATGTAGGTATAAGCTATATTATTATCCGGGAACCTGAAACTGACGATTTATTATTATGTGATATTTATTCTGTCAAATTTGTAAAGATATTCTACTAATATAATTAACAGAGTAGGTACGAATGAATTCGTACCTACTAATACTATAAAACTCTCAATATGTTATCCTGAGTGCAACGAAGGATCTTAGTATTTGAACAGTATTCAAGATTCTTCACTCCACTTCGTTACATTCAGAATGACAAAATGGAGAGCTTTTTTCAATAGACTCCTTACTACTAATAACGACAAAATCAAAAATCTATCTCAATACATCTTTTATGACCCTCAAAGCATTCTTATAAGCTATTTTTTCTATTTCTTCTTCTGTAAAACCCTCTTTTTTTAATCCATTCCATAATTTATCTATTTGTCCTATATTTTCAATCTCCAAGGGTGGGCTTATTCCATCAAAATCACTTCCTAGAGAAACCACTTCTATTCCACCAATTTTTTTTATATATTTAATATGTCTAACCATATGAGAAACCTTACTTAATTCAGTATCTCCTAAGAATTCACTTGCAAAGTTTATTCCTAGTATGCCCCCTTTTTCAGCAAGAATTTTAATCATATTGTCAGTTAAATTTCTAGTATGATTCTTAATACCCCTAGCATTAGAATGAGAGGCAACAAAGGGTTGTTTACTTAACTTTGCTACATCATAAAATCCTCCGTCAGATAGATGAGAAACATCTATTAACATTCCCAGATTGTTCATTTCCTCTACTACTTGCCTACCAAAGAATGTTAGTCCCTTATTCAGATATTTTCCCTCATGATTAGGAAAACCTATTTCATTAGGGTAGTTCCATGTAAGTGTTATTAATCTTACCCCTAAGCGATAAAAATTTCTTAGATTATAAAGCTCTCCCTTAAGTGCTCCACCCTCTTCTATTGTTAAAAAAGCAGAGATTTTTTTATTATGTTTATTGCTCATCAGTTCTGCATAATTTCTTGCTAATACTAAATCTTCTTTATTTAGTTCTAACTCTTGATAAAACTTATCTACCATTTTAAGACAAATTGACAAAGGATCTTTATGTTCTTTTAAATCTATGTATAATGCAAAAAATTGTGACATCGAGTTAGCTTTCTTTAGTTTTTCTATATCTACACTAAGCTTATTTTCTCGTAATCCCATATTATGGTGATTCATTAGTTCAGAAATAGTATCACAATGGAAATCTAATACCTGCACAAACTCACCCCTAATATAAATGTTTTAATTTATACAACTTCAAACTTCACATATTATAAGTATATTAATTCATATGTCCCTTTATCAACATTTTTTCAAAAGTATCTGCATCCACTGGTTTACTATAATAATATCCCTGCATTTGAAAGCATCTTTGTTGTTTTAAAAATGTTAACTGTTCTACAGTTTCTACTCCCTCAGCAATGGTGTCTATATTAAAACTTTTTGCCATTGCTATTATTGCTTTAACTATGGCTCTCTGCCCTTTGTCTAAAGGTACTCCCTGTACAAAGGACTTGTCTATTTTTATTCTATCTATGGGGAATTGCCTTAAATATGCTAAAGATGAGTATCCTGTTCCAAAATCATCTATAGATATTTTTACACCCATATCCTTTAGTTCATATAATATTTTATCTGTATAGTTTGGATTTTGCATAGCACTACTTTCAGTGATTTCTAAATCCAAGTATTTGGGAGATAGCTTAGTTGTATCTAATATAGATTTGATCCTATCCAAAATAGTTGTTTGATTAAATTGCAAAGGTGATAAATTTACTCCAATTTTTATATTAGGTAATCCTCTTTCTTGCCACTTCATATTTTGCATACATGCCTCTCTAAGAACCCACTCACCTAATGGTATAATCAACCCCGTTTCCTCTGCTAAAGGTATAAATTCTACTGGGCCAACCATGCCTAGCTTTGGATGAGCCCAGCGAACTAACGCTTCAGCTCCAATTATTTCACCTGTTCTTGTGTCTATCTGAGGTTGATAATGTAATATCAACTCACCCTCTTGGACTGCTTTATGCAGGTCATTTTCCATAGACAATCGTAATAATGCCTTTTCATTCATAGAAGATGTGTATAATTGATAATTATTTCTTCCCATATCCTTCGCCCTAAACATTGCTGCTTCCGCATTATTTATAAGTTGTTCTGATTTTTTCCCATCTTCAGGATACAAGCTTATTCCAATACTAGTAGTAATATATATTTCCTGTTCATCTATTAAATATGGTTTGGTTATTTCATCTACAATTTCGTTTGCAAGCAAAACTAAGTCTTCAATATGATCTACACCTTTTTTTATAATAGCAAATATATCTCCACTAAACCTAGATGCTGTATCATCCGGATTCAAAAAAGACACTATTTTTTCTCCAAAGACCTTTAGTATCTTATCACCAACAGCATGACCTAAAGTGTCATTAATTCTTTTAAAACGATCTATTCCTAGTATAAGAACTCCAAATTTTTCCTTATGATTAATAGCATGTAAAATAGAACTATCCAGTCTATCTCTAAATAGGAATTGATTTGATAGACCCGTTAATGGATCATGATAAGCTTGATGCTTTATATATTCTTTTTGTTTAATCCTTTCAGTCATATCATCAAATACAGAAACATATTGAATAGTATTACCTTCCCCATCTTTTATTGCAGATATTATCATCCACTCTGGATAGGTTTCTCCACTTTTTCTTCGATTCCATATCTCACCTTTCCACTGTCCCTTATTAACTAAATCTAACCACATATTAGAGTAAAATTCTTTATTATGATGTTGAGATTTTAATACTCTAGGGTTTTCTCCAATTACTTCATGACTTTCATAGCCAGTTATATGAGAAAAAGCCGAATTAACCCACTGAATATTACCAGCCTCATCTGTTATAGCAACACCATTTGAACTACTTTCCAAAACCTTATATGCTATTTTTAAGGATATATCCTTTTTTTCATCTTCATCTAAATCTGGCAAAAAACTATTAAAAGAGTCTCGCCAAGTTTCAGCAACCTTTTCCAAAATATCCCCTCCTACAATCACTGTTATACCCATTTATGTTAATCCATACCAACTTACTTACATTTTATATCAGACTTTTAAAATACACAATCCAATATTTTCTTTAATATCGTAAAATAGGGAAAGTGCGTCGTACCGACGCAGGTTGAGGTTGAGGATAAGGTTAAGAGAAAGGGCAAAGATCGGTTTGACACTTGGCACGGAAATAATATTACCATGTATAGTGATAATGCCACGTAATACTGGCGAATGAATTCGCCTCTACAGGTTATTGGGGATTTTATTTACCACATATATGTAGAGGCGAATTCATTCGCCGGTATTGGTTTTAATGTTTTAACCTAAACCTTATCCTTAACCTGCGACGTTTACGTCGCATAATCCCTAAACTGTGTCATATAAAAAATCAGCCAAATGGCTGATTTTTTTATATTTTTTCAAGCTTTATTCCAGTATCATGCTCATTAAGGTTTTGGATTTCCAAACCTTCTTGATTTACTTTTTCAATAGCTACAGCTAAAGTTTCATTCTTAATATATTCTTCGTGCTTTTCTATAGATAGTGCTATTTCATCATCACCATTAAAGTAAATACGGATATTATCCATCATATCGTATCCATTATTTTTTCTCATTTGTTGGACTTTAGAAATGAACTCTCTTGCAAAGCCTTCTTGAATTAATTCTTGAGTTAAAGTAGTGTCAAGAATTACAAATAAGTTATTTGCCATTTCTACCATAAAGCCCTCTTTTGCTGAAATACCTATTAATACATAGTCTTTGTTTAATGTATGTTTCTCTCCATCCAGCTCTACTTCTATAGTTTTGCCATCTTCTAGTTGGGGCGCTACTACAGCTGCATCTAGTTGTTGCAACGCTTTAGTTAATGCTTTTATTTTCGAACCAAACACAGGTCCCGCATTTTTAAAATTAGGTTTTAAGCTAAAGTTCATAAATTTATTTAAATCTTTTTCGAAAACAATTTCTTTAACATTTAGTTCTTCCTGCATTAAAGATATTAAGTCAGAGACTATTTCCTCATATTTTCCATCAATAAGAACTTTTTGTAAAGGTTGTCTAACCTTTATCTTTGATTGAGCTCTCGCTGCTCTTCCTAATCCAACTAAATCTCTCACTAGATCCATTTTTTCTTCAACAGCTTGGTCAATTAATTCTTCATTTTCAACAGGATAATCAGCTAAATGAACAGATAATTCTCCTGTTAAGTTTTTATATATTTCATCTGATAGGAAAGGTGCAAATGGAGCAACCATTCTGGATATACCCACTAATATTTCATAAGAAGTATTGTATACTGATTTTTTATCATCACTAAACTCTGTATCCCAGAAACGACGTCTAGCTCTTCTTATATACCAGTTAGAAAGATCCTCATTTACAAACTCTTGAATTTTTCTTACTGCTTTTGTTAAGTCAAATATTTCAAGCTCAGCAGTAACGCTTTTTATTAGATTATTATATTTAGATATAATCCATCTATCCAACTCTGGTCTTTGGTTATATTCTACAAAGAAAGTTTTAGGGTCGATTTCATCTGTATTAGCATAAAGAGTAAAGAAATTATATACATTTTGTATAGTACCAAAGAACTTACTTTGTACTTCCTTTAATCCTTCTATGTCAAATTTAGTTGGAGTCCATGCTGGAGATACATAAAGCAAATACCACCTTAGAACATCTGCACCGTATTGGTCAAATAATTCAAATGGATTAACTGTATTTCCTTTGGATTTGGACATTTTTCTACCATCTTTATCCAAAATTAAATCATTTACAAGAACATTCTTGTATGGAGATATTCCCATAACAAAGGTAGAAATCGCTAATAAAGAATAGAACCAACCACGAGTTTGGTCTATTCCTTCACAGATAAAATCTGCAGGGAATAACTCATGGAAATTATCTTTGTTTTCAAAAGGATAATGATGTTGTGCAAAAGGCATTGCGCCACTGTCAAACCAACAGTCAATTACCTCTGTAACTCTTGTCATCTTCCCATCACATTTTTCACACTTAAGATGAACGTCATCTACATGAGGACGATGTAGTTCAATACTTTCATCTATGTCTTCAATAGCTTTTTCAACCAATTCTTTTCTTGATCCTACTGAGCTAGTATGACCACATTCACATCTCCATATATTTAAAGGAGTTCCCCAATAACGGTTTCTTGATAATGCCCAGTCATTTAGATTTTCTAGCCAGTTTCCAAATCTTTTTTCTCCAACATAATCTGGGAACCAGTTTATAGAATTATTATTTTCAATAAGTTTATCCTTCATTTTGGTTACTTCTATATACCAGCTTGGCTTAGCATAATATAGTAGTGGAGTGGAACAACGCCAACAGTGGGGATAGTTGTGTTCCATCTTTTCCTTTTTAAATAATTTCCCTTCCCCATGAAGCCATTTGATTATCTCTACATCAACATCCATAACGAACTGACCTTCCCATGGAGTTGTTATATATTTTCCTTCTTCATTTACAGGCTGTAGTACAGGTAAATCATACTTTCTTCCTAGCTGGTAGTCATCTTCTCCAAAGGCAGGAGCGATATGTACAATACCAGTACCATCCTCTGTTGTTACAAAGTCTGCCAAAGTCACAAAGAAAGCTTTTTTATCTGGTTCTACAAATGGCATAAGTTGCTCATACTCTACATTTTCTAGTTCTTTACCCTTCATTTCATCTACAACTACAAACTCTTCTCCTATAACCTTAGGTGCCAAGTTTTTTTCTAATATATATGTTTCTCCACGAGCTTTTACTCTTACATATGTTTCTTCAGGATGTACAGCCAGTGCTACATTTGAAGCCAATGTCCAAGGAGTAGTAGTCCAAACAAGGAAATACTCATCTGCATCCTTTCTCTTAAATGCTGCAATAACCGTATTTGTTTTTACTTCTTTATATCCTTGAGACACTTCGTGAGATGCCAAGCCTGTTCCGCATCTTGGACAATATGGCAAAATCTTATGTCCTTCGTAAATATATCCTTCTTCAAAAAACTTATTTAAAATCCACCAAACTGATTCTATATAATTGTTCTCAAGAGTAACATAAGGATTGTCTAAATCTATAGCATATCCCATTCTTTCTGTCATTTCTCTCCATTGCTTCTCATAAGAAAAAACAGATTCTCTACACTTTTCATTGAATTTTGCCATTCCATATTCTTCGATTTCTTGTTTACTAGATAGCTTTAATTGTTTTTCTACTTCAATTTCTACAGGAAGTCCGTGAGTATCCCATCCAGCTTTTCTTTTAACTTGATATCCTGCCATTGTTTTATATCTACAAACGGAATCTTTTAATGTTCTTGATATTACATGGTGTATTCCTGGTTTTCCATTTGCAGTGGGAGGACCTTCATAGAAAACAAAGGATTTTGCTCCATCTCTTATTTCAATACTTTTATCTAAAACACTATTGGCATTCCATGAATCTGTAACTGCTTTTTCCCGATCTGCCACTGGTAAGCCTGATAAAGCTTTGAATTTTTCCATCTCTTCTATCGCTTCCTTTCATTTCATGTTATTTTATATGAAAAGTCCCTAAGTATTATTAAACTTAGGGACGAATTAACCGCGGTACCACCCTGATTATAGGAAACTCCTATCTCTTTGAGCATAGTAACGTATGCCTACGAAACCTCTTATTTTTTTCAGAGGCTTAGCTCCAAGGTGATGTTCATATCAAAGTTTTGCGACAATCTCTCAACAATTGATTATCTCTCTGTAAGCATACCTTTAATACTACTGTCCTTTTCCCTGCCATTTAAATATTTCGACTTTTTACATCTTATTTTATACGCAATATCTTTCATCTGTCAAGGGAAATGACAAAATTAAGATTTTTTTGTCATCCTTTGTCTTGTACTATTTTTTTGAATACCTTATCTATAGTTCCACCACCAAGGCATTTTTCTCCCATATAGAAAACTACAGCTTGTCCAGGTGTAATTGCCTTTTGAGGTTTATCAAAAACTACCCTACAGTTACCATTTTCCTCCATATGAACGGTTACCCCTTGATCTGGCTGTCTATATCTAAATTTAGCACTACATTTGAATGTGGACTCTGGCTTCTTATTACTTACCCAATGTAGGTCAGTAGCTAACAATGAATGAGAATAAAGTCTAGTATCTTCTTCTCCTTGAACCACATACAAAATATTATCCTTTATATCCTTTTCAGCTACAAACCAGGGCTGTCCATTTCCAGCACCACCAATACCTAAACCTTTTCTTTGTCCTAGAGTATAGTACATAAGTCCATCATGTTGTCCCTTTATCTCTCCTTCATAGGTCATCATATCTCCTGGCTGTGCAGGTAGATAATTGCTAAGAAACTCTTTGAAGTTTCGCTCCCCTATAAAGCATATCCCGGTACTATCTTTTTTTCTAGCAGTATTTAATCCTGCCTCCATAGCTAGCTCTCTTACTTTAGCCTTAGGTAAATCTCCTATAGGAAACATTGCCTTTGAAAGTTGATATTGACCTAATGTACATAAAAAATAGGTTTGGTCCTTATTGTTATCTACACCTCTTAATAAATTATACTCTACTTCACTATAGTTAACCCTTGCATAATGACCAGTTGCAAGATAATCTGCTCCTAGCTTAAGAGCATAATCCAGAAATTCCTTAAATTTTATTTCCGTATTACACATAACATCAGGGTTTGGAGTTCTTCCACGCTTATACTCTTCAAGAAAATATTTAAAAACTCTATCATAATATTCCTGTTCAAAGTTTACAGTATAATAAGGAATACCAATTTTATCACATACCCTTCGAACATCCTCATAATCCTCTGCAGCAGTACAATATCCAAACTCATCCTTCTCATCCCAGTTTTTCATAAATACACCTGTTACATCATATCCTTGCTCTTTTAATAGCAAAGCTGCTACAGATGAATCTACGCCTCCAGACATTCCTACTACAACCTTAGTGTCTTTGGGACTTTTTTTAATACTATTCATTGTGATTCTCCCCTTAAATCTTCATTCTTTTATATCTTTGCCTAAAATCAAAGGTATAAACAACTTATTTTCTATATTATACCGTAAATTTTAATTAGAATAGTTTTTTATTTATATTTTTTTTAATAAATGATTATGTTCATGTATCTTTATTTAATTTAATGAATAAATATTCAGTGATTTTATTAATATAGTTTTTAACTTTTTACTACTTAGGTGATTACATTGATTTATCTGTTAATCACTTTAGCTAATTAAACCACTAATACGAAAGAGTTGTCTAACTTTATATTATGTTTAATTTTTTATCGTGTTTTTTACTAAAAGTCCAATTATTTTGAAAATCTATTGAAATTTGTATAAATATTAGTTATAGTACAAATAAGAGAAAGTATTTATCTGCTAGAGATATACCAATATAATATTTTTGTATTTTTTAGAAACATTAATTATATAAATGCTTACGAGGAGGTATTGTATGAACAAGATTTTCATTGATGGTAACTCTCTGACTTTGGTAGACATGGTTAAAGTAGCACGAAATAACTTTTTAGTAGAGTTAACAGATAGTGCAGTTGAATTAGTTAATAAATCTAGAAATGTAGTTGATGAATTTGTTCGTGAGGAAAAAGTAGTTTATGGTATAACAACTGGATTTGGAAAATTTAGTGATGTTGTTATCTCCAAAGACGAAACAAGGGATTTACAAAGAAATCTTATTATTAGCCATGCTTGTGGCGTAGGAGAACCTCTACCGCAAGAAACTGTTAGAGCTATAATGCTTTTAAGGGCTAATGCTTTATCTAAAGGCTTTTCAGGAATTCGTTTAGAAACTTTAAATACATTAATTGAGATGTTAAACAAGGGAGTTCATCCTGTTATTCCAGAAAAAGGTTCTTTAGGCGCTAGCGGTGATTTAGCTCCTTTGGCTCATATGGTTTTGGTAATGCTAGGAGAAGGTGAAGCCCATTATAAAAATCAGCGTATGTCAGGCAAAGAAGCCATGGATAAAGCAGGAATAGCTACTATACATCTTACTTCCAAGGAAGGTCTTGCCCTTATTAATGGAACTCAAGTTTTGACAGCTATCGGCGGATTAGTTGTATATGATGCCATTAACCTAGTAAAGTTAGCGGATATCTCTGCATCTTTAACTTTAGAGGCTCTCAATGGTATAACAGACGCATTTGATCCAAGAATTCATGCCACTAGGCCTCACGTGGGACAAATAAATAGTGCAAAAAACTTATTAACTATAGTGGGTGGAAGTAAGCTTACTACAAAACAAGGTGAACTAAGGGTACAAGATCCTTACACCCTAAGATGTCTTCCTCAGATTCATGGAGCTAGCAAAGATGCAATTAACTATGTACTAGATAAGGTAAATATCGAAATAAATTCAGTAACAGATAATCCTATTATTTTCAGTGAGGACAGAGATGTTATCTCTGGTGGAAACTTCCACGGTCAACCTATGGCTTTGGCATTTGACTTTTTAGGTATTGCCTTAGCAGAGCTAGCAAACTCTGCAGAAAGACGAATCGAGCGACTTGTAAATCCTCAATTAAGTGGACTGCCTGCATTTTTAACTCCCAAAGGTGGGCTTCATTCAGGCTTTATGATCACTCAATACTCAGCAGCATCCTTAGTTTCTGAGAACAAGGTACTTGCACATCCAGCTAGTGTTGATTCCATACCATCCTCTGCAAATCAAGAGGATCACGTGAGCATGGGTACTATAGCCGCTAGAAAGGCAAGAGATATTTTATATAATACTACTAGAGTATTGGCTATAGAATTGTTTTCTGCTGCCCAAGCTATTGATTTTGGTGAACCTGATAAATTGGGGAAGGGTACTTCAGTAGCCTATAAAAAAATCAGAGAGGTTGTTGAGATACTAATCGATGACAGAGTTATGTATACAGATATTAACAACTGCGCTTCCTTAATTGAGTCTAATACCATAGTGGATGCAGTAGAAGAAGTAATTGGAGAACTATTATATTAATATACTTTTTAAATTGAGTAGTTACGAATTAATTCGTGCCTACTCAATTTTTATTCACCCTACTTTTTATATGATTTTCATATTGCATATCAATATTATTATCCTCACCCTAAATTCCAATATGCACATCTACCTCTTACATTAAAATCCATCATTTTTTTAAAATCACTTTTATAGGTAACACTTTTTCCTGTTTGCACATATTGTATAGTAGCAAAAGAAAACATTGCAGAAATACTAAAAATTTACTTAAACTTTAAAGGAGGTACTTTGTATGAGTGATGTTAAAAAAGGTTTCTTTGGAGGTTTTGGTGATGACTCTTCACTATTATTCTTCTTCCTATTGCTTGTAGTTTTATTTGGCGGCTCTTTTATGGGTGGCGGATGTGGAGGTTGTGGAGGTTTTGGTGATGACTCTTCACTATTATTCTTCTTCCTATTGCTTGTAGTTTTATTCTGTGGCCCATTAATGGGAATAGGACCTGGTTGCTAGTAAAATAGAGTTGGGGATATACCCCAATTCTTACATATTTTTTTAATTTACCTCCTCTTTATATTTAATAAATTTAATGATAATTTTAATCTTTATCAGCAAATAAAAAAACTCCTAAGAGAGCTTTTTTTTATTGTTTAATTTTCCCAAGGCAGGTTCTCTACCTAAAACCACTAAAAACCAAATTAATAAAATAATACCTTTAATTATACTACTTATACTTATAGTCCACCACACTCCATTCAATCCTAAAAGATGTTCTGCTGATACTATCATAGCTACAGGAACTCTGAGACCTGTAAAAATAATACCTACAATTGAAGGAGGTATTGTTCTTCCTAAGCCTGTAAAAGCTCCACTAGTTGTGATTTCTATACACATAAACAACTGGGAAAGTCCTAATATTTTCAGATATACAACTCCCTGCTTTATAGCTTCCTCTTCTGGTATAAATATAGAAAAAATAGGCCTGGCTCCAAAGATGAGAAGAACAGTAGCAAAAATCCCTATGGCTCCAACAATTATCATTGAATTGTAGTATCCATCTTTAATACGATCCCATTTTCCTGCACCAAAATTTTGCCCTACAAAAGTTCCTGTAGCCGTAGAAAATCCACTAGCAGTCATCCATGAAATAGCTTCAATCTGAGAGCCTACTCTTTGTACTGCAATAGGTATAGGTCCCCACCCTGCAATAATCCTTGCCAAAAACATTCCAAATATGGAAAACAATCCGTTTTGTAAAGCTATAGGTAATCCTAATTTAATAATCCATTTCATAATATCGAAGTCTGGTTTTTTAAATATCTTCAATCCGTTAAATAAAGTTAATTTTTTAAAGTTATATATAAATATTAGCATAACACTAAATTGGGCTATTATAGTGGCTAAAGCTGCACCTTCTACCCCTAAAGCAGGTATAGGACCTATACCAAAAATAAGAATTGGATCAAGTACCATATTCACCCCTAACCCTACTGTATTAAATAGAAATGGTGTTTTACTGTCTCCATAACCATTGTATATACCCGTAAATAAAGGATTTATAAAATAAAAATTTATGCCAAATCCTATTATCATTAAATAAGAGGTTGCCATATTAATTACATCACTATCTCCTATATTAAAAAATGCGATAAGTTGATTTCTAAATAGGATAAGGGTAGCACCATAAATTAGTCCAAGTAAAATATTAAGCTGAATAGTATTTTGTGCATAGCTCTTAGCTTTGTTTATATCTCCTTTTCCTATAGATTGGGCTATTCCTATCTCTGCTCCTATTTTAGGAATAAGTATAAATGCCATAGCTAACCATGTAAAAAAACCAGCAGTTCCAACTCCTGCCACCGCCTTACTTCCTGCTCTTCCTATCCAGATCATATCTGTCATATTATAGGCAATCTGCAAAAATGATGTTCCCATTATTGGTAAAGCCAGGGAAATCAAAGCTTTAAAAATATTTCCTTCTGTTAATTTTTTGTTTTCTATCATTACATTATTTCCCCCGTTCAATTCAATTGAGGCTTACTTATTATACAAGACCTACAAAATTCTTTCAAGGTAATAGCTAGTAAATATTCAAGAGAAAAATTTTATTTATACTAGTCCCTTTTGTACTTGTCTGGAATATTATGTACTAACTTAATGAAAGGAGAGATATAAATGTATCCTTATGATTACAATCCATTTGACTATATATACGGTCAACCACCTCCATTTTCAGGAGGACCAGGAAGACCTATAGGACCAGGATACCCTGGAGGTCCAGCACAACAATCACAATCAGACCGTCCACCCCAAGGCCCACCACCTTCATTTACTCCTAGACAGGCTGCGGGAGTAATGGCGATAGATCCTGGATCTATAAGAATGTGCAGATATAAATACACCTATATATGGCCTACAGGCAGAGGTAGAGGTTTCTGGACCTATTTAACTTATATTGGCAGAAGATCAGTTTCTGGTTACCGTTGGAATGGATTTAGATGGATTCGATACGGTACAGATTTAAATAATATATCATCATTTGCATGTTACTAAATAAAAGTGCCTCAAAGGGCACTTTTATTTAGTTTAATAGGGATAATGCGACGTAATACCGGCGAATGAATTCGCCTCTACAGGTCATTGGGAGGATTTATTTACCAAATATATGTAGAGGAGATTTCAATCTCCGGCACATTTTAGGGATTATGCGACGTACCGACGCAGGTTGAGGTTAAGGATAAGGTTAAAACCAAGATCAAAAACCGGTTTGACACATGGAACGGATATTCATAAACATATCCTGTAGGGGCGACCTGTGGTCGCCTTGGTTTTAACATTCAACCGAGGCGACCACAGGTCGCCCCTACAACTGGTTTTAATCTTTTAACCTAAACCTCAACCTTAACCTGCGACGTTTACGTCGCACTTTCACTATACTACGTCTTACTTATTTTTATTTAACAAAACAGAAATAATAATCAAAACTACTCCAATTGCAAATAAACTCAGAAACATAAATAACTGAAATGGTCCTCCTCCAAAATTACTAAATGGATATGGTCCATTTATAATCCAAATATATCTTTCATAATCTCCATGAATAAACCAATATCCCACAATTGGACTAATTACAAAAACTAATCCTATGCCTAATAAAAAATCTAAAAACAATTCTTTGAATGGAAACTTTCTCACAAAATATACTCCTTATAATCCTGACATCTCTATAATAAATGTACTACCCTTATTAACCTGACTTGTAACTTTTATACTACCATTATGAATTTTTACAATAAAGTTAGCAATAGATAAGCCCAATCCAGTACCTCCATCTTCACGAGAACGCATTTTGTCTGCACGATAAAATCTATCAAAAATACGTTCTAAATCTTCTTCATTAATACCTATGCCAGTATCTTTTACAACGATTTCTACACCTTTTCCCTTTGACCTAAGCTCAAAAATAATTTTCCCTCCTGAAGGAGTATATCTTATAGCATTATCAAAAATTATAAACAAGAGCTGCTTTATTTTTAGTTTGTCTCCCTTGAAGCTCAAACTTTTTTCTATAACACTTTCTACCTGCAAATTCTCTTTTTCAAAAATAGTATTCATTCTATTAAAAACCTCTTCAGCCAACTCAGATAAATTAAAGACTTCAGAGTTAACTTGTACTTGATTTGAGTCTACTTGAGCAATAAGGAGTAGATTCTCTATTAGCTTACCCATGGATTTAGACTCAGAATGTGCATTATTTAGCCATTGTTTATTTTGACTAATAGTCTCATCTGGATTACTTAAAGCAACTTCTAAGTTCGTTTGTATTATGGTCAAAGGTGTTCTTAACTCATGAGATGCATCTGATACAAAATCCTTCTGTTTCTGCCAAGAATCCTTTATTGGAACTAATGATTGTTTTGCTAAAATCCAACCTATAAAAGTCATAATGATAATACCCACAAGTCCAAGAATAATTAAAATTGTGATAAGCTGGGAAAGGAAATGCCTCTCAAACTCAATACTTCTATAAACTTGTATAACTCCCGATTGATTATTTTTATTAAATGGGACAGAATGCAGTCTAGTAAGTTGACCATTAATTTTAACAGTATGCCATTTGGGTTCATTATCTTTTAATGATTCTTGCGCATAAGATATCGTCTGTTCTATTATAGTCTCATCATAATCTGATATAGCAGTTATTTTTAACTCTTTGTCCCGAAAAACATAGTTTAATTCATCTGGTTTTTTATTACGACTTGGTATAAGCAATCCTTTTTCTTTAATAAAAGGTTTCTTTTGTTCAGGAATTTCATAAAGACTATCTACCTTCATAGCAGCATTCATAAGCACAGGATTTGCCGCTTTTTCAATCATCCTATTCATATACAGATAAATCACAGATGAAAAAACACATAGAAATAACACTAAAATAATTGTGTTGAATATAGTTAATTTCATGTGAAGTTTATTAAACATAAGACCGCTCCTTTAAGGTATAGCCCAAACCCCTAATAGTTACGATTTCAAAACCCCACTTAGATTCGAGCTTTTTCCTAAGGTGATGCACATATATCTCCACATTATTCTCCAGTATATTGGAGTTATATCCCCAAACGCTGGTTATTATGTGCTCCTTTGTAAACACTTGGTTCGGTCTTTTCATTAATAATTCAAGTAAAAGTGCCTCTTTAGAAGACAGGTTAATGCTAATATCCCCCACACTCACTGTATAACTGTTCATGTTTAATTTTAAATTTCCAACACTTAACTCATCCAAGCTTATATAATTTGTATTGATTCGTCGGGCAAGCGATCTTACTCTAGCTAACAATTCTGCAGATGCAAAGGGCTTCACCAGGTAATCATCAGCTCCGCTTTCCAGGCCTAGCACCTTATCTTCAACAGTGTCCTTTGCAGTCAATAACAAAACTGGTGTATTAATACCTTTACTTCTTATGGTTTTTAATATTTCAAGTCCATTGATCCCTGGGAGCATTATATCCAAAACAATAACATCATATATTTGCTGTTGTGCAAGGATTAAACCATATTCTCCTTCATTTGCAACATCTATTTCAATATTGTTTTTTCTAAATAAATATGATAAAGCTTCTGTAAGCTTTATAGCATCTTCTACTAGTAATACCCTCATAATTACCTCCAAGTAACTTAGACTATTCAAATCTTAAAGCATCAACTGGCTTTAGTTTAGCTGCTTTATTTGCAGGATATATTCCAAAAAACATTCCTATTACTAGAGAAAAAGAAAATGATAATAGAAGAATAGGAGTTGATATCTTAGCACTCATTTCTGTAAATCTTGTTACAACTGAAATCCCTGCAAATCCCATTAATATACCAAGTAAACCACCTATACCACTAATAACTAAAGCTTCAATAATAAACTGTGTTAATATATCTTTACGCTTTGCTCCGATAGCTTTTCTAATACCAATTTCTCTTGTTCTCTCCCCTACGGATACAAGCATAATATTCATTATACCAATTCCTCCTACCAAAAGCGAGATTCCTGCTATACTTCCCAACATTAGACTTAAAGTACCAGTAATTTCGTTTATTGTAGAAAGCATTTCTGTTTGGTTAAATACCCTATATGAATTTTCATCATTAAATTTATTAAACAAATACGAATCTACCATTCCCATTGTTATATCCACCATATCCGCTGATTCAGCTTGAATATATATAGTTCTTATACCCGAACTATATAAGAATCTTTGGGCCGTGGATATAGGTATAATTATAGTTTCATCACTACTACCACCTACAGTGCTTCCCTTTTCCTCAAGAACTCCTACCACTGTAAAGTTAGTTCCATTTAATTGAATTATATCACCCATAGGATTCTCAGAACCATAAAGCTCAGTAACCACTGTCGAACCTAATATTGCTACCTTTTGACGATATTCCACATCTAAAGGAAGAACAAACCGTCCAGCTTGAACACCATGATTTCTAACTGTGGAGTAATTTTCATCTACACCTTGAATATTTAAACTCATAGAATCTGTACCATATTTAGCAGTAACATTTCCATTTACTACTGGTGAAACTTGTGCTACACCTGAAAACTCCTTAATTTTTTCAATGTCATTATTGTCTAAATATCTCTTGCCAGTAATATTTATATTAATTAGATTAGAACCCATACTTTCAATACTAGAAGTAACACTTTGAGTGGTCCCTTGAGCTATTGAAACTAATATTATTACTGAAGAAACTCCGATTATTATTCCTAGCATCGTTAAAAAGGATCTAACCTTATTGGAAAAAATACCCTTAATAGATAGCTTAATTGCCATAAAAGGATCCAACTATATTACCCCCTCTTCCTCTAATAGTCCATCACGAATTGTAAATATCCGTTGGGCAACTTTAGCCACATCCATATCGTGGGTGATCAAAATAATGGTTATCCCTTTCTTGTTTAGTTCAATTAGTGTACTCATTATTTCTTTACCAGATTTAGTATCTAAGTTTCCTGTAGGTTCATCAGCTAAGATCAGCGGTGCATCACTAACTAAAGCTCTAGCTATGGCTACTCTTTGTTGCTGCCCTCCGGAAAGCTCAGAAGGCTTATGAAAAATCCTATCAGACAATCCTACGCCTTCAAGAGCTTCTAGAGTCTTGATTTTTCTTTCACTAGCACTAGTTCCTTTATACACCATTGGCAATTCAACATTTTCAAAGGCATTAAGCTTTGGAAGTAAATTGAATTTTTGAAATACAAAGCCGATTTTTTGATTTCTAATCTCAGCCAACTGATTTTCCGTAAGACTACTAATATCTTTGCCTTCAAAAGCATATTTTCCAGTAGTAGGGTTATCAAGACAGCCTAAAATATTCATAAGAGTAGACTTTCCTGATCCACTAGGTCCTATAATAGAAACAAACTCTCCTTTATTTATTTCCAAGGAAATACCCTTCAATGCTTGAACTTTCACTTTTCCCATCATATACTCTTTAGTTACCTCTGTTAGTTCTAACATTTCCATTGCCCCCCTGCATTCCTCTATCATTTCCAAATCCTCCAGGCATGCCAGGAACTAATCCGCCAGGCTGTTTTTGATTTTGAATTTCTGATTGTGAGGTTGGTCTAGCTGTTGGATATAATACAACACTTCCTTCTTCTAAACCTTTGGTTATTTCTACATAGTTTTCAGAAACTAATCCAATTTCAATATTTGTTTTCTTAGTAGTATCTTCCTTCGAATCATCTTTTTGTAATACAAATTGGTTTTTCCCTTGCTGTTGAACAGCTTCAATAGGTAATAACAAAACATCATTTTTACTTTCTATTACTAACTCAACATTTAATGTCATACCTGTTTTTAATTGTTTTGGATTATCAATAGACAATTTCACATCATAAGTAGTCACTGAATCACTAGTCGTACCCTCTATGGCAATTTGTGTCACTTCAGCTGTATATTCTATGGCTTCAATGGCCTCTGCAGTTACAATAGCCTTCTGTCCTTCTTTAACTTTAGAAATATCAAGTTCATCTATAGGGATAACTACTTCCATATTAACCAAATCCGCTATTGTAGCAACCACTGTATTTTCTCCAACTGCTTCCTCGCTTGTAACACCAATATCTAACACTGTACCTGATATTGGAGAATAAACTGCTACATCTTCCTTTTGTTTTAGCTTCTCATTTAGATTTAGAATACTTTCTTGTATTAAAAGATTTTGAGACTCTAATTGTTTCTGTAAAGATGTATTTTCCAGTTCAGCCAAAAGCTCCCCTTCTTTAACAATATCTCCAGAAGAGATATATAATTTAGTAATCTCGCCTCCTTGCTCAACTTTGACTGTCTCTGTTTCTTTAGTATTTAAAGTTGTATTTTCTAGTGCTGAAAAATTACCCTTATCATTCTTTACAGTTACTTGAGCTGATGCTCCATCAACAATTCCTCCTGGTGTCTCAATCTCTACAACTACATTGTATGTAATTCCTCCACTTTCAGAGGCATTACTACTTTCTTCTATCTTTGTGATAGTTCCAGTTATGGTTTGAAAAGAACTTGGAAGAACAACTTCCGCCTTATCACCCACTTGTATATTTGATACTTGAACAGTATTAAATTTAGCAGTAGTCTCCATCCTTGATTTATCTGTTATGGTTGTAAGAGTATATCCATCTGAAACTTGATCTCCAACCTTAACATCTATTTCTCCTACACTTCCTGAACCCTCTGCATATATTTTCAAGTTCTGAATATCTCTTTCTATTTCTTCTAATTCATTTTTTGCATTTTTAAGATTTAATTCTGCCCTTTGAATGTCAGTTTCCTCTAAATCACTTTCAAATGAAAGTATCAAATCACCTTTCTCTATTTTTTGTCCTTCTATAACAAATACTTCCTCTACGGTTCCAGTGTTTTGAGCCTTTACTTCTTTTCTTTCACTGGCAGTAGCATTACCTGAACCAGTAATACTTGTTTTAATATTGCCCTTAATCACCTCTACTGTTGCATATTCTAATTGATTTCCTGCCACTTCATTTTCATTATTCTTAATAGCTGTAACATAAAAAGTTCCAGCAAGAATCAAAATCACAGCTGTTATTATTCCATATTTCAAATACTTTTTCTTCATTTCAATCACTCCTCGGATAAAATTATATTATTGAAATATATACATATATCTTTTCTAATTATATAAAAGCAACCTTAAAGTTACCTTAAATATAATTATATTTTCAAAAAAAAATAGAAAGCTAGACGTTTGAATGTCTAGCCTTCTATTTTTCGTTTTATTATTAATTTATTTTCTACACAATACTGCATTCATAATAATTCCTAATAATGCTGCAAGACTTAAACCACTTAATTTTATAGTATCAGTAATAGATACTGCTAAAGAAATTCCTGTATATTGCTCTATATATGGTGAACCCAAGCCGATAATAATAATTGTAGCTAAGATAACAATTTGTTTTGCTCCAAGATTATCTTTATTATCTTTGATTGTATTTACACCTACTAAAGCAATCATACTAAAGAGCATAAAGCTTATTCCACCCATAACAGGTACAGGTATGGTATTTAACACTCCACTTAGTTTTCCTACAAAGCCCAGAATTATGGCAAACACAGCAGATAATCTTAGTATTGATGGATCATAATTTTTTGTAATTGCTAAGACTCCTGTATTTTCTCCATATGTGGTATTAGCTGGACCTCCTACAAAGCCTGCGAAAAGAGTTGCTAACCCATCTCCTAAAAGAGTTCTTTTTAAACCTGGCTCTTTTATAAAGTTTTTACCTACAACTTTTCCATTTGTTACTACATCACCAACATGCTCCATAAATACTGCCATAACAATAGGTGCTATAATCATAATAGCTGCCATATCGAACTTAGGTAATGTAAAATTAGGTGTTGCTACCATAGGCGCATTAGCTATAATGGAAAAGTCTACTATATTTGCAAATACAGATACAATATATCCTGTAGCAATTGCTATCAAAATTGACAACTGTTTTGTAAATCCTCTACCTTTCATACTTATAGCCACTGCTGTAGCTAAAGTTAATCCTGCTATTGGTAGATTTTCTGTTGCCATACCAAAAGCTGTTGGTACAAGATTTAATCCTATTACAACTATCATTGGTCCAACCACATAAGATGGTAAAAACTTAGCAAGATTCTCACTGCTAATTTTTCTCATAATCATAGACATAGTAATATAAAGTAAACCTGCTACAACAATTCCACCTTGAGCATATGTTAAGTCACCATTGTACATTTCTTTAACTGTTAAAATTACTGGTATAAAAGCGAATGAAGACCCTAAAAACACTGGCACCATGCCTTTGGTAACTAAATGAAATATAAGAGTTCCTATTCCAGCAGATACTAAAGCTACCGAAGGATCTAATCCTGTAATAATTGGCACAAGTACAGTTGCACCAAACATTGCCATTAAATGTTGAAGAGCTAAAATTACTTTTTTAGAGTTCGACACCACGACCTCCTTGTCTTCCTTAGTTACTGTCTTCTTAGTAGTTAATACATTCTCTGTCATAATAGTATTCCTCCTCTTTAAATTTTTAATTAAGGAGAAACGAATTTCTCCTTTGCTAGCCTCTCTGGACTAGATTAAAAGGCATAAAAAAATCTTCTTGAGGCACAAGAAGATAGATGTCTAGTGTAGAACACTCTCCATATTTATAATCTTCTCAGCCTCTCTGGACTAATTTAAAGATTTGCTTATAATTTCTTTATCCATTATACCAATATTATCATTAATGTGTCAAACCATTTTTCAAAACACTTGTTTTTTCAATATTTAAACATTTATCATTAATCTTTCTTCTTACAATCTTATCATTTATATTTTTTAAACCTTTTTGTTTTAAAAGTAATAATAGACACTATAATAATAAGCACTAAAATAGGCCATGTAACTATTGAAATTGTATTTATTGGATTGATTCTTCCTGAAGTATTTTCGTAGTAGTTAGAAATCGTTGGATATCCATCTTTATCAAGTTTTTGCAACGCAGCATATTCTACAACTGTTTGCCAAACTTTAAGTTGTTTGTCTTCTTTATAAACTATTAACTTATCAAATTCGTCCATAGTCAAAGGGTTACCTTCCCTATCTTTAGGCACAATATCTAACTTTGGGGCTAGTTTTCCAGCCATTGGTAAAAAAGATAATATGTAAGAATCAGTAACTACATGATAAAGCTTTTTATCTTTTCTATCTAACTCTATATATTCTTTTGATTTATCAGATTGAATTCCATTACTTCTATATATCTCTGCCTTCTTAACAGCTCGAGTACTAGGTATAGGTATATTTTTGATAGGAACATTAAAAAGAACCACATCTTTAGGATTATAATAATACCTTAAACCTGAAAATTGCAGAAAATAATTATCTCCCATAGTTTCTGATAAAAGCGCCGCCACCTCTAAAACCCTATATATCTCCTCTCCTGTCAAGTAAAAAGAAACTATAGGATATCCCCCATTGCCATCAGTTCCATACCCCAAACCAACTAGTGAAGCCAAATCATAAAAAGACACTAAACCCTTTGAATAATCCATAGACCCAGGTATAAGATTTCCACGAATTGATCCATTGGCCTGTATAGCCACATCTACTGGCTCTCCTAAAACTTCTCCAGTAACCAAACGCATACCATCAGTTATAAAGTTTCCAAAAGGACTTTCTTGCAATTTCTTAGTTTTAAGTGGAAAGTTGATTTTTGCTATAATATCTAATACATCTTTAAATTGCCCATTTGTAAAATTACTCGTAAACTCATTTAATTTTTGAATGTACCCTTCAATTAAAGTACTTATTTCTGGGTCACTAGAAATACTACTATCTATAGGTATAAGATAAGGATTCTCCTTTTGATTATTTAGTAAACGTAGTTTCTTTGTATTCGAATTATAGGCTAACTCAAGCATACCTAAATATTGGAGATAAGAACCAGCTTGAACTATTATACTATTCTTAACCTTTATAGGCTCAAATATTGTAGTATGACTATGTCCTCCTATAATTATATCTATCCCCTCTACCTCTTTAGCTAACTTTTTATCTTCATCTATTCCTGAATGACTTAAAGCCACTATGATATCTACTCCCTGACTCTCTAAATCTAATACTGCCCTTTGAACAATTTCTCTTTGATTTTCAAAGGTTACAGGCTTGGTATTTAAAGCTACAGAAATAGCATCTTCTCCTATTAAGGCAAAAAAACCTATCTTCAGTCCATTTTCAAGCTCTATGATATTATACTTTTTATATAATCCTTCTTTACCTAACGGATGTTCTAAAGCCACCTTGGTGTTAGTAGCCAAAATTGGTGTTATCTCATGAGCCTTAGGATAATTAGCTGCCTTTAAATACTCTGCCAAAACCTCTGTCCCGTAGTCATATTCATGATTCCCTATAGTGACAGCATCATAACCTAATCTTTGCTTTACCTCAAGTTCTGGGGCAAAACCCTTAGGTATCAACCAGCTAAAAGCTGTTCCACCCATAAAATCTCCAGCAGAAACCAATAGTACCTGCTCATTTTTTTCAGCTTTTTTTCTCCGAATTTCTTTAATTGCTGTAGCTAGACGAGCATAACCACCCACAGAAGGATTTTTCTCTCCAGATCGATAATCTGTTGTAGATGTATGAGGTATAAGTGATGAGTGTTCATCATTAGTATGTAGTAAAGTAAAATACATTTCTTCATTTGTAGATTCTATTATTTCAATCTCATCTATTCCATATGTAACAAAACTACTTAGAACTAATATACTTACTACTATACACACTATATTTTTCACTGACTTTCCCCTCCATCATCTATTCATGAATCTATTACAGAATATTAAAAAAGGAAGTCACTAAAAAAGTCTTTGTTTTTGTCATATCACTTGACTTTTTTCGTGACTCCTTTTTAAAAATTTTCTTTATTAATTTTCTTCTATAATTATATTACTTTATTTTGAATTTATTTACTATAGATAGAAGGTTATTTGATAAATCGTTTAAAGTATTTGCATGAGCAGCTACTTGTTGTATAGAAGCTGTTTGCTCCTCAGTAGATGCAGAAACTTCTTCTGTGGCAGCAGCAGTTTCTTCAGATATTGCTGATAGATTTTCTATCATACTAATGATACTTTCCTTTTTCTTATTCATACTAATACTTGAATTAGTTACATTTGATACTTTATGTGTTAAATCTAATATTGATGAAGAAATATCCCCAAATATTTCCTTAGTATTTTCAACTGCCTGATTTTGTTCATCTGCTATTTTTTTAGCTTCCCCAATTGAAGTAACTGCCACCTCAGAATTACTTTTTATTATCTGCAATATACCATCTATATCCTTTACAGATTTTGACGACTGTTCTGCTAATTTTCTTATTTCATCTGCTACTACTGCAAAACCTCTACCTGCCTCACCTGCCCTTGCAGCTTCTATAGATGCATTAAGAGCTAGTAGATTTGTTTGCTCTGCTATCTTACTTATCGCCTCTGTTATAGAGCTTATTTGCTTTGTACTATCATTCACCTTAAATATTACATTACTTACTTGTACAGTAGCTTTATTGCTTTCAAATGTTCTTAAAGTCAGTGCTTCTACTATATCCAAACCTTTTTTTGTAAGTTCATCTGTTATAGAAGACACATTATTCATTTCATCTGATATATTAACTACCTGCTGGATATCATTACCTAACTCATTTATTTGTGTCGCTCCTTCTTCCACATCACCAGCCTGCTCAGTTGAGGTATTCGCTATTTCTGATATAGTTTGAGCCACCTCATCAGTTGCTTTAGCCGTTTGACTAGAAATCTCTGATAGAGAACTAGCTGAATCAAGTACTGAATCACTGGATTCTTTAACTGATTTTAACAATGTCTTTAGATTTATAATCATTTTATTACTGGCATCTGCCAATATTCCAGTCTCATCATTATTTTTTACAACAATTTCCTCTACAGTTAAATCTCCATCAGCAACTCTTTCCAAACTATCAGTTATTTGTTTTATAGGTTCTGAAATATATTTTGAAAACTTCAGTGTAATAATACTTCCTATTATTAAAGCTACTGCTAATGTAATCAATAATATCCGGAGTATATTCGTAGCACCTTCATTAAAGTCCATTTCATATGTACCTGCTACAACTACCCAATCCCAATTTTCTTCATGATGAGAGTATGTAATTTTAGGCCCGATTTTTTTAGAGTTCGGCAATTCCCAACTATATTCTGTAAATCCTCCATCATTATATGATTTTTCTATTATGACCCTAGAAAAATAATAATCATCTCCACTTTTATCTTTTACATCCCACATACTTTTTCCTTCTGTACTTGGATGGGCAACTGTATTACCTTGTGGATCAAGAATAAAAATATAACCATTATCTCCTAGATCTATTTCTTTATTAATAGGTCTAGTTCCATCAGTTGATTTTTTTCCAAGAATCATTGTTTTAACATCTTCTTGTGCCTCTTGAACTGTAATTTTTCCAGTTGAAACCATCTTCTGTTTTGTGTCAATTAATTGAAGTACCTGATGAACACTGTTTTTCAGTACAACCCTTCCAGTTCTATCCAATTCATTTTTAGCGTTTACATAACTTTCGATACCTATTATAGAGCTAGGTAATATCAATAGTATTAGACACACTAATAGCATTTTATTATAAATAGTATTTAATTTTATCTTTCTTTTCATCTGTCTTCCCCCTTATATAATGTCTTACTAATTTTATGCTAGATACCTACGTTTTTATCTATATTTAATAATTTATTTTTATTTGCTCCTTATTAATATAAAGTAACAAGGAAAAACTTCATTTGCTATAGCTATATTATTTATAGCACTTTTCGACATTTTTAAACATTTTTTTCATTTCAAAAAGCTTATTTTTTATATTTATGATATGATATTTTTAATGAAAGTGATTTATATAAACTGTATTCCTGTAATCCCAACGAATTGAGAAAATTTATAGATTTATAATAAGTAAAATTATTGTTAAATTTAAATATTTTCAATTCGTTGTTTTAAAGGAAATAATAAAAATTTAGTTATAACAAAAATGAAATAAAAAGTATAAATACAAATATAAATTTATATCAATATGGTTTATAAATAGTACATATTGTATAAAAAGTAGATTGGGAGTGAATATGATATGAAAAAGAATTTTTTAAGTGTATTTTCAACATTTCCTGCAGTGTTCGCAGCATTTTGTTGAGGTGGTAGCCTGATTTTAGGTTCCCTAGGTCTAGGGACAGTCAGTCTTGCTTTTTTATCCAGAATTGCTCCTTATAGAAATTTTTTCGTTATATTAACTGCAATAATACTATATATATCCTATAGATTAATAGAAAAAAATAACCCAAGTAAATTCAATTGGATTATTTTCTGGATTTCAGCATTCATTTCAATTTTCATCATTTATCTTCCAACAATTTTAAGATTAATAGGTGGATAGAGCAATCTACTCACCTATTAAGGCTTCTTCATTTAGCTAAGAAAAAAGTAAGTATTATACACAGCTTAACCCTTCTGAAATTATTTTAATGTTGTTTTTATACTCTATCTCCATTAAAGGAAACAGCTATACTTGAAATATTTTATTTTAATTCACTTTAAATTGTTTAACCATATTGTTTAGTCCTTCAGCTGCTTTATTAAGTGAATTTGCTGTTTCTGATACAACCTCCATAGAGCTACTCTGTTGTTGTACAGAGGCACTTACTTCCTCCACACCCGCTGAATTTTCTTGAGCAATAGAAGCTATTTGTTCTACACCAATATTAATTTCACTACTCCCATTAGATATTTCTTTTAAGTTATTGGCAACATTTTGGATTTTTTTAACCATTTGTGATACTTCCAAATCTATTTCTTTGAAGGTTTCACCTGTACTTTTTATTTGCGTAGTTCCTTTTTCTACACTTTCAAAACCTTTTTCTAATGATTGTCTAACAAACTTGGATTCATTTTGAATTGACTTAGTTATTCCTGTTATTTCTACTACTGAGCTACCCACTTGTTCAGCTAATTTTCTTACTTCTTCAGCAACAACTGCAAAACCTTTCCCCGACTCCCCTGCTCTTGCAGCTTCGATAGCTGCATTCAATGCTAAAAGATTCGTTTGTTCTGCTATATCATTTATAACCTTGACTAGTTTAGAGATTTCCTGAGATTTCTGTTCTAGATTTTTGACTTGATTGACAGACTCATTAACTATTTCAAAAATATCAGTCATTTCTTTGACGGAAACTTCCATTTCAACATTACCCTGACTTGCCATATTCAAAACATTATGAGATGACTTTTCAAGATCTTCTCCATTTTTATTTGCCTGCTCAATTAAAGTGTTGAGATTATCCGCAAATGAAGCAATTTGATTTGAGGAACTAGCTTGTTCCTCTGCTCCTCCAGACATTTCCTGCATTGTCGTTGCTATTTGTTCACTACCTTGTTTTACTTCTTGCGTAATTTGGTTTAAATTATCACTTTGAACTGTAACGTCTTGAGCTGTAGATGAAATTTGCTGTATTATTCCGCTAATTGATTTTTGTACTACATCTACCGATCTTACTAATATTCCTATTTCGTTTTTATACTTCATATGTTTTGGGGAAACTTCTACAGTAAAATCTCCCTTGGAAATCTTATCAAGATATTGCGCAGATAAGACAATCGGCTTAGATAATGTCCCCGCAAATATAAACGATAAGATTATCATTATAACCGTAAAAATACCTACTGTTAAAACAGTGGTTTTAAAAACTTCCTGAGAATGTTGCATCATTTGGGTAACTGGTATAGTAACCCCTAAAGACCAGTTACCAGAGCTAGAAATATTCGTATAAATTAAATAGTTTTCTTCTCCTGTTGGTGTGGTTATTCTTTCTATTCCTTCTTCTCCTTTAATCATTTCCTGTCCTGCTTCAGTTAAACCTTGAAATCCTGCTTGTTCAGATTCTAAAGTATTTAGCTGCATTCTTATATTTTCATCAGTATGAGCAATAACTAATCCAGTTCCGTCAACAATCCAGCCAAACCCATTATCACCAATTTTAATCTGGGCAGCAATTTCCGAGACAGTTTCAATTTTAATTACTCCAGCAACAACCCCTGTCAGTTTTCCTTCATCATTTTTAACTGCACGAGGAATGACAATAACAGGTTTATTAGTTACTTTGGAGATAAGAGGATTACTTATAAACACTTCTCTACCTTCATCTCTTATTGCCTTAAAATCGGATCTATCTCTAATATTTCCCTCTAATTTAGTAGTAGTATAGAAATTACCATCTAAATCAGCATACCAGGCTAATTCAAAATCTTCACTAAGCCTTGTTGATATATTATCAATGTAATTTTTACCCTGTAACCAGTCACCTTCTTCCAATTCAGATACATTTGCCATAGCCCCAACTTCATCAGCTTTTGCTTCTAACCACCTGCTTATTTCATCACTTCTAGCTTCTATGACCTGTTGGGTCATATTTTCCGTAAGTGGAACCATTTGATTATTTGTCTGAGTGTAAAGAATACTCCCCATACAAACAAGTGATAAAGTGATAGCTAAAGTTGCAATAATCATAATTTTAGTTCGAATAGATTTCATATACTATGCCTCCTACAAGAATGTTTGATTTTTTACTTTTTATATTTTTTCGACATTTTTTTAACATCTCCTGCTAGTAATTTTAAACTAGGAGTAATAAAGAAATCTAAATTTAACATTTCTCATTAAGCCCTGACAGTATCTAGCTCATTTATATTACCTAAATCCATAAAAAAATACATTTCTCAACCTTTTTATCCAATACTTATTTTCTTTTTCCTTTTTCAATTCTAATGATTTATTAATAGTTTCAAGCTTAATCAATTTATGTTTACTAAGACGATTAAGTAAGCTCATACATTCCTCTGCATCATCACTAATTATCATTTCACTATATATTATCTTTACATCTATCTCAACGTTAAAAGTCAAAAGATAGTTTAACAGTTCAAATACAACTTCCTTTATATTATTGTCACGAAAATCTATAATTACTTGATAGTAAGCTACCTTAGTTATGTTTTTGATACTGCTTACTCTCATAAGATTATATAACAAAAAATCGCTCTGCTCAAAAGGCTGCATCTGCTCATTATAAAAATTCAACGAGGATATACCTGTTGTTATTACACAACTTTGCAAATCATGGTTATATTTATTACTAGTAGTCTCCATAACTCATCCTCCCTTACTCTATATATTAGAAACTATCACCTTATTTTACCTTTTTCAACAAATTTCGGTAATTTCCTACTATAGTCCTATATAATAGCTATGCTTTGTTACGATATATTTAAAATAGGATATTATAAATTTTCGGTAAATAATGCAAGGGGGTAAAATAGTGAAAAATAAAGTTCGTATTTACGTAGATGGTGGTAATAGGCTTACCAAAGTCATGGAAGAAGCAAAAAAACCATTTAGCTTCCCTACCATTATATCAGAGCCTGGAACTGAATTGAGTTACGGGACAAGCTTTGATCTATTTGATTTGGAATCAAAATCACAGGAAGTTGACTTTAACCATATGTTAGTGGAAATCATTAAAGATGGCGAATCTTTGGGTAAAAAGCTTGTGGGAAAAGCTGCTGAAAACAAAGGTGTTTTAATACGTGATAGAAACAGATATGAAAAAAAATACAATGATGAAGTGATTAAGTTTTGTATTTTATCAGGAATTGCCTCTAATTTTGTTAAGTATGAGAAAAACCAACAAGCCGTAGACATTACTATTAATCAGCCTTTAGTAGAATATGCCTCTAATACAAATTCTTTCTCTAGTACTCGTGGAGAACATTTAAAAGGAAATGTGAAGGTGCTATATTATAATATAAATAACACTTCGCAAGTTATTAAAGAAATAGTATTTGATATTGAAAATGTTACCTTCTGTCCCGAAGGCATAGCTACCTTTTTTCACTACTCAGTGAATGAAAACGGAACAATAAAAGATGATTATATGAAAAATAAAAAGACTATTGTTTTTGATATTGGTTCAGGTCAAATAAATATTGCTGCATTTAATGGACTTAAATCAGTAGGAGTAAATACCTTTGAAAAAGGTATGTTAGACTGCTATGAAAAAGTATCTATGATGCTTTACAATAATTTCAGAGAAAAATTAGATAGAAAACCTTATACATATGATATAGATAATATGATTCGATATAATAATCAAATTCTTAAAGCTAAAAAAGGTGAATGCATTGATACAACCGATATCGTCAATGATGTATTTGATGGTTTTGCATATGAACTTAGTAAAGATTTTAGGGAATTCGTTAAGACAAAGTTTGTTGGAAACTGCGATCAGGCAGTTTTCTGTGGTGGGGGTAGTGAACTACTATTTAACTTTTTAAATAATTATCTTGGTAATGACTTTTATTGTGTTAAACCAGATACTGCTGAGTATCATAACATCATTGGTAGCATGTATTATAGAATATATAAAGATACAGTAAATAATTTATAAAGTGGGTGAATAATTTGATAGTTAAGCTTTCAGAAAAACCTATTATTTCAATGAATACTGGCAAAACATTAGGTGCTTTAAAAGGGTTGGTATATAAAAGCAATATAGTGACTTTCTTGTACTGTAAGTTTACTAATAAGTATGTTTATATACCAGTTAAAAACGCATATATAGGTCAAGACGCAATTATGGTAGAATGGGTTGAAGATATGGATATGTTTCAGACTGATAAAGCAACAAAGGTCTATAATACAAATGGCAAAGAAGTTGGTACAGCTACTTCTATTGAAATGGATGATTCTTTTAATATAACTGGTATTATAGTAGATCATCTATTTATTGAAATCGACAAAATATTACATATGGAAGATATAATCATTGTAGAGATTGATAAATTAGAAAAGAAACATACTGTACCCACATCAGTAAATCAGATTACTCCTATTGAAATAGATAGTACTCCAACACAAGAAGAGGAACAAACTAATATAATTAATAATGAATTAAATCTTAAAACTAATTCTACTTCCATACAGCAGATTAATGAAAATCCAATAGAAGATGAAATCATTACAGTAGATATAGAAGATAATTTAACTATAGAAATTGATTCAAGATACAATTATCTTATGGGAAAAAAGCTTTTAGAAGATATTGAAATTGCTAAGGAAACATATAAAAAAGATACTCTTATTGACGCAGCTCTAATTGAATTTGCTATCTGCAACAATGGGATAGTAAAAGTAATCATGAATACGGAAGATTAAATATTTATTAAGATAAAAATATATCAAGCATAAACTTGTTTTGAAGCAAGTTTATGCTTGATACATGATATGTATATGATTGAAAATTTCTCCACTAAAACAGTATATTAAAACCCTAATTCCTCACCTATTATTATTACATGAAAATCCGAATTTTCAGGTCTTTTATGTATAATACTTGTTATATTACAATTTCTCTGCTCAGATTTGCATTCAACACATGAACCCTTCTTATTACATGCCAAATCGTTGTTATACTTCATATTATTCATCTGTGCTGCAACAGAGCGAATACGATCTAACCCTGCATCTAAATCTTTGACCAGTTTGTTAGCACCTGCTATGACTATTATTCTATCAGAACCGTAAAGACTTCCTGCAATCCTGTTTCCCGCCCCATCAATATTGATAATTTGACCATCCATTGTTATTGCATTTGCTCCCAACATAAATACATTAGCAACAAGATACTGCATTAGTATATCTCGCATTTCTTCCTTAGTTCCTATAATCTTAGTCCATGAACTATCGTGCTCCATGGCATAATTATTTACTGCACAGGTATGAGGAATTGCTACACAATTTTTCTTTTCTAACTCCTCATCAAGTTCAAGAGCAAATATCGTATGGGAATCTCCACATCCTATGATTCCATTATCAGGAATCAAACTTAAAACAAGTTTTCTAGCTTCTTCAATGGAATCACAATAGTGAGCTTCAAAGTTGTTGTTTTTAAGATTTTTTACTGCAACTGTACCTTTTTGTCTTAAATAGTCCTTTCTTATAGTATTTCTGTTATATGCCTCTTCTTTTAATTTTGGCATTTTAAAATTGTGCAAATCTAGCATACCTATTCCTCCTGTTTAGTCTATAGTATATTTTTTTATATATTTCAATGGAACATAGTATTTTGAATATCTGTGTCCATAATTATCTACTAGCTGACCGTTATTATCACGAACCATTATCGTAGCTCTTTTATTAATATTATAAATAATCCCCATGTGACTGCTTCCTGACAATATAAATGAAACTGTATCACCAATTTTTATTCCTAATTTCTCGTTTGCTATCTGCTTGTATGTAGGTAGTTTATGATAACTATCAGTATGTCCAAATAAATTGCCTGCTATAGTTTTAAATCGGCTGGCTTTACAGTTTGATTTCTTGAAATATATAAACTCAATAACATGACATAGTTCATGTTCAAAAACAAGTTGTAGTGCTTCAAGACTATTGTTTGTGTCTATACCGCAAACCGTCTTAATCCCTTCAATCAAACCATAATGAAAGAAGAAATCAATACCTATCCTAATTTCAACAACCAGTTCCTCTGGCTTAATTCTATCTATATTTTTAGGACAAATAGTTATAGCAGCACTCTTTGCCAGTCTCTTTGAAATAGAAAATTGCATTTTCCCCTTAAAACTATCCTTAAACCAATTTTGTAAAAATATCTGATCATATAATTGAAACATCAGTAACATATCTAAAGAAGATATACTACTAATTGTATTATTTTTAATATTATCTGATTTTAAAATCAATAGCTTAGATACTTCTTCTCGCTTACTATGAATAATATCTACATGTTCCTTAGCTTTAATTATATCCAACATCTTTTAGCCCTCATTTGAATATTTTTCATTTCCCCTGCAAATCTCACTTTCTCCTTTTAGAATACTATTTTCTGCTTTATAAAGATTCCGTGAATATTTACTAACATTGATATTATTCTATATCGTTTGACAAACTCCTTGAAACAATTCCCCAAAATCACATTTCTATTGAATACTTTATCAGATTATTTTTGGGAATAATAGCATCGTGATTGTTCTTATTACAAGCAACGAGAGTTTATCTTATCTTGAAAATATATAAAATACATAGTAGCTTTTATAGCTATCATGCCTTAGCCTTATATCTGAATTATATATTTATTAAAAACAAAAATAGCCCCTTCTTTTGAAGATGCATCAAAAATTTTTGTCGATATATTTTCATTATTTAAGCAACTTTCATCAAATTCAAAACTTGTTACATAAGGCTTATAACCATAAATTTTACATATTCGTTTTGCCATTGTAATAGCTTGTTTCTCAATGGTTGTAAGATAAAAACCTCTTCCAAAATCTTTGTATGGTCTACATTTATTTAAACAAATAGAGTCTATAGGCATATTAGGGCCATGAAAAAGTATCATTGTAACACCCCACCATTTTTAGCACAAACTATTTCTAAATCTTCAACTGCATCATCAAATGACAGAGTATGCTCTGCCTCATAATGCTCTTTTAAAAATGCAATTCCACCAAATTTATATAAATATCGAAATGCTACTTTAACTGGCAAAGCCTTTTGTCTTGCAAATTCATTAACGCAAACTACCATCCAATTTATTTTGTTTTTTTGGAGCATAGTCATAAAATATCCTCTCCCAGTTTAATCTAATATTATTATACACAATTTTTAGTGAAAATTCATTGAAAAACTTGATATAAGTGTAAACCTTTCTATAGAATCTATAAGCATAGTTAGTTATAAATGCCACTATTATTGGAAAGCATTTACTACATCTCTTTATCAAATTTAAAACGAAAATAAATACTATATCCTACAACGAAAAGATAAGTAAAAACTAAAAGAAGAGTAGCAATCATAGCAACATCCATTAATACAAATGAAAGTATCAATGCGCCAAAAACAAATATCATCATATCATAAGCCTTAGCTTTTGCTCGATTCCCGATTGCAATATTACGTTCATCATTTTCATCAATCTCTAGTTGTTTTTTTATATCAGGATTATCCTTCATTGCTTTTCGACTGATAACATCACCCATTCCTTTCCCAAAAATACCACATTGCAATGCACCTATTATGCTCATTTGGCATAGTGATGTTATTATCATATCTGCAAAGTGCAGTGTAGAGGCAGAAATATATTTACCCACTCTATGCTGTTTGTTGTGAACACCCTATTCTTGCGGAGCTGGACTACGCCAGTCTTCTTGATTTTCACCCAGATACACCACAGCTCGCCCCCTACCGTCTGAACTCCAACTACCGTCTGTTTGTTTGCGGTGGCAGAGATAGAATCCCAAAGGATATTCAGGCGATTTTGAAGACTTTATATGATGAAAGGCATAGCTATTATCACCTGTAGATGCAACGACCAATTCCACCGCCTCTGTGACAGTCATTGGTTTCCATAGTAGCACGCTCATACCGATGGTCATTGTCAACAGAAAACAGCAGCCAGCCCAGGTAATCCAGCGTACACAATCCGCATCCCACCGACTAAATAGTCGTACCAGTAGTCCCAGCATCAACACAGCACATACCACCACCACTAAGCAAACCTGCCAGAGGGAATAGATATGCCACGAACGCCACAAAAAATAGGCCATACACACCACTGAGCCGATTGTCCAACTGATTTCCTGCCTTTTCGATTGCGTGACAGCGCTTTCTGCCGTCATGCGAATAATCCAGCGCAATACATCTATAGCCAAGAAAGCACAAAATATAATAACTATTGCCTCTGCTTGGTTAAGGAATGCGTTAGCATATGGGGCTTTTGTTAGCAAAACCACTCCAATAGTAATGACAAACATCACAGTCAAAACTACAAGATGGATTAGACTTTTTTTCATTGCACTGTATTCCTTTCTACTTAAAATATAAATAATCTTTGTTCAAAAATGTCCAGTACATTCAAATTTGCTATACTTCCTAATCTCTATTATAACATGATTTATCTTTCCATTTAGCACCATAGCTAATAAACATCAAATCAAATTATCACAAACAAATATATCAAAAATTCCCATCTACTAATGCTTACACTTTTTAACGATTACTAAACAATTTAACGATAACCCAAGATCCCTACTAGGGTGCGTGCATTTTTTTCGGTCAATATTCAGTTATTTTTAACTCCCTACCCCAAACATCTCTACAAACAAAAATAAGGGCTTTCGAAGTCATTCTCATAACCTCAAAAGCCCTTATTCTATACGGTTTCAAGCCTTTTATGCAATGCCTATTCACCATTTCTGGCAAACAAGAATTGTATCAAAGACGCCTATTTCATATGGTGGAGCTAAGGGGGATCGAACCCCTGACCTCTAGACTGCCAGTCTAGCGCGCTCCCAGCTGCGCCATAGCCCCATTTATGAGTATATATTATATATTACATAAAAAATTGTCAATTTGCAATAAAAACATTATATTTTTATTAAATAGACAGTTTTGCCACTAACTCCTTGATATCCTTTGGGATATCTGCTTTTACTTTTATTCTTTCATTAGTTCTTGGTTGATTAAATTCTAACATTTCTGCATGGAGAGCTTGTCTTCCTATAAGCTCTTCATTTACATATCCATATAAGGTATCTCCAATCAATGGATATCCTATATGTTCCATATGTACTCTTATCTGATGTGTTCGTCCTGTTTCCAACTTTAATCTTATTAATGTAGCATCCATTAATCTTTGGATAACTTCAAAATGAGTTATGGATGTTTGTCCACCATCATGTACTTTTCTAAGAATATCATCAGGATCTATACGACCTGTTGGTGCGTTAATTATACCTTCATCTTCTCTTATAACACCTTTAACAACTGAAAGATATAGCTTTTCTACCTTATCTTCTTGCATCTGTTTTGACAACTCCTGCTGAGCAAAAGGATTTTTTGCCACCATAACAAGACCTGAGGTGTCCCTATCCAATCTATTTACAAACCTTATTTTAAATTGTTCTTTTTTTTCTTGCATATAGTACACTAAAGCATTAGCTAATGTGCCTGTAGGATGCCCTTTGGTTGGGTGAACCACTATACCTGGGTTCTTATTTATAATTAATATATCCATGTCTTCATATACAATTTCTATGGGTATATTTTCCGGTTCAAATTGATTAGGTTCTTCCTCCATTATAACTTGTACAATATCTCCTACCCTCATCTTTGCATGAAAGGGAATTTTATTTCCATTAACAAGTATGTTTTTATTTCTTTTTAATTTTCTAACAAGCCTACTTGATAACTTCATTTTGCCATACAATATTTCTTTTAATTCTAGTCCCTTATTAAATTCATCTATAGTGAAGGTTAGTTGATTAGAGTTTCCTATATCTTTTTTATGCACTACTGTTTCACCTACTATTCTATACATTTCAATCTACATTATATGCATTATCTTCCGATAGGTCAATTATTAAATATATCATTACCTATAGCTTTTATTTTTTCTACTATTGGAATATCTGCTTCAACAAGAGTGAATTTACTTAGTTCTTCTATATCAATCCACTTAAAATCATTACATTCTATAGGTAGTATATCTCCTTCTAAAGAATCACATAAATAGCATAACAATAATATATCCACATCCTTATATTGATGAAATACCACCTTGAAAATGTCCTTTATCTTTATTTCAAGATTTAGTTCCTCCATTATCTCACGCTTAATACAAGCCTCCGGACTTTCTCCTGACTCTAGCTTACCTCCTGGAAATTCCCACTTTAATGGATGTTTAGAATTTTCAAGCCTTTGAGCTAACAATATTTTATTATTTCTTCTTATAATCGCTGCTGTTACAATTACAGGAGTCATTCTTTCACCACGCTTTTTTATTATTTATAATTCCCTTTCCCCATTTATTTAGCCTAATTTTTAAAGATTTTGCCCATACTTTCTAATAGGTATATTATAAAGAAATTAAATATGATAAAATAAAATCAAATTCTTTTAACTATCAAGTGAGGAGATTATTATGTCAGATAAAACTAGGGTTATTCATGTTATATCAAATGATAAACCCTTATCAAAAGAAACTTCTAGAGTATTGAAACAAAAACTTGAAAAAAATGGTTTTTGTGTAGTTGATGAGTTCGATAATAATAATGCTGGTCTAATTATATCCATTGGAGGAGATGGATCATTTTTACATACCCTACATAGATATAATTTCCCAACAGTCCCCATCATAGGAGTTAATACTGGACATCTTGGATTTTTCCAGGAATTATCGCCCTACCAATTAGATGAGTTTATTTTTAGATACGAAAAGGGAGATTATACTTTACAAGAGCTACAACTATTAGAGGCAAATATTTGTACACGTACCAACTGCTATGAGGTATTTGCTGTAAATGAAATAGCCATAAAGGGAGATAAATCAAGAACTATCCATTTAAACATATCCTTAAATGATAGCTTTCTTGAAAAATTTAGTGGTGATGGCATATTAGTTGCAACCCCGGCTGGTAGTACTGCTTATAATTATTCACTAGGAGGTAGCATTGTTGATCCTAAGCTTGATTTACTCCAATTAACCCCTATAGCTCCAATAAACACCACAGCGTACAGATCTTTTACTTCTAGCTTTGTTGTTCCACAAGATGTTATTATAAAAATACATCCTGAGTACACCTTTGAAAACTCAGTTATTATTGTTACCGATGGAACTGAACACAAGTATAAAGAAATAGTTGAGATAAACCTCAAAATGTCTAATATGAAAGCTAATCTTCTAAGACTCAAGACATATGATTTTTGGAATAAGGTTAAAGAAAAATTCTTATAATCTATACAAAAAAATCTTAATATTTTAATGCACTGTCATTCTGAGTGTAACGAAGAATCTTTGTTTTTTAATGATGTTTAGTCTCCCATATTACCCAGTTACATTTAGAATGATCAAAACAAAACTTCTTAACAGCTTATTTATAAAGCTATTATACTTTGTAATGGAGGATTAGCTCTTCTCCTGTGGACTTTTCTTTTACCATCAAAAATTTAGGGTATCTTAACTCGCAAAATTCTACCATCTCTTTCATACTACAGTCTCTTTTGATGATTTCATATACTTCTACAAGTACTTCATCCCATCCATATCTTTCTAATCCAAATATAGCATCCTTATTTATTAATTCCTTAGGTAATGAACCAAATACATTTCCTCTTAATATTTCATGAGTTTGCCAGAATTTATTATGTATGTCCAAGGCTTTTGTTTCTTTTAGCTCATATGTTCTCATATTAGAAAATTCTTCTAAATAGTTACCATCATAATAGTTTTTCTTAAGTACCGGTTTATAAATAAATGGAATATCATTAATATGCCTTATCTCTATATTTTGTGTTAATTTCTTTTTTTCGTCTAGGCCTTTTTTTACATCTAGGCATACTTTGACCATATCATCCAGGAGCTGTTCAAGGTGTGTTTTATCACCACAATCTGAAATTTTTTCTATTTGTTTTGCTAATTTTTGTACATCATGAATTGTTGCTTTCATTGGCATCCCCTTCCTCGCCATTAAAACTTCATTTATAATTATAGCATAAAAAGGACACCCTTTAGGTATATAAACAACTATTATAACTAATACTTTATATAATAATTTGTACAGGAGGTAGCTATTTATGAAATGTCCAGAGTGTAAAAGCGGAAATTTGTTTTTAAAAGATGAAGCCACCTACGTATACACCTATGATATACAAGAGGATGGAAAGGTAAAGTGGAAGGATGATAAGGGATATCAATCTTATTTATTTCTTGATAGAGAACAAAAAGATTTTAATCAATATGTCCAGTGTAATAATTGTTCGCAAATTTTCGAACATATTGTAGAAAAAGAACATGACATGGATATGGTAATACTTAAAAAAGCTATCAACTCAAACGGGGAGATATCTAATGAATTTTTGGTTTGATTAGCTACTTATTAGTAGCTTCTCTAAACCTAGTTTCTGCTTCTCCTTCAGCCCAGCTTTGGTATATTTCTTCTCCTTTTAAAAATAGTAATTCTTTTGTCTTTCTCTCAAATTTCCATCTCCCTGTAAGGTAAGTATGTTCTTCATTAGACAATAGTGCTTCTATAATCATACTATTTTCTTCATATAGCTCTTTATAACCTTCCTCAGTATTTTTAAACTGAGTTGACATTTTTAAAAAAGTATCTACAGCCATTGCCTTTAGCATCCAATCAAATTCATTGGTCAGCTTTATTATAAGTTTTCTGTAGGATTTCTCTTTAATAAATATGGTGGTTTTTATATCCTTTGTTGGCTTAAAACCTGTTTCAGCCATAGAGAACATAAATTGATTAATAGAAACATAGCCCCTATTCTTAAATACTTTCTGCAAGCAATTAATAACCTCAGTGTCCTCTATTTCACTAATAAATTTTTCCAGCTTTTCTTCTCCTATTATTTCTTCAATTTTTAGATTTAAAAAAATATCTTGAAATATACTTCTGTTTATCCATATCCAGTCCATGTTATTTAAATCCTCAACATCTAAAATTTCTTCTAAAGTGGCGTTGCTTATAGTTTCAAGTATATTATTTTTCAATTTTGAAAACCTCCAACTTGTATATAGTGTATTTTCAATAAAGCCCTTAGAGTAGCATCTAAGGGCTTTACTATTTAATCTACATTTTCAACTCTTATAATGTTTCCTACTTTAACCATTCCAGGAATTGAAGTTATTTCTTTCAAAGCGTTTTGTACATCTTTTTCAGTAGTTTCATGAGTTATAAATACTAATGACACTGAAGGCTCTTCTTTACCTTTCTGAATAACCGATAATAGGCTTACATTATGTTTTCCGAACATAGAAGCTATTGCTCCTAATACGCCAGGAGAATCATTGACTAAAATTCTTATATAATATTCTCCTTTATTTTCATCCATTGGTCTAATTCTTTTAAGTGATTTACTAGGGGTTTTCTTGTTTTCAACATCTTTACTATTTTGTCCTTTTCTAATAATAGAAATAATGTCGCTAACTATAGCACTGCCTGTTGGCAAATCTCCGGCTCCTTTTCCATAAAACATTAATTCTCCTACAGCATTACCTCTAACAAAAACTGCATTAAATGCATCTCCTACTGCTGACAATGGATGCTCCTGGGAAATAAATGTTGGATGAACCTTAAGCTGAACTTCACCATCTACTTCTTTAGCTATTCCTAAAAGTTTTACATTATATCCTAACTCTTGTGCATACTCTATATCTAATGGAGTTATATTAGATATTCCTTCTCTATATACATCGTCTGCATGAGCTTCTACGCCAAACGCTAGCTTCGCTAAAATAGCAAGCTTGTATGCAGCATCATATCCTTCCACATCACTTGTTGGATCTGCTTCAGCATATCCTAGTCTTTGTGCTTCCTTTAGCGCTGTATTATAATCAGCTTTTTCTACAACCATCTTAGTTAGAATATAGTTTGTAGTTCCATTTAAAATACCTAGTATACTCTCTACTTTATTAGCTGTAAGTCCCTCTTTCATTCCATTTATAATTGGTATTCCTCCTGCTACACTTGCCTCATAATAAACCTCTACATTGGCTTTTTTTGCTGCTTTAAAGATTTCTTCTCCATGTGTTGCCAATAAAGCTTTATTTGCAGTTACAACATGTTTTTTATTCTCTATAGCTTTTAATATGTACTCTTTTGCAGGATTAATACCTCCAATTACCTCTACAACAATTTGAATGTCTTTATCATTTAATATATCTTCAGGATTTGCTGTGAAAACACTTTTGTCTTCTACAAGCTCTCTTTTTTTCGTTATATCATTTACAAGAATCTTCGTTATCTCCAATTCATAACCACAATTCTCTGTAAGCTTTTCCTTATTATCCCTAAATATTTTCCAGACACCTGTTCCAACAGTACCAAAACCCATCAAACCTACTTTAATCTTGTTCATTTCAATTCCTTCTTTCGTTTTTTATTTCATTGGATTTTATTATTACATTCTATTATAGTTTTATTTCGGAAATATTCAATAGCTATAAGCTAAAAATGTTAAATTCTCATATATTTTAAACAGTTTTACTTTAGTTTATTAGTAAATTAGATTATAATATCTTTATATACTCAGGAAAGCAGGGTGTGTTATGACTAATTCTATAGCGCCTAATAGTTTTAAAACCACTTTATTTAAAAAAGAAATACTTTTAATATTTCTTGCAGGTTTTTGTTTTATGTTAAACCTATATACTATGTTAAACCTATTACCTTTATATGTTATTACCACAGGGGGTACTGAATTTTCTGCTGGTCTACAAAATTCTATTTTCAATATATCTGCAGTAGTACTCCGGTTTCTCTTAGGTCCTATTGCCGATACTAAAGGCAGAAAGATTTTACTACTTACAGGTAGCTTTGTATTTGCTACCGCACCTATTGCTATATGGTTAGCCCCAAGCTATCCATTACAGGCTCTTGCTAGAATATATCAAGCAGCGGGTCTTGCTACTTTTATGGCTAGTGCTAGCTCATTGCTTGCTGATCATACACCCTATGAATATAGAGGACGAATGATCGGCTTATATCGAGGACTTATGTCTTTTGCTTTAATGGTAGGGCCAATTGTGGGTCTTAAACTCATCAACGCAAAGGGTTATAGTTTTATATTCATATTCACTTCGATTATTTCTTCTATTAGCTTTATATCTGTTTTAAATCTTCCTAAAGAAAATATTAAGAAGACAGTTAATTTGAAAGTTGTAGAAATTGCAGACAATATGAATAAGCTACTTAAACATCCTATTTTGATTAAAGCATATTTTGGAATAGGAGTAGTTTCTTTATCTTATGGAGGATTATTAGCCTATTTAACTATGTACACCTTAAAAAGTGATATTATAAAAAATCCTGGAATATTCTTTACAATTTTTGCGGGAGTAGGAATATTTGCCACCAGCTTTTCTGGCATTTTAGCTGATAAATTAGGCAGAGAGAAAATCATATGGCCTTCAATTATATGTTTAGGTTTAGGTCTATGTGGGCTTAGTCAATTAAACAATTTTGGTAGTAGCATTTTTTATATATCTGCCTTTTTATCAGGACTAGGATATTCATCAGCTCAATCTACTCTAATTACATGGATTATAGATAATGTAGACGAAAAAACAAGGGCTACAGCCCTTGTACTTCAAGAAAACTCTATTGATTTAGCCATGGCGTTAGGCCCATTTTTACTAGGTATAGGTACTATAGTGTTTGAATTATCCTCTTTATTTTTAGTATTAGGCATGTTCACAATAATTTCAGCTCTAAGCCTTTATAAAATCAAATGTAGGGCTAATTCTGTTGACTAAAACAAACAGGCAACACATATGGTTTGCCTGTTTATTTATAATCCAATACTTAAATTATTCCCTGTGCCAACATTACATCTGCAACCTTTGTAAATCCAGCAATATTTGCACCTGCCACAAGGTTGTATCCTAATCCGTATTCCTTAGATGCTTCACTTGCCTCCCTATGAATATTTATCATTATCTCTTTCAATTTAGCATCAACCTTTTCAAACCTCCAAGAATACTTCATGCTATTTTGTGACATCTCTAAGGCCGAAGTTGCAACTCCACCTGCATTTGCAGCTTTAGCTGGGGCCAACAATATTCCTTTTTCTAAAAATAATTCTACTGCATCATTATCTGTAGGCATATTTGCTCCCTCACCCACAGCTATAGCACCATTTTCAATGATATTTTTCGCTCTTTCAAAGTTAATTTCGTTCTGTGTGGCACAAGGGAGGGCTATATCGTAATTAAATTTAAGTTCCCAAACGTTACCTTCATGATATTCAGAATTCGGATGATATTTTATATAATCTTTTATTCTCGTTCTCTCAACCTCTTTTAATCTTTTAACAGTATCTAATTTAATACCGTCAGGATCAAAAATATATCCGCTAGAATCACTCATGGTAACAGTCTTTGCTCCCATTTGATTTGCTTTTTCACAAGCATAAATGGCAACATTACCCGAGCCCGAAATAGCAACAGTTTTACCTTCAATTATGTGATTGTTTGCTTTTAGCATTTCATCTACGAAATAAAGTAATCCATATCCTGTAGCTTCAGTTCTTACTAAACTACCACCATATTTCAAGCCCTTTCCAGTGAGTACTCCACTCTCATAAGAACCTTTGATTTTTCGATACTGCCCATACATATAGCCTATTTCTCTTCCACCAACTCCTATATCTCCTGCGGGAATATCTATATCTTGCCTGATATGTCTTTGCAATTCAGTCATAAAACTTTGACAAAATCTCATTATCTCACCATCTGATTTTCCCTTAGGATTAAAGTCTGAACCACCTTTACCACCACCGATAGGGAGACCTGTTAAGGAGTTTTTGAAAATTTGTTCAAATCCTAAAAATTTAATGATACCTATATATACAGATGGATGAAACCTTAACCCTCCCTTATAAGGCCCTATAGCTCCATTAAATTGAACTCTAAAACCACGGTTTACTTGTACTTTACCTTGATCATCTACCCAAGGCACACGAAAAATGATCTGCCTTTCTGGTTCAACAATTCTTTCTACTATTCCTGCCTCCTTATACTCAGGATGCTTTTCAATAACACGCTCCAATGAAGCAAACACTTCCTCCACAGCTTGAAGAAATTCTGGCTCGTTATAATTTCTTTCCTTTACCTTCTCTAAAACTTCTTGTAAGTAAGTCACTTACATTCCCCCTTTTATAAATTTTATTTAAAAACTAAGTGTGAATTTAGAACGGTGTATATTGTATACAGCGAATCGACCTATTGTTGACCCTTTTTCATATCAACCACCCCTTTTGAAATATTTTTTTAATAAGCATTCCTTTTTCTGAATATTTTAAAATTTATATGTATAATATAGTATCATGCTTATTTCAAAAAAGCAATATAAAAATCCTTAATTTTTGTAATTTTTTTCGATTTTATCAGGAAAGCGTTATCCTGTTTAATCAAATTAATATAATTATACTTATTCATTGATTTGTATATATATTAAACTTAATCAATACAATTGCATTGTAGTATATTTACAAATTCATTTTTCACATATAGACCCAGTTGAACTTTCAAATCTTTAAGAATATTTACTAAATCAACTGCAAAAAACAAAAAAAGCATCATAACCCTATAAAGATAATACTCCTGGATTATAGACACTTTTTTTCTATTAATTTAGTAACAATTTGTATATTTATCTATTTATAGATGCTTTAATTTTTTTTTAAATTCTTTCTCTTTCTTCATAATGAGTATGTAAAAGCTCATGGGCAAGCTTTCCATATGGCTCTCCTAAATACTCTTTATATAGCTGTAACACTTCTTTATTTTCATGGGATTTACGCAATTTCTTGTTTCTATCCTCCTGATATATAGCTTCCTGTCTTTTTTTCACAATTTCATAGTTTCCGTGATGATAAGGTTGACCTCCCCCACCAATACATCCACCTGGACATGCCATTATTTCTATAGCATCATAAACATTTTTGTCTTCTCTTATTTCTTCTAAAAGGCTTCTAGCATTCCCAAGCCCACTTGCTATTCCTATTTTAAGTTCTTTATCTCCTATCTTTACAGTTGCCTTTCTTAGTCCATCTGAACCTCTTAGTTGATCAAACTCTACATTTTCTAATTCCTCACCTGTTATCCATTCATGTGCAGTACGAATAGCAGCTTCTATCACTCCACCTGTTGTACCAAATATTACTGAAGCCCCTGTAGTTTCACCTAGTGGTCTATCATATTCACTGTCAGGGAGATTATCAAACTCTATTCCAGCTTCTTTTATCATAGCGCCTAGCTCTCTAGTTGTTACAACAATATCTACATTGTCCTCGTCATCTTTTGTAAGCTCTGGTCGTTTAGCCTCAGCCTTTTTTGCTATACATGGCATAATTGAAACCACCACAATATTCTTTGGATCAATTTGTTTTTTCTGAGCATAGTATGTTTTTACTATTGTTCCAAACATTATATGAGGAGATTTACAAGTTGAGGGTACTTCTAAAAGTTCTGGAAATTGATGCTCTATAAACTTTACCCAAGCTGGGCAACAGCTAGTAAGTATGGGCAGAGTCTTATCATTATTTAATCTATAAATAAGCTCTGAAGCTTCCTCCATTATTGTAAGATCCGCTCCAAAATCTGTATCAAATACAGCATCAAAACCCATACGTTTAAGAGCAGTAACTAATTTACCAGTAACTATAGTTCCTGCCTCCATCCCAAAAAGCTCTCCTAAAGCTACCCTAATGGCAGGTGCAGTTTGAACTACCACATGTTTATCAGGGTCATTTAAAGCTTCCCAAACCTTATCAGTGTGGTTTACTTCTGTAAGTGCTGCCGTAGGACATACTTGAACACATTGTCCACAATAGGTACAGGAGGATTCTGCCATAGGTATATTAAATGCAGGCCCAACAAAAGACTCAAATCCTCTTCCTATTCCTGAAAGTATGCCACAGGTCTGTACCTCATTACACATAGTTTCACATCGTCTACAATAAATACATTTATTAGAGTCCTTAACTAAAGCACCGCTGGAAGTATCTTTTGGGTAGTCCATTCTTTCACCTTCCCATCGAATCTCCCTAATTCCTAATTCAGCTGCCAATGCTTGTAACTCACATTCAGTATTTTTAGGACATGTAAAGCATTCATTAGGGTGATTTGACAAGAGTAGCTCTACAGCCATCCTTCTGGCAGTTATAGACCTAAGAGTATCTGTACGAACTTCCATACCTTCAGTAACCGTTGTAACACATGCTGGAACTAGTTTATTTCTATTTTTAATTGAGTCTACAAGCTCCACCATACATACCCTACAAGAAGCAGTCTGATTCACCATTTTTATATCATGAAGATCTAGGTGACATAGGGTTGGTATTTTAACTCCTACCTGATGGGCTACTTCTAAAATAGATACACCCTCATCAACCTTAATGCTTTGATCATTTATTTTTATATTTATTTTCCTATTAGTCTTATTAATTTTTTCACTTTCAGTCATACTTCCAACCCTCTTTCCTATGAGTTTACACCTATTTTGGTTTTCCCTTTATCTTTACTTTTATCTTGAGTCTGATCCTCATCTTTAATAAAAGCTAAGTACTCATCCAAAAAATATTTTATAGTACTTATTACAGGATTAGGTGCTGTTTGACCAAGTCCACACAAAGATCCATCTTTAATCATATATGACAATTTTTTTAGTGCTTCTATATCATCCATTTTACCTTTTCCACTAGTAATTTTACTTAGTATTTCATACAAGCGTTTAGTACCCACTCTACAAGGAGTGCACCTACCACAAGATTCGTCCATAGTAAATTCTAAATAAAATTTTGCAATATTCACCATATTATCTGTTTCGTCCATGACAATCATACCACCAGAACCCATCATAGATCCTATTTCTAATAAACTGTCATAATCTATAGGAGTATCAAGATCCTTTTCTGTTATTACTCCACCTGAAGGTCCTCCAGTTTGAACTGCCTTGAACTTTTTACCACCTTGTATGCCTCCACCAATATCATATATTATCTCCCTAAAGGTTACGCCCATAGGTACTTCTACCAAACCTACATTGTTTATCTTTCCTGCTAAGGCAAATACTTTAGTACCTTTACTTTTTTCAGTTCCAATTGTTGAAAACCATTCTGCCCCTTTTGTAATAATAGGTGGTATATTTGCAAAAGTCTCTACATTGTTCACACAAGTAGGATGAGCCCAATACCCCTCTTGTGCTGGATATGGAGGTTTATAGTTTGGTTCTCCTCGTTTTCCCTCACAGGAATTTATAAGAGCTGTTTCCTCTCCACATACAAATGCACCTGCTCCGTACTTTAAGTCTATATCAAAACTAAAATCTGTTCCAAATATATTTTTTCCTAATAAGCCTAATTCTCTAGCTTGTTTTAATGCTGTGTTTAGCCTTGAAATAGCTAAGGGATATTCAGCACGAATGTAGATAATACCTTTGTCTGCACCTATTACATATCCTCCTATTGCCATAGCCTCTATCACAGTATGAGGATCGCCCTCTAAAATACTCCTATCCATAAAAGCCCCTGGATCACCTTCATCTGCATTACATATAATAAATTTTGTTTTACTATCTTGTTTTTTAGTGATATCCCATTTGAGTCCTGTGGGAAAACCTCCACCACCCCTACCACGAAGTCCAGATTTTTTCACCTCATCTACAACAGCATCTCTTGACATTTGGGTAATAGACTTTCCTAATGCTTCATAACCTCCTAAAGCTATATACTCATATATATCCTCAGGGTTTATAAGACCACAATTTCGTAGAGCTACACGTAACTGTTTTTTATAAAATGGCATATCATCTTGTTTATTAATTTTCAATTTTTTCTCTGGTTCTTCATATAAAAGTCTTTCAACTTTTCTTCCTTTAATAATATGTTCATCAACAATGTCCTTAGCGTCCTTAGGCCCAACCCTTACATACAGAACATCATCAGGTTCTATTTTTACTATAGGACCTTGTTCACAAAACCCAAAACACCCTGTTTTTATAATTTTAACTTCATCTGCATAGCCCCTAGCCTTAACTATAAGTTCTAGATTTTTTAATACTTTTTCACTTTCACTAGCTATACAGCCAGTACCACTACAAACCATAATATTTGCTCTAGCTTTAGTCATTTGCTAGCCTCCTTGTTTATATAATGAATGGAAGTTAAGCTCTCTCAAAATCCACCTGTATTACTAAATCCTCTACTACGTTTCCATTCTTTATATGCTTTTCAATTATTTCTTCAACTTTGTCTTTCTTGACATTTCCATATAAAACAGGTTCTTTTCCAGAAATATTGACTTGTACTGTTGGTTCTGAATGACAATAGCCAATACATCCCACTGGTATAACCTTTACATTATTTAAGTTCTCTTTAGTTATAGTATCTACAAAAGTATTTAAGGTTTCTCTAGCTCCAGATGAAATTCCACAAGTTGCCATTCCTATAAGGATTTCTATTCTATCTTCAGATGTTTCTCCGCTTTCTCTTAAATTAACCCTATCTAGGGAGTCTTGCCTTATTTTTTTAAGTTCATCTAATGATTTTATCTTCATTTCTACCCTCCTAATTTCTATATGTGTTTAAGATTTCATCAATCTCTTCTTCCTTTACCCTTCCATATACCTTGTCATCAACCATTACAACTGGTGCTAGTCCACAAGCACCAATGCAACGTACATCTCTTAAAGTAAAGAGTCCATCTTCAGTAATTTCATTGGGCTCTACTTTAAGTTTTTCTTTTAAACTGGCAGCTATCTTATCTGCACCCCTTACAAAGCAAGCAGTACCCATACACACACTAATTGTATGTTTCCCCCTAGGTTTTGTTGTAAAATAGGAATAAAAACTTACAACTCCAAACACTTCTGCTCCTGGAATCCCTAGTTTCCTTGCTACATAAAGTTGAACATCTCTTGGTAGGTAACCAAATATTTCTTGAGCCTTATGCAAAATTCCTATTAAAGCTCCCTTAGTGGTTTCAAGCCCATCTATAAATTTTTCCAATTCATCAAACTTTTCTTTTGGAAGATCTTCACTTATAGGCTTTGTAACGCTAATGGATTGAGGTTTTGTCATCATCTCACTATCCTTTCTATTTAAGTTCAGAATCTTGTCTATTTTATAATATTACCCATTTAATTAGTATTTACTACATAAATTCATTAGTTTTTAAATAGATTCATTATAAAATTTATGTGAATGGTGATGGTTCGTAGATAGTAGTTAGTAGCCAATAAAAAAAGTCCTATTTAATAGGACTTTTTACTCAAGTTTACTTATTTTGTTTTTGCTCCTGTTGCTCCGTGACTTTTCATGATTTTTTCAATACCCTGAGTTGTTTTTACATTACCATCTGGCATAATCCAAAGAGCTTCTACTCCTTCTAGACTTTCAACTAAAGCACGACTTTGTTTATATGGCATTAAAAATACAGTTGTTGATAAAAAATCTGCCACTCCTGAATCTTCAGCCACTACAGTAACAGCTCGATAATACTCTCCTGGCATAAGCGTATCTGGATCTATAAGGTGGTGAATACGTTTTCCATCTACAACATAATACCTTTGATAATCTCCACTAGTTACTACAGCTTTATTATTAAGAAAAACTGTATCTAATAAATTTTGTTCCTCTAAAACTATCAGTTTTTCAGGATCCTGTATTCCCACTCCCCATCTTTCTCGTATATCATCCATAGGTTTTCCTAAGGCTCTAATATTTCCTCCTGCACTTATGATACCTGATTTAAATCCCTCTTTCATAATTTCCTTAGCGACTATCTCTGTTGCATAGCCCTTTGCTGCAGCTCCCACATCTAATCTCATATCCTTATCCTTTAGATAAACTGTACTATTTTCTTTATCTATTATTACTTTATTTATATCTGTATGCTTCGAGGCTTCTTTTAATATATTCAAAGGAGGAAGCATTGCTTTCACTGGATTATATTCTCCTTCATCTCTATATTCATGCCATATCTTAAGTACAGAACCCATGGCAATATTTGTTTTTCCATTGGTTTTTTCATGCCAATTCTTAGAAAATATAATTAAATCAATTATTTCTTTATCCACCTTGACTGGTTTCACACCCGCATTATCATTAATAGTTTTTATATTATTAATTCCTTCATACGTATTATATATATCATATAATTGATTCAGCTCTTTAAATCTCGATTCAATTTTTTGTGCATAGACTTCAAATTCTTCTTCAGCTTCTGTATATCCAACTATTTGTATCATTGTGTCGAAAGTATCATAAACAGTTTTACTATATTTTTTATAGTCCTTTTTTTCTATTGCTTGGCAGCCTGTCATAGCCAATATCATTAACACCGCTATAATCAATACATAAAATTTTTTCCTCATTTAATCACCTCAATTTATAATAGCAAAAGCTACTTTTTCAAGCAAGGACTCATTAAAAAATCTCTCCCAAATGGAAGAGATTTTTTTAGATTTATTTCATTACTTAGCTTTTTCAGAACCTTCAACTACAACAGCAATGTAGTCTCCAGCATCCATAGTTACAGAAGACTTAAGCTCTGCTTCATCTGGAACTGTAGGGTGATTTTCATCTTTTTCATATGTTTTCATAGCTTGAATTTCCTCAGCAGTTTTACCTACCATCCAATCACCAAGAGCAGCAGCTTGCTCAAACCACTCTTTACCGATTGTAGATGCTTTAATCATACCATAATCAGCACCTAGTTCAACCTTAGTTTTAAATTCACCAGCTTTATCTGTTGTTACTTTACCATCTTTATCAAACTGTACTTTAGTTTGTGCATTATCTATTATAGTTCCTACAACCTTACCATCTGCATCAAGGGCCGTAGCAGCCATAGGATTGTCTACTTGAGCTAAAGGAAGAGTTTCTCCATCTAAACCTGTTGATTTAGCAATACTTATTTCATGGCCTAAACCTACTTTTACAGCAGAACCATCTAAATCAACTGCTTTTTCCCAAGCTTCTTCTACTGCAGCTATATATCCCTCTACACTTATAGTTACTGATGAAGTAAGTTCTGCTTCATCTGGCACAGCTGGATGAGCTTCATCTTTTTCTACAGTTTTCATGCCTTTGATTTCTTCTATTGTCTTACCTACCATCCAATCTTCAAGGGCAGCAATTTGTTCAAACCACTCTTTACCGATTGAAGAAGCCTTAATCATTCCATAATCAGCACCAAGCTCAACTTTAGTTTTAAATTCATCATTTTTATCTGTAGTAAGTTTTAAATCTTTATCAAATTTAATCTTAGTTTGAGCATTATCTATTGTAACACTTGCAACCTTACCATCTTTATCAAAACCAACGGCAGCCATTATTGTATCCACTTGACCTAATGCACCTTTTTCTCCATCAAGATCAGTAGATTTTCCAATTGATATAATTTGACCTAAGCCTAATTTTACAATACCTTCTTCACTTACGTCTGTATCTTGTTCTTCATCTTTTGGCTCTTCTACTGGCGTTTCTTCCTTTGGTTGCTCCTCATCTTTAGGTTCACTTGGTGTAGAACACCCAACAAATGCCGTTAACACTAGAGTCATAATTAATAAGATTGATAATATTTTTTTCATTTCTTCCCCTCCATTTTGTTAAAAAATTGTTAAATTTACTTGCAACCTCATTGTAACAGATTGTTTTAAAATAGACAATATTATTTAATAAAATTTTTTAAAAAATAATCTCTATAGTTACTTAAATTTTCAAACTCTCTTTTAGGATTTAAAGCTTTTAAAAGCGTACTATTCTTATAGGAATACTTGTTAAAATTTTATTATATTTGCATTATATCTTTTTCTAAGATAGTTTGCAACAAAAAATTTTCTAAGTATTCTATAGGATTTCTTCACCTCAGGATTTCTTTACAATATTTTTATATATTTAAATATATAAAAATATTTTAATCCACTGAAATTTTTGCTATAATAAAAATAACTTTCAAATCTTTTCATTCACATCTATATTATATTTCTATAATTTAACCCTTTGTTTTTATAAACCTACTATTTACTGTATATAACATCAAAAACTTTCACAGGATTATATTATACTTAAGCTTTTATTCAACTATTGAAAGGAGGTATTTAATGAAGATTTTACTAATTTATTTAGTATACTGGACTATTTTATCGGAGAAGCTTACTTTAGAACATATTGCAATTGGAAGCATAGTTTGTTTGGCGATATTTATTTTTAATAAAAAAACTTCCTTTAACAACAGGTTAGAAAAATTATTACATTTAAAAAGTATAAAGTACTGGGCTATATTTGTAGTACTATTGATAAAAGAAATTTTTAAATCTAATCTTAATGTTGCTAAAATAGTTCTTAGTCCAAAGTTAAACATATCACCTAGCTTAATATACATAAATACGAATATTAAATCCGATTTATATAAATCAATTTTAGCTAATTCAATAACTTTAACCCCAGGCACATTGACAATAAACTTAAATGATGATGAACTTTTAATTCATTGTCTCCAAAAAGACTCCTCTTTGTCCTTAAACAATAATGTTTTAGAAAAAATAATCATGAAAGCTGAGGATGTTCAATGAAGCTGTTTATATTTTCTATAATCTTCTTATCTTTAACAATTATTTTGTGTATGATTAGGGCTATAAAAGGGCCTAGCTCTGCTGACAGATTAATTTCTATTAATGTTATAGGTACTAAGACAATTGTGCTAATACTTATTGTATCTTTTATACTAAAGGAAACTTATTTTATAGACGTTGCCTTAGTCTATGCCTTGATAAGCTTTATTTCTACAATAGCTATTAGTAAATTTATTCAAACCCCATGGAGGTAGATCTATGAAGATGGTTCTTATAAGTATATTTATGTTAGGTGGGCTATTTTTCTTTATGGTGGGTACTATTGGAATATTAAGATTTCCCGATGTATTTACTAGAGCACATAGTGCTGCAAAATGTGATACCCTAGGAGCTCTTCTATGTATGTTGGCTCTTATTTTATATAATGGATTTGATTTTGTCAGCTTGAAAATCTTTTTAATTATAATCTTTGTATGGGTTACAAGTCCAATTGCAACTCATTTAATAGCAAAAGCAGAATACATAAGACTGGCTAATAAAAATGATGGGAGTGAAAATTAGTGTCTTTATTTAGTGTTATAATGCTTCTGTTTTTAATAGGTGCTTCCATTTCAGTTACTATTATTAAAAATCTTTTAGGCGTTATTATTGTTTTTACTGTATATAGCTTAACTATGGCAATTTTATGGCAACAGCTTAATGCCCCTGATCTTGCTATAACCGAAGCAGCTGTTGGTGCTGGAATAACCACCCTTTTATTTGTCCTTACTTTAAAAAGAATCAAAGGAGTTAAAAAATGAAGAAAATCTCTGGAATTTTTCTTACTAGTGTTTTAATTTTTATACTCCTTCTTGGAGTAGTGGAGCTCCCCCCCTTTGGAGAAGCTTCCAATCCTTCTAACAATGAAGTTATGCAATATTATATAGCAAATACCACTAATGATACTGGGGCAAAAAATATTGTTACAGGTATTATCTTAGATTATCGTGCTTATGACACCTTTATAGAAGCTAGTGTATTATTTACTGCTATTATCTCAATAATAATGCTTCTAAAGGAAAACCCTCAAAAGATACATTTAAAACCATCATATGAAAGTCAAATTCTAAAAGAAATTAGCAAGGCTTTTATACCTTTTATCTACATTTTTGGTGTATATGTTGTTTTGTTTGGTCATTTAAGTCCTGGGGGAGGATTTGCTGGTGGGACAATTTTAGGTGCTAGCCTTATCCTCAGCTATCTGGTAAATGGATATGCAAATGTCCGAACAAAACTTACCTATAATAGATTAATTAAATCCATGAGTCTATCATTAATTCTATATGGACTCTTAAAAGGATATAGCTTTATTACTGGAGGAAGTCATTTGGATTTTCCCCAAATGCCCCTTGGGACCCCTGGAAATATTTTAAGCGGAGGACTTATTCTTCCTTTAAATATACTTGTAGGAGTACTTGTTTCCATCACTATTTATATTTTCTATATACTATTTGATAGAGGAGAAATATAAAATGTCATATTTAGTAAGTCATTACTTTGAAATTTGCTCTGTTGTTCTATTTGGGATCGGGTTTACTATATTACTGCTAAACAGTAATATGATAAAAAAAATAATAGGATTAAATATAATGGACACTTCTATTTTTTTATTTTTTATTGCTAAAGGGTATATTATAGGTAGTGAAGCACCTATAATAACAGATGTTTTTAAAGGTGTTGGTAATTATATCAATCCCGTTCCTTCTGCTCTTATGTTAACTGGAATTGTTATTGCAGTAAGTACAACCGCATTTGCTTTAAGCTTAACTATCAAAATGTTTGATAAGTACGGTACCATAGAATTAGATGAAATTGCTAAAATTAGGGGGGATTAGATGCCAGAGATAATAAAAAGCTTTCCACTGATTATTATATTAATATTATTTTTAACCGCCTTTGCAATGCCACTTATAAAAAATACATGTTCAATAAAATTCTTAAGCTTAGGTTCCATTGCATTTGCTACATTGCTTTCACTGATACATTTTAATTATATAATAAATAGCAACCCATATATTTACAGAATAGGTCATTTTGATTCTCCTATAGGGATAGAGTTTAGTATAGGCTTAATTGAAAGCATTATGGCTATAATGTTTACTTTTGTTACCCTTATGATTGTATGGTATTCAGTATACTCTATTGACAAAGATATAAAGAAAAATCGAGTATCCCTGTACTATATCCTTGTACATATGCTGGTTGGATCACTTTTAGGAGTTGTATTTACTAATGATATATTTAATAGCTATGTATTTATAGAAGTAGGCACATTAGCTTCTTGTGGAATTATTGTTGTAAAAGATAAAAAAGAAAATATTATGGCTACAACTAAATATTTAATAATGAGTATTTTAGGCTCTGGGCTTGTGCTTATGGGTATTGCATATCTATATTCAATAACTGGTCATTTAAATATGTCCTTTATACACGAAGAATTGATTCTTGTCTATGATCAATATCCTCGTACTATATTAATAACTTTAGGATTGTTTACCACAGGGCTAGGAGTAAAAAGTGCCATCTTCCCACTTCATAATTGGCTGCCAGATGCTCACTCAAATGCTCCTTCTCCTTCAAGTGCTTTGTTATCAGCTTTGGTCTTAAAAGCTTATGCTCTACTTTTGATAAAGGTACTTTATAAAGTTTTTGGTATGGATATTGTTTCAAATTTCCCTATACTAAATATTATACTAGCTCTAGGGTGTGCAGGGATGATATTTGGGTCTATTATGGCTATTTATCAAAAAGAAATAAAAAGAGTTATTGCATATTCTACCGTGGCTCAAATGGGATATATTTTTATGGGAATAGGAATGGGAACAACACTAGGAGTTACAATTGCAGTTTTCCATATTTTAGGGCATGCAGTTACAAAATCTGCATTATTTCTAACTGTAGGCTCAATGATTGAACAAACAGGTTATCATAAAGTAAATGAGTTTCGTGGTATTGGTAGAGAAATGCCTGTAACTTTAGGGCTTTTTACCTTATGTTCATTATCTATGGTTGGTATTCCACTATTCCCTGGGTTTGTAAGCAAATGGAATTTTGCTTTGGCATCTATTCAAAAAGGTGATCTAATCCTAATAGCTGTTATAATTTTAAGCAGTTTATTAAATGTTATGTACTATTTTCCCATTGTCATAAATGGATTCTTTGGAGACGAAAATTTAGCTGGGAAAGTATACAAGTCTAAAAGTAAACCAGTTAAAGAGTTAGTTCCTATAATCATACTAGCCCTAGTAATGATTTTCTTAGGCACTGCTTCACAAAACATAATTCATCTAATACGAGCAGGACTTACTTAAGGGGGATTTAATTTTGAACAATTATCTATTACTCGTCCCAATAATACTTCCATTTTTATTGACTATTATTATTGGTATATTTAAGCCAGAACCTAAAAAAACAGGCATTATTAGTTTAATTGGAACAGTATTAAATCTTTTTATAATAGGATTAATTTTTGCACATTTAGGCGAACTAGAAGTAAAACTTTTTGAAATAAATAATTTGCTCCATATTTATTTTAAAATTGATAAACTCAGTATGTTCTTCTCTATCTTAGTATCTGTACTATGGGTTTTCACAGCTATATATTCCATAGAGTATATGAAACATGAAGGAAAAGAAAATAGATTCTTTAGTTTTTTTATAGCAACTCTAGGAGTTACTCTTGGAATAGCTTTTTCAGGAAATCTAATGACATTATATATTTTTTATGAGTTTTTAACTTTAATTACCTTTCCACTTGTTATTCATGCAGACAGTAAAACAGCCTTAAAAAGCGGAAAAAAATATTTAATATACTCCTTTGGAGGAGCAGGACTTATATTGTCCGGCATGATTTTACTTTTTGGATTAAATTATAATACGGCTTTTATCCCTGGAGGTATAATCAATAATCTATCTAATTCAAATTTCAATCTTTATTTGATAAGCTATATTCTTATGTTTATAGGGTTTGGAGTTAAAGCAGCTCTTGTACCATTTCATTCATGGCTACCCGCAGCTATGGTTGCCCCTACCCCAGTAAGTGCTTTATTACACGCTGTTGCAGTAGTAAAGTCAGGAGTTTTTTCTATTATACGAATAACCTACTTTATTTTTGGTGCAAAGCTTGTTAGTTCTTTAAGTATAGTCAACTATTTATATATATTGATTGTAATGTCTATTATAATGGGGTCTTTTTTAGCCTTACATCAAAGTAATCTAAAGAAAAGACTTGCTTACTCCACTATTAGTCAATTAGGTTATATATTACTGGGAGTTTTAATGCTAGAACATGAAGCTTTAATGGGGGGACTTCTCCATTTAGTTAATCATGCTGTTATTAAAATAACTCTTTTCTTTTGTGTGGGGGCTGTTATGTTTACTACACACAAAACTGATATAAGCGAAATTAGAGGTATAGGGAAAGAAATGCCTATTACCATGGGGTGTTTTGCTATAGCTGCAGTTTCTTTGATAGGCCTTCCTCCTACAAATGGTTTTGTAAGCAAATGGTATCTTGCTCAAGGGGGATTAAACAACGGAGAATGGATTTTCCCTGTAATACTGCTTTTAAGCGCTTTACTAACTGCCCTTTATCTTCTTCCAGTTATTACAGAAGCTTTTTTTAGAAAAAATTCAGAAGAAGAAGTAATAGTAAAAGAAGCCCCTATAAAAATGCTTATACCAATTGTTTCTATAACTTTAATAATAATATTTTTAAGCCTTTTTCCAAACTCAGTAATAAACTTTATAGAAAAAATCGTTGTAGAATTAATCTAGTTTAAAAGGAGGTGTTTATATTTGGATAGGTTTATGCTTTTATTCGTACTTATATTTCCCTTTATATGTTCATTTATTGGATATGTTATTGGCTTTAAAAGTGAGAAATGGAGAAATTATTTTAATATTTTAGTTACTGGAATAAACTTTATATTTGTTTGTGCTCTTTACAAAGTGGTGATGGTAGAACCTATAGATATTTCAGTTCAGCATATTATGGGTACTGGACTGCACTTAAGACTTGATGTATTTAGATATATTTTTCTTTGGATAACTTCTTTAGTGTGGTTTTTATCAATAATATACTCCACTCGATATCTAATACGTTATAAGCATAGAAACAGATATTATTTTTTCTTTATGCTAACCTTAGCAAGTACTATAGGTATATTTATTTCTGAGAATCTTTTAAACTTATTTACATTCTTTGAAATTATGTCTTTGACTTCTTATGCCTTAATTATCCATGATGAAGATGACTATGCTCACGAGGCAGGGGGTACTTATATAGTTATGGCAGTTGGAGGTGGGCTTGTACTTTTAATGGGTCTATTTTTACTATTCAACTATACTCAGACCCTTGAGATCAGTGATTTGTATTTCCGGGTTACAAACTTAGGCCCTATAAAGTATGTAATTAGTGGTCTTATAATAATAGGTTTTGGAGTTAAAGCCGGTATGATGCCTTTACATATTTGGTTAGTTAAGGCACATCCAGCTGCTCCTGCACCTGCTAGTGCTGTTTTATCCGGAATTTTACTTAAAACAGGAATATTCGGAATTATGGTAACTATAGATTTAATGTTAAGAGGAGATTTTTACACCTCTGTAGTTATTATAGTTATTGGATTTATGAATATGTTCTTTGGTGGTTTTTTTGCAATGTTTCAAAGAAATATAAAAAGGATTCTTGCTTATAGTAGTATGAGTCAAGTTGGATATATATTAGTAGGTGTCGGCCTTTCAGATATTTTAAATCACCATGGTGCTATTGCCATATATGGTACATTGTTTCATATTATAAATCACGCTATTTTCAAGGTTTTGTTATTTATGACCGCAGGTATTATATATATAGCAACTCACGAACTAAGTATAAATAAAATAAGTGGTTATGGTAGAGATAAATGGCCTCTTAAGATATTTTTTGCCATAGGTCTTTTTGCAATTATTGGAATGCCTGGCTTCAATGGATTTGTAAGCAAAACCCTTTTACATGAAGCCTTGGCTAAAGCTCATAGTTTATACCATTCAAATCTTTTTACAGTTGGAGAAATAATTTTCACCCTTAGTAGTAGTTTTACTGTTGCCTATCTATTAAAGATTTTTATAGCCGTTTTCATTGAGGAAAGTGATAATGATTTTGAATATGTTAAATATAAACCTAGTAAAGCTACTATTTTCCCTTTAAGCGTTTTAAGCTTTTTGGTAATATACCTAGGGGTTCGACCTGATTTTATAATCCAAATATTGCGTAAAACTTTGGAAACCTTCTTTAACAACTATCATTTAGAGGTGCATGTATTTACTCAAGCTAATATAATGAATTCAATAACTACAATTATTTTAGGTGTTTTGATATATGTTTTCTTTATTAGAAAGTTTTTAAGAATAGGCAATGGAAAAAGTTCTTACTATATTAATCCAGCAATTAAATGGTTTAATATAGAAAATCACTTATATAAGCCTATTTTAAAAGTGATTTACTCTATAGGATTAATCTTATTTAGATTCATTGATGGTGCCCTGGTTGGAATAGCTTATTACACTGGAAAAACTGTAGATACTATTTCCCACAAAGAAGTAAAATTTATGGGAGAAATTATTAAGTCTTCAAAAAATCTTTTTTCCCATAAAACAGATACAGTCAAGCAAGACAAAAAAGATACCTCTAAAGAAATCAAAAAACCTTTAGATGAAATTATAGATACGGCAAATAGTATTCCAGATTGGATAAATGATAAAGCCAAGAATGATGAGACAATTCACAGTATAAAATCAGTTATTAGTGGTATATATGGGAAAATGGATAGCATAACTTACTCTGTTTTTATATTTATTTTTGTATTAGTTATTTTACTTCTGATCCTTATGCTTTAACAATTATTAAAACCCTGCTTACTAAAAGCAGGGTTTCAACATATTATTACTTACTTAAATTCAGCAGCTAATTTTTCAAATGCTGGAATAGATCTCTCAATCATGTCAAGCTTTACACAGTAGGAAAGTCTAACATATCCAGGGCATCCAAAACCAGTACCTGGTACAAGTAACAAATTATACTTTAGTGCTCTTTTTACAAACTCTACATCATCTTCCATAAGAGCTTTAGGGAAAAGATAAAATGCTCCTTGAGGCTTAACACACTCAAAGCCTATTCTTGTAAGATTTTCATATAGATAATCTCTTCTCTTTTTATATTCTTCTACATCTACCTTTGCATCTAATGAATCTCCCACTACTCTTTGGAATAGTCCTGGTGCATTTACAAAGCCTAGGGTACGGTTACAATAGCTTAAAGCATTCATTAGTATGTCAACTTTTTCAATGTTACTACTTGCTACTATGTAGCCAATTCTTTCACCAGCAAGACCTAAGGATTTGCTAAAGGAATTAACAATAATTCCATTCTTGAAAATTTTAAGTATACTTGGCACCTCTACATTATCATATACTATTTCACTATAAGGTTGGTCAGAAAGAATAAAAATACTTGTATTATATTCTTTTTCCTTTCTTTCTAATAATTCATTAATTGTTTTTAGTGTCTTTTCTTTATATATAACACCAGTTGGATTATTAGGATTGTTTATAATTATAGCTTTAGTTTTAGGTGAAATAGCTTTTTCTAATTCATTTAAATCTGGTTCAAAAGTTGAAAGATTTGGTGCTACAGTAACTATTTTTCCACCATGATTATCTATATATGAACCGTATTCAACAAAATAAGGTGCAAATACAATAACTTCTTCACCTGGATTAAGGATTGATTTAAAAACAACATTTAATCCACCTGCAGCTCCCACTGTCATAACTACGTTGTTTTGAGTAAGCTCTACTCCACTAGTTTTTTGTATGGATTTTGCAATTTTTTCTCTAACTTCTGGATACCCAGCATTATTCATATACCTATGCATACCTTTTTCGTCACTTAGAACATGACTTTTTATTGATTCCACAACTTCTTTTGGCGGCTCTGCATAAGGATTTCCTATACTATAGTCATAAACATTTTCTGCTCCATATTGCTCTGCAAGCTTTGTCCCTTGTTCAAACATTGCTCTTATCCAAGAAGATTTACTTAAATTATTTACTATTTTTTCTGAAAACATGTGTTATACCTCCTAAATTTTTATAGTGTTTCTAATATTATTGTAATACAAAAACTATTTTAATAAAATTAATTTTTTTTAATTATTTTATAAACACTTTTTATATTATTTAGTTTCAGCACTAGAGATTTATTTATTCACCCTCGATGCTATTATTTTAAAATCAATATAGAAAAAATTCCTGTGATTGAGGGCACAGGATTGTTGTTAGCTTATAAATTATTCTGATTTTCATTTTTTGATAAATCTATATCCTCTTTTTCTGGTAATGCTGATTGTTCATTTTGTTTTTTAAGCTCAGTTATTTCATTTTGTAAAAGCCCAATAGTATTTTCTTTTTCTTCAATCAATTTTTCTTTTTCCCCAACCAGCTTTTCCTTTTCTTCGATAAGTTTTTCCTTTTCTTCAACAATCTTTCCCTGTTCCTTATTTTTACGTTGTAGCTTGTATTGTTTAACAGCACCAAGAAGCATTACTATAATTGCGCCTAAAGTAGCAGATATTAGTATAACCAATGCCTGGGATACTGGATATTCTGCAAATAAAAAATTTATTATAACAACACCAGAATTTACAATTGCAAATAAGGCTACTAGGATTGCAAAAATTAAAGAAACAACAAATCTCAATTGCATAAAAGTTCCACCTTTCGCTTTATAAGTACATTAAATGATTTAAATAAAAATACATATCTTTTTTAAGGGTCTATCTACTGTTATATTCTACCATTGGATTTATAGAATTTCAAGTGTTTATAAAGTCTATTATTTTTATATTTATAGCTCTGTAATAGCTTACAGAGCTTAGGTTATTATTAAGATAGTTGAAATTTTAGATTTATTGTAGATACGAATGAATTCGTACTTACTTATTTCACTGTAGGGGTGAATTCATTCGCACTTACTTACTTACTTTCACTGTAGGAGCGAATTCATTCGCACCTATACCCATATTAAAGTAATTTCTTGGTTTCTTCTATGGCCTTTTCATAGTTTGGATGTTCTGAAATTTCTTTAACATACTCTACATATTTAACTTCATTATTTCTATCAAGTATAACTATTCCTCTGCTAAGTAATCTCAGTTCCTCTATAACAAATCCATAGTTCATTCCAAAAGATAAATCCTTGTGGTCAGATAAGGTAATCACTTTATCTATACCTTTTGCTCCACAAAACCGTTTCTGAGCAAAGGGAAGATCTACACTAATTGTTAGAATAACCACATCTCCTAAGTCTGCGGCTGCTTCATTAAAGCTTGTAGTTTGAAATTCACATACACCTGTATCTAGTGAAGGGACAACGCTTATTATCTTTACCTTGTCCGCTGCATCTTTTAAACTAAAAGGTTTCATATCATTATCAACAACAGTAAAATCTGGAGCTTGATCTCCAACATGGATTTCTTTTCCTATAATAGTTACTGGATTACCTCCCATAGTCACTATATCTTTTCTTTTTTCTACCATTAAACAACTCTCCTTTTTTTAAGTACTAAATTTATTATTTTTTAAGACTCCCATTTTTATTAGGGAAGGAATAACTTTTTTTAGTTCATGCGAAGTCGAATTTTCGCCTAAAACTTTCGTATTTGACTTTAGCAAAACTAATTCATTATGAGTATACCCTTTATAGCGTGTACTAATCAGATGTTATTATATTTCCATTTTACACCATATTAAAGAGCATACAGAATATATTCTGTATGCTCTTTAAATTATTATTAGATTTTTATACTTCTACTATCCATCCCTCTGGGCCTTCAATTTCTCCAAACTGTATGCCACAAAGAGTCTCATAAAGTTTTTTTGTGACTGGTCCTACTTCTGCTTCACTATAGAACACATGCAGTTCATCCTTATAATCGATACCTCCAATAGGTGTTATAACAGCTGCAGTACCACAAGCTCCTGCCTCTTTAAATTCATCAAGCTTATCTATATATACATCTCTTTCCTCAACTTGCATTTTAAGATAATTTTCTGCTAAGTACATTAATGAGTACTTTGTTATACTAGGAAGAATTGAAGAAGAGTTTGGTGTTACAAATTTGTCATCTTTGGTTATTCCAAAGAAGTTTGCAGCTCCTACTTCTTCTATTTTTGTATGAGTTGCAGGATCTAAATATATACAATCTGCAAATCCTTTTTTTACAGCTTCTTCATGTGCTTGTAAACTTGCTGCATAATTTCCGCCTACCTTTGCTTTACCAGTACCGAAAGGTGCAGCTCTATCATAGTCAGACACAGTAAAGTTAACAGGAGCCATACCGCCTTTAAAATAAGCTCCAACAGGTATACAGAAAATGCAGAATATGTATTCAGGAGCTGGTTTAACCCCAACAGTATCTCCAACACCTATAACAAAAGGTCTAAGATAAAGAGTTGCTCCATGACCATAAGGAGGCACATAATCTATATTCGCTTTTACTACTTGTTTACAGGCATCTATAAATTTATCAACTGGCACCTCAGGCATTAATATTCGTTTGCAGCTTTCCTGCATACGTTTTGCATTTTCATCAGGTCTAAATAATTGTACTTTACCATCTTTAGTGCTATAAGCCTTTAAACCTTCAAAACACTGTTGTCCATAATGAAGAGCAGTTGAAGCCTCACTTATAGATAGTTTGTTATCTTCAACCAATTCACCATCATCCCATTTTCCATCTTTCCATCGAGATATGTAGCGTAAATCTGTTTTCATGTAATCAAACCCTAAATTACTCCAATCAATCTTTTTCATTTTACCCATTTAACTCCCTCCTAGCTTTTTACTTTATAATACTTGAGCATAGCCCTATAAAATGAGTATATCATAAATTTATACTTATTTTTAATATGATTCTCAAAAAAAGTGTACAATATTTACAATTTTTTTGTAAATATTTATGCTACAGGAGATGTTTCATTTGTCTCGCTTATTTTCAAACATTTTAAACTGTGATAGGACAGACAAGATGTCTCCAGGAAGCATGTTTTTTTTTGAATTTATAATCTGTATTTTTATTTGTTGAATAGGAAATAATGTATTTATACAAAATATTTTTTCAACATATAAGAGGAGGATTTTTATGAAAGTAAAAGCTATTTTATTAATATTAACTATGCTAACAATGATTTTTGTTGGATGCGCAGGTGATGAAACTGATCCTACCCCTGATCCACAAGAACAGGAACAAGAACAAGAACAGAATCAAGATCAAGGTGAAACAACCAATCCACCAGAGGAAACTCCTGATGTGGTGACAACTGCATCTATAGTTAATACCGAAGAGGCATTTGAGAAGGCTATAGGAGCTGAAAATGGTACCTGGATTATAGCAACTTTAACAGATTTAGAGTTTGATAATGAACTGGTACTTGATGGAGAATATAAAAATGGTAAAAAAGATGATGATGGTAATGATATTATCCAACGTAAGATAGCACTTTACACCCAAGATGAAGAACGAAATGTTACTAATAGATATAATTTAACAGCTCCAAAACTAACAATAAATAGTCCAAATGCTAGAATTCAAAGTGGAACCTTTATAGGAGATTTATATGTCTCTGCTGAAAAATTCCAACTAGTTGATGCCAAAGTTGATGGAGATATTTACTTTACTTCAGAAAAAGCCCAATCCACCTTCACAATGGATGAAACCAGTGAAGTAACAGGAGAACAAAAAATGCAAGAATAATCTTTAAGACAAGTAAAAACAACTGTTCATTTTAAAATGGATAGTTGTTTTTTATTAAAATTAATTTAGTTCGTGGTATAGGAAAAGTGCGACACAAACGTCGCAGGTTAAGGATAAGGCTAAGGTTAAAACATAAAAACATAATGGTACGTGTGTAGGGGGGGATGCCCACATCACCCCGCGGGGATATACGCATTCCCGGGTCGATGTGGGCATCAACCACTACACCAGACAACGGTAGGGGCGACCTGTGGTCGCCAGGATTGAATGCCAAAACCAAGGCGACCACAGGTCGCCCCTACAGGATATGTTTATGAATATCCGTGCCATGTGTCAAACCAGTCTTTGCTCTTGATTTTAACCTTATCCTCAACCTCAACCTATGCGTCGGTACGTCGCATTTTCCCTAATATACGCCACTTTTAATCTTGACGCAAAATGTATTACCCTATAGCTCAAAAGCTATAACAGAATCTAGTAATTTTCTAACATATAAATTCTCTGAACTTGCAAGCTCTGAAACTTTGCATTTTTCTACAATATTTCCTTTATGCAAAACTAAAACTCTATCGCTTATATATGCCACTGCTTGAATATCGTGGGTTATAAATAGATATGTCAGATTTAGATCATCTTTTAATTCCTTCAACAAGTCCAAAATTTTTGTTTGTACAGGAACATCAAGGGAGCTTATTGCTTCATCTAAAATTATAATTTTAGGATTTGTGGAAATTGCTCTAGCAATACACACTCTTTGTAATTGTCCTCCACTTAATTCATGGGGGTGTCTATGAAGAATTTGTGATGATAGTCCTACTTTGTCTAATAATTTAATAATCTCATCTTTAGTATCTTTTATTTTTCTATTAGCTACCATGGGTTCTTCTATTATCTTTTTTACAGTAAATCTTGGATTTACTGAAGAAGTATAGTCTTGAAAAACAATACTTATTTGACCCAAATTCTTTTTTTTCCAGTCTTTTATTTTTTCTCCCTCTATTGTAATTAATCCTTTATCTAATTTTTCTAAATCCATGATTAACCTTGCCAGTGTACTTTTTCCACTACCACTTTCACCTATTAGCCCTAAACACTGACCTTTTTTTAACTCAAAATCAACCCTTGAAAGAACCTGCAGTTTGTCTTTTCCAAATAATGAAGCTTCCTTAGGATAACTTTTAAAAACATTCTGTACTTTTAGCACTCAAAGCCCTCCCTTATAATTCGATTATAAGGTTTTGATAATGCTAGTCTAGTTTCTATTAAATACTTGGTATATTCATTTTTAGGTTCTCTTAATACCTTTTTCATATCTCCATACTCTACACAAACTCCGTTTTTGATGACCAATACTTCTTGTGCTAACTGTTGTACAATACCTAGATCATGAGATACCAAAATAATAGCAGTCCCTGTTATACGCTGTAATAATTTAAATTCATTTATTATATCTACCTTGTGAATAGAATCTAGTGCTGTAGTAGGTTCATCAGCTATAATAATATCTGGTTTTAGAGCCATAGAAATTGCAATCATACATCTTTGTAGCATTCCCCCTGAAAGCTGATGGGGGTATTTTTTAAGTACATTCTTGGCATCATAAACATCTAGCTTATTTAGACTCTCCAATGCCATAGCTTGAGCCTCTTTTTTTTCTATCTCTAAATTTTCACAAAGAGTCTCTTTTATTTGATTACCTATAGTACTAATAGGGTCAAAGGCTGTCATCATATCTTGTAAAATCATTGTGATTTTTTTACCCCTTATTTTCATCATACTATTAGAGGAATTATTTTTTATTTCTTTTCCCTTTAAAAAAATCCTTCCCTCTACCTTCAACCTAGGATCTAGCAAGTCTAGTATGGCTTTACAGGTAATAGACTTACCACTTCCGCTTTCTCCAACAATGGCAAGGCAAGTGTTAACTTTTAAAGAAAAGCTTATATTACTTATAATCCTTTCATTTAAAAAAGTATCAATCACTGATAGATTATCTACTTTAAGCAAGTCCATTCTTTCTCACTTCCCTATTTATATACTTTGGATTCATTATATCCCCGACCCTATCTCCTACAAAATTAAATGCAGCTACAACCCCTAATATGGCTAAACCTGGAGGAATCATTTGAGTAGGGTGAGTTATCATAATATCTTTTGCCTCATTTAACATAATTCCCCATTCTGGAATAGGTGATTGAACCCCTAAGCCCAGAAAAGACAATGTAGATATGCTAAGAATAACTGCCCCTGTATCAAGAGATGCTAAAACTGCTATTTCACTAGCAGCATTAGGTAATATATGATTTCTTATAATATATGGAGGACTACAGCCGGATACTTTCGCAAAATGAATATAGTTTTTTTCCATATACTGTATTACAATAGTTCTAATCATTCTAGTGTACCAAGATGATTTTCCAACTATATTAGCTATGATAATATTACCCAATCCTGGACCTAAAATTCCTACAATAGCAAGTATCATTACTTCACTAGGAAAAGACAACATAATATCACATAAACGCATAATTATTTCATCTATTTTACCACGAAAATATCCTGAGACCACTCCCAGTGTTGTTCCTATAAAAACAGTAATAATCATAGTCCATATAGCCATCCCTACCGTAGTTCTAATGCCAAATACCAATCGCGAAAAAATACATCTTCCTAACTGATCTGTTCCTAGAGGGTATTCAACACTATAGCTAGATAGTTTTTGACTAATATTTGTTTTCTCTGGATCATTAGGAGCAACAAGAGGTGCAAATATTCCTGCTAGTATTATAAAAATTAAAAATATCAAGCATATACTTGTAAGCTTATCAGCTTTAAAATTCTTCCATATATTCATTAGGACTGCCTCCTTGTCCTAGGGTCTATAGCTACACTAAATATATCTACTAATAAATTAAATCCAACAAATAAAGTAGCCATAAAAAGTACATATCCTTGAATAACAGGGTAATCTCTATTAAATATAGCAGTAACACATAGTCTTCCTAACCCTGGCCAAGCAAAGATATTTTCTACAACTACAGTTCCTGCAATAAGCTTAGGGATAGACATTCCTAAGGCCGTCACTGAAGATTGTATTGAATTTTTAAATATATGCTTTAATATTGTTTTATTTTTTAATCCTCTTGCTTTGGCATAAAGAACATACTGATTTCCTTTATTTTGTATCATAGTATTTCTAATCAATCTTGTATAAGTAGAAATATAAGCTAAGGACACTGTAATGGCTGGTAATATCACAGATTTATATCCATCCATACCACTTGTTGGCACTAGATCTAATTTTACAGATAGTAACCACATTAATAACAGCCCTGCCCAAAAACTGGGCATGGCTGTAAAAAAGAATATTATAGCTCTTATTATTTTATCTACTAGCGAGCTTTCAAATATAGCACATATAATTCCAGCTAAAATACTTATTGATAAAATGATTATAAGAGCAACACCAGCCAAATACAGGGTTGCTGGTAGTACTCTGAAAATTTCTTCTGAAACAGATGCCTTATTTATATAGCTATTTCCAAAGTCAAGTTTTATTGAGTTTTCTAACCAAGCAATATATCTCTTAAGAAAAGGTTTATCTAGTCCCAGTTCTTCCCTCATTGAGCTTATAGCTTCATCGGTTGGTATTATTTCATTAACTCTTAAAGCAACCTCTGCTGGATCACTAGGAGTCATATTAATTAGTGTAAATGAGATAAATGATATCCCTATTAATAATGGTATAGTTAATAATATGCGACGAATTATATAGTTCCTCATTTTCTATCTCCTCTAGCAGGGTTAAATTATCTACTCAAAATACATTTTTTCAAAAGGTATCTCATATTGGGATAAATTAAACTCAACCCCTTTTAAATCTGGCACATAAACAGCTTTAGTTCGGGAATATGTTAAAGGGATATATAAACTTTCCTCATGAATATATTTTAATATTTCTCCATACATTTCTTGACGTTTATCTTCTTGGATTTCAACCATGACCTTACCAATAGTCTCATCAAGCCACTCTTTTCTCTCTAACCCTAATTGTGCTTGATAATCACCATGAGCTGGTATCCTCCAAGATGACAAATAAGCTTGAGGATCATAGGGGACTCCCCAAGATAAAGAATATAGCAGATCAAAGTTTCCAGTTTTTTGTCTATCTAAATATCCTTGTTTCTCTTCACCTAGTATTTTTAAATTAACTCCCACATTTTTAAGACTACCTTGTATATATTCACTTATGATTCGCTCTTGATTATTATCTGTATTGTAACTAATGGTAATCTCCAATTTTTTACCATTTTTATATCTGTAACCATCATTATTCATTACCCAACCTGCTTTATCTAAAAGACTTTCTGCTTCATTAATATTGTACTGTGATGCTTCTAAATCTATATTACAGTATGGAACAGTAGGTGATAAAAGTGTATATGCAACCTCCTCTGAACCATTGAGTATTCCTTGGGCAATAGCATTTTTATCTATTGAGTATTGTAAGGCCTTTCTAACATTAATATCACCTGTAGTTTGTTTATTAGTGTTTAACAGAATAGCCCTTGATGCTATAGGATTACTCATTAAAGTTACATATTTTCCTTTTTCTTCTAAAGCCTCAAATGAATCTAGGTCAATCATGTCACCATCAGCTCCAAAAATTAAGTCGATTTCCCCTTTTTGTAGGGCCAAAAGAATAGTCTGATGATCTGGAATCACCTTCCATTTTATTAAATTTAACTTTGCTTTTTCTCCCCAATAGGATTTATTATTTGTAAATATAGCATATTGATCTTTTTTATGTTCACTTAGTACCCAAGGACCTGTTCCAATATATCCATTAACACCATCCTTAGTACTTCCGTCAATAAAACATTTAGGAGATACATATCTAAAAGGTCTTGTTAAAGCCAACTCACTAAGAGTTGGGTAGTATGGATTTTTTAAAACTAGATTAATTGTATAGTCATCTACTATATCTACTTTTTCTATTTGATTTACTAGCTCTAGCCATGCATGTCTATCTTTATTTTCAAGTATAGCATCTATATTCATTTTAACTGCTTTCGCATTAAAAACTTCTCCATCAGTAAATTTTACATCTTTTCTTAACTGGAAAGTATATATTTTCCCATCATCTGATATATCCCAGTTTTCAGCTAACCAAGGCTTTATTCCTTCTTCTGTATTTAGAACTAAAGATTCAAAAACCATATTTTGTGCTGCAATTTCTCCTGAATATAAATGTGGATTAATATCCCTTATATCCTTTGTACTTGCATAAGTTAGCTGTGTTTTGGGTTCAGTATTTTCTACTGGCATTTTAGATGTATTACATCCCATAGTATAAAAAGACAGTACAAGAAGAACAACTATCATCAATTTTTTTTTATATTTCATTTTTCTGCTCCAATCATAAACATAGGAGTGGAACCATAATTTATTTGTTCTTCTTCATTCCACACACGATTTCCTATTTCTGTTTCAATCATTATTTTTTTAAATCCTATTTTCAAAAGTTCTTTTGTATCCCATTCAGGTCTATATTCCTTACTTAAAGGTAATCTTCTTGCTATATCTTCCATTTCTTTTGTGTTTGTATTTGTATAATGATCATTAACCTTTTTTTCCAAGGAGTTTACTCTATCCTGCTCATATTCTTTTCTTTTTTGTGGATCATGTACATGAAGATACCAGTTTGCATCAAAATTTAGTAATCTACCCCCCTCAGTTAAGACCCTATGCCATTCTATGTATGCTTCCGTGGGTCTCTCAAGATTCCATGTTAAATTTCTACTAACTACTAAGTCAAAAGTATTATCTGCAAAATCCAACACATGAGCATCCATTCTTTTAAAATTAATATTACTATTATATATAGAAGCATTATATTTTGCTTTTTCAAGCATTGCCTGTGTATAATCTATAGCAGTAACCTCATAACCAAAACTTGCCATAATAATAGCAAAAAAACCAGGTCCTGTTCCAATATCAAGAACCTTCAAATTTCTTTCCCTTGCTATAGGAGCATATTCTTTTATAATATCAATCCAAGCTTCCTTTTTAAAACTATTTAATTCCTCTATATTTGTTTGACAATATCCTTCAGATCTATTATCCCAATAATTTTCAACTCTTTCTAAAATTTTTTCCATATGCATCTCCTTAATTTAAAATAGATTATCTCAATATAAAACCACGAAAATTAACGCAATACTTCTGTATTGCAACAACCTTCGTGGTTACTTTTTTTATATTAATTTATAAGCCCTATTTTTGAAGTATTCGTTACTTCACTTTGTTAAAAAAATTCTATCATTATAGATAACTTGTGTCAATACTAACTAGATTTCCTGGGCAATCTATCATTAAAGCAAATTTGATATTATACATTTTGAAATGTTAATTTATGTGTTATTCTATAAATATATTGAGTTATTAATTATTTGAAAGTGAGGAGTTGTAATATATGAATAAAAAAATGGGTTTTATTGGTTGTGGAAATATGGCCAAGGCAATGATAGGAGGTATTGTAAAATCAGGCATAATAATACCAGAGCAAGTTTATGTTTCTGACCCTTCAACAGCTAACCTTGAAGATGCAAAAAACTTATATGGAATCAATACCATTAACGACAATACAGTTGTGGCAAAGGAATGTGATATTATTTTTCTAGCTGTTAAACCTTATATTTACGCCCCAGTTATTGAAGAAATTAAAGAAATTGTAAAATCTGATGTAATCATAGTTTTGATTGCTCCAGGTCAAGGTTTAGTAGAAAATCAAAAGCGTTTTGGACGGGATATTAAAATGGTATATGCAATGCCAAATACTCCTGCTCTCGTAGGAGAGGGTATGACCTCTGTTGTGTTAAATGATTTTGTAACTTCTGATGAAAAGAGTGAAATCAAAGAGATTTTAGAGAGCTTTAGTAAAGTTGAGTTTATTAATCAAAATTTGATTAGTGCTGCTACAGCTGTTGCTGGATCTTCACCAGCCTATGTATATATGTTTATTGAGGCTTTGGCAGATGGTGGAGTTCTTCATGGTCTCTCAAGAAACCAAGCATATACCTTGGCAGCTCAAGCCGTATTAGGTTCAGCAAAAATGGTTCTGGAAACAGGTGCTCATCCAGGAGCATTAAAAGATATGGTATGTTCTCCAGGAGGATCTACAATTGATGCTGTTGCATCACTTGAAGAAAACGGATTTCGTAATGCTGTTATCCAAGCTGTTAATTCATGTGTAAAGAAAATAGAAAAAATGTAGTACATAAAGTGAATTTAAGTTAAACAAAAACAAGGACGATCCTTTCTTGATTGCCTTTTTTCAAAGACCCTCAAGAAAGGATCGTCCTTGCTTACATCACCACTACAGTTAGATTCCAATTCGCACCTCCTTAAAGCCGTCTACTTAATACCTTTTTAAAATCTTATCTTACATACGCAATAAGAGCTATTAAACCAGTAATGTATGAAGTCATTACTAAATATAAATTTCTCATGTTCTCACCTCCAAATAATTAATTTTGTTAAATTATTAACCTTTCATATAGAGTATACTCTCTAAGTGATAGTTTTGTCAATACATTTTATTAAAAAATAACAAAAATATTTTCTTTAAAAAAATTTAAGATCATTACTTAATAAACTAATAACAAAAGGGTTGTATTTCCCTAATACACCCTTTTAACCTCCTATGATATTAATGTAATCTTACTAATATTGAAATGAATTCAAATCTTCTATATACTTAAACAAAATAGTATTTACTGTATTTTATTTGTTATTCGAATATTCGTTCGTAAAAATTCAGATATTTTTTTAACAATTAGTCGTAAATTATCGAGCATACTCGAATAATGTTAAGTCTTATCCAGTGTGTTATATTTAACATAAAGTAAATTTATTCTTCTTTGGTCTTAATTTTAAATATAAAATAGTAATATTTAAATAATTCTATTATAAGTAACCCTCCCCACAAATATAGATTATCAAAAATTACAAAAGGAATAGCTATTATCAGGTCAGTTGATACCAATATTTTTATCTTTCTTTTTAGTGTCATAGATCTTTCTTTTGAAAATTCTTTTATATAGTCCTCATATAATCTCGTATTTTTTAACCAACTGTCAAACCTTTCAGATCCCTTTGCAAAAAATATTGCAGCTAAAATTAGGAAAGGTGATGTTGGAAAGACTGGTATTAATAATCCAATTAACCCTATTATTGTAGATATAATTCCTATTATAATAAAAAATATTTTTTTAAAGTCCATACCTTCTCCTCATTCCACCTGTTTTGATTAATATACTTTATACCCCTTTCTCTTTTTATTACATCTTTTTTAATAATATTTTTTTATATACTTATATTATTTTTATTCTTTTAGTAAAAGTATTCTATTTTTGCAAATAATATATTATCACTTTTTGTAAAATAGGTCAAAAAAACCTCTAACTATATAATATAGTCAGAGGTTTTTTGATTCATATTATTCTGCTGGTATCCAGCTATTTATTAAGTCTTCGTTTTCATTCATCCATTCTTCAGTAGCAACTGCTGCATCATCACTTTCTGCAACAACTCCCATTAAATTACCAAGTTGCGCACCATCTAGTTTGAAATTCTTTAAGAATTGTTCTACTTCTGGCATATCTTCTCCAAGACCTTTTCTTGCAATAGTATGGATATTTTCAACATCACCATACGTTCCCTTTGGATCCTCTAAGAATTTAAGATCCCATTTAGCAAATTTCCAGTGAGGTGCCCAACCAGTTACAGCAACCCATTCTTCACTATCAATAGCTTTTTTAAGAGCAGCAGTCATTGTCGGACCACTACCAGGAACTAATTCATAGTTTAAACCATATTCGTCTATAACAGCTTCCGTAGTAGTCATAACACCAGCTCCTGAGTCAATTCCTACGATTCTGTCACCAAACTTATCTGCTACATCATTCATTTCATCAATACTGTCAATTTCAACATACTCTGGAACTACAAGACCTATTCTCGCACCTTCAAAATTATATCCTAAATCAACAACATCTTCTCCATACTTTTCCATATAGCTTTCATGAGTAACTGGTAACCATCCATCTAAGAATGCATCATAATTCCCATTTGCCATAGATGTAAAAATAGGAGCTACATCAGCCATAGTTATTTCCACATCATATCCCATTTTATCTTCTAAAATATTCTCTACTAAGTGTGTCATTGCCACACCTTCAGCCCAGTTTACATATCCTAATTTTACTGTCCCTTTTGCTTCACCATTTCCTCCATCCTCAGCTGGTGTACTACAGCCTCCAAGAACAGTTACTCCTAACATACTAATTAACAATAATACTACTACTTTCGTTAAATGCTTTTTCAAAACAACTAACCCCTTTCATTTTTTATTGCTTTTCTATTTATTTGAACTACCCAAGGCTTGGGTAATTCTATCAAGTAGCATAGCTAGTACAACAACTGCTATCCCACCTTCAAACCCTTTACCAATTTGCATTTGTGTAACACCTTTAAGTACCTCTTCTCCAAGACCACCTGCACCGATCATGGCTGAAATAACAACCATAGAAAGCGCTAACATAATGGTTTGGTTAACTCCAGCTAGTATAGTAGGAGTAGCAAGTGGTAATTGAACCTTTATAAGCATTTGCTTACCAGTTGAACCAAATGACTTGGCTGCTTCAATAACATCTTCAGGCACTTGGCGAATTCCTAAGTTAGTTAATCTTACAACAGGAGGCATAGCAAAGATTACTGTAGCTACTGCACCTGGCACTTCCCCTAAGTCAAAGAATATAACTGCTGGTATTAAGTATACAAAAGCTGGCATTGTCTGCATAAAGTCAAGCACTGGTCTTAAAAGACTATCTGCTTTATTATTTCTAGACATCCAAATTCCTACAGGTATACCTATTATTAATGCTATTATTGTAGATGTAAATACAAGTGCCAAAGTCTCCATAGTTTGTGACCAAAGCTGCATAGCAGCAATTAACCATAATCCAACAGCTGCAAAAATAGCTATTCCTTTTCCTGCTATTTTCCATGCAAGTAATATAATAGCTATGATAAATACTATTGTTGGTATTAATAACAATAGATTTTCAAAACCATTGATTACATATAAAATACCTGCTCTTATTCCATCGAATACTGGTGAAAAGTTATCAGTTAACCACTCAATTAATGCTTCAAAATAAATTCCTATATGAAATTCAAACATATTCTATTCCTCCTCCCCATGTATACCTGAAAGTACTGTTGCTCTAACAATAATACCAAGCATCTTATTGTCATCATCAACAACTACTATAGGATACTTTGTGCTAATTGCCATAGGCAGTAGCTCTGATATTGGAGCATCTGGAGAAGTTGTATGTATATCCTCATTAATAATAATACTCTCTAAGCTGTGCTCATCTTTTTTTGCTAACTGTCGAGTATCATCAATAGTAACAATTCCCTTTAAATGCTTTGATTTATCTGTAATAAAAATACTTGATATTCCCGCTTCCTTCATTTTACGTAATGCTACCCTTGTTCCATCCTTGGTACTTAGCACAGGGCCAGGTTTTTTCATTATAGCAGATGCTGTTACTATCTTTGCTCTATTTACGTCTTGAACAAAATCCTTTACATAGTCATTTGCTGGATGTGTTAGTATATCCTCTGCTGTTCCGATTTGAACAATTTCTCCATCCTTCATAATAGCAATTTGATCACCTAATTTAAGAGCCTCATCCAAATCATGAGTTATAAATATTATAGTTTTTTGCATCCTGTCCTGTAATGCTAATAATTCATCCTGCATTTCTTTACGAATTAATGGGTCTAATGCACTAAAAGCTTCATCCATTAAAAGAACATCCGGATCTGTTGCCAATGCTCTGGCAAGACCTACCCTTTGTTGCATACCACCACTTAACTGGTCTGGCATTGACTCTTCATATCCTTTTAATCCTACAGATTCTAAAGCCTCATAGGCTTTTTTAATACGCTCTTCTACATCTACTCCTTGAATTTCTAATCCATATGCTACATTTTCTCCAACTGTTTTATGAGGAAAAAGTGCAAAATGTTGAAATACCATTGCTACTTTTTTACGTCTAATATCTAATAATTTTTCACTAGAACAACCTACAATATTTTCTCCATCAATTAAAATTTCACCTGCAGTAGGTTCTATAAGTCTATTCAAACATCTAATCAATGTAGACTTACCACTACCTGAAAGACCCATTACAACAAATATCTCCCCTTGTTGTACTTGAAAGCTGGCATTGTTTACCCCTACTCCATGTCCTGTTTTTTGTAGAATTTCATCTTTGCTCTTTCCCTCTTTAACCATAGGAAGTATCTTTTTGGGGTTTGTACCAAAAATTTTATATAGATTTTTAACTTCTGCTTTGATCATTGCAATCCTCCCTTTTCATATAGCTAATATCATCTTTAAATATTATTTTCCAATACCATTCTTTGTATACTTTTTCGGAAATAAATATACTACTTACAGACTAAAGAACCATTTATTCTCTTTTCAATTGTTATGTACGCACAAAAACTAATTGTCATCAGCATTTGAAGACAAAATCATTTTAGATCCAATCCGCTTTTAAATCAAAAAATAGTTTTAAAATTTCCTATGACTAATTAGGAAAGATATAGAATTAAATTTGAGTTATTTAATCCTACAAACGAATTGATAGCGCAAATTCTTAGGCTAAATAAGATGTGAAACCCAGCATTCAAGATAACTAAAAGTATAAATTCATATGATTAATTGCCTATAGTTACCTATTGTACTAGACTTTCACTTAAAACACAAAAATGGTATTTAGTTTCCTATTACCTTATACCCACATATATAAGTGTCTAAACAAAAATAAAATGTTTATCCTTTAAATTTTTTCCAAATACTCCTAAATACTATCTTTAACTGATAGTTAATTCCTAAAAGGGTTATATATCCTTGAATAAATACTTCTGTTTTTTAATTTAAACTTTTTACAAGATAGTATCTCTAATAGTAATTCCTTTTAGATAATTTATTAATATCTTATATTCTGTCTCATTAATTTTTTTTAGGTTCATCCCATAATAAACCCCTTGATATTCATTATTTAAGTTCATTAATAACTCAGCTAGATTATAGACTTTCTCTTCTTGAGTAAAAATATTTTTGCTTTCTGGTATATACTTTATGATTCTATTAATATACTCTTTTGATGTTTCTACTGAAGTCTTAGGAAATCCATTTTTATTTCCCCACTTTAGTAATTTATTGTAGTACCAATATACAGGGTGAATATAGAAATAAGAAAAGCTCATATAAAATTTAGTTTTTAAGATTTGTAAGTATAAAGTCAATTTTCTTTTTAGTTTTAACCATAATGATTCTTTTCTAATTATTATTTGTTGAGGTCTGATTTTCATTACTTCATTAGATTTCTTAACTATTTTAGTAATAACCCAAATAGCAGCCAGAATAAATAAAATTGCAATTATTGTGATTATCAAGGCAGAAGGTAGTGATGTAAATCTTTCTTCTATACCCTCAGCTGGCATTTTTATTTGTTGTGGAGGATTATCAGGTATGGTTCCGTTAATTTCAGATTCAGGGAAAAGACTCATTATCCAATGTAAAAAATGAAGCAGCTTTGCTCCTATCCATTTGATTTTTTCCCACAAACTAACTACTAAAAAATAGATACTCTTATTTACTGAAGGGAGTAGTAATATTAACGTAATAAGAGGAATAACAGCTAGTAATATGCTTGCCAACCCTGCAAACCATGTAGATTGTCCAACCTTAATTACTTTTATATTTCTATTATCTTCACTCTCTTCAAATCCTTGTAAAGTTAAAATCATAGTCATTAAGCTAGAAATTATTCCAAATATAAATAATATATGAAACACCACATTATTCCAGTTGTTTACAGAGAATGATAAAGCAAAAATTATATAGTATATGATATTTCCTTCAAAACGTCTTAATAATTCTTGACGAGTAGGTTGTTGTTTAACTAACCTGGCACTACGAACAAATATAATTCCCGCACCTATACTTACTGCCAAGCCAAGACTCCACGCCTCTTCTGGCACAATATTTTTCCAGTTTTGTATAACTATGAACCCTATAGCCACTATATTTACCACAAATCCCAGCATATGATATCTTATATTTAATAGTATTAAATTCAAGACATATCCAAGTATTCCTGCTATAACAAACCATGTTATATCAAAAAATGCAGCTTGATTCCATTCTACACTTGTAAACAAAACTATTACATAATATATCCATATTACTTCACTAAACATCATTACAAAAGACTTATATATTAGTTTTAGCTTGTCCATTTTCAAGACTCCTTTTACGATTGCTCCCCTTAAAAGAGTAGTGCATCTATTGATTTTGCATTATCAGCTAATAAGTTTGAATACTCAGTATCCTCTTTGTAGTAGAAGTAAACTTCTGACAATTTATGCCTATACTTTTGATGCCATATATAATGATTTTTTGTAATGTGATAGCAAAAAACAAGTAAAGGTAAATGAAGATTCTCTCTATGCATCAATTCATTTATAGTCTTCATTTTTTCACTTTCTACAGCTTGATCAGCTTTAGCCAATTCATCTAATAAAGGTATCATATTCCTGCTAGGTGCAATATCTGTCATTTTTTCACCTAAATAATTTAATCCATTACTTGAAAATCCAACGCCTATCCCTTGTTCGTTAAATTTTACTGTCAATGAAGCGATTATTGATAACAAAGCTTCAAAATCTTGTCTTTTTTTATGTAAATGTTCTTTTAGCTCTTGATCATCTCTATACATTTCTTTATTTAATATAAAACCTTCTACATCTATGTATAGCATAAGCTCTTGAATTACTACCGGCTGATAGACATTTGTTTGTAATTTTCCAGTTCTAGCACTAACCTTCCAATTTAATTTTCTCATCTCGTCCCCTGCTTGATATTCCCTTATACTTGTCACTAGAAGAGGATCTTCTATAAAGCCACCTTTTTTTCCGTTAACTCCCCATCGTATAGATGGTTTAAATTTTGAAATACTTACAGGAACTATTTTAGGATATACATATATAATTTTATTTAAATTATAGGATTTTTCTATCTCTGAAAATCGAAACCCATCTCCAGAGCACAAGGTGATTTTGCCTAAGTCATAAACTCCTCTTTTATAGGCCCTACCTTTTAGTGTCCACTTAACTTCTTGAAACCATAAAAGCCATAAAAACCTTATACTATGTGTTTGTGCTTCATCGCCTAAAATAATGCCTTTATAGCTAGGAAAAATCCAATCTAACCATATTAATGGAAGCCATTTGTCATTATAAATAGAGCCCTTCACTTGAAACTCCTGTTCAACAAATAATCGAGATTTTGAAAGCTCTAAAGAAGGTTTAACATGGTTTAAGGACATATTTTTCCATACTTTGATAATTAGTGTTATTAATAGTAAAAAGGTACTTACAACAATCAAAGGAGTAAAGCTATACCATATAGCTACCAAAAGAAAGGGGATCATCACCCATATGGCATATTTTTCAAATAATATACTAGTTTCTATTACTTTTGGAGGTTCTTCTTTGTTTTCATTTTCTTGTAGTATTTCTTCATTCATATACGTACTACCTTTTCTTCTACCAAGCTAACTTTGCCTATTATTTCATCTATAATATTTTCTGCTTTCATATCATTAATACTTGCTTCTGTCTTTAATATTAGTCGATGATTCCATACTGGCTTAACCATTGCCTTTACATCGTCAGGAATAACATAACTACGACCATTTAATAACGCCCATGCTTTAACAGTTTTATATAGAGCCTTACTAGCTCTAGGACTTACACCTATTGAGACAAGTTGATGATCTCTAGTTGCATTTGCTAAGACTGCAATATATTCTCTTATAGAAGGATGTACAATAATATTATTACATTGGTTTTGTAGCTTTTGGATATCTTCTGGTTTGAATACTCCTTTTATATCCTTATAGGGAATTTCATCTCCTACCTTTTCTAAGATTTTTTCTTCCTCTTCCTGAGTAGGATATCCTAGTTTTAATTTCATCAAAAATCTATCAATCTGAGCTTCTGGCAAAGAAAATGTTCCTTCCATTTCGATTGGGTTTTGTGTAGCTAGTACAATAAATGGACTGGATAGTGAATAGGTTTCTCCATCAATAGATACTTGCCTTTCTTCCATAGATTCTAGTAAGCTTGATTGGGTACGAGGTAGCGTCCTATTTATTTCATCCACTAATAATATATTTGTAAAAACTGGACCTTTTCGTATATGAAATTCATTAGTCTTAGGGTTAAATATAGCTCCCCCTAAAACATCAGATGGTAAAAGATCGGGAGTACATTGAATCCTAGAAAACTTACAATCTAATCCTTTTGAAAAGGCCTTTGCCATAGTTGTTTTTCCAGTGCCTGGAAGATCCTCTAAAAGAACATGTCCCTGACTTAATAACGCAGTTAATATTAGCTTTAATTCTTCACTTTTTCCAACCACTACCTTACCTATTTCATTCCATAGCTTGTCTAATTGTTTAACTATCTCATCTGTTATTTCATTTGTGCCTTCCATTAGCAGCCTCCTATTTTTTTAAGTTGTGATTATTTTAATCCTAGATCAATTTTAATTAATATAGCTAAATATCCCTATAATAATTAATTGTACCATAATAAAACGCCAATCAAGATTTTAAATCTCAATTGGCGTTTTATATATTTATTACTTATTTTATAAGACCTTTTTCCTTTAAAAACTCACTTGCAATTTTCGCAGGATCTTCTCCTTCGTCGTATTTTAAATTCAAAGCAGCCATTTCAGTTGAATCAATTTTACCACCCAACTCATTTATCACTTCTAAAGCCTCTGGATATTTTTCAATAAGTAAGTTAGATGCAACATATGCTCCACTATAATCAGGGAAAAATTGTTTATCATCTTCCAAAGTAACAAGGTTCATCTTTGTAATACGTGAATCTGTGGAGTAAGCCACTGCTGCCTGAACTTCATCATTATCTAACGCTGTATACATTATGCCGTACTGCATTGGAAGAACCTTTTTAAACTCTATATCGTATGTCTTAGTCCATCCTGGATATGCATCAGCCCTAGTATCAATGTTCTCATCTCCTGCTAAAATCCAATCCTCTGCATAAGGTGCTAAATCTGAAGCCTTCTTCAAGTTATACTTATCAGCTGTTTCTTTAGTAACAGTTAATATATAGGTATTATTAAATCCTAGCGGTGCACTCCAAGTCATATCAAAGTTCTCTTCAAAACCTTTTTTAACAGTATCATATGTTTCCTCTGTACTTAAATTTGGGCCTTCATATCTAAGAACCCCTGTTAGTTGTGTTCCTGTCCAAGTTGGATAAATATCAATTTCTTCATTTAACATTGCTTGGTGAAGAACTGAAGAGCCTTGAAACTCTGTATTAATATTTACCTCAAAATCAGTATTTTCCTGAATTAACAATTTTGCCATATGCCCTAAAATAACCATTTCGTTTACATTTTGAGCAGCAACATTTATTGTCTCTTTTTGGCTACATCCTGTAAATACCAAAGAAATACTTACAACTAATAACATAGCAATTATCATTTTTTTATTTTTTTTATTCATATTAAACAGCCCCCATTTTTTTCACTTTTTTCTTACTTTCTAATTTTTCTTTTTTCTCTAGCTCGGTTGTTTTCTTTATTACTCTCTTTGCTCTTTGTTCTGGACTTAAATACATTTGAATCCACTTAAGTCCCTGATCAGATAGAAGTGCCAGCAAGGTGGCAGGAAAAGCACCTGCAAAAATTACTTCATTTCGAAGTGTTGAAAGACCTGAAAAAATCAATCTTCCAAGACCTCCACCTCCAATAGATGCTGCCAATGAAGCTGTTCCTATAATCCAAACTGCTGCAACCCTTACTCCCCCGATAATAACTGGTAAAGCTAAAGGCAATTCTACCTTAAACAAAATCTGCATATCTGTCATTCCCATACCTTTTGCTGCCTGTACCAGTGAAGATTCTACATTTTTAATCCCTATATACGTATTTTGCAGTACTGGAAGCATTGCAAACATAACTAATGCGCATATTGCATTCTTATTACCTATACCTAAGAAAAAAATTAGAAATCCTAGCAAAGCAATACTTGGTATAGTTTGAAATACATTGGCAATACCAATTACCCCTGAAGTATATTTTTCATTTCTAGTAAGATAAATCCCTAGAGGAATACAAATAACCAATGTAATCAATAATGCTACTGATGAAATATACATATGTTCTAATATTAAACTAAAAATACGAGAGTGTTGTTCTACTACGTATTTGTACAAAAGTTCAAAAAAGTTTGAACTACTGCCCATGCTACCACCCCTCTTTTATTTTATAACTTTTAAAATTAATCTTTAACCTACTTGTTTTCTCTTAAGTCTGGCAATAGTAAGTCTAGCCATACCATTGTCTGTGACAACTCCCAAAAGTTTATAATTATTATCTATAATTGGAATAGGTAAAGCTTCATCTGACAGCATATCAGCTACATCTCTCAAAGTAGCATTTTCAATATAAAGCTTTCGATCTAAAGTTAAAATTTTATTAATATTATCAGTACAAGATAACTTCTTAATATCTGTCATTAAAACCATTCCCAACCAATCTCCATTTTCATCAACTACCTGTGCACTTTCTCTACCTACACTCTCTAATTCTTCTAAAACATAAGAAGCAGTTACATTAGGTAAAACCTTAACAATAGGTTCCTCCATAATTACTTCTACAGATGTTTCACCTGAAATTTGAACAAGTCTTTCCTCTCCAATAAAACTTTTAACAAATTTTGAAGCAGGATTATTTTTCAGTTCATATGGAGTACCCACTTGTTCAATTCTGCCTTGACGCATTAGAACAATTTTATCTGCTAATTTTAGTGCTTCATCGATATCATGGGTAACAAAAATTATTGTTCTTTTTAATTTTTTTTGCAAATCCATTAATTCATTCTGTAGCTTTTCCCTACTAATTGGGTCTAATGCTCCAAATGGCTCATCCATCAACACTACATCTGGTTCTGCTGCAAGAGCTCTTAAAACACCAATCCTTTGTTGCTGACCACCACTCATTTGAGATGGAAGACGATACTTATACTTTTCAGGAGGTAGTCCAGCCATTTCCAAGAGTTCATTTATTCGTTTTCTGATCTTCTTTTTATTCCATTTCAAAAGTTCAGGAACCATTGCAATGTTTTCTCCAACTGTTATATGGGGTAGTAGACCAGTATCTTGTATAACATAGCCTATTCCTCTTCTGAGATTTACCACATCTACCTTAGATATATCTTTTCCACCTACATAAATTTTTCCAGATGTACATTCTTCAAGCCTATTGATCATTTTTAAAGTAGTTGTCTTACCACACCCACTTGATCCAATAAAAACTACGAATTCTCCCTTTTTTATCTCAAGATTTAATTCTTTAACAGCAACTGTTCCATCAGGATAAGCCTTTGATACATTTTCAAACTTAACCATTAAACCACCCTCTCTCATAGAATTAAAATTTCACTGATTTTCTTTTCTATATATAATTTCTTTAAATACTTTTAAAAACTCCTGATTTTCATCACTTTTACCAATAGTAAGTCTAATAGCATTAGGATAGTTCCAACCTGTACAAGGCCGCACAATTATTCCTCTTTCTAAAAGGGTTTGTGATAAATTTTCAGCATCATATGGTGTAGTGAAAAAAATAAAATTTGTATGAGTATCTACAACATCAAATCCCATTTTTCTTAATGAATTTGTTATTAGATATCTATCTTTTACTATAGAATCAAGACAGTTTTGAAAATATATTTCATCCATTTTCAAGGTAGCTATAGCTCCAGCTAATGCTACTCTATTTGCATTAAAAGGTTCACTTACTGTATCTATAATGCTGATCATCTTTGGATTGGCAATGGCATAGCCCATTCGTGCTCCAGCAAGACCATAAGCCTTTGAAAATGTTCGTACAGTAATTATATTTTTACCCTCTTTTATATGATCCATGGTATTAGGCAGGAGATCTGATGATGCAAATTCAGCATATGCCTCATCAAGGATAAGCCAAGTACTTTCAGGTAGAGCATTTAAAAGTCTTTCATAAGCATCAAGATCAAACAATGTTCCTGTAGGATTATTAGGATTGGATATCCATATTAATTTAGTTGCTGGAGTCAGTTCATTTCTAATTCTATCTAAATCAATTTTATAGTCTTTTGTTAGAGGAACTTTTTTTATTGTTCCTCCCATTAATTTTGAGATTTCATTATATAATCCGTAGGTTTGTAGTGGGATAATAACTTCATCCCCCTCTTCAATAAATGTTTGTGCCAAAGTTTGCAACATCCCCCCCGAACCATGAGAAACTGCAATATATGAGGCTTCAACTACAAGTTTATTAGCAATAACCTCTTTTAACTCATTAAAATTTGTATCAGGATAAGAGTTTAGAGATTTTATTTCATTTTCCATTGCTTTAATAGCATTTGGGAATGGTCCATATGAATTTTCATTTGAACCAAGCTTAATAACTTTTTTAAGCTGATATTCTTTTTCTACTTCTCCTATGGTCTTGCCTGGTACATAAGGATTAACATTATGTACAGACCTTCTTAGTCCTTTTATCTCCATTTAATTAACCCCCTATTGAGTCCACTTTTATTTCTATTAAAGACACCTTTTTTTCATTTATACTTTCTCTTAAAGCATCTTCCATTTCTTTGCTATTTCTTACACAAAATGATCTTATTCCATATGCAGCTGCAAGTTTTTGAAAGTCTGGATTTATATTTTCAACAGCTATCTTTTTCTTAAAGCCTCGTGTTTCTTCATTACGAGCAATTTCTCCATATCCATTATTATTCCATATAATTATTGGTAAAGAAATTTCCTGTTCTATGGCAACTGCTAATTCCTGCATGGTAAATTGGAATCCCCCATCCCCTTCAAGAGCACAAACCACTTTTTGGGGCTGTGCAATTTTAGCTCCTATGGCAGCAGGGAGAGCATAACCAAGTGTTCCAAAACCTACTGGATGGAGAAAGGTTCTTTCCCTATATACTTCAAATTCACTAAGACCAATATAGGCAGGAGTAGTCATATCTGCACATAATATCCCATCCCTAGGTAATACTTTTCGGATTGCCTTTAACATTTCTTCTATATACTCAAATCCATCTTTAATTCCACTAAGTTCTTTAAGCTGGTTTTTAGCTTTATTAATACTTTCTGAAACTATATCTTCTTTGTTGAAAGATTTTTTTCCATTTAATTTAGGAATTAAAGCATTTAATACATTTTTAGAATCACCTTTTATACCTATATCTGCTGGATAGTTTTTACTGAACTGTCCAGAATCTATATCTATTTGAATTAATTTACCATTAAGAGACAATGGCACTTCCCATAAATCAGTAGAAGATAATTGAGTACCTATTCCTAGTACCACATCTACATTTTTTAATAGGCCTTTAATTTCTGGACAATGTAGTCGAGTCCCTAAGCAAAGTGGATGGCTTTCATCTATAATGCCTTTACCTGCAACTGTTTGAACAACAGGAGCCGCCAGTTTATTTGATATACTAAGTACTTCCTTACTACAATTTACTGCTCCACCTCCAGTAATTATAGCAACTGTATTTGCATCATTAAGCATTTTCGTTGCATCTTTAACAATGCTTTCATCTATAATTGAATTTGATATTGATTTTCTTTGTATATAAGCTGGTACTTCTTTTTCATTTATATATGCTCTTAAAATATCTAAAGGTATCTCCACATGAACAGGACCAGGTCTATCTGACATGGAAAGATAATAAGCTTCTTGAATATAGAGTCCAATGTCTTCTGGACACAGAACTGTTCTACTCTCTTTTGCTACAGATTGAGCAAGAATTGTAGAATTTTTAAGTTCATGTAAAAAACCTGTACCTTGATTTAAAACAGTTGTTGGAATTTGACTTGAAATAACAACCATAGGAATGGAATCGTGAAGAGCTTGCCCCATAGGGGTAATTATATTAGTAAGACCAGGACCTGTAATGGTAAGAGCCACTCCAGGTTTACCTGATACCCGAGCATACCCATCAGCCATAAACCCTGCTCCACTTTCATTTCTAGCAGTAATATGATTTATACTACTATCTATCATCTCTTCATACACATCTAAATTATGAATACCAGGAATCCCAAATATATGATCCACATTAAGTTTTTCTAGTGTGTTAACCAGAAGTTTTGCACCTGTAATTTTATTCACTTGTATAAATACACCTCCTAAATTTCTCCAAACAAAAAACTACCCGCGGGAAAGGGGTAGTTTAAAAAACTACAACTAAAACTATTTTAAAATGTAAATAGCTATCAGACCCTTTACCACGCTTACGAGGTTAGCTGACGGATTCGGACTGTAAAGATAGCCCTACTCACCATTGGTGAGACTCACCCCAAAAATTGGATCCCCCGCTTCTTAAATAAGAACTCAGCGTTACAATAAATTATCATATGTTCTTTACATTATTTTAACAAATAAATAAAATATAGTCTAATGGTGCCCTACCACGTATAATTATGATATCCACAGTATTGTTAAGTATAAATACCTTTATCCCTTCTTATACTTGTATACAGGTATATTTTTATGAATTTTCATAATATATCCTTGTTATAGTTCAAATAACAATCATTTTTTCTAATAAAATCCCATAAATAAAAGTTAAGTACATACCACTAAAGTTTATTAATACTCTTCTAAATTTAAAACAAGTGATATGAATTCATATCACTTGTTTTAAATCCCTACTATAGTATTGAAATATTAGAGTTTTAAGACCTTATTTAAAACACTAACATTCGGATACAATTATGAATAATATCAATTCTTTTTAGAATCAGATATACCATATTGATTAATCTTCTTCACAATGGCAGGTTAACTCACCCCTAAAGCCTCTCTATTTGGCTTATACTCAGACATGGAGATTTTATAATCTGATTTTAAACCTCTTTAATTGCACCCTTTAAATTCATCATATTCAGGTGTATTTTATACATATTTTAAATAGCAAACTTAGTTAAACTTTGGTATCTTTTATATATTCAAGTTTAATTTTGAATTTATCTTATAATTATCCTACCAAAGTGCTTTATAAAGATCCATAATCTCATCCTTACTTGGTGAGTATCTGGTGTTCTGAGGGCTTCCGCTAATAAGTGCATCCTCAGCCATCTTAGGAATCTGTTTAAAGAACTCATCTTTATCTATACCAAATTCTGCAGGTGTCTTAATGTTCAATTTGCGTAACAACTCCTTCGTAGCTACTACAAATGCATCAGCACCCTCTTCTTCAGTCATTTCTGGGCTGAATACACCAATTGTCTTCGCAAGTTGACAACATCTTTTAACTGCACTTTCTTTAATAAAATCAAGGCAAACTTCTAGTAGCATTGCATTTGACAAACCATGTGGCACATGGAATAAGGCACCAATCGGACGGCTCATTCCGTGTATAATTGTTACAGATGCATTACTAAATGCAATTCCAGCTTCCAGAGCTGCTATTGCCATCTCATTTCTTGCTTCAACATTTGCGCCATTCTCATAAACTTCAAGAATATTATTGAAGATTCTCTTAATAGCAGAAAGTGCATATATATCAGTCATTGTGAATGCCTTTCTTGATGTATATGCCTCAATAGCATGCGTCAGTGCATCAACACCAGTAGCAGAAGTTACACCTTTTGGAGCAGTCAATGTAAAGACAGGATCAACGATTGCAATAGTAGCCATCAACTTAGGATCGTTCAAAAGCATCTTGACTCCTGTATTCAAATTATTAATAATTGAAACTTTTGTTGCTTCAGAACCTGTACCTGCAGTTGTCGGAATCGTACATGTTGGTGGAAGATCATTTTCAAGTTTTTTACCCATGTACTCTGTTATACTTCCCCCATTTGCTATAACTGCCCCAATTGCTTTCATGGAATCCATAGGGCTTCCACCGCCAATTCCAATCAAAAAGTCACAGTTTTGTGTTTTATAAATTTCAACACCATTATCTATCATGAGATGGTCTGGCTCACTATTGATTTTAGGATAAATCTCATATGTAACGTTAACCTCATCAAGCCTATCAGTTAATTTTTTTACATTTCCTAATTTCACCATAACTTCATCGGTAACAATCAATGCTTTTTTCCCAAAAAACTTTAAATAATCTTTTCCCATATCCAAAGCATTCTCTCCCGCAACAATGTATTGTGGAGTAAAAAATAAGTTAGACATAAAATTACCTCCTTTTAGATGTATGATTTTTCATTTTTTCTACTTCGCCTTATTTCAAGGCAAAATAGCAAGTCCTTACTTAAATACATCCTTACTCAATAAAGAGCTCAATTTCACTATTATCTATCAGTTTCTGAATAAAGTCTCCTACAATAATCTGAACTTTATTTTCTGCCACTATTTCATCTATTTCACCCTTCATATCTTCATAATCAGGCATGCCACCAACCTTTGAATTAAACGTTTCATACATTTGTTTTTTTTCTTCGTCGGTAAAATTCAACGAGGTATTTGATTCAATAAGAGGTGTTAAATTTTTCTCGAGAAATTTTGATATTTTTAATTGATTTGTTATTTTTTCTTCTAAATCTTCTAGTGAAATATTAAGTTTAGAGAGTATTTTGTTAAACTCTTCCTCGTCTGAATATTGCAACTTTACTTGTTCAACTTTTTCTCTTACCTGGTCGTCGTTAACAATAATATCTGCTTTGTCTGCCTTTTGCCTTATTATTACCGTACTAATGGTGTTCGATATTAATGCCTCCTGCATAATCTGTTGAATCTCAGTTGATTCGATGTCTATTCCTACACTTTTATACATTACCTTCATCTGCTCATACTCTTCAAGTAACTGCTCTTTATTAATTTCTTGTCCATTTATTTTCATTACAATATCTGGTAGTTGTTTATCAAAATACAGCTCCATATTTTCGCTGTTTCCATTAATCTCAGTATTTTCACTAACAACTGGTTCGGAATCTGCAGGACTACTATCGGCAGAATCTATTTTGCACCCTGTAGTCAAAGCAACTAAAGCCAACACCAGCACGATTGAGATTAAGTACTTTCTCTTCATCACTTTTACCTCCTATATTGTCTTATTACTATAATTACCACCTATTAAATCTGCCTGAAATATCGTGAGGCTATATTAATAAAAAGATAACATGATGCAGCTGCCACTACAGCTTGATTATAACCAAAGCTTATAGCTAATGCCATTGCAAACACAGAGCCAAACACTGAACTGACCGCATTTATACCCCACATCCAAGGTATCAAGTAATCATAAGCTAACTTATGTAGCTCTCTTATCATAAGCGGGAACGGAATTCCCATTATAATACTTAAAGGTAGTAAAATAACCACTGAAAATATAGTACGGTTTAAAAATTGGTACCCCATAAAGTAACGGAACAGAATAGGGATTATAATATAATTATAAAGTATCAGCAGGAGTATAATTGCAGTAGTTACCCTGCATATCATTTTTATTGTGTTTTCATCCTTTATTGCACTACTGATAAAACTTCCTATACCTGAACCTAAAAGGACAGTAAACAATATTACAGTCATTGACAACACTGGTTTACCAAGAAATAAAACAAATTTTTGAATCAAAGAAATTTCAATAACCATATACCCTATGCCTAGCATACAAAAGATTGCAATAAGGTAAATTTTATGTCTTGTTTTATGTGCCTTTATTGTCTCAGATGTTCCGTTAAAGTTTTTATTATCAGATTCAAATGCCAGAAGAACTATTATCATAGCTACTATTAATATAATAGAAAATATTAATACCTTTTTAATAGATTCTGGGAGTCCGGAAGTTAGTTTATAAAAGAACGGATCATTATCGGAAACAGGTCGAATATCATATCCTATTTTTTCAACCATTGTAGTCAACTTTTTAATATCCAATTGTCCATTATCTAGCATAAGAAACATTGGGTTCATACTTTGACTTCTATCACTCATTTTAGGAAAGAATGATGTTGATGGATTATATCCATATTGGTTTATTGCAGCATCATAAATTTTATTAGCAATGCTTTCCTCAAAAACACTATTTTTCAAAACAAAGATTGGATTCGGAGTAGAACCTAAAATATATACATAATCCATTGCATTCTGAGCATTTATTCCTTTTTGCTCAAAAACAGTCAATGTTAAACTGAGTAATCTTAATATCTCTGCATCATCATGAGCCACAACAATTAGATGACCATTTTCATTAATACTGTTCAAATATTCACTTATAGAGTCTGTCGTAAATAAATAGTTCTCAGTAAGGGCATAGCCCTCCACACTTCGACTTGTGTTTGTTTTTGGAAGCGACAGCATAATAATATCAAATTTATCAGTGCTATTGCTTCTTAAAAAACTTCTGCCTTCATCAATAACTGTATTAACATTTTTCAAAGATGAATAAATGCCCCCATTGTACCAAGAATAATTATTCACCAGTTCCACTAAATCTGGATTTACCTCAATGGCTGTTATTTCACTTACTCCTCCTAGCAATGCTATGAGTATATCTCTTCCGCCTCCAGACCCAATAATTAAAGCATTGTCTTTTTCTTTAGGAGAAAGGTGCATAAACGGAAAAAAACCAGGAAATGTTTTAATTTCATCAACTTCCTTATTTGGTTTGTTTATATCTCCATTAAACTTATACATAGGTGTCCCGGCTGTTCCGTCTAAATAAATATCCATATGTTCTTGTATATCCTCATATTGAATTAAATCAGTCCTGCCAAAAGCACTATTACGAGTTTCAATAATTTCTCCATTGAAAACGTGTAAAGAGTCATAAATTTCTTTCTCGATGTTTGTTCCGATTGGAATTTCAAAAAAAGTGCTATTGCCTAAACTTATAAAAAGCAATATTACTAAAAATACTATACTAGTACTGGAAATGGTTAGTGATTTAGCTGTTTTGAAAATCAACGCAATCCCTATTGAAATAATAGCAATTAAAAAAGAAAACAAGAGAACACTTTCAGTATCATCAAACATATTTAATGAAAAAACCACAAGCACACAACCTAAAGCTGCACCAGATAGATCTGCAAAATATATCTTTCCGCTAAAAACAGGAAAAACTTTAAATAAATTTGCTAGAAACATACCTCCAAAAAAGAAAGGAGAACAAAGTAAAAGACCTAAAATCAAACTATTACCTATAGATACCCTACTTATTTGCATCACGATCAGCACAGAAACAATCATGCATATTGATGTTAAGCTTAATTGCAACACCAGCTTATCGCAAAGCTGTTTGAAATCAATATTTTTTATGTTTTTACCAGAATAGTGAACTACGAACCCACCTATTCCAGACCCTAACATTGCTAATGACGTTACACCGTACACATAATGATAAGACAACATTATAGACAAGAGCCGCGTCAAACTGATTTCAAAAGCTAATAAGCCCATCGAAACAACTGTAATACTAAAAAGTATCATCCCAGGTATCTTATTTCTGGCTAAAGGCATTTTATCTTTAATTAGCATTTCAATTTCCGTCCTCCTCAAACGATTATTTCTAGTATTTAAGCCATTGTTATGTTATTTCGTATAAGCATTTAGCTTGCGAAATAACATAACAAACTTTACTAAGGCTTAGAGTTATATAACTACTAGTACTATTTTTCAACTAAAGACGGTAGCCATGTTATAATTTGAGGAAATACAACCATTAAGAACAAGCCAATCGCCTGAAGGGATATAAATGGAATTACCCCTCTGTAAATATGACTAAGTGTTACACCCTTAGGTTTTGTTCCATTCATATAGAATAAGGCATAGCCAAATGGAGGAGTACTAAATGACATTTGCAGGTTAACTGCAATCATCATTACAAACCATAATGGATCAAAGCCCAACATATTAGCGATAGGTAAAAAAATTGGGAATGTGATAAATACTATTCCAATCCAGTCAATAAAGAATCCCATAATAAACACGATAAACATCATAACAGCAAATACAGCCCATTTTCCAAAAGACTCAAAGCTTAGGATAAAATCACTAACTACAACATCTCCTTTTAACCGCATAAAAGCTCCCGTAAAAATTGTAGCTCCAAACATTGTTGTCATAACCATGCAGTTTGTTTTTATAGAAGATACCAAAATCTCCTTAAGGGCTGACCATGAAAAACGTTTATAGAAAATCATCATCAACAATGTAATGAAACATCCCAAGCCTGCTGCCTCAGTAGGTGTAGCAGCTCCAGTCCAAATGCTTCCTAGTACACCTGCTATCAGTAGCATAGGAGGTACAAAGCTTTTTAAAAACATCATAAATTTTTCTCTTGGCGAAACTGCATTGATTTCTTCTGCTGTAAGAGGTGGAGCCTTCTCTGGATGACGATTAGCAACCACTATTACATAAATCAAAAACAATACTGAAAGCATAAGCCCTGGGAAAAATGCCCCAGCAAAAAGTGTTCCTACTGATTGACCAGATTGATCAGCCATCATGACAAGCATAATACTTGGAGGTATTAAAATTCCGAGAGAACCTCCAGCACAAATCAATCCTGTAGCCAATGATTTGTCATAACCTCTAGCCATCATTGCTGGCATCGAAATTAAAGAAATTCCAACAACAGCAGCTCCAATAATACCTGTAGAAGCAGCAAAAACAACACTTAATATGATTACAGTTATTGCTAGGCCACCTTTAATACCACCTAGCATATATAAAATAGCATTAAATAAATCTTCAGCTATTCCTGAACGATCTAAAAAATTTGCCATAAGAACAAATAACGGGATAGCAACTAATGTTGCACTGCTCGCCTGGTCAAATACCCTTCCTACAAAAATAAATGTACTTTGCCAACCTACACCTAGGTATGTCATAATCACACCTAAACCCATCATAATAAAAGCAATGGGATGACCGGATACAGAGGCAAGTACAAGCCCGCCGAACATGATTATTACGACTAAAAGTGGTGCGATTTCAATCATAGATTTCTCCCCCTTGTATGTATTATAAATCCTTAATATCCGTACCTGGTTTTAATTTCGTCATTATTTTGGATTCAATTTTTTCTTTTGCTGTTAAAAAATATATATCTTTTAAAAGCCAAGACAATGCTGCTAAAAACAATATTGCAAAACCGATAGGCATAAATGCTTTAATTGGATAAATTGGTGCATTAAAAGCGCTAGGAGTTCTTTCCAGTGAATCCCAAGACATTTTAGCACCTCGGTAGCTGTTCAGAAACATAATAATACTGGATGGCAAAAGGAATATAATTATTGTTATACTATCTACAATAGCCCTTGTTTTATCACTAAACTTCTCAGAGAATACATCAATTGTTGCATGTCCCTTAGCCAAAAGAGTGTAACCCATAGCTAATATTACAATTGGTACAAATATAAATCTGGTCATTTCTAATGTCCAAATAGTAGGACTTCCAAGTATCCTTCTAGTAAATACCTCATAAACAGACAGGCCCATTAATGGAATAAAAAGTACTGAAGTAACTGACGCAAGAATTACATTTATAGAATCAGCAACATCAATAAAAACTTGAATGATTTTCTTCATATATAAACCCCCGTTATATAGTATTGAGTGGAGAGGAAACCATAGACAGTGAGTCGCGATTTCCTCTATAAAAATTTGTCTATTTTAATTATTTAACAATTGGGTTCTGTACATAGTCTGTACCAGGTGCCCAATGCTCTTGACCTTTTGCTCTTTCAAAAGCATCTTCTGCTACAGTTATAACTTCATCATATACACCGTGATCTTTAACTATTTTTTCTAATTGTGCATATACCTCATTCAAGCCATTAGGATTTCTTCCATGTGTGAATGGCGCCTGCATTTCTCGCCATCCCTGATAATCGTACATATATTTGATCTGCGAAAACGCAATTTTCGCGTAGTTTGGATTATCTTTTGCATCCTGAATCATATTATCCCAAGCAATTTCCTGTATCTTATTAAGAGCATCATCACTAAGTCTTGAAGTTTCAATACCTTTTTCAGTAAACATATTTTGATATGCTCCACTTGCATATTCAAAGTATGTCCATGCCCACATCATTGATGACATAGCAGCTTCTTTAAACACATATTTGATGTGTTCTGGAAGTTCTTCATAAGAATCTTTGTTAATCATAACCCCCGAAATAGGGCCAGGTTGATGCCAACCAGGAACTACTGAGTACTTTGATATATCTTGGAATGCCATACTCCAATCCACTTCAGGTCCTGCAAACTCGGCTCCATCAACAACACCTCTGTCAAGAGAGAGATATACGTCAGCTCCTGGTAGAAATACTGCGCCAGCTCCTAACTCTTCAAGAATCTTTGCCTGTACACGTCCACATTGTCTCAATTTCAAGCCTTCATAATCTGTTATTTCTTTAATAGATACATTTGTACGTTGACCAGATTCAGGTGAGGTAACACTATGTGGATACCATACTATATTATATTCATCATATAATTTTTGAACAAGCTCAAGGCCTCCAGCCTGCCAATACCATATCATGTAGTCACCAGGAGTGAGTATCATTGGAGCAGAAGTAACAAGGCCAAAGGCCGTGTCTCGTCCTTCCCAATAGCTAGGCCAATCTGTTGCCATATCAAGAGCTCCTGTTCTTACAGCATCAAATATTTCATCAGATGTTGTAACCAAAGACCCACCTTCATTATATTCTATGTAAAGTTCTCCTAGATTTAGTCGGTTAACGGTATCAACAAAATATTTGTCACCCCTCCAAAGTGTAATTGAAGGAACCCAAATTGATTGCATTGTCCATTGAATTGGTGCATCTTTAAAAGTTAACGAATTGGCACCTCCTCCTTCTGCTGATGATTCTGTTGTTGACTGTTGTCCTCCGCAGCCGGTGATAATCATAGATAAGATAAGAATAAGACTGGTCAAAATCAAGAGTTTTTTGTTTCTCATCATAAAATTTTTCCCCCTTTAATTGTACATACTGTTTAGACTCACCCATAGAAATTTGATATTATAGTTATTTATAATCCACCTCCTTTTTGTTTTGATAATTTTCTCAGAATCCTACTAGTTTGATGAAATAAAGTTTTGCCCTCCTCATCCGAATCCCCCTTTTCTGCTTTTGTCAGGAGGATTTATTTTTATTATGGCAAAACTGGAATTTAAACTTTGTAGACTTTTAGATTAAAGATCCTTCTGACACATCTACCCCACATTTATTCCTAACTTGACTGTAACCCAGGTTAGGAATAAATCTCGGGAAACTTACTTCTGTATCTTTGGAACATGGTCAAAACTACTCTGTAAGAATGGGGGCATTAGTCATTCATTACATCTCCGAATAACTCTTCATCAGTTGGTACAACTGGCTCGAAATATCTAGATACTGTAGTTACATTTATTAAATGTTTCCAAGTAATATTTTCTGAAGAAATGTTTCCACCCCAAGTTCCACATCCTAGACTTGTTGTAAATGGCATTCCATTAAACCAGTTTCCTGTATTTGCCAAAGACTGTCCTTGATTTATATTCATACGACTTACCTTTGTGTTTAGAGCTAGATTCATAATGTTCTCTTCATTGAAGGAATGTATTCCACAGGAGTGTCCCATACCTTGATATTTTGTTATTTCATTTACTCTATCTACTGCTTCATTAAATTCTCCAAACTTATATACCGCTACAACAACAGATAGTTTCTCTCCTGAGAACGGATGATCTGCACCTACACCATCTTCTTCTACCATTAAGAATTTCACATCATCAGAAATACTAATTCCAGCTTCTTTTGCAATTACTTGTGCAGATTGAGCTATGATTTTAGGATTTAGGTGTCCGTCAACCCATAAAGCATTTTGTAACAACTTCTTTTCCTCTGAATTACAAAGGTATCCATCTTCGCCTTTTAGAGCATCTAGCATATCATTATAAATACCTTCTTGTAGTATAATTGAGTTTTCTGCAGAACAGCTTGTTGCAAAATCAAAAGTTTTACTCATTCTGATTTTTGTGGCAGCATCTTTTAAATCTGCATCTGCATCAACTACTACAACTGCATTTCCAGCACCTACACCATAGGCTGGAGTTCCAGATGAGTAAGCTGATTTAACAAGACCAGCTCCACCAGTAGCTAAAATTAAATCACATTGCTTCATCAATTCATTACTAACTTCCATAGTTGGTTCATCTATTCCAATTACTAAATCCTCAGGCGCACCATATTTCTTTAAAGTTTCTCTAACATATTTTACGACTAAAGCATTTGTTTTCTTTGTACGAGGGTGTGGTGACATAA
>SWCH01000523.1_pt1 | contig 126830 bp, 129 predicted proteins | sample 4690051 | NCBI WGS metagenome assembly SWCH01 (sample SAMN10267282, study PRJNA491770) | bioreactor metagenome | isolation source: DHS bioreactor inoculated with | place: Japan: off Shimokita Peninsula
TTTTCGGCTACAGCCCAAAACCTTTGCTATATCTCTACCCACAGAGGGTTTTTCTGCTATTACTAACTCCTTCATTTATAATACATTCCCCTTTATAAATAATTTTCTTGAGTATATCATATTATACACTACACGTTAAAAGCAAGGATTTATCATTGTAAGACTTTTGTAAATATTAATAAGAGTTATAAATATGACAATATTGACATATTTTTTATAATATGATAATATATCATAAGATTTATATTTTCATTTTCAGAACCTTCTAACATATAGTAGTTATCACAGTTATATATGCTATTGAAATTTCCATTTCAGTCCATTTATTTTTGTGCTAACTTTTTACTGTCTTAATCTTTACTGATTTTTACCTATATGAAGGCTTCTTTAAATGAGATTTATTTAGAAGGGAGGGTATTAAAAAAATTTATTAACAGTTACAATTTTTAGATAATTATTATTTTAAAAATTTATGATGAAAGGGTGGAGTTTATGTCTCAAAAAAGAGAAAATTGGGGATCAAGGATTGGCTTTATTTTTGCAGCTGCTGGCTCAGCAGTAGGCCTAGGAAATATTTGGAGATTCCCTTATATGACTGGAGAGAACGGCGGTAGTGCATTTATTATCATTTATTTAGCATTTGCTTTTATCATCGGACTTAGTATAATGGTTGCTGAACTTGCTGTAGGTAGAAGAAGCGGTCTTGCTGCTGTTGGAGCCTACAAAAGTAATGATAGCCGTTGGACATTTGCAGGAGTTTTAGGAGTTCTTAGTGCATTCTTTATCATGGGTTTCTATCCAGTAGTTGGTGGTTGGGCTTTAGCCTATACATTTAAATCTGTTGGAGGATTATTAACTGATGCTAGTGCATTAGGAGATGTATTTGGTGCATTTATAGGAAGTAGTGGAGAACCACTTATTTGGATGCTTATTTTCTTATTCTTTAATGTATTCATAGTTGCTAGAGGAATCGCAGGTGGTATTGAAAAAGCAGGTAAAATATTAATGCCTACTCTTTTCATTCTATTTATTTTTATAGCAATCAGAAGTGTCAGCCTTCCTGGAGCTGGAGCAGGTCTTGAGTTCTTATTTAAGCCTGATTTTTCAGTAGTAACAGGTCAAACCTACTTGGCAGCCTTAGGTCAGGCATTCTTCTCCCTTAGTCTCGGTATGGGTTGTATGATAACCTACGGTAGTTACTTAAGTAAAGAAGAAAATCTTCAAAGTAATGCTTTAATTGTAACATTGATGGATACAGGTGTTGCTCTATTAGCAGGTATAGCTATATTCCCTGCATTATTTGCTTTTGGAATGGAGCCTACTCAAGGACCTGGTCTTGTATTCGTAGTTGTACCACAAATATTTGCTGAAATGGGCGGAGCTGGAGTATTATTTTCTGTAGTATTCTTCGTAGCCCTAACTGTAGCAGCACTTACTTCTTCAGTATCTTTACTGGAAGTTGTTGTGACATATTTAATTGATCAAAGAGGTATTGCAAGAAAGCCTGCTGTTTATTCTGCAGCAGCAGTTATGGCTGTACTAGGTTCACTTGCTTCTTTATCCATGGGAGCATTATCAGGATTTAAATTGTTTGGAGTTGGAATCTTTGACTTCTTTGATATCTTAACTGATAAGATATTCTTAGCTATTGGAGGATTATTACTTGCAGTATTCGTTGGATGGTTCCTTAATAAGGAAGATCTTAAAGATGAACTTACAAATGGCGGAACTATTCAATTTGGGTTATTTAACATATGGTATAATCTAGTTAAATATGTAATTCCTATTGCAGTAGCTATAGTTGCAGTTATGGGAATTATGGCTATTGAGCAAACAAGCTTAATGATCTTCGGACTCCTTATGATAGTATTTTTAGCAGTAATATCTAAAAAACTATAAAGTTTTCACTAAAAAGGATCTGGCATCTACCAGATCCTTTAAATTTTACTTTTTTAGTATATTATGACTCCCAATACTCCTGCTATTACTATAGCCATTATTGGATGTAATTTAAATCTAAATAAGCCTATAAATATAAGTATAGCTATTATTATACTTTTTATATCTACTATGGCTGTTTTACCTACAGTAATAACAGCACTTAAAATTAATCCCAAAATAGCAGGTCTAATTCCATTAAATATAGCCTTCATTTGATTTGTATCTTTTACCTTCCACAAATACTTAGCAAGTAAAGTCATCAAAGCAAAAGATATGATAACAATGCCAACACTACCTGCTATAGCTCCTAAAAAGCCTCCTACCTTATATCCTACATAAGTTGAAGAGTTTACAGCTATAGGTCCTGGAGTCATCTCCACTATGGCAATAATATCCACAAGTTCCTTTGTAGTAATCCATCCATTATTATGTACTATCTCTTTTTCTATTAATGGAAGTACAGCAAGACCTCCACCAAATGCAAATGCACCTATCTTCATAAATGCAAAAAATATATCTAATATATAACTCATCATGCCCTCTCTTCTCTATATAAAAGATACCCTATAATTCCAGAGGTTACAATTATTATTATAGGATTTATAGAAAATATAGCAATAGCAATAACACTCAGACCTATCCAAATAAAATTAAATAGATTTTTAGGTACTGATTTACTCATTTTAATTACAGAGAATAAAATAAGAGCTACTACTGCTGGTCGAACTCCTTGGAATATTTCTTCCACAAGCTTATTTTCTCTAATTTGATTGAAAAAAATAGCTACAATCAAAATTATCACAACTGCAGGTAGCATAGAACCTAAGCAAGCAACAACAGCTCCTGTAAATCCAAAAAGTCTGTACCCTAAATAAGTAGAACTATTTATTATTAATGCTCCTGGAATACTCTGAGATAATGCCACAATATCCATAAATTCTTCATTATCAATCCACTTTTGGTTTTCAACAAATTCCTTTTGAACCAAAGGTATCATAGCATATCCCCCACCTAAGGTGAATGCTCCTATTTTTGCTAGTATTAAAAACATTTTAAACATATTATTAGCTCTACTCAACTTTAAACCCTTCTTTTTAATTATATTCATATATTAGTCTATACATTAGAATTCTATATTATCAATTCTTTTCTGTCAAATATAAGAAATTAATCCTCCATCTAAAGAAGATGGAGGATTAATTTCTTATATTATTTAAAATGGTCCTAGTTTAATCATAACACCTACTGACACTAAAATCATGGAGGTTATCATTATTATAGCAAAGAGAGGTGCGAAGAATTTAAACCATTTACTATAAGGAATTCCAGCAACCATTAGTATTGCAATTAAAGCTCCATTTGTAGGATACATAAAGTTGGAAAAACCATCTCCAAATTGGCTAGCCAAACACGCAACCTGTCGCGTAACTCCTCCCATATCAGCAAGAGGTACTATAATTGGAATAGTAATTGCAGCCTGTCCACTACCTGATGGTATAAGGAAGTTTATAATACTTTGCATTATTAATAGTAATGAGCCTGTCATCATTGAGGAATGTCCAACTACAAACTGAGATAGGAATTCTATCACTGTATCTACAATTAGAGCATCTTCCATAATATATAAGATTGCACGAGCAAATATCATGACCATTCCTGCATAAAATAGATCTTTCATACCTTCACCAAACATTTCGCAGATTTCATTCAATCTACTACCATATGCAAGACCAACTGCAAGCCCTATGGCAACAAAAGAAGCAGATATTTCTGGGAAATCAAAGCCCATATTTACCGTTCCATAAAGTAAAAACCCAAATGTAGCAAGGAAAGCTATACCCGCTCTTATTAATGCAGGAGTGAATTTTACAACTTCTACTTCTATAGAACTATATTTAGTTCCAATATCAGAAAGTAGCGACTTGCTGGGGTCTGCCTTGACCTTGGAGGCATAACGCATTAAGTATGCATAGCATATTAATAAAATTATTATAAAGCTAATTCCTCTATACCACATCCCAGAATAAATAGGAAGTTCTGCAATTTTGTGAGCAATAGCTGTAAATAATGGATTAGTAAGTGCAGCTCCAAAACCAGCACAAGCTGCTAGCATTACAATTCCAGCACCAGTTACCGCATCATATCCAAAAGCAAGTGCTAAGGGAACTACCATTGGAATAATTACTACACTTAACTCCCACATGCTAGTAAATGCTACTTGTGTTCCAATTGCTAGCATAAGAACAAAGGCTATAATATAAAAGCTAGTATTTCTAAGCTTATATGCAAGTGCTTTAATAGCAGTTTCTAGGAGACCTATTCTTTTGACTATTCCAAAAGCTCCCCCTGCAAAGAATATTAAAGCCATCAGTCCTGATGCATTTTTAAATCCATAATAAAATGAAATGAAAAAAGTAGATATACCAACATTTTCCTTTTCTACATATTGAAATGTATTAGGATCAACAACTGTTCTACCCTCAAATGTATACCTTTCATAAGTTCCACTGGGAACAAAATTAGCAACAATCGCTACAATCACTAATATAATAGCTAATGCAAAAAAAGGATGAGCAAACTTTCTTGTTTTATTTTCAGAAATATTCACAGACATAACCAGCCTCCTTATTTTATAATTCCCAAAAAATATTTTTGATATATCTTTTTTATTTCTTTTTGAATTTCATAATTTGTGCCATAAAGTTTAAAATAGTCATAGCTGCTACTCGACTAGTTATTCCAGCTGGATCATATTGAGGTGCAACTTCTACTAGATCAAAACCTATAATTTCTCCCATCTGACAAATACCTGTAAGCATCTCCATAAGTTCGTCATAGTACAAACCTCCAGGAGAAGGAGAACCTACACCAGGTGCTATAGAAATATCATAACCATCTATATCGATTGATACAAAATATTTATCAGCCTTTGGAATTTTAGCTAGAACAGCTTGTACTCCAATTTCATGAACTTCCTTTGATGAAATTAAAACACTACCATAAGCCATTGCATCTTCAAAGTCTTCTCTACGACTAGAACCTAAGCCACGCAAACCAATTTGTGCCATTTTATCAATGTGATCCATCTCTGCTAATCTACGCATAGGGCTTCCGTTACCATAACGTAGTGGTCCAACATGATCAGTCCAATCAAGATGTGCGTCAAACTGAACAATACTTACTTTACTATCTAGAGACTCTAATGCACGTCCAATAGGAATAGTAATAGAATGGTCTCCCCCTATAACGACGGGAATTGCTCCACGCTCTATTATCTTTCGTACTGACTCTTCAATACTATTAAAGGAATATTCTATATCCCCATGTAGCACATCAGCATCTCCACAGTCTACAATTTTAATAGGTGCTGCTAGTAACTGTTCCTTATTTTCTGGATCATAGAAACCTACATCTCCTCTTGCATAATGAGTTGAAACCTCTCGAATTCTTCTTGGTCCAAGTCTAGAGCCTGAAAGAAATCCAACTCCTAAATCATAAGGTACACCTAGTATTGCTATGTCTGCATCAAGAGTGTCAAGATCTGTACAAATTGGGTACTTTCCAAATGAACAAATTCCCGTAATCGGTTGATTAAGCTTTTTCATAAAACCACATCCTTTTATAATTTTTAATAATTAAAACTTTTTTGAATTTTAATTATTATAGTATAATTTTATCTTCATCTTGCTTTTATGTACATAATCAAAATAATTTGTTATAATGAAATATATTTCAAAAATAAATTATTTCTAGGCTTTTACTTAATAAAAAAAAGGGGTGAGTAAAATGGATTGTACAGATAAAAAAATCCTCAGAATATTACAACAAAATGCTCGTATAACTATTAAGCAAATTGGTAATGAAGTAGCACTTACCCCTCCAGCTGTTGCTGAACGTATCCGACGTATGGAAGAGGATGGAATCATCCTTGGATATCAAGCTAAGATAGATACTCGCAAGCTTTCCAAGAGTGTTTCTGCTTTTATTGGAGTAAATGTATCCCCAAAACAACATGATCAGTTTATAAAGTTTTGTGCTAATAATGATAGTATAATCGATCATTATCGTGTTATAGGAAACTACAACGCCATGTTATTTGTATCTTTGTACGATTCAACAGAACTTCAAATACTAATTGATGAGATCAAAAAATACGGTACTACCCAAACATCTGTAGTTCTATCAACACTATTTTGCGATAAACCTTATTAAGTTTAATTTAATGCTATAAAAATATTTACTTCTCTAAACATACTAATTATTTATCCACTTGTTGATCACTCTATTTCTTAATTTAAATTAATATTTTTTTCATATATTTAATGTTTAACCATATAATTAAATGGGTAAAATTATGTAGAATATACTTATATGACTGAAAGGAGATAGTAATATGCAAAAGTACAGATGTATACCATGCGGTTATATTTATGATCCTGCCGAGGGAGATCCTGATGGAGGTATAGCACCAGGTACAGCTTTTGAAGATATTCCAGATGATTGGGTATGCCCAGTATGTGGTGTAGGTAAAGATATGTTCGAACCTGAAGAATAGGAATGAAATTAGAGAATAGGTACGAATTAATTCGTACCTACATAATCTAAATTTTAAAAAAGACTTTTAGAGTCAACGACTCTAAAAGTCTTTTTTAAAAAGTGAAACTTAATTCAGATGAAGTTTTAAAACTTCATCTGAATTTTAGTTAAACCTATCCAGGGCTGTACAACTCTTATAAATTTTTATTTTCCTCTAATTCAAAATCATATCCATTTACTTTAAATATCTGATCAATAGTATCCCAAAGAACTTCCTTACCTTCCCTATTTTCAGATGAAACAGGAATAAGTAATCCATCTCCTATTTGTAACTCTTTACGGATTAGGTCTAATTGTTTTTGTCTCTGACTTCTCTTTATCTTATCTAGTTTTGTTGCTATTACTACCCCATTAAATCCAAACTGTTTTATCCATTCATGCATTTGCTTATCTTGCTCTGTAGGACTATGCCTAATATCTACCAACTGCAGTACCTCTAATAAATTAGGACGGCTAGTCAAGTATGTTTCAATCATTTTTCCCCATTGAGATTTATTAGCTTTTGAAACTTTTGCATATCCATAGCCAGGAAGATCTACAAAGCTAAAACCATCATTTATTCTATAGAAGTTAATAGTTTGGGTCTTTCCTGGACTTGAACTTGTTCTAGCTAGTTTTTTTCTATTGACTAGCATATTAATAACAGAAGACTTTCCCACATTTGATCTTCCTGCCAGTGCTATTTCAGGAAAACTTTCCTCAGGATACTGCTCTTTCTTTACTGCACTTATGATTATTTCAGCATTTTTAATCTTCATCATTTTTTTCCCTTCGAAGTAAGGCATGCTCCAACACCTGATCCATATTTTGCACAAATACAAATTCTAGTTTTTTCTTAACATTATCAGGTATATCATCAATATCTCTTTTATTTTCTTCTGGAAGAAGTACCTTTTTATGTCCAGCTCTGTTTGCCGCCAATACTTTTTCCTTTATTCCTCCAACAGGAAGTACTCTTCCCCTTAGAGTTATCTCTCCTGTCATTACCACAGTTCTATCAACAGGGCACTTTGTAAGCTCTGAAATAACAGCAGTTGCCATAGTTACACCTGCAGAAGGTCCATCCTTAGGTATAGCTCCTTCTGGAATATGTATATGAATATCATATTTTTGATAAAAGTCCTCTGGTATGTTAAATTCCTTAGTTTTAGCTCTAATATAGCTTATTCCTGCTTGAGCAGATTCCTTCATAACATCTCCAAGTTGACCAGTTAAGACAAGCTTACCAGTACCATTCATAGTAGTAACCTCTATGGATAAGGTATCTCCTCCTACCCTTGTCCAAGCCAATCCTGTAGCTATACCTATTTGATTTTCTTCATTAGCTTTATCATATCTAAATCTTTGAATACCTAAATATTGCTCAAGGTTTTTAGTATTTATTCGAACAATTTTTACATTATCTTCAACAATCTTTTTTGCTGTTTTTCTACAAAGTGTAGCTAATTGTCTTTCAAGATTTCTTACACCGGATTCTCTTGTATAATAGTTTATTACATCTCTAATAGTTTGTTCAGAAATTTGAATGTTTTCAGGTTTAAGTCCATGCTCTTTTATTTGTTTTGGGAGCAAATATTTTTTAGCTATATTTAACTTTTCTTCTTCTGTGTACCCTGAAACCTCTATTACTTCCATTCTATCCAGTAACGGTCTTGGTATGCTTCCTAGACTATTAGCAGTGGTTATAAACATTATTTTTGATAAATCAAAAGGAACTTCTAAATAATGATCTGTAAAATCCTTGTTTTGTTCAGGGTCTAAAACCTCTAACAAAGCAGAAGCAGGATCACCACGAAAATCATTGTTTAGCTTATCTATTTCATCAAATAAGAATACTGGATTTTTAGAACCTCCCTCTTTTATAGCCGAAATAATTCTGCCAGGGATTGCACCTACATAGGTTCTTCTATGACCTCTTATTTCCGCCTCATCTCTAACCCCTCCCAAAGACATACGAACAAATTTTCTATCTAATGAACGAGCTATTGATTTAGCTATAGAAGTTTTACCAACTCCCGGAGGTCCAATTAAGCACAAGATCGGACCTTTCATATTTTTTGCCAATTGTCTTATAGCTAGATATTCTAAAATCCTATCTTTAACAGAAGTAAGACCATAATGATCTTCATCTAAAATAGTTTTTGATTTTTTTAGATCTAGTGAATCCTTTGTTTGTTTATTCCATGGAAGATCTAATATCCAGTCTACATATGTACGAATAACACTTCCTTCAGCAGATCCTTGAGACATACGAGAGAGTCGGTCAACTTCCTTAAGTACCTTTTCCTGTACTTTTTTAGGAAGCTTTGCCTTCTTTATTCTTTCTCTATATTCTTCAGATTCTTCATGAACCCCACCATCTTCTCCTAGTTCTTCTTGAATAGCTTTTAATTGCTCTTTTAAATAATACTCTTTTTGAAGTTTATTCATTTGCTTTTTAACCTTGCTATTTATATCTCGTTCTATTTCTAGAATTTCTATTTCTTTTATTAGAATTTTATACAATACCTCAAGACGGTCTTTAGGTTCAAACGCCTCTAAGACCTCTTGTTTTTGTTCTATTTTAAGAACTAAATGAGATACTATAACATCTGCTAGTCTTCCAGGCTCTTCAATAGAAGTAACTGAAATTAAAACCTCAGGGGATATTCGATTGCTAAGACTTACATATTCTTCAAAGCTATTTATTACTGTTCTCATCAAGGCTTCTATTTCTTTATCTCCAGCTAATTCCTCATCAAATAGCTCATCTTGTACTTCACATTTAAAATATGGATCTTCTTGTACAATATTAAGGATTTTACCTCGATTTATTCCCTCTACCAATACACGAATAGCATCTCCTGGTAGCTTTAGCATTTGTTTTATTTTTGCTATAGTGCCCACCTGATAGAAATCTTCTATAGTTGGTAAATCCATTTCTGCTTCTTTTTGAGTTGTTAAAAAAATCAATTGATCATTTACCATAGCTTCTTCTAAAGCACTAACAGATCTTTCTCTCCCCACATCAAAATGTAATACCATATATGGAAAAACGGAAAGTCCTCTTAAAGGTATCAAAGGTAGTATATGTTTTTTTACTTTACTATCAGCCAACTTTATCAGCTCCTTACTATGAGGATAATAGTTTTATTTTTTGTAATACAAGTTAAATTATACTTAGCTCTTATTATATATATACACCAGTTAAAAGCAATCAAACTTCTCATGTAATTAAATATTATATATAAAGTATCAGCCTTTTTCAATTACTTTCCTAAATTTCTATAATTATAATTTATATAATCAATAAGGATGGACAAAATCCATCCCTATTAATATAACAAATATCTCAATTTTCATTCTTAAAAAGAATCTTATATTGTGTTTATTGTATCTTCTGAGCCTTTTGCCAATGCAATTTTAAAAGGACTACTAGAGCCTTGAACTTCTGGTGCTTTTTCTTTGCCTATAGAATGTTTTATTACTTCATTTATATTCTTTACTCTTATTACTTGTATATCCATATCCTCAAACCTCTCTTGCCAGTTTTCCCAAGGTATTATAATCTTCTTACACCCAGCTAACTGTGCAGCTTGAATCTTTGCGCATACTCCTCCTACGGGCTTTACAATACCACGTATAGTTATTTCCCCTGTCATAGCTAAGTAACCATCAATTTTTTCTTTTGTTATAGCTGAGTAAATAGCAGTAGCCATAGTTATTCCAGCTGAAGGTCCGTCTACTAGCATACCTCCTGGGAAGTTAAGATGTATATCATATTCATCTACATTTATATTAAATTGATTTTTCAATACTACTAATACATTGTCTATTGAGCCTTGGGCAGTACTTTTTCTTTTTAGTTTTCTACCAGGTGTGGAAATTTCCTCTTCTTGAGCTATGCCTGTTATCTTTACCCTACCTCGTTCTTTAGTAGGTATAGTAATAGCCTCTACTTCTGAGACAACTCCTATATCAGTCCCTGTTACAGCCAGTCCATTAACTACCCCCACTTGAGCAGCACCATTTACTTTATATTCTGGTCTTGCTTGGTATTTTCCACTTTCTATAACCCATTCTATATCCTTTCTGGTTATAACTTTCTTTTTTTCATTTGATACAACTCCCCCTGCTATTTGCACTAAGTTAATAGCTTCTCTTCCATTGCTCGCATATTTTTTTATAAGCGCTATTCCCTCTTCTTCTAATTCAAACCCACTTTTTTGCCCAGCGTTTTTACAAATTATCCCTATTTCTTCAGGTAATAAAGTTCTGAAGTATATTTCTATACACCTGGATCTAATAGCAGGTGGTATTTCTGTTGCTGATTTAGTGGTTGCTCCTACTAATCTAAAGTCAGCAGGCAAGCCGCTGTTAAATACTTCATGAATATATGGTGGAATCTTATCATCCTCTGGATTATAATATGCACTATCAAAATTTACTTTTCTATCCTCTAATACCTTTAATAGCTTGTTAAGCTGAACTGGATGTAGTTCTCCTATTTCGTCCAAAAACAATATGCCTCCATGAGCCTTTGTTACAGCACCTGGTTTAGGCTGGGGTATACCATTTTGTCCTAATGGTCCTGCACCTTGATATATAGGATCATGTACAGAACCCATAAGAGGATCTGCAATACTTCTTTCATCAAATCTAATCGTAGTGGCATCCATTTCTACAAACTTTGAATAGTAATTAAACGGAGAATTTTTTGCTCTTTTAGCTTCATCTAAAACTAATCTAGCAGCCGCTGTTTTTCCTACACCTGGCGGCCCATAAATAAGTACATGTTGAGGATTGGGACTGCATAATGCAGCTTTAAGGGCTTTTATTCCATCCTCTTGACCTATTATATCTTCAAATGATTTAGGACGTATCTTCTCTGATAGTGGAATTGTCAGCGAAATACTCTTCATCATATTTAACTTATCCATCTCTTTTTTGAAGCTTTTTTCTGTAGCTGCTTTACTTCCTGTTTGTTTTCTCAATAGATTTAAAAAATACAGCCCTATTACCACTGCAAAAAAGAACTGAATCAAATAAATTATTCCGGACATTAAACATCCTCCTTTCATTTGCATCTCACATTTACCAGTAATTTTTCTATCTAACTTAGTATGTGAATATATAATCCTACATATAATTCACAAATTCTGGTCAAAAAAAATAAATAGGCGAATCCATTGGATTCGCCTATTTTTAAGAAGCATTTTCTTCTTTTTTCTTTTTAGGTTTTCTTTTCTTAACATCAGATAAAACTAAAGTTGGCTCTGTTTGATTTTCTACAGTTTCTTTGGTAACAACACATTTTTCTATATCATCTCTAGAAGGAATGTCATACATTACATCTAGCATAAACCCTTCGAAAATACCCCTTAGTCCTCTAGCACCTGTTTTTCTTTCAATAGCTTTTTTTGCTATAGCGGTAAGTGCTTCATCTTCAACCTCTAACTCTACACCATCTATTTCAAATAGCTCTTTATACTGTTTCAAGAGAGCATTTTTAGGTTCTACAAGAATTTTAACCAAAGCTTCTTCATCTAATTCATTTAAATTGACAACTACAGGAACTCTTCCAACAAATTCTGGAATTAGACCATATCTTAATAAGTCTTCAGGTTGAATTTTATTTAAAAGATCTGACTTATCTTTGTCAAGCTTAGTCTGAATATTAGCACCGAAGCCCATAGATTTTTGACCAATTCTCTTTTGTATAATCTTATCAATTCCATCAAAAGCACCACCACATATAAACAATATGTTGGTAGTATCTATTTGTATAAATTCTTGATGGGGATGTTTTCTGCCACCTTGAGGAGGAACACTAGCTACAGTACCCTCTAAGATTTTAAGTAATGCTTGTTGAACTCCTTCTCCACTTACATCCCTAGTAATAGATGGATTATCAGACTTTCGAGCAATTTTATCTATCTCGTCAATGTAGATAATTCCTTTTTCTGCTCTTTCAACATCATAATCAGCCGCCTGTATAAGCTTTAGTAAAATGTTTTCAACATCTTCACCAACATAACCAGCTTCTGTTAAAGATGTAGCATCAGCTATAGCAAAAGGAACATTTAGTATTTTTGCTAAAGTTTGAGCAAGTAAGGTTTTACCTGAACCAGTAGGACCTAGCATCACTATATTACTCTTTTGAAGCTCTACATCATCAGCCTTCACTTGTCTATTAATTCTTTTGTAATGATTATAGACAGCTACCGATAGAGCCCTTTTCGCTTTTTCTTGACCAACCACATATTGCTCAAGGATATTCTTGATATCATGAGGTTTAGGGAGTTCAGACATCTCTATTTCTACATTTTCATCAAATTCCTCTTGAATGATCTCCTGACATAATTCGATACATTCATCACATATATATACACTTGGACCTGCTATAAGTCTTCTAACCTGATCCTGAGACTTACCACAAAAAGAACATTTTAGTTGTTTTTTCTCATCGAATCTTGACATCCTTCCACCTCTCTTGTCTTTTTTACCTAGAAGTGACCACCTTATCTATCAAACCATACTCCACAGCATCTTTAGCTTCCATGAAAAAGTCTCTATCAGTATCCTTAGAGATTTTTTCAAGAGTTTGCCCTGTTCTTTCACTTAATATCTTATTAATAGTTTCCCTCATTTTTAAAATTCGTTCTGTGTGTATTCTAATATCTTCAGCTTGACCTCTGGTGCCACCTAATGGTTGATGAATCATAATCTCTGCATGGGGTAGTGCTAAACGCTTATTTTTTGCTCCTGCTGCCAATAAAAATGCACCCATGCTAGCAGCCATACCTATACAGATAGTCGATACATCACATTTTATATACTGCATTGTATCATATATAGCCATTCCCGCAGTTATTGAACCCCCGGGACTGTTAATGTAGATCATAATATCCTTATCTGGATCTTCAGCTTCAAGGAATAATAATTGAGCCACTACCAAACTGGCAGTATGATCATTTACTTCATCCCCTAAAAAGATAATTCTATCCTTAAGCAGTCTTGAATATATATCATAGGATCTTTCCCCACGATTAGTTTGTTCCACTACCATTGGAATTAAAGCCATACGTCATACCTCCTAGTCATAATATTCTATGCAGAAACCTTAGCGTTCTCTACTAAGAAATCTACAGTTTTTCTTACCTTTAAAGTACCTTTGATTTGATCTAAATCCTCAGGTCTTAAAGATTTTTTAAACTTTTCCATATCTGTTTTATACTGGCTTGCATACTGCTCTATTTCAGCATCTAACTCATCTTCGCTTACTTGTATATCTTCCAAATCACCTATAGCATCAAGAGTAAGTTGAGTTTTAACTCTTTTAAGTGCGTCTTCTCTCATTTCATTTCTCATATCCTCTATATTTGCATTAGTATATTGAAGATATGTATCAAGGTTTAGTCCTTGATATTGCAACTGATAATTAAATTCGTTTATCATATTATCAATTTGATTCTCAACCATAATTTCTGGTATATCTACTTGAACATTTTCTACTACCTTATTTACAACTGCATCATTTAGTGCACTCTTTTCTTTGTTTTTAGCAGCTTCTTCTTGCTTAGAACGTATATCTGCCTTTAATTCTTCTAATGTATCCTTATCACTAACATCTTTTGCAAACTCATCGTCTAACTCAGGAAGTTCTTTTTCTTTTACTTCATGTACTAATACCTTAAATGCTGCTTCTTTTCCTGATAAGTCTTCAGAGTGATATTCTTCAGGGAAGGTTACTTTAACCTCCTTAGAATCTCCTGCTTTAGAACCAATTAATTGTTCTTCAAAGCCTGGTATAAATTGCCCTGAACCAATAACTAGTGTTTGTTTTTCTGCTGTTCCACCTTCAAACTGTTCTTCACCCACAAAACCAGCATAATCGATAATCACTGTATCTCCATCTTGAGCAGGTCTTTCAACAGATATAAGTCTAGAATTTCTGTCTCTAAGTTGTTCAATTTCTTGTTCTACATCTTCTTCTTTTACATTATACTCTATTTTTTCTACTTCTATACCTTGATAATCCCCTAGAGTAACCTCTGGTTTAACTGTTACAGTAGCAGTGAAAACTAAAGGTTCTCCTACTCCTATGTCAGTTATATCAAGAGACGGTCTATCTACAGGGTCTAAATTGTTTTCAGTTATAGCCTTTTCATATTCTATTGGGCAAATATCATTTATAGCCTCATCATAGAATACTCCTTCCCCATAATGCATTTCAATAAGCTTTCTTGGAGCTTTTCCCTTTCTAAAACCTGGGATTGAAAAACGTCCCCTAGTTTTTGTATATGCTTTTTGCAAGGATTTTTCAAAAGCCTCTGCACTTACTTCGATCTTTAAAATAATCTCATTGTTTTCTTTTTTAACTATAGTAGAACTCATTAACCTTGTTCCTCCTCTATCCTTTATCTCTTTTTATTTATTTTAAATAATATGTAGAGTCAATTTAACCCTTATATTATAACATAAAATATTTTGTTTAACTACGTTTAGCAAACTTCTATAGAAATAGAGTTTTTCCTGTAGTAATTTTTACCCTTTATTTTAATATCTATTCACCAACTGACTAAACAGTTCAAAGACCAATGGATAACATCCCATTGATCTTGTATGTTTATTATATCATTATCCCTTTAAATGTAAACCTTAATTCAATATTTTAAAAAAGATGTTTTCATAAATAACTTTAAAGATAAAATCATTATGTCTTAAGACATAATGATTTTATCTTTACTTTACTATTATTTAATTATATTGTCTACATAATCTAATACTTTATCCAAAATTTCCATGGCTTCTTTAAGTTCTGCTTCATTTATAGTGAGAGGAGGTGCAACAATTATAATATTATCATGAGTATATGTCCAAAAGCCTTCGCTTTTTAACATATTTAAAATCTTTTTCATCATTCCTTCAGGATCTTTGCCATAAGGAACTAATGGTTCTTTAGTAGCCTTGTCTTTCACTAACTCTACAGCTGAAAACAATCCTATATATCTTACATCTCCAACACTAGCATGTTTAGTTTTTAAATCTTCAAGTATACCTCCTAGTACAACACCCATGTTTTTAGAGTTCTCTATTAGATTTTCCTCTTTATAAACATCAATCGTTGCACAAGCTGCTGCACAGCCCATTGGATGTCCGTTATAAGTGAGTCCACACATTAATGCGTTAGTATCAAAATACTTAGCTACTTCCTTACTTACAGCAACACCACCTAGTGGAACATAACCGCAAGTACTACCTTTTGCAAATGTCATAATATCAGGTTCTACATTCCAATGATTTACTGCAAACCATTCTCCCGTTCTACCCCATCCAGACATTACTTCATCAGCTACCATCATTATATTATATTCGTCGCAAAGTGCTCTAACACCTTCCATCCAACCCTTAGGTGGAATAAGTATACCATTACTTCCTACTACTGTTTCTTGGAATATAGCAGCTATATTGTCAGGACCTTCAAATTCTATTTGCTCTCTTAAAAGATGTAAATAGTACTTTGCTACTTCTTCCTCTGATTTAAATTCTACTGGAGTTCTATAGGTATACGGATTAAAGAACTTTACAAATCCAGGTATACCAGGCTCACTAGGAAATCTTCTGTTTTCACCTGTTAGATTAGCAGCACCATAAGTAGCACCATGATAAGAACGATATCCAGAGAAAATTTTATTTTTGCCTGTAAACATACGAGCTATTTTGATAGCATTTTCATTTGCCTCTGCTCCAGCATTAGTAAAAAATACCTTACCCATATTTGCAGGGGCTACCTCTAAAATTTTTCTTGCAGCTTCAGACCTTACGTCTACAGCAAATGCAGGACCTATAAAAGGTAGTTTCTCAGCTTGATTTTTTATTGCATCAATTACTTTTTTATTTCCATGGCCAATATTCATATTAACAAGCTGGGACGACATGTCAAAAAATCTTTTTCCATCAGAATTCCAAAAATAAATCCCTTCACCTTTAGTTATAACCATAGGATCTAAGCTTCCCTGTGGAGACCAAGAGTGCATATTATAACTTAAATCATCACTTTTAGTTTTTTTTGCAAAATCAACTGCCTTAGACATCTTACTAACCCCCTTAAATTTTTAGGTTTAGGTTTAGGTTAAGGTTTAGACTAGGTTTTTAACCTTAACCTTAATCTTAACCTAAGCACTTATTCTTTTATAACCTTAACCTCAGCCTCAACCTTAATTCGTCTTAGTCGTTCATTACATCTCCAAATAATTCTTCATCAGTTGGTACAACTGGCGGGAAGTATCTGGATACTGTTGTAACATTTATTAGATGTTTCCAAGTTATATTTTCTGAGGAAACATTTCCACCCCAAGTTCCACATCCAAGACTTGTTGTAAACGGCATTCCATTAAACCAGTTTCCTGTATTTGCTAAAGATTGTCCTTGATTGATATTCATTCGACTTACTTTTGTATTTAATGCTAAATTCATAATATTTTCTTCATTGAAAGAGTGGATTCCACAAGAGTGCCCCATACCTTGATATCTTGTTATTTCATTTACTCTATCTACTGCCTCATTAAATTTACCAAATTTATAAACTGCTACAACAACAGATAGTTTCTCACCTGAGAATGGATGGTCTGCACCTACACCATCTTCTTCTACCATTAAGAATTTCACATCATCAGAAATACTAATTCCAGCTTCTTTTGCAATCACTTGTGCGGATTGAGCTATGATTTTAGGATTTAAGTGTCCGTCAACCCATAAAGCATTTTGTAGCAACTTCTTTTCCTCAGCATTACAAAGGTATCCTTCTTCGCCTTTTAAAGCATCTAGCATATCATTATAAATACCTTCTTGTAGTATAATTGAGTTTTCTGCAGAACAGCTTGTTGCAAAATCAAAAGTCTTACTCATTCTGATTTTTTTAGCAGCATCTTTTAAATCTGCATCTGCGTCAACTACTACAACTGCATTTCCAGCACCTACACCATAGGCTGGTGTTCCAGATGAATATGCTGATTTAACTAGCCCAGCACCTCCAGTAGCTAAAACTAAATCACATTGTTTCATTAATTCATTACTAACTTCCATTGTAGGATCTTCTATTCCAATTACCAAGTCTTCAGGCGCACCATATTTCTTTAAAGTTTCTCTAATATATTTTACTACTAAAGCATTTGTTTTCTTTGTACGAGGGTGTGGTGACATAATCATAGCATTTTTTCCCTTTAAGGAATGAGCTGCCTTTACAGTTGGTGTAGCCTCTGGATTGGTACAAGGAATAAGTGCTCCAATAACTCCTACAGGCTTTGCTATTTTTGTAATTTTCTTTTCTTCATCAATTTCAATTACACCTACTGTTTTCTTACCTTTCATATCTCTTACAGCACCCTTTGACTTTGCCATAAGCTTGTTATACTTTCCTTCATAATTTCCCATTCTGGACTCTTCAACTGCTAGCTTAGATATTTCCTGTGCAGGACCATCCTTTACGATATTCCATACAACTGCCTCTACTAGTCTGTCTACCTGCTCTTGAGTATAGTCCTCAATAGCCTCTTGAGCTTTCCTCGCTCTGTCTACAAGACCCTTAACAAATTCTTCTGCATTTAAATTGGTTTCATTTGTCATTCTTAATACTCCTCCCTTAATAGTTATTGACTTTATTTAAGTATTTACTAAAACTTATCCTAAATACCTTTCAAATAAGAAAAGCATTTTATTTAGCTTGCATATTTATTATGCAATATACGTGCCAAATTTTAAAACAAACTCAAAACTAGTAATTTACTTCTTTTTAGCAGTTTATATATTTTATATTAAAACCCCTGTGATACAAACTTGTATCGCGGGGGTTTTGTATTTTGTTTCAGCATTGAAGCTTTAGGCTTTAACAACTAGGTATACCTTCTTTATCTTAAGATTCATTTACGAATCATCCTGATTCTTATTAGTATCGTTCAATTTATATTGATTTATTTTTCTTACAATAGTAGGTTGGCTTACACCTAAAGCCTTAGCAATTTCTCTAGTGGTCTTGTACTTATCCATGGCCGACTTTATAATCTTTTTTTCAACTTCTTCTACAGCACCCTTTAAATTCATTTTATTTGGAATTTTAATATCCTGTATAATATCTTCCTTATCCATTATATAGTTAGGTAGATTTTGAGGTAATATAATACTGTCTTTTGTAGTTATTACAAGTCTTTCAATAATATTTTCAACTTCTCTTACATTGCCTGGCCACCCATACTTAATCAAAATTGCCATAGCATTAGGATCTATTCTCTTTTTTACGTTAAATCGTTCATTATATCTTTCCAAAAAATAATGAACCAATGGAAAAATATCCTCTTGTCTCTCTTTTAATGGAGGAATATATATAGGTACTACATTTAATCTATAATATAAATCTTCCCTAAACGTTTTCTCATTTACCATTTGTTTTAAATCTTTGTTTGTAGCTGCTATAATTCTTACATCTACCTTTATAGATGTAGTTCCCCCTACCCGCTTAATTTCTTTTTCTTGAATAACCTGTAATATTTTAACTTGTAGGTTTAAGGGTAGTTCTCCTATTTCATCAAGAAAGATTGTACCCTTTTGGGCTAATTCAAACATACCTATTTTCCCTTGCTTTCTAGCTCCTGTAAAAGCACCATGCTCGTATCCAAAGAGTTCTGATTCTAGCAAGGATTCAGGTATTGCTCCACAATTAACCTTTACAAACGGCTGATCTTTTCTACTTCCTAACTGATGAATATGTGTAGCTATCTCTCCCTTTCCCACTCCTGAATCTCCTGTTATAAGTACAGTAGAATCTATTTCCGCTAGCCTACTTGCTAGTTCAATAATACCAACCATTTTGCTACTTCTAACAACAATATTACCTATAATATCCTGTTGTTGTATTTTTAGCTCTTGTAATTCATTTTCCATATCTTCCAACTGATTTTTTAAATAAATTAATTCCGAAACATCTCTTGAAGTACTAACAATTTTTTTAATTTCTCCAACTTCATCAAAAATAGGTGTGCCTGTACTTAAGATTTGCTTACCTTGATTATTTGAATGTAGTATTGTGACTTGCTTTTTCTGGTTAAAAACTGATTTCGCAACAGAAGGAGAAAATATACCTTCTTTCTCGAGGTCATCTATGTTTTTTCCAATGATTTCTTCCTTTTTTATATGATACAGTTGTTCACATGCCTTATTTATCCATTCCGTATTACCACACTTGTCATCAATAAAAATCGCATCTTGAGTAGAGTCAAGTATAGCTCTATTCTCATCTATACTAGTTTGAGGAATAAGATTAGATATATATTCTCCATCATAAAGCACTATTCCCCAAATCTTATTTCCACTTTCTTCATCTAATACACTAGAGCTAATAAAAATTTCTGTTGATAAATCTATCATATAGGGTTGAATTAAATCTTTTTTTAAAGACCTAATCATATCAACTATTGCATTGTTTTTATTATGTTTTTGTGAACTAAGCTTAAAAATATTCTTAGCTTTTTTATTACTATAATAAATTTCGCCAGTATCATTAACAATCAATACTCCAACTGGCATAAGTTCAAGTAATTTGTCTAATGCTTTGATAAAAACCCCCTCCTACCAAAAACTCTATCTTTATACTTACTCTAATGCCTAGTATCAGTATTGTCAATATTTAGTTGAAAATAGAAAGGGACTAATAAAATCAGAAAATAAATTTTCCGCTTTCATTAGTCCCTTTCTTTAGTTATATCACTTTGTTCACTCATAATTTCTCCTTAGTTTTCTTGAAATAATGTTTTTTCGAACATTTCACACTCTTCACTGCGACTACAGAATCCTCCAGCCTGATGAATACAAGTGATAACTCCACATGGTTTTAAATTATTCATAACCTCTTCATTATAATTGTTCTTTCTCATCATCACACCTCCTAAAGAATATTAGTACTTAAATATATTATAATACACGTATACAACAAAGTCAATTGTATACAAATATTTTTTTGTGATTTTTTTTATATATAAATTTTCTTTATTTATATATAGAGTAAAATCTACATGCCGAATACAAAGGATTCAAAACCCTACAACTACTATTTCTAACCCATATATCGTTTTTAGTTGTTAGGTATACTTTATAGGATTAATGACAGCCGTGTTTAAAAACATTGCATTTATAGTCTGTAAAACTATTCTCTAAGTCTATAATTTTAAAAAGGTGCATCTTGATATTTTTTATATCAAGATGCACCTTTTTAATATTTCTTTTCTATAATCTTAACTAGATTAGTAAGGGTTTCATTAACAGGAGTATTTATTCCCAACTCTTTTCCCTCTCTTACAATAGCTCCATTTATCATATCAATCTCTGTTTTCCTTTTCGCTGTAACATCTTGTAGCATTGAAGATTTATTTACTGCTGTAGCTTTGCATACTTCTTTGGTATGTGTGATTGGGTCTTTATAATTTAATACAATCCCTTTTGTTTTTGCTACATTGCATGCTTCTTCAACTGCTAACTCTAATAACCGCTCAGTTTCTTCGTGTTCCACTAACTCACCATTCTTTAAACTTGTTATAGCTGTAAGTGCGTTAATCCCTACATTTACAATAAGTTTACCCCATATTAATCCCCAAACATTTTCAGAGGCTATAGTTTTCATATTAGAAGAATTCATTACTTCTGCTATATTTTTTAGCTTATCTGATATACTACCATCTAATTCCCCAATAATAGTGTCTCCTGCTCCTGCATGTCTTATTTTACCAGGCCCTAATAAAGTTGCGCCATGAGCAGTAACACCTGCTAAAATATTTTTTTCATTAATTTCTTTACTAATTTTTTCAACATTTCCTAGTCCATTTTGTAATGTTAAGACAACAGTGGACTCTCCAAATACAACTTTATTAGATTCTATTGCCTTATCTGTAATAGTAGACTTTACAAAAACTATAACTAAATCTGCAATTCCTATTTCCCTTGGCTTAGTTGTGGCCTTTATATTTTTAATTACCCTATCTCCTGAAGCTCCTTCTATGGATAAACCCATTTCATTTATAGTGTCCACATGTTCTTGCCATACATCTAATAACCAAACTTCATTTCCACCCTCTGCTAGATGCCCACCATAAAGACATCCCATCGCACCTGCCCCTAATACTACTATTTTCATACTACACCTCCAATTAATTTACTTTATGCTAAAACTATTCTTGTATACCTAAGAGTTTTACTGCAGAAAGAGCCATAATCTTTGCAGAGTTTTTCATATCTTCAATAGGAACATATTCGTCAGATTTATGAGCTAAAACAAGGGGACCTGGCCCATAAACAATACATTGTTCCATGCCTCCTTGATTAACAACATACTTTTGGTCATCACTTCCTGGACTTATAGAAAAGCTTAAAGGTTTTTTTAGATAAGTTTCGCCTGAATCTAAAAATGCCTTTACCACATCTGTATCATCTGGAACAATAGTTGGATCAACTTCCATAATTCCCCTATATTCATAATCAAAGCTCGGATCTTCTTTTTTAAGAGCCTCACAAACTTCCATTATTTTTTCCTTAGCCCAGTTTACACTTTGTTCTGGAATCAATCTCCAGTCAAAAGTGGCTTTACAAGAATTAGGTACTGTATTAACTTTATTTCCTCCTGTTATTGTAGTAACAGTAAGAGTACTCATCCTACACTTTGGAGGCATAATTGGATACTTTGACTCTTCTAAAAGCTCAGGTTCTATCTCTGCCTTAATACTTGTAATAAGCTTTGCCATATGTTCTACAGCATTTATTCCTTCTGAAGGCATACTTCCATGACTTTGTTTTCCCTTTGTCTCTATTTCAAACCATAGCGTTCCTCTATGACCAAGACATACTTTATCTACATCTAAACATTCTGTAATGACACAATAATCGGTATTATCTTTTGTAAGATATCCCTGATTTACCAAGTAACCTAAACCTGCATAACCTCCTGTTTCTTCATCTGGTGTAGCACTAGATAGTATTGTTCCCTTTAACTTTATCCCTGCCTTTTTTAAAGCATATATGGCAAAAATTTGTGATACAATACCAGATTTTTGATCTGAAGAACCTCTACCATATACCTTACCATCTTTTACAATCCCACCATAAGGATCAACACTCCAACCAGTTCCAGCGGGTACAACATCATAATGACCTGAAAAATGAATTGATGGTCTTGATTTCTCTCCTGCATACTTTCCTATAACATTTACTCTAGGGAGCCCATTGCCATGAGGAGCTAACTCTGACAACAACTCAGCAGGAACATTTACATACTCAATTTCACACCCAATTTTTTTCATCATCTCACCAATAGCTTCAGCACATTCAGGATAGTTTTCCCCAGGTGGATTTTCTGTCTTTATGCTTACTATTTTACTAGCAAACTCCACCAATTCATCTTCTAAATCTTCCACTGCCTTGTCTATGAGTTTTTCTATATTTTTATATTCCACTTACCTTACCCCTTTCTTCATTCTTCACAGTTATGAATAAAAGTAAGTACGAATTCATTCGTACTACTCCACAGTTAGAAATAAGAGGAAAACACAAATTGTGCTTTCCCCTTATTAGTTTATATATCCATTTAAACTAAAGTCCCCAGAAGGTTTCAATAACATCATCTGATGGCTTTTTAGTACTCATACTTACCACTACAAATACTATCAATGAAAGAAGTAATGGAAGTACTATTGTATGTGTCCCAAAGGGTCTTGCCCAAATTTTGCTAAACAATATATAAGTACCAACTCCTGTGATTATTGAAGCAAAGGCACCAGGAGTATTTGCTCTCTTCCAATAAAGTCCTAATACTATAGGCCATAGGAAGGTAGAAATCAGACCTGCATTAGCATACAGGTTTAGCCACACCATTAGTGGTGGCGGGTTAAATGCAGAAATGTATATAATAATTCCCACTATTATAGTAGCAGCAAAGCTAATATTTGCTGTTAACTTTTGATTAGTTCTTAGCTTAGGATTAATATAGTTAGTAAATATATCTTTTACTATAGAACCAACTACTATTAATAATTGTGAGTCTACTGTAGACATAACCGCCGCAAGAGGTCCTGCTAGAATTAATCCTGCTATCCACCCTGGAAATAGCTTTGTAGTCATAGTAGGTACAACTAAATCTCCAGATTCAATTCCTGGAACTATTACTATACCAAAAGCACCTATTAAGTGCATAGCTATTAATAGAACCATAGAAACAGCTGTACCATAAATTATTCCTTTGTGAAGACTGTCAGAGTTTTTATATGACATTGCCCTTACTCCAACACTAGGAAGACCTACAACAGCAAAACCTACTAGAATCCAGAAGGATGTTACCCATGCCTTTGTAGCAAAGCCTTCAGTCGGACCATAAGGTGTAATCAAACCTGGATCTATTTCATACATACTTTGAACTATATTAGAGATACCTCCACCTGCAACAATCACTCCAATTAAAAGAGCAATCGTACCAATAGTCATTACTACACCTTGTAGTGTATCAGTTAATGCAACTGCTCTAAATCCACCGATTGTTGTATATATTAAAACTGTAATAGCAAAGAATGTTAAAGCAGCCTTATATGGTATACCTACTGATCCTTCTATTAGTCTTGCTGCACCAATCCATTGAGCTGCCATAGCAGCTATAAAGAAAGCAACTATTGCTAAAGAACATAAAACTACTAGTGCATCATTCTTATATCTAGCTCTAATAAAATCAGTAATCGTAACAGCATTTATTTTTCTAGCAATTATAGCAAATTTCTTACCCAATACAGCCAAAGTAAAGTAACCTGTTGGCATTTGAGACATAGCTAAGAAAACCCATACAAAACCGTGAGTATAAGCTGTACCTGGTCCTCCTATAAAACTACCTGCACTTAAATATGTGGTAACTAGAGTCATGGCTAGTACAAAACCGCCTAGATCACGACCCCCTGTCATATATTCATTTAAAAATCCATCTCCCTCTTCTTGACTCTGACTAGCCTTAGATACATACTTCATACTGTATGCACCTATAAAAAACACACCAATAAAGTACAATATTAAAGGAAATACAACTCCCCAATTTACAGCCATACTCTAGTTCACCTCCATTTTATATTTTTCTGCTTCTTCTTTAGTCATTCTTTCTAGTGGCATATCTTTAAAGAATTTACTAACCATAATTATAGCTAAAACTGTAAAAAGCACTCCTCCAACTACGCAGCTCATAAAAAACCATGTAGGAAATCCCATAATATAAGAGTACTCCTCTGGTGACTTTGAACCCATACCATACCCAAATGCAAACCACCAAATCAAGTTCAGAATCCCTAGACCCATTCCCATTAAAGCTTCTTTATTACACTGCTTATAACGGGGATCTTCAATAAATTCTTTCTTTTCATTTTTCATACACAATTGACCTCCTTTTCACAAGCGAATTTTTTATTCTAGAGCTTATTGTAGATGTAAACAAGGGTTGTCTCAATAAGCTCTAGTTATAACAAGGGTTTTCCCCTTAAAACTTATTTGTTTAGATAGGTCATAGCAGTTAGTGCATATAATTTAGTTGATTCTACTAACTCATTAATCTCAACATACTCATCTCTTTGATGCGGGATCAATCTATCTCCTGCTCCTGTAGTAACAATTGGTATATCCTTTAAACAGTTTAAAAATGTTCCATCAGTAGCTCCTGGTACACCATTATAAATAGGCTCTTTACCTGTGATCTTAGTATAAGCTTCACTTATTGCTTTTACAACTGGATCCTCCTTAGGTGTTTCTGTCCAAGGCCTTTCTTCAATAACCTCCATACTTGCTGAAAAATCCTTATTTTCTTTTGCAAGACGATCAAGAATATCCTGTATTTGTTTAGCTAACACTTCATGTTCCTGACCTGGTACAGTGCGTATATCTAGTGTGGTATAACATTCTTTAGGTATAACATTAATTTGAGGTTCCCCTTTGCTAGGAGCCATCAAAATCGTAGGTGTAATGCTTGGATACCCTAGATATTTGTGGTTACCCAGCCTATCTATTTCTTTTTGTTGAAGTTTTTCAAGTTCACATATGATTTTTGCCATTCCCCAGTTAGGATTTATTCCTGCTAAAGGCATAGCACCATGAGCCATTTTTCCTTGAACTCTAACAATAACCCTCATAGCACCTTTTTGGGTAATACATATATTGTTTTCTTCAGGCTCACATATTACTGCAGCATCTACATTATCTGCCCAACCTTTTTTAATGAAATCTTTAATACCTATCATCATGCCTTCTTCATCAACTGGTATACAAAGAAGTATCCTGCCGTTAAAATCCATTCCAGATTCCTTTATAGCTTTAGTGGCAAAAATAGCAGCAGCAACATTTCCCTTTGTATCACATGAACCTCTTCCATATATTTTGCCATCTTCAACTACTGCTCCAAAAGGAGGATAACTCCACTCTTCAATATCGCCAGCTGTAACAACATCTGTATGTCCTTCAAATAGTAAAGTCTTACCTTCTCCTTTACCCTTTAGTATACCAATTACATTTGGCCTACCTGGTACAACCTCGTCTATATGAACCTCTAATCCTAATTTTTTTAAATAATCAGCTATAAAATGAGCAACTTTTTCCTCATTATGTCCTTCTTTATTAGGGTCATACACACTATCTATTTGTATAATATCTCGGGTGAATTGAACTAACTCATCTTCAGCTACATAATCTAATACCTTCATATATTCATTCACAGCTTTTTTCCTCCCTAAGTTTATGCTCAATTTTATATCTAATATAGTCTTTTTAATTCTTCCTCTTTTACTCCTCCAAATACATGAGCATCTGTAGGGAACTCACCTTCTCTAACTTCTTTTTTGAATTCTTCTAAGCCTTTAACTATTTCTTCCCCTAATTGAGCGTATTGTTTTACAAATTTAGGTAAGAATTTTTCAAACAATCCAAACATATCATGGAATACTAATACCTGACCATCACAGTATCTTCCTCCACCAATTCCTACTGTAGGAATGGAAACTTTTTGAGTGATAAGCTTACCTACTTCTTCTGGTACACCTTCAACAATCAATCCCCAAGCACCAGCTTTTTCAAGAGCTAGAGCATCATCTACTAACATTTGAGCTGCCTCAGCACTTTTACCTTGTACCTTAAAGCCACCCATTTTAGAAACTGTTTGTGGAGTTAAGCCTATATGTCCCATTACAGGTATACCAGCATCTACTATAGCCTTAACTGTATCTGCTACTTCGATACCTCCCTCAAGCTTAACTACGTCACAACCCCCCTCTTTCATTAATCTAGTTGAGTTGATTATAGCCTGCTCTTTAGAAACATTGTAAGAACCAAAAGGTAAATCTCCAACAATTAATGGATTAGGTGCTCCTTTTACTACTGGACGAATATGATGAAGCATTTCTTCCATTGTTACAGGTACAGTAGAATCATGTCCTAAAACAGTCATTGCCAATGAATCTCCTACTAATATTATTTCTATTCCTGCTTTGTCTACAAGATATGCTGTAGGATAATCATAAGCAGTGGTCATACTAATCTTCTCACCAGTTTCCTTCATCTTTTTTAGTTTTTGAGTTGTAATCTTTGCCATATTAAATCTCCTCCTCATTTATTTCATAATGCGAAACTAAGTTTCGTTTTTTATATACTAACTATTTATTCTATTACAATCTATCAAATTCCTTCTTTTTATTAGAATTTTTATTTATTTTTTTCAATTTAAAATAATTAAAATATTAGAATTATAGTTGAAATGGAAATTACTATATTGCTTTAATATAAAATTCTTTGAAAAACTTTTTGATAAGTAATATTTTTATCTAATTGACTATAGTATTATCTTTTTTTCAAAAAACACACCATTACTATATTTACAGTAATGGTGTTTAAAAGCTTTTTATATATGGTTGTAGTGTTTTTGGGTATTCATAATATATTCATTAGGATTTCACTCTATAACCTAACTCTTTAGATATTTCACCAGCACTTTTTTTAACTAAATTTATATAGTCTAAATTGCCACCTCCTTCATCATATCTATACTTTGGTACAGCTACACTTATAGCTGCTACAACCTCATCTTTATAGTTTCTTATAGGAGCTGCTACGCATTTTAATCCTTCAACATATTCCTCGTCATCTAAGGAATACCCATTTTCTTTTATTTCTTTTAGTTGTTCTAACAGATCTTCTATATTTCCCACTGTCTTTGGGGTATACTTTACAAAGGTATCTTCCCCTTTATATAACTCTCTAATCCCTTCTTCACTTTTAAATGCAAGTATAGCTTTACCTAAACCAGTGCAGTATATTGGTAGCTTCTTGCCTATATTTAGGTCAACTTTTATTGTTGCAGGAGTTTCTATTTTATCAATATATATGATGTTCTTTCCATCTAATATAGCTAAATTAACAGTCTCCTTGGTATTCTCTGCTAGACTTTCCATATATGGCTGTGCCTGTCTTCTTAATCCCAGCTTTTCCACAACGTTATTTCCCATTTCAAATAATTTTATTCCATTTGAATATTTTAAACTTGATGAGTTTTGAACAACATAGCCTTTTTCTTTTAGAGTTTTAACCAAACGATGGACAGTGCTCTTATCCCACTTAAGATATTCACTCAATTCACTTATCCCTAACTCTTGTTTTTTATCTAATGCTTCTATAATATCTAATGCCTTAATAACAGATTTAACAAGATTTGATCTATCAGACATTTCTTATCTCCTTATAACAAATGATCTTTTTCTCATTTGTTTCTACAGATTATTTTTGTCTTTATATGATTTATATCCATGAAGAGATGTGGCTGTCTTGATACCTCTAACAACAGCTTCTGCCATAACCCTAGCAGAAAGCATTCCTACTACATTAGTATCTACTTCTATCTCACCTGTTCCCATAGTAAAGATTGTATCTCCATCTACCATAGTATGAGCTGGTCTCATTGTTCTTGCATATCCGTTGTGAGCCATAGAAGCAATTTTATTTGCCTTAGCTTTATCTAATTTTGCATTTGTTACAATTACTCCTATTGTAGTATTTCCGCTAAATAGATTTTTTTTAGTATTAAGTTGTTCTAGCATTACTTTTTCTGTATCTACAAAATTTTCTTTATCCTCAGATAAAGCTCCAGCCAATATCTCTCCTGTATTAGAATCAACTACATCACCTAGACAGTTAACCGCTACCAATGCACCTATCTGTAATTCACCTACCTGAACTGCAAAAGTACCAAGCCCTCCTTTCATAGAAAGTTCTGGACCAAGAAATTTTCCTACAGTTGCCCCTGTACCAGCACCTACTGAACCATTAGGACATTCTGTAACATTTGCTTTTTCACATGCTCTATATCCCATTTCTCTATCTGGTCTAATCTTATGATCTCCTATAGTTAGATCAAATAATACTGCTCCAGCTACTATTGGAACTCTAGCAACTCCTACATCAAAACCTATACCCTTCTCTTCCAGATACTGCATAGCACCTGATGCTGCATCTAGTCCAAAGGCACTGCCGCCTCCTAACATAACTGCATGTATCTGCTCTACAAGATTTACAGGATCTAGCAAGTCAGTCTCTCTAGTTCCTGGCGCTCCTCCTCTTACATCTACTCCTGCAAAAGCTCCCTTTTCACATATAATTACGGTACACCCTGTTGCAGCTTCTAAATTTTCCTCATGTCCAACCTTTATTCCTTCTATATCAGTAAATTTTATTTCCTTCAACCCAATCCCTTCTTTCATTCATTATAAATAAAATTTTTATACTGCCTATAATGTACCATCTATAGGCAGCTTTAAATTTTATGATGCTGTGAAAACCTTTATTAATGCTATAATAACGCCTGTTACTCCTTCTCCACCAAGCATTCCTGAAGATACTACAAGCCCTTTATCTTCCAAGTTAGGCTTTAATTTTTTAACTACATATCCCATTGCTCCACCAATGAAAACTGCAGATGATATCATCATAGGCAGGTATATTCCTATACCCAAAGTCATACCAGGTATATTAAACAAGTATAGACCCACACCTACAATTACCCCTATAACGAAAGCACTTGTATTTGGCAATCCTCCTACCATAGTAGATACTGCATAAGCTTGAGGTGCTGGAAGCTCAGTACCAGGTCCCATTGCTCCATAAGCTTTGTACATTACAAACAGTACAATTACTGATACTATCGCTCCAATAATTCCTCCCACAGCTTCCGAAATCAACTGTGCCTTTGGATTTGTTCTTAATATAAATCCTGATTTAAAATCATTTAATACATCTCCAGTAAGACCGCAAGCCACAGCTACAACAGCTGCCACTAGGAATGCCTCTACTCCTGCACTACCAGTTAAAGCCTTTACTCCAAGAAGTACAATTATTCCAAACACTTCCATAGGATTTATACCCGTCTGTCCTGTTATAGATGCCGCCATAGCTGTTGTTAGCCATACACCTAAAATTGTAAGAATACTTGGTATAAGTCTCATTTCAGTAAAAATAGTGAACAAAAGAGCTACCAAAGCAAATGCTATAGGTGCCCACTTTAGATTAACTCCACCTTCTTTAACTGCTTTACCACTTATCATTGGGCCATATATTTCTTTCGCCTTAGGAATAATTCCTTTTAACAATACCCCTATACCAGTTCCTACCATCAAGCCTATTCCAAGACTATCTTTAAAGGCTGTAGCTGCAGCAACATCTGCAAACCATCCTTGACTAACTCCTACAGGTATTATGAAAAAGTAACCTAGTAAAGCTCCTAAAAACCATACTCCTGTAAATAAAGGTCCAATAATATATCCTATAGAAATAGCCATTGGAGAAATCCAAACGCCAAAGAATATATTTTTTGCTCCTAATGTAGTAGACATCCAAGCTCCTGGTATTTTTCCAAACCAGTCTCTAATAGCTACAAATATAGCAGTGATTGCAAGGGATGAGAAAAGATATTTTGCCTTTGTACCTCCCTCGTCACCTGCTAATACAGTTTCTGATGCAGCGATACCCATTGGGAAAGGTAGTTTTTCTCCTTCAATAAAATATTTTCTTACAAGTGCTGTAAAAATTACACCTAAAACTGTTCCACCTACTGTTACTGCCATTAATGTCATCAAACTAACATCTGCATTTTTATCTAACATCCAAATTCCTGGGGCTGTAAACGCAAGACCTCCTGCAACCATACCTCCCGCTGACATAGCTGTATGGGTTACATTTATCTCATTAAGATTAGTTTTCCCCATTGCCTTTAGTATGGTCATGGACATAACTGCCACAAATATAGTTGGCCATGGTAATGCTCCCATCCTAAGAGCTACGTACATAGAACTAGTAGTAATAATAATTGCACCTATAGCACCAATAATCAGTCCTCTTAATGTTAGCTGTTCTTTAAAGCTTGTTGCATAATTAGATGTTTTTGATGTGCTCATAATTTCCCCTCCTATTTTTCTTTGACTTTCTTTAGCCTTCTCTTAGATTTTTCTAGTTTCTATCCCCCTTTACCCTGAGATTTTTTTACACAAAACATTTAATATCCAGTATTATTAGTGTGTACCAAAGCACAATGCGAAATATAGTTTCACCTTTTGCTATTGATATTCTACAAAAAGGTGTGTTATTCCTTCAATCCTTAACTAAATTTTCTGAAAAAATTAAAGATTAAAAAAGCACTGAAAAAGTCAACTAATTTGACTTCTTCAATGCATTCTAATTTATATTATTAGAGATTTCATGTCTTCGAATTGTTATTCATCGGATAATTTTTTTGATTTTTTATTAACTTTTAAAAAACTAAGCTTTGTTTCGGTTATAACTATAGCACTAAATATTAATATACACCCTAAAATTGCTTGTAAAGTAAGGGCCTCCTTTAAAATCATTACTGCTAGCAAAGTACCAAAGACCGACTCTAAACACAAAATAAGGGCTGTATGGGTAGGAGTAGTTAATTGTTGAGCCACATTTTGAATTAAAAAGGCCATTAGTGTAGGAAACAATATCATATATGCTATACTACCATACACCCCGCTATTTATCCCTTCTGGTACAGACTCAAAGCTAATAGCAAAAAAAATAAAAAGTACTGCTGCCACTCCCATTTGAATCATTGTCAATAAAAATGGGTCTTTCCCCTTACCAAAATAACCCACTGATACAATATGAGCGGCAAAGGATGCAGCACATGCTAAGGTTAAGGCATCTCCCTTATTTATAATAAAATTGCCATCAATAGTTAGTAATCCAATCCCTATAAGAGCTATAAAAGTTGATGTCATAGCATAGGTGTCTGGCTTTTCTTTATGAACCATCCATGCTAAAAAAGGAACTATAACCACATTGGTTCCTGTTAAAAAAGCACTTTTACTAGCTGTAGTATACTGCAACCCCACTGTTTGAGTTGCAAATCCCAAGAATAAAAATATTCCTATTATAACACCTGCACTTATATCTTTTTTATTTACTTTTTTTAGCTTTTTCCAAAATATTGCCACCATTATCAAAGCTGATAAAGTAAATCTTATAGCCATTATATAAAAGGGTGTAATGCTATTTAGTGCATCCTTAGTTACTATAAAGCCTGTTCCCCATGCAAGAGCCACAAATAACAAAGATAAATCTGCATATACCATTTTTTTCTGTGGGTTTTGATTTTTAGTCATTTCATTATACTCCTTTTATAAATAATTGTAAGAAAAAACTAAATCCCTAGGATAATCCCTAGAGATTTAGTTTACAATCCTAGTTAATTTCTTCTTTTGCTAAAAATTCTAAAAAGCTATTCCCTAAATTATTAGTGTTATAGAACTGTCTGAATATTTCCTTATCATTGTTCACAACTTGAAGTCTTGCCTTCTTATCCTCATAGCCAAACCCTTGAGAATAAAGTACATTATTATCATTTATAGGCCAAATAGTATCTTTATCAGACTTTTCATTAGCTTTAAAATACTTTTTAACATTTATTGAAATATCTTTAAATATTTCTTTACTATCTTTATACTGGATAGACTTATTCAGTACTTGAGATAGCTTTAGAATAACTTCCCAATTTTCATACTCTATAAAAGGTTTAATAGCTTGATTGAGTTTTTGAATTCTTCGTTCAGAGTTTGTAAAGCTTCCTGTAGACTCAGCAAAACTTGCTCCTGGCAATACCACATCTGCCTCTTTAGCAGTTTCTGTCATATGAGTATCTTGAACCATTAAGAACTCAACACCTTTTAGGTTTATATGAGAAATGTCCTCACCAAGTACTAAAAGTCCCTTTATTTTATCCTGCTCTATATCTTCAAGAATTTTAGATGAATCTCCATTTTCCAAAATATCACTAAGCCCTTGACTATTACTATTTGGTTTTAACTGAATTATACCTGCACGTGGTTTACCAATATGTCCAGAAACAACAGCCATATCTGCCAATAACTTTGCAGCGTCAGAGGATATTCTATTTTGTTCAAATACAATCATTGCTTTTTTAGAACCTCCATACAAATCAGCTATCTCTTTTGCTTTACTACTTACTACAACTTCTTCTAAATCTTTTACTAATTCATCAAAGCCTACTGCAGAACCTACCTTAGGTTTAAAGCCTTGATCTATTAGCTCCTTTATTATTTCTTTTATAAATAAGACACTATTTTCAGGATTCACCTTTAAATTTGCCCATTCATCTACTTGAGAATCAAAAGGATTAATAACAACAAGTTTAGCTCCATTTTCTACAGCTTTTTTTGTTTTTAGACCCATTATTGTATGATTTTTCATTATGTCTGAACCTACTAAAACTATAGTGTCAGTTGATAACACTTCATCAAAGGTATTTGTAGAAGCATCACAGCCTAAAACATCCTTGATTCCTGTTGACATACTATTAAAAGAACAAATATTCTTTGTTTCTAAAACCTCTTTACCAAATCTAGCAGCCATAAATATATCCTCATTTGTATATCTATCAGATACAGCTACTGCTAAGGCATTATTTCCATGTAAAAGACGTAGACTTTGAGTCTTTTTAGCTGTATGTCTTAGAGCCTCTTCCCAGGATACCTCTTCTAGCTTTCCATCTTTTCTAATTAGAGGCTTTGTAATTCTTTTTCCTCTTTGCTCTATATCAAAGCCAAATCTACCTTTAACACATAGTAAGCCTCCATCCACTTCACTTTCCTTTGTAGGAAGAGCCCTAACTAACATATCCCCTTTTGTAGTAAGATCGATATTACATCCAACACTACAGTGGGAGCATACAGTAGAAGTAGTATGAGTTTTTAATGGCACAGATTTTTGTATTCTTAATCTTTCCTGCAACGCTCCTGTTGGGCATACACTTACACACTGACCACAGGATATACAACTAGTATCCTTTAGTGGCAAGTTAAATGCTGGTTTAACAATAGTATCAAAACCTCTATCTATTAATCCCAAAGCCCCTGCACCCATTATTTCATCACATACTCTAACACATAATCCACATAAAATACATTTATCCGAGTTTCTAACAATAAACGGATGATCATCATCCACCTGTCTAGTATGAACTTCTCCTACCAATCTTTCTGGTTTAACATCATATTCATTAGCATATTCTAATAGCTTACACTCGAAAACATCATGACAACCACATTCTAAACATCTCATAGCATCTCGTCTAGCATCTTCTTCAGTGTAACCTGCTACGATTTCTTCAAAATTAGTATTTCTAGCCTCAGGGCTAAGGTGAACCATCTTTGGCCTGTATTGCTTTTCTATATCTTCGAATTCTTCTTCTGTAACATCTTCTCTTTCTACATAGAAAGGTTTTTCATATGGAACTACTTCCCCTTCCAAATAACTACAAATAACCTCAGCAGCCTTTTTTGCTTCTCCTATAGCTTCAATAGCTATACCAGGCCCCTTGTTTGTAGCGTCTCCCCCTGCAAACACCCCAGGCAAGCTAGTAAGAAAACTGTTTTCATCTGTTATTATAGTACCTTTTCTAGTGAGCTCCATATTATCTAAGCCTTTAGCATTTACTACCTGACCTATAGCAGCTATAACAAAATCTACCTCTATTGTTTCTTCTTCACCTTCTATAGGAATTGGAGATCTTCTACCATTTGCATCAGGCTCTCCTAATCTCATCTTTTGCAATCTCATTTTGCTTACTTTACCATTTTCTCCCAAGACTTCTATTGGATTTACTAGAAACTTGAAGTTTACTCCTTCTTCCTCAGCTTCTTCAATCTCCACAGCCTCTGCTGGCATTTCATTTTTTGTCCTTCTATATATATTATAAACTTCCTTAGCTCCTAGTCTTACTGCAGTTCTAGCAGCATCCATAGCTGTGTTTCCACCACCAACAACTGCTATTTTATTACCCGCAGCAGAAAGCTCATTTACAGTTAGCTTAGATAAAAATTCTATACCCCCGATAACTCCATCAAGTTCTTCACCAGGACAGTTTAGTTTTGCACTCTCCCAAGCACCTATAGCTAAAAAAGTAGCATCAAAGTTATCTCTCAAGTAGTTAAGCTCTACATCTTTGCCTATTTTAATATTCTTCTTAATCTCAACACCCATATTTTCTATAAGCTTTATTTCTTTATCTACAACCTCTTTAGGCAATCTATACTGTGGAATACCATATCTAAGCATCCCTCCTGCTTCAGGCATTGCTTCATATATCACAGCCTTATGACCTTCCTTTGATAAGTAATAAGCAGCAGTGAGTCCAGCTGGACCTCCACCTACAATTGCTACTTTTTTACCTGTAGCAGGCTTTAAATCAGGCATAAATACATCATCTTCATTTTTTAAGTCTATATCTGCAACAAAGCTTTTAAGCCATGCAATAGAAATAGGCTCTTCAACTAATTGACGTCTACAAGCATCTTCACAAGGATGAGGACAAACTCTACCTATACTAGCAGGCAATGGTAACTGCTCTTTAATTAATTCTACAGCTTCCTTATATTGTCCATTAGCAATAAGACCTACATATCCTTGACAATCAGTTTGTCCTGGACATGCCAGCACACACGGTGGTCTACAATCTCCTACATGGTCTGATAATAAAAGCTCTAGGGCAATTTTTCGTGAGCCTTTTATTCTATCAGTATTTGTTGCTATAACCATTCCATCTGACGCGTCAGTTGCACAGGCTCTTAAAAGTTTTGGAATACCCTCCACTTCTACAACACAAAGACCACATGAACCATATACCTTTACCCTTTCATCAAAACATAGGGTAGGAATTTCAATTCCGCTCTCTCTAGCCACTTGTAGAATTGTTTGACCTTTATGACCAATTACTTCTTTTCCATTTATATTCAATCGAATTTCTGACATTTTTATATCCCCCCCTACTTAATTATTCAACTTCCACCGCTGAAAAACGACAAACATCATAGCATTTTCCGCACTTAGTACATACATCTATATCAATTTTATGAATTTCTTTCTTATCACCACTAATAGCTTCTACTGGACAGTTTCTCCTACAAATTCCACAACCAATACAATTATCATTTATAGAATACGTTAGCAATGGAGAACACTGTTTAGCTGGACACTTTTTGTCATAGATATGCTTCTCGTACTCTTCTCTAAAATACTTAAGGGTTGTAAGCACTGGATTAGGAGCCGTTTGACCTAAACCACATAGAGAGCCTTCCTTAATCTTAATAGCCAACTCCTCTAAAAGTTCAATATCTCCATCTTTACCATTTCCTTCAGTTATTCTAGTTAGAATCTCTAACATTCTCTTTGTTCCCAATCTACAATGAATACATTTTCCACAGGATTCTTTTCTAGTAAAATCTAAAAAGAACCTGGCCATATCAACCATACAGGTTGTTTCATCCATTACTACCATACCACCTGATCCCATGATAGCACCAGTTTTATTAATGGATTCGTAGTCTACAGTAGTATCTAAAAGCTCCTTAGGAATACAACCACCAGAAGGCCCTCCCATTTGAACTGCTTTAAATTCTTTATCGTCTTTTATACCTCCACCAATATCATAAATTATCTCCCGAAGAGGCATACCCATGGGCACTTCTACAAGTCCACCATTCTTTATTTTACCAGTCAAAGCAAAAACCTTTGTACCTTTGCTCTTCTCTGTTCCCATATCGCCAAAAGCACTAGCACCATTTGCAATAATCCACGGTACATTGGCTAGTGTTTCTACATTATTAATATTTGTTGGTTGTTGCCAATAGCCTTTTTGAGCTGGAAAAGGAGGTTTTAATCGAGGCATTCCCCTCTCCCCTTCTAAGGATGCAATAAGAGCTGTTTCTTCTCCACAAACAAATGCTCCAGCTCCTGCTTTTATTCGCATATCAAAACTAAAGTTTTCACCAAATATATTTTTACCTAAATATCCCTTTTCTCTTGCCTGTTCAATAGCTATCTCAAGCCTTTTTATTGCCAATGGGTATTCTGCTCTTACATAGATGATTCCCTCATTAGCACCCATAGCATATCCGCCTATCATCATACCCTCAACTAAAGCATGGGGATCTCCCTCAAGAACACTTCTATCCATAAAAGCCCCTGGATCTCCCTCATCGGCATTACAAACCATGTATTTTTCACTACCTTGAGACTGATTTGCTGCATTCCATTTAAACCAAGTTGGGAAACCTGCACCGCCTCTTCCTCTAAGCCCTGAATCTTTTATCTCTTGGATTACATCTTTAGGACTCATGTCTTTTATACATTTTTGAATTGCTTTATAGCCACCGTTTTCTATATACTGCTCTATAGACTCAGGATTGATATATCCACAATTTCTTAAAGCAACCCTTTTTTGTTTCGCTAGAATTTCTTTATCTACTTTATCCATAGCCCAATTATCCAGAGACTTTTTTTCAACTACTCCTTCAGTAATAATACTCTCCACCATATCCGGACTTACCTTTACATAGGTAGTTTTTACCCCTTCATCATCTATTAGTTCTACAATAGGCTCTAAATAACACATACCTATACAGCCTGTCAGCTCCAACTCTATATCTATAGCTTTCTTATCTATTTCTTTTTTGATTTCATCAACAATTTTTTTTGCACCTGCGGCTATACCACAGCTTCCCTGACCCACAACTATTTTCATCCTTAGTCCTCCTTTTCCAAAGCTTCTTTTTCTTTTATTTCTCTTAAAATCTTTTTAACGGAATCGGAAGTTAATTTACCATAAGTTTCACCATTTATCATCATTACAGGAGAAAGACTACAACACCCTAGACATGCAACATTATTTAAAGTAAACAATTCGTCTTCTGTAGTTTCTCCGTCTTTAATCTTTAATTCTTCAGTTATTGCCTTTTCAATGACTTTAGCACCATTTACATGACATGCCGTTCCTTGGCATAACATTATAATGTTTTTACCTACAGGATTTAATCTAAACTGAGTATAAAAAGTAGCAACTCCATGAATCTTTGCAGGCTTTTCTCCAGTCTCTTGTGCAATATAATTTAATACATCCATAGGAAGATAACTATAAGTATCCTGCACTTTCTGAAGTATACTTATTAAACTACCTGGTACATTACGATACTTGTTAAGTATATCATCTACAACCTGGAAATCTATATTTAAAGAACCAGATTCTTCGACTTTCTTAACATTACCTTTGCAACATTCCATTTCCCCACTCCTCTCAACTATAAAAAAATTTTTAAATATATGTTTTATAAGTCTAAATTTTCAAAATATTTAACAGTTTTAAAAAAGAGTAAATATCTTTAAATTATATATCATAAATATACTTTTATTAAATAAATATATAATAACATATAATTCAACCTAGTTCAAACAACTGTTTATGAACATTAATGTGTATAAAACACATTGTTTTTTATGGTAATTTTGCAAAAAATGTTTTAAAACTACAAATATGGGTATGGAATGAAAAACACTGTAGTTTTATAGGAGGTTTAAACATGGAAAATAATAATATTAAAGAAGAACTTGTTCAACTATGTAATTTAGCTATTGTACTTTTAGAAAAATCAAAACAAAACGGTTTGATCTCTGAAGATCAGTACAACGAACATGTAAAGCTTAAAAAAGATTTTTTAGAACTTAATAAAAATTCCGAATCATAAACATAAAATCAAATCATTTAAGATTTTCATCTGTGATTAGATCAACTAATCCCATCCATACCTTTCAATAATTCCATATTTTACTTTTATCCTGTCTAACTTTTCTATCATTGGCGAAGAGATAAACCACAAAAATAGTGCTGTTGAGGTGGCATGTATTATATCAAATGGAATACCCATAAGATATGCAGAAATAAACATTTGTACATTTGGTTTTGCTTGAAATATAAGTACAGATGCAGGATTCATAATACCACCATAAATTAAAAATGCTGATAAGGCTCCAAAAATGCAAAGTGAGCCTTTGGTTTTTCTCAAAAATCCTTTTGTAAATAAAGCCCCTGCTAAAAATCCAATTACACCCAATGCAAACATTTGCCACGGTGCCCAGGGTCCTTGTCCTATAAACATGTTTGATACAAAACCTGTGATTACTCCAACCAAAAATCCTGTTTCACCACCAAAACACACTCCTGCAATTATAATAATAGCCACAACAGGTTTAAATTGTGGTAGCATAAAAAATGCCACACGTCCTGCCACTCCTATTGCACATAAGACACTAATTATAATTAGTTCCCTTGCTTGTGGTTTTCGACTTTCAAATACCAATGCAAATGGCAAAATAGTTTCAAGTATGATAAGCAGACTTATAAAATAATACTTTCTATCACCTAGAAAGAAAATACCCACATATATTGTTATGGGAATAGCTATGAGTATCATAACCATTGCAACAAAAGTTCTTTTGGATAGTTTGCGTTTTTCTTTAGGTGTCTGAACTAAAAAAACATCTGTATCTAATTGCTTTTGTGGAATAAAATTAAAAAGAGCAAGCCCTAATTCTAATATAGTTGTAAACTGTACTAAATAATCTTTCCAACCGGTCCACTTATTTGTGTAAAATACAGTGGTGTATATAAATAATGCAAAAAATACACTTCCAAATATCATATTTTTAAGTGTAAGCTTTGCCTTTTTTTCTAACTGATTTTCCTTAGGTTCATTTTTGTTTAAAAAACTTTTACTTGTCTTATTAGTATTTTTCTTTTCCAAAACCTTACCACCACAAGCAAGTATGACATCCTCTGCTAAAATAGCATTAGGAAGCTTTGCTCTTGCCATTCTATTTGCAGCTGTAGTATAAAAACTTTTCCCTGAAAAAAATTCTCGTGGTGAATTTGAACTTACAATATTTCCATCAAAGAACATTGCACATCTATCTGCATATTTAGCGCAAAATTCAATATCATGGGACACCATAACAATAGTAACACCGCTATTTTTTAAATCATAGAGTATATGAGCAAGCTTTTCTTTAAAATGTGCATCTAATCCTTTTGTTGGCTCATCAAGTAATAATATTCTTGGTTTTAATAAAAGCACCTTTGCTAATGCAGCTCGTTGTTGCTCACCACCTGATAAATCGTAAGGATGTTGATTTAATAGATGGGTAAGCTCACAAAGCTCAGCCACTTCATTTATTAATTGCCTTTGTTCATCCTTTGAGATTTTCTTTCCACTTAGCATCTCATAAAGATCCAGTTCTACTGTCTTTTTAACGAATAATGCCTGTGGATTTTGTGGCAAAACTCCAAGTAATCCATTATATTTATCTGCAATATCTGATAGTTTTTTCCCTTGGATCAAAACTTCACCCCGATATGGTGTGAGCAGACCATTTATAATCGAAAGGCTTGTGGTTTTACCTGTACCATTTCCACCAACAATGGCATATAAATTACCTTCGTATATTTTTGAAGATAAACCCTTTACTACATCAGGTAGATTTTTATCATATCTAAACCATATATCACGCATTTCAATAATTATATTTTCTCTTTGCGCCTTTCCATATTTTGGAATAAGAGACTTATTTATATCTATAGTATTAGCCATTTCTTCAAGCCATTTTCTCCCATCCCTAACAGTAATAGGACATGCTAAATCATTTTTTACACCTGCATAAATACGCATAGGTGTTGGGAGTGCCACAAACATATCATGATTAAGCTTTTTTAGCTTTTCTCCTATATCATTAGGTGTTCCGTCTGCAATAATGCTCCCATTATCCATGACTATTACACGATCCGACATAGGAAAGGCATCTTCTAAACGGTGTTCAGTTAAAATAATTGTAGTGCCAAGCTCCCGATTTATTTTCTCAATAGTTCCTAAAAAATCAAGGGCAGCTATTGGGTCAAGTTGACTTGTTGGCTCATCTAAAATCAGCACCGATGGCTGCATAACCATAATAGAAGCCAAATTAAGCAGTTGCTTTTGTCCACCCGAAAGCTCCGTAATGTTTTTATGAAACCAAGTTTGTATGCCAAAGAAAGATGCCATTTCTGACACTCTTGCTCTTATTTCACTTGTTTTATATCCTAGACTTTCAAGCCCAAACGCAAGCTCATGCCATACCTTATCTGTAACAATTTGATTATCAGGACTTTGCAAGACAAAACCTATTTTTTGACTTTGCTTTCTGTTATCAATTTTTTCTAGCTCTGTATTTTCAAAAAATATTTCTCCCGTTTTTAAACCATAAGGTGCTAAATTGGATTTAAGTTGACGAAGCAATGTAGATTTTCCGCAACCTGATTTACCACATATTGTAATAAATTCACCTTGATCTATTGTAATACCTACATTATTTAGTGCAGGCTCTTTTTTATTTGGATATGTAAAAGTTAAATGTTTGATTCTATAACTTTCCATTTTCTTTCCTCCCAAACTTCAATAATTACAGGTGTTATGCAAAGGAAAAAATACGCAAAAAACACACTTAGAGAATAAGGTGTCAACTCTACACCTTTAATTGATGGAAAGTATCTAAAGTACATTCCCCCTAAAAAATTTCCTGTTAATATATATAAACCTAAGGAACTAATGGTTATAAATGCTTTTTTATCTCGGCTATCAAATTTGAAGATAGAAAAGGCAGTACGTCCTCTTAAGCCATATCCACGACTTTTCATACTATCTGCTGTTTCTATTGCATTTTCTAATGCCCAAGTAACCATAACTGATAAAATAGTGATGCCATGCTTTGCCCTTTTAATTATACTTCCATTAGATATATCTCGCCCTACACAACGCTGTGCATTAGATATAACTTTGATTTGTGCTTTGAATTTTGGCACAAACCTAAGCACCATGGAAAGAATAAGGGATAATGCTGGAATAATTTTTCCAAATAAGTATATAAATTTATCACTGGTCATTACTACGTTATAACAAGAAAACCAAGAAATTACCGTGATTAACATAGTAGCTGCCGCTAAACCATATATAATCGACTCTAATGTTAAAGGATTTCCACTTGGAAGATAAGTCAGTATCGTTATTCCTTCATGATTAAAAGCAGGATTAATAAGGGCTGCTATAATTAACATAGGTAACATATAAAAAAAGTTAAATTTCAGGGCCCTTTTTCCCTTTAGTACCCCTGAGTATATAAAACTACAAGCAAGAGATATTATAAGACAGATAGGGTGCATCAAAAACATAGAGTATATTAAAACGAATGTGAAATATATAAAATTTACAATGGGATGATATGTTTTAAATGAATTCATTGATTATTCTCCTGTCAAAGAATTATATCCACCAATATCAGTACCCAGGTCACATGTATAAAGCCATTCTATTTTATCTCCGTCTTTTAATCCATAACGGGAAGAACCATAATTTGGAAACCAATTATTTACTTTATACGCCCAACCTGAAAGCTCTCCACAATCAAACTCATATATATTAGCAATCCCTTCAATATAAGCACTATTATATATTGGAGTATTTACAAACTCAAAATGAATTTTATTCTTTTTCATTTCACGAAGCAGTACATTGAACACACTTTCACCCTCGTAAAAAATCACTTCTTGCTCAGCAAAAATAACCCCATCTTCCGGTACAAGTTCTACCTTTTCTGTATCCAGCCAAGAAATATCATCTAAAATAGTATCACATCTTATAGCTAGAGTAGCAGTAAGCTCTTTGTCTGTTATCACAGCATCTTCTGGCTCTAGTGGAACAGGCTTACCTTTAGGAGAAGGTTCAGTTAAATATTTGTCTTTTTCTGTATCAATCTCTTTATTTTCAGAATATATTTCATCAACTTTTTTCTCAGATTCAGTATTTGTTTTTATAGTCTCTGATGTAATTTCTACTTTTTTCTCTACAGTATCTTTTCCTTTAGTTTCATCTGAAAATCCTTCCATAGATTCAGAGGGATTTTCAGATGGTGTATTAATCGGCTTATTATTAACATCGGATTCAGGCATAGGTGTGGCTTCAAGAGAAATTTCCTGTTTAGGTAATGGCGATGATATATTTAAGCCTCTACTACCGGGTGCATCTCCACCCCACCAAAAAGCTATTCCTAAAATAGCTATTATTGCAGCTGTAATGATAAATTTATTCTTGTGTTTTTTCATACTTTATTCTCCTACAAAAGTTTGGCTTTTGTCATCATATTAAAAAGCATTTGTGCAATTTCAGCTCGTGTTATTTCAGTTTTTGGCATTATTTCAATATCTTCATTTGGTAAAATGTTTTCAGTATAACAAAATGCAAGTGCATTTCTTGCCCAATCACTTGATTTAGTATAATCTGTAAAACCTGCTAAACTATCTCGTACCGCTACTATATCCATGTCAGTATTCATACCACAAAGTTTAGCGGCACGAGCTACCATTACAGCCGCTTCCTCGCGAGTAATTTTACCCTTTGGATTAAAGGTGGTATCAGATGTTCCATTTATAATACCATAACTATACGCAGTATTTACATATTTATAAAACCAATCCCCTTTAGAAACATCATTAAATACATTGTTATCTTTTATATTAAGACCAAGACCTTTAACTATAATCGTAGCGAATTCTGCTCTTGTCATACTACCATCAGGTTCAAAAGTATTTTCATTCTTGCCATTTATGATTTTTCTTTTTGCAAGAGCTTCAATAGCAGGCTGATTTTTGTGGTTTTGAATATCTATAAAGGTTTTTTCATGGTCTATAATAGGCATTACTTTTATATCCTCATGCTTTACCACTAAACCAATTTGATTATTGTCATTTGTACTATGGGGTAGTTTAATATTATCACTCATTCTATATAAAGTGTTTTTACCTTTTATGACTCTATCTATTGCAACAATCCCGCAAAGGCCTTGTTCTGTAGCCATTTGATTTGAATTACTCACTTCACTTGTATGACTAAATCCAGCATCCTTTTTATAATAAGTCATTAAGCTGTCAAGTAAAGTATTATCATTTTTTATAAAACGTGGATCGTCTAAAGAAACCCCTAGCTCAGTTAATGCTACTATTATTTGAACAACACTTTCTAAATTATCTCTTTGATAACTTGAATATCCACCATCATTATTTTGTATATTTGACATACACAAAAGTGCTTTATCAATGGCTTTTTTTACATCTTCTCTGTCTTGATATTTTGCAAGTGCTTGAAGTACCATACCTGTAATATCAGGTTCAGCATTTCCTTTACCTATTAGTGAAAATCCACCATCCTCAAGCTGACTCTCTAAAATACGATTTATATACATTTCACGAGTTCCTTGATTTTTGGCATCAGAGTTTTGTGGCATTTCATAATTTCCACTATCCAGTGCTAACAATGCCCATACGGGACCATTTAAGCCTTGCAAAATAACTTTATCATAATCCCCTAATGGTGTTAAAAGATTATATCCTGCCACATTTTTAGGATCTTTGCCTATTGAAGTAAGGGCTATAATAAGCCTTGAATACTCAGTGTATTTCTTTGAATGTAATATACCCTTGCCTTCTTTTACATATTCCTCTACTGATTTATAATAGTTTTGATAATATTCTTCTGGAATATCATATTCACTTCTAGCCAATCCTAAAATTGCCCATTCCCCACCAACACTACCAACCTGTGGACTTTTTACAGTTTGGTAGATATACTTTGCTGTATCTGTGATTACATTATCTAACGCATTTTCCTCAAAAGCAAATACAGGAGAAACACTTGTGAACATAAAAATAATAGATAATAAAACTGTCATTATTTTTTTGTAAATTTTGTTCATATTCAAAACACCTCCAAAAGCTGAGCAATAAAAAAAAGCTACAGCAATTTTTTTGAAATTGCCACAGCTGTTTGCCTGTGCTAATTCACCGTTTATTTGAATAAAAAAATATACAAATAAATCTATTGCTCCTTTACCAATGTTATTATGTAATTACAGAGCAACATTAATGCAGGTCTTCTGACTTACACCCTATAGAGTAAAATACTCATCGTTTTTAGCTTTGCCTTCCCAGTTTCCCAGTGACTGACTTTCGTCAACAAGCCTCAACATTAAGTGCATACAGCGGCAGTTCCGTCCAGGTTTCACACCTGATTCCCTTTTCATTTTCTATAACCTTAGAATTATAGAAAATACATTATGTGAATATTAAATTTTCAACTTATACAAATTGAATTATATCGCAAAAGACTTTTTTTGTCAATTTTTTGCAAGCTTATGAATTTGGTGTTTGTTTCATTATTCAATCTCCTTAGTCACGTTAAAATATTTCCTTAAATAAAAGAAATATCAAAACACGAGGAAATAATACTAAGGCGTATAAAATAAGTAAATAGACTTTTTATTGTGTCATAAGGGCAAAGAAAAAACCTTACAAACATTAATGTTTGCAAGGTTTTAAAAATTGTATTGTTTGGTTAATTTAGATGCAGCTTGTTTTTAGCTTAAAACCAAGGATTTCAAACAAAATATAAAATTTATTGTATCTGAACTTTTGAATATCAACTCTACATTTATACTTCTCTCAGTAAATCCTCAAGCTGTTTAACTAATGCCGGAATCTCTTTCTGTGATAAATTCCATACAAGCTCCATCCTTAATTCACCATACCCATGTGCCACAATATTTCTAAGGTCAACAATCTTTCGCCACTAGATATTCTTATACTCCATCCACAACTCTCTTGTCAATGCGTTGGCATGCTCACCTATATTAAGAAGCGACATTGCCGTTGCTTTTTGATAAACGTCATTTTCGAGAAACCTCTTTTCGCCAGCTTCATTTGTATACCGTATAATATCTTTGCATTCGAATATAATCTTTTTTAGTAATTGAATATCCCTATGCTTCATAAATTCTTACCTTCTTTTCAATAGTCAAGTAACTGTTTTCTTTTAAGGGTCCTACAACTACATCTACCTTGGTATTTAATTTTTCTTGAATATCAAACTTAAGTCCTGACACATCAAATAAACTCGCAACTTTTTCATCAAAGTATACAAGTAAATCAACATCCGATTCATTTGTACTTTCGCCATTTGCAAAGGAACCAAACAAATCGATACTAAGCACAGGATATGAAGAAACAACCTGAACCACTGCATTTTTTATATCTGTAATCGTCAAGCTTAATCACCTCTTAAAGATCTTAAATAAATTAAGACAATAGTCTACTATTTAATTTAATTATAATCTAAAAGTAAATCGCAGTCAAAAACTAACTTTTTTACTCACTTAATCACCCCTATTGGCAGACCTTTTTTCTATGTATCATTAGGTCAAAATAGATGCACTAGGAAATCATCACAATCTCTGCTGCTTATATCAGATTAGCGATAAAGTTTTTCCTTAACATTATACATCAGTGAGGATGAGTCTATTATAAAGATATTAATTTTAGACCTTGGTCACAAGGTTCTACTGTTACATAGTATTGGTTAGAAGTCTAATTTTTATTAACTAATCCATGTCATATCAGCACTTATTAAAGTCCATTCATCATTGCTTTTTTCAAGTTTAACCTCTACACCAATTACTCCCAATCCAGAACGATATTTACTACAATTAAGTGTAATTTTAGAACCTAACACTTTCTTATTTTCATCTTCAACCTCTAATACTATACCATTAAGATATAATTTTTCTTTATTTCCAAGTCGTTTGTCATAGCACCCTTGCACTGAATCAGCTCTTACTTCAACATTGTATTTATTAGCAAAATAGCTTAATATGTCTTCAATATCTTTATCCGTTACATTTTCAAGAGTTGTTGTATCAATAGCGATATATTCCATTTCATGATTCAATGCTTCATCTATAGATATTAAGGCATCAAGTGCTGTGGCATACATCTTAGCAATATCAGATACCTCTTGAGTTTCTATTTTCTTTTCATTAGTAACTTCGAACTCTATAACTCCAGTTGCTTTTTCTCCATTTGAGTAAAACACTTTTACGATTCTATATCTGCCTTCCACCAACTTGCCGTACCATCCTTTTAATCGAAAGGTAGTATTTTTACTTTCTTTAGAAAAAAGAATCTGAGAATCATCGATCCAAGCTACACCTTCTAATAAAGGAACACTATACCAATCTCCATCATGTTTTATTTCTAAATGTTGCTCTCTTCCAAAGCTATATTCTTTATGGGAAAGATTTGTGAATTCAAGTGTCAATTTTTCTGCATCAGAAGTTATAGTTTTTTCTTTTATAGATAAGATTATATCATCACTTTCCTCAAAAAGATTATATGGTGTTTTTTCCATGTCAGTTATATCAAATCTTTCGGTGGGATTACATGCCATTACGCTAAAAGTTAGTATTATTAAGCAAATAGTAAATATTATTTTTCTCATAAATTATTTCTCCTAATCTTCATTTTTATATATTATTAGACGAGTAAAAATAGAAATTGTTCCATATTAAGGTTGCTTTTTGGTGCTTACAACAACTCACTTATTAACTGAACATGCAACTTATACATCTAAAATACATTGTTTATGAATATAAAAAAGCTACATTTTACCTTCAAGAAAAAGATAAAATGTAGCTTTTAACTTGGTGCACCCTGAGGGACTCGAACCCCCGACCAACTGGTTCGAAGTTGGCAACAATGCCTTTTGCTTTATAGTGTTATATGCCTGATGCTTTGAAATTACTAGGTTTATTAAAATTGCGTTTTTGATTATTTAGTTTGTTTTGGGGACGTTTTTTTGATTTCGTCCCCAAAGTGTCCCCATATAACCACCCCATAAAAATATATGTGGACAATGAATTAGATATTACCCTTAGTCATTGTAACTAGTAAAACTAATTACAGCTTTAAACTTATATCCCCATATGTCTTAGGATACACGCCAGGAATCATAGCTGCTAGTACACCCTATCAAGCCAGAATATATGTTCGTTGCAAAGGTATAGAAAAAGGCAGGGCTTTAACCTACCAGTAGCTACTATTAATTTATTTATTCTTTGTAATTTCTAAAACTACAAAGGAAGCTGCTGCTATTAAATAGAAATAAAATAAAACCCTAAAATCATTATCTGTAGGTACTGTACCTGTAACATTTCTAATTACTATACCCGCTCCTAATGCAAACATCAGTAAAATTACTAAAATAACTTGTCTTTTTATGAGCTTCCCTATCGGAAGATTTTTTGAGATTTCAACAAAAACTTGCCAAGGATTTGGGTTATTTGGATCCTCTCCCATAGCTGAAAAAATCATTGTTGACTCTCCTTCCATTTTTTAAGATCATAATGAAGGAAACAGATAACTATAAGATTGAAAATAAGTAGAATTATTTTCATAGGCTGGGATATAAAAGTATTGCCAGTAAAAAACAAAGTAGCTAATATAGAAGCAATAACAAAAAATATTTTTTCTATTATGCTATACACTTTTTCTACGTCTTTAGTTTTATTATTCCAAACAGACATATCATTAGCTCCTTTCTTAGTCTCAACAGCCGTTTTATATAAGTCACCATATAACAAATCGCCAGTTATTGCAATTTCATTATAGGACTCTATTGGTAAATTATATGTATTAGATTTTAATAAATGACTTTTTTGTTGAAGTTGAATTATACTTTCTGTTGTCTTATTAGTATCTATCTTTTCCATAGTTATATTAACTTTATACCCTTTTGGAACCTTAATAGTCAAAATATCTTCTTCTTCATTAGTTTGTTTTGAGATATTTTTTTCAAACCCTTTAGTTGAGGGGAATTGCAATATTTTACCTATGGTTTCTTCTTTGTAGTTTTCTTTTTTCAGCGTGTTCACTATATATCCCCCCTAAAGGACACTAATAAGTTTTTTTATTTCCTCTATACTAGAAGTCTGTTCTATGATTAATGCCTTTAAGTTTTTACAGAAATTTTTTTGAGTAGTTTTTTCTCCTATATACACATCTAAATCTGTTAAAAGCATATTTTTATTAATATTTTTTTCCATAATTCCGTTTGCAAATTCTACTACTTGAACGTTTGCTCCAAAAATTGATATGTTTTTCTTAATTCTATCTTTTATCAAGCTAAAACTTACCTTGGGATTCTCTATTTGTATACCTAGGTTTTGTATATCTTTCTCATTTATTTTATAAAATCTTTCAAATATAATATTTCCTATTGTTCTTAAATCTTGAAATTCTAAACCCCATTCAGCTCTAACCCCTATCCTTTGTAATTCATTAATATCTAATAATAATCCCGTCTCTTCAATTACTTGTTTAGTAATATTTTTGAATACGTTTATGTCATCAGGCTCATCAAATTTTAAAATTACTTTATCCTCAAAAACATTGCATGTATAACGCTTAGTAGGATTAATCATAATAAACACATTGTTTTTTTTATCATAATTGGCTTGAGGCAAGCTTTTACTTAACTTGTTTTTTAATAAATTAAGTTTACCCATATCATTAAAAAGTAAATTATTGGGATATCTACATTCAATAAAAATTTTATTTAATTCAAAGTTATTTTCCAGCATATTTGTTCCCCCACGGACTAACAGTTTGATTTTTTTATTATAGTTTTACTCTATTATTCTATAAAATTTTACAATTTCCTTCAACAAAAATAAAAATGCAAATGCAAATGTGAGTTTGTGAACAAAATGTAAAACTATAATAAAAAAGTAGTGCTCTAATTACATACCACATCTATTATAAAAATCATCTAATGTTAGGCCTAGATAATCTGCTATCTCCTTAACAATACCTATTTTCATGCTATCAAAGCTCATCTTTCCAGTAACATAGTCTGAAATAGTTTGTTGTGGTATACCTGTATCTTTTGCTAACCTATAACCAGATATATTCTTTTCTTCTAATAGATCTTTAAATGACATATTCAATCACCTCAGTTTTTTCTTAGTAAATTTATTATTAGTAAAGTAATACCTAGATAGAACAATACATCAAATACTCTATATGGTGTTAATAAGTGTAGGGCTTGTATAATCAGCAATCCGATCAATATATTTTTTTTATTCATATTTTTAGCTAGACGTGATATAATAGTATTAAGAGTTGGGGGCGAAAGCCCCCATGGGATTAGTCGTTTCTATCTCTTTTCAATAGTGCAAACACTATGGCGATGGTGCTTACTATTTCAAAGATGATATGAACGGCTTTTTCTATTCTGTCTAGCATTTCCTCACCTCCTAATTATATTATACTGAATCATCGGTATAATGTCAATAAAATATATGAATTTATTTCCAAAGAAATAAAAAAAGAGGGGCTACCTAAGCCCCTAAATTATCATCTTTCCCATCATCTGGTATAGTCTTTTGTATAGATTGTTTCCAAAGCTGATTACCTAGAACTGCAGCACCAGCGATAAGGATACCCTGCATTATTGCATGGGTGATCTCTTCGGTTGTTGAAATCTTACTAGTTAACAGTGAAAATGCAATAGCTACAGCAGTTAGTATTAAAGGAATAAACTTATCTGGAATCATTTCTAGTTTCTTAAGAAAGACTCCAATAACATAGATCACAGCTATAATTATAAGATTTTGCTCTAAAATAAAATTCATAAAATCCATTACATTACCTCCTTAAATTTTTTCTTTAATTTCTTCAATATCTTTCTGCATTTTTTCAACCAAACCCAACTTATCGGCTAGTTTGTCAATAATTGATTGGAGCTTGTTTTCCCGCTTTTCATTTGTTTTAAGTACATAAAAAAGGAGCATTACAAATAGTAGTGCCCATAGCCCTTGTGATGATGCTGCTTTCATAATCTCCTGCTCCATAAAACACCTACTTTCCAGTTCTTAAATCCCAAAATGAAGCTGTCTTTCTACTGTCTAAATGAAAGAAGGTGTCATAGTACCCCACACCCCCACCAAGCCCATCAGTTTTGCAAAGCTCCTGCCATTTATTCTTAACATTGTTTAGAAAATCATTTTGCCTAGTTTTAGTAAAAGTGTAAAATTCATAAGGTAGGGCTACATCTGTGGCGATACCTAATAAGTGTTGACTTTTTGGAGCTCCATTTACTTGTTTGTTATATGCATCTGTCCTATATCCACTGTTGATGATTATTACACGATTATACCAGGTTCTAAACTTCTCTAGTCTTTGTATATGTGCTATTACATCTGCATTAATAAGCACCTCACCATTAGCCCTACATTTGAATTCTAATATATTGAAGTGCTGAGTAATTTGACCATCAAATACTTTTATATCAAGCATTATCTACACCTCCTTCTCTATAATTACTTTTCGATTTTCATTGTCCCAGGTGACCTTACAACCTAGCTCTTCTGCAATAAATCTTATTGGTACAAAGGTTCTATCATCCACTATAAAAGGAGCGGTATTTATTACTCTTTTTTCACCATCAACTTCTAAAATATCAGAATCAATAGTTAGAACAAGTTTCAACTTCTTCACTTCCTTTCTAAAATCATCAGGAAAACTAAAAAACCTCTCATGTTCTTCGAGAGATTTCATTTCCGTTGTACTATTTTCTTTTAAAAACTCAACTACTTCCTTTAGTTTCCAACTCGGTCTAGCATCTAAAATAAGACGAACACAGCCAGCTATAACAGGAGCAGAACAGCTAGTTCCGTTAAAAGTATGAAACATGCCTTGCTTTAGGTTTCTAACATACCAATAACTATCAGCTGTAACTGTTATTTCAGGTCCGTTTGAATCTTCTGTATTAGTTGCAGATACACAAATTGTATAGTCAGAACTTCCGGGGTAATGTACTTTTTCATCATCTTCATTACCTGCACTTGCTACCCATATGCCACCCCAATCAGCATACTTTTTTATAGCTTCATCTTTTTCTTTTGAATAACTACACGTTATGGAGGAGTTTACTACTCTAATGTTATTCTCAATGCAATAATCTACAACTTTATTAAAATCAGATACATACCCACTTCCATAAAATTCTACACCATCACCTGCTACTAGCTTAATAACTTGTCCTACCCAAGTACCGTGAATACCTAACTTATCTGTATCTATTACTGGTTTGATTTTTATTACATCAAGTTCATAAGGGCAATACTTGTCTAAAATAAAAACCTTCCTTGGACTTTTGAAATTAGGAAGGTTTAATCTGTCCAGTTTGCTTTTATTCTTATCTTTTATTTTTTCCCAATCACTCATAAAAATAACACCTCCCTAGGATCTTTAAACATAACCATAATTTACTTTTTCTTGTACGCCCCAAATGATACAATCATTAACATATTGCAAATATCCCTGATATTCGGCATTATTAGAGTCCTGCAACCCCAGTCTTTGCATCTGAAATTCATCATCTACGGAATAAACTTCTCTTATCTTAGCTACAACCTGTTGATTTATTTCTTCCTTGGTAGATATTTTTTCTGGGGGAACAGTTAGTATAACATCTACAATCATTTCTTCATCTATAACCAAGTCAAAATAAGGAAAGTTATCTGTAACCTTTTTACATAATTCCAAATCTTCTATGAGATAGGATCCTTCAATATAGTTTGGAGAAAGTTGCTTTTCCTTTTCTTTTATTAGTATATACACAACTCTCATCTCCTTTCTCTAAAACTGCTGTACTTTTATAGTTATGTTGAAGCTATTTTTTCCTGAGTAAGTCGAACTATCACAAAATACGTTATAGTCAACCTTTAAATAATTCCCAGAGATATATACGTTTGTTACGTTAATGCCAAAGTTACTAGGTCTACCAGCAAAAGTAGTGTAATCTGTTAATGTTACATCTTCATCAAAGCTATCTACTCTAAGCGTTAAGTATGTGGTAGTAGGCTCAATTGCATCCATTTTTAATGCTTTAACGCATCTCAAAACCCCACCTGTATTAAAAAATAATCCTCTAAGATAAGAATCTCTGTTCCAGTTGTTGTACGCTGTCTCTTTAGCTTCGAAGGTAAACGCTAAGTCCAAACCGTTTACCTTAGCTATGTCACCTAAATTAATCGAAGCTGTGTAAGAGAAAGTCTGCCCTGTAGTGATATTTGTCTTACTATTCGTATATATATGAGGGGAAGCTATATAAAACTCATTTTCAGCAAGTGCAAAAGCTGCAGCTGTCTTACCTTGTAAAGTATTAGAATTCAACCCGCTTGTATCGGTATCTACTGTTTTTAATGCTACTAGTATCTCTGCTGCAGTTTGGTCTGCTGTTGCTCCCGTTTCAACTCCGTTTAGTTTAGATTTATCTGTTGAACTCATGAATCCATTAGTAGATGTAGTGGCAACTGCATGAGCTGTACCACCAGCCCCTACGTGTGCATTCATATCGGCATCTAAGGCATATTGAGTATGTGGATCAGCTTCATTGGCATGAGTATTTACTTTTGCCTGTGCTCCTGCTGGTGTCTCCGCTCCTATTTTGCCTGTTGTGACTCCGTGGGGATTGTCAGTGTCTTCCATGTGCAAATGGGCATCATTTATGCCCAGTTCTATTTTATTCATATTATTAGCACTTACGGGAGTAATATCATCTACCCAAGTTGTTTTTGTATAGCTCATATTACACCACCCTTACTGTCCAATAAATCAGTAGACTTTGAGTATTAGTCTTTGGTATATTTACATTTTGATAGGCCATTTCTGTTCCACTTCCTAAAGTAGTAATTGCTGAATTTCCAAACAAAGATAGTTTTGTTATATCAGTATTTCCTTCATTTTCTGTAAGATAAAAAGTGTATTTTCTTTCATTAGCTGAAATTGTATCTTTATTCTGGTAAGCCTTTCTGAATACCTCTCCACCTGCATCGGATACACTCAATACATCTATATTATCTATACTTTTACTAATAACAGTATCTAATATCAAGCTATTAGCAGCTGCTGTAATACTCATATCTTCACCCCTACTCCGCATACAAATTGCCCACATATATTATACTGATGTAGATTGTATGTTATCTCATCCTCAAATCGAGGTGCTATAAAACTATCCCTTAAGGATAATAGTTTTACGAGCACCTCATTTTCCCTAATTACTAACCTCTTGCTTTCTTTAACTAGGGATTTAAAAAACTGTTCCCATCCACCAATCACTGAACCGTCCAAACATCTTATACTATACAAAGTCAGGCTGTTATCATCCCTAGTAGTTACTGACTCAATTAGAAATGTCCCATTAAGGTTATGCTTTGTATTTTTAATAGTAATCAGTTGTCCTGCTTTTAGTCCATGGTCATTGGTATTAAATGTTACCACCTTAGGGATAAAGCCATACTTCTCTAAAAGTCCATTGGTATACTCCATAGCGGACTCTTGAGAATCTAGGTTCTGTTCATTGACTACATTCTCGTAGATACCTGATCCACCTTCTGTGGCTTGTCTATTGTTTATTTCTCCTGAGTTTTCAGTAACTATAATTATAGGATAAAACCCTTGATACTCAACAGTTAGTACATCAGAGTCATTTAGTTTTGTGGCCATTGTCTCTTGAGATATAGTTTTATCACTTTTTGACCAATACCAATCTTTACCCTGTTCTAAGCTACGGATACCTACTGTTTTTTCTACCCCATTTACTTTTATTACTGGTACTTTAGCAACAGGTAAATCCACCGTAAAGGATTGAGTCTCCCCATCACCTTTAAAAGTTCTTACCTGAACAGTTGATACCGCATAGCCACCCCTGGTGTATTGACGATTCCTATACTGACTAGCATCTTCTTCAGCTTGAATTAAGTGATAGTTAAAACTGTTATCACTTAATTCAAAAGGAGCAGTATAAGTAGTTCTATCAAAGAAGTTCAGTTTTTTATCTTTATCTATCTCCCAGTAATAGCCTGTAACCTCATGCAAATAGTTCATTGCAATATTACCATTCACGTAGTTAAAAACAGCCCTAGATATAGTAGGACCATCTGTAATGTTACCTTCTGTTATTCCCTCATCAGAAAAGTATTTATATATAAAGTCTCTTACTATATCTCCTGCACATGTATTGTCATAGGCTTCTGCAATAATTCTTTTGTCTATTTGCTGTGAATAATCAGTACAGGATACAGATACGTATTTTACTGTATCACCGCTTGATTTAGGTTTAAATACTTTCCCTGAAAATATGACTTCATCATCTTCCTGGATGGTTACTACCATACCCTTTGTGATCTCAAAATAAGGATTGATTACAGTAAAGCTACAGTTAGTACGCTCATTTAACCTATCATTTATTGATAGCGACCTTTTTTGTACGGTAACAGCATGTTCATTTATTTTGTATACTCTCATTAGCTCACCCCTAATACTCCCATGCGTTCAATAATTCTATCCATAAGCCTATCCACACCATAATCATCTAAGATATTAGCTCCATTTATATTGATTGTCACAGACCTTTGTACTTTATCAAGAGGGGTTACTTGACTTCCTTTTGGAAGATTTAACAACTCAGGACCCTTCTCTCCAACCCATGCTAAGCCACCTGGATGAAATAATGTTCCATCAGCATATTGAGGTATTCCTGACTCTTTATTAGTTTTAGCCATAGCTTCTGCAACACCTAAATCTACATCGTGTTTTTTAGCAATATTTCTAATTTCTTCGTCTGATGGCCCGTCAACCGTACTCATATTTCCGTCATCGTCTATTATAGTTGTCTTTCCATCTTTTGTTACTCTGTGCGTTCCTGATGATGAATCATAACTACTATAAGTTTTAGAGCTACCACTTCCCGAAACAGAAACAACTAAATTGTCGATTTTTTCAACCATTCCCTCAGCATAACTCAAAGCGTTATCTACCCCATTTTTCAGTTTGCCTGCCAGTCCATCAACAGCCTGCTCAACTTTTGGAGATGTAGCTGTAATTCCATCAGCTAACATATTAACAAAATTAGGACCCCACTTATCACTATCTGCTGCAGGGCCTTCTTTTGTTGGTGAGCTAAACCCTAAAAAGTCTTTTATTTTTCCAGCAACAGCTGATACTGCATCTCCTACAGCATCTATTCGATCATGTATGCCACTGACAAACATATCTACCATGTTAGTAGCCCATGTTTTTGCACTGTCTACAATACTGTCGAAAGTATCTGTAACTTTTATTTTGATATTTCCAAAGCTTTCTTTTAGATTATTCCATAGCTCGCTTGCTTTAGCAGATACTTCGTCCCAGTTTTTATATAGCAGTACTCCTACGGCAATTAAAGCCCCTATTGCTAGAGCAACAGCACCAAAAGGGTTAGCGTTCATAGCTGCATTAAGTAACCACTGCATTGTAGTTTGACTTTGAGTTGCCAATGCCCATGCCTTATATGCTTTAGTAAGACTGTTGATTATTAATTGTGCCCCAAGAGCAGTGGTAACCCCTAAGATCACAGGTAATAATATATCTAAGTTCTCATATAGTGTCTCTATTACAGTGCTTATAGCACCCCACACCTCAGTCATTGTCTCTTTAAACTCAGGCATGTGTTTTTCTGCCCATGTAAATATTTCTGTAAGGATTGGTAACAGATTATCACTAAACCACTCATAAGTAACTTTTATAGACTCACTAATTAAATCAAATGCTCCTTTAAAAAAGCCTTGAATTTCTGGCATATGTTCTATTGCCCATTGTGCTAATTCTTGAAATATAGGTATCAACGCAGTCCCTATATTAGTAGCTACAGCACCAAAAGACCTTTTAAGCTGATCCATAGTATCAGTAAATTTCACACCTGAATCTATTGCTTCATCACTTAATACTATACCTAGTTCATTTGCCTTGTTTTTTAAATCTTCTACACTACCAGCTCCTGCATTTAAAAGCGGAGCTAGCTCTTGGCCACTCTTACCAAGTAAATCATTAGCTAAAGCAGCTCTTTTAGTTTTATCTTCAACTCCTTGTAATGCTGTTACAGTCTTTTCAAAGATTTCTTCTTGGCTTAATCCTTCTAGATCTTCATAACTCATACCTAGTTCCCCAAAAGCGTCAGAAGCTACAGTTCCACCCTTGCCTAATTCATCAACTTGGTTAGTAAGGGTTTTCATTCCTGCTCCTAGACTATCTATTGAAGCACCATTTTGGCTAAGTATAAAGTCCCATTCCTGGAACGCTTCCCTTGAAAAGCCGAGTTTTTGACTCATCTTATCTATTCTATCAGTTGCTTCTGCTGACTTACTTGCCATCCCAAGCATAGCAGCACCTGCCACCGCAGCACCAGCACCTATAGCAGCTCCCCACTTGGCAGCAGCCTTTATACCTTCGCCTAGTTTGTTCGCCAATGCTCCTGCTTTATCATCAGTTTTAGCTATACTTTTGTTGGCTTCAGCATTGTCTACAAATATACTACCAAAAAGTTTAAATATCTCTATTTTAATCAACTCCATTCGTGGAGCCTATAATTTTATATACTTTATCTAAAATTTCTTCTCTACTTCGATTATCTTCCCTTGTTCTCACAGTTACTTGGCTTTTGAACTCATCAAAAGTCATCTGGTGTTGATAATGAGTTATCCATCTTTGCATCAATAAATCCTCACTTCGCTTTTCATAAGCCTTGCTAATAATCTCAACCCCATCATCAATACAAAGAGCCATAACATAATCAATATTGCTATATCTATTCAATAGCAGGTCTAATACTTCTATTTCTTCAATTGACCTGCTAATTTTAAAAAATTTGCAATCCCTGGCATATCATTGAATTCTTGTAGATGTTTTAAAGACTCAGAAATAGATAGCTCACTAAATTCTTTTCCTGTCATTCCTGTAAGACTACCCATAAAGTCATTAACTTCTTTTTCTGCTAAATGGAGGTTCTCACCTATCATTAAAAGCATATCTGCACCTAACTGGTTCTGTGTTTTGCCCTCTGTATCAAGTTTTAAATCCATTTTTTTTAGTATTTTTGACATTGCAAAAATATCTTTAGTTTTCAGTTCTCTCATGTTTATCCTCCCTTAATTAAAAGAAAAAAGGCACTGAATTAGCGCCTTATGCAATCTTTGGATAATATATTTTGAATGGTGGTGTTTGTAAATCAGAACCATCATAATGTCCCATAAAAGTCAATTTCACAACAGCTTCATTGGAATCTTGAGTATTAAGTGTAAGTCCGTCATTAGATAGAGCATTAAATACTTGAATGATTACAGGCTTATCGCTACCGCTAAGGGTACCTATCCATGTGATGTTATCAATATAATCTGTTAGTTCTATATTGTTACGTGCTGTTATAATATCATTTTCTGGATCAGTAGATGTGTCTATATCGCCTGCAACAAGAGCTGATTTAATTGTGTCCGCATCCAGTTCTAATACATTTGCAACTATAGATACTTCCCAACTATCAAGAGTCTTTAGACCTTTTGCAGCCCCTTTTACCCCATCTACTTCTATTTTTCTAATACTAGGTATTGCTTTAAATTCCCCTCCACCTCTTGTTGCTCCTAGGAGCTTAGCTGAAGCAGTTTCAGGGGTATCAGTGCCAGGATCATAGTCTCTGAAAAAAGCTCCTGCATCTAACACTAGATGCTTAGCTGTATCAGCTGTATATCCACTATATGTTTTCATGTAATTACCTCCTAAAATATTTTAGCTGAAATATCAGCATTCTTCTTTTGAATCTTGGATCATCATCTATTAAGGTCATTCTATTTTGCCTGTAAATTGATATTTGCATGTTATCATCAATATATCTGTATTTGTGCAGCGTATTCCAAACGGTATCAGCCAAGCTCTCTAGTGCTGTTGTATCTCCATCTTTTGGTATATCCCATACATCCACGTCTAAGTTAAATATCTCTTGATCTTCATTTGTAAAGGAGTTCGGAAGGTCATAAACTATATAAGGATATTGAGCTTTTTCAGAAGCATTTTGAAAATATATATTAGGATGTATTGTTTTAAGTATTTCCTTTAATTTTTTCCGTAAATTAACCATTAGCCTTCACCTTCTGAACTTCTATATTCTTCCTCTGAAATTAAACCTACTGCTTTATTTTCATCATCTATAGCACTAAGATATTGACCTTGTATTTTTCTTATCTCTTCTATGTTCTCAAATACCGTATCTCTTAATATACCTCTTTTAGGTTGATTCTTTGATCCTAATTCTTGTAGTACTCCGTACCATGTATTATGTTTGAATCCTATTTGTAAATCTCCGTCTCTACGCCTTACCCAGTATTGGGTACTCTTATATAATCTCTTATTGCGTTTCATTCCTGGCAGTTTTTTTAGTTTCTCTATCATTCGTTTTCTAACCAGTTTGGCTGTATCTCTTAATGCAGCTCTTGATAGTTCCTGAATAGTGTACTGTACTCTATCAACATTGGATACATACTCAACACCATTTTTCTTGATTTTTATAACACTCTTAGGTAGTGGCATTGTTCACCACACCCTCACATATGAGTTCTATTAATTCACCATTCTTATCATATGTCCTAATAATGTTGTATTCTTTGCCATTATAAGAGAGTTTCTTTTCGTCCTGATAATCAATAGACCTTATAACAAACATGAGCTCAGGTTTTAGTCCTGTGGCTTGGGCTTGATAGAATTCTGTTTGCCTTATAGATTGTTTATCAGCAAATACCTGTCTACTAATTAAAGTCTCAATAGTATCACCTATATCATTTTCGCCATAGGTTACCCCTATAAGATTAATTACATCACGAAACAGCAATTATACCACCACCTCAAACTCAGTGTTATACTCAGTTGACAATGCTAAATGGATTTTTAGCATATCATAAGACTTTTGAAGTTTTTCTGAATCAGGATTATTCCATCCAAAGTGAGCCTTACAATAAATAATTATAGCTCTAATAATTAACGAATCCGTCTCATCGTTTGCCTTTGTTTCTGTTACCCCAGATATAATAAGATCGCTTTTGGCAGTTTCTATTAAATCATTTATTTCTTCATCAAAAGCATTATTTGAGATTCTTAAATACTTTTTTATTTTTTCCAACACAGTTTATCACCAACTTTTTTATTTAGAAAAGCCCTCTAATTTCACACTAGAGGGCTTATCACTAAGCAAATTTCTTAGTTATAGTTACAAGAGAGTTTTTATCAACTACTTTACCATCAACTAGCATTATTGCTTTAGTTATTTGGTCATCAGTGTCATTGTCCTCATATCTTTTAACAGCAATATTGTAATTAGTATTTAGTACATAATCTTTGAAGTTAAATAAGAATGATACAACTGTATCTTCTGCTATAGTAGATCCAAGGCTTGTCATGTAATCATTTAACACTACAGTTCTTCCAAGTAAAGTTCTCTCAGGCCTTCCATTAATACCATAATTCACTCTAGCAATTGGCTGTTTTTGACTATCTACCATACCTATAAACTTCATAAAGGTTTTCTTAGTCATACACCATACAGCATTAGATTCATATGAAAGAGGCAATGCTGCTTCAGCATTTATTAAAATATCATAATCCACTTCATCAGCTGCAGCTATGTCTATATTTTGTCCAGAAACAACCGTTTCTGCTAATATTCCTTTTGGCTGACCTTCTCCTGTACCACTTACAATAGACTGCTCTAAAGCTTTGGTCATCGCTTCAGCTATATTATTAATTATAGCTGTTTCAAATACTCCAAGAGTTACTACGCTTGTTTCAAATGAAACTGATACAGCACATCTCAATTTATAGTAGCTGAATACTATATTAGTAGTAGCTTTTTTCTGCTTATCACTGGTACTACCTTCTGCAACCCAAGTAGCAACTGGCTTAACAGTAGATGTAGGAATTGACAACCCGCCTTTATAAGCTGTTCTGGTTACTAGAGGTAAAATCATACCTGTTGATTCTAACTTTTCAATGATTTTTTCTAATATAGTTGTAGGAATCACAGAACCTACATCACTTGTGGTTGTGTTTGCATCTACATTCATAAATTTTTCAGGAATTGGAGCACCTTTAATTACGTTGTTCATGAATGCTCTTCTGTATTCAATTGAGTTATAAACATCTGTTTCATTTGCAACTGCATTCTTTTCTAATGTATCCACTACAGTACCCTCCACACCATTAATACCTAATTCAGCAATATTTACTGGTTTAGGATTGTTGTTTAATGCACTTAGGTTTGCTTGTGCTTTTGCTATTTCATCCCATTGGTTATCAAGGGTTTCAACCTCTTTCATTTTTGCATTAGCATCTTCAACTTTCCCATCACTTATTAAAGTTTGTGCTTCATTAATTAGGCCTTGTCTTTTAGCTAAATACTCTTTTTTATTCATTTCGCATCTCTCCCTTTAATTTTAATAAATTTAATTGCGCTTTAGTTTTTTGCAATAAAAAATCCGCTTCATTGTTATTACCAATGTTCGGATTCTTAATTGTACTTCTTAATTTTTCAATTGCTTCATATGGAATACCGTGCAAGCTATTATAAAAACCTTTGACTGTTTGATTTTTAGATGTATCAAACATGACTTCATCAACAAATTTATTTTTTACAGCCTGTTCAGCAGACATCCAAGTTTCATGATCCATTAGCTTGAGTAGTTCTTTGTCAGTTAACCCAGTTTTTTCTTTATAAGCATTAGCTATAGATTGATTTGCAGTTTTTAAAACCTCTGCACTATGCTCCATATCTCTATAATCACCTTTAGCCCTACTAGATACATTATGCATCATAAATAGACCTGTAGGTGTTATTCTGCTTTTCCCTGCCATAGATATTACACTAGCAGCGCTAGCAGCCAACCCTACAATATTTATTACTACATTGCCTTTATAATTCCTTAAGGCCGTATATATTTCTGACCCTGCAAATATATCTCCCCCACCACTATTGATTTCTACTTCAACATCTTGGTCATTAGCTTCGTTTAATGCCTTACTCACATCTTTGGGACTTGTTGCTTCAATTCCCAGCCAATTATAAATCCATTTATCGCCACTAGAAACTATGTCGCCTTTTATACTAACTTTCTTCGCCAACTGCTTCACCTCCCTTTACTGGCACGGTATCTAATCTTCTGATAGGAGTATCTCCTCCCTTAATTGGAGCCAAGTTCATTATTTCTCTTACTTCATTCGGTGTCATCATTCCTCTATCAACGAATTGAACTAGGTTTAATTTAGTTTGCATAGATGCGTATTGTAGCGCGCTTGCTTCAAATACTATTTTGTTACCGAATCCTCTTTCTCTTCTTGAAAATAATTTTCTAGTATATTCATTAGACATCTGCATTGCGTCAGGTTCTATTCTTGCTTCGTAGAAGCTGATCCACTCGTCTTCATTATAGCTTGACTGAACTATTTTTTTATTGGTATTAAAAAATGAGTATATCCTTTCTGTTGTACGGTCAGTTTGAGCTGCGTTAGGAACAAAATCTTTAGGTTCTATTCTTTCAGCTTTTGCTTTAGCATCTGTCCCTGCTACACCAAACGTATCAGATTCAATAGATAAATATGTATCTGCAAATTCTTTTACGTTTTTCTTTAGGTCTTCTGGCCTTAAAGATTGATTGTATTGTAATAGCCATCTAATTACACCGCTATTTTTGATAGCTCTTACTATACCTTGGTCAATAGTGCCTACCACATTCATTAAACTTGTTAATGCTTTCCCTGGAGGTTCTCCAAATATGTCATTGTCATTATAATCATCTCGTAGATGAATGATATCACTATATGAGAATGTACCAGTTTTCCCGTTTTGATAATAAAATTTCAAGAATAAATTGCCTGTTTGATTATAAATTGCCTCAGCGCTCATGCATGGTATCGGATAAAGTTCAATTGGATAACCATTATCATCTTTGATAATCAAAATAAAAGCATTATTGTTAAGCGCTAACTGTGTTGCTACTTTTTCCTGAAGCATCTGCCCTGACATGTACGGGTTAGGATCTTCTAACAAAAACCTTATGAATGGTTCAGGATTAGTTTTTATTTCCTTTGCATCGTTTCTTATGTGTTTAGGGATTAATTTACCAATAGCCTTAACTCTTGGTCTTATACATGCTCTCACTATATCGCTTTCATAAAGTTTTCCATTCCAAGCATAAAAACCATTTCCTTTGTCAGTGATCATTTTATATCGTGATACTGTTGTAACATTTCTGAATTTATCTAATAATCCCAATTTATCACCTCCCTTAGATTAAATTCATGTAATCTTCATAGTGTCTTTCAAATGCAATGTAGGCATCCAATAAACTGGCTACACCATCAATCCTTCGTCTTTGATTACTAGTTTTTATTAATTGAATGTTATCGTTTTTATCTACATCAATTGCAGCATTTGAAAGGTTCCATTTTAAAATAGGGTTATTATCATAGTTAATTCTTTTGGCTTCTAAATCAGCCGCAAAATTTTTCATAGGTGAACTCATAGTCTTTTTACCTTGGATAATAGCTTCCGTAGAGTCTATCCCAAAGTTTTGCTTTAATTCATCTATTATATAAACACTATTCCATGAGTCATAGCCTATTTTGTATATATAAATATCTAGTTCGCTCTGAACTTCTATAAACCAGTTTGTAACATCTTTATAGTTTATCTTGTTACCTTCACTTAGTCTTAATAATCCTTGATCATGCCATAAATCATACGGAATCTTATCTTCTTTCACTCTTTGTTCTAGAACGTCCATAGGAAGCCAATACATCTGTTTAACATACAATGTCCCATCGTCTGGAACCTTAAAAATAACTGTTGCACAAGTTAAGTCAGTTGTATTAGAAAGGTCAAGTCCACCAATTCCATATCTGGGTTTTAACTCTTTTAAGTTGAATGTAGTTGTATTATTAAGTTGTTCGAATGTTAGCCAAGCTTCAGAACTTGTTTCCCTTATATTAAACTCTTTACACACCAGATTTTTTACTAGCATTGGGTTGGATTTAGCTTTCTCAACTTTAGATGCTAATGTTTTTTCATTTTTAATTGTCCCTAATCCTGGATTAGCTTTTTTCCAACATTTAGGGTCAGTCCATTCTTTTCTACTATCAAGCTCATAAATAAAAGCTATAAAGTGCTCGTCTTTATAGCCGTTATCATCGAAATATCCATTTATTACTCTTTCAGATTCATCATACTTTTGGTCATATATATCCTCTCTTACAGTTCCAGCTGTAGATGTAATGAATATAAGCGATTGCTCTCTAGCAGTTACACCATCAGCCATAATATCAAACAAGGCTTTACCATTTTTCCATTGATGAATCTCATCCATTAGGCAACCATGCACATTAAGACCATCTAGAGTGTCACTATCACTTGCTAGAGGTTTGAATACTCCATCGTTATATAATTCACTGCTTAATTCTGAGACTAAAGGCTTAATTCTTTTTAATAGGGCTGGTGACTTCCTAACCATTCTCTTAGCTTCTAGCCATATAATTTTAGCTTGATCTCTTTTAGTAGCAACCGCATACACTTCTGGACCAGGTTCACCATCACCAATCTGTAAGTATAATCCAACACATGAAGCTATTAGTGACTTACCGTTTTTCTTGCCTACAATAAGTATAGCTTCATTGTATTTCCTGTTGCCTTCTATGTCTACAAATCCAAATACAGTTGCTAGCAAAGCTTTTTCCCACAGTTCAAGTACAACGGGTTTACCACCCATTTTGCCTTTTGAATGTCTGCAAAAGTTTTCGATGAATTCTATTACATGATTAGCTCTTGCATGACTGTAATAATATTCGCTTGTATTATCTGTTAGATCATATACTACTTTTTTATAAGTTTTATAAATCTTTTGGCCGACTATCTCTTTACCGCTTTCAATAAGCTCCCAGTATTCTAAAATAGGGTTATAGTCTAAAGGATACCTAATCATCTCTCTCACTGACAAATGAATCAAATCCATCATCTTTAGATTTTTGTTCCTGCTTAGGAACTAAATCACTAAGCTGTTTTATGATACTTTGGTAATTTTTATTCATAGTATTATAAAGTCTTGCGACTGGTCTTTCTCTTTCATAGGGTTCTGTTTTTTCTGATTGGCTAAACAATTCAACATACCCTTTTTTATTAAGATCATTTTCATATTCCTCAAGGGCTATCCGCATATATGCAGCTCTTTGAATCAAGCCTTCGATAATTGCCTTATTATCTTTTGATATATCCTTATAAATTCTTCTAAGTCTTTTTTCTTCTTTCAAAATTCTTTCAGGTTTTGATATTTCTTTCTTAATCGCCACATATATCACCTCTTTTCTAGGGTAGGGGGGTCACACATGAGACCTGTGTATTTTTTGAAGGTTCCCCTTCGGTCTTGAGAAATATAAAACCTCACTATTTTAAAGGGGGGATACCTTGACTAAGTTACCTTGTTCATCAAATATTAATCCTTCTCTTATTACTTCTTCATTGTTTCCATGATGTTCTTGATTATGACAATCTTGACAATCATATTCTAATAAGTCCCAGTTAAGACTTATATACGGATCATTAATATTATCAGGTGTTAACTTTATAGTATGATGGACTATCTTACCTGGCTTAACTATTCCTTTCTTTAAACACTTCTCACATAACCCATGAACAAAACTAATATAACCTTTTCTACATTCCTTCCATTCTTTAGAATTATAAAAAACTTTTGCAAACTCCTTTGCCATCTAATCACCTACATGAAAAAAAGAGCCTACTGGCTCTTAGTTTATATTAAATATATCATTATACCTATGAATATTGTTGTTGATAGAATTGGAAGTAAGCATCCTTGTCGGGTATAGTATCGTCCCACTCGGCTTCTTCCTCTAAAATATCCTCCGCTTTTATTCTTGTATTTATGGTATCTCATAAAATTCCCACCTTTATTAATTTTATATGCCTAACGCTTCTTTAGTTTGAAGAGCCTTATTAGACTCTTGAATAATCTTGATAAGTTGTTTCTATATTTTTTATTTGATAAATATTGAACTTAAAATCCTTAATCTCATTCAAAATACGTTGCACTTGATCCTCATTTAAGTATTCCATTTTATAAGACGGTAACGTAGATATTTTCAATCTAGCAGAAGCAACTTCATTTTTATTACTATATATCTCTATGCTTTCTAATGATAAAAAAATTTCATTTATTTTTTGGTTTATTTGGTAATGTAGTTGTGCTTTATTAAATTCTCCACTAATATTTAGATCTATATAATACTCTTTAAGGTCATAGATAATGTTTTTGTGTTTATCCCTTGTTACTATATCACTATCTATTACTTTACTTATTTTTTCATCTATTTTATCTAATCTTTTTAAAATATAGCCTTCAAATTTCTTTTCTGGTTCATTTATGGCAACATTTTGAAAAATATTATACTCTACTGAATTATAAATAGGGTTATTTCTATTTTCTTTAATTTCTAGTGAATTTTGTATATATTCTTTAAGTTTCACTTCAAGCTCTTTTACTCCTAACATATCGTTATTGTAAAAAATTGTTCTTTGATCTATGATATCAAATGGTAATTTCGTCTCTTTTTCACAGATATGCACTACTGGTTTCATAGTGGCGTGTCTTATTGCTAGTTCATACATAACATTTGGGTTCAATCCTGTCAAATTTGTAATAACTAAATCATCTTCAATGATTCTATTTATAACTTGTTTGGTGATCGAGCCTGATTCACTTATTTCATGAGCTGCATCTATTTTTTTAAATCCTAACTCTTCTAAAATTGGCTTAATGACTGACTGTATAACACCTTCAGCTTTTCTACGGTCATCTGAAGTTTCTTCGCCTATAGGTGTAATAATAAAACAACTATTATTTCTAATGTTCTTTTCCATAGTATTCACTCCTTTTCTTATATACCTTTCTATATAAGAAGTGTAATTCCTATGTTCATTGTTCGCAAATTTCGACAAATATAAAACAGCCGGGAAAGGAGGTATTAACTCGTGATCCCGACCGCTTAATATTTTGCTTAATATCATAATAACATCAAACTATGTGCAATTGTGTGCAATCTTTTTTTATTAAAGCTTTTAGTGCTTTGGAATGTATATTGTGGATCTGTCTCCAACTATAGTTCATATCAACTGCAATCTGCTCCCAGCTTTTATCCTCTATGTACCTAGCTCTTATTAAATACTGTTCCCTCTCTGGTAATGTCTTTATTGATTTTTCAATCTCTGCTAGTAACTTATACGACTTTTGCAGTTGCTCATTAGTATCAATTTTAACCTTGACCATTTCGATTACTACATCTGCCATATCCGTACTGTCCCCTGACCTAGGCATATCTGATATTGACATAGACATTTTAGTAGCTTTTGTCTCTAGCTCTAGTAGCTTGTCCTCTAAGTATCTAATATTTTTCTTAAGATAATAATATTCCTGTAATTGTCTCTTAGTCATTTTGTCCCCCTTTTCTTTTTGGCAGGTCTTTGCCAAGAAGCTTTATCTTTGTTAGAACAATCTCTACTACAAAATATCTGCGTACTAGGTTTTCCTACAAGTTTTTTCCCACAATACAAACACTGTTTAGCCATGTAATCCCCCTTTTGTTACACATAAATCTTGTAATGTGCAACTACCCAAATATTGATATTTGATTAGATAATGGATAGTTGGCCCAAATTACTTCCGTTCTTTTCTTTCCTTGCTCTGCTTGAGTTGATATTTCTTTACGGTCCCATCCTACTAATAGATCATTGTATAACTCCGAATCATATCCACTTAGTAGTACAGGTCCTGAATGTTTTTTCAGTAGTTCTATTAATTGCTTATGTTCATGGTCCTCGGTCATTTCTACGTTGTAATATCTCTGTCTCCTGGTGCTTAGTAAATATGGTGGGTCCACGTATATTAAGCAATCTTGCCTGTTATATTTTTTGATTAAGTCTAAAGCATTTGTACTTTCTATTTCAGCATCCTTTAGCCTTGTAGCTGTTTCTAATATTCTTTCAGGTATCTTGGACCAATCTCCACTAACTCTCTGCTTACAAGTTGCTCCTAATACTGGTCCTGCATGTCTCCAACTGGAAGAATAATATTGCATACCTGCCCTTGCCATGTTTGCTCTTATTAAAAATTGCCTTGCTCTCTCTATATCAGTACCAGACCTATCATAAGATTCTTTGTATTCTTCTCTGCTATATGGTGTAAAATAAACTGCTCTTGATAATTCCTCTGGATTATCTCTTATACACTTAAATAAATTTACCACTTCACCGTCTAGATCATTAAGTATTTCTGTATTACATGGAGTTTTTGAAAAGAATATTGCTCCGGACCCAAAGAATGGCTCCAAATAAATTTTATGCTCAGGCATTAGATCAACTATTTTATCTGCTATACTCCACTTGGCTCCTGGCCATTTTAGAACTTTCAAACTTACACCCCCTTGTGTCGCCTAATTTTCAGATCACTCAATCCTTTAAATATGCAATTAACTACCTATCCACCAGCTAAAAACTTCTTCTCCATTTTCCCATTGCGTTTCAAGACCATCAGATTTTCTAGCATCTATCATTCGCTGAAAAGCTTTTATATAATTTTGTTTATACTTTGGATACCTTTTAAAATCTTTAAGCATGCCCTTTTTCCCTGACATTGGACAACCTATACAACCAAGTCTTGCGTAACCCATGTCATACAATTCACAATAAGGTAGATTGTTATTTTTAATAAAACTCCATACATCCTGGTCAAGCCAATCCACGATTGGATTCAACACATGTTTACCTTTAACTTGGCAATTTTCTATCATTTTTCTTCTATGGTCGTTATCACTATTAAAAAATATTTCACGTTGTTCTTTAGCTTTTTTACTATTAGATCCGTAAGCATCAAACTCTACAATTTTTCTACCATTCTTTCTTTTTACGCTCTCAGCCCACCTAACCCCAGTGATTACAAACCGACCTTTTCCTCCACCTTCTTTCAATACATCACAGCAGTATCTAGCTATTCTAGTCGGCGGCATTCTTTTTTTAACTATAAGTTGCCACATTGGATGCCCAGGATAAGTTGTTTCTACATCTTGAAAACTTCTTACAAATCTGACCAGTTCCGGTGGATCTACTGTTGTATGACTATAGTGTGCATCAAATTTTACTCCTGCCATCTTTGCTAGATAATAAATACATATACTATCTTTACCACCGCTAAATGCTAGATAATAACCTTCAGGCGGTTCAAACATTCTTAAACGATCTAAGGCGACTTCAATTTTATCTTTGCCATCAATGTTTAATTGACCTAACAATTTTCCACCTCCCATGTTGCACATAATTTTCAATATGCGTCACTTGCTAATTTATAATCCAAAACATTAGGGTCATTCTTTAAGTTCTCATAATTTTTATACGACATAACTTCAAGAACGTGTTTCTTAACTTGTACTCTCAGCACCCATACTTTTACATAAGTCATAGCCATGTACATCCCCCTCTAAATTTTTCCAGTACTTCCAAATCCATTCTTTCCCCTATCTGTTACCCCTAGATTGTCTACTAGTTGAATAGTTGGTATAAGAATTGGATGTATTACTAGTTGTGCAATTCTTTCGTATGGTCTAATAGTTGCAGGACGAGTTGAAATATTAATGAGTGTTACAGCTATTTCTCCTGTATATCCTGCATCAATAGTTCCGTACTGTGCTACTAGCCCAAACTCTTTTACAAGTCCACTCCTTGGTCTGATATCACCTACGAGTCCTGGCATTATATCCACACATATACCTGTTGTGATTGTCATTCTCATATTAGGATAAAATCTAACTTCATCATCAATCCTAGCTCTTAAATCTAACCCAGCATCATTTTCATATTTCTTATATGGCATACATTTTTTATCTAGTAATTTAATCTTCATTGCATAGCTCCTTTTCTCACCTTTTTCTTATAATATCGAATTCTATCATACACAGCTTGATCAGTGATACCATACATTAATCCTATATCCTTTAAAGTCATATTTTCTTTACGTAATCTAATCATATTCTCAACATCTTCTTTAGTTCCATTTTTGGGATTCATGAAAGGATTTTCAATAGCATTGTCTAACATTTTAAAAGCTATATCAGCATTTTCAAGTCTATATCTTATAGCAATAAATAGAGCTGCATAACTTTCTACTAAATCAAGAGTTTCAACTACCATCATATTTCACCTCTCTTTTTTCCTTTTTATGTAAATTCCCTATATAAAATATAATAATATTTATTTATTTTTTTAATTTAGGGAGGTTTAGGGAGGATAAGGGAAGATAAAAGTATCAAAAAGGAGGAACTTATTCAGTATTTTCAATACTTAGGGAGGATAGGAAGATAAAACAGGTAAATCCCTCATGAGAAAATTAATTTTTCAAAAACCCCTTTTTTGCCTCCCTTCCTCCCTGTATCCTCCCTAACCGTTGCAATTACTTAAGGAGGATATAGGGAGGAACTAGGAATTCAGGGAGGATATATTTAATTGTTCATTCCTTGAACTACCTTTTATTTCCGTTGTTCCTGCCCGTAGCATATTTCCATTAGTATTAAATGCTATTTCTTCCCAGTACATCATCCCTGAAGATTTTTTGTTTACTAACCCCTTATCCTTAAGTTTCAAACTTAAAGCTCGCTGGCTTAATTCATGTTCCCTGTTCATCTCGCACCATCTTTTATAAACCTCATAAAGAGCAGATGACTGTATAAAGCTTTCTTTTTTTCTTATACAACAATCATTTAAAAAAGATTTAATTGTATCCATTTCTGCCCGATATGACTCTGTAGCCTCAACAACCTCAGCAGGAGGATTTAATCCTTCCTTTTGCCATTGCAAACACCCCTCTATCGCCCAGTTCAAAATACCTGATAGCTCCTTCATAAGCTTATCCTTTAAATCTCCATCTTGCTCTTCCTTTGGTATGGTAACAGTAAAGGGTATCAAACGAATACGTCTCCATATACCGTTGTCAGTTCCTTTAATGACAGGTTTATGGTTAGTACCCATCCATATTTTAAATTGGGGAGTAAACTCAAAGAATTCCTTGTGTAAAAATCTAGCTATCATCTTATCACCACCGGTTATTTGCTTAACTAGCGCCTCTGATAATTTTTTACCCTCATCTGCCTCAACAGTAGATGCAAACCTAGCTCCAAATAATCTAGCAATATCATTAGATGCCGAGTCACCTTGCTTGACTAAAAAAGTCTGCATAGATGTACTCTTGCTGTACTCTCCCAGCATTGCCTGTATAGTCTCTAAAAAAGTACTTTTACCATTTGCACCACTACCATATGTCATGAAAATACATTGTTCTGCCATACTTCCAGTAAGAGAATAGCCGATAGATCTTTGTAAAAAGTCAACTAATTCCTGTTTTCCGTCCATAATCTGAGATAAAAACTTTAGCCATAAATCTGGCTTTGCATCCTTATCATATTCTACTGGAGCTACCTTGGTAATCATATGTTCCCTACTATGCTCTAGGAGCTTTCCAGTCTTTAAATCTATAGTTCCATTCTGACAATTTAGTAGCCAAGGGTCTTGGTCTAAGTCCTCAGGTAAAACTGGTACTCCTTCTATGTGTTGAGCCTCAGTTATCATATTTTTCTTTCTTGAAGCATTCCTGCATTGAGTGATCCACTTTGTAAGGGCCTTAGCAACTTCCTCATTTTCCTCATCCCTAGCCTCGTTATACATACTTTTTATAGTCTTATCTGCTTTTCTTTTTATCTCTCCCGTCTTATCTTCTGCCCAGCAGGTTTTATTCCATATATACCAGCAACCATTCACAAAAGAATACTTCAAGTCCTTACCATGCTGATAAATAAGTCTTTGAGCATTACCTGTATCATCAAATGTAAATCGTTTTATCTTCTTAGGAGCTCCTTCATATTTTTCTGTTTTTATCCTTGGTTCATAGACTGCATTACAATCTCTTATAGCATTTGCTATAGTCATTTCTCCGTAGGTCTCAGAACCATTGTGAACCTTGTCCCACTTCTCTCTATAAAGTCCTGAGTTTCTAAAAATATTATCCATCATGGAAATATTTTTAGCAGTCCAAAATGCTAGCATATTACAAAACGCCTGATCTGCTTCTGACTGACTAGGATATGCTCCTTGCCAACTACCATTAAGTAGATCTGTAAACCTTTGACCATTTTTTGCATTAGCTGCCTTTATAAGTATTTCATTTTCAGAAAGTGATATAGATTGAATCTCTTGTTTTTTAGGGCTTTCTTTTTTTACCGCTATATGTTTTTTATGAACTATTGCCACTTGCTCACTTTGTTCAGCTACATCTTCATAGTCTTTTAATACCTCTCCTGTAATGGTAAAAAACCTTCCATGATCATACATCTCAAGTCCTTGCTGATTTCTTCGCCCACCCTCAGGGAGCTTACCCTTAGCTATAATATGTAGTCCCTTCCCCGAGGGACTTTTCTCCGTATAACTCTTAACTGTGGACAATACATCTATTGCTAACTCAGAAAACTTATTGTTTTCATCTATGCAATTATCAATGTCTATACCAAAATAACCACTGTCTGAAAACATAAATCCAATTCCCGCTAGATTATTTTTTTTAGATGCCAGGACTGCTGTTTTAAAATCTGCCCAAGTACTTGGGTCATTGGACTTGGCATTATATCCGTTTACTGGATTAACTGGTATTTTATCGTATTTCTGTTTTTTTTCATCCCAAACAGCCCTCCAACAAACCCAAGCTTTGAGTTGTTGAAGTTCGTTTGGAATGTTTTTAAATTTATCAGAATGACACATGCCGTCCCCCCTTACGCAAAACGTTATATAACACTCTGCAGCTATCTATTACTCTGAAAAATTCGTCCATATATTTTGCTTTTTCTGTATAAGGGATTTTCGGATTATCCATATAATCACAAGCCTTATAAAGTCTCTTTAAGCATTGATTGTACTTATCTAGCACAACTTTTTCTGAATCACTCGTGAAGATTACTTTATTCCTACCCACTAGAACCATTAGTATCTCCTACTTTCTTAGATGAGGATTGTCCCCCATCCAACTTTAGAAAGGTATATCTTCATCATCATCTACTGGTACAAACCCTTCAATGTGTCCAGATGTGTCATTCTGCTTATCTCCCCGCTCAAGAAATTCTACACGTTCTGCAATAATATCTGTTCCGTACTGCTTTACTCCATCTTTTTCATAATTATTGTTTTGAATCCTACCATCAATGCCAACTAATCTGCCTTTAGCAAGATATTTGTTACAATTTTCTGCAATCTTACCAAATACAACTATCCTAAAGAAATCTGCTTCTTTATTTTTTGAAAATGGTCTATTTACTGCTAAGTTAAAATTACATACAGTAGTCCCACTCTGAGTATTTCTTAGTTCAGGATCTCTCGTAAGTCTCCCAATCAATACAACCTTATTCATCCTTAATTTCCTCCTTCTCAGTCGCCTTTTTTTCTTTTATTTTTTTAGTAGCACATTCAGCACATAACTCTTTTCCAAATTCTTTTTTAGAAAACTCAATAACGCTATTTATATCCATCTTTGGAGTAGCTGTTATATTTTTTTTGCAACTAACACATTTATAAATCTTATTTGAAGAAGTTTTTTTAAAAGATGTATTTTCTAAAACATTTCCATCATCGTCATCTTCTGAGGCAATACCTAATAAAGCAGATATTACATATCTTCTTCCATAAGTGATAGCTGAACCAGCTCCTTGGGGTGTGATTTTTTCAGCTGTGAGAGTAAGAGGAGTTAATTCCATCCACTCCCCTGAGCTATGTAATAACATTGTAGATATAGAAATATCCTTCCCATTGCCTCCTGGACTCTGAATGACACTTAATCCATGCTTTGCCATAATAGGCCTAACTTCGTTCAATATTTCATTCAGTGGAGCATACTTTGATTTGTAAAAAGGGTTACTGGCTGTATTTGCAGGGTTTTTTACCTCTCCCTGAAAAGCAGCTAGGGCCTTTGCTAGATTTATAATAGTTTCTGACTTATCCATTTAAACCACCTTTCTTCTTTTCCTTGGGTCATTAATTAACTCGCAACCCAGTTTTTTATATACATCATTTATCCTCTTTTTTGACTGTGCTATACAAACGCCAACATTTTTGTCATAAAAATCATATACAATAGCATTTGTCTTGCCACTAAATGGTCTTGATATCCTTCCGACACTCTGTTGTATAACAACTTTATCTTTTTTAGGAGTTATCAGAAACAATCTGTTTAGCCTTGGAATATCTAACCCCTCTTTAGCTAATTGATAAGTAGCAAATAAATATTTTGCCTTTCCTTTTCTCATATTTTCTAAAATCTCTTCTCTTTGTTTAGTTGGAGTTATGCCGCAAATAAATGCACCTCCAACTGCATTTTTAAGTTCCTCTAAGTGTGCTAGGCTATCCCCTAAGACTAAGTTACAATTTCCTTTTCCATACTCTTTTAGCTTTTCTATGATCAATTTATTTCTGGATAAATCTCCAGCCATTTCTTTGAGCATACTGGAAAAATTAAACCTTTCATCATGACTTTCATAGTTAAAATCAGTATTAATAAAATTTACAATAGGAGTCATCACCATATTGTTTTCGCTGAGTTCATCTTGAGTTACTTCATAAATTTTGGGACCTATCTCGTGAAACATTGTTTCTATAAGACCATCACTCCTATGTTCTGAGGCTGTAAGCCCTATCCTATAGTAAGCTGGTAACTGTGATATAACCTTTTGAAACTGGCCAACTTTATTAGGATTTTTAAAGCAGTGGTGAGCTTCATCTATAACCACACAACCAAACTTATCTTTTGTTTCTGATAAATCTCTGTTAGCCATGGTCTGTACTGTTGCAAAGGTTATATGACTTCCTATAGTAAAAGACCCTCCGCCAATAATTCCGTACTGTCCTCTTTCTAAACCTAAGGTACTCTTAGCTCTATCAAGAGATTGTTTAAGCAAATCCTTAGTGTGGGTAAGCCATAAAGCAGGTTGTCCTAGTCTTGCTATAATCTCAAGCCCTAGCTGAGTTTTCCCAGCCCCACAGGGCATAATGAATACTCCACTGCTAATTTTGTCTAAAGCCTTAGTTCCTGCCTCTTGATAATCTCTAAGTTGTATAGATGAATTGTATTCAATCGGTTCACACTTTAACTTTTGAATGTCCCATTCACATAAAGTTTTAGATTCCTTTACTAGTTGAACTAATCTAAAGCAGTATCCCCTAGGGATAACTAAATCGTCTTCTATGTATGAATAGAGTTTAATTTTCTTATTTATATTCCAAACTGGTAAATTCAATATTTTTCGTTTTAAGTATTCAGGATTATCTAAGGTTAACTCCTTTTCAATCTGCTTTTTAAGTTTTAATGGAGTATCTATTAAAGTAAGATTACTGTCTACCGTAACTATCAAGCCATCACCTCCACTTGTATTAGATTGTTAAAGTCCCATCCGTATTTTCCTGATTTAAGTTTTATACGAGGTACTTCTAAGAACTGTTCCAGGGCAATGCTACCTCTAAGCCCTGAATTTATATCCTCCATTACCTCTGCCCATGGAATTATAAAACAACGGTTTTCAGTGTCGTTTTTAAGATTACAAACAATATAAGATAATCCACCCTTATTACGAAAATCTGTTAAGCCAAACCTTTGATTATTCCTTATTTGACTATAGTTTAGAGTTTTTTTCGCAGTTCTCTTTAACTCAACCCCTATAGATCTTCCATCCTTTCTCATTAACACATAATCAAATGGAGTCCCTGAAAATCCAGTTATTATCTTATGACACCAACACCCAGTATGGGTGATTGAGGCTCTGAATTCCGCCTCAAAATCAGAGCCCCTTTTCTGTTTATCTCTTTGGGTGTACCTCATCAAACCACCTCGTTAATAGTAGTTTCTATTTTTAGATTACCAGCAGTATCTCTTTTGACCTTACCCTTAAACCCTTCACTAGTTTTGATACTCATTTCATCCAAATCAAATTTATCAAGAAATTGGCATACCTCACTATGAATAAACCTTTTGAAGTTTTTATGTAAAATTTCTTTTCTTTTAGCTTTTGCTTTATCACAACTACAATTTCTAACTATATAATCATCAGTGTATTCTGATTTCTCTGTAGTGGTCATATTTCTAAGCTTTTCTAGGTCTATTTCAACAATCATAGCTTGTCCACAAAAGTTACACACTGCTTCAGTTGTATGTGCAGTCATATTTTCACACCACCTTTATTTCAATCTTTTCATCTTGAGGTATTACTGTAATTCCTTCTATAACTTCCCCTTCTGAAGTTACAGCTTGTCCATTAGCAACCTGAACAGATTTTTTTAATTCTGCCTTATTTACTTCTTCTTTAATTCTTATAAATTCTTTATATCCAGATTCTTTTAAGAATTTTAAAACAATATCATCTTTATATTCCCATTTAGGTTGCTGCTTTCTAAAACCTACTTTTCCATAAGGTGTAGATATCTTAAGCTTTGGATCTTGTTGCCTTTCTTTTACTGCATATTGAGTAAGAAGTCCCTCAAAATAAGCTATGCTGTTATCAATACCTTTTAATTCCGATTCCTGCCAATCTTTAATTCTTTGAATTTCTTTTTTTGCCGTTTCCTCAATCTCAGCTTTCTTAGCTAAGTAAGCCTTAATCTTTCTGAATGCCCAAGTGACTTGATCTATATTTTCTATAGCAAAAGCTTCTGGTTGAAAATCATAACCTAAGTCACTTTCATATTCGTCTATTTCATGCATCTGTAAGATATTCATCTATTTTTCCCCCTCGAATTTTACTTTTAATCTTTCGTATTCAGCCTTTTCTTTTCGTCTTATAACACCTTCTAAGTCTATTTCATCAGCAGATGCAACATCTTGCCCTGCTTGCAAATCATAATCGTAAACCCAAATCCTAAAATATTCTTTATCGCGGACACTTCCCATATTTATTTCTACTATTCTTCTTCCCTGTTGTTGCCATGCTCTCAATTCTTCTAATAATTTACTCATTTTTTGCCCTCCCTGTATATTTGTTTAAAATTCTGTTATAATACAAGTGAATATATTTTTTTCTACGGTCCTATTTGGTAGTTGCTGCTACCTCAGGGCCATTTTTTATTTCTTGGAATATGTTATTTAACCTTAGCTCTGCTGCATTAAGTGCATAAATAGCAGCTTCAACATATTGTGGCTCAGCTTCACTTAGATTTTGTCTGGCTTGCTTAACTTGTTCTATTGCCTCTTTGTACTCTTTCACTATCCCACTTCCTTTCTGCCTTGACTCCTATTGCACACATGATATAGAAAACTAATAAACCTGCTGACATAAAACTAATTCCCCATATATTCAATACCTCACCTCCTTCCACTCTGCCATAGCCACCAACACACCTGGACTAATGTCATCAAGTCTTTTATGTATCTTTAAAAATCTAACTTTAGGTACTTGCGTCTTTATCTTTTTAGGCCTGTCCAAACTCCTTGCATTTTTCTTTTTTCTAGGCACTTTTTCACCTCCTTGTCGAATTATTTTAAAAGGTTTTATTGAAACCGTGTTGAATTAAAATAATTGGGGGTGTTTAACATGAATGACACTAACATTAAAGATACAAAATTAAGTAAAGTAGTTATAGGTTCTAATAGATATTACGAAAGTGAAGTACCTATAAAATGTCCTTACTGTGATACCGTTATAGAGCCTCATCCTATCCATTGTGCAGGGTTAAACTATACTGATACTTCTAACGTTTATATAACTACATTTCGTGGAAACTGTTGTTCTAAGGTGTTTTTTACAACTCATGAAATAGATAAAACTAGTAAAAAAGGTACTTTCCTATATGTTTATCCTTTTACAAAGTCTAGGAGGTTTACAAATGCAGTACAGATAATTTCTCCTAGATTTATCCAACTGTATAACCAAGCCTTTTTTGCTGAAAAACATAACTTTTTTGAGTTGGCTGGTTCAGGATATCGTAGTGCAACAGAAGTATTAATAAAAGATTATGCAATTAATATACTTAAAGAGCCCTACAATAAGGTTGTAAAGAAAACTTTGTATGAGGCTATAGGAGCATACCTGCCTAGTATAAAATTATCTACATCTGCTGATGTAGTTAGAGTAATAGGAAATGACTACACCCATTATGAAAGAAAATATAAAGATGTTGATTTTGATATCCTTAAACAATATCTTGAAATATTTATACAGGCGATAATTACTGAGTACCTTATTAACAACCCTGTAATTCCTACTAATCGTTAATGGATTGGTCTTCCTTTCCAAATTTAATATCTACATTCATGGAAGCTATTTCATCTATAAGTGATTTAGCTTCTTCTAATTTGTGCATTAATGTGTTCAACTTCAATAAAGCTTCATCTACACCAACCGTCTCCATCTTTAACCTTGCTCCACCTAGATTAATTGGTCTATTATTGTTCAATTTTTTTCATCTCCTTAGGTATATTTTTAAAAATAGTACATATATTAGTACTTTGTAGACTTTTAATCTCATAAATCTTTTTAAAACGAGGCTTTAAACCTCGTAATAAATTTAATGTCTATTCTTTAATTCGATTAGAATAAGATAACTTCTCTTGTAATTCCTCAAGATCTTTGACTACGTCCCCAAAATCTTGATTGTAATATTTCGAAATCGCCTCTAATGTCCCTAATGCGTGTGCTATCTTAATACAGTCATTTTCATCAACCATAACTTTGTACTCAATTAACATGATTTAAGCCTCCTTTTTATTCACTCACTCTTCTTAAAACCCCATAGTTTTCAATTGATTCTTCTTCCTTCACTTGCGATATTTCCTCTTGCTCTGTCATCCAGTCATCTAAAGCCTGTTTCCTAAACAGCTTTCTTCTCCCCAGATTTGTACAAGGTATTTGTTTTCTTTTTACTAGTTCAAGAATCAACCAGTAGCTTATTCCTAGATAATTTGCTGCTTCCTGAGCGGTAAAAGTTACTGCTTTAACATCTAGCATTTTAAATACACCTCCCTATCTTTTATTTCCCCGATTTCAAATCGGTAAAATTAAATAACATCTTCAATGCTTATCTGACCTGATAATTCTTTATATCTTCTTACAATTTTCTTTTTAGACTTATTAAGCCCCTTATATTTTTTATTTAGTTGCAGTTCAATATCTTTTAAAGCTTCTAAGTTTGTAGTCTTGTCTACGTTGACATAACTAGATTCTCCATCTTTGGTTTTTCGATTAAAGCAGGTTCTTATTCCTTTTTCATCCTTATAACTTCTCATGAGATTATTAGCGTTTTTTCTCAAGGCTTGCTCTCTAAGCTTCTGTAAATCACACGTAAAGTGAGGTCTTAATAATTCCATAACATCTTCCGTTGTAATTTCTCCAAGCTCTTCCATTTGAAGCAAAATAACTTTTTTAGCCTTTTTATCTAAACTGTAAGATTTACTCACTTTCTCACCCCTTTAAAATAATTTTGTATGGTAATTAATTTTTGAATCGCAATACCTATAGTGTTTAGTTCAATATCAATCATTTCCTCAGTATCAGAAATACAGTTCCAAGCTTTTAAAGAATCCTCTTCCACACTAAGGGTCCCAATTTTATGTATTGAGTCTTGATACTTTTTAGATAACTTTAAACATTTCTCAAATTGGTCATTGCTTAAATTATTAAAATCCTCAATCCCAAAGATATAAGTTGTTTTAAGTTTTCTAAACCTGTCCAACACCAAAGCATTGTTTGGTAGAGACTCCTCAAGCTCTTTCTGTTTCTCTTTTTCTTCTCGTTCTAATCTTTCTTTCTCTAATTGCTCTTGGTATTTCTTTTCATATTCCTCATTTTTCTTTTTAGTCTCAACTGAAGACTTGGTAAGTATATAAGCATTGTTTATTGACATTTCGCCTGTCTTGACCTGTTGTTTAATGTCATCAGGTGCTTGCTCCTCTATAACTTCAACCTTGTGGATCGTGTCATGACTCACTCCTGCTAACTTTGCTAATTCTTTTTTTGTATCTACATTTGTCAGATTTCTGACAGGAGTTATGTCTGTCCTAAGTCCTTGATTTTCTTTGGCTTTAGCTTCTATAGTGGATTTGAATTTTAGTGCTATTTGTGCTAACTCATACTTATTTAGGTTCCTTCTATTTTTCTGATTGCTCCAAGACCATTCCATAGCCTCTAATTTGCTTGTAAAATCCATTTCAATGACATCAAAAGGTATACTATGTTTAGTACAAATCGCATACCTGTGATGCCCATCAATCAATATTCCATCCCATATAATTAATGGATTTAGACACCCATTTTTAAGAATGTCTTTTTCTAGCGATTCCTTCTGATCTTCAGACAACTCCGGTAAAAGACTTTTTAGATCATGATCTATTTTAATTTCTGTCATTTGTTCACCTTCTTTAATTTCATTATTTAATCAGCTCCATCACAGAAACATCTAAAGCGTCAGCTATCTTTTTTAATATTTCAATTGATGGGTTAGAACTTTTATTTCTTAAAAGATCGCTTAAATATGAGTTTGATATACCTGCCTCTTTTGAAATTTTGTAAGGTGTAACTCCTTTAATTTCAGCCACTTCTTTAATGTTTTCACCTATTGACATTTTTTCCACCTCCGTTAATCCGAAATATACTTCGTATTTACATATTATACGTTTTTACGTAGTAGGTCAATCATTATACTCCGTTATAATTGGGTAATATGAGAAATTATTTTATGTTAGTTCTATTTTTCTTTAAATACCTTGACATTCCGAAGTATTTCGCTTAATCTTATTAATAAGATTGAGCGAAGTAAACGCTAGGAGGAAATTGGCATGTATATTAGAGAAAAAATAAGAAAGCTATTAAATTTTAAAAAATGGTCAGTGTATAAACTGTCTAAAGAATCAGGTTTAGCACAATCTACATTAAGCGATATTCTTACTGGTAAAAATAAAAACCCTAATTTAGAAACGCTTACCAAAATTGCGGATGCTTTAGATGTATCAATAGACAGATTAACAGGTGAATCTATAAGTTGTTTGATAGAAGATAGACTTGAAGAGTTAGATATGAAATTAGAAGAATTAGCAAAACAGGCAGGGGTCACACTTAGCTACATAAATCAGCTTGAAAACAGAATACCTACACAAAATGACTACGACCTTATAATAAGAATTGCTAAAGTTCTTAAAGTACATCCAGGGCCTCTTCGTGCTGCTCTTGCTCGGCAAGAACCTCCTACTTATGATGGATCCATTCAAAGTGTTGAAGAAGATTTCTTTGAAGATGGAGCTAACTCTGACTCAGAAGAACCAGAAGGCAAAAAAAATAAAACCATCAAGATAAAACCTATAATTGATAGCTTAGACAGGGCTGGTGACTTACAGGATGAAGACATTAATGAAATCGCACAACAAGTTGAATTTCTTATTAATCTCAAGCGAAAGAAAAAGGAAGATTCATAGCAAAGCTAGAAAACAGCGAAGCAAAAAATATGCACTTGAATATCTATACTATAAAGGCATCAACAACTTACCTATAGATTTATCAAAAATGGGAGATTTATTTAACGGGTATAAATGGATTGTAATGACATACGAAGAGGCACAGCGAGAATTAAAAGCAAAAGATCCTCTTAATATAAAGGCAAGAAAAGCACTTGCTAGAACACTGATATTAAGAGGTGATTCTACTTTTCTCACTGTATACACTGAAAATAGAACATACCCAAACAAGGATTATTATACAATTGCACATGAATTAGGGCACATTGTTTTAGGGCATTTATTTGATTTTTACTGTACTTCTTTAAATAGGGGAGGGCTTACTAAAAGGGAATACTCTGTACTCGAAAGAGAAGCTGAAATATTTGCAGCAGAGTTTATTATGCCTATTCCAGTACTACAACAACTTAGATCTAAAAACTTCAAAAGCATTGTATCTGTGTGTAAAGTAACTAAACAAGCTGCAAGAATAAGAATTAAAGAAATACAAGACTATAAGATTACCAACGATTTAAGTCATATATATAATTCAATAAAAGAAAATTTCAATACTTTTATATATAAAAAATCATGCACTAATTGTGGAAACCACATAGTATCAAACAGAGCTGTTTATTGCAAAATATGCGGTAACCAATTAAAGTGGGGAGATGGGAAAATGATTTATAATGATGGATACAATTTAGATCAAGACGGACGAGCAGTAATTTGTCCTATTTGCCAAAATGAAGAAATATTAGATGGAAATCATTGCAAGATCTGCGGAATTTATATAATTAACCGTTGTTCAAATACTGAAGGTTATCAAAATGATTATAATGAATGGGTACAGCCTTGCGGTGTAATCGCTGAAGGTAATGCCCGATATTGTATACATTGTGGAGAAAAAACAACATACTATGCAAATACATTATTAGAGGATTGGACAAATTTTAAGTCCAACAATAAACTTAAACAAGGTTTTCAGCCAATATACGACGAAGATCCAGATATACCTTTTTAATTTTTAAAGAGGAGGTGATTAAAATGGCAGGTTCAATTGAAAAAAGAGGAGATTCATATAGACTTATAGTTTCTGCTGGGACAGGCCCAGGTGGCAAGAGAAAAAAATACACTAAAACGATTAAAGCCAAAAGTGATCGAGAGGCTGAAAAAGAACTTGCAAAATTTGTAGCTGAAGTCGAAGGTAATAGTTATATAGAACCCTCAAAAATTACTCTTAAATCATTTTGTGAAAAATGGCTAATTGAATATGCAAATACAAATCTAGAACATAAAACAAAATATGAATACTCTAGGATGTTAGAGCTTAGAATTATACCAGCATTAGGACATATTCAACTATCAAAGTTTAAACCTATCCATTTAGTTGAATTCTATAGTAATCTACAAGAAGATGGAATCAGATTAGATGGCAGAGGTCAAAAGCTTTCTAATAAAACTATCTTACACTATCATAGACTTATAAAAGTAATTTTAGGGACTGCTGTTAAATGGCAATTAATTTCAACCAACCCAGCAGATAATGTAGACCCACCTAAAGTTAAGAAAAAAGAAGCTGAGTATTATGATGAAGATGAAGTTTTGAAGATGGTTAAAGCTTTAGAAGAGGAAGAGTTGAAATATAAAGTATCTATTATGATTACTATTGCTAGTGGTTTACGTCTAGGTGAACTCATGGGATTAAAGTGGGATAATATCGATTTTGAAAACAACACTATTGATATAGAGCAAGCAAACCAGTATTTACCTGGTCAAGGGACTTTCACTAAGGATCCAAAGAATGAAACATCAAAAAGAATTATATCGATACCTATTCCAGTAATGGAGTTACTAGATAAATATAGATTAGAGCAAATAGAAAAAAGACTAAAGTGTGGGGACAAATGGGTTGATACAGATTTCATATTCACACAATGGAATGGACTTCCCATGCATCCTAGTACACCATCTAAATGGTTTGCTAAATTCTTAAAGAAACATGAGCTAAGAAAGATTACTTTTCATCAGCTTAGACATACCTCAGCTACTATATTAATAAATGCTGGACTTAATATAAGAGCTCTATCGAGCCGACTAGGTCACAGTAATACATCTACAACTTTAAATATTTACAGTCATGCTTTAAAATCTGCGGATAAAACCGCAGCTGACAAAATGGATGAAATCATGTTTAATAGCAAAAAAGATCAGGCGTAAAAACCCGATCTTTTTTAGTTTGTTTAGGCTATTTATAATAGCATTTTGTAAAGTTTGTCCCCATTTTGTCCCCAAATGTAGTTTTGTCCCCATTTTTAAGCAAAATAAAAATCCATGCAAACTTGTATTTGCAAGGATTGTAATGGTGCACCCTGAGGGACTCGAACCCCCGACCAACTGGTTCGAAGCCAGCGACTCTATCCAACTGAGCTAAGAGTGCATATGGTGAACCCACAGGGATTCGAACCCCGGACACACGGCTTAGAAGGCCGTTGCTCTATCCTACTGAGCTATGGGTCCATATATTTAATCATTAATTTTCTTAAATTGGAGCGGATGACGGGAATCGAACCCACGCTATCAGCTTGGAAGGCTGAAGTTCTACCATTGAACTACATCCGCATAACTATGTTGTATGTTGTATGTTTTATTAAAAAGTTTTTTTATTTTTAACCTTCAAACTTCAACTTTCAACCTTTAACTTTCTTTTAAAATGGTCGGGGTGGCAGGATTTGAACCCGCGGCCCTCTGGTCCCAAACCAGATGCGCTACCAAACTGCGCTACACCCCGTATTTACTGACAAAATTTAGTATACCTTATACTGTCCTTATTGTCAAAGACTAAGATAGTTATTATAGAATCAAATTTAGCCATTTTAAAAACCTATCTTTAAATTTTGGCTTTTTTCATAACAACTTAAATCACCATATAGTATCCAATATTATTAACAAAAACATTTTAGTATATTGCCTAATCTACTTAAGCCAACTACTAAATATTTATTATTTCACAGTTCACCTTGTCCTTATTTATTTCTATTATACCAAAAGAGGGTTTAGAGCCGCCTCTTGGGATGCCTATGCTCCCAGGGTTCATTATAATTACTTCCTCATATTTTGTAATTATAGGTATATGAGTGTGTCCATATAAAGCAATATTACATCCTAACTCCAATGTTCTATAGTACAATCTAGTCAATCCCATTTTAACTCCATATTGATGCCCATGAACTGCAAATATATTGTGAGAACCTAATGACAAAACTCTTTCCCACTTTTCTTCAGGATCATTATCGCAATTGCCTTTTATTGATATGATCTCTGTTTCTGCATGTTCTCTAAGATATTTACTATCCTCTAAATAATCTCCTAAATGTATTATAAAATTTACGTCTCCAATTTTAGGCAGTGTCCTTAAAGCCTTGTTTATCATACCATGGGTATCACTTATAACCCCTATTCGCAAGCATATTCCTCCTACAGATATTTTCCTAACTCTTTTTCTAGCTTTCTTAGTGCATTAGCCCTATGACTAATTTTATTTTTTATACTGCTACTTAACTCTCCAAAAGTCTTATCATGACCTGGCACTATAAACAATGGATCATATCCAAATCCGTTTTCTCCTCTTTCCTCATAGTCTATAATACCATGACATTCACCTCTTACATGAAATTTAGCTCCGTCTGGAAACGCCACAGAAATAACAGATACAAAACGACCCTTTCTTTCTTCCAGAGGTAAATCCCCAAGCATATTTAAAAGTTTCTCATTATTTTCTTTATCAGTGGCATTTTCCCCAGCATATCTGGCAGAATATACTCCAGGCTTATTATCTAATGCATCAACTTCTAGTCCTGAATCATCAGCTATAGCTATATATCCAGAAGCATTCATTACCTCAGTTGCTTTTTTCATGGAGTTTTCTTCAAATGTTATCCCATCCTCTACAACATCAAGATCTCCAAGCCCCACTTCATTCATAGCTTTTATATCTAATGGAAGTTCATTTAATATCTCTCTAATCTCTTTTAGTTTATGCTGGTTTTGTGTAGCAACTACAACACTATGTATTTTACTCATTTATTTCACTTCTTTCTTAGTATCTTGTCCTATCTTTTCAGAAATTCCACCTAGAACCTCTCGTTGTGTACTTATTAACTCCATATTACCTTTTTCAGCTAAATCTAAAAGTTCCATAAGCTCTTTTTTAGTAAAAGGTGCTTCTTCTCCAGTACCTTGAACCTCTACAAACTCCCCTTTATCTGTCATTATCACATTCATATCTACCTTTGCCTTAGAGTCTTCTTGGTAACAAAGGTCTAAAACAGCTGTATCGTTAACTACACCAACACTTATAGCTGCAACAAAGCTAGTAATTGGAATTTTAGGTAGCTTCTTAGCTTCATAGAGCTTATTTAACGCATCTGCTAATGCTACAAACGATCCAGTAATGGATGCTGTTCTTGTTCCTCCATCGGCCTGAATAACATCACAGTCTATCCATATAGTTCTTTCCCCTAGTTCTCTAAGGTTTACTACAGATCTCAATGCTCTCCCTATTAATCTTTGAATTTCTTGAGTTCTACCTTCAATTTTACCTCTGCTTGATTCCCTTATCTTTCTAGTCTGTGTAGATCTTGGAAGCATACCATATTCAGCTGTAATCCATCCTGAGCCTGATCCTTTTAAGAATGGAGGAACCTTATCCTCTACCGTTGCTGTGCATATAACCTTTGTATTGCCCATTTCTATCAGAACTGATCCCTCAGCATGTACTAGATAATCCTTTGTTATCTTTACTGTTCTAAGTTGATCTATCTTTCTTCCATCAAAACGTGTCATAAATATTTTCTCCCCTTCGTTTTCTAGTGAATCATCTTAAGATAGTTTAACATATTATTTAATTTATTACACCCTTCATTATTTTACCCCATTGTCTTCTATTAATCCACAAATCCTTCATAATCAAAGTAGGTACGAATTAATTCGTACCTACAGTAAATCTAAAATTTAATTAATATTGATTAGCAAATGTAGGAACAACAGCAGGATTTTTTTCACTTTCTTCCCCTAGCTCTAATTCCTTACCGTCTACTAAAAGCTTAACTCCAGCAATATCTTGATATTGCTCTTTTACTGTTAATGCAAAGGATTTAGTTATATTGTCTGTCATATCATAATTATCTACAATCTCTAGAATTTCTTCAGTTAGATTTATATATGCTATACCATTGTTTACATCTACACTTACGATTCTAGTTCCTTTAGGAATCTCACTAAATAATCCTGTACCCTCAGGCGGACCTTCAACTAACGCATCTAAAGCATCCAATAAATTTATTCCACTAACATTTCCTTCCACTGGCACAGTTACTGGCACAAAGTAGGATTCCAGCCCATTTGTAGTACCTTCGTAATATACTACCACCTTATCCTCAGCAGGAGCTTTACCAGCATAGTTGATATTATTCCTAGTCATTGCTGTATTTATTTTAGTTCCATATGTAAGACTATTAGGAATTTTACCATCTATCATAAGCTGAACTTTGTCTATAGTAACAAACTCTGTCAGTGTATACACTACTGATTTAATTAATGCCTCTTCTTCTTCAGAACTTGTGTAGTTTAAAAAGTCACTTGTGAAATCTACTTTACATAGACCATTTTCAATACTCATACCATTTATACCTGTATTTGCTGGAATTACAGGTATTAATCCAAGTCCATCAATATCCTCCCTATTTGCTGGGGTGTCTACCAATGCTCCCAAGGTTGCCTTTGCAATTCCTTCTGTCCATGGTATTTTTCTCATAACAGGTACTAAAAATCCCTTGTCATCTTTATAATATAATACTGTATCTCTTAACGATTCATCATTCTGTATATTTTCACTGCTATCTATTATGGTTGAAGCAGCTTGGTCTTCATCACTAAATAAGCTCTTTACCATGCTTATTGGGTTTTGACATCCAGTAAAGCTTACTACCATGCAAAGTATTACAGCCAGTGCTACTACTTTTTTGACCCTCATCTCATAACCCTCCTTACAAATTATCTTAATTAAATTATATTAGAGAAGGGGTCAGACTATGTCTAAAACTATTAAATTTCCTCTTATTTTCTTTCAACCTTTTGTAAATACGTATATTGGTTAGTAGTTAGTGGTTAATGGTTAGTGGTTTATTTTGCTTTGTCCTTAAAAGGTGGCATAAATAATGTTGAAAGTTGAATGCTTTATGTTTAAGGTTAAGGGCAAGTGAAAGATCCTTCGCATTGGCTCAGGATGACATTGGGAGTATTTCTCCCATCTGTCATCCTGAGTGTATACGAAGGATCTTTCTTTTAAGGTTTTATGTTTTTTGTATTTTTAGTACGAATTAATTCGTACCTACAGTAGACCTTATTTTGAATTTAGTTAATAGTTTATTTCCCTTTGTCCTTATTTTATACTGGAGATTGAAATCTCCTCTACAAATTTATAATTAATAAATCCTACCATATACACGTAGAGGCGAATTCATTCGCCGGTATTGGTTTTAATGTTTTAACCTTAATAGCCAGTAGCTATTTCATCAATACTTCATCAAAATATTTTGTTATTCCATTAAAAAGTGCTTGTGCTGCTTTTTGTCTGTATTCTTCAGTATTAGCTAAGGCTTCCTCAGTCTGATTAGAAAGGAATGCCATTTCAGTTAATATGGCTGGCATTTCAGTATGTCTTAAAACAGAAAGGTTTGGACGCTCTATAATATATCTATCTACAGCTTTAAGCTCCTTTAACATTTCATTTTGTACTATTCGTGCAAACGTCTTATTATCCCTAGTAGGTTCATTAGGATAGTATAGTACTTGAACACCGCTTACTGCCTTATCTGAATGGGCATTATAGTGAACACTAACAAAAGCATCTACATTTAAACCATTTGCTATATCCGATCTATCCCTAAGCTCAATAAATGTATCATTATTTCTCGTTAGTACTGTAGTAAAACCAGCATCCCTTAGTAACTTATCCAATCTAAGTACTGTATCTAATGCAACATTCTTTTCCTTTACCTTTAATACAGACCCTATTGCTCCTGAATCATGTCCTCCATGTCCTGCATCTAAAACAATCACCTGTCCTTCATATTTAGATTGCTCTATAGCACTATTGGTGAATAGCACAGAGATTAGTTCTGATTGCCCATCTGTAAGGTTTTCGTATTTTGTTCCTTTAGCTAGCTTTAGTGTAATATAATTGTATTTGCTACTTCTATTACCATCAATATCTATTGCCTCTACAACTTCATCATCTATTTCAAGCTCAGTATCAATTAATTCCATACTATCCTTATCTAACTTTAAAATTAGCTCCCTAGTATTATCATTAAAATCAATACTGTATTCCCCTTCTTCTTGTAATGCAAGCTCTAACAGTGATTCATTATAACTTTTTGAAAAATAGTCAAAACCTTTTAAAGGTTTGTCATTCATATATATGTATATATCATTTTCTGCACTTTCAATATATAGATTTTCTGCAGTCTGACCTTCTTCTAAATCTAATACTATCCGAACAATCTTATCATTCTCATTATAATTAATATCTGGCTTAAAAGGCGCTGTACGAATCCTACTTATACCACCTCTTGAGACTGGAATTTCTGGTTTAGAAAATTCAGTCTGTGCATTTAGTACATCCACAACAACCCTATTTCCCAAATCCATAATATTATAAACAGGAGGCTCATCAGTACTAATAACAACCATTTCAGTGTTGAGCTTTTTATCTACTTCTACATTTTTAACATTATTTAAAAAATCAACCTTTATTTCATTTGTCTCTTTATCAAAGTAAGCATTATAGCCTTTAGTTTTTTCAAGATCTACTACTATCCTTGTAACACTTCTAGGCTCTACTTCAAATATCGAACCTCTCATAGCTGTTATTCCATTTTCCCCTATGTACTCTTTAAAAAATCCATCTTTAACTTCTACATTATTATCATTTATGTTAAAATATGTATTTGGAATATCCACTACTAATCTATCACTTCCCCCATATTGACTACCTGGAAGATAAAGAGTTGTAAATTCAACCATTCCTGAGGCTTTTATACTCAACTGAGGAATAAGTCCGTTCTTTTTATATTCAACCCCTACTATATCCTGCTTGGGATAGTCTACTATAGCTGTTCTAGTGTCTTTATCCCAATTTACGTCCATGCCTAATTCCTTTGACACAAATCTAAGGGGTACCATAGTACGATAGTTTTCTTGATATCCCATAAGCTTAGCTGGAACACCATCAGGTAGTGTCACCTTTTTTCCATTAACAGTAGCAGTTGAACTATTTATTTTTAGAACAATAGTCTTGTCAGGTGTAGTTATTGTTGCTTCATCAGTATCTCTATTCCAGCTTGTCTTTGCCCCTAAACGTTTAACTATAAAACTTACAGGAACTAAAGTTCTATTCTCAAAGATGACTGAAGGTACATCAGAAATTATATCTTTTCCCCCGAATAACAAGTTTGCACTATTTAATTGATATTTTACTCCAGACCTACCATCAGTTATTTCGACCTTTGGTTCTTCTCTCTTAGCTCCAAAGGATATAGTCATGCAAAAAAGCATTACTAATATAAGTACCACCGATATAATTCTCTTCATTTGTAATAATCCCCCTATGTACACCATTAGACTTTCAGTTAAATAACATTATTTGTCTTTAAAACTAAATTTTCGACATCTTTCTTCTACTCTAATTTATATCATTTTAAAAAGACTAATTCAACTGAATTACTAGATTTGTAACTTAGATGTAATATGAGGAATATATAGGAAAAGCCGTTACGAATTACGAGTTTTAAAACACAAAAATCAAATTTTGGGGCGATTTTGTTTTTGCTTTATGCCACATTATAGGAATTATGCGACACAAACGTCGCAGGTTGAGATTAAGGATAAGGTTAAAATCAAGAGCAAAGACTGGTTTGACACATGGCACGGATATTCATAAACATATCCTGTAGGGGCGACCTGTGGTCGCCTTGGTTTTGGCATTCAATCCTGGCGACCACAGGTCGCCCCTACCGTTGTCTGGTGTAGTGGTCGATGCCCACATCGACCCGGGAATGCGTATATCCCCGCGGGGTGATGTGGGCATCCCCCCCTACACACGTACCATTATGTTTTTATGTTTTAACCTAAACCTCAACCTTAACCTGCGACGTTTACGTCGCACTTTCCCTATTATACGTAATCAGATACACCTGGTAAAAATAAAACGTCAGAGGTTTTCCTCTGGCGTTTTGTTTTTACAAATATTTTTTTATATCTTCTACTGACATAACTCTTCCTTTTCCCTTTACTTGTTCATCAATTACAAGGGCTGGGGTTTTCATTACACCGTAGGCCATAATATCCTTAAAATCTTCAACCTTTTCAATAGTAGCATCAATACCTGCTTCTTTTACGGCTTCCCTTACATTTGATTCTAATTTCTTGCAGTTTGTACATCCTGAACCTAAAATTTTAATAATCATTTTTTTACCTCCCATTAAATTAATAAATGTGCTATAGCATTAAATAAATATCCTACTAAAATAATTGCAATTCCTGTTATTATTACAAATGCTCCTATAAGCTTAGGTTTTATAACTTTTCTTAATAGTACCATTTCAGGCAATGACAATGCTGTTACTGCCATCATAAAGGCAAGAGCAGTTCCAATTCCTACACCTTTATTAATAAGTGCCTCTGCTATTGGAATAGTACCTAATGCGTTAGAATATAGGGGAATACCTAATACTACTGCCAAAAATACAGCGAATGGATTATCTGGACCTGCGTATTTTGCAAGCAATGGTGCAGGAGCCCAGCCATGAATCAACGCTCCTATACCTATTCCTATTATTAGGAATATCCATATTCTCTTTACTATATCCACTACATTATCCCATGCAAATCTCAGTCTCTCTTTTCTTGTCAATTCTTCAATTTCAGTTTCTCCCATTTGAATTTGATAAACATATTCTTCAACTTCCTTTTCCAAGTTAAAGCTTCCTATTATAATTCCTCCTAAAACACCAACAACAACTCCTGTAATAACATAAACAATAGCAATCTTCCATCCAAAAGCAGCAAGTAAAATTGCAAATGCAGCCTCATTTACTATAGGTGATGTTATTAAAAATGAAAAAGTTACACCCAAAGGAATACCTGCCTCTATAAACCCAATAAACAATGGTACAGAGGAACATGAGCAAAATGGTGTTACAATACCAAGTAATGATGCCATAATATTTCCAGTAATTCCATTAAATCTTTCTAGTATCTTTTTTGTTCTTTCAGGTGGAAAATAGCTTCGTATATAAGATATTGCAAAAATCATAATACCAAGCAATATAATAATTTTAATGGTGTCATAAAAGAAAAAATGCACACTAGAACCCAATCTTGTTTCCATTGGTATATTAAATACTTTTTCCACTAACAATTGCATCAACTTATCAAGCCAAACAAACATTATCTTTACCCCCTACCAAGATTTAATTATTTTTTAGATATATGCTCTACCTTGCATTTTTCTAAAAATATCTCTTTTATACCCATTCTTTCAACATCCTTTTTCAATTCAGGATAATTTTTTAGGTTATCTATTATACTTTGCACTGTCTCTTTCAAAACCTTATCTTCTAAATTAAGTCTATAAAACATAAACTGTTCTTTTCTATCGTCCTTTACAAAACCCATGTCTCTTAATTTAGCAAGATGTTTGGATACCCTTGGTTGTGACAAACCGAGTATTCCACATATTTCGCAAACACATAATTCTTGATGATAAAGAAGAATTATCATTCTTAACCTAGTTTCATCAGAAAGCATTTTATAAAAACTTATTAACTTATCCATGATATCAACCTTTCAATTTTTTTATATATTATTATGGACATATACCCATGTGGGTATATGTCCATAATAATACTCTTTATTTTATTTGTCAATATATTAAAATATATTTTTTCTTTTTTAAATAATATTTTTTATTGACATTCCCTCTTCTACATCATCATCTGGAGAAAGTATGATTTTTTCCCCTTCATTTAATCCTGAAACTACTTCTATCTCTTTTCCACTTTCTAAACCTTTTCTTATCTCCCTTAATACAGCTTTGCCATTTTCATTTACAAACACATAGTTCTTATCTTCATTTTCAAAGACTGCACTTTCTGGAATCAAAAGTGTATTTTCTTTGCTCGTAGCTATGATCTTTACATCTAAATCATATTCTGGGCGAAGCCCTACCACGGTTTCCCCTATATTTATCTCCACCTTGATTCTTTTTTGTTCAATCCCTAAATCTGAAATTTTACTAAATGCCTTAGGATAAATTTTTCTTATATTTCCTTTTATTCCTTGTATCCCCAATTCATTGTAAGATATCTCTACAGAAGCATCTACCTTTACTTTTCCTATTTCCGATACCAGTACATCACTTTCTAAATATAAAGTATCACTATTCCCTATTTCGATTAAACTCATGCCTGGTTGGAGATAAGTTCCTACCTCTACCTCCTTTGCCATAACAGTTCCTTTCATGGGAGAAGCTATAACAAAGTCTTGTTCCTTATTTTTTAAAGTTTCAATTTGTATATCCAATTGTTTAAGCTGAGCCTCATATTGAGATGCTATATTACTAGAAATAGGCTTTTTAAGTAGTTCTAAATCCAGTCTCATACTTTTAAGCTGTGCTTCTTCTGATTCCAATGCAGTTATAGTAGCTTGATATTCCTCATTACTAATAGCCCCTTCTTCATACAACTTTTTATTACTATCTAATTTTCTTTGAGCTTCCTCTACTCTTCTTTCCTGAGTATTCAATTGTAACTGTAGCTTTTCAATTTCTCTAGCATCAGCTGGTTTAGATGCCTCCCTATATTGTGCTGCAATTACAGCCTTTTGAGCTTCTAGCCCTTTAATCTGTTCTGCAATATTTTCATTATCTATTTTAAGTAAAAGTTCCCCTTCTTCAACCTTATCACCAATATCAACTAATACCTCTGAAACTTTTCCAGCTGTTGTAGAAAAAACATTTCTATTATTTTCAGATTTAACTACACCTATTTCCTCAACATACTCTGAAATATTGCCCTTCACTACCGTAGCCATTTCTACTTCTTGTGCTTTATTTGAATTTATCATATATACTGCTGCTACCACAACTATTAAACTAACTACAACGATTCCAACAACCTTTTTTTTAGTTTTTTTCATTTTCTCACCCCTAAGAAATTCTATTTTTTAAAGCATCAATAAAATTCATGGTATAAATCTTTTTAATTGTGGCTAGCTGAGCTATTACAACTATTATAACTGTAGCTATAGCAGTGATAATATAACTAGTTGAATTTATTATAACAGGTATATTATATAAATCAGTTGACATAGAAGTAGCAATCCCTACACACATTCCATATCCTAATGGCATACCTAAAATTATTCCTAGTATCGTCATTAAGCCATTTTCTCTACTAATCATTGTATATATTTCCTTTTTATCAAACCCTAAAACCCTTAAAGAAGAAAATTCTAGCATTCTTTCGTTTATACTTATAATTGTCACATTATACACAATGGCAAATCCTAGAATCAAACCAAATATCAACATCACACCTACAGAGTATATTATCATATCCATAAATTCTAAAAAGCTATTTTTCATATCCTCTATTGATTGTATCTGCCTTATATTTTGCACATCCTTAAGCTTAGTTACAACTTCATCACTAGAATTTAGTAAGACCCCAGTAACAACTTCTTTTTCTCCAATAAGACCATTTATAGTGTCAATACTCACATAAGCATTCATTCCTAAATACTGCTGGGTAATACCCTTTATTTCAATAGTTGTATCATCCTTATCTGGTATATAGTTCTTCAAGATTATTTCATCACCTATACCTACTCTCAAAAATTCAGAGAGGTTTTCCGTTAATATTATCCCATTTTTAGGCAGGTAAATTTCCTTACCCTTAGGGCTTTTAAAATGATAAAGCTCTGTGTCTCTAGGCAAACCAACAACACTAACCACCTTCTTTTTCCAGCCTCGGTTTAGTTCAAAAGGCATCTCAGCTTTAGGTTCTATCCTATCCAAATCAAGAATTTGAGATATTTCCTTTAATACATTCTCATTCATAGGCTTTGCAAAATCAATATTATACTCCATTCGTTGAAATTCATCATACTGTAGCATAAATATATTATTCCAAACTGATGACATATAAATAGGTAGCATAGAGATAGCATAGGTTAGAGCAATTCCTATTACTAAAAAAGCCGCTCTTTTCTTGTTTCTAAATATATTTCTAATAACCATCTTCCAGCTAAATGATATTCTTTTCCAAATCCCTTTGATTTTCTCTAACCATATTCTGCCCCCTGCCTTAGGAGCTTCAGGTCTCATTGATTCAGCAGGAAGAATTTTCAACACACTTCTTGCTCCTATCAATCCTGATATCACACAAAATACACTGGTTAATAATATTCCGTATAAAATATAGATATAGTAAACTTTCATTTGAAACACTGGAATATTCATATACATAATATATAAATTAGTAAATCCAGCAGATAAAGGTATACTAAGTAAAGTTCCTACTATAGCCCCTACTAAACCTATAAGTAATGAATACTTTGTATAATGACCTAATACATTAAAATTGCTATATCCCATTGCCTTCATTATTCCAATAGATGTTCTATCATTTTTTACAATCCTTGATAACATAATATTAATTATTACTGCTGCTACAATTAGAAACAACAGGGTTATAGCAGTAGCCATTTTTTCTAAGGACTCTACTTCTTGCATCATCATACTATGACTAAGTTGATCAGCTCTTTTGACTGTTCTCTTCACCCCGTAGGAATCTAATTGTTCTTCTACTTCGTCTACAATATCATCTATTTTATCTATATATTCAGCCTTTACTTTAATCATCACTTCATTATAACTGCCTTGATAGCCTAGGGTTGATTGGGCAAAATCTTCCCCTACATATATCACTCCAAATTTTTCTGGTGCAGGTAGTAATGTTTGCTCATTTTCCATAAGATAAATATACTCTGGACTCCCTACTATTCCTACTACATTTAAGCTATACTCCCTCCCTCCAATATAGGGAGTTATAGTATCTCCAATCTGAATTCCTCTAGCATCAGTAAATTGTTGTAACATAGCTGTTGCTTTAGAATCCCCTTTTAATTCTCTACCTTTAATTGTATATAAATTGTTTATAGGATTGTTTTCCTTGGATAGAGACACAATTCTAACCCTTACTTTTTCATTAGGATCTTCTACTCTAAGAGGTACATCAGCACTAACTCGCCCTTGTGCTTTTTCTACCCCTTCTATTTTGTGTAGTTTATCTATACCAGACTTTGGAACTTTTACAACTTCTACAAATACATCTCCAAAATTAGTTATATCATAATAATGATATATAGAATCATATAAATTATCTGCTACCATACTAAAAGAAACATATATAGTCAGTGCTAAAACTATCATAACTGCAATAGATATAAACTGACCTTTAGAATTTTTTATTAATCTTAGTAGCCTAACATTGATCTTTTTCATTACCATTCAATCCCTTCAGGATGGATTGGATTCTTATTTATTTTTGTCTCAATGATTTCACCACTTCGCATTTTGACTACTCTATCTGCCATATCTCCAATTGGCATATTATGGGTAATAATCACAACAGTTTTATTGTATTCTTCATTTATCTTTTTCAAAAGAGAAAGTATTTTTATTCCCGTCTTAAAGTCAAGAGCTCCAGTAGGTTCATCACATAAAAGCAAATCAGGATTTTTAGCTACCGCTCTAGCAATGGCTACCCTTTGTTGCTCTCCACCACTCATTTGAGCAGGAAAATGATCCTTTCGATCTTCTAAGCCTACTTCTTCTAATACTTCATCTATATCTAAGGCATTTTCACAAATCTCTGTGGCTAATTCTACATTTTCTCTAGCAGTTAAGTTTGCCATTAAATTATAAAACTGAAAAACAAATCCTATTTTATCTCTCCTATAGACTGTAAGCTTTCTATCATTATATTCAGTAATATCTTCTTCCCCCATGAGAACCTTTCCTTGGGTTGGCAAATCCATTCCCCCTAAAATATTAAGAAGAGTACTTTTTCCTGAACCACTAGGCCCTAATATAACAACAAACTCCCCTTTGTATAGTTCAAGAGAAATCTCTTTTGCCGCTGCTACCGTAACTTCACCCATTTGATAAATTTTACTCACGTCTTTTACTTCCATTAGAACATTATCCAAGCTATCCTCCCCTTTTTTGTTATTTATTACACTCCAAGCCACCTAATAATCCATACTTAATAAAATCAAAAAGATTCTCATATAATTTAAGTCTTTTATTTTCATCAAAACCTACATTTAACTCCCTTATTTCTCCTATTTTCATTCTAGCATCAGATTTATTTCTGTGCTACTTTTTTATGTTGTTTTTCTGAGAATAAAAAATCACATCTCAATAATATTAAGCTTAAATTATTGAGATGTGATAACGACACAAAAAACTGTTATTTTCAATTAAATATTGAAGACAGCTATCCACATTTTTTATTTAATATGGGAAGCTGTCCTCATTTTATTTAGTACTATTAAATATACAGACTTTAGTGAACTACCCGCCACTTACGAAAGAAATGTACTTTCCTTGAAGTGGGGGCTTCTTGGGTAATAGCCACTTTTACTAGCTGACTAAGTTTACCAAGCTAACCCTCTTGTTCCAAAAGTTTATTTGATCAGGCTAATGCTAATATACGTATGCCTTCATTTTTGATGTTGATCGCTGAATTGTAGTCACGATCTACTATGTACCCACATGCACAGTGATATGTACGCTCTGATAAAGGCATGTCTTTTACATTTCCACAAGATGAACACTTTTTAGTGGAAGGAAACCACTTGTCTATCTTTATAAGTTGTTTTCCTTGTTCCTCTAACTTGTATTGTAAAAAAGATGTAAACATTCCCCAGCCATTATCTGCAACACTTTTACCAAATTTTAAGGCTTGTGACATTCCTTTCATATCTAAGTCTTCAATAATTACCGCATCATAAGTCTTTGCTAATGCCTTTGATTGATGGTGGAGAAAATTCTTACGCTGATTTGCTATCTTTTCTTGCACTTTGGCAACTTTTATCCGTTGCTTGTTCCAGTTTGAAGATCCTTTGTTTTTAGAATATAGTTTACGCTGTTCTTTTGCTAATTTTTCTAGTTTTTGGCGATAGAAACATGGGTAATTGGCTTTCTTACCTACCTCACTATCTACAAATAGTCCATTCATAGCAAAGTCTAAACCAACAACGTGTTTTACTTCCTTTGGTATAATTTCTTGTTGGTATTCCGTTAGGATAGATATGTAGTATTTTCCTGATGCTGTCATAGAAATAGTACATGACTTAATTGTATATTCAGAAGGAATTTCCCGATGTTGTTTGATTTTGACTTGTTTTAGCTTAGGTAACTTGATATGACCATCAAGTAGCATAATATTTCCGTTAACAAAGTTTGTTGTATAACTTTGCTTATATCTTTTGCTTTTGAATTTTGGAAACCTTGCTTTTCCTTTGAAAAAGTTTTGATATGCTGCCTGAAGGTTTAATTGTGCATTGGCTAAGGCTAAAGAATCTACTTCTTTCAACCATTCAAATTCTTCTTTGTATTTTGCGGGTGTAGGTTTCTTTTGTTTTCTTAGCATTTCTTTATCTTCTTTGAACTTTTCATATATTGCTCTACACTCTGTTAACATTTTATTGTAGACAAATCTAACACATCCAAATGTTTTCCTAATCAACAAAGCTTGTTCTTTTGTTGGATATAAGCGAAATTTATATGCCTTATTTTGTTTAGCCATATCAAATCACCTCACTTTAAGCCTTGATTCTCAATATATTTCTTTACTACTTCTATAGGTGAACCACCTGTAGTAAGTAGGCAGTAGCTTCTTGTCCAAAACATTTCTTTCCATAATTTATCTGTAACTTGCGGAAATTCTTTTTTGATTAGTCGTGAACTCGCACTTTTATATGCATTGATAAACTTTGATAATTCGCTATTAGGGTGAGCTTTGAATAAAGCAAGAATACAGAATGATTATTACTATCTAATTTCACTGTTGTATCAGTCCTTTATATGATTAATACTGATTATATTATACCATAGAACAAAGAAAGACAAAAGCATTTAGGCTAACGCCTAACAGAAATTCATCTCCCCCTTAACCTTCATTCGCTATCGCATTGTTACGTGTTTGAAGAGGGAGACTTCTTTCTGAAAAGCGTTAAAATACTATTTCAAATAACCTTATATAATTCATCACTTTCAGGAGGCTTTATCTCCAATAAATTCTCTCCGTCCTTTATATATCTTCCTTTAGAAGTGACCTCTCCTATTATACTGGCTTGAATCCCACTCTTTTTAAATTCATCTAATAATTGCTCAGCTTTATTTTGAGATACTGTTATTAACATACAACCACTAGAAATCAATCTAAAGGGGTCAATATTAAAATATTTACATATTTCTTGAGTAGATTTTGCTATATTTACCTTGTCTTTATATAGCAAGGCTCCTACTGATGAGGCTTCACACATTTCCCATACTGCTCCTAGGAGTCCTCCTTCGGTAACATCATGCATACCTGATGTACCTATTTTTCCTGCTATAATACCTTCTTTAACTACACTAAGCCTATCTATCATTTTTTTTGCCTCATCTACAATACTATCTCCTAAATCTTTACGAAGTCTTTCTTCCCAATCATGAGCAATGATAGCCGTTCCTTCTAGCCCTACATTTTTTGTCATTATAATTAGATCATGGGGTTTTGAACCCTTAGTAAAAATAACCTTATCTTTTAGTTGTCTACCAATGGCGGTAGAAGATATAACTACCTTATTCACCGCTGGAGTTATCTCGGTATGTCCTCCTATTATTTCTACATTTAGCTCAGCTGCTGCTTCTCCTGCTTGTTGCATTATCTGATTAATTTCCTCTTTAGTAGTGCCCTCTGGCACCATTATAGTTAGCATAAGACCTATAGGTTCTACTCCATTGGAGGCTATATCATTACAAGATATATGCACTGCCAATCTTCCCACTTCATTTGAAGCTCCTGTTATAGGGTCAGTCGAAATTACACATGCAAAATCTCCAAAGTCCATAACAGCACAATCTTCTCCTATACCAGGTCGCACCATTACTTCTTCTCTATGACAAGTTATATTATTAAATACAATAGATTTTAACAATTCACTATCTAGTTTTCCTGCCTTCATTTGTACACGTCCCCTTTGCATATCACTTTATCTTCTCTACTCTTCATTATACTCTACTTTTCTATAACACAAAACCTTTCTTTCCATTCTTCTATAGTCATCATTCTATGATCTGAAATAATATACTCTATCTTAATATCTTCTGGGTTTATATCATGAAAAATCAGTACTTCTCCATCATACCCCTTTACCTTATCTAATCTTTTCTTTAGATTTTCTTTAAAGCTTAACGATGTATTCCAATATGTTTTAAGTAGTTCTTTGCCTTCAGAGTTTAAATAGTCAGAGCAAGTTGAAAATTCTTCTATTCTTTGTAGTACAAAGGGCTCATAGATTTCATTAGCACAGTTTTCATTGGCAACCCAACATCTTTCCTCATTGATTCTCACTCCTAATATAGCTGAATGAGAATGAAACTTATGATCTTTTGGAAAATTCATACTTGCAAAAATTCCTTGAGTTCTTATTACCCAGAGGGGCAATCCTAAGGGCTTTTCTTTTTCTATACATTTATGAAATTCATAATACTTAGTTTTATATGTAACTTTATCATTATAGCTTATACCATTTTTTAATACATAATCTAAATCAGTGATACTTACAATATGATATATAACTCCCGTTTCTGTATAATCAGAAAAAAGCATTTTTACACCTCCACATTTCTTCTCTTATTCATTTTTAAATTGATTAGTATTTTTTATACATATTTTTCTTGTTATGAATTTAAAAGTATTTCAAATACTAATTTTAGGAGGGGATTTTTATGATTAATATTAATTGTAATTTAAATTGTTTTTACGAAAATGATGGCAAATGTACATTAACTCATGTATCTTCAATTTCTGCAACTCCTCATCCAACTTGCTTGAACTTCGAGCCTAAAAACCAGCATAGAAATGCCTTACTTAATGAAAATATTAAAACCGAGCCTTAGGCCCGGTAGTTTTATATGATTGCCAGTTCATGATTTTTAATATCGGTTAAAAACATATAACCGGGTGCATGTGTGATCATTATTTCTGGTTTAACCTTCATGGCTACATCTTGGGGTGTTACTCCACAGGCCCATAAAACGGGAATTTTCAAAATGTATAGATGCTTTATGCATCAGATGATTTTGCATAATACAGATTATTCAAAATCATTATCCCCCTTTTTTCTTAACGAATTTCATCTACTAAAACTTCATGAGTTTTACCCATTATATTAATTTTAAACTTTCTGGAAGCCAATACTTCTTCAACTGTACATCTAGCTTTTATATCTTGCATTCTATCTTCAAAAGCTTTTAATAGCTCATGGGCTTCTTTAATAGTCACCTGTTTAAATCTTAAAATATCACCGGGCTTAGACTGGGCAACTTTACATAAGTCTTCCCAAATTACATTTGCTATCTTTGAATAACCACCCGTTGTCTGTCTATCAGCCATCATTATTATAGGTTTTCCATGACCAGGTACTTGAATTGCCCCAAAGGCTATACCATCAGAGATAATGTCTCCTCCTTGGATATGTTCTATTTCTTTTCCTTCGAGACGAAATCCCATCCTATCATATTCATTAGTGACCGTATAAGGTGCCGATAAAAAAGTTTCTATTCCTGAGGTAGTAAACATATCCTCCTGAGGACCAAGAACTACTCTGATTTCAAACTCCTTCTCATAAGCAGGAATATAGTTCTTAGGAAATGACCTGTTTTTTAATTCTGTCTTAGGACACTTGGGATTTCCAATCTTTAATATATCATCAGCTTTTAGTTTTCTACCTTCATAGCCTCCAATTTTTGCCTTGATATATGTAGATTTGCTATCCATAACGGATGGTACCTCCATTCCTCCCGAAAAGGCTATATAGCTCCTACAACCATTCTTTATTCCAGCAAAGGATAGTATATCTCCTGTATTAATGTAAATACTTTTCCACATATGAATTGGCTTACCGTTAATAAAGGGTGTTAAGTTTCCTCCAGTAATGGCTATTACCTCATCATTCATAAATTCTATCTGAGATCCTAGCATAGTTACTTCTAATACTGCCTCGTTTTCCTCGTTTCCAACCAAAATATTGGCAACTCGATGAGAAAAGCTATCCATTACCCCTGCCACTGGAACTCCAAATTGCTGATACCCGTACCTACCATTGTCTTGTATGGTTGTTAAAGGACCGGGGTTAAGTATTCTAATGTTACCCATGTTGATGAGCCCTCCTTTCCACAGGATAGCTTATATGTTTATATGTAGTATTAATTACTGCTATTTCAATCTCTTTGAATTCTTCTTCGTTTATTGGGACAAACCTAACATAGTCCCCAGAGCTAAGCAAGATAGGTATTTTTCTGCTTAGATCGTATAGCTTCAGGGGAGTTTTTCCTATTATCCGCCATCCTCCTGGGCTATCAATAGGATAAATACCTGTTTGACTTCCAGCTATACCCACAGAACCACCAGTTATCTTTGTTCTAGGGGTCATTAAACGTGGAGTAGCAATTTTTTCATCCATTCCACCTAAATAAGGAAATCCTGGAGTGAAACCCAACATATAAATCAAATAATTTCTTGAGGAATGTATTTTTATAACTTCTTCAATAGAAATCTTGTTATGATTAGCCACATTTTCTATATCTGGTCCATATTCATCACCATACATGACGGGAATTTCAACTACCTTTGGCAAGTCTATTTCAATACTTTCTAAGGACTGCTCGATTACCTTAAGCTTAGCTATCAGTTTTTCATATGTTAATACAATAGGATCATAATGCAGCATCAAGGAACGATAGGTGGGAGTCATTTCTACTATTCCCTTTATATCTTTATTTTTTATAGCGATCATCATAGATCTAACCTTATGGTTTATTTTTTCTTCAATGGAATTACCAAACTCCAACAACAGAGCTTTGTCTCCAGCCAACAAGTATTTAGTTTCATTATACATATACTCTTGCACCCTCTCCTATAAAAAGGAGATATGATTTCAGATACTTTATAACAGGTGAGTTGCATGTTATATCTAAAATTCATATCCCCCATATTTAAAAAGTTGCTAACCTATTAATGCAGCCATACCTTTTAAGGACATAATTCCAGCATAACCTGATACTAAAACTATGATTATTCCAAACACTAATAACCACATAGGATGCTTATAATCTCCAATAATATCCTTTCTAGTTGAAGCAAGTAGCATTGTACCAATTGTAACAGGTAGTATTAAGCCGTTTAGAGAACCTGCTAAAATAAGTAATTTAGCAGGGCTACCTACTAGTGCCATTATCATGGTTGAAACAGTAATAAAGCCAATTATGAAAAACTTTTCATTCTTTTGAATATATGGGTGTAGAGTTTTCAAAAAAGAAACAGAAGTATAGGCAGCACCAATTACAGAGGTAATACCGGCACACCATAGAACAATACCAAAGAATTTATATCCAATAACCCCGGCTCCATGTTGGAATGCAGAGGCAGCTGGGTTAGAAGGATCTAACTGAAGACCTTTACTGACTACCCCTAGCACCGCAAGAAACAGAAGTATTCTCATGATAGCAGCTATAACAATTCCCATTACAGAACTTTTAGTAATCTCCTTTAAATTCTCTTTTCCAGTAACACCAGCATCAATAAGTCTGTGTCCACCAGCAAAAGTTATGTATCCACCAACAGTTCCCCCGAGTAGAGTTATTATTGGGAACACCAATAAATTAGGACTTTCAGGAGCAAAGCTTCTATAAATAGCTTCACCCACAGGTGGATTTGTAGTGAAGGCAACATAACCTACAATTAAAATCATTAATCCACCAAGAATTTTAACTACTTTATCTATTACAGCTCCAGCATCCTTTGATACGAAAATAAAAACAGCAATTACACCACTTATTATTGCAGCTACTTTAACATTCAATCCAAGTAATACATTTAAGCCTAGGGCGGCTCCACCAATATTACCTATATTAAATGCCAATCCACCTAAGGCTACCAGACCTGCAACAAAATATCCCAGACCAGGTAGCACCTTGTTTGCAATGTCCTGACCTCTAAGTCCAGATACCCCAATAACTCTCCAAACATTTACTTGAGCACCTATATCCAGAACAATAGAAAGCAGAATAACAAAAGCAAAGCTTGCAGCAAAGTCAGCGGTAAATTTTGCTGTCTGAGTTAAAAATCCTGGTCCTATGGCCGATGTAGCCATAATAAATGCCGCACCTAGTAAAGCACCAGAATTTTTAATTAAGGATTTTTGATTTTTTACACTCATAATACTAACCCCCTATTTAATAAAAGTTGAAAGACTTGAAACAATCACACCTTCATTCTCCAATTGCCTTCGAATTTCTTTTGTAAAATTTACAGCCTTAGGATTATCTCCATGGACACAAATGGATTGAGCCCGAACATCTATATCTTTCCCGTCTATAGAGGTTACTTTACCTTCCTTAACCATTCTTACTACTCGTTCAATTGCTAACTGAGTATCATGTATAACCGCTCCAGGTATATTTCTTGAGACTAGGGTACCATCAGAGTTATAAGCCCTATCGGCAAAAACCTCACTGGCAACCTTTAGACCTATGGTTTCGCCGACTTTTATCATTTCGCTATTTGCCAATCCAAGAAAAATGATATTTTTATCAATTTCATAAATAGCTTCAGCAATAGCTTTTGCTAAACTATTATCCAGTGCTGCCATATTATACATGGCACCGTGGGGTTTTACGTGCTGAATCTTTTCCCCAGTAGAGAGTGCAAAACCAATAAGTGCACCTAACTGATACTTAACATAGGCTTTAACTTCCTTTGGAGTAACAGCCATATTTCTCCGACCAAAGCCCATAAGATCTGGATATCCTGGATGGGCTCCAATACCTACACCATGTTTTTTTGCTAGAGCAACTGTTTTCTCCATCATCAGAGCATCACCAGCATGCCAACCACAGGCTATATTTACTGAGCTTACTGACATAATTACACTTTCATCAAGCCCAATAGTATAATTTCCAAAGCTTTCACCTAAATCACTATTTAAATCTACCTGAATCATAATGTTCACCTCCTCATTTACTAACAAGACAATGCAAAACTAATGCCAGTAAGAATTCTAGGATTAATGCTCTATAAAAAGATTACACTTATATAGTTTGTTCGAATACGCACAAAATAATGAGCGATTTCGCAACTGTGTGCAAAATCGCTCGGTACTTTATTTGTATTTGTCCAACTTTCGTTTTAGGGCAAATCTGCTGATTCCTAAAATTTGAGATGCTTTGCTGTAGTTATTTTGCGAAATACCCAAAGCAGTTTTGATACATTCTTTTTCAATCCGTTGAATCTCATCCTCTAATGAAAACTTGTCATTTTTTAACTTTTCTATAAACCAGTCCGCTGCAGGTTTTAAAATTAGTGGTTCATTTATTATTTCCTTATCTTGACTCAATTCTGGGGGTAAATGCTTGAGCTTAACATATTCATCATTATATAGAATTACAATTCTTTCTATAGTATTTTTTAGTTCCCTTATATTGCCTGGCCAAGAATAATTTAAAAGCTTTTGCTCAGCCGCTAGAGCTATACCCTTAAATTCTTTGCCAAACTTTTTATTGTATTCAGTTAAAAAGTGCTCTGCAATTAACAGCACATCATTCCCACGTTCCTTTAAGGAAGGTATAATTATGGGTACTACATTTAATCTATAGTATAGATCTTCTCTAAACTCTTTGTTTTGAATAGCCTTCTCTAGATTCCTGTTTGTTGCTGCAAAAACCCTTATATCTACCTCTATATCCTCTAGACCCCCAACTCTTTTGAATTTCTTTTCTTCTAAAAATCTTAGGAACTTGGTTTGGATTTCATAAGGGAGCTCCCCAATCTCATCTAAAAACACGATTCCTCCATCGGCTATCTCTAATAGCCCCTTCTTCCTAGATCCTGCTCCAGTAAAAGCATTTTTTTCATAGCCAAACAATTCACTCTCTACTAGATGCTGAGGAATAGCACCGCAATTAATTTTTAACATTAAGGAATCTTTTCTGGTGCTATTTCTATGAATTTCCGAGGCCACTACTTCTTTTCCAGTACCAGTTTCTCCTCTGATTAAAACAGTTACTTCGTCTGCCATGGATAGGATATTTATTTTTTCATATATTTCCTTCATGGATGGGTGCTGACCTATAATAGATAAGCTTTTTTCAGCCTTTTCTTTCTCATAAAGATATAGCTTTTTTTTTGTTTCTATATTCTTTAAAGCCTTTATTATTAGGAGGTGTATTTCATCTAAATCAAAAGGTTTATTTATATAATCCGAGGCACCCCTTTTTATAGCAGTCACAGCCGTTTGAATATCTCCATAAGCTGTCATCATAATAATCTCAGATTCTTTATCTATGCTCTTAATTTTTAGTAATAGTTCCAATCCGCTTTCTCCTGCCAGTCTCATATCAAGGAAAATTACCTGAGGTTTAAAGGTTGTTAATTTACTCATCCCGTCTTTACCATTACAAGCTGTTTCAACTTCAAAGCCAAAGTCTTGTAATGCTTCCTTTAGGGACATACAGATCATACTCTCATCATCAATTATTAATATTCGCTTCTTCATTTACTCACCACCCTCTAGCATGAATTTTACTTTAAACTGGGTTCCATCATTGATTTTACTATAAACTTCAATCTCACCACGATTTTTTTCAACTAATTCGTGTACAACTGATAATCCAAGACCCGTACCATTAGAAGTTGTTGTATAAAAGGGATCAAATATTTTTTCTATATCCTCAGGGTTAATGCCACAACCGTTATCATTAAACTCTAGGGATATATATTCTCCTTTTTTTGTATTTATATTTTTTACAAGAATAGTTAAGAAACCATTCGTATTCATGGCCATTATGGCATTGGTGATAATATTAAGAAATATTTGTTCAATCTGCCCTTGATCCACCTTTACCATATATTTTAATGCTTCATTTATTATAGTAATTTTAATATTTTTTTCATTGGCAGCCTTATTTATTAGATATAGAGACTTTTTTAATATTTCAAGTATATTTGCTAACTCATACTTAGGTAGATTTGGCTTAGCAAAATCAAGCATATCTGTAATTAAATTATTAAGCCTATCAATTTCATATAGAACACCTTTAAATAACTCTTCATTTGATTCATTGACAGATAACCTTTTTTTCAAAACCTGTATGGAAGTTTTCATCCCTGCTAAAGGATTTCTTATTTCATGGGCCATACCTGCCGCTAACTGCCCAACGGATGTTAAACGGTTTACTCTTTCTATTTGTTTTTCTATATTCTTTCTTTCAGTGATGTTGTGAAAGTTGCATATAGCCCCACTTATCTCATTATTTTCATTTTTCAACAAAGAAGTTGTAACATCAACATACACTATTTCATTGATATTTGAGTCATATAAATCATAGACATGATTCATACTTTTTTCAGTCTTAATGGTTTCTATGGATTGACCTATTAAGGTATTTTCTAAGTTTTCGTTTGTACCACTTAGTAGTATATTGCTTCTTAACATCTTTTCAGCTGTATAGTTGATAGAGTTAATACTTCCAATACTATCAATTGTAATTATTCCAGTTGAAACATTTCGTAGAATATCTTCATTAAATTGTTTAACCTCTAGGAGCTTAGAAGTGTTTTTCTGAAGTTTACAAATCATATTATTAAAGGCATTGGCTAAAATCCCTATTTCATCTGTTCTCTTAATGCAAATCTTTTCATCAAAATTTCCACTGGCGATTTTATTGCAGGAATCTGCCAAAGATCTAATGGGCCTTGAAAGATTATAGGCTATTAGTATTGTTGCTTGCATTGAAATAATTAATGACACAATTACTATGAGTAAGTTATACTTCTGAATAGATATTAATTCCTCGGAAAAAATATTTGTTTTTAAACCATAACCCACTATCCAGTCCCAAGGTTCATAGTAGGAGTATAAAAAAACAGTGCCTTTCTTTTCAATAGCTCCAAAGCTCTTATCTAATTTAAAGTCTAAAAAATCAGCTTCTTGAAATAAGTTCAGTAGTATTGAATTGTTTTCTAAAATAACTAAACCAGAAGGACTGAAACTTTCATAATAGGATACAACATTCTCCTTAGCCTTCTCTAAAGAAATTCTTCCATTCTCTACTTCCTTATTAAGTACTTCCATATGATAGACTGTTTCTGAAAGATTCTCTTGTATATTCCTTTTTTGAGTGTCTGTCAATAGTCGATATCCATTCCAATAAGATACAGCACCCAAGCTGGTAATAGAGAGAATGATCAAAACCATAAAGGGAATTAATATTTTATTCTCAATGTCTAGCTTCAATTTGATCACCTTTTTTATAGGTATATTTACTTACTGTAAAAAACAAAATAGTTGCGACTATAACACCAGGTAAAGCGGGATGTATAGTTGAACCTCCATCTATTCCTAAATACTTATATATTAATACGAATCCAATCATAGTGGCCAAGCCTCCTATGAAGGATGACATAGCTCCTTGTTTAGTGGCTCTTTTCCAAAACAATCCTCCGTATAGGGGCAATAAGAAGGTTACTGAAAAAATACCCCAAATATGATTACCATATATTAAAAGACTCATTGGAGGTTTGACAGACAAAAGTAGGGATAATGTTCCAGCTATGAGTATAAAGATGCGATTAAAATTCATAAATTTATGGTCATCATAATTTTTAGTCGAATAGTTTCTAAAAATGTCGTATGTAAAGCCACTGGCCAGAACCAGAAGTTGGGAATTGGCTGTTGAAATAGCAGCAGCCGTTATGCCTATGAGAATAAGTCCACTTAGATTAGAATAGATTACATTATTAATTATATAGGGAAAGACTTCATCAACAGAGCTTATACTGTTTATAGTAGGCTGTAACACCCTAGAACCAAGACCTATAATAAATATGCCCAAGTAGATAAAGGCCATAATTAGCACAGAATAACTAATCATATTTACAGCTGTTTTTTTATTCTTTGCAGAAATAATCCTTATGGCATACTGAGGATTAGCTGCTAAACCTAATCCCCAACCCCAAAATCCATTTATTATTACTAGGGGGGCATAAGCACCATTTGAAAAAGAATCCAAGAGAGCCCCTTTTTCAGTGACATATGAAGTGTTAGGAAAAGGTCTTGTAGATATTAAAGTTGCCTGTTCATGAATGTTTGTAATTCCATTAGTGTTTTTTAATATTAAAATTACGGCTAATAAAATACTTAAGGAAAAGAGAAAGAAATTTAATCCATCGGTTTTCGTTACAGAGAATAATCCCCCAAAGGTAGTATATACAATAAACATATATACAAGAATTATGGCAAATGTATAGTTTATATCCAGAAGTTCAGACATAACAACCCCAAAACCTCTTATTTGAATTATCATATAAAGAGTATAACAGATAACTATTATAGACCCACCCATTGCTTGTATTAGTTTACTGTCATATCTTATTCTAAAATACTCCGGGACTGTCAAAATATCATATTCTTTTAAACGAGGAGCTATGGTTACCAGAAAGGCGGCTCCTATAAACCATGGTATTACAGCATATAATATTACCGCATAGCCATAAGCATAGATAGAACCCGACAGACCTTGCATAGATGCTGCACTAAACCATGTGGCTATGAAAGTACAAATACAAGGCAATAATCCCAAACTATTTCCCGCCACAAAAAAATCCTTGAGGCTATTACTCTTTTTAAAACCATTTTTTCCAAACCATAATAGTACTACTGTATAAAGAGTGAAGTATGCAAGATAAATAATAGCTTTACTCATTTAGTCTATCACCTTCTTAGCCTTTAGAATCAACCCTATAACTAATGGTAAAATAGAAGAAACTATAAACATACCTCCAACTATTAGCCAAGTTTTTATTGGTAAAGCTAAATAATTAATCCTATCCATATTGCATCTCCTTTTTTAGCATATATAGTAAGTTGCACAGATAAAATATTCAAGATATTTTTTGAGTTGTTTCGATACTTCTCCTCACTATAACAATATTATATTTCCTTTTCTTTAAATTCTACAGTATATCTCTTAGTTTTATCAATTTTTAAGACTCCCACTTCTACAAGTGGGAGATTGAAGCTTTTTGCTTCAGGTGGAGTAGAGTCTCCATCTGAAGCTTCGATGTTTTACTTTAGCAAAACGAGTTCACTAGACATGATTATCTTCCATTTAATTTTATTTATTATATCATGTCCGAGTTTTTACTGTCCAATTAAGTATAGCCTATCAATGAATTTAGAGCCAAAAAATCAGTATTAAACAGTTTGTTAACGGAAAATATTAAAACCGAGCCTTAGGCCCGGTATTTGTTTTAATTAATTATTTTTTCAAACTCATCTTCATCAACTATCTTTATACCTAGTTCTATTGCCTTATCAAGTTTTGAACCTGCTTCAGTTCCAGCTAAAACCATATCCGTTTTCTTACTTACACTTCCAGTTACCCTACCACCTAATCGTTCTATTATTTCCTTAGCTTCAATTCTTGTAAATTTATTTAATATTCCAGTTAAGACAAAGCTTAATCCTTGTAGCTTTTGTTCAGCAGTATTATCAGAGGACTTGTATGCTTTCATATTAACACCTGCGTTTTTTAGCTTTTCAATAATCTGTAGATTTCTATCCTCTTGGAAAAAGGCTACTATACTTTGTGCCATTTTTTCCCCGATTTCAGGTATAGCTACTATTTCTTCAGCAGAAGCTTTTATCAAAGAGTCCATATTGCCAAAATGTTGTGATATTAAAGCTGCAGCTCTTGCTCCTACAAGCTTTATACCAAGACCAAATACCAATTTATCCAGATCATTTTCCTTAGACTTTTCTATAGCATTTACTAAGTTTTGAGCAGATTTTTCTCCCATTCGTTCAAGGTCTACTAAATCTTCTTTCTTTAGATAATATAAATCTGCAGGATCTTCTATAAGATTATTCTCTAAAAGCAAGGTAACTATAGATTCACCTAACCCATCAATGTCCATTGCAGACCTAGAAACATAGTGAATAATTCCCCTTCTCAGTTGAGCTGGACAAGCAGCATTAATACATCTTGTAACAGCTTCACCTTCTAATCTTATAGTAGGTTCAGTGCATACAGGGCATATATTTGGCATTCTAAATTCACGTTCTTCTCCTGTGCGTTCCTCAGTTAAAGCTCTAACAATCTCAGGAATTACATCTCCCGCCTTTTGTATTATTACCTTATCTCCAATTCTGATATCCTTTTCCCTTATATTATCTTCATTATGTAATGTTGCCCTACCAATAATAGATCCTGCTACCTTTACAGGTTCTAATATGGCAGTAGGCGTTAATGCACCTGTTCTTCCCACTTGAATTATTATGTCCTTTACTACAGTCTCCTGTTGCTCTGCTGGGAATTTATATGCTATAGCCCATCTTGGACTTTTTGTTTTAGTACCTAGTTCCTCTCGTTGATTAAGATTATTGACCTTTACAACTAATCCGTCAATATCAAAGGATAAGTCCTTTCGTTTAACAGACCATACTTCACATTGTTTAATAACCTCTTCCATAGTGTTGCACATTGTATATATAGAGGTTTTAAATCCAAGCTCTTTTAAATACTCTAGGCCTTCACTATGGGTTAATATATTTGTTTTCTCCATAGCTTGAATATTAAATATAAATATATCCAAGGGTCTTTGAGCAGTTATTTTAGGATCTAATTGTCTTAAAGAACCTGCTGCTGCATTTCGAGGGTTTGCGAAAATTGTTTCTCCATTTTCTTCTTGTTTTAGATTTAATTCAGCAAATTTTTCCCGGGAAATAAACACTTCCCCTCTTACTTCTATATCTATATCTTTATTCAGTTTTAAAGGAATGGACTTAACCGTCTTTAAATTATTTGTAATATCTTCCCCTATAAGACCGTCTCCCCTAGTAGCACCCCTTACAAATCTACCCTTTTCGTATTTTAGGGCTACAGATAAACCGTCAATTTTTAATTCCACAACATACTGAATATTGCCCGTGATTATTTTGCGATTTCTCCTGTCGAAATCTATAAGTTCCTGTTCATTGTAGGAGTTATCAAGGCTTTGCATAGGTATAGTATGTTGTACTTGGTCAAAGGCAGACAGAGCCCTCCCTCCCACTCTTTGGGTGGGACTATTTTCTACTATTAGTTCAGGATATTTATTTTCTAAGACAGTAAGTTCCTCTATCATCATATCGTATTCATAATCAGTTATTTCAGGACTGTCCAGTACGTAGTATTTATAGTTATGAGAGTTTAATTTATCTACTAATGTATTTATTTTTTTCTTTATTTCCTGTTGATTCATATAGTACCTCCTTTCGTATCATAGGGATTATGCGTCGTACCGACGCAGGTTGACGGTTGTTGGTTGACGGTTTACGGTTAAAACCTTAAAACATCAAAACCTTAAGAGATAGATCCTTCGTATACACTCAGGATGACAAGGCGAGAAGAAACCTCCAAAATGTCATCCTGAGCGTATGCGAAGGATCTTTCCCTTGATCTTGACCAACAACCGTCAACCGTAAACCGTCAACCTGCGACGTTTACGTCGCATAATCCCTATATCGTGACATACATTGATTACCCTATAATCTTAATAGGTGAAAATCCCATGACCAATTTCTTTATACCTGCACTTTCAAAGGCAATGGTCAACTCTGCATTTTCTCCACTTCCTTTAACACTTATCACTGTGCCTTGTCCAAATTTGCCATGAATGATTTTACTCCCTGGCTTTACTTCTTGAGATGAACTTACATCAACAATCTTGGGCTTTTGGTTAATTGTGACTCCTCGATATATTCCTTTTGAGGGTTGCAATGCCTCTTTTCTTTGTTTTTCAACTGCCTCCCAATCTCCTGCTACAAACTCTTTAGAGATTTCCTTTATAAATCTTGACATAGGATTATAGTTAGTTTTTCCATATAAAGTCCTCTGCTGGGCGTGACTAATATACAGTTTTTTCATAGCTCTAGTAATACCTACATAACAAAGTCTTCTTTCTTCCTCCAACTCATGGTCAGAATTTAAAGCTCTTGACATTGGAAATAACCCTTCTTCCATTCCGACAAGGAAAACCACTGGAAATTCCAAGCCCTTAGCACTGTGCAATGTCATAAGAACCACTGCGCTTTCTTCATCGTCCATATTGTCAAGATCTGACATTAACGATATATTCGCTAAAAATTCCTCTAAACCTTTCGTTTCACTGTTTTTATCAAATTCCATTGCCACTGTTAAAAATTCTTGAAGGTTTTCTATTCTGGATTGAGACTCTACACTTCCTTCATTTTTTAATTCTTCCATATATCCTGACTCATCAACAACTTTTTTAATAAGATCAGTGACAAATATATCTTCTTTTCTTTGCCCATATTTACTTATTAATAAAGCAAAATCTCTGATTCCCTTTTGAGCTTTTTTTGAAAAGGTACTTGTTAACTCATCATCTATTAAAACTTCAAATAGACTTTGCTCTGTTATTCTAGCTCTATCTTCTAGTTTATCAATTGTTTTACTTCCTATTCCTCTTTTAGGCACATTTATAACTCTTTTTAAGCTTACATCATCTACTGGGTTTTGAATTAATCGTAGATACGCTATAATATCTTTTATTTCTTTTCTATCATAGAACTTTAATCCACCTATAATTCTATAGGGAATTCCTGCTCTCATAAGCATTTCCTCTAAAACACGAGACTGGGCATTAGTTCTATACAAGATAGCAAACTCATCATAGTTTCTTGTCCCATCTTCCACCATTGAGCGTATTTCATTGGAAATAAACATACCTTCTGCCCGTTCATCCATGGCACTATAGTATTGAATCTTGTCTCCATCATTTTTAGAGGTCCACAGCTTTTTATTTTTTCTACCGATATTGTTTTTAATAACACAGTTTGCCGTATCAAGTATTGTTTTAGTGGAACGATAATTTTCCTCTAGCTTAATAACTATTGCATTACTAAAACCATCTTCAAAGTTTAAAATATTCCTTATATCTGCCCCTCTAAAACTATATATAGATTGGTCATCATCTCCAACAACACATAGATTCTTATGCTTATCTGCCAGCATAGATATAAATCTATATTGTACTTGGTTTGTATCCTGGTACTCATCCACCATGATATACTTAAACTTATTTTGATAAAATCCCAAGACCTGAGGATTCTTTTCGAAAAGCTCTACAGTCCTAAATAATAAATCATCAAAATCCAGTGCATTGTTCTTTTTGAGCTTTTCCTGATATCTCTTATATATCTTTCCTACGACCTCTGCTTGAAAATCTCCTTCGTATCTTTTTATAAACTCCTTTGGAGTGAGCATACTATCCTTTGCATCTCCCATTTTGCGTTGTACCATAGACAAGGGATATAAGTTATCATTAATATCTAACTCCTTATAACATTCCTTTAATACTACCTTTTGATCTGAACTATCATATATAACAAAATCTCTTTTATAACCTAACTTATCTATATCTCGTCTAAGTATTCTTACACAGGAAGAATGGAAAGTACTTACCCATATATCTGTAGGTTGGTTTAATAACCTTTCTACTCTCTCTCTCATTTCCTTAGCCGCCTTATTTGTAAAGGTAATAGCCAAAATATTTCCTGGGTAAACTCCCTTTTCTTGGATTAAATCTACTATTCTTTGAGTTAGAACCTTTGCTTCACCACTAACAGTTTCACTTATGTAATCTCTCATAAGCTCTAGGTCCTCTGGAACCAACGCTTCTGGAACATGATCACTTTTATAAGCATTTCCAAATCTTATTAAGTTAGAAACCCTATTTACCAAAACCGTAGTCTTTCCCGAACCTGCTCCAGCTAATATAAGGACTGGTCCATCAGTTGAGAGTACTGCTTTTCTCTGCATATTATTTAACTTTTTATATTGTGACTCAATAATTTCATCCCGTAGCATACAATATTCTTGTTTCATTTGTTCAGTTATCATAAAATATTCACCTACATTCTATTTTCATTAAAAAAAGAAGAATATATATTCTTCTTTTTTTAAATAGTATATCATAAAATAAAATTTAATTCAGATGGAGTTTTTGGACATCTAGCAAGTCATGTTTTAGGGAAAGTGCGACGTAAACGTCGCAGGTTAAGGTTGAGGTTTAGGTTAAAACATAAAAACATAATGGTACGTGTGTAGGGGGGGATGCCCACATCACCCCGCGGGGATATACGCATTCCCGGGTCGATGTGGGCATCGACCACTACACCAGACAACGGTAGGGGCGACCTGTGGTCGCCAGGATTGAATGCCAAAACCAAGGCGACCACAGGTCGCCCCTACAGGATATGTTTATGAATATCCGTGCCATGTGTCAAACCAGTCTTTGCTCTTGATTTTAACCTTATCCTTAATCTCAACCTGCGACGTTTGTGTCGCATAATCCCTAAAACATGACATAAAGCAAAAACAAAATCGTCTACGAACTTATTTTTTATAAAATTCTATGCCGTCTTTAGATAGTTTTTCTTCCCAAAACATCTTTAATATTTCTAGTTCCTCACTATAATCTACTTTAGACTCATCTTTATCGTATTTAAGGTTTTCAAGTATCTCTATGGTAAAACTTTCTTCACTATTTTCTTTCCATTCTTTTTGAAGCTCTCTGTTCAAAAAATTTCCAAACTTCAGCCTAAACTTTGTGCCATTTATGGTGCCTTTTAAATCTTGAGTTCCTTCTATATAACACTTATTATTAAAATTAGATTTAATAATAAATATCCCCATATCAGATTTCATATTCTTATATAATTCTTTAAGTTCTTTTTTCCTATCCACTAATTAATACCCCATTTCTTTTAAAATCCCTGATAACACCTTAAGGCGCTCTGCAATTAGTTCCCCATCTTCACTAAGAACTTGACTAAACAATTGCATATCCTCATCTATCTTTTCATTACCTGTACACACAGCTACTGTCATTGCATCTCCTTGTAATCCGACTCTATCTATGACAGGATTTTCTGTATCATATAATTTTTCATAGCGATAAGCCTCTTGGAAATGTAGTTTCGCTCTACAAACAAGAATTGCTAGATCAATTACTCTGTGAAGGGGTAATTCCTCTGACTGTCTTGACCATTTATCCCCAGTATGTCTCCAAACCTTAGCCGAAATATCTACCTTCCCTCTATCATTCCACTGTGCCAAACCTAATGAAAGTCCCTTTGCATCAGTCTTATAAGCATATCTTCCATCAACATTTTCATAGTTTTCTGATACTATAACTGGTTTGTGCTTTAAAGTAGTTGGTATTTTCATTTTTGTACCTCCAAAATATTTTAAGATTATTAAATTACTAAATTACTAAATTACTAAATTACTAAATTACTAAATTACTAAATTAATTATATTTAACTTTATACGTTTTGTCAACATTTATCATCAATTATGTACTATTACAAATGTCTACCCTATTATTTTATCCTGCATAAATTATTCAATACTTTTCAACTTATAATGAAAATAAGCAAATAAGCCGACCAAGATGAATCTACACCCTAGTCGGCTTGCATTTTAAAGCTGTATCTAATTATATACAATATTACAATCCATTCTTTTAACTATTTGTTAGTTTGCATATTTAACAATAATATCTCGCAATATTGTAACTACTTCTAATCCTGCTCGATCATTATAATACTTAGCAAATCTTTCATCTGCAACATACATTTCAGCTAATCCTATATGAGCTTCTGGTGAATAATATTGCCATGTGAAACTTAGCCAAGCCTTGTGCTTTTCATATACATTTTTAGCAGCTTCTGATTGTAAATCTTTTGTTTTTACAACTTGGTTCAGGGATTCAAATATTTCACTTTCGATATTTTGCATCTTTTTAAAATCCTCTTCACTCATATTTATTAACTTTTGATTAGAAGTTTCTACGGTTTCTTTACCATACTTTTCTCTAATTTCTTTGCCATAACTTTTTTCGTTCTCAGCTAACTTTTCTTTCTTAAATACTTCAAACTTTTCTTTATTTGACATTTTTACCCCTCCTTTGTGATGGGCAATTGATTTCTCAACAGTTAAAATCAATTGATCAAGTTGATTTCGTTTAAAAATAAGTTGTTGGTGATGTTCTACTAAAGCTTTAGAAATATCAAAGTCTGATTGGGAAATGATATTCTCTATATCCTCTAATTTCATATCCATGGATTTATAAAACAAGATTTGTTGTAGTAAATCAACTTCTTTTTCTCCATAAATACGATATCCAGATGAGTTAATACGGCAGGGTTTTAATAGCCCAATTTTATCATAATATCTCAAGGTTCTTGGACTAACACCCGCTAAATCAGCTAGCTTTTTAATTGTATATTCTATGTCATCACCTCCCTACAACTTTATAATAAAGTATGACGCAACGTTAATGTCAATATAAAATAAAACTTTTATAAAAGTTTTTATATCACTATAAAAATAAAATATATCTATTATCTTTTTCAACAACTTCTAAAATAATATAACCTGAACCTATTTATTTTAGAAAAGGTTCAGGTTATTTTTAACTTATTACCTTTATTGCATTATCTTTAACCTCATTGATAATATTTACGAACTTCTTCTGCTTATCTGTATCAAAGAGTTTTATAAAGCTTTGTGGTTTATCAAAGGGTGGTTTAGTAAGCTCTGCTATATTTTCTACATATCCATTTTGTTCAATATAGTCTATTACTTTATTTACAAATACAATCTGATTGGCATTGAGATTTTGTTCATTGATAAATGAGGAAAAGGCTTTTAATGCAGCCTCTCTCTCCATTTTGGCAACTTTACGAACAAGTAATCCAAAAGGAGTGTCCTGAAAGTTTGTTTCATAGTCTGCTTTAGTGCCAAGCTCTCCTGTAAATATTTTTTCTAAAGTTTTATAATCTCCTTCATTAAGAGGAATATTATTTCTTAATTTGTGAATAGCTATATTATTTTTATTTTCTTCTATGTATTTATTTACCTTTAACTTATAATCGTCAAAATCATAGTTTAACTCAAATTTTTTTTCAAAAACTCTTTCTGTTTCCATATCCTCAAGATTTGTATATACCAAGCTTCGCCCATCAGTTACTGCAAACTTCATTAAATCCCGTAACTCAGTTCGGATTCTTTCAAAACTTAAAATATCTGATTTGTTCCAGAACTCATCTTCTGAAACTTCTTTAAGTACAGACTCTTTAGCCTTTACCTGTGGAATTGTAGTTTTCTTCAAAAGTATTCTTGCTTTAGAGATAGTATTGTTTTTTAGTCGATTAAAACTCTTAGTCCCTTCTAACTGAGATAACATTAGTCCATACATTAAATTGTCAAATTCAACAGCTTTATCGTCATTATCATCCATCTTCACAATATCAGCAATATTATTGATAAGATTAGATTTATCTTTTTCTGTAAGACAGGTAAAAGAATCTTTCAATCTATACTTGTCTATATATTTTCTTTTCATCTGAACATCAATTCTATTGATGCTAAGCATTGATATTTGTCCCAAAATTTCTTCTATCAAAGTATTTCTAAGGCTTTGATATTCTTCATCCATAAATGCTACATCCTGCATAATAAAAATCAACTTTACTCTTTTAGTAAAAATACTAGCATAAGCCGAAATATTTGTACTTGCTTCAATGCCATTTTTCTTTTCTCTAAAATATTCAAAGTTTCCAAGATAATCAAATATATAAAATTTCTCTTTATCTGTTCCTTTACCATATAAGTCTGGTCTTATTCTAGTGCCTCTACCTATCATCTGCCAAAACTTTATTTTAGATCTTACTCGTTTGAAAAACACTAGATTTACTATTTCTCTTACATCAATTCCCGTATCCAGCATGTCCACTGATACTGCTATATGTGGTTCTTTTGTAGGATTCTTAAATTGCAAAATTAAATCCTGTGCATAATCATCATCACAGACTATGCGTCTACAAAATACTCCTTTATATTCTGGATATAGTTTATTAAACCTATCCACAATATACTGAGCATGATTCTTGTTTTGAGCAAAGATGATAGTCTTACCCAATCTATTTCCGCTTTCTTCTCTTAAACCACTTGTCATAAGGTCATTTATCACATTATCAACGGTGTTTTGATTGAAAATGAATTTATTGATTTCTGGTGCAGGAATTTCGTCAGGCATTTCGCCATCTTCATCTGTAAAGTCTTCTTCATATTTTTCTCTATCATCTATAGATAAATCCTCATAGGTTATACCCTCTGATAAGAACTTGGTTTTAACTTCTATATTATAAAAGGGTACTAATACACGATCCTTATATACGGCTGTTTCATAATCATAAGCAAAGGTAGGTACATTTTTTTCAACTTCAAAAAATTCGTAAGTGCTACTATGTACATCTGATCTAGGAGTGGCTGTTAAGCCAACTAAATAAGCATCAAAATAATCAAAAATAGCCTTATATTTTTTAAATATACTTCTATGACTTTCATCTACTATAATTAAGTCAAAATGAGCAGGTGTAAAAAATCTATTACCCTCAGCATTTCTTGCTCTATCTATAGCATTTAGCATTGTAGGATAAGTTGAAAATACAATTCGAGCATTTTTATCATCTTTATTAGATAAAAGATTACAAAGAGACATATCTGGAAGATAGTTTTTAAAATCGTCCTTTGCCTGTCTTACCAAAGCTGTTCTATCAGCTAAGAACAGGGTATTTGTAATATATCTACCTCTTGAAAGTACATCTGTTAAGCTTGAGGATGTTCTAGTCTTTCCTGTACCAGTTGCCATAACTAAAAGAGACCGCATATGCCCTCTCTCAATATTGTCACAAACAGCTCTTATTGCCTGTTTTTGATAGTATCTATCTGTGATTCTATCATCAATCTCTATCTCACTAAGATTCTTCCTTGAAGTTCGTCGGTTAAACAATCTTTGTAAATCATCTCTTGAAAATATGCCCCTAACTTTTCTTTGTGGGCCTGTCTTATCATCCCATATAAAGTAGTCATATCCATTAGTATTAAATATAATAGGTCTATGTCCCGTCATCTTCTCAATACAGTTAGCATAGAGCCAAGCTTGATGAGTCCCTTTTCTTGCATCTTTAAACGTCCTCTTAGCTTCTATTAGAGCTATGGGCGTTCCATCTTTTCCCCAAAGAACATAGTCTACAAAACCGTTTCCTGAGCCTAATTCCTTTGGCATACCTGCAACGGGCATTTCTTCTTCTACACAATCTTTTCTTTCACTCTGGAAAAATTTCCATCCTAATAATTTTAGGTCTACATCTATATATCTCTTCCTTGTTTGGTATTCTGATAAGTCCTCTGGAGTAAATTCTCTTTCTGCCTTATGTTCATCTTTATTGGCAGTAATCTGTTCACTCTTTTTATGTAGCTCTTCAACAAGCCTTTCTATTTCTTTATCTTTTTCATCTATTAATTTTTGGTTTTTTTCTTTGAACTTCTTAAACTCACTAGAAAGCTTTGTTTGGATTTTCTTGGCTAGTTCTATATTGTCTGTAGCCTTTGGAATCAGCTTTTCATCAAATTTTCTTTCCTCATAATACAATCCATAACAATAATCAATCCATTCTACAAATTCAAATAAAATAGATAGTGAAAGAACTGCATCATTTTGTGAGATGGATTTCTCTGTATGAACAGCTATATTTCCCACCTTGATAATGTATTGAAGTTTATTCCATGTGGAAGGATTTACAGCATATCGAAAGGATTCTTCATGTACTAAAGCCTGTAGGTTATCTTTATAGGGCATTTTTATAGTGGAGTCCGCAGAATACACCCATTTTACAGCCAACTCAAATGCTTTTCTACTTCCTATAGCTGACATAGCAGGTGAAGTTGATAAAACATTTTCTGCATCAATACAGGCATTTGCAAATAGCTTATATTCAGTTGTATTTTCAAGGAATCCAAAATTTGTTCCCATAAAGTCACCCACTTTTTAATCAAAGTATTTACTCATAAGGCTATTAAATAGGTTTTCACTTTCTGTTATGGATTGTTTTACTATGGATTTTTGTTCTTCTAGTTTTGATACTATTTCTGCAAATTTGTTTTGTAGTTCAAAATTAGGCATTGGTATCTCAAATTTTTTTATCATACCCAAGTTCAAATTTTTCTGACGAATCCCCCTTCTATTTTCCAAAAAATAATTTCTCATAAATAACAAATTATAGTATAGCCAGCTTATATCAACAAAGCTATTTATATTTAAACAAATATTTGCACAGGCTTGATTAGCACATGAATCCTTTTTCAATATTCCCATTTTGAATGCTGCTGTATCATACATTCCAATTAACAAAGACCCTTTTTTAAATAATTTAGTTGAACTTTCTTTTATTGCCTTTGTTGTTATCTTCTCGATAGATTCCTCTAAAAACAAACAATTTAGCTCTCCTGCTGTATACCAATCAATTTCTCCACAGAAATATTCTTTATTTCTTCTCGACGGAGTGCCTCCACTTGACATTGAACCTAATTCTTCTAATTTAGCATAATTCCAGTTTTTAGTGTTGCTTACAGGGTCTCCAAACATATCATAAAAAGTTGCTTTAATTAAATAATCAAGTTCTTCAAGTTGTTTTTTATGACTATCTATTATTTCTTGTGTTTTATCTAAAATATCTGCAATATGTTTTTGAACATCAAGTGGTGCTAGTGGGATTTGCATTTTTTTAACAGATGCCTGATTCAATTTGGCTCTCGTTGTACCACTAATCAATTTGGATACATCATAAAACATTATAGAGTAGCATAAGTAATTTACATCTAATAAATCTTTAGGTTTTAGTACATGAGCATGATTGTTAACCCAACATTTTCCTGAAACTCTATATGCAATTGGTTTTTCTTTTGAACAAAAATTACCACCATCTTCTGCTAATAAAACGAGTTCGTCATCAAATATATAATCATCTACATAATCTTTTACTCCATTTGCACCATAGTAAGGGTATATTCCTTTTTTTCTTTTGGAAGCAGTAACAGGTACTCTCATAAAATCTAATATATCACACACTTCCCCCAACTTTACCATTTCCCACTTACTCATTCTCCAATAGCCCCCTTAACTCCTCCCTCTTGCTATTTAAATCAATAGCCAATTCATCAAGGCGAGCCATAATAACCTCTGGTGGGTCATATTCTACTTTTTCGTATTCTATCTCTTTATATCTATTAATAGACAAATCATACTCATTATTCTTTATATCCTCTTTATCTACAAGGAAACTTTGGTCTGTTCGCTTTCTATCTACTTCCTTATCTAAGCTATGGAATCTTTCTATTATATCGGGGATATCTCCTTCGTTCCCAAGCTTATTTCTCTTATCATCTAAAGAAAATCCATCTGACTTCATATCATAAAACCATACCTTATCTGTCCCACCTGCATTGGTCTTTGTAAATAGAAGTATAGCAGTGGACACTCCTGCATAGGGTTTAAAAACTCCACTAGGCAGAGAAATCACTCCTTGCAGACTCTGGTTTTCAACTAACTCCTGCCTAAGTGCTTTATGAGCTTTTGTAGAGCCAAATAATACTCCGTCTGGAACTATACAAGCACATCTTCCACCACTATCAAGCATACGAATAAACAGCGCCACAAAAAGTAGCTCTGTTTTTTTAGTATTGCAGATTGCCTTTAGATTGTCATGGATACTTTCAGCATCTATGGTGCCTGTAAATGGTGGATTTGCTAGAATCACATCATAGGCATCTGATATATCATTTTGCTTAGATACACTATCAGCATAATTTATATGTGGATTAGAAATAGAGTGGAGCATTAGGTTCATTGCAGATAGTCTAAGCATGGTTCTGTCAGTGTCCAAACCTGTAAAAGCATCTCCTTCAAACTTTTCCCACTGTTTTGTTGTCATTTGAGCTTCATACTTTTCTCTTATATATTCAGCAGAAGATACTAAAAAACCTGCTGTACCACAGGCTGGGTCACAAATCCTATCATCTGGTGAAGGGGATACCAATCTTACCATCATATCGCGAATATGCTTTGGAGTTCTAAATTGCCCATTTTGGCCTGCAACCGAGAGTTTTCCTAGCATATACTCATATAAATCCCCTTGCATATCCAAATTCTTTATATCATGCTCATATAAATCATCTAGTCCTGTAATAATTCTTTGAAGGACTTGTGGCGTAGGAATCAAAAACATAGCATCTTCCATATACTTTGAAAAAGATGAAGTTTTATTACTATTTATGGATTTTATAAAAGGAAATACCTTTTGTCCAATAATCTCAAAAATTTCTCTTGAGTCCTTATCTTTGAACTTAGACCAACGCATAGCCTGTCCATCTACAGTATCAGGAAAAATTTTATTTGTTACCTCTATACCCAAATTCTTCATACCCTCTTTTTCAATCTCTTTTTCATCTAGTGATCGAATAAACATTAGATATGTTAATTGTTCAATAACTGTAAGGGGTTGTGTTATTCCACCAGCCCAAATATCAGTCCAGATTTTATCTATTTTATTCTTAATTTCACCTGTTATCATTTATGTATTTCTCCTTAGGTCTATTATTTAGTTGACTACCTAAGGTATTCCATAAAACTTCATAAAATTCCTTCTTGATTTTGAATAGTAATATAGCTTTTAACTTATAAAACAACATTTAATCAAGCCAATTATTATCGATTATTAGAAAGAACCTCCAAAGACAAGGATTCTAATTACTTTCTTCGTGCCATTCTTCAAGAACAGCTTCTACTTCGTCTATTAATCTCTGTTTATCTGGAATATAAAATGTATATTTAGATGCAAATATTTGATTAGATAGGCCACCTAAAGCATATTCTGCAGCAACATTATCTTTATCAGTACAGAGTATAATACCAATTGGTGGATTATCAATTTCATCATTAATTTCTGACTGATAATAATTTAAATACATATTTAATTGTCCCACTGCTTCAGGCATTAACTTGCTAGTTTTTAATTCTATTAATACATAAGAACGTAGTATTTTATTGTAAAAAACCATATCTACATAGTAATGATTGTTATTTAAAGTGATTCTCTTTTGGGTTCCTACGAACATAAAACCTCTACCTAGCTCTAATAAAAACTTCTCTATATGTTTAACTAAGGCTTCTTCCAAATCACTTTCTATCATTGGTTTATTTTCAGGTACGCCAAGAAACTCCAAAACATACGGATCCTTCATAATATCTTGTGCTTTATAAACTTCAATTCCTTTTTGAGATAATGATAAAACTGTTTGTTTATTGGCTTTACCCTCTGATAATAAAATTCGTTCAAAAAGGGAAGTTTTTATTTGTCTTTTTAATTCACGAACCGACCATCCAGTGTTTATAGCCTCTTTTTCATAAAAAGACCTTTTTTGTAGGTCAGAGATACTTAGAAGTTCACAATACTGGGACCAGCTTAATTTAACAGACATTGTCTGTTGAGTTGGATACTCTTGATAGAATCTTGTTCATGCTCTACTATGATTCTTCCTATTTGCCAATAAGCATTAAGTAATTCAGTATTTACTTGATAAACTACATTTTCCCTTGCAGCCAGCATTATTTGTTTTATATCTTCAAATATTTGGTTATTCTCTTTTAAAACTTCATTCATTCTTTTCCCTCCCAACTACATTTAAAATTTTATGGTGTCAGACTTGAATTATTCCCTTGTTTTTTCCATCTTTCATCAAATCTTTTCAATAGTCTGTTCCCTTGCCGCTATAAATAAAGATGTAAATAAAGGAATATTTCAAGCCTTTTTACTCTATTTACAAATATGTAACAAAGAATTAATTAATAAAAAAAAGCTAGTCAATTAGCTTCAATAACTGTTGTCTCAATATCTTTATGTCCGTATCAATTATTTCCCATATTAGCTTTAGATTTACACCTTCATAATCATGAACTATGCGATTTCTTAAACCTCTCATTTTAAACCAAGGCGTTTCTGGATTTTTTGCCATATATTCCTTATCTAATTTATTGACCAACTCACCAATTTGGCTTAAATTAAATACACATGCTTCTACCATCATACTATTATTTCTAAACTCAACATAATCCACATTATTCGTATATTTCAATATAGAGTCGATATAATTAATTATCTTTAGAATAATCTTTTGATTTTTCATATATAACCATACCCCCATCTTCAATTTCTTGCATTATTAAAGAATTTGGTTCAATATGTGCTTTATCAATTAAGTCTATATCTACTCCTAAGACATCAACAAGAATTTCGAGTAATCCAACAAAATCCAGCCCTTTTAACTTTCCATTTGTATCAATATATAAATCTACATCACTATTATTAGTATCTTCACCTTTTGCATAAGAACCAAATAGTATTACTTTATCTACTGGGTAGTTTCTTAATATTGGAATCGCTTTTTCTTTTATTTTTTCAATTGTAATAATATTGGAAGTCATCATTACAGCCCCCTTAGATTTATTTAACAATTAATTTACATATTCATTATATCATGTCCAAGTTTTTACTGCCTAATTAAGTATATCCTATCCAACCCAATGAATTCGCCTATACGGCACAACCGTATGGGACGGTTTACAATTAACAAATTCCTTCATTGCTTCTTTTCCATCTAAAATAGCCTTAATCACCGCTACATCTTCCACATATTCTTTATTTCCTATAACTTGAGATTCTAGAACTTCAAATTTAACAAATTGATTTGGATATAGTTCTCTTACTTCTTGCCATTTCATATTCTACACCTCCAAGCGTGTATTATATTTACATTATAATATAGCTACAGATTTTATCTATTTTATTCTTAATTTCATCTGTTATCATTTATATACTTCTTCTTAGATTTATTATTTAATTAACTCCCTAAGGTATTCCATAAGACTTCATAAAATTCCTTCTTGATTTTAACTTATAAAGATTAAACTGAATCTATTAAATTTCAACTTAAATCTGTCTGAAAATTTGATATAATAAAGGAAACTCTTGTATAAGGTGGGTGCCAAAATGAAACCAATTCTGATTATATCCCCTCATATAGATTTAGAGCATGTTTTTGAAACAAAGTTAGCGCAAAAATATACTGATGTAGATGTTAAATTAGCTTTATTGGATGAAGCTATAGAGATCGTAACAGATGCTGAAAAATCTGGTGTTGAAGTAATTATTTCTAGGGGTGGAACAGCGCGAATTATTGAAAAGCACGTTAGTATTCCTGTTGTTGAGATTAATGTATCTCCTTATGATATACTTACTGCCATCTATTCAGCTAAAAAATATGGTAATAATATTGCAGTGATTGGTTTTTATAATATTATTCATAATGTAGAATTACTAGGTCCTATCCTGGACTTAAATATATATGCCCACAATATTATTGACAAGGTAGAGGCTGAAAATTATTTAATAGAGTTGATAAACTCTGAAAAAAAAGTTGATGTTCTTTTAGGTGGGACTGTTGCACAAAACCTAGCTGAAAAGTACGATATTCCTACAATACTTTTAAAAACAAGTCCTGAGGCACTGGAGCTTAGTATAAAAGAAGCAAAAAAATTAGTGGAGGTAGGACGTAAGGAAAAAGAAAAAACTCAACAGTTTAAAGCTGTATTAGATTATATAAACGAAGCAGTTATTTCAGTAGATAGTCACGGAATTATAACTACTTTTAATTCCGCAGCAGAAAAGATTATAGGTGTATCATTAGAACAGGCTATAGGCAAATATATTGATGATATTATTAAAAACTCTAAATTGTCTAAAGTAATGAATATGAATCAGCCAGAGTTAGGTGAAATTCTACAGTTCGGCAAAAATAAAGTAGTGAGTAATCGAGTTCCTATTGTTGTTAATGACAATGTTGTAGGAGCTGTTGCAACCTTTGATGATATTACCAGAATACAAGAAAGTGAACAAAGAATACGTTCTATCCTATTAAATAAAGGCTTTATTCCCAAATATAACTTTAAAAGTATTATAGGTAGAAGTAAAAAATTAATTGAAGCCAAAGACAAAGCTAAAAAATATGCCCTCACTGACAGTACTGTATTAATTATGGGTGAAAGTGGTACAGGAAAAGAAATGTTCGCCCAAGGTATTCATTCAGAAAGTCATAGAAAAAA